>Ga0183095_10142_pt1 | contig 394356 bp, 342 predicted proteins | sample BioMet4_FD_130346 | JGI IMG/M metagenome (GOLD analysis project Ga0183095, IMG submission 130346) | Microbial communities from bioreactor (seeded with sewage sludge) at LBNL, California, USA - Biofuel metagenome 4 (v2) (version 3) | ecosystem: Engineered > Bioreactor > Anaerobic > Unclassified ...
ATTGAGAGGGGTTGTCCCTAGTACGAGAGGACCGGGATGAACGAACCTCTGGTGTACCTGTTGTCGCGCCAGCGGCACCGCAGGGTAGCTATGTTCGGAAAGGATAACCGCTGAAAGCATCTAAGCGGGAAGCCTGCCTCGAGATGAGGTCTCCCTGAAGGACCCAGGTAGACTACCTGGTTGATAGGCCGATAGTGTACGTGCGGCAACGCACTAAGCTTACCGGTACTAATAGTCCGTTCGGCTTGATTTTACCCGCATGAATCCCATCCCTTATTTTAACTTATATATTTGCCCTGGTGGCCACAGAGGAGGGGTCACACCCGATCCCATTCCGAACTCGGAAGTTAAGCCCTCCATCGCCAATGATACTGCGTATTTTTGCGTGGGAAAGTAGGTCGCCGCCAGGACTTTTTCTCCACCAAAAGGCCGGAAGCCCAAAGCTTCCGGCCTTTTTTTATTTCCCAACGACAGGGCGAAGAGATGCCGCCGGCGGCATCTTTTCATCCCCAGGGCTCCGCCCCGGACCCGCCGGGGGGAAGCATTCCCCCCGGTCCCCCCGACCCGGGGGCATCGTGCCGCGCAAAGCCCCGGCCTGCGCGGGGACCTGCCCTAGAGCCCCCGTGCGAGGGGTCCGGGGGCATCATGCCCCCGGCCGCCGGAGGCATCTTTTCTTCGTCCTTGTCGTCAGGCCAGATAGCCTTGTCGTTCCAGGTAGAGCAGGACTTCCTGCACGGCCTGTTCCGGGGAAAGCTGGGAGGTATCGAGAACGATTTCGGCCTCTGTCGGCGGCTCGTACGGATCGTCGATGCCGGTCACCCCTTTGATGATACCGGCTCGGGCCTTGGCATAGAGGCCTTTCCGATCCCGCTGCTCACAGACAGCCAGCGGGGTGGAGACGTAGATTTCCACGAATCCGCCGTAGCGGCACACCAGTTCCCGGGCCCGGGCCCGCGAGCTGGCGTATGGGGCGATGGGCGCGCACAAGGCGATGCCGCCGTTTTTGGTGATTTCACTGGCAACGTAGCCGATCCGTTCGATATTGAGGTTGCGGTGGGCCTTGGAGAAAGTCAGTTCGCTCGACAGGTGGCGACGGACGATGTCCCCGTCGAGGAGCGTCACCGGACGGTTGCGCAGCTCCATGAATTTGACGTAGAGAAGCCTGGCCAGGGTGGATTTCCCCGCCCCGGACAGGCCGGTCATAAACAGGGTGATTCCCTGGCGCGGGCGCGGCAGGAAAACTTCTCGTAATTCATCCTCGATTTCGGGAAAAGTGTACCAGTCCGGGAAACTCAGGTCGAATTCCAATCGGCGCCGGATTTCTGTAGGGAGGAGCGTCTTGATCGTCTCGTCCGGGCCGACCTGCGCACGGGCCACGTATTGCGCCTTTTCCTCAACGTAGACCATGGCAGGCTGCGGCACCATGGCGATGCCGGTCTCATCGGCGAAATCCGCGACCAAGCGCTGGGCCGCACCCGCCGGATAGGTCGGAGCCGCTCCGACCCGTGCCAAGGGGTCGGCATGGTACGGGCCTACCAGGAAATGCGTGCAGCCATAATTTTTGTGGATCAAGGCTTCAAGCAGGGCCTGTCTTGGCCCGGCCCAGAGCGGTTTATAGGGCAAAAGTCCATAAAGCAGCATGGTTTCCGGAAAAGTGGCGGCGAAATGCGAAGCGCACCGCACGGCGGCGAAGTGCTCCGCGCCTTCGGCCATGGCGTCGCCGGCCGGCTGGAGCAAAAGGATGCTTGCCCCGATGCCCATGGCCGCGTCCAGGATTTCGGCCTTGGCCCGGCAGGTCGGGAAAGGCTCGGCTTGGCAGCCGAGCACCTTGCGCCAGCCGCGTTGCTTCAGGGACGCCCGGATGGCCACGGGAGATTGCCGTAGCCGGGTGGAATCGCAGTGGATAGGCAAGGAAATCCCCTGGACGGCACCGCCGATCCGATGCGGTTTCGTCTCCCGCAGATAGGCCGCCGCTCCGGGATGGGCCTGGAGGTCCTCCACCGCGAAGATGCTCCGGGCCACCCGGTTCGGTTCGGCTGCAAAAATATTCTCCACGGTGAGCAGCGCCAGCATGAACCCTTCGCCATCGCGGAGGGCCACTTTTTCCCCGGGCTGCAGCTTGGCGGCCAGCTCTTCCGGCACGTCCAGGCTGACGGGCAGGGGCCACGGCGTACCGTCGGCCAGTCGCATGGAGCGCAGAACGCTTTCAAAATCCTCCTGCCCCATGAACCCCGCCAGCGGGAAATAGGCTCCGGTCAGCAGCAGTTCCAGATCGCACAATTGGCGGGGCGAAAGGGACAGAGACTTGCAGTTCAGGGCGGAGGTCTTGACGGTTTCGGCCTCCTCGGGTGGGAGAAGCAAATCGTGGAGCGAATGATTCGTCTGCATCGTACTATCCTTTCACGCAAGTGACTTAACAGGATGCGGGAACAATTCGACCAGGATCACCGCGACCGCACTGGTCGCGCTGCCGTACCGCTTTTAGGCAAACATGGTGCTGATGACCTCGAAATGCGCTTCGGCCGTTTCCACCAAGGCACCGAGATCCTCTGGGCCAATTCCGACGAGCCGCCAGACCTCGGGGAGAAATCGCGGGACAAGGGGATCGCCGCTGCAACCGGGCAACACCGCTCCGGCGATCATATCGGCGACGCAGACGAGCCCCGGCTCCAGGGGAATCTCGCCGGCCAGCGGATCGTGATGCCGCCACACGGCCTGTTCCAGGCTTTCGGGGAAACGCCATTTGCGCAGCAGCATGCCGCCAAGGACGGCGTGGTCGAAGCCCAGCATCTCCCGCTCCACGTCCAGGAGCCGTCGGCCGTTGCGTCCGACCTCGGACAAGGCGGCGGCAGTCAGTTCCGGGACGTGTTTGAAGAGCACCAACCGTCCGATATCATGTAACAAACCGGCCACGAAAAAGCGTTCCGGACTCGGGTCGCGCAGGCGTACGGCCAGCAGTTTGGTGACGATGCCAACGCCGACGCAGTGCCGCCAGAACTGCGCCATGTTGACGCATTCCGACGGAATGTCCTTGAAAAGCGGCAACACGGACACGCCCATGGCCAGGGTGGAGAGCTGGTTTAAGCCCAAGAGCATCACGGCCCGGGACAGGGTATCCACCCGGCCCGGGGGCAGGCCGCCGGACAGGCGCAGTGTCCGGGCGTAAAAGGCGCTGTTGACGAGTTTGAGGAGTTTGGCCGTCAGACTCGGGTCCTTGCTGATGACTGCCGTGGCCTCCTCCACGGTGGAGGCCGGATCGCTCACCACTTCGCGGATACGCATGAAGATTTCCGGCAGGGACACCAGCACGGGGTCGCTGGCCAGGATTTCCTCGGCGCTGGGTGGAGCTCCAGCGGGGCACCGGCGGGGCGAGGACAGCCGGACCGACCGGGAAGAAGCCTGAGAATCGGCTCGGGCCATGGCCAGGGCGAACAGCGCGGCCGGGATGGGGGCATCAAGGGGAAGGAGGGAGAATTGTTCGCGGATGCCGCCTTCGGGCGTGACGGTTGGCGCTACTTTGGGAGATGCCGCCTTTCCTGGGACGTCTTCACGGACGTTGATTTCCCCTACGCGCCAGTTGTGCAGCAGGCGCAGATGGGCCGGGGTGAGCGCCGTTCCGGCCGGAAGATGCTCCGTGCCGTCGGGACTGGCCACGACGGCGGCCAGCACCATGTCCGGCTGGACCTGAAGAAGGGGAATTGTCGGCATATCCGTTCCCTTTAGGCCTGGGGAGGGGGGGCTCTTCCGGCCGTCATGCCTCGGGCTTGCCGTCCTGTTGCGCCGCTGCCGCCTGCGGCCCCGTGTCTCCGACTCCTGGCGTCAATACCAAGGCAACGCGCATCCGGCAAGGGAACGGCTTGCCTTCCGGTTGGACAAAAATCGACCCGGCCGCTAAGGAATCCGAAACCCCGGAGCCATCATGCCCCTCGATCTGGAAACCGCGCTCACTTTTTCCCTGACCGCCATCGCCTGCCTGGCCGGGGCGATTATCGACGTCCGCACCCGTCGCATCCCCAATTGGATCACCTTTTCGGCCATCGTCGTGCTGCTGGTCCTGCACGGCGGGTTTTCCGGCCTGCCGGGGCTGAAGGAATCGGCCCTGGGCCTGACCGGCGGGTTTCTGGTCATGCTCATCCCGCACCTGTTCGGCGTGCTTGGCGCGGGAGACGTCAAGCTCATGGCCGCCGTGGGGGCCGGACTCGGCAGTTCCTCGCTTGTAACGGTGGTGTTGTTCACCAGCTTGGCCGGCGGCCTGCAGATCGTGCTGTGGATGGCCTGGGTGTATGTCGCGGGAAGCGGCAAGGGCCGGGGCTATCGGATCTGCTACGGTCCGGCCATCGCCGCCGGGGCGATGGCCGCCATGGCCCTGGTCCTGGCCGGCGAACCGTACCTGTCGGTGGTGCTGTCCGATTTTTTCTAATCGTTGATCGTGGAAACGACCGTGTGGCAGTCTTGAGAGAGAGGCCCATCGCCGGGCTCCCATGCGGGCTGCGGAGGAGATGCCTCCGGCGGCCAACGGGCTGCGCCCTTTGGAATCCCTTCAGGGGGAAAGGGCCTCTGCACCGTCTCCGCGATGTTGTCGCAAAGAGGATTGCGAAGAAAACCAGGTGGCTGCCGGAGGCGTTCTCACGATATTGCCGCAGCGCATGGAGCGGCCTTCATCAGGCTGGAGGCGTCGCTTACGCCGCCGGTCGGGAGCGGCGGCTATCCCCGGCCAGGAAGGACAAGGCGGCTCCGAGCAGGCTGAGGATGCAGCCACCGGTGAAAAGAAGTCGCATGGCCTGGGTGTATCGATCGAAAACGGCCGGACCGAGGGGTTGGTCGCCGATAAATGCGGCGATGACCATGCTGACGGCGGCCATGCAGGCCATCATGCCCATGGTGCGAGCCTGGCCGGTGACGGCCGAGGCGATGCCATAGCGCGTCTGATCCACCGCCGACATGACGACCAGGGTGCTCGGCGTGGAAAAAATGCCGGTCCCGAGGCCCATGATCACCAGCACGCCGATGACCGTGGTCAGACTGCTGCCGCCGTCCAGACCGGCGGCCAGGCCGAGGCCGAGCGCCACGAGCAGCGCGCCGACCCCGGACAGGACATGGGCCGGGGCCCGGTCGGCCACCCGGCCGAAAAGCGGAGCCACCACGCTTTGGATGATCGGCTGGACCACCAGCACCAGCCCGGCCTGGGCCGGCGTCATGTTCTTTCCGTATTGCAGATAGAGACTGAGCAGAAAGGCGATGCCGAACGCCCCCAGGGCCAGAATGGCGATGGCGGCGATGCCCAGGGAGAAGGGCCGGTTGGCGGAAAAAAGGCTCAGTTGCAACAGCGGCGTCGGGGAGCGGTGTTCCAGGACCAGGAAGGCGGCGAAGCACAGGACGCTGGCGAACAGGCACCAGCGACCCGGGATGCCGTCCACGTGGGCGCTGCCCCAGACGAAGAGGCCGATGGCCAGGGCGCTCGTGACGGCGCCGGGCCAGTCGAACCGTTCGCCCGGCTTTGGCGAGAGCCGCCAGTCGAGATTGCGCAGGCAGACCAGCAGCGCCAGCACGAACGGCAGCATCCCCACCTCGAAAAGCGCGCGCCAGCCCCACAGCGAGACCACCAGACCGCCCAAGAACGGCCCGGCCGAAATGCCGAGAAAAATGCCGGCCACGCTGATGCCGAGCGCTCGGCCGGTTTCCTCCATGGGGAAGGCGTCATAGATGAGGGCCAGGCCGGTGGCCAGGGTCATGGCGCCGCCCACGGCCTGGCCGGCCCGGATGGCGAGAAAGGTCGTCATGTTGGGGGCCATGGCCAGGCCCAGCGTGCCCAGGGCGAAAAGCACCAGTCCGATCAGAAAGACGGCGCCCCGGCCGCAGATGTCGGCTGCCCGGCCGATGGGGAGCAGCAGCATGGCGTTGACGCCGAGGAAGACCGATTCGACCAGGCTCAAGGACACGGCCGAAGCCGCGAATTCACGCCCGATGGCCGGCAGGCAGACGCCCACGGCCGACAGCATGAACGGCACGGCGAATTGGGTGGTGCCCACCGCGAACAGGATGGCCCATTTTTGGGATCGGGAAGAAGTCATGCGCAAACGTCAACTACCATGAAGCGTCCGGGACGCGGCAAGGCTTTCCTATCGTCGGTCGCCGTACGGGGCGATCGGAGCGAAAGCCTCGTTAAGGGCTTGGGTGAATTGGCTGGCGGTATACAGGTCCCGTATGACGAGCGGGGTCCCGGCCGCGGCTCCGGCGGGGAAAAAGGCCACCACCGGAATGGAGACGCTCCCCAGTCGCCGCAGGAAGTCCATGGCCCTGGGATTCTGGTTTGTCAAATCCACCCGGATGAATTCGGTATCGTGCCGTTTGGCCCAGTCGGCCAAACGGGGCGGGGTCAGGACCGTGCGCTCCAGGAATTTGCAGGTGGGGCACCAGTCCGCCGTGAAGTCCACGACCAGGTTTTTCTTGCCCAGCTGGTACTCGAAGGCCTCGGGCGTGTAGGGCAACCATTGGGGTGCGGTCCCTGGGGTGTGGAACAGGGCCAAGGCCAGGCCGGCTCCGGCCACGGTCAGGGCCACGCCACGAATGGTCAACCGCCGGGCGGTGGATTGGCAGAGGTTGGCGCCCCGGCCATAGATGTAGGCCCCCAGTCCGGCGGCCCACACGGCGAGCAGGGCGGAGGGCAGGCGCGGCGGCGGCACCAGGAGCAGAAAATAGATGCAGGTGGCGGCCAGCAGGAAGGCCATGCCGCGCTCCAGGCCGGTCATCCAGCTCCCCGGGCGGGGCAGGAAGCGTACCAGCTGCGGCCAGGCGGCCAGGAGGCCGTAGGGCGCGGCCATGCCCAGGCCGATGGTGGCGAAGACGGTCATGATGACGGGCAGGGGTTGCAGCACGGTCCAGGCCAGGACGCCGCCGAGAAACGGCCCGCTGCACGGCGTGGCCAACAGCGTGGCCAAAACGCCCGTCAGGAAGGCGCCGCGCCGGGTGTGGCCGCGTCCGCCGGCCGGAACCTTGAGGTCCACCACCGGCAGATGGAACACGCCAAAAAGGCTTAAGCTCAGGGCGAAAAGGACCACGGCCACGATAATGGCCAGGGCTGGCGACTGGAACATCTCGCCCCAGGCCAAGCCGAACACCCCGAGGACGGCGCTTAAAATCAGGAAATAAACCACGATGCCCAAGGCGAAAAAGGCGTTGTGCTCGCGGAGGATGCGGCGGCGTTCCCGCGGGCCATCCTCGCCGGAGAGGGCGAGCAGGCCGGAGAGTTTGAGGCTGACCACGGGGAGCACGCACGGCATGAAGTTGAGCACCAGTCCGGCCAGGAAGGCCAGGGCGGCGGCCTTGGCCAGTCCGGTCACCTCCAGGACGGGCGCGAAAAACCGGGGGGCGAAGGCCGGAGTGTCCGGTCCGCCGGCGGCCGCCTGGGCCGGAGGCGTCGCCATCGGGGGCGGCGTCTGGGCCACGGTCGGGGCTTCGCTGGCGGCCGGGGCCGGATCGACCGGCGCCGGCGCTTTCGGGATGGCGCCGCCGTTTTGGCGCAGGGCCACGAATTGCGGCCACCACGGCGCTGTGGCGGCCGGAGGCAGGCTGTCCGAAGGCTGTCCGGCCAGGGGGAGATGTACGGCCAGGGACGACGGCCAGCAACTGACGTCGGAACAGGAAAAAATCCGGACCTGTCCGGTCAAGGCCGGGGCGCCGCTCTCCGCGGCGGTCAGCGGTACGTAGATCGGCGTCGGCCGGTCGTAGACCAGGACCGTTTTGTCCGGTTCGAAGGCATCGGGCCGGGGCTCGCCCGGGGGAAACAGGGCCGGGACCGGGGCGTTGCCGGCGGTCAGATCGGCGGCGGCCGGCCGGCCGGCATCCACGGAATCGGCGCTATAGGCGTGCCAGCCCGGGGCCGGCTTGAGTTCCAGCACGGCGAGGAGCGGCCCCGAAGGGTCGTTGCGCGGCAATTTATAGAGATGGACGTCGAGGCTGACCGGAGCCTCGGGAGCCTGGGCCGCCTGCCCCACGGCCTGCAGGCACAGGAAGCAGGCGAGCGCCAGCAAGGCCACGCCGGCCACGGGCCACCGGCCGCCTAGGCGATGACGGCTACGAAACATCGATGCGGCCTTTCCGGGCAGGGCCGAGCGGTTGCAACGGTTGCCATGACAGCAGGCCTCCGGTTCGTTGGCGGCCGCCATGTGCGTGACGGTCGAGCGGTCCGGGACGCGCAATGACGTTTGCATCACTCGAAACAGAACTCCAGAGTGAAATCCCCGTGTTCGGTGGAGAAGGGAATGGCTACCACCGGCCCGGAGGTCACGTGGCTTATGCTGTGGTTGTCGCCGAAAATCACCGTGGGGGTGGAGGCGGACAGGTTGAGCCCGATCTGGCTCAAGCCCGCCCGGGCCTGTCCCGAGATCATGTTGGTGATTTCGCCTACAGCGTCCTTGGCATCCTGAATGATGTCGGCGATATCGTCGCCGAGCATGTTTTTCACCACGGCGATGGCGCACCGTTTCGAGAAGCTGATGGAGATGCTGCCGTTCTTGTCCCCGGTCAGTCCCACCACGGCCGAAACGTCGCCGCTGGCGCCGGGATCCTTTTTTACATAGGGCACGCCCGGCTTGGGATCAAGCTGGGCCATCATGGTCAGCACATGTTTGGTGGCGTCCACAAAGGGCTTGGCGACTTCGGCGTCGGTCGGTTTCATGCAGGCCTCGGAATATCCGCGGTTCGGGCGCGGTGCGCTTTGCCCAAAAACACGGCAGCTGTCATATAGCCCGCACTTCTACATCAAGATGCAACCTTCTGTCACTAGGGAAGGGGCCAGGCATTTTTGGATGGGGGAAATTGGCCTTGCCTTGGCGAGTCGGATTCAGTACAAGCGAATAGAAAAAATACTTTCTTTTTTGTCTTTTCTCGGTCATTTCGAGATGTTGCGGCCTCCAGCCCGGATAGCCGGCCTCTCCGGCCTCCGTCGGGAAATACGGTAGGAAAATCATGCAGACCCGAACGCAACGACAGGGAAGCTTCGGCCCACAGGCTTCCCGCGGCGTCACGGACTGGCATGCCCTGGAGGTGCAGCTCAATCGCACCCGCACCATTTTGCAGGAAATCCTGCTCCATCTCCAGGAAGTGCTGCGCAATTTGAAATCGGTTCGCGGGCAGGCCGGGGGATTCGGCACCACCTCCCGCGCCGAGGCCGGAAGCCGAACGCGGGAGTCCCGGTTCACCGCGACGGCCGGCCCTCGCTTCCGGGCCCAAACCGTCCATCAAACCCAGTCCGGCCGTGACCCTTCGCAAAACGCCGCCACCGGAGGCGCCCAGGGGGCCTCTGACCGCTTCCGGGCCAAACCGCGGTCGAGCGTTTTCGAGACCCGGGCCAATGCCGGCGCCCAGGCCAGAACCGGCGCCGCCAACGAAAAAGCCAGGGCCGAAACCACCTGGTCCTCCCGGCCCGGCCCATCGGGCTCACGGACGGCCGGGCAGACCGGAACCGCCGGTCGCGAACGCCCTCGGGCCGAAAGCACCTGGCGGACCAAAACGGCCGGCCAGGGGGCCGAGCGCGAAACCCGGGCGAGCCAGTCCGCTTCGGCGCAGCGGCCATCCGCCCGTCCGACCGCCCGTCCCCGCGGTTTCCACATGGACAGCGACCGGCAGCACCGGGCCCGGGAAGTGGCCCGCAAATGCGGTATGAACCTCAAGTGCGCCTACGACATCCTCTGCCTGGATTATCCCTGCACCTCCGATGAGATCAAAGTCGCCTACCGCCACATGGCCCGCCTGCACCACCCCGACCTGGGCGGCGACGAGGAGGCCATGAAGGACGTCAACGTGGCCTACGAACTGGCCATGCGTTTCTGCGCCGGTCCCCGCCGGGCCAGTACGGCCTGGGCCGTGTAAGACCCGGGAAAGGCTTCGTCCCTCCCCGAACCCTCCCTGACCAGGGCGCCGCCCTGGACCTGCCGGGGGGAATCATTCCCCCCGGGCCCCCTGCTCTGGTGCGAGGAGGGGTCCGGGGGCATCATGCCCCCGGCCGCCGGAGGCCTCTTCCTTCTTCGCTTCCGTCTTCCACATGGCGAACGCCGTCCGGGCGCGTTCGGGGTAGGCGTGTTTGCGGTCGGCCTTGCGCATCCGTTCGGGAAGCGGCGGGGTGAGGCCGAAATTGACGTTGGACGGCTGGAAGTGCTTGGCGTCGGTTTGCAGGTGACCGAGCAGGGCGCCGAGGGCCGTTTCCCGGGGCGGTTGCGGCAGCTCCCGCCCGCCGCGGCGGGCGGCCAGGGACAGGCCGAGCCACAGGCCGCAAGCCGCCGATTCCACATAGCCTTCCACGCCGGTGATCTGGCCGGCCAGAAAGACGCCGGGGCGGGCGAGCAGTTCCAGCCGGTCGTTTAGGACCTTGGGCGCATTGACGAACGTGTTGCGGTGGATGCTGCCGAACCGGGTGAAGCGGGCGGCGTGCAGGGCCGGGATCAGGCGAAAGATCCGCTCCTGTTCGCCATAGACCAGTTTGGTCTGAAATCCCACCATGTTGAGCGTCGAGCGCGCGACGTTTTCCGGGCGCAACTGGACCACGGCGTAGGATCGGCGGCCGGTCCTGGGGTCGGTCAGGCCCACCGGCTTCATGGGGCCGAAGGCCAGGGTGCGTTCGCCGCGTTCGGCCATGACCTCGATGGGCAGGCAGCCCTCGAAATGCGTTTCCGTTTCGAATGCCCGGGCCGGGACCTTGCGGGCGGCCAGCAGGGCGGCCACGAAGGCCGTGTAGGCGGCTTCGTCCATGGGACAATTGAGGTAGTCGCCTTCGCCCTCCTGCCAGCGCGAGGCCCAGAACGCCTGCGCCATATCCACGGAATCGGCCTCCACGATGGGGGCGATGGCGTCGTAGAAGGCGAGGCTGTCCTGGCCGATGGTCTCGGCCAGACTGGCGGCCATCCGGTCGGAGGCCAGCGGTCCGGCCGCGACCACCACCGTCTCGTAGCCGGCCAGGGCCGGATCGGCCAGGCCCATGATTTCGCGGCGCACGAGGGTGATGTTGGGGTCGTCGGCGACGCGTTTGGTCAATGCGGCGGCGAAGCGCTCACGGTCCACGGCCAGGGCCTTGCCGGCCGGGACGCCGGTGGCGCGGGCCGCCTCGATGACGGCGCTGCCGAGGGCGGCCATTTCGGCCTTGAGCAGGCCGACGGCCGCCGTCGGCTCGTCGGAGCGCAGCGAATTGGAGCAGACCAGTTCGGCCAGGTCCGGATTGCGGTGGGCCGGCGAGAACCGGGCCGGCTTCATCTCGAAGAGGGTCGTGGCGATGCCGTGGCGGGCCAGGGCCAGGGCGCATTCGCAGCCGGCCAGTCCGCCGCCGATGATGGCGATGGTCATGGGGTTTCTCTCCGGCGGGGGAAAAGGCTCCTCCGCGTTGGTGACGGGCCATTGGGGTTCGGGGCGTCGGCGCCCGGGATGCGAGGGGAAAGCGGCATGACGCGGACGAGCATAGCCGAAGTCCGGGTGTTTGTGGATGGGGCCACGGGGGCAAGTTTTCCGGTATTGGCGCACGGATAAGGGGGCGGGGGCGTTTTTTTGCGGGGCCTGCGGGCACCGTAGGGCGCGGTTGACCGGCCGGTATGGCCGCCGCCGGCATGGAGCGCGGTCGCAAGCGCCGCCGGCGGCGCTTGCGACCGCGTGCACACTTGGCGGGAGGCGGCGGTGGTGGCGGCGTTTTTTCTGCAAGTGGGCCTTTTGGGAGGGGAGTTCCGGAACGTTGTGCGGAACGCTGCGGCCCGGTTTGGGCTCTGGGGAAAGAAACGGCCTGGTCGGAGACGCCAGTTGCACCGGATATCCGGCCAGAATGCGCTTCAAAAAATGCTTCACGTTGCGTGGGGCCGTCCATGAAAGAGGGAAGCCTGCCAAATGGCGACGCAGTGTCCACGTGAAATTTGACACATGGGCGAATACGACACGGGCGGTGGGAAATGCTACGGTCACGTGACGTCGTTTCGTGGCCGGAAGTGGCTTTTTTGAGGCCCCATCGGGGAGAACCGGGCCTCTTGGAGCCCCTTTTTAAGGTATAACTTCTTGACCCAGCCGAGGCTTTGCAGTAAATTAAAAAATAATTTATTTATATATATTTCTATATTGATAGCAGCGCAAGATCCTCAGCCATCACGTTGCTTCCGGGGAAGGCGACCACGCCGGCGGGCGGCCGGAAGCGGGGCCTGATGGCTTTGAAAAGCGAAAAACCGCCGCAGGAACGCAGCGTCTTTTCCCGAAGGTTCCTGGCGATTGCCCAGACACTGGTGCCGTCACTTCCCGGCTTTCCGGCAGCGGATCGGGAGGGGCGGTCCGTGCGTCCCTGCGTCCTGTCGGGCGGACTGCGGTGTCGCCGTGTCCGGCTTACGCCGGGGGGGGCGAAAGCTTTGTCGGCGGGACGGGCACCGCGCGCCAGGCCAAAGCGACTGATTTTTGGGCGGCGGCATCCGCCGTTGCGCCATGCCGGCGGAGCGGGCCGGACGGGGAGATACCGTTTTGCGGGGGGTGCGTTGGAGACGTCTCCGGAGGGATTGAGAAGGGATAATCGAACACGCAAGGAGCAAACTATCCATGGATAAGATGTTGTTGAAGCATCTGGAGGGTTCCAAAGCCGGTCAGACCGACCGGTTTGATTTGCCCCTGAAACAGGAAGTCGTTTTAGGGCGTGACCCGGCCGCCCAGATTGTTTTCGATCCCAACAAGGACGATCTCGTCAGTCGGCTCCATGCCCGGTTAACCCAGGATTCCTCGGACCCGGCGGGCTTTACCATCACCGATTTGAACAGCCGCAACGGCACCTACGTCAACGGCATGCGCATCACCGGGCCGGCCAAGCTCAATCCGGGCGATACGATCGAGCTCGGCACCGGTGGTCCGAAAATCGAATTCGATCTCGATCCCCGGCCGGCCAGCGCGCCGCCGGCCACCAGGTTGTTCGCCGAGCCCGGAGCCAGCGGGGCCACCCGCGAGGCGCCGGTTTTGACGCGCGAGTCCGCGGTCATGCCCCAGGCCCCCCAGGCGGCGTCCGGGGCATCGGGAAGCGTTCCGCCTCCCGGCTCCGGTGCTCCCACGGGCCAGCCCGGGACGAACACCATCGGCCGGGCCACGGTGGAGCGGCTCATCAGCCAGACGAAAAGCACCAACCGGAATCTGGTGATCGCCATTGCCGGGGCGATTGTCGCCCTGGTGGTGGTCGTGGCCGGCGGTTACCATTTCTACCAGAAGCACGAGGCCCGTATCGTCGAGGAAAAAAGGATCGCGGACGAGGCGCGCGCCGAAAAGGAGCGTCAGGCCCTCGCCGCGCAGCTCGCGCAGGTCGGTGAAAAAAGCGAGGATACGCGCTCCATCGCCACCGCCGGCGCGGATATTGCCGAAAAGTTCATGCCGGCGACCGTATTCCTCGAGGTCAGCTGGAAACTCATCGACACGGAGTCCGGCAAGCAGGTCTACCATGCCTTCAAGAACCGGGATGAACTCAAACGGCTTTTCGAGTTGAAGGAGCAGCAACTGTCCTTGGTCTCCAAGAAGCTGAAGCAGGAGCTCCCCGTCTATTTGCTGAAGAACAACACCATCGAACCCGTGCTGGTCTTAAGCGAAGGCCACGGCCCCTCCCAGCCCATCGGCGGCCGGCATACCGGCAGCGGCTTCGTGGTGACGGACAACGGCTTTATCCTGACCAACCGCCATGTGGCCGCCACCTGGGAGGACGAATATTTTGGGGGCGAACCGCCGCTGCCGGGGTATGTCTACGTGTGCGAAGACGACCGGTGCAGCCGCTCGCATATCGAGGTTCTTCAGGACAACGACGAAAATAGAAAATACATCACGATGTTGAAGCACTGGGTTCCCACCAACACCGCCGCCCTCAACGGCAAGGACGCCGTGGGGAAGAAACTGGAGGGCCGTCTCGACTATCTGGACGTGACCTTCCCGAAATCCACCACCCCCTGGCGGGCCACCCTGGAAAAGGTGTCCCCCAACGCCGACGTGGCCCTGCTCAAAATCCAGACGCCCCAGTCGGTGCCGCCGGTCACCCTGTGCGACGGGGAATGCCTCAAAGTGGGCGAAATGGTCACGGTCCTGGGCTATCCCGGGGTTTCCGCCGATGCCTATGCCGAGAATCCCTCCTACACGCCGCTGCATCGCAAAGGCTCCACCCGGATCATCCCGGAGCCGACCGTCACCCGCGGCAACGTCCAGAAAATCATCAAGGGCGAGGCCGAAACCGTGGGCGGGACGGCGGTCAAGTACTACAGCCCCTTCGGCGACGTATTCCAACTGGCCATCAACACCACCGGCCCGGGCAACAGCGGCGGTCCGGTCTTCAACGACAAGGGGCAAGTGGTCGGTATTTTCACCTACCGGATGGGGGGCAGCAGCACGTCCGTCTCCATGGCCGTTCCCATCAAGTTCGGCGTGGATCTGATGGGCTCGCAGAAGGTCATCAAATGAAGCCGGGCAACGACGCCGCAACGGTCGGGGTCTGGCCGTGAACGTGCGGCCCGGGCAGATCATCGGCGAATACCGCCTCGTCTCCTTCATCGGAGCCGGCGGCATGGGCGAGGTGTACCGGGCCGAGCACGTGCGGTTGGGCCGAGCCGCCGTCGTCAAGATCCTCAAGAATCTCGACGCCGGCGGTTCGGCCTGGAAACGCTTCTTCAACGAGGCGCGCATCCAGGCGGAGCTCAACCACCCCAACATCGCCGTCCTTTACGGCTATGACGACAGCGGGGTGACGCCCTGCATCATCATGGAGTACGTCGACGGTCTGACCATCGGCGAAATTCTCCAGCGCGACGGCAAGCTGCCGCCGGAGGCGGCGCTCCGCACTTTTGCCAAGATCGTCTCCACCGTGCAGTACATCCACGAGCGGGGCATCATCCACCGCGACATCAAGCCGAACAACATCAAGATCACCAGCCGGGGCGAGGTCAAGCTTCTGGACTTCGGCATATCCAAGGCGAGCTTCAGCCAGGATCTGACCGCCGACGGCAAATGCATCGGCACGGACCATTATCTCGCCCCCGAACAGCTGGCCGGCCAGCCCGCCAGCGTCGCTTCCGACATCTGGGCCCTGGGGGCCCTGTTCTACGAAATGGTCACGGGGCAAAAAGCCTTCGAGGCCGGCACCTGGGGCGAACTGTACAAGGCCATCAGCACCGCCACGTATACGCCGCCCACGGCGTTCGCCGCGGACCTGTCCCCCCGGTTGGAACGCATCATCGCCACCTGTTTGAAAAAAAGCCCCGGGCAGCGCTATGCGAGCGCCGCCGATCTCAGCCGCGCCCTGCAGGCCTGCCTCACCGATGCCGACCCGGTGCCTCCCCGGCCGTGGCCCCATCCGTGGCGTCGCCTCTCCGTGTGCCGTGGGGGGGGCTGGCCGGTCCGGGGGGCGGTCGTCGGCGGGCTGCTCCTGGCCCTTGGCGGGTACGCCCTCTTCTCGGGCGACGACAGGCCGCAGCCGCCCACCCCCGATGTTGCGGCGCCTGCCCCTGTCCTCGCCCCGGTTCGGCCGGCGGCGGCGCCGGCGGCCGTCCTGCGGACCGTGCGCATCGATGCCGTGGGCAATCCGGCCACGGTGTACCTTGGCCCGGACAAGAACCGGCAGGGAGAGCGGCATAGGACCCCCTATCAAACGGCCTACGCCAAGGGGACGCATCTCTATTTCGAGCTGCAGCGTGCCGGCTATCGGACCTGCACGGGCGAATTCACGGTCCAGGAGTCCAGTGAAGCAAATAGGTATATGTATCAATTATGCAAAACGACCGAATCCTGCCCGGCGTCGGGATGCAAATAAGCGGATCGTGCCGGGTATGGGCGGGCCATTCCCGGCTGGCCGCATCCGTCCGGGCAGGGAGACGGCGCGCCCTGACCGGGAACGCGCATCTTATCCTGTAGCGTTCATAAGGTGAACAGCATGTTGCAGACGCTGTGGGCACGCTTCCTGGCCGTGATCGGTCGTACGCCCAAGGGAGGCCGGGTCACGGCCACGGCATCCATCGCCCCGTGTGCTTCGTCCGATTTTGCCTATGTTCTGCAAACGGGGCAGTTCTCCGATCCCGGGTGCGTGCGGCGGCGCAACGAGGACTCCATCCTCGTCCGGACGCCGGCCGGCGGCCGGGAGAAATCCCGGAACCTGCTCGCCGTCGTGGCGGACGGCATGGGCGGGCATCAGGCCGGCGATCGGGCCAGTCAGCTGGCCGTGGCCACCATCGGCCAGACCTTCGCGGTCTCGGACCTCCCCCCGGATCAGGCCCTGGTCGCGGCATTCGAGGCGGCCAATGGGCTGATCCTCAACGAGGCCTCGCACGATGCCGCCCTGGCGGGCATGGGCACCACGGCCACCGCCCTGGCCATCAGCGACGGCCGGGCCTGGCTGGCCCATGTCGGGGACAGCCGGCTCTACCGCCTGCGCGACGAGCGGTTGGAACAGCTTTCCGAGGACCATACCCTGGTTGCGGCCATGCTCCGGGACGGACTCATTACGCCGGAACAGGCCGGGGACCATCCGAACCGGCACGTTCTCATCCGGGCCATGGGCACCCATGCCAAACTCGACGTGATGCTTGCTGCCGTTTCCCTGGCCCTGGGCGATGTCTTTCTCTTGTGCTCCGACGGCCTGCACGATCTGGTCGGGTCCGAGGATATCCGGACCTGCCTTTTGGCGCGTCCGCCGCAGGCGGCCTGCGCTTTCCTGGTCGAACTGGCCAGACAGCGCGGCGGTTTTGACAACATTTCCGTTATTGCCGTCCGGTGCGGCAAGCCGGGGGCCGTGCCGCCGGGGGCGCCGCAAACCCGCGACGGTGGGCGACACGACCATGAATGAGCAGATGATCGGGAATTACAAGATCCTGGAAAAGATCGGCTCCGGCGGCATGGGCGACGTGTTCCGGGGGCTTGACGTCATGCTGGAGCGGGAAGTGGCCATCAAGTCGCTGCGCCCGGAACTTTCCCAGCGCGAGGACCTGATCAACCGCTTCCGTTCCGAGGCGGTGGCCATGGGCCGGCTCAGCCACCCCAACATCGCCACGGTCTACAATTTCCTCTACCAGGGCGGGCAGTATTTTCTGGTCATGGAATTCGTCCGGGGCCAAACCCTGGACAAGATCCTCGAACAGCACGGTCCCATGGAGTATACCGAGGTCCTGCCCCTGCTGTGCACCGTGCTCGACGGACTGGAACATGCCCATCGCGTCGGCATCGTCCACCGCGACATCAAGCCGGCCAACATCATGATGACGCCGGCCGGGCCGAAGCTCATGGACTTCGGCATCGCCCGCATCCTGCAACAGGCCAGGCAGACCCGGTCCGGGCACATGGTCGGCACCCTGGAATACATGTCGCCGGAACATATCCAGGGCCTGGATACCGACGCCCGGACGGATATTTATTCCGTGGGCATCGTGGCCTACGAGCTTCTGACCGGCAAACTGCCCTTCCGCAAGACGACCGATTACGAGATGATCAAGGCGCAGATTGAGGAGATTCCGCAGCCTTTGCGTACGTTTACGGCCAATGTCCCGGAGGACGTGGAACGGGCCGTGGCCAAGGCTCTGGAGAAGGATGCGGCCGACCGCTACCAAAGCGCCGCCGCGTTCGCCGAGGCCCTGGCGGCCTGTCTGGGCGATCAGATCGCCTCCTTCCGGCGCACCGGCGCGGGAACCGCGCCCGGTGCCTGGACAGGGACGGTCGGACAGGCGCCCGTCGGTCCGGCCGGTGGCGTCAGGAACAAATCCTCCCTTTTTTCCTCCAAGCGGTTGGTGTGGGGGGTGGGCGGGGCCGCCGGCCTGTTGCTTCTGGTCGGGGCGGTCCTGTTTGCCCTGTCGTACCTGGAGGAACCGTCGTCTTCCTCCCGGTCGTCCGCGGAAATGGCCTATCAGGCCAAAACGGTGGCCCAGGTCCGGCAGGCGGCCGACGGCAATGACGCCTTGGCCCAAATCGAGCTCGGCCGCCGCTACGCAACGGGAAACGGTGTGCCGAAAGATCCGGGACAAGCCCTGGTCTGGTACCGCAAGGCCGCCGTCGGCGGGCAGGCCAGGGCCCAATTGCTGGTCGGCAGGGCCTATCTGCTGGGGCTCGGCACGCCGCCCGATCCGGCGCAGGCGAAAGACTGGCTCGGCAAGGCCGCCCAGGCCGGCGTTCCGGGTGCCGCCGAGCAGCTCGGTCTCTGCTACGACAAGCTGGGCCAATATGACAAATCCCTCGAATGGTTTCTGAAAAGCAATGAGCAGGGCGACAGCAAGGCCCCGCTCCACATCGGCTTTGCCTATGCGAACATGGAGGACTACCCGAAGGCCGTTCCCTGGCTGGAAAAAGCGGCGGCGGCCGGGGAAGCCGAAGCGAAGTTCTCGCTCGGCATGATTTTCTATAACGGGTTCGTCGGCGGGAAGGACTATACGAAAGCCCTGCGCTATTTTCAGGCTGCCGCCGGCCAGAATCAGCCTGAATCGCAATTCATGCTCGGCATCATGTATCGCTATGGGTATGGCGTGGCTGTCGATTTGACGCAGGCGCGGAAGTGGTTGGAGCTTGCCAAGGCGAATGGGTACGCTGGAGCGGCAAAGGAGTTGGGCTCACTGCAGTAAATTTTTTGGGATGAGGACAGGAGGGGTTATGGGGGTCTTTCGGAGCGGTTCATGGTGGGGAAAGATCGGCCGTCTTGGCATCGTTTCCCTTGTCATGGCCGGACTTTTGCTCTCGGGTTGCGCCAGCCAGTACGGACCGCAGACAACGGTGGTCCAGTATTACCCGGAATGTTACGCACCGATTGCCAAATTGCGTGAGGAAGAAAAGCAGTTTGTCAAGAACGTGGCGGCCGGGGCCATCATCGGCGCCTTGGCCGGCGCGGCCATCGGCGGCGCCATCGGCGGCGGACGCGGCGCCCTGGCCGGTGCCGGCGCCGGATTGCTGGTGGGGGCCGGCGTGGCCGCGGCCCTGACCAAGTACAAACAGGTGCAGGACGACCGGGAACGGCGCTCGTATCTTTCCCGGGACATGGCCGCCGAGGCCGCGACCCTGGATCGGGTCGGACTCAGCGCCGCCATGGCCGCGAAATGTTACCGGGAGCATTTCGACCAACTGCTGGCCGAGTACAGTGCCGGCGGCATGAGCAAGGAGGTCTTCCAGGCCAGAGCCTTGGAGATCATCTCGGGGCTCAACGAAATTGCCACCATCACCAAGTCGTTCAACGGCGAGGCCAACCTGCGCCTGCAGCAGTATCAGGCCATGCTCGTGGACGAGGCCAAAAAGGACAACACGGAACTGCCGCCCATGCAGGCCATTCCTCTGGAGCAACCCGCCCCGCCGGCGCCGGCGCCGCAGGTGAAAGCGAAGCACGGCAAGGCTTCGACCAAGCACAAGACGCAAAAGAAGAAGGCCGAGACCGAGGCGTCCAGCGTCGGCCCCGGGGATTCCGATCAGCTGTTGACGCAGGTCAAGGGGCCGTCCCAGAGCGTCGAAACGGCATCCGCAGACACTAAGGTCCAGGCGCCGACGGGACCTGACGTGGCCACGCTGCCCAACGTCGTTTCGAAGCGGGGCATGGAGAGCGACAAATCGGTGAGCGCCCCCGTTGCGACGCAGACTGCCGGCCCCGATCCCACGACCTTGCCCGGTGTCGTCGCCCGTCGGGACAACTACAAGGCCAAGGCGGACAACCTCGTCACCGTGCAGAAGGAGACGGCCGCCTCGGTGGAAACCTGCGTGGCCAAGGCGGAAGCCGCCGGCGTGGAGATTCCGAAAGCGCTTCGGCCGAAGGCGACGTCCTAAAAAAAGGAGCCTGCTGCACAATGGGGCCCGGGGAGCGCCTCCGGCGGCCAAAGGGCAACGCCCTTTGGAATCCCATAGGAAGCCAAGTCCGTGCGCATTCGGGCTCACGATAAAGGCACCGAGGCAGGCCAGTGTGCCGTGGTCACAACGAGGCGAAGCGGCAGGAACGGATTCCGAGAAGGAATCCGTTCCTGCCATACGGAGACGGGGCGGTGTGGTTTGTGAAAAGATTTTGGTGGATAGGCATTCTCGTCGGCTGCGTTGTCGGCGGCGTGGTGTGGTTGCTCCTGTGGCACGGCGGCCATGTCTATCATGGCTCGGGGTACGCGGTAACCTATCCCAAGGACTGGAAAGTCATTCAGTTCAGGCTGGTGGATGTGGCCTTCGTCGCGCCGGAGAGCGCGGACGAGCAGGGCTTCCGGTCCAATATCAATATTGTCGTCGTGCCGCGGGGCGATGATATTTCCACGACAGGCAAGGTTTTCCAGAATATTCTCACCAGCCTGGATGTGCCGGAGAATCATTTTGTCCTGCTTGGCAAGCAAGACCTGGAGATCAATGGAAGAAAATGTTCCTCCCTGCAGTATACCATTTTTTCGCAAGGCCAAAAACTCAAGGGCACCATTTATATTGTCGATGCCTTAAAGACGTATATTTTTTCCTATACGACCTTGGAACCCTTGCACCCGCGTTTCATGGCGGCCTTTACGGCGATGGTGGCCAGTCTGCAAAACGCCTGACGCGAGGCCGCTGCACAAGTGGGCCATGGGGGAAGCCTCCGGCGGCCAAAGGGCGGAACCCTTTGGAAACCCGCTATGCGCCTAGAGCATTGCGGTTCCAGGATTGAGACTGCTGCACCATTCCCTGACAGCCGGTCACGGCGCTCCCGTTACCTTGCAACGGGCTCATAGCATGACGGGATGCCAAAGGGCATCGCCCTTCGGGCCCGCTTCCTCCCCGCCCTTGGGTGCCCGTTTTTTAAAAGGTCCAGCCGAACTTCAGGCCGCCCCACCCGTCGGTGTGGTTGGCTCCGAGTTCCGTGCCGGCGTTGAGGCCGATGCTCAGGTTGTGGGGCAGGCTGGCGGTCACGCTGGCGGTGAGGGTGGCGGTGTCGCGATCGGCCACCGTGTCATGGTAGGTGAAGTTCCCGCTGAAATCCGCGAAGCGGGCCCGGATGCTGCCGTACTCGTCGAGCAGGGAGTGGTTCCAGACGGCGGAGGCCTCCAGCAGCAGACCGGCCGGCACCTCCCCCGTCGGGAGGTTCAGGCTGACATGCCCGCCCAGGCTGCTGCGCAGGGAGTTCGACCAGCTGTCCTGGAGCTTCAGGTTGGCGGCCAGCCCGCCGGACTCCGAGACCGGCGGCCGCCAGGCGGTGCTGTATTCCAGCCAGCCCAGGGGGCCGAAGGTCAGCCGGTCAAGGCTCGGCGGCGTGAAGTCCCAGCCGGTGCCGGCCAAAAGCGAGCCCATGGGCGAAAGCCAATTGGATTTGGCGGTCCGGAAATAGCCGTTGACGGCGACCGTCCGGTATTGGTCGGCGCTTTCCACTCCCGCCCGGGCCAGACCGAAGACGTAGCCCCCGGAATGGGGGGTGGCCAGGGCCTGCGGCTTGAAGCGGAACTGGCCGCCCAGGGAGACGCCGTCGGTGGTCGTCCGGTTGGTGCCGGGGCCGCCGGAGTGCTGCTCCATGTGGATGTAGGAGCCGTGCCCGCCCAGGGTCCATTCGCCTCGGTCGGTGATGCGGTCGGTGGAAATTCCGGCCAGCATCCCGGCCCAGCTGGTGGATGAGGAGGCCTGTCCGTCCTGGCTCCCGGTGTAGCCCAGGCCGCCCAGCGGGGATACGAAGGCGTTCCAGACGGGTTGGGCGGGATCGCCGCTGGCCACGCCGGAGGGGCGCGCGGCGGTGATGGCGGCGGACGGCAGCAGATGCTCCAGCAGGGCGTTGCTGATGTTGTGCTGGGCCAGCATCGAGGCCTTGGTTGCGGCGGCGAATTGCCGTGGCCCCAACTGCTCCAGGGCGGTGCTCACATCGCCGCCGCCGACGCCGGAAAAGTCCAGGGCCGTCACCAGATTCTGGGCGTCGCCCACGGCACAGCCGGCCGCCCGGTCGAACACGGTGCCCACCGAGCGGGCGTTGGCGCTCACGGCATAGCGGCTGTAGGCGAGGGCCGGCCGGGTAAAGGTCAGGGTCAGGCTTTCGGGCGTGCCGCCGGAATCCCGGGCCACGTTCACCAGGGCCTGCAGGGTGGGGGAGACCCAGGTGGTGCTCATGGCCCCCGAAGTCGTGTTGTAGCTGCCGGCCGCCACGCCCGTGTCCCAGTCGAAGCCGACGGCGCTGGTGAGGGTGCCGCCGAACAGGCTGGAAAAGGCGAAGGAGACGCTTTGATTGGCGTAATAGGTCTGCTGCGGGGCGGCCAGGGTGATCGCGCCGCCGTGAAAGGCCAACTGGCCCGCCTGTAAGGTGGTATGCGCGCCGGCGGCGGTCACGCGCAGGAACAGATCGCTGGCGGTGCCCTGCTGGACGTAGCTGCCCACGGTCAGACTGTCGCCCAGGCTGTTGCCGGGAATGACCAGGCCGCTGTTGGTGACGGTATTGGCGATGGTGCCGTTGCCGGTCAGGGTGCCGGCGCTCTCCACGGTGACGCTGCTGTTGGTCAGGGTACCGCTGTTGGTGACGCCGGCCTGTCTGGTGATGGAGAGCGTTCCGTCCCGGACGACCGTGGCCCCGGAATAGGTGTCGTAGCCCGTCAGGACGAGCGTGCCCGCGCCGTCTTTGAGCAGGCCCACATGCTGGTTGATGAGGGCCACCGCGTCGGCCTTGTCCGGATCGGTCGGGTCGTCCCCCGTGTTATATTGAAAAAACTGGTGGTGGAGGGAATTAATCCACTGCCGCTCACTGATGTCGTTGCTCCAGACGCCCGTATAGCCCTGGGTGTTCACGCCGTAGAGGGCGCAGTGGTAGGTGGCGCTGTAATCCGTGCTGGCCAGCCGATTGGCGTCCAGGATGGCCGGACCGCGCACGGCCAGACCCACGTTGAGGATGCCCTGGCCGAAGACGTCCTCGAAGGCCACCGTCTGCGCCAAGCCGGCTGTACTGGTAACGACGGTGGCACCTGCTTCATTCATGGTGGCATAGGTCCCGGCATAAACGGAGAGGAAGTCCTCGAGTGAATTTATGCTATAATATTTTTTGAGGGCCACGCTATTTTTGGCATAGTAGCCTTCAAGATCGGCCTGCACGTTGGTTGAAACTGGTTTGTTAATATAGTATACTATAATTCTTTCGGTCGTCAGAGTAGGAGACGTTTGTGTCTCTTCCATAGTTATCGTATAAGTTGGTGGAATGAAACGCTGGTTTGTCGAGTTGTCCGCCGTGGTGAGCACCGCATCGGCCAGCTGTTTGCTTGTCATCCAGGGAAATGCCTGCTGTACCAGTCCAAGGGCGCCGCTGACATACGGAGCGGCCATGGATGTTCCGCTCATGAGCCTGTAGCCTGTGCCGGATATGGCATCGAGGGAATTGATATTCGAACCTGGGGCTGCGACAGTAAAGAGTTGCGCTCCAGTGGCTAGGTTGCTGAAGATGCTGGCTGTCTGGACATCGCCGGTCAGCTGGCCGTTCGCATCGATGGTGATGGCCGCCGGGTCGATGGAAACGACATTGATCCATCCCGTCAAGGCAGGATTATAGCGGGGGAGGATGCCCTCTAGCTGCGGGCTTTGGTGCCCAGCGTTTCCGGCGGCAAAGACCATGAGCTTGTCATAGTTGAGCACAAGCTGGCTGAGATAAGTGTATTCCGTATCACCTTGCAGCATGCTGCGCATACGCTGAACGTTGTCGTTAACTTCATAAGGGAAAGAGGAGTTCCCCCAGCTATTATTAATGATTTTTACATTGGGGAGGGCTGAAAAAAAACTGAGGAAGTCCGGCATGGCCAGTTGTTGCACGCCCTCCCGCAGGTCCAGGCCCACCGAATAGAGGTCGGCGTCGAAGGCCACGCCCTCCATGCCGACGCCGTTGCTGGCGGCCACCATGATGCCGGCCACATGGGTGCCATGGCTGTCTCGGCTCCAGTCGCCCAGCGGGTAGCCTGCGGGGAGCAGGACAGCCAGGACTTTTCCTGCCAGCTCAGGATGGCTGACGAGCACAGGAGTGTCCATGATGCCCAGGGCGATCCCCTGACCCGTATACCCTTGGGCATAGGCCGAGGCGGCATTGATAATCTCAAGGCCGGTGCTGTTCCAGTATTCCGGGGTCTTGAAATCGTCGGGCGTCGCTGCCGGTGTTCGCGTTGAAAAGAAACACAAAAACGAGAAGACAAGGCCGGCAAGTATCTTTTTTCGATGGGAGAGCACAAAGGCCATGGACGTTCCCCCTGTGGATCGCATTCGCAAATGCGGGATGATCTTTCCTGCCAATTTAGCAAGGATGGAGAGAAGAGGGAAGTCGGACGATACTGACTTTGGTGTTGTTTTGCTTAGACGACTGGTCGAGTATGCAACTCTAATGTCAAAGCGAAAGCCTGCCAGGGGAAGTTTTATTGTTTTAGATGTGCTCTATCCTCTTGTAGAGAGGCAGCGATTTTTATGTTGCTGCCGAAAAATAGGGAAAATAATTTTTTTTGATATGAAAGTATCTGGGTGAAGGAAGGATGCCATTTTTTTATGGAGGATTTTTATCCAGGGACCGTTGCGCACTTGGGGCATGGGGAATGGCTCCGGCGACCAGAGGGCGCGGCCCTTGGAAACCCGATATGCTTTGCGATGGTCGCAATTCCAGCCTCGGGGTATCGGCCTGGCCTCAGGCAATGGTGCAGCAGTTTCCTCTCGGGATTCCAAAGGGCGCAGCCCGTTGGCCGCCGGAGGCGCCTCCTTCGACTCCCCGGTGCCGTGGTCTCCTCCAGGATTGCTGTCGGGCCGCTTTTGGCGGGCCAGGGCTTTCGTTTTTTTAGGGCAGCGCCATGCCGGCAGACGTCGTCGCCCTTGGCCCGGCTGCCGGCAGCGTCCCAGGCGGCGCCCGCTGCGGGGGGGGCGGCAAGTGGCCGGACGGGGGCGGGATGATCCACGGGATGTGGGCCATAATCCTCTTGACACCCGGCATGATTGGGCATAGAAACTTCTTTCCCGTGTGGGCCGTTAACTCAGGCGGTAGAGTATCTGCCTTTTAAGCAGAGAGTCGCTGGTTCGAGCCCAGCACGGCCCACCAGAGTGCCCGTCCCCATCGTCTAGTGGCCTAGGACGTCGGCCTCTCACGCCGATAACGCCGGTTCAAACCCGGCTGGGGACGCCAAAATTTCGAGGGCGACAATATCCTGTAATAACAGGGTCTTGTCGCTTTCGTTTTTTTGCCCCATCGCCTTTATCCCTTCCCGCCATTTCCCCTTATCGTTTTTTCAGTCAATACCCTGTTATCACAACAGGTTATCGTATCTCCCACCCTCGCTCCATCGACGATCGTGGGCCGCTCCGGTCCAGCTCCCCGGAGCGGCCCGTCGATGGGGTTTTGAAGATCGTGGTCGTAAACTTCACCCTTCTGGATTCTCTCTCCGAATACCTTACATCAAATGTTCCAAATTTTGCGGGCCGTCCTTCCGTGGCTGGACGGCCTGCGAGGAGGTTTTATGCCTGACGCCGTGCAAGAACTGAACATAACCAAAAGCATCCTGTCTCAGCCAACACTAACCGATGGTGCAAAATTACTCTATTTGGCTTTGCTGGCAGCCATGGTCCCAACGGACTTCGACCGGCTTGCCGGCATGATCGGGCGGGATAGCCAGTCGCAGTCCGTCAAAAATGCTTTAGCCAGTCTCATCGAACAGAATTTTGTCACGGTCAAAGAGGAACAAAATCAATTAATCTGCTATATTGCGTTTCGCAGCATTCCCCGTGACACGAGTTTTACCGATTTTTTTCCCTCACGATCTCGATCCACGCGTTCCCGCCGCCGGCTTGTTGGTGGGAAACGTTGATGAGGACGTAGCAATCATGACACTCTGGTTTAAAAAGAAACGCCCGTATAGTGAAATTGATTTCGCTATCGCTCCATTAGTCAAAAAAATGAATGCTACTGGCGTTATTCGTACTATTGCATCGTGCCACGGCCACGTTTGTAAGGGAAGACCCTATGTTTATTTTGAGGCTCCCGTAGAAATTGCCGCTGCTATTGAGCAACGTCTTAGGATGGCTGATTACCTAGAAGAGTCATGGCGTTCCAATTATTGGACAATCGAAGGATGCTTTTATGGAGATTTTAAGGGGGAAGAAAAATATAAAATAGCATTCGTCCTCTATTCCCCAAAACACGACGATAATTATAGAAAGATTTTTTGGTCAATATGGACGTACTGGGTGATGCGAAAAAAGCTCGATACAGAATTACTTATGTTGTCCGATGTTGTTGAAAAAGCCGTACTGCTTCAGCTCGGGGAGCATATCAAACCAGATATAAAATCCAGCGAGAAGTAATAGCATGATTCCAACTAATCTACGAATATTTCTCCAGAGTGCTTTTCTCCCGGTGGGGTCTTCCGATTTGCAGTTACCGCATTCCTTTGCATCGCTCGCGACATCATTTCCACAGACGACACATTTCACGAGTTTGGCGGGCATCGCAACGTCTCCGTGTGAGTTGAACGTGAACAAAATGAATTTAGTAACTGAAACAATAAACCTCATCGCCGTCAAGAGTGGCCGCTCCGTTCGCAGTGGCCGGCTGCCCGATCTGGGGGCCTCCTCTCATGAAATCCTCACAAGGCGAAACCGTCCCATGGGGCGGTCGGCCGGGCGTGGTTGTCCGGTCCTGACGAGCCAGCCGTGAGCAATCTTGTAGGAAGTGAGACAATGAAGAGCCAGCCACACGGACAAATGATGATGCCATATGATGAGATGATGGAACCTTCCGTGTCAGAGCTTCAAAAAAAAGGCACTTGGCTCATGAGCTGGGCCTTCGCTCAGATTCGATCTTTTTGTGGTCACCCACCTCGCACGGCGGAAACTGTTCTAACCCCCGGAGAACAGGCCTGGGTTTGGGCCTTTGCAGAGTTTGCTCATAACATACCACGTGTTGTGAACCAATTCGATGATTTTCCGCCGCCGATGGAGTTGTCTATCCATTGGGTTGATGATCTAGAGCGGCTCTACAAGCTCTATTGCGAACATCAGAGCGACATCCTGCAATACAGAGCAAAGGGTTGGACAAAAGAGAAAATCTGTTCAGCGGTTTTTTCAGAGGCCAAGGCTTATGCCTGATATCGATCTCAGAAAAATGTTCCCTATCCAGTGTTGGATTCGGAATGAACGTGGTGAGATTGTCAAATCTCCAAACTTGTTGTCTGCAATACATAATGCAACGCCGGATCGTTATGCACTTTGTACGTATATGCGGACAGTTTGTGGAAATGAAATTGATCGCGGCGTAGTGTGGCATGTTGCAAATACAGTGGGTGAATTGATTACAGAACTAGACATTCCGATTGATTTGTCAGCAGATATTGAGAATACATTCTATAGCGTGTACGGCAACTTAAAATTTTGGAAAATATTCCCAGTAACAAAAAAAATAAAGAAATTATATTTTAAGCACAGAGCAAGTAATGTTCTTGGTAATTTAAATTATAAGCTTGTTAATGGCATCGTTGTGCAGGATAAAGAACGTCATCCAGAAGACATCAGTATAGATGTAGCTGAGTCACCGCTCGACCCAAGACGATATCTTCCCCAGTGTTGGATTCTGGACAAAACTGGCGCGATCATCAAGGCGGAGAGTTTGCTGTCTGCCATGCGCGACGCATACCCAGGGTACTATGCATTGTGTGACTACAACATAACGTATCCATATGAAGTAAGGAGTACATGGGGCGATGTTTGGCGTGTCGCCAAAGACGTTCGAGGGCTGATTACATCATTCGTCGAGAGAAATAATTTGTCTGATGAAGAACTTGTCTATCATTTCAGAGATGAAGGCATTTTTTCATATTGGAGAGTTTTGCCAACGACGCAAGAACTAGTCACGAGATATGTGGATAATGTGCCTGATATTGTTCCATTTATACCGTATTCGGTAGACTGCAACTGTGCAATATAGAACATATTAGGGATATTATAGCAATGAAACTTCGCCGATACTGTTCATATGGTGCTCCAATTTTAAAAAATGAAATGTTCGAGCGCGTAAATTGTTATCCTGACATTTTACGAGGAGCCACTCTCGAAGTGTGCGTGCGCCACCATGCTTTCGTGTTTTTCTTATTGCCTTATTTAGAGTCCGCATCTCCCAGTCCTTCGGTGGACGGTTGGCACGCATCAGAAGATCACGGCGGATACAAAACAATGCACCCTCACTATTGTCACGCCATAGATAGAGCAACAATGAAATTGCCGTTATCATTTCACGATTCTCAGGCAGCCTGTCCTCATCATCGTTTTGACCACAGTCATGATGATGCTGTTCGTTCCTCTGCTGCCGAGCGTCCAGAGCAAATGGAGAAAAAAAGTCCGGGACAACGATTCGCTTCCCCAGAGAGCGAGCTTCCTGGATCAATGTCAAACCACATGCCGGGCCTGCGTAAAAACAATCGTTTTCCTCATCACCATACCGAAACAGGAAGTACTCGCCTTCCAGGGCGTCACCACAGCAACACCTTTCCTGTATTCCTGGAAACAAAACAGAGTGGAAGAGGCATCGGACTGGATAGTCCTCCACGAATTTCTTCTTCGCTTCGATGCCTCGCAGTGAATAAGGCGCGGCCATGTCCTCCTCCCATTGAAAGCCTATTTGCCGTCGAGCGTATCAAACGCACAAGGCGAAACCGTCCCATGGGGCGGTCGGCCGGGCGTGGTTGTCCGGTCCTGACGAGCCAGCCAGTCTCGAACAACATGTCACGGGAGCTGCCGTTGACAAAATAAGGTAGCCCGAAAAAGGCGACCCCCGTTGGTTGCACCCAACGGGGGTCGAAAAAGCAGAGAGTGTTTTGCCGTCCGATACGGCAAACACATAACCCAACGGGAAAATGCTGTCAAACGTTGGGGGCTATGTTTTTGTCCTTTTTCGGTTCCGCCTTCGGAGCTGAAAATGTTCGTAGGGAAAGACCTTCAGGGTGGGCTTCTCTTCCCGGATTTTTTGCGCGCGGATCGGGATCTATCACTTGGCTGCAAATGCCTCTTTGTTGTCCTCACCAAGCTTGGCCCCGACAAACCCGAGTCCTGGCCCTCACAACGCTATCTGGCGGATTTGTTGGGCGTCTCCGCCCGATCAATCCATAATTATTTCACAACGCTCGAAAAATCCGGCTATCTCAAAATACACGATGGCCATGATGGCGAAACCAATACCTACCAGTTTTTGCCCCATCCCAAAATACTTGAGGCGTTAGCAGCAAAAAGCAATCGCCCCGAGCCCTCGTCCCTCGAAAAAAGTACGCTTCCGGAGGCGGAAAAATTTTCAGGGGGGGGGGATGAAAATTTTGCACCTGTATTTAAGAATCAAGAAAAGACAAATACCCCCCTTACCCCCCAGGGGGGGGACGTGTGTGCCCACCGGCCGCTTGCGCGCTCCCCTGAATCGAAGACCAACGCCATTGCGGCGTTCGAACGCCTTTGGGCAGCATGGCCGATCAAAGAGGCCCGGCGGCGTGCGCTCCGGTGGTTTTGCCGCCTGTGGCGCTTGAGATCCTTGCCCCCAATCGAAAAGCTCCTCGATGTGATCAAGCTGCACCTGGTTAAAAATCCCAGGTGGCAGCGTGGGTACATACCGTTTTTGGTCAACTGGCTCAAAGACCAGCGGTGGGATGATGCTTTGCCGTTGGGAAAGATGGCAAATACTCAGGAAAAATCAAATACGGAAGAGAATAAAACCGTTTACGCCAGGGAAGAAAATAAAAAAACCGAGCAAGAAACTGTTCCCCAGGAAGTAATGCAACGGTTAAATGACATATTGATGCATTGGAACGGCCCATCAATCAATGAATTTGAACTGACTCGTGTGCGTGGCCTTTGGAAGTATCTTTACTTGGCAAAAAAACTACCAACACTTGATGCAATTCGTGAAGCAGCAACGCAGAGACACATGACATTATTACGGTGGTTACATGGCTACCAACAAGAAATCATTGCTACCGCCTAGCAAATTTGTATCAAATCCTGCTCGTATTGATATTATTGCGAACAGGGAATTGATCGAATCATGGGTAGAACTTGGATATAGCCTCCTAGCTATTTACAAGTGCTTGCAAGAAAAAAACATGCTTAGCAAGGAATATACTTACAAAACTTTTGTCCGTAACTATAAAGTTATAGCTTCACATGAAAATTTGCACACAACCCATGATGCTCAAGTAAAAGGTGACAAGAAGCGAGAACCAACTACCCCTGACCATACCGGTCCTAAACAAGTGCATCAAGACAACAAAAAACCTCTCAACATTTCTAAACAAGAAAACAATACCTTTGTCATACCTTCAAATACCATAACCGGGGAAGAAATTTAATATGGCTCCAGATACCAGGACACCACAAGAGACATGCCAACTTCCAGCGGTCGCACTGGTCAATGGGATGCCCATGGTCTCCAGCCTGCAAGTGGCCACCCATTTTAACAAGCAGCACAAAAATGTGGTTCGGCACATCCAGGGGATCCTTCGCAACGCCCCGGAATTTAGCCGGCTCAATTTTGAGCTGGCGGAATACACGGATGCCCAAGGCAAGCCCAGGCCAGTCTACGACATGACCCGGGATGCCTTTGCCCTCGTAGCGATGGGGTTCACCGGCCCCGAAGCCATGACCTGGAAGATCCGATATATCGAAGCATTTAATGCCATGGAGACAAAGCTCCAGGGATATCTGCCGCATAGTGAAGAGGAGGAAAAAGTAAGTATCGAACAGATTCGTCCTTTTCGTCCTTGCTTTCGTTATGCAAAGCCAAGCTTGATGAGCAAAAAAAAGATGGATGGCATCAAAGGATGGCTCGATTATTGGTGTTATACTGATAATCTTGAACTTAATGATGCGAAAAAGCAATTATGTACCGTCCTTCAAGTTAACGATTTGAGCGAGGTCCAAGAGGATAATACGATTTGTGCATTTAATTTTATTTGGTGGTCCCTGTTTAAAATTAAAACAAAACTAGGTGACGAATTAACCAAAGAACAATTGTCTGCATTTAATGGTCTATTAACGTTTTGGGAAAAATGTCTTGGCGAAAGTTACAATAACATAAAATCATTCATTTGCACAAAATGCAATCTCAGGTCTTTTGATGAAATTAAACAGCATTCATTGCAAAAAGCATTTAATGCAGCTTTGTTAGGCATTTTCCGCCATATATTATGCAACTCCATTGACAACATTAGCAATATTTAAAAGGCGGTTATCAAATGGCATTTATCCATTTTATACTTCAAGGGAAGGGTGGCGTTGGGAAGTCTTTTATCGCGTCATTGCTTATACAGTATTACAAGTTAAAAGGATATGATGTTCGTGCATTAGATACTGACCCCGTGAACAATACGCTTGCAGGGTACACAGAGTTCAACGTCGATGTGTTGTCTATTATGCAGGACAACAATATCGATTCCCGTGCGTTTGATCGTTTGATGGAAACCGCATTGGCACTCCCCGAAAATAGTCATTTGATCATCGACAATGGAGCGTCCAGCTTTATCCCCTTGTGCGCCTACCTGCTCGAAAACGAGGCAATTAGCCTTCTCCAGGCCGAAGGGCACACGGTCGTTCTCCATTCCATCATTACCGGCGGCCAGGGGATCCAGGACACGGCCAACGGGTTGGCCGCTCTTGCCAAATACTTTCCGATGGCCAAGCTGGTCGTTTGGCTCAACCCCAAGGATGGAGAGATTTCCCTCAATGGCCTGAGCTTCACAGATTTCAAAGTCTACAAAGAGTACAGCAGCCAATTTGCGTCGGTGATCGAGCTGCCGCGCCACAATAACGCGACTTTCGGCAAGGATTTGTCCGACCATCTGGCCCGGCGGCAATCCTTCGATGCAGCGGTCCACTCGTCGCAACCGATCATGGTGCGGAGGCGGCTGGGTAAATATTGGGATGACGTTGTGACGCTTATGGATAACGCCAATCTATTAGGAGCTGCCTAATGGACAATCAATCGGAGCAGCCAGTAGTTCAGACCAATACCACACAGGTTGATGGTATTGGTCTGACTTTTGAACAAGTCAGAAGCCTGTTGATTAAGGAACACAAAACGACCATGAGCGATGATGATCCTATGCTCATGATTGTTACCATATTTAATGCCTTCTTGACAGAGTATGACAAGCTTTTGAAACGTCACAATAGCGCATTGACGTCCTATTTTGAAAGCCAAGCCAAAAGTCTTATTGATTCAGCGAGAAAAGCTTCCGAAGCTGCATCTGGCGCTCATATTATTGATGAAGCGTGTCAAAAACATCTTAATGCTTTGAACATTTTTCAAAGCAATTTGAAATGGCTGGCAGCTATTATTGCAACAGCGGCGTTAGTAAATATCGCCGCTTTTGTAATAAAGGCCTTAGCATAGGTTTGTGAGAAAAAAAATTATGCATGATGCGAAAACAAAATATTCTGAAATTATTCAGAAGTGTCTTCAACAAAACTGCGAACCTCTCATTGTTGGCGAATTAAGAGGATACGATGCAGAATTAATGGAGAAGGTTGTTTTCTCCAGCACGTGGGATACCAGCAATTGCAAAAAATCGTTGGGAATAATCGAGCATCTTGTAAACAAGATAGTCGCTGATAATAAATGATCGTGAACTTTTATCCATGTGCATAGTAACCGTTATAACTCTGCTGAAAATAATTAGTAAATTAGGAGATATAATATGCATGTTGATGTCGATGAAATAGATTTATGGAAATTTATTTCAATGTATATTATAATTTTTATTGCACTAGAAATGGCAATAATTGAAGTAGTATATTTTGTATTATCTGCATATAAAGGAATTGTTGTATTTATACACTATAAAATAAAATCAAAACAGCCATACAGCAAAATTGAACAAAATATTTTACCTTTGGTAAACAAAATGAATAACACTGGATTAATTCATACTGTTGCATCATGCCAAGGTCATACATGCGTTTGCTATCCTTATGTGTATTTTGACACAACACTAGAAATAGCATCTACAATTGAGCAACGTCTTAGAGAGGCATCCATACGTTGCGAAAAATGGATGTCAACAGGATGGGAAGTAAAAGGCTGTTTTAATGAGGAATATAAATTAGTATTCTTACTTTATTCTCCAACACACGTAGAAAATTATTTTAAATTGTGGTGGTCAACAATGCAATATTTTGTAAAACGGAGAAAACTAAACAAAGAGTTACTTGCGTTGGCTAATGTTATTGAACAAACCATATTGTTGAAGCTCGGGGACCGCGACAAGCCATGTGTATATTCCAACGAATAGCAATATGGCGACGCCAATTATTATCTTTAATTTTTGAGTCCGTGCGCCTCTTCGTGTCGGGTTAGGCTCATCACAAAAGGGACATCTTTTGGCATTTTTAGACACAGGGTTATTGCAAACAACACATGGGATAAGTGGCATTAAATTTCCTCCTAGTTTTATTGTTTTTAAAAATAGCAGAAAGCTAAAAAATATAAAAGAGCAAAAATAGGGGTTATTCAGGATTTTATATGTATGACTCGCGAACTGATAGCAGTCTAATACGGAATTTAGAGCATGCAATGGGGCCTATTGCCATGCAGGCATTACACGATCCCAATGTACTCGAAATCATGCTCAATCCGTGCGGTATGCTTTGGTCGGAAAAATTTGGTGCTCCAATGGAGCATATTGGAGATATTAATTCTATCGAGGGAAGGCAAATTGTTAACTTAGTTGCCTCAGCACTTAGTACAACAATTACGCCTGAACATCCAGTCGTAGAAGGTGAGTTACCAATTGATGGGAGTAGATTTGAGGGAACGATTTATCCTATAGTTGAAGGTCCATCTTGGACGATTCGTAAAAAACCATCAAAAGTATTTACGCTCGACGAATATGAACAAAGTGAAATAATTACAAATAATTTGAAATGTTTTTTAGAAGAAGCTGTTTTAAGAAAAAGTAATATATTAGTTGCTGGCGGAACAGGATCAGGGAAAACAACACTAGTCAATGCATTAATTCAATCAATATCATGTTCATGCCCAAATGATAGAATTATTTCGATGGAAGATACTTATGAATTACAAGTCCATAATCGCAACAAGGTTATGTTCAGAACATCAAACAATGTTGATATGCAAAACATAACAAAAATTATCATGCGTTATCGCCCTGACCGGATCATCGTTGGCGAGGTGCGCGATGGTGCCGCCCTGGACTTGTTAAAGGCTTGGAATACTGGTCATTCGGGAGGAATCGCAACATTACATGCAGATAGTGCGCTGGATGCGTTAGGCAGGCTGGAAGACCTTATTCAAGAGCGCATCCAATCCCCAATGCAGCGGATGATCAGTCGGGCAATACATTTCGTAGTGTTTATACAAAAAACACAGCATGGGCGTCGTGTAACGGAGGTAGCACATGTCAACGGCTACGATTTCGATCAGCATAAATACAACTTAGAGTATGTATTTAGAAGTGACGTCAGGCAGCTCTTTAACAACTGGTACCAAAAATATATTAACTCGGGAGAGGAACAAAATGCTGCGTAATAAATGGTCTATGGTTGTCAGTGTCTCTTTTGCTTTTATCTTTGTCGCGGCAAATGCTTTCGCATCTGGAGGTATTAGCGACTTCTCGTCACCGCTGGAAAAGGTAGTTGGAACAATTACTGGGGACGCAGGCAAATACATATCTATCGGCGCAATGGCTATGTGTGGTTTTGTGTATATCTTTAACAAAGATGATATAAGCGGAGCAGTAAAACTCTTGCTGTCTGTCGTTTTTGGAATCTCTTTTATCGCCTTTGCCACAAACATTGTCACTAATATTTTTTCTTTTTCAGGCGCAATTATTTAACAATAGTGGATTTAAAGTATGTCAAAAACAATGTGTCGTAGCAATTGGTGTCAGGCACAATCTCAACCGAAAAAACGTGCTTGGTGGTGTCCGATATGCAGCATACGGCTTGCCATAAGGAATGGCAACAAATGTCCTTATTGTGGGTACAGGATCGATTCCAAGCAATCACAAAATCACAAAAAACCCGAAAACTGGTTTGTTTAAAAGCTGCGAGAAGAACATATGCGAACAATCCCAATCCACCAATCCCTCCACCGTTATAATATGGTTATGGGGGCCGAGCGCGAAATAGCTCTGTGCATTTGCTTTCTAGCATTTTTGGTTGCTCTTGGTGGATTAACATTTGCGTCAGTTCTGGTTGGCTTAATATTCTATGTACTAGGCATCCTTTTTGCGCGTCGAATGGCAAAATCCGATCCTATTATGTCAAAAGTCTGGATGCGCCATATCAAGATGCAAATTTTTTACCCGTCCAAATCAGGCATTTGGAGAACAAAATGATGCTCGGATTACGTCAATTTAGGTCACAAATACACGGAGTATCAGATTTTTTGCCATATGCTGCGCTGATCACTCCAGATGTTATATTATGTAAGGACGGTTCATTCTTAGCTGGATTTTTTATGCGTGGCCAGGATTCAGCGTCCTGCACGGCTGACGAACTTGCATTTATATCCGCACAATTTAACAATGCAATTAAATTGTTAGGATCTGGCTGGATGTTACATGTTGATGCTGTAAAAAGCCAATATCATGCCTATTCAAGACCAGAAGAAAGCTTTTTCCCAGATTCAGTGTCAAAAATTATTGATGACGAACGGCGACAATTTTTTAGTGGTGATTATTGTTTTAAAACAAAATCAATTATTATTTTAACATACAAGCCAAGCTACAATACTGAAAAGATATCTTCGGCAACAGTTACAAAAAGTGTCGAAAATTACGCAACGGAGATCGATAGAAGTCTTGAATATTTTCAAAGCACGTTAACTGAATTTGAAGATGCATTAACATCAATTTTAAAATTGCATCGCTTGACCGAATATGCAGAAATTGACGAAAATTTCAAAGAAACAAAATTTAATGAGTTATTGTCGCATTTGCAATTATGCGTATCTGGCATTGAACAGCCGGTCCGTGTTCCGCAAACACCAATGTATCTGGATGCCTTATTAGGTTCTGATGATTTAATTGGCGGTCTAACACCAAAAATTGGTGATCAAAACATATCGGTCCTAAGTATTGATGGGCTTCCTCAAGAAAGCTGGCCTGCTATCCTGTCAATACTTGACGGATTACAATTGCAATATCGCTTTTCATCACGGTTCATTTGCCTTGATCAGTATGATGCCCAAAAAGAAATCAACTCCTATCGCAAAGGCTGGAAACAGAACGTTTTTAAATTCCTCGACAAATTTTTTAACCTCCCTAATGCGAGACCAAACCGTGATGCTCTCGCCATGGTCGAGGATGCCGAGCAGGCACTCACTGAAGTACAAAGCGGGTACGTCGGTGCAGGCTTTTTATCCTCCTGCATCGTATTGCTCCATGACGATAGCGAAAAATTGACCGAATGGGCACGGGAGATTCGACGCGCTTTGCTGACCCTGGGGTTCGGCTGCCGCATCGAATCCATCAATGTCATGGAAGCCTGGTTAGGATCGCATCCTGGCAATTGGTTTGCGAACATCCGCCGGCCAATCATAAATACGCTGAACCTCGCGGACTTGCTGCCACTGTCCAGCATTTGGTCTGGCGAACGCTATTCCCCCTGTCCATTTTATCCGCCGAATTCGCCCTCGCTCATGGTCTGTACGACCAACGGATCCACGCCGTTCCATTTCAACCTCCACGTCCGTGACATCGGCCATACGCTCATCTTTGGGCCTATCGGAGCCGGTAAATCCACTCTCCTGGCGCTGATTGCAGCGCAATTCCGGCGCTACAAGGATTCCCAGGTTTTCGCATTCGACAAGGGCATGAGCATGTATGCTCTATGCCGTGCAGTAGGCGGTACGCATTATAATGTGGGCCATGGTGACGCATTGTCTTTCGCTCCACTACAAAATATTGACAATCCTTCGGAGCAAATGTGGGCGGAAGAATTTATCGCCAACTTATTACAATTACAAAAAATAAGCATTACTCCACGAATTCGTAACGATATACATGAGGCTTTGCAACTGGTTGCTAAGAATCCAAAAGATATGAGAAGTCTTAGTCACTTATCTAATCTTGTACAAGACCAGCAAATAAAGGATGGATTAAAGCATTATACTCGTTCTGGTGCAATGGGTTATCTTTTGGATGCCGAGTCTGACAATCTTGGTATTTCAAAATTTATGACATTTGAAATCGAAGAACTTATGAATTTAGGTAATGAAAACTTAATCCCCGTTCTTTTGTATCTCTTCCATAGAATAGAGAAAAGTCTTTACGGACAGCCATGTATCATCATCCTAGATGAAGCATGGATAATGCTCGGGAACCCAGTTTTTCGTGCAAAAATTCGCGAATGGCTCAAAGTTTTACGCAAAGCAAATTGTGCCGTTGTAATGGCTACGCAGAGCCTTTCAGACGCAAAAAATTCTGGTATATTGGACGTGCTCGTTGAATCATGCCAAACTAAAGTATTTCTCCCCAACATCACAGCACGGCAGGATATACAAAAGAATTTATATCTGCAAATGGGGCTTAATGAGCGCCAAATCGTCGAAATTATAGCTGGAGCGACTCCTAAGCGTGATTATTACGTAGTCACTCCGTATGGATGTCGCCTAATTCAGCTCAATTTGCAGAAAAAAGCGTTAGCATTTGTTGCTGTCAGCGACAAAGAACAAATAGCACGCATTAATGAATACATCGATAATTATGCAGAGCAATGGCCTGAAAAGTGGCTAAATGATGCTGCATAAATGGACTTAGGAGGGAATCTCTATGAAAAGCGTTTCCATTCTCATTAGTTTATTTGTTTGCAACATCATTTTTCCACGCATCGCTGGTGCTCAATGGGTTATGTATTGCACCAATTGTAGCACAACTTTCACGCAAGCGCTCCAACATGCAACAGGATTAGAACAATTAAAGCAAGTTTATACCCAAGTTGATGAAGCTCTTAAGCAAACTCAACAACAAATCAGCATTGTCCAAAACACACTGCAACAATACCAGAATATGGTAAAAAATACTGTCAACTTGCCTATGCAGTTCCGGCAAAAAATAATGGGAACATTTAGCAAGCTGTCATCTTTGACACAACAATTAAATATGTACCAAGGGGATGCATCAACTCTTAGCCAGGTTTTTAGCACAACGTATGCGGGAACTGGCACTATCAGGTCCATGGTCGAAGGGACGCATGACAATGCCTCGTCTGTTGCAAGTAAATATTATGGCATGCGGGATGTCTGGTCCAGTGAAGTCGATAGATCACAACAGGCCGCATTCCAAGAATCCGGCATGCAGTTGAACGAAATTCAACAACAATCGTCGGATTTGGAAAGCAATTTATCCGACCTTTTGACAACGCCAGATGGGCAAATGAAGGCTATCGAAGCAGGCAATCAGATATCCGCTATGCAACTCCTTGAAGCGCAAAAGTTAAGAACCCTGCTCGCTTCTTCCTACCAATCCACGGTTGCAAAAACCATGAAAGACGAAAAGAAACAGCAAGCAGCAGATGAACTGAGCAAAGATATTTTTAAGACTGACAAAATTAGCAATTACACTTCCCAAGGTGATCCGGATTAAAAGCACTAGTCTGGGTCTTTATGTGATGTAAAATTACGGAGCTTATCAGTTTTATATATATCTTTCCTTGCCTTTTCTTGTTCAGCTTCGCGTTTCAACTTTTCAACTTCAAGGCGAGTGCGCTCTGCTTCCAGTCGAGATTTTTCGGAGTCACAACCTTGAAGAGCAGCGCAGGAGAATAAAACGATGAAAGCCAAAATCCAACTGATCCTTTTCATAACAATCCCTTTTGTGTTGCTTGTCCTGCAATATGACAACGCCTTCGCACAAACCGACGCTGTCGCCAAAATTGTGGACACTTTTTATACAAAATCCAGTAGCTGGTCCAGCACATTACAGAACTACGCACTCAAATTGTTTAACCTGACAGCAACTTTAACCATTGTCATGATAGGTGTCAAGTCTGTTCTTTATAAAAATGATATTAAATCAATTTTAGGTCAGTTCATTATGACGATACTCTTTTGTGGATTCATTCTTGCCGTGATACATAATTACCAAGAATGGACAATGGATATAATTAACGGATTAAAAAAAATTGCTGGTGATTTAAGTAGCAGCACAGTCAATGCTGACAAGCCTCTTGAAAAAGGGTTGCACTTAGCTGGAATGATGATAGACAAAGTTTCAATTTTAAGTGTTGGTGAAGCAGTTGGTTATATAGTTTGTTCATTGGTTGTGATGATAGTATTTGCATTAATGACAGCCCAAATTGTACTAATTAAATGTGAATCATATATAATCATAAATGCCAGCTTGATACTACTTGGCCTTGGCGGCTCTGAATATTTTAAGGAATATGCGATTAATGTCATGCGTTATGTTTTATCTGTTGCATTCAAATTATTTGTTATGCAGCTTGTTATGGGTATTGGACTTGATTTTATAAATGCCGATGACTTTAAAAACGCAGGCCTGCAAGAGGTAATAGTCATCATCGGCGTATCTGTTGTCTTATTCGCCTTAGTCAAGAGTCTGCCCGATGCCATTGCTGGCGTGATTAACGGATCGAACGTTAGCAGTGGCAATGCCCTCGGTCAAGCGATGACGACTATTGTGACTGGAGCAGCTGCGGCCGTTGGTGGAGCCGTAGGCGGTGTCGCGGGAGCCCAAGCGGCCACCTCAGCGGTCAAAAATGCCGCAAAACTCGCGGGCGAGTCTGGCGCGTCGGGAATGGGTGCGGTTGGTCATATGGCAAAATCACTATGGGGGGCTCACCAGGATTCCAAACATGAAGAAGGAAATGTCTCGCATCCTCAACGAATGGCGATGAACGTAAAATCTCGACTCCAGGAAATGAAAATGCAGAATGCAGCCAAGCAAAATGATGATAAATCATAATTATAAATCCGGCCGCGAGGATAGCTAACGCCCTGGAGGTATTATCATGTCGTCAGTTTCTTCTATTTTTTATATTGTATCAAAAATAAGCAAACGTAATTGTGGCAAACAGACATTTCAACAATTGGCTGAAAAGTTATTTGCATCAGGAAGATATAAAACAAAAAAACAAGCCTACGCAAAGGCCAGGGTTGTTCTGCTAACTAAAGATGTCAATTACATTGATATGTTATTGCACTATCATAAACTTATTGCGGCTGGCTATCTCGTTGAAGAAGCTGGATTGCTTGATGTCGGCGTTGAGACTTTAATGAACGGTCTTAAAACTATTGCGTGCTTATCGAAAATCCAAAATGGAGAGAAACAATGAATTTTAATCCAACCCCTGGATCAGGACAGGCTATCAATACCGACCACCTATGTTTGCCGCCCCATACTAGTATTATTCATTTCATGATGGATAAAGTGAATTTACCCAGTTTATCGTGTGGGGTCCCATCTCTTTATCTTTCTATCCCACCAATGCTTTTGACAAGCTCAATATTTAACAGTGGGACAGCCGAGTATATCACTTTCGGAGCACGTTTGTTTGTTGATATTTCAGTTTCCTTTAATAATAGCGATGAACAGCCGGCATTTTACTCTTTTGATTTAATAATTGGCGAGATTACCGACATCTCGAATTTCTTCCAAAATTTTATCATTAACCCTAAAATAAAATTATCATTCACTAACATTTTTCTTGCTGTTCATTTGGCACGCTCTTTTATTCAAGATCTCTTAGTATCATCTGAATGGAAAAATATTTCCATATCTACTTCAAATTTTGAAGTTGCGCTTACAACAAATTACATCTGGTGAGTGAGGATACCCAATGTCTAATGATGACAAATCTAAATTGCCAAATCCCTACCTGGATGGGCGGCGTGAATGGCTGGAACGCTATGGTAGTTACATCCAGCGAGCAAAACAATGGCAGATTACTGCCTTAATTTGTCTGTGCATCACCTTGGTATCTATTATCTGCAATAGCATCCAGGCCACACAGGCAAAAGTAGTCCCATATGTGGTTGAGGTTGATAAATTTGGCCAGATGGCCGCTGTAAATCGTGCCTCTGACCCTGGGGTAATCCCAACGAGGGTCATCCAGGCAACGCTCTCAGATTTTGTTGTCAATTGGCGTAGCGTTACCGCAGACCTTGATCTGCAAAAAAAGATGGTTGAACGGCTGTCATTTTATGTAGCCGGGTCGGCAAAGGGTTGGTTACGCCAATGGTTTTCTGAACAAAATCCTTATGATCGTGCAAAAAATATCCTTGTACAAGTATATATTAAAAGCGTCCCGGCGCAGGTCAGCACGGATTCCTGGCGGGTGGAATGGGATGAAATTACCAGAAACCACGCTGGCGTACAAATATCCAGTGAAACATATCAGGCAACGTTGACTATCCAGGTTCAGGCACCAATGACGGATGCACAAATTATCAGGAATCCAGGTGGTGTTTATGTAATCGCTATATCGAGTTCAACCATTATGGATCCTAACGCTATTAAAGCAAAAAAATAAAGGTGCAGCCATGAAGAAAGCACTTTCGTTTATGATTGTGATTGTTTTTGCAAGCTCATCTTTTGCTGTTGCTGCAAATCAATCAGACTCAAAATATGTCCCTGATGTCTACAAAATGGACTCCATGAAAACAAAGGGAGACAAACAAGGATCTGGTGCCAAACCATCCGATCCTCCACCGCTCCCCGATTTTATCAGTCCGAGTGCTCCTCTCACCCCCAAGGAGCGACAATCCGTCAAAATGACACAGGATTGGGCAAGTAGCGGCAGTGCTCCAATACAAGCCAATGGAAAGCTCCTGTTTGTTTTTGGAGCAAACATCCCGACTGTTATTGGGGCTCCGAATCAGATTTGCGACATCGAATTACAAGCTGGCGAAACCGTCAATGACGTTATCTCAGGCGACTCCGCCCGGTGGGTTGTGGAAGCGTCCAAGGCTGGAAACGCCGCGCATATCGTCCTGAAGCCTCTTGATGCGGGCCTTGAGACAAACCTGGTCATTACGACGGATAGACGGACATACCATATCAATCTTAAAAGTGTGCAAAAAGGAAACACTCCACATATTGCATTCACATATCCTGAAGATATCCATACCAAGTTAAAGAATAATGAAGAAAAAGATAAAAAAGATCATCAATGGAATACTGCGAACGTTGACGGCCAACCAAAGGATTTAAGCCAGTTAAATTTTTCATACGACATCAAAGGCGATGCCTCCTGGAAGCCGCTTCAAGTCTTCGATGATGGGCACCAAACATTCATTAAGCTGCCTCCGCAAGTCGAGTCTAGCGATGCCCCTGTTGTTATGGCTCGAAACAACGGTCAGGATACGCTTGTTAATTTTCGCATGAAAAATCTTACGCTATTAGTAGATGGCGTTTACCCAGAAACAATACTGATTTCTGGGGTTGGATCGAAACAACAGCGTATTACCATCCGTAAGAAATAAGGGCAGTGGTATGCGATATCTCCTTATTGTTTTATCTCTGCTGCTTATGCTCCCCGGCTGTGCATCAATGCGCAGAGGGAACCAGGTTGATGGCATCTATGATGGAGTGAGCCGAGAGTATCCCGGGGATGCCCAGGAGCTGGCCGCTCAGGTCGCGGACGAGCTTGCGAGTCGATACCCCCCCGGCCTGACAACGTTATCACTGGCCAAAACTAATGATGCTTTCGGCCAGGACCTGGAAGCCGCGCTCCGGACGCGTGGTTTTTCGGTGGCGGCCGCTGATGGTGCTGGCATCAGGATCACCTACACACTGGATATGATCCAGGAGCATATGCCCTTATCCTGCTATATCCGGGTCAAGGCTTCCGATGGGAGCGTTTTTGGGTCGGTCAAGGAGATCTCGGGCATTGCCCGACAACCAGACCTTTCACCTGACAATACAGCATCACAGGCCCAAACGAGTCTGGCCACTGGGCATGATCTGCCGAGTGCGCCAGCGACCTCACCCGCAATTTCGTCGCCCTTGTCTTCTTCCGCGCCCTCGGCTTCGGTGCCAGTCTCATCATTAGAGCGCAAAGGGGCTACCGATACCGTTTCGGTCAGAAAAAAAGGGACAGCGGCCTCCATTGCCAAGCGAAATAAAATCGCTGTCGATGACTTTTGCCAATGGAATGATGTGCTCCCTACGACAGTGCTTCATGCCGGGCAGCATGTATCGCTTCATGGACCGATAAAGCCGTCCACGCCCCCGAGGGAGGTCGCGTCGGCCTCGTCCTCGATGCCAACGCCCGCTTCTGGTCCTGTATCCACTCCGTCAGTCTCAGTGATGCCTGTAGGGCCGTCCACGCCCCCGAGGGAGGTCGCGTCGGCCTCGCCCTCGATGTCAACGCCAGCTCCTGGTCCTGGATCCACTCCGCCGGCCTCAGTGATGCCGGTAGGGCCGTCTACGCCTCCGAAGGAGACCGCGTCGGCACCGTCCTCGATGTCAACGCCAGCGCCTGGTCCTGGATCCACTCCGCCGGCCTCAGTGATGCCGGTAGGACCGTCTACGTCTCCGAAGGAGACCGCGTCGGCACCGTCCTCGATGTCAACGCCAGCTCCTGGCCCTGGATCCACTCCAGGCGACGATCTGTCCGTTGAGACATGGACTATCAACAAAGGCAGCCTACAAGCCCAACTCGAATCATGGGCCAACCGGGCACAGTATCATGTGATTTGGCGTGCCGCCCATGATTTTGACTTGGAGGCAATGGCGACGTTTGATGGTGATTTCGTCGCAGCAATAAAACAACTATTTTTAGGATTGCATCGTAGCGGTAATGCCCTGCGTGTTACCGTTTATCAAAGTAACAAAGTAGTTGAAGTCGCAGAGGACTAAGGAAATTTTATGTATAATTCTAAAGTTATATACAGTGCCATTATCTTTGTTGTTATCACATGCTCTGGCTGTGCGAAAGTTAATCCTCAACAAAAAACAATAGAGGAGCAAGGGAAAAAATTCCAAAACCAGAGTGAGTCAAGAACTATATCAATTGTAAATGAACCATATCTTGGAGCTAAAAAGAAGTCGCTATTGTCTGGAACATCACCGGCATTGCAAAAGCATGTTCTGTTGCGGCGAAGGGGTTCACTGGTTGCCATAGCAAAGGCAATCAATGAATTAACCGGGTTACCTGTGCAGGTTGCACCCGATCAGGACGAGAAAAAAAGTCCCAGCGGCGACGGCGCGGCAAGTGACGCAATCCGTGGTGACAACCACCAGCAGGCCCAGGTGCCAACACCATCCAGCCCGACGCCACAGCCAGGTCAAAATCAAGATCAAAAGGTAAATTTGGAATTGGAAGCCTTACTCCAGGGAGGAGGCAAAGTTACGTCTGCGGGATTGGGGTTTGATGGAGGAAAAACAATCGCTGTCAATTATGAAGGAACGTTACGCGGTCTCCTTGATCACATATCAACATTATCTGGTTATGGATGGGATTATGATGACAAAAATAATAGTGTAACTTTTGCAAAAATGCTTGTGCGAACATTTACTATTCTTGGGGCACCTGGAAAAGTAAGTTTCGAAAATAAACTAACAAATAAATCAAAAGAAAGTAACAACAGTAGTGTTTCGAGTTCAAAAATCAATTCTACTGTTAGCACCGCAGACGCAGGCAATCAAACAGCCCAAACGAATTCAACCGCGTTAATATTTGATATATGGGCGGACACTGAACATGCAATTAAATCGTTACTAACGCAAAAGGGGACGGTCACATGCAATCAAGCCGCCGGAACTGTAACCGTAAGAGATACGCCAGAAAGTGTTAGGCGTGTAGCAACATATATTGATGATTTGAATTTGCGCTTGTCTCGTCAAGTGGCGCTGACAGTTCGGGTATGGTCATTGGACCTCAAGGACAATACGGATATCGGCTTTAATATGCAAGTTTTGTTCGAAAATACTGATATAAAAATCGATTCCGGCTCAGTTACGGACATTGGAGCATTGAATACTGCGGCTGCAACCATTGTATCCGGCAAACTCAAAGGATCATCGGCTACACTCAAGGCTTTGCGCGAATGGGGTAATGCCAGTCAAGTCACGTCGGCGGGTGGTTTGGTAATGTCCAATCAGCCTGTGCCGGTCCTTGCAATCGAAAGACATGCATATTTGGCTGGCGTTGGTAAATCGACAACAGATTATTCGCAAACTACAGATGTCACCCCAGGAGAAGTTACCGTTGGGTTTGCCATGACTGTGATACCGCATATTTTGGATCAGCGGCGTGTCATTTTGCAATACAATATCAATCTATCATCGCTTGACGAAATGAAAGAGTTTACAACATCAGACGTCACAATTGAGTTGCCACAAGTGTCCACTCAAGCTTTGTCACAAAGATCGAAAATGAAAATGGGTCAAACTTTGGTCCTTTGTGGTTTTGAAAAAGAGTCACATACCACATCTTCATCTATTGGCTTAACAAAAAGCGGGCACACAGGCGATTATGGGAGAAAGCTCCTCATTATTACAATAGCTATTGAATCTGCCGAGGCATAGTCCAATGCGCAGGATTACAATAAACAATAATCTTTTTGCAGTTGGCTTCCAGTGGTCAACTGGCAAAGTGTTCAACTTACAACAAGTCAGACAGGAGGCAAAAAAACAGGATCCTGCCTTGGACATTGTGGCATTCCGCCAGCGTCAATACGGCTACGCCGCCAGTGAGGGCCACCCGGAAGTATGGCATAGGGTACGATCCCTGGCGGCCTGCCTGCGTATGCCTGCGACGTCATTCCTTGGCCTATTTTGTCTGGATGACTCAGATGGTGAGTATTGGTGGGTCTGTGCTTTTTTCCACGGGCTCATTTTGGGCATGGGGGATCAAGTATTTGTCAATCGGGACGACGCCGAAAAATGGATTCTATCTTTACGAGGGTTGCTTGATTGTGAGTTTGACGAAAAAATTATATGCAATTCAGTTGAAGATAGTTTAAAGTGGCTATCTCCATACATAAAGAATGGTGCATTAGGATGGATTAGTGGACGAGCAAATGGTTATTTATTTTCTCTATATCGAACTGATAAACAGCGAAAAAATTTTATCGTTATATTGTTTTGCATTATTATTATAATAGTTTGCATTTTATTCATAAAAAAGTTTTTGGATCATCAGGCTGGCAAACGAGCTGTGGAAGCTGCCCGCATCGCGATTATAAATAAAGAAAAAAGGAAAAAAGAAATTTTAGCAAACAAAGAACAGTATTTTGAAAAAAAATGGTTGGCAGAGCAACCATTCAAAGACTCTATCTTTGGTGGGCTCAACGCAATGTTAGCTCTACCCATGTTCGAATCAGGATGGGCATTAGAACGTGCTATTTATGACGGGAAAACAATTACAATAAACTGGAACTATACGCCAGGGGCAGACTTTATTCATCTTCCCAAGGATATCAAAATTGAAAGTCCAACAAAAGTAATTTCGCATATAGCTATTATCAACAAAAAAAATCTTAGAAAAGATCTCCATTTGTTGAATCATGATCAATGCACAAAGCTATTGTACCATGGAGTTCAATCACTTGGTGCTCATTTAAAATTAAAAATGAATCCTCCTGAAACGAAGAAAATTGATGACATAGAAATATCTTCTCCATGGATGCGATGGCAGTGGGAGCTGACAGGGATTCCAGCAGCTGCGATAATTGATAAATCTTTTCCTGATACAATTATGCAGCTACCGGCAATTGTGCTTGAATCTATCGTATACGAAAAAAACACATGGACCATGAAGGGGACTGTGTATGTTGACACGCAAAATTAACAAAAAATATTTGGTCCTTGGCGCCCTGATTACTGTGCTGGTTGTGGCTGGTCTTTGCTGTGCCTGGGTATTTCGGGAAACCCCACCTCCGCCACTCCCGGCAAAACCGGCAATACCGCCAAAAGCGCAAACGCATGTTGCTCCCAGCACCAATATAAATGTTGGTGCAGCAAGTACAAAGCAGCCGGAGTCTATGAAGACTGTAGAGACAGAAACGATAACGCCAGCAACGCTAGTTGCGGGCAATCTTGGGGATTTGACTGCGCTACGTGCGGAGCTGGACAAAACAAAACTAGAAGTCGCAATCCTACAGGAAAAAGAAAAGCTCTCCCCCAAACAACCACAGATTTTGAAAACCGTACCTGCACCGGCACCTGAACCAGCCAAATCTGTACAACCTCAGCAACCGCAACTTTCTAATCCGTCAACGCCTCCAGTCGTTTTATCCATTCAGGCTGTTGATGGCCACGCAGCAGCCATAATCCGTATCCATGGGCAGCTTCAAACTGTACATACTGGCGACCATATAGGGAGTAGCATTGTGAATAAAGTCAGCAGAGAAGGTGTTTTTATTCAAAATGGCAAACAAACTATACAATTAGGATTTGATGAATAAATCATGGAAAACAATACTTTCAATACTATTAATTTGATTGATGATGTCCCATCAGAAATAAAGGGACGTGTTGCTCTAGCTGGTGGGATATTACACATATCAAGCGAGCTGAAAGGCCGTCTTGATATGGTATCATTATTTGCGAGGCTGCGCAGGCGTGGTGTTTACAACTATGAGTTCCATGAACCAGGCATTTTTAATGCCCAATATGCCACCTACGCTACGAGCAATTTTCAGGGAGATAACGAGGTACAACAGTTTGCAATAGAGCTAATTGCTAAAGCATTTGACGTTGGGGCATCGGATATCCATATTGTTGATTTCGGGACATATACAATAATTAAATTTCGCTGCAATGGTTTGCTTGTTGACCATACACAACTTAGTGCAGAAAGAGGTAAGCGCCTCATCGCTACTATTTATCAGATACTTGCACAATCTTCTGATGCAGTTTTTTCACCAACGGAAAGACAAGACGGCCGGATTGTGCAAAGAAAATATTTGCCTCCAAGTGTGCATGCAATCCGCATCCACTCTGAACCAATTGAGTGTATTGGTGAAGAAGGGATCGGCACAGCAATGTGCCTTAGGTTACTTTATGACTCAACCGCTGCCTCAGGGACATTGCATGAGCGGCTTGGGCAGCTTGGTTTTTCGAATGATCAATGCGATACATTTAAATATTTAACCCGTAGGACTGGTCTTAGTATAATTTCTGGTCCAACGGGGCATGGGAAATCAACAGTATTAAAACATGTCATGGAATGTATGACAAGCCTACACCCCGAGCGCGCATATTATAGTATTGAAGATCCTGCTGAATATCCAATGAGTGGAGTTCGACAAATAAAAGTAAATTCTAATGATCAAAATGAAAGGAATAAATCATACGATGACGCAATTGCCGGGACTATGCGCTGTGATCCTGATATTTTAATGATTGGTGAAATACGATATATTGAAGCTGCCAAAGCAGCTATTGATGCATCTTTGACAGGACATGGAGTTTGGGCAACTGTACATGCCAGTAGTGCGCTTGGTATTATTCCACGATTAGTCAGAATATTGTCAGAAAATATGGAAAATCCATTAGAGCATCTATGCGCTCAAAATGTATTGGCAGGCCTTGAATATCAAAGGCTTATTCCTGTATTATGTCCTAACTGCAAAATACCATTTATGGAGTTAAAAAATGAAGAAAAAAGCAAGTATATTCCAGAAGATATACAAGAAAGACTCCGCAAACTATGCGGTGACGACAGGGAGCAAATACATGTTCGCGGCGAAGGCTGCGAGCTATGTAAAAAAAGTGGACTTATTGGTCAAACAATCGCTGCCGAAGTGATCGATACTGATAGGACATTACTTGAATACCTTCGATTAGGGAAACCATCTGCGGCATATGAATATTGGCGCAAACAAAAAAACGGCAAAAGCTACCTCGACCATGCACTTGAATTAATCAAAAGAGGGGTTGTGGATCCTCTTATTACCGAGGAACGGTTGAATGTACCGCTTGATTTCAACGAAAAATTCATACCTCTTGATAGTGTAGCATAGCATACTATGGATATTCATAATTTTCTTTCAAAAATTGCTTTTAACCGCGCTGTGAGACTGCGCCTTTGGAAGAAATTGGCAGCTCAGACTCGGCATGGGATGAGTCTGGACTTGGCGTTGCAGCAAATGCGGAATCGAGCCCAGGAGCGGCACTCTCTCACGACAGCAATATACGAGACCATTCTGGAACGCCTTGGTCATGGGCATGATTTGGGAACAAGCTTATTTGGTTTCGCAACGCCAGAAGAAATTATGTTGATTTCAAGTGGTCAACGGTCTGGAAAAATCCATGATGGCCTTATCCTTGCGTCGAATCTTAATGCTGCGCGCGGAAAAATTGTAAAGGATATTGTTTCTGCATTAGCTTATCCAACTTTTTTAATAGGTATGTGTATTTTACTACTTTTAGTTGTTTCCTTTGTTGTTATGCCGAAATTTGCAATACTTTCAAACCCAGCGACTTGGAATGGCTCTGCAAAAACTTTTTATAATTTAACTAGCTTTATATCTTCATCTAGTGGGATAATATTTTTGACAATAGTCATTTTAGTTATCATTACATCAATTTTAACTTTTTCTGTATGGACTGGAAAAGTGAGAATTTATTTTGAGCATATCCCTCCGTGGTCAATCTATAAAATGTTAGTTGGCTCGGTATGGCTGTTAACTGTTTCAACATTAATGAAATCTGGTCTACAGTTAAATCATATTTTAGATAATATGATCCAGTCTGAAAATACTACGTTGTATTTGAAAGAACGTGTTTTTGCCATTTCACTTGAACTTGGTATGGGTAAAAATTTAGGTGAATCGTTGTATGATGCCGCCATGCAGTTCCCAGATAGAGACGTTATTGACGATTTAATTGTTTACGCGACTCTACCAAATTTTTATTTGCGTATATATGAAATTGCTGAAGAGTGGATGGAAAGCGGGATAGAGATTGTAAAACAACAAACACGGATCATTAATATATTCTGTATTCTTTTCATTGCAGGTTTTATTTCTTTTATTGCCGTTTCGATTAGTTCTATACAATCTCAACTCTTACCTGGAGGTTTTTAGCTATGTCACTTGTTGAAACTATTGCATCTATTCTTGTCGGTCTTCTTGTTGTTGCCATGGCTGCCTTAGGCATTAATTCGGCGTTTTCATCTTCTAAACTCGGTGACACGGAACAAAACCTCCTGTCGATGCGTATGCAGGTACAACAGATGTTTGCTGGCAGCGCAGATTATGCCAGCCTTGACAATTCTCTTGCACTGAATGCCGGGCTTGTACCGAAAGCATTTATCAAGGGAAGTTCGCTAAAAAATCCATTTGGCGGAGACATTACTTTAGCTCCTGACTCCTCCAACGCGGCTTTTACAATTGAGTTAACAAACATTCCAAAAGAAGAATGCTCAAAATTGGCAAAATTCCAGAGTGACGCATGGTTATCTATCGCAATAAATGGAAGCGTTGCCGACAAATCTTCCTCAACATTTATTGCAGACATTGTTTCGTATTGTTCTGATACGAATTCTATTATTTATACGGCGAGATAACAATGCTATCTGATATTATTTTTTCAGATTTAATCCTTTTCCCCGATGGAACAGCTCGGCTAAAAGGATGCCCAGCGAGTGGGCAGCAACTGGTGCCGATCCCAACCGATTGCATTGATGAAACAAATGATCTGCCAAATAACCTTATTAATGCAATCCTTTCCAACCGCCAAACAGATCCAGTGACCGGATGCAGGGTAGAACCTTGGACTTTTCGGTATTGCCATAATGGCATTTATTACCGCGTTGCATCAATAAAAGATGTTAACAGCGAACGTCCAACATGGTTTATGCGTCGCTTGCCGACAACCATCCCTGAATTACAATCGCTTGGGCTACCGCCGTATCTTTGCCAATGGTTATTAGCCCGAGAGCAACGCCAGGGGCTAATCCTCATTGCAGGTGCTCAAGCGTCAGGCAAAACAACCACGGCCAGTTCCTTGGTGGTCGAGCGGCTCAAACTCTATGGGGGCCATGCGGTGACGTTCGAGTGTCCGGCGGAACTCCCTCTAGGGGGAACCTGGGGGGAGCATGGGTATTGCTTTCAGACAGAAATTCAGGGTGAACATGAGCTCCCTGCACAAATTGAACGGGCGCATCTGTATGCGTCTCCAAATGTAATATTCATTGGAGAAATCCATACTAAATTTGCAGCATTGGAAGCACTGCGAGTTGCACTCGGTTCCAGACAACAACTGGTTGTTGCAACCATTCATGGGTTTGATGTCGTTGCAGCCTTAGAACGCCTTATAAATTGGGCTCAAGAGCTTGATGGCCTCAATGCGTGTGAAAATCTAGCAAACTGCCTTCTAGCAATCATACTTCAGGATTTGGAGTCTGATGAAAAAATGCAAAAAGTTCCAGAATTTTTGCTACTTCCTTTTCATTACCAAACACCAAAAAGCGAATCTCGTGTAAAGGGGATCCGTGCCAAAATTCGTGACAAGCAGCTTATTACATTAAATCAAGATATGCGTGATATTCGTGGCATAATTCGTGAATTTGGGATTGATGCGATATGAAACCTCTTGCAGTGCTTGCCTTTTTAGTGGGCATCCTTGCAATGATGCAATTCATACCTCTTGAAAAAGAGGATGACCAACGCATCCAAGCTGTTGCATTAAATTATGCGCTCTACAGGGATGCCGTGCATCGCTATGTTTTTTCAGGCCATAAGACTACAGGTGTTGTCGCGGCATCCTCTCTATCTCTTCCTGCTGGATGGATTATGCTCCGTCCATGGCAAGCGAGGATTGATTCCGGTTGCCTCTACGTCTGGGGAGAAGCATCTTCAAATGAAGTAGATATTGTCCGGGATCTTTATTTTGGGACTCTAGCCATTGGGTATGTATCAAATGGAAAACTAGAACCAAGCTACGGCGGAACTACTCCTATTCCATCTTTTATATCCAATGGAAATATTGTAAGCGTTGTGAGTGTAGAATAATGAAATTAATAGAATCTATTGCGGCATTGCTCATTTTTGCTATAATTTTACCTCTTTTAGCCAACTTATGGATGCAAGGGAATCGAGAGTTAGAAAAGCGCCAGGCTGCTGACCATTTAGTTGCTGTCACTAAAGCAACATCATCGTATATACGGAAAAACCAGACCACTCTTTTGGCTCAAGCAGGAACCGCGAGTGGACCGACCATCACAATCACACAACTAATTTCCGGTGGCTTTCTTGCCACTGGATTTTCAGAATACAATGTCTGGAGACAAACATATCAGATTTATATTCGCCAACCGACGTCCAACACCCTCCAGGGTATTGTCTTGACATCGGGAGGTCGGGGCCAGGACTCGCGCGATGCTCAATTTGCCAACTCCATGGTGCCCTCGGCTGCGGCCATGGCCGGCGGATCCGGCGGATTTATCCCTACCGGCAATCTCCCGGATCAGCCCGCCGGATCCTTGCGTGGGGCGTTTGGCGGTTGGACATTGGATCTCGCAAGTCGCGGCGTCACATCTCCCGGAGCCGGCCACCTGGGGGCTCTCTCTACATTCGATTCGAGCAGTTTGGGCCAGGATTTTTTGTATCGCGTCGCTGTGCCCGGTCATACCGAACTCAACGCCATGCAAACAGAGATTGACATGACGGATCATGCTATACGGAACATCTATGAAACGCAATTTACGTCACGAGCATACTCGTCGGAGACGTGTGATTCGACGTCAGAAGGTCGCTTATTCCTTGATAAGGAACAAGGATTTTATGTTTGTCGAAATGGTCAAATGCAAGTTATTGCTGACACAGGCAATAGCGCACTATTCAAATCATCAACAATAGCTAAAAATAATGATTTTATTAATAAACCAACATGCCCTTCTGATACAAATATGATTCCCCAAATATTTGTAACGCCAACGATCATTTCCGCTGGTAGCGATGCTCCCCCAATTACATCCTTTCAGGCCTGGGCATCCTCTATTAGCGATACGCAATGGCAGGTCCATTTGCGAATTTTAACTACTGACGATTCATTGGGTTGGATTAATCCAGCGTCTGATTATGGTCGTGTTTTAACTTATACGGCATGTGTCAAAGGGAGTTGAAAATGTTAAATGACCCTAAAGAATGTGTGCAAACTGCACGCATGCGGAAATGGCCCATATATGCTTTGGCTGGTGCTTTGATATTTATGTTCGGTGTGATGATTTGGGCTATCGAATTTTCTGGCAAGAAAAAAACTGATGAAAAACCTAAACAAGAGATTGCAGCGGTACGGAACGAGAAACCTCTTGTACCAGAAGATGGCGGAAAAGGGCTTGCGACACCACCGCCTCCTCCTGCTCCTGAAAAACCAAAAAATGAAGTACCGCAAATTGTTGTTGTTACAAACAATGAACCTCCTGAATTAAGAAAAGAGAAGGATGATTTACGAAAGCAAAAATATCAATGGCAAATAAATGCACTTTCTTCGCCATTGATTGTTAAGAAAAACAACCAATCTGACACAACGAATAAATCAAATACTGATTACAAACAACAAAGTGATGGAATAAAATCCTCTCCCGATAGCTCATTATCACGTGAAGCAGACAACAGACAAGACAGACAAGACGTACTCGAACGTCTTTCCGGTGGGGCAGGAACATCCACCGGCAACAATGATTATAATCCTGCGGCTGATAAAGATAAGGAAAAATTTTTTGAACGGTCCAAAACCCTTGATCGTCAATGGATAGCGGCTGGAACGCGTCAAGCCGGACACCGTTATGAAGTCAAGACAGGTGCCGTAATCCCGGCTGTAATGATTAGCGGCATCAATTCCGACCTGCCAGGGCAAATTATCGCCCAAGTCAGCTCGAACGTCTACGACACAGCCGATGGCCGTTACCTCCTTATCCCGCAAGGAGCGCGGCTCTACGGTGTTTACGACTCCCGGGTCATTTACGGGCAATCCCGCGTCCTGGTCGCCTGGAACCGCATCATTTTTCCCGACGGCTCGGCAATCACCCTGGAATCAATGCCGGGGACAGATAGCGCCGGTTATGCCGGCTATGAAGACGAAGTGAACAATCATTACTTCCGCATATTTGGCTCCGCGTTGCTCATGTCCTTGGTCACTGGCTCGACATCTTATGCGGTTGATACCATGACTCCTAGTAACTCGTCGAATAGCAATTCGACATCTGCATCTATGCAACAACAAATGACTGGCGCTTTGGCCCAACAACTCGGTCAAGCAACAGCGCAAATGCTCTCAAAAAACATGAACATTAAGCCGACACTTGAAATTCGCCCTGGCTTTCGATTCAATGTCATAGTTACCAAGGATTTGGTTTTCAAAGAACCGTATGTTGAAAATGCACAAAACGAGAGGAGACAATAACGATGTCACATGAAATGGTAAATAACTATGGTCTCGGGAATGTCAGTAAAAGTAAAAAAAATCATTTTCGGTTCTGGTATCTTCTTTTTTTTATTTTTATTTCCTTGGCCAGTTTATCATTAGCTACTCAAGAGGTCGCATCATATTTTGCCTATCATCCATCTCTTGGACAACCATGGCTAACCGCGTTTGGAAAGCTTTGGTATGCACCATGGAATATTATTTTTTGGCATGGTTGGGGCAGTGTGCATGAGGCAGTGCGCCAAGCTGAGTTTCATGGTCAACTGCTTTTTATCATCCCTCAATTTATTATCGTTGGTTTTGCATTATTTGCCATGCGGAAACCTACAGGCGGATCTGATATCCACGGGTCTGCACATTGGGCTACCGACGATGAGATCAATGAAATGGGATTAATTGCCAGCAAAGGCATTTATATCGGCGGCTATATCAAACATCTGCCTATGTATTTATCATTATTCCGTGTTCTGACAGGGTTGCCATGGAAAATGCACTTGTACTTACGTCACAATGGACCTGAGCATATTTTATTATATGCTCCCACACGATCCGGGAAAGGTGTTGGCATTATCCTTCCAACATTGCTTTCCTACCCTGATTCCACAGTCGTTTTGGATATAAAGGGCGAAAACTGGGCGCTCACGTCTGGATGGCGAAAGTCTCAAGGTCATAAGGTTTTGCGGTTCGATCCTTCGGACGCCAGTATCGGAGATTCCAGGCTTGGAACACGCTTTAATCCTCTTGAGGAAGTCCGCTTAAATACGCTCTATGCTATCCCTGATGTACAAAATGTTGCGACAATGATTGTTGATCCTGAAGGAAAAGGTCTACAAGATTATTGGGCAAAAGCTGGATTTGCCTTTATCGCTGGGGCACTATTGCATTGCCTTGTTATGATAAAGCATACACAAAAACGGACAGCGACATTAAATGATCTCGGCCTAATGCTTGCCGATAAAGACCGAACTATTGAAGAATTATTCGACGAAATGTTAAAAACCGACCATGCAAAGCTTGTCGCTGAGTGTTTTCCTTCCGGCGCGACAGGCGGCGACCATATACATGATTTTATTGCATCATCTGGACGAGAAATGCTTAATAAAAGCCCGAACGAGTGCAGCGGTGTTGTTGGAACCGCTGTATCAAACCTTGCTCTATACCGTGATCCTGTTGTTGCGATGAATACTGAAAAGTCAGATTTTACTATTTCAGATTTAATGAATTACGATAGCCCTATCAGCTTGTATCTTGTTGTTAGTCCTACTGATATAAACAGGGTCCGTCCGCTTTTACGTCTTATTTTGAACCTTATTATCAGTCGTCTTTGTGAACGCATGGATTTCGAAAATGGAGTTCAAAAAAAATCAAAACGACGCCTTTTAATGCTCATGGATGAGTTTACATCCATTGGCAAAATGGAAATTGTGAATAAATCCATTGCGTATGCTGCCGGCTACGGGATTAATTACCTCTTGGTTATCCAAAATGTTGAGCAGCTTAATGAAACATACGGAAAAGAAAATGGCATTCAAGGGAATTGCCATATCCGTATTGCATATGCACCCAATACGTTAGACACAGCAAAGCAATTGTCTGAAATGACCGGGAAAACAACTGTCGTCCAGGAAAAGACCTCTTTGAGCGGATCGCGCAGTGGGCATCTTAAAAATGCTTCGCTGAGCATTTCCGAAACTGCAAGACCTCTTCTTACTCCAGACGAATGCATGCGCCTTCCCGGCCTCAAAAAGAAAGGGGATGTCGTTACCAAACCCGGCGACATGCTCATTTTTGTTGCCGGTCGCTCTCCTATTTATGGTCGCCAAATTCTTTTTTTCCGTGATCCTGTTTTTCTATCAAGGTCCAAAGTTAATTCTCCTGATTCTTCTGATTCTATACTAGTAGAACATACAGTGGACAATCCAGCATCTTCTAATCAAATTGTTTCTTCCGTTAAGCCAATTTCGTATAGCGACTATCTGCGCAATCAAGGCACCAACAATGGCAAGTAAAAAATATTACTTCCTTGTTTTGTGTGCCTTGATTTTATTTATTTTATATTACCCTTATTGTTTAGGTTTCAGAATTAACATCACGCAATCAATGTCACGAGGCATTTACCAGGCCGTAAACTCTCAGATATTGCACAACGATATTGTCTATTTTTGTTTAGATTCTGAACCTTTTACGACTCTTGCCATTGAGCGTGGCTATTTGAAAAAAGGATCGTGCCCAAATGGTTTAGAGCCTCTTGTTAAAATTGTTTGTGGTTTGCCCGGCGACACCATTGACATAACTTCAGCAGAAATCCTCATCAATGGACAAATGCTCCCTATGTCGAAAATACTATCAAACGATCATTACCAACGACCTTTACCACCATCTGAATTAAAATCAGGGATAATCCCTGCTGGAATGGCATTGGTACTATCTGACCATCATTCAGGAGGGTTTGATAGCCGCTATTTTGGATTGGTTAAGCTGACATCATTGCAAAAAGTTCAGCCCATTTGGATATTTTAACAATAAGCGAGGGAACAATTATGGTCTATGTAAGTGACGAGTTAGATATCCTGCAATCTGCTGCACGCACTGTTGATGCCCAAGCGTCGCAAACTCCCGGTCTGCCGATCCCTGTGGACCCTGACATTATGGCCAAACTCAAAGGTTGGTTGCCCCAAAAAGTCCTTGCCCCTGCCGTGCCGATGGATCCGCGCGAAGAGTTTGCCCAAGCGCTGCGTGCTGCCGGGCTGGATCTCAAGGGGTTGCCGGCGATGGATGGCGCTATTCATCGCGTGCCGGTCACCGGCAGGCCTCACGACCTGGATGGAGCCTATCAAGGCTTCCTCGATGGGCATCCCGCCGGGTGGTATCAAAATTTCGTAACTGGCGAAAAAACGAAGTGGATCGCCAATGGCCATACCCTGACCGACGCCCAAAAGGCATCGTTGGTCCAGGAAGCGCAGGAGCGGCGTGCACAGCGCGAACGGGACAGGTCGTTGCGCCAGGACGAGGTAGCCAACCAGGTCCGCCAAGCGTTTGAAGCGCTGCCTCCGATAAGGCCTATTGCGGCAATCAATCATCCCTATTTGCTTCGTAAGGGGATCCCGCCTATCGGTGGCGTCAAAGAAAGTCCTGAAGGGCTCTTGCTGCTCATTCCGCTTTATAATGCGGCGGGTGAACTCCGCAATGTGCAAGAAATTGATTGGGATGGGAATAAGCGCTTCCAAAAAGACGGCCAGAAAACTGGTTGTTTTTTCTTCCTTGACGACTCCAAACACCGCACTGATGAAATTATACTGACAGAAGGATACGCTACTGGTGTAAGTGTCAACATGGCGACGGATAAGCCTGTAGCTGTTGCGTTTGATGCGGGGAACTTGGAACCTGTTGCTCGTGCCCTGCGTGAAAAATACCCTGAAGCAAAAATTACAATTTGTGCAGACAATGATCACGGCCGTGATCAAGGCAACATCGGTGTCGAAAAAGCCAAGCAAGCCGCACAGGCTGTTGGCGGTAGTGTCATTGTTCCTACATTTACCAGAGAAGAAATGGATAAACATTTAACGGACTTCAATGACCTTTGCCAGTCTCGCGGGCTGGCAGTGGTCGCGGAACAAATTACAAAAGGCAAGTCCAAAGGAAAAGGAAGAGAAAACGATCCAGGGCCAGGGCTTGGACTTGCAATAGGGCGGTAGTCATATGATGAAAACCGCAACCATCATTTGGGCCGTTTGCCAGCTCGTCTTGATGATCCCGGAATTTGCGCAAGCCCAACCCGAGGATCTCTTTGCCGGCCCGTGCGAACGCTACGGCGTCCCCAAGGCCCTTGCCCAGGCCATAGCCGGTCATGAAAGCGGTATGCGCCCGTGGGCGATGAATATCGAAGGTCGGCCCTACCTCCATGCCTCGAAAGATCAGGCCATGACCGTGGCCCGGGCCGCCCTCCAGGCCGGCCTGTCGTTTGATATTGGGTTGATGCAAATCAACGCTCAATGGCTCCGCCGGTATCACCTCCCGTTGGATGTTGTCTTTGATCCAGCGGGTAACGTCCAGGTCGGCGTTTGGATCCTGGCCCAGGCTATCAAGCGCTATGGCCTGTCGTGGCAAGCGGTAGCCACCTACCACACGTGCCTCGAACGGAATCCCGAACGCGGCAGGGCCTATGCGGCTGCTATAATGGCTCGTCTACGCAGTGAAGTACCAATTCAATCTGCATCACAATCAAAGTCGTTACAGCGAACTGCGTTGATATCATCATCAGCGGCAGTGCGACGATCACCCATAATTGTAAAGCACTTCGGTGATAACGTCAGCATCGCCAGCAATGATATTACTAAAAAAGGGGGAAATAATGAGTAATTTATTGATCGTTGAATCTCCGGGCAAAGTCCAAAAAATACAGTCCTACTTGGGGAGAGCATGGGTTGTCATGGCCAGTTGCGGCCATGTCAGAGATTTGCCCGTGAAAGAACTTGGTGTTGATCTGCACTCGCTGCAACCTTGTTACGTTCCGACGGATCGAGGGAAATCCACCCTTGCGAAGTTGGCGACTGCGGTGAAAGCCGCTGAGGCTGTCTATCTTGCAACGGATCCCGACCGCGAAGGGGAAGCTATCGCATGGCACTTGGCGGATGCTCTCCACCTGCAAGCTCCCAAAAGGGTGACGTTCGCGGAAATAACCGAACAAGCCATTCTGAGAGCCGTAAAGGCTCCGCGCCAAATTGACATGGCTCTGGTCACTGCCCAGGAGGGTCGCCGCGTCCTGGATCGTCTGGTCGGGTATCAGGTATCTCCGCCCCTTTCGCGACTTTTGGGCGGGAAAAACTCGGCAGGCCGGGTTCAAAGCCCTGCCCTGCGGCTTGTAGTGGATCGTGAACGCGAAATTCGGGCATTCACGGTCACGACACATTTCGGTGTGGATCTCATTTTTGATGCTATCGAAAATGTCTCTGCGGGCTGGAAAGCGACCTGGAAGCCGGACGCCTGGCTGGAACCAGGTCAACGGTATATTTTGGACAAGGAGCTGGCTACTCGTGTCTCCGGGATCCGCAAGGTCTCTGTAGCCTCTTGCACAGAGCAGGAGGTCAGGAAGGCACCTCCGCCGCCATTTACCACGTCATCGTTGCAGCAGGCCGCGTCCATCGCACTCAAGCTCTCTCCCAAAGAGACCATGGCCCTGGCTCAAAAATTGTATGAGGCTGGCCATATTACCTACATGCGCACGGATTCGCCCAATTTTTGCGATGAGGCCGTGGCCGCCATTCAAGAATTTTGCCGCAGTCAAAATCTTCCTGTCGTGTCTCAAACAAGACACTGGAAAAGCAAGGATGGAGCACAAGAGGCGCACGAGGCTATCCGCCCGACCCATATCGAGGTTGCAGAGGCAGGCGAATCCGATGCTGAAAAAGCGCTCTACGGTTTGATTCGGCAGCGCACGTTGGCAACGCAGTTGGTTGATGCCATTTTTTCGTTGCGGTCGGTAATACTGCAAGGCGATGATGTTGACGGGCGCAAACCCGAGTTTGAGGCCAAAGGGCGCACGCTTGTTGATGCAGGGTGGAAAATCGTTTTAGAAAAAGATCAAACGGATGAGGCAGAGGAAGAACCGGACAATCCGGTACCGGCACTCCAGGGCGATAGCCAACTGACAGTGGGCGCGGGGCTGGTGCGTGTTTTGAAAACATCGCCTCCCGGACGTTACTCCGAAGCATCATTAATCAAAGCTTTGGAGTCACGTGGTATAGGCCGTCCATCAACGTATGCAAAAATTTTGGAAAACATCATCACCAGACAATACGTTAAAATCGAGAAGCGCAAATTATTGCCAACAGAATGCGGGGAAGCCGTTATCGACGCATTAAGCAGTCGATTCGGCTTTCTTGACTATGATTACACGAAAAAAATGGAAGAGCTGCTTGACGCACTTGCGGCTGGCAAAGCGAGTTATTTAACCGCCATGCAGCAATTTAAAGCCAATCTCGACACCGATTTGGCATCCTTTTCTAGTGCCAATACACATAGCTGCCCTGATTGCGGAAAGCCGTTACGGCATATGCTGAAAGAAGGAACTAAGTCAAAAAAAGGGTATGATTTTTGGGGTTGTTCAGGATATCCTGACTGTAAAGCCACTTTTATTGATGCCAATGGCAAACCCGGATCACGCTGTGAACCGCATGAGAAACCGGAACTCAGTCAATACAAGTGTCCAAAATGTGGCAAACCTCTGATTCATCGTATAAATTCTTCATATAATTTTTGGGGTTGTTCGGGGTTTCCAAAATGTCGAGAATCATTTAAAGACAACAACGGTCAACCTGAAGGCGTATCAATGTAGGTGTAACCATGCAGCACTTTAATAAATATTTTTTTAATTGTATGGTTTTGTTGATTGCCATATTTTTTTTTGCATGTTTTTTTACTCATAATCTCGCAGAATGTGCCGATGCGACACATTTTGATCCAACGACTGTATCCATTTCGAGCGAAAGCACTATTGCTGTTGGGACAATTATTGCCTGGCCTGCTGCGTCAAATCCGGCTGATATGAATAAATGGCTGGAATGCAATGGCCAAATTATACCTTCTGACAGCCAATACGATAAATTACGGACTGTACTTGGCCGCTCTACAGTCCCCAATTATAACAGCCAATTTTTACGAGGGACTACTATAACATCCCAAGTTGGGCAACAGATCGCAGATTCTATTCGTTCCCATGCTCACAATATTGATCCGCATCAACACACAGTTAGCGGTACTGCGTCGGGACAATCTTACGGTGGAGCAATCGGAAGTGAAAGTGTTAGCGGTTGGGCGAACGGTCAGTATTATTCTGGCACGACAAGTGGCGCTTATTACGAGGATATTGTAACTGATTATGGTGGTCGAGCGTACGGCACTAGCGATCCGTATATGGGATGGGGAACTTGGGCTCCAAGTATCATGAATGAATATACAAGGGGAGCCTATACTTCTGGATCGAGTTATGCTGGCTGGACTAGTGGGAGTGCAATAAGTGGGTTAACGTCAGGGACAACGTATTCCGGTACCACGTCTGGTGGGACTATTACAGGCTATACAAATTATGCCGGCGGTGGATCCACTCATGAGACTGGTGGTACGGAAACAGCTCCAATTCATACCAAAGTGCGCTATTTTATTCGTGCAATTTTGTAATATTTTTTTGTTGACTTTATTGTGGAAAATCTTATTACTAAAATGCTTTCTATGGAGGATACTATGGATGAATACGTTAAAGCCGCTGTTGATCTGGTGAAAACCCAGGCTGGTGTAACGGCGATGACCCCTCAGGATATGGCAAATGCCGTGAAGACGTTGGCCGCTGCGCTGCGTGAAGCGGAAGGCGACACTGCACCAGTTGAAACACATCCGCTGTTGCCGCATGGCAATCCTGCCAAGTCGATCAAGGAAAACAGCGTCGTCTGCCTCGAATGCGGCAAGTCCTTCAAGGTGCTGACCAAGAAACATCTTGACACACATGGCCTCACGCCCGAGGAGTACCGGGCCAAATGGGGGATGAAAAAAAATACTCCCCTTGCGTCAAAAAGCCTTGCCCGCGAACGTCGAAATAAAATGAAGGAAATGAAGTTGTGGGAGAGACGCGGGAAAACGGCTCCTCAGCCCGAGGCCAAGGAAATCCCGAAAGGCTCGAAGAAGAAACCGCAAGCTCAGGATACTGTGCCCGACGGATCCCCTACCGGCGAATAGCGCCAGCGTAGGTTGAAGAAAAGGCCCTGGGCATCCATATGCCCAGGGCCTTTTGTGTTGGGAGCCTTGACCAGGTCAACCAGGCCAGCTCGTGCGGAGGCAGGCTCCTTTGGGAGGGCTCCTATCTTCCTATTGAATCACATTCCTCTATCTTGTTGTAATTGTATGAAATTTTGTATTTTTCTTGATTGTTGTCCAAAATTAGCATTTATCAGTTGGCTAAAAGCTTTCCCTCCATGTTTTTTTATATAGGTACTCGAAGAATCAAATAATCCTCTCTGTACTGATTTAGAAACCATTCTTGGATTCTCGCATTTTGATAATTCTGAAAGATATCTTGCTGCCGAGTTGATAAGGACTTTTTCTTCTTGCGGAATATTTTTTTTAGATAGTTCATTTATTGCATGCTCTATCAACTTAGCGTCTGCTTGGTCTTTCGGCCGTACAGTTTGTTTTGGCTGACGCAACCATTGTTTGCACGAGCCATTCATCCATGGCGTTATTAGCCTCTTCGTGGTTTTTATATCGAAAAATTCCCTTTGGAATTCGCGTCTTGTAGTTGTTCATGGAATCCATCCAATCCATCATTTCTTTTGTAATTGTTCCTGGGCTTATACCCAAAACCTTACGGCGACCAATAACCCGTGAAAATTCACTGTCATCTTGATATTCCATGATGTATTTTTCCTGTTACTTTTTTTACTAGGATTGTCCACACTTTGAGTTTTTTGCTTTCACAAGTTGATCCAAAAAATCTTGTGCAATTGCTCGGATAGATAAAATTAAAATTCCAGCTGTTACTACGCAATATTTGGTCCCTCGGAATGGAATTTCGACAATTACAATCCTGCTCGATTAAGATCAAAACCAGGATATTCTTTAATATATTGTTTCTCAAAAAAATTTAATAGCGGTTTCTCTTTCCCTGTTTCATAAAATTTTAGCATCTTTGTATTATATTCAAGAACTGCCTTTGAAGGAATACTAAACGGCATAAGCCCATTAGACATAAACATACCGTTTGTCATCAATAAGCCTGTCCTTTTGTTCCCATCATAAAAATATTGGCTTCTTGCCATATCAAGTGAGACAACTAACCCTCTTGTAAATACATCTTTTATGTTATTAATTCTTTCGCATAAATTGTCAAACATTTGATCAAGTAAAGTATGCTCTGGGGGTATATAACTTGATCCTTTAATCCAAACTTGCCCATGTCGGAAATCACCCCACTCTAAAGCCTCTTCTTTTGCAACTATTGATTGCAGAGTGCACGCTATGCCTTTTGTCATTTTAAATTTTTCGTTTTCAACTAAATTAATTAAATATTTCCAAGCTTCTGCTTGCCGCTTTAACTTACATTCGTCAGTCTCCTTATGCCCTCCAATAGTAATCCCTTGGAGATATGTTTGAACCTCAGGGAGCGTAAACGGCATGCCTTCAATTGTTTGAAAATCATACACTAAACCTGCCAAATTTTTCTTAGCAATAAATATTGCCTTTTCCACTTTTTTATCAAGTTGTGGCATGCAAAAATCCTTTGCGTTTAAAGTTAATAAGCTTCAGAGTGTTTATTATGTTCTATCCAGTTGGCTGTGTAAATTTTTGCCAATTCACTAGATCGAATTATAAGCAAATTTTCCGCATTAGATTCTTCAGCACTCTTTGTAAAATTAAAGCTTCCCGTTATTACTATATTGCTATCAACAACAATTACTTTATTATGAGCCATGAAGTGTGCCGCGTCAACCAATACCGGGATACCTGCATTGACTAAGAATGTCGCGCTGCTATATCGTTCCGCTCGCTGGCTCTTATCTAAAAGAGCTACGACATGGACTCCACGGCGTGCTGCATCGATCAATGCCTTGCCAATTGGGGCACTGGTGAAGCTGTAGGCTTGCACCAGGATTGAAGACCGGGCCTTAGAAATCTCCTGCACTATTGCGGCTTGCGCCCCGCCGTTTGGACTAAAATACACCTCGACGGGGGTATTGTTGAGCACAAAGGATGCGGCCTGGACCTGCCCCCCAACGACAAGAAACACGCCAAGAGCAATGGCGGCGAAATATCGGCGCATAGTTTTAATACCCCATATCGGCTAGATATTTGTGCAAAGCCTCGCGGATGATCCGCGCCTCTTTCTTCCGATTTTCAAAGGCATACCGTCGCAATCGTTCATTGAGAAGGCTATCGATCTGAAGGCTTTTCGGGACGAGTTGGCTAGACTTGACTGTAGCCGATTGCGCTGGCTTCGAGCTGGTCTGTACAGTCTGTCCTTCTGTGCTTCGAATCAGGATATCCTGGTCATCGCCTTGCAATGGATTGTTGCCTAGGCCTTTTTTCATGTTCAATTCTCTCCCAACGCTTTGAGGATCGCGCTGCCAAAAGTTCGGTAATCCTGGGCTCCGGTCGATGAAGGGGCATAGCTAAAAATGTCCTGTCCATGACTCGGAGCTTCGGCCAAGGCGACATTGTCGCGGATCGGATCGTACACACGGCCCGGGTAGGCCGTCCGGATCGCCTTCAAGGCATCGCGGTTCAAAACTTTCCGCCGGTCGTAAAGGGTTGGCAGCACTCCGAGAATTTCCAGGCTGGAATTGATCGCGTCCCTAACCTGGGACACGGTCTTGTCCATGAGCTTGAGCCCGTCCAAAGCGAAAAATTCCGTTTGGCAAACGATGACAACATGGGCGGCGGCGGCCAGGGCGTTCACCGTGACAAGCCCTAGATTCGGTGGACAGTCGAGAAGCGCAAACTTGTAGCCGTATGTTTCCACATTGGCCAAAGCGCGGGCCAAAAGCCTTTCCCGGCCGATCTCCCCGCCGAAAGCCAGGTCCGCCCGGGCCATCTTGTCATTTGCCGGAATCAAGTCCCAGGCTTCCCCCGGCCTGGCCGCATCCTCAAAACCGACCTGCCCTGCCATGAGTTCAAAAACCGTGGGGCCGGAGCCGTTCACGGCGCAAGCCCGCGTCAAATTTCCCTGCGGGTCCAGGTCCACAAGCAAGGGTTTCTGCCCGCTGAGAAGGTGCAGCGCTGCGGCCAAATTCAACGCGGTGGTGGTTTTGCCGACGCCGCCTTTTTGGTTGGCTATGGCGATGACTTTCAAATCATATCCTCATTTGTTTAATGTTTCATATGAAAATTGTTTTATTTTTTCCATTTGGCATATTTCTTGGCCCACGTCAAGAGAATATATCTTTTATTTAAAACATAAATATATTAAAAAATAATCATATTTTAATATAAAAAATTGTCATATTTCCTCTTGCCTTTGGGGTGGACCGCGGCGTTGGTCCGCCAAGCCGTCGAGGAGGGAGGATACGCCTCGACAAGCGAGGTCATCCGCGACGCCCTCCGCGAATGGACCTTCAAGCGTGCTTACCAGCAGCAACAACTTAATGAGGTCAGGCGGCTTTGGGCTGAGGGAATCAGTAGCGGCCCCGGTCGCTTTTCCGGCATCGATGAAATCATTGCGGAAGCCAAGAACCGCTTCCATGCTGCACGTGAAAACGGCTAACGCAGTATGGTTTCAATCAATGTTCCCGCGATGGGAGCGACAAACACCCGTCTGTTTTTTGCTCGATGAGATTGCGTTTCAATCCACGCTCCCGCGCGGGGAGCGACGTCGATCCAGGACAGGACGTTGCAACCAAGGTCGTTTCAATCCACGCTCCCGCGCGGGGAGCGACTGCAAAAGGAGTTTTTAGGCCGTATTTATGGGGCTAGTCAAAAGCTAATTTTACATTTTTCCCCATCACGGATGCTATTTTTTTAATTGTAAGTAGTGTGATCGAAGTATTTTTTGGATCAAGCAAACGATTCAATGCAGGCCGCTTGATACCTATTTTCCGCGCCATGGCGGCTTTTGTAAGGTTATTCTTTTCCATGTATCCCGTCACTTCAAGTACGATCACGCGCTTGACGGCAGCGGCCTTAACATCCTCAAAAATACCTTCCTCCTTCAAGAAATCATCGAAACTCGACCCCTTGCAATCATATTCTGCGTTCATTTTTACTTCCTTGTTTTTTTGCGCGGACGTTTTGAATTAAAAACAAAATAGCATTTTAACGCTAAAATGCTATTTTGATTTCTATCGGTCATGACGCCATGCGGAATATTTCAAAAATTCAAAGGGAAAAAACACTTCATGGCTTCCTTGTAGACCTTCGTCTTTTTACAGCGACGGCAGGTAACCTTGGATGGGTCAACGGACACGATGGGGGCTCCGGCATTTCGCTTCCCAGTGTGCTCTCCGCATACGGGTTTTAACGGCCAGAACGCACCATTGCCTTGTGGATCGAAGTGTACCACATTCTTTGTGGCGACGTCTTCGTTTAATGTGTGCATACTATATTTCCATCCCTCTTTTTTTTTGTTTTTCACGAGTTATTTCCTGCGATGGCGGGATAAAACCATTATCAAGTATTCTAACGTTCCTTCCCCATCTTGATTTTGCATACATCAATGCTGCTTCTTTTGTTTTTTCCTGATTTGAAAAATAAATCTCTTTCCCTGTGTCTCGTATCATCCCACCATTTTTTAATTTAAAAATGACGACCCCATTTGCATCAATTTCACTTTTAAAGCCTGAAAATATCCTACTTTCAGAATCTTTACCTCCTTCAAGTTCTGCCAACTCGCTAAGCTTAGATAGCGCTACGAGTCCACGTTGCCTTCTTGACTTATTATGGTCAGAGGCTATTTCTAAGCGTTCATTTATCCATTTTTCTTTAATTTCAAAATTTTGCCCATTCCTATTGTCGAGATTATTTTCTGATTTAAATGTCTGTTTTTTTGATCTTAATATATCAAGTGCAGTTTCATCACCTTGTTCGGCTTTACATCGTAAAAAATCGGTCCACGAAGCATAAGGGGCTTCTTGCCTTAACTTTATTTGAGACTCGTTGAATTGTTTTTTAATACGTAACCTTTCTTTTGCTTCATACAAACGAGACTTTTTTAGCAATTTAATTTTATATGCTCCATAAAAACCATTCAAAATTTCTTGACGTTCGTGGTCCCATTTAATCCGAATCGAATCAAGCTCAATTTGTTCGCGATTTTGTAAATCTTCAAGTTGGCTTTTTTTAGATAAAATTTTTGATTGATATTCCTCATAAAGAGCCCCACGGTTTGATTCGCAATGCAAAGGTTTGGCGTTATACTGTTCATCACAATTTTCTGCAATTATTTTGTTTTGCGGCGGCATATATACACCAAATCGCTTGACCAAATTTGCCATAGATAGAGATCTATCCAAACTGCTCGCCTTTATAGCTTGCTTACCCATCTGCCCTGCAATAACAAGACCGTTACCATGTGGCTTTATTTCCACGCCATATTGCGCAAAAATATGGTGTACCTGCTGCCAAGTACTAGCTTGCTCTAATGATTCCATTATTAAAGATCGGCGCTCTTTAATATATCCATCAAATGATTGTTGCCCGGTGTGTGCTTCGATAGTGGCTGCTACAGGGGTCAATTTTGGTTTTATATCATTTATTGATTTACCATTGTCAATAAATAGTCCAAATCTTTTTTCAAGTTCGCGGCATACCTTATCCCTAGCTTGGTAGTCTCGATACGGTTCATGTCTCGTAAATTTTTCCGGGTGAATCATATTGTATGCGACATGCAAATGTAAATTATTAGTATTCTTATGGACTCCGCAATGCCGTTGATGCTCTTCAAACCCTAGAGCTTTAGCGAAGTCAACTTCTATTTCTTTTAAAACTTCAGGAGTGAGTTTTGACTCATCTTCAGGACGGAAGCTAACAACAAGATGATAGGTCTTTTCTTTTGTTGATCTCGTATTCAAATCTTGCGTATCAACAACTTCGTGCACCGCCAATTCGTAGTCATCCCCGGCCAGACATCCAGCGCACCAGCTCATGAGTGCCTTTTCATCGCCGTGATCGGCCGCCTGGATATACCGCGCCAGACGTTGATAATCATCGTTTTTGGCCTTTCGGGTAATATGACGACTAATCATAAATTTGTCGGTTTCTACATCGATAGGATGAGGGCTTTCATTTCCCGTTGCCGCGCTTCGATTTCCTTGAGCACTCGCCGGACTTCTTGGTGTAGGGCCACAAGCGGCTGATCCTTCGCGGACTCGGACAGGCACAGCTTGAAAAGGCCTCCAAGCCGCCCCAAATCGGCATTAATCCTGAGTAATTCCAGTCTATTTTGCTGTTTTTCTAGGCTAGGCGTTGGCAGGCCGAGACAAATACGTTTGACGTAGGTGGATTGGGATAGTCCGGCTTGCTTGGCATGAGCTGAGATCGCTGCGTGTTCTTCTGGGGTGACGTAGCTATAAAGCGCCATCTTTTTGGTCGGCATTTCGTCTTCTCCTAAGCGTTGAGCCGCAGGCGAATAAGCGCAGCCCCGCAGGGCAGGACGTGAGGTACATGTACCTCACCTGTCCTGCCTTCTTCGTCCGTGTCCTTAGGTCATCTCTTTATGGGCATTTCTTGTCAATATCTGTAAATTCCTGTCCTTAGGACAAGTTTTTACAGAAAATTACACTTTATGGCCAAGAAAGGACAAGTAGGGACAGAAAATAACAGGATAGGACCAACTAGGGACAACAGCGGATTTATTTATCTTAAAATCTTAAATAATCTCTTTATTACTTTTATTTTTTATAAAGGTTTTTAATTTATTTATGTTGCAATTTATCGAAAATATTTCAAATGGCTTTATAAAATATATTGGTTTTTATTTTATGGGCTACTCCAAGTAAAGAAGTAGCCCAGACTTTGACCTTACACAATTTTATTTCTATTGAGTAAATTTTATGTTATTTCGTCATGATCATCTTCTAGCATTTTAACTGCACTAGCTCCTTGAGTCGGTGCAAGGTGAGCATATCTCTGTGTCATTTGCAACGATTTATGCCCTAGCAATTGGCTAACTACCATCAAAGGTGTTCCCGCCTGTACTAACCATGATGCGAATGTATGACGTAACGTATGGAAAACCACTTTTTGTCTTCTGTCTTTAATATTTTGGTTAAGCTGGCAAGCTTTTACTGCATCAGTGAAAATTCTATTCACGTGCTTAATTTGCTCCCCACAGTCTGTAAACAAATACCCATTCCCCGATGAGTATTCTTGCAATATTTTTTCTGATTTAGAATTTAGTGGAACAATTCTATTGTCAACCTTAGTATCAAAAACACATATAGAGCTATTATTCATATCGTAATGCCCTATTCGTAAAGAAAAAATTTCGTTAGCTCTAAGTCCAGTATGGAGCGCAAACAAACTAATATCGTGCCACAATTTAGAACGCATTGACAATTCGAATAATAATTTATTAGCTTCTTGTCTTGTTAAAAATCTTACTCGTTTATTGTCAAATTTAGGCATATCAAAAACTGGAAGTCTTCCATCAAACAGATTCCACTGTATCGCTCTATGCAGGACTCTGCGTAGTAAAGATAAGCAATGTGCAATTGTTTGCGGGCTTAGTTTTTTCTTTACTAAATAGGTCCTCAACAATAAAATATCTTGATTTGTAATTTTATCAAGTAGTAATCCATTGCCAAAGAACGGTACTATGTGATTACGCCAACGCCCCGACTCGCTCAGTTTTGAGCGGTCACTGCTTGACGCCAGGACTAAATTATAATACATTTCCCACGCCATCGCCAATGTACTGGTGGTTGTACTGGTGGTTGCCATAGTGTCGCTCCTTTGAATTATTGTCAGGGGCGATATGGCGGAAAAAATAAAGGATATCAAGGTGTTAAAATCGTATCGGCCTCTCACGCCGATAACGCCGGTTCAAACCCGGCTGGGGACGCCAGTGATCACAAACGCTTGCCAGCAGGGTGAGTGTGTAAAGCCGGGGTGCGTGCAGACGCCCCGGCTTTCTTTTTTCCCTGACCGATCCCCGTCCGTTCGTGGGCGGCGGGACATTCCCGATGCCGGGAGGGCGGGGTATTGTGCAGCATGGAGCCCGCTGCCCGATGCCCTGGAGGCCTTGCTTTGCCTCACGCCTGAAAGGGTGCCCGCCTCAAATCCTCCCGGGATGCCACAGGACGCGAGCCCGTCGGCCGCCCAAGGTGCCTCCGACCGGGGGGATACGCCCCCCGGCGCCCTGGCACCGAAGCTTTAGGATAAAGGTTCCCGCACCAGGGACCGGGGGCATGCGGCTGCAATGCCCCCTTTCAGGGGGCGAGCAGGTCCAGGACCGCGCCCGGGCTCTTTTGCCTGGGGAATAAAAAAAGCCGCGTCCACTGGCGGGATGGGCGCGGCACGGGGAGAGAGAGAAAGTTTATACGTATAACTTTGTTAATCGGCTCGTTTCGTTTTCATAACCGCATCGGCCAAGCGGGAAAGAGCGAAGCAAACACCAACGACCATGGATACCAAAACAATCTTCTCGACGAACATTCTCGTAACCTCCGCTTTCATGAAAATATAAGCATCTTTCATGCCAAGGGGAGACGCCGCCGCCACGACCGGGACGCCCGGTGGCCGGCACCGGCCGCCCTTGACGCTGCAGAGGCCTCGGGGTAGGGAATTTTGCTCTTGGCCGGCCCACAGCCGGTTGGAACGAACCATTCCTTCGGAGCGTTGTCCCCATGCCAGCACACAAAACCACGCGAACCAAGCCGTCCTTCTGGCTCGCGGCCAGCCGGGACCAGGCCAGGGACACCGGCATGGCGCTGGTCCTTATCAGCCTGATCGTCTTTCTGGCCACCAAGCAGCAGCGCTACGTCACCATCGGCGTGCTGCTGCTCCTTGTGGACATGATCGCCCCGGCCGTTTTCAAGCCGGCGGCCGGATTGTGGTTCGGCCTTTCCTCTCTCCTCGGCACCGTCATGTCCAAGGTCGTGCTGACCTTGACGTTTTTTCTGGTTCTTACGCCCACGGCCCTTTTCCGCCGTCTGTGCGGCAAGGACACCTTGCGTCTGCGCTGTTTCGGCCGAGACCAGTCCTCGGTATTTCGCGTCCGGGACCATACCTTCACCCCGGCCGACATCGAACAGCCGTATTAACCCCGTTATCCAAGCGCCCGCCGGCGTATCACCATCCCGGTCCCGGCGGCCCGCGGAGGCAACATGGAATTTCTCGCCGAACTCTGGGGATTTTTACGGGTCCGCAAAAAGTTCTGGCTTTTGCCCATCATTCTGGTCTTGTTGCTTTTTGGCGTCCTGGTGGTCTTAACCAGCGGCACAGCCGTGGCCCCGTTCATCTACACGCTCTTCTAAGCCGAGTCGTTCATGCCAGAATATATCCTGGGGATTTCCGCCTACTATCATGACAGCGCCGCCGCCCTCCTGCGCGACGGCGAACTGGTGGCCGCCGCCCACGAAGAGCGGTTCACCCGCAAAAAGCACGATCCCTCCTTCCCGGCCAAGGCCGCCGCCTACGTGCTGGCCGAAGCCGGGATCGGGCTGTCGGAGCTGGACGTCATCGCCTTCTACGACAAGCCCTACCTCAAGTTCGAGCGCTTGCTGGAGACCTACCACGCCTTCGCTCCCCGGGGACTGGTCAGCTTCCTGTCGGCCATGCCGGTGTGGATCAAGGAAAAGCTCTTCATGAAGAAGATGCTGCGGGAGGAATTGGCCAAGCTCGGTCCGGGCTCGCCGCGCATCCTTTTTCCCGAGCATCACCTGTCCCACGCCGCCTCGGCCTTTTATCCCTCGCCCTTCGACGAGGCCGCCATCCTCACCATCGACGGCGTGGGCGAATGGTCCACCACCGCCATCGGCCGGGGCTGCGGCAAGGACATCACCTTCCTGCGGGAACTCGACTTTCCCCACTCCCTGGGCCTGCTCTACTCCGCCTTCACCTATTATTGCGGCTTCAAGGTCAATTCCGGGGAATACAAGCTCATGGGCCTGGCCCCCTACGGCATCGAAGGTTCGGAGCCGGTGGCCCGGTACCGGGACAAGATCCTCTCCGACCTGATCGACCTGCGGCCGGACGGGTCCATGCTGTGCAACATGGACTATTTCGACTACGCCACCGGGCTCACCATGTGCCGCGACGACAAGTGGGAGGCCCTGTTCGGCCTGCCCCGCCGGCCGGCCGAGTCCGACCTGTCCCAGCCGTACATGGACATGGCCCTGGCCATCCAGCAGGTGACGGAAGAGACGGTGCTGCGCCTGGCCCGCACGGCCAGGGAGCTGACCGGCTGCCGCAACCTGACCATGGCCGGGGGCGTGGCGCTCAACTGCGTGGCCAACGGCAAACTGTTGCGCGAAGGCATTTTCGACGACATCTGGGTGCAGCCGGCGGCCGGCGACGCCGGCGGTGCCCTGGGCGCGGCCCTTTGCGTCCGGCACATCTGGCACGGCCAGGAACGCGTCCCCCTGCCCGAGGGGGCCATGGACCGCATGGCCGGCTCGTACCTCGGCCCGGAATTCTCCGACCGGGACATCGCCCGGATGGCCGCCCACCGCCAGGCTCCCCATGCCCATTACGACGACTTCGACGCGCTGTGCGCCGTCGTGGCCGATCTTTTGGCCGCAGGCAAGGTGGTAGGCTGGTTCCAGGGCCGCATGGAGTACGGTCCACGGGCCCTGGGGGGGCGCAGCATCCTGGGCGATCCGCGAAACCCCGAAATGCAGAAAAAACTCAACCTCAAGATCAAGTACCGGGAGGGCTTCCGGCCGTTCGCGCCGTCGGTGCTGGCCGAGGCCGTCTCCGACTACTTCGAGATCGACCGGCCCTCGCCCTACATGCTGCTGGTGGCCCAGGTGGCGGAAAAACTGCGCCAACCGCTGCCCGAAGGGTATTGGAACAAACCCATGTTCGAGCGGCTCTACGTCACCCGCTCGAGCCTGCCGGCCATCACCCACGTGGATTTCTCGGCCCGCATCCAGACCGTGCACAAGGCCACCAATCCCCGCTATCACCGGCTGATCGAGACCTTCGCCACCCGGCACGGTTGCCCGGTCATCGTCAACACAAGCTTCAACGTGCGCGGCGAACCCATCGTGTGCACGCCCGAGGACGCCTACCGCTGCTTCATGCGCACGGAGATGGACCATCTTGTCCTCGGCAACCGCCTGTTCGACAAGGCTGCCCAGCCCGCCTACGAGGAAAACGCCGACTGGCGCAACGAATACGAGCTGGACTAGCCCGTCCGTGCCCTCCGCCGCCGGGGAGGCGGCGTCCATCGCCGAACTGGGATTATCCTGTGGAATCTAAAACGATTCCGGCGTCCGCAACACGGCTTGTGGGGGCGGACTGACGTTCGGCATTGGGATATTATCTTCCTGTGGGCTGCAGAGCACAGCTTCGTGGCAAGAAGTATTGCATTTTACCATGCCAGTCGTATATAAGATACCTCTCAACAACGTTAACACGAGGAATACCATGGAAGAATACCTGCAAAGCGCTTTGGAGATTGTGAAAGCCCAAGCCGGATCACGGCCGATGACCGAGGACGATATCTTGAGCATGCTCAAATCGGTGGCCAGCGGCATTGCGTCCATGACCTCCGGGCAGCCCTTGCCGGAAACCGATGGAAAGGCCCCCTCCACCATGGATCCCAAGAAAGCCCTTAAGGAAAAATCCGTCATCTGCCTGGAGTGCGGTCGGTCGTTTAAGGTGTTGACCAAGAAGCACCTTGCCACGCATGGCCTGACCCCGGAAGAGTATCGTTCCAAATACGGATACAAAAAGGGAACACCGCTGTGCGCCAAAGCTCTCATCCGCGCCAGACGTGCGAAGATGCAGGATATGAAGCTGTGGGAGCGGCGCAAGAAGGCGGACTAGGTCGTCCTCGCGCTTCGGCCTCTCCCCGCAAAGACATTCGCTCCGTTGGACCCGCCCCCGTCGGCTTTCGGGGACGGGGAAAAATCGTTCGGCCGGCGTAGGGAAACCCGCGTCGGCCTTTTTTTGTCGCCAGCCCCTGCCGTCTCCCGGCACGGGACCACTGCACCATGCGTCGAATGAGGCGCCCCCGGCGGCCAGCGGGCTCGCGTCCTTTGGAATCCCGAGAGGATTGTAGACGGTTGCGGTTCCAGGATTGAGGCTGCGGTCTGCCGTCATGGCCTTGTGCCGCAGTCGCCATGGGCAGCACGTGCGACACGGGCCAACGGCCCAGCCGCCGGGGCGCGCTTCATGAAATTGACGATATGGCGACATTTTTTGACCCCGGGAACAGCCCTGTCGCCCTGGTCCTCCGCCACCGCGGACAAAAAAACGGCCCCCGAAAACGGGGGCCGTTCGCAACAGGTTGACGCGGCTACCACCCATAATACACCGGCGGCGGGGGTGGCGGGGCGTAGTACGGCGGGGGGGGCGGCGGCAGATAATACACCGGCGGCGGAGGAGGCGGCGCAGACGCAGCCAGCGCCCCGCCGATAAGCCCGCCCAGGACCGCCGCGCCGAGGACAGCTCCCCCGTCGTATCTCGGTCCTGGCCTGTATCGATATCCCCACGGTTGGGCAAATGCCAAACCGGCCGACAGCAGGAGGCAGCTCAGGCAGAATACGACGATTTTCTTTTGCATCTCGCTCACCTCGAACCGAATTTGCGCACTTCGGGTTGTGGTCCCAGCCCTGAGGGGACCTTTCCGTCACTATAATCATTTTCCCGGCACAAGCCAGAACGGGCTTTCTCGTTCGGAGAAAGCAATATCCGGGCCAGGTGACGCTTTCCCTCCCCAAACGGTCGGTTGCCACAAAAGCCTCCGGGCAACCCACCGCAATCCAAGGGATATTGAACATTGTGCGGCAGTTCGCCAGCGGCCGCCCTGCCGGGGTTCCCAGCCTTCGGCGCGACGAAAGTACGTTTTTTGCGCGCGGCGGCCACGAAATCTGCACGCATCGGCCGGATGCCCCGTTCGAGACCGCTGCCCAACGCGTCGCATGCGGCGCCTCCGGCGGCCAACGGGCTGCGCCCTTTGGAATCCCGTCATGAGCGTCGCCCGTTCAATGCAACGGTAGAGCATGAATCGGCTGCCAGGCAATTGTGCGGCAGTCCCAAGAGCCGCCCGAGCCGGCAGGATGGCCTGGACGCCGGACGCTTCCGCGAAGCCTCCTCGCCCTGTGCCATTATCCCATTGAAAAAACATGTCATTTATTTGTCCATGATATTTTTCCCATCAAAAAATAATTGTCTCGTCGGCCGGTCATGATCATGAACTGGACGCTATCCGGCCAGCGCGCGTTTTTTCGCGGCGCACGAAAGACCGGCCGGAGCGCCCACGTGCGAGGGAAGACCCGGCGGGTTCGCGTGGGAGATGTTCGACTGCCACCCAAGACGGGGGGGAGCCCCCCCGGCCCCTCCCAAAAGGATCGGATGCGGATGTCGCAAAAGCGTAAAATCGTCGTTGGCGGCTATGTCATCGGCTTCCCCCTCGGCGGCCAGGTATGGTCCATGCTCCATTGGGTGCTCGGCTTGGCCAGACTGGGGCATGACGTCATCTTCGTGGAGGACACGGCGGACTGGGCCCTGCCGTTTGACCCCGTACGGGGCAGCTACACCGTGGACTCGGCCTATGGCCGAAGCGTGCTGGAGGCGCTTTTTCAGGAAAAAGGCCTGGCCGGTCGCTGGGCCTATTACTCCCAGTTCGAGGACCGCCTTTACGGCATGGACCGCGACGCGCTGGAGGGCTTCTGCGCCGATGCCGACCTGTTCCTCAACCTCTCCGCCGTGATCCCCTTGCGGGACAGGTTTCTGCGGGCCAAGGTCAAGATCGTCGTGGATACGGACCCCGTCTTCACCCAGTACAAGATCGCGAACGATCCCTGGACGCGGGACTATTACGCCGCCCACGACCTGGCCTTCACCTTCGGCCAGAACATCCCCGCCGGCGGCACGGGGATTCCCCTGTCCGACATCGACTGGCACCCGACCAGACCACCCGTCGTGCTCACCGAATGGCGACCCGGCGACGGCACGGGGGCGGGATTCACCACCATCGGTTCCTGGAACTCCAAGGACCGGGACATCGAGGTCAACGGCGAAACGCTCACGTGGCGCAAATGCGTCCGCTACGAGCGCATCATCGACCTGCCGTCCAAGCTTCCCGGCATTCCCCTGGAGCTGACCATGAACGGCCTTGAGGCCGATGGACCGCGTTTCGCCGCCCATGGCTGGATCGTGCGGGACGCCGTGCGCCTTTCCCGCGACATCCGGGGATATCGGGACTACATCACGGCTTCCAGCGGCGAGTTCACCATGGCCAAGGAACAGAACACCCGCCTCAAAAGCGGCTGGTTCTCGGATAGATCGGCTTGTTACCTGGCCGCCGGCCGGCCGGTCATCGTGGAGGACACCGGCTTCGACACGGCCCTGCCCGTCGGGCAGGGGCTCATGCAGTTCGAGAATCCGGAGCAGGCCCAGGCCGCCATCGAATCCGTCGTCCGGGACTATACCCGGCACAGCCTGGCCGCCCGACGGATCGCCGAGGAATTTTTCGATGCCGGAAAAATCTTGTCCGCCATGCTGCGCGAGGCCGGTCTCTGAACACGCGGGGAGAAATCAAAACGGCCCCGGGCCCGGACGGATGTCCGGGCCCGGGGCCGTCCGTCGGACGCGCAGGGACGGTGCGGGCCGCCGCGCCCCGGCAGATAGCCTCTTTTGACATCCCGCCTTGGCGCGACCGTCCGCCCCTCCCCGCCGCGTCAGGGATTCACCGCTTGTCGTGGGACAACACCGGGATAAGTTCCCCGGCGTCAGGGACAAGGTCGTCGTCCGGTTCCCCGATCTCGGGCGCTTCCTTCAAGGCCCGTTCCCGGGCGGCGATCTCGGCCTGCCGCGCGGCGATCATCTGGCCGGTCGGCGGGCCCTGGAACCGCCTGCGCTCCAGTCCGAACCAAAACGTGCCCGTGATGCCGAGAGCCACCAGCGTCACCGTCAGCGCCTTGTCGTTGGGCGGCTGGATGCCGACATAGATCAGGACGCTGCAGCCGATGATGCACAGGATCGCCACCACCGGATAGAAGCTGCCCATATTGAAGGGGCCCATCTGGGTCCAGGTCCGCCGGTAGGCGACAAGACCCGCGGCCACGGGCAGAAGGTAGGAGATATAGAGGAACATGGTGCACACGGCCGCGATGGTGGTGTACACCGGGGTGTAGGCCGTAAAAACGACGGACAGGATCGCCACCGCCCAGATGGCCGTCACCGGCGTGCGGAAGCGGGGGCTGATGCGGCGCAACGACGTGGAACACGGCAGGCCGCCGTCGCGGGCAAAGGCGAACACCATGCGGCTGGCCGAGGTCACGGTGGCGAGACCGCACAGGTACTGGGCCGCGCCGATCACGACATACATAAGGAGCTTGAGCGGAGCGCTCAGCACATGGTCCATGATCCAGAAGAACTGGTTGGGGCCCTGGGCGGCGGCTTCCTTGATATCCGGAGCGGCCAGAACCACGGCGCACAGCATGGCCCAGCCGAACACGCCCGACCACAGCACCGAGTAGATCATGCCCTTGGGCACGGTCCGGGCCGCGGCGATGGTTTCCTCGGCGGTGTGGGCCGAGGCGTCGAAGCCGGTGATGGTGTAGGCGGGCAGCAGCAGCCCGAGCAGGAACAGATACAGGATGTTGTGGGTTTCAGGCCAGATGCCTCCGCCGGCGTCGCCGGAGAAGTTGGTGAAGGTCCACAGCCGGCTGAAGTCCAGGTGCTGCGCATTGAACAGCAGGACCACGGCCAGGGCGATGGAGCCGAAAAAGATCAGGTAGCCCGAGAAATCCGTCAGCTTGGAGGTCAGCCGGATGCCCCGGTGGTTGATGATGCCCTGGGTCAGGGTGATCAGGCAGACGCATACGAGCTGCACGGTCATGCTGTAGGTGGTCGGGTCGGTCGGGGTCAGGGCGGCAGTGTCGATGCCCAGGGCGGGCGCGAGGGAGCCGACCAGGAACTCGTAGGCGCCCACGTTGATGGCCGCGAGCACCGTGACCAGGCCGATGAGGTTGAACCAGGCCGTCACCCAGCCCAGGCCCCGTCCGCCCAGGATGGAACCCCAGTGGTACAGACCGCCGGCGGTGGGGAAGGCCGAGCCGATTTGCCCCATGGCCAGGGCGAAAAAGAAGGAAAAGAGCAAGGCCAGGGGCCAACCCAGACCGATGGACGCACCGCCGACGCTGCCCAGGCCCTGACTGAAGGAATTGATGCCTCCGGACAGGATGCAGATGATGGAAAAGGAAATGGCGAAGTTCTGGAAGGTCTTCATGCCCCGCAGCAGTTCTTGGGCATAGCCCATGCCGTGGAGAATCTGGCTGTCATTGTCCACAGCCCCCTGCGAGCCGGAACCAACCGTTTTTTTCCCCGTTTGACCAGTGTTCATGGCGTCTCCTTGCATGCCATCCCCGTATGCGTGCGGGGAATAAGGTTCTCCGAGAACGTCTTAAAGGCGGTTCCCCGGCATTGCCGGCTCCCCCTCTCGTCGTCCCGTGCCGGCCGACAGGCCTGGCTCCCCAGACGCGTTTCCCAAGGGTGCGGCCCCTTCCTTCAGGGCAACCCCGGTAAGGCCTTGACGCCTGGCCTCGGTCATGAGCCAGGCCAGCTTGTCGGCGGCCTGGTCATAGCTTTGGCCATGGGCGTGAATATTGGAGAGACAATTCCGTTCGGAATCCTTGCGGCCCACCTGCGGCTTCCAGGTCAGATAGATGCCCAGGCTGTCGGCGACGGAGAGTCCAGGCCGCTCCCCGACCAAAAGGGCCACGAGTTTTGCGTCAAGCCGCAGGCCCACCTCGTCGCCGAGCGCCACCCGGGCCTGCTCGGCCAGGACCACGGGCCCCACCTTCCAGCCCGCCAGCCGGGCCAGGCAGGCCGTCAGGGTGGCGGCGGCATGGGTGTTCACCGCGGCGGCGGACAGGCCGTCGGCGATGACGAAAACGACGTCGTACGCGCCGGGAAGGAGGCGTTCCCGGCTTTCCTCGGAAAGGATGCGCCCGAGGTCGGGCCGGCGCAGGTAGGTGGCCCGGTCCGGAGCGGCGCTTTTCACCCTGACGGTCGTCCGGGGAGCCAGTTGCCTGGCCAGGGCCTCAAAATCCACGGTTCCATGCACGGCGTCCCGGGCCCGGGCGTGGGCCCACTGGAAATCGAGGAGCGCCCGGGTGGGCAGGCTGTCGCCGCTGCGTCCCAGGCCGATGCGGGCCTGGGTGGCGGGCCGAAACCGGGCCCAGGGATCGATCTGTCTGGGATGACTTGTCATTTCAGGCCTCTTCCGCCAGGAGCCGGAGCATGGGCCGGCTGTTGTCCGCGAGGGGGGCGATCCTGCCGTCGCCGTTGTGCAGGTCCATGCGGGCGAGCCAGGCGTCGAATTCGGGGGCGGGACGCCGGCCGAAGAGATGCCGCAGGCCCAGGACATCGTGGTAGGACAGGGACTGATAGTTGAGCATGACGTCGTCGCCGCCGGGAACGGCGATGAGGAAATTGACGCCGGCCACGGCCAGGAGGTTCATGAGCGTGTCCATGTCGTCCTGATCGGCTTCGGCGTGGTTGGTGTAGCAGACGTCCACGCCCATGGGCACACCAAGCAGCTTGCCGCAGAAATGGTCTTCCAGGCCGGCCCGGATGATCTGTTTGGCGTCGTAGAGGTATTCGGGACCGATGAAGCCGACGACCGTATTGACCAGAAGCGGCTTGTAGGCCCGCGCCACGGCATAGGCCCGGGCCTCCACCGTCTGCTGGTCCACGCCGTGATGGGCGTCGGCGGAGAGCGCGCTGCCTTGCCCGGTCTCGAAATACATGACGTTGTCCCCCACCGTGCCGCGCCGAAGCGACAGGGCCGCCTCGCGGGCCTCGGCCAGCATGGACAAGGTCACGCCGAAGCCGGCATTGGCCGCCTCGGTGCCGGCAATGGACTGGAAGACCAGATCCACCGGCGCCCCGGCCTCGATGGCGGCCAGGGACGTGGTGACGTGGGCCAGCACGCAGGACTGGGTGGGAATATCGAAGCGGCACCGCAAGGCGTCGAGCATTTCGAGCAGCCGGATGCAGTCGCCCAGGTTGTCGGAAGCCGGGTTGATGCCGATGACCGCGTCGCCGATGCCGAACAGCAGTCCGTCCAGGGTCGAGACGGCGATGCCGGTCGGGTCGTCGGTGGGATGATTGGGCTGGAGCCGGGAGGACAGCCGCCCCGGCAGGCCGACCGTCGTGCGAAAGGCGGTGACCACCCGGCACTTCGAGGCCACCGTAATCAGATCCTGGTTGCGCATGATCTTGCTGACCGCCGCGACCATTTCCGGGGTCAGCCCCGGGGCCAGCCGGGTCAGGGCCGCGGTATCGGCCTGGTAGGACAGCAACCAGTCGCGAAATTCGCCAACGGTCATGGAGGCGACGGGGGCAAAGGCCGTCCGGTCGTGGCTGTCGCAGATCAGCCGGGTGATCTCGTCCATTTCGTACGGGATGAGCGGTTCGTCGAGAAAGGCGGTCAGGGGCAGGTCGGCCAGGAGCATGCGGGCGGCCATGCGCATGGCGTCGGTTTGAGCGGCGATACCGGCCAGTTCGTCACCCGAGCGACGCGGCGAGGCGCAGGCCATGACCGTTTTCAAGTCCTCGAAGCAATATCGCTGTCCCCCCAAGGTAGAGGTGCGTCGTGACATGGTGCCGTCCTTGGGCAAGTTTTCGGTCCGGGTGTCGGATGGCCCCGGGCGCGCTCACATGGACGGGGGGGAGCAAAGCACATCTTTTTTTTGTCGTCAAATTTGAATAGTATCGAAATATTTTTATAATACATTTAAAAAACTCAATATTTTTATTTAAAAATTATTTTGAATTAACATTTTAGATAATATCACGTGTTGTTTGCCCGCTTCCGGCCGGGGCATTTCCCGTCTGCACCGCCTTTAGGCTTCGGCAGGACGCGCACGGGGCGGCCAAAACGGCAAATTCCCGGCGACATCCGGGTCCCATCCGGAGCGGCCGCCCCGATCGTCCGATCACTTCTGGTACATTTTTGTCAAATAAAGCGTCCCCCCGCTCCACAAGCATACGCGTGGATGCCCGAAGCGACAGTTTCCGTCGGAACGGTGGGCAAAAAGGTCGGTGTCCGGGGGATGCGGCGTTCCCAGCAGCGGGACGGCCGCACGATTCCAGCGCGGCATACCGCTGCCCCATCCCGGCACGGCAACGCCCGCAACGCAGAGCGGGGTCAAAGGGCGCGCACCCTTTGGCCGCCGGAGGCATCCCCCCTGACGCCAGTGGGCAGCGGTCTCGATTTGCGGCAGGGCCGGTGGCCGGAAGCGGGCACGATGCGGACAAAAAAAACGGCCTCCGCGTCTCTCGCAAGCCGTTTTTCCTTGGCGTCTCCCCAGCCGTTCCGGGGCTTGGGAACAACCCTCGCCAAGGGGGGGAGGTGTCCCGCAAGACGATTGGAATCACTGGCAGCGCAGTGTGTTTTGCCCTTCGTGAACGTGGAGGCCTGGATGCCGCGGTCGTTCAAGGCCAGGGCAGGGTCCTGGCCCCAGAGATCACCGCCGCTTTCCGGTCGCGCCCCGGCCCGATCCAAGCGGACTGCCCAGCGCTCGGGCCCCCCGGGCCAAGAGCATCGCCCCGATCAGACTGGCCAACCCGGCGGTCACGGTCGTCACGGCCAGCCCCGACCAGCGCCCCATCCGCAGCGTCGCTTCGCCGAAAAAGCTGATCATGGGCTGGTGGCAGAGGTAGATGCCGTAGGACAGGGCTGCGATCCGCCGCACCGCAACCACGCGGCCCAAGGCGGCCACGGACGGCAGCGCAAAAAGGACCGCAAAGGCCAGCAGGCTCTCGACGGCCCCGATCATGTGCCCCAGCGACGGCACGCCAGGCAGACAGCGCCAGAGCAGGACAAAAAGACAGCCGCCCGCAAGAAATCCCGTCAATCCCCGACCAAACGGCCAGCCCCCGCCCCTGTGCTCCCGGAAGTCCCTGGCCATCCAGAGACCGCAGCAGAATTCCGGCAGCCGGGCCGGCAGATTGAACGTCCACAAAAAGGCGTATCCCTCCCAGGCCGTGCCGGGCAGAGCCGCGCCCTTGGCCTGCATCCAGGCCGTAACCGGCCAGCTGACGGCGGCCGCCGCCAGGCACAATCCTCCCGGCCCAAGCCGCGTCCGCGTCGCAAGCCGGGCCAGCCAGGGGTAAATCAGGGTAAACTGGAACAGCAGGCCCAGCCACCAGTAGGCGGCCATGTTGCCGTAAAAAGGAGAGAACTCCAGCGGATCCAAAAACAGCAGATGGGAAAGGGTCGCCCAGGCGAGGCCGGCCCAGTCCGACAGCCGAAAAACGACCACCGAGACGGCGGTCAGCGCCAAGACGGCCAAGTAGTACTGGGGACACAACCGGGAAAGCCGTTTGCGCACAAACGGCCAAAAGGCCGGGGCCGGATCGGGCCTGTCGCCGAACAGCGACAGCCCCATGAGAAACGCGGTCATGACATTGAAGATCACCACGCCAAGGGCCATCTCCGCAAAGGCCGCGTCGAGCAGCCACCCCGTAAACGAACCGGGCGAGGTTGGCGTGTCCGGCCAGACGTGGTGCAAAAAAATGCCGGCCATGGCCAGTGACCGGATGGCGTCAAGCTGGGGAATATCCTGTCGCATGTGTGTGGTCCACTCGCGGATAGACGGGCAAATCGGCGTTCGGCATTGTGGGCTACGCCGCATTTGCCTGAGATCCTTGACAAGTTAGGTCGGTAAGACCGAGGCATCGGATGCCTTGGCCGAGTATCGCCGCAGCCGAGGGACGGTACCGGTCACGCCTTTTTTCGCAGCACGCGCGGGAGCGAAATGCCGAGGTCCGCGGCGCATTCGTTCGACGCTGCCCAAGAGCAAGGAAGATGCAGCGGAGGCGAACACGGCCAAAAGGGGTGACCATGGTATCAAAATCCTTGGATTCCCTTCCGTTTCCCAGTGCTTAAGCTGGTGTCCCCTTCGAGACGGCTCCAATTCCATGACGGCCCGATCCCCCGATCCGAGCCCACTGCACAAGACGTCGCCGGAGCAACTTCTCTCTTCCTCTACGCCGTGTCGCCCGGTCCCAGCTCCAGGATATGCCGGAGCGTGTCCTTGGTGATACCGAGTTCCCGGCAGGCCTCCATGCGGCGGCCGTCGTGCCGGGCCAGGGCCGCCAGCACGGCCCGATGCTTGGCGGCCCGCATGGTCATGGGGCCGCTTTCCGCCGGAGCGGCGTCCTGGTCCCCGCGCAGATAGTCGGGCAGGTGCTCCGGTCCGAGACGGCCCGAAGAACGCAGGATAAACGCATATTCCAGGATGTTTTGCAGCTCCCGGACGTTGCCCGGGTAGTCGTGGCGCAGCAAGATGCCCAGGGCGGCGTCGGTCAGGCCGGTCACGGTCTTGCCGGACAGCAGGTTTTGACGTTCGATGAGGGTGGCGCACAAAAGCGGGATGTCCTCGGGGCGTTCCCGGAGCGGCGGCAGCACCAGCCGGACCACGCCCAGCCGGTAGAAGAGATCGCGCCGGAAGGTCCCGGCCGCGGCCATGGCCGGCAGATCCCTGTTGGTGGCCGCCACTACCCGGACGTCGGCCGGCAGGCTTTTTTCCGAGCCGAGGGGCTCGAAAACGTGCTCCTGCAGCACGCGCAGGATCTTCACCTGGAGCGGCAGCGGCATGTCGCCCACCTCGTCGAGAAACAGCGTCCCGCCCCTGGCCAGCTCGAAGCGTCCCTTGCGGGCGGTCTTGGCATCGGTGAAGGCGCCCTTGGCGTGGCCGAACAGCTCCGATTCGAGGAGTTCCCCGGGAATGGCCCCGCAGTTGACGGCCACGAAGGGATGGTCCGCCCGGGGACTTAAGTTATGGATGGCCCGGGCGAACAGTTCCTTGCCGGTGCCCGATTCGCCGAGCAGCAGCACCGTGGAGCCGCTGGCCGCGATCTTGGGCAGCAGTTCCAGCGACCGGGCTAGCCGTTTGTTTTTGGTGACGATATCCTCGACGGTGTACACCCCGGACAGTTCCTTGCGCAGCCGGGTCAGGTCCGAGATGTCGCGGAAGGTTTCCACCCCGCCGATGATACGGCCGGAGGCATCGCGAAGCGGTGCGACGCTGATGCTGATCGGCACCTTCTTGCCGTCGGGGCGCACGATGTAGATGGAGGGGTCGGCCGGGGGCCGGCCGCCGTCGATGGCACAGCGCAGGGCGCAGGCCCCGTCGCACAGGCTGGAATGGAAGACGTCCCAGCACTTGCGGCCGAGAGCCGCATCCGGAGCGACTCCCAGGATTTCCCCGGCCGCCCGGTTGAAAAACGTGATGTTCCAGTCCGTGTCCACGGTGAACACGCCGTCGGCCAGGGACTCCATGATGGCGTCGCAGGGAATGTCGCGGGGCAGAGCCATGGCTTATGATGACCTTTGGGACGCGCAAGCGGTCACAATTTTTTCGATTGCTCCTACCGATTTTATCGGGGCCTGTCCAAAAAAGCCGGCGGCGCCTTCCTTGACTTCCGGCCCGGGCCGCCCGATGACACGGACAGGCGTACCGCGCCCAGGCATCGCACCCTTTTTCCGAGGAGCCCGTATGCTTATGATAGGCACGCCGTGCTACAATGGCACGGTTACGGTCCACTATATGCGCTCCATGGTCCAGATGATCGGATTTTTGGAACACCAGGGCGTCAAGACCGGAATGCTCACGCCCTGTCAGGAAAGTCTCATCACCCGGGCCAGGAATCTGATCGCCAATGAATTTTTGCGGCAGAAAAGCTACACCCATCTGCTTTTCATCGACGCGGACATCGGCTTCCAGCCGGAACTGCCCTGGAAATACCTGCAGGCGGACAAGGACGTGGTGTGCGGCATCTATCCGGTCAAATACCTGGATATCGAGAAACTCCGCAGCATCGACCCCGCCGCCATGACCCGGGTGGCCGAGGCGGCCGCAATGCATTACGCGGTCAAACTCAAGCCCGGCGGCCGGCCTGATCCGATCACCGGCCTGTTGCCCGTGGAATACGGGGCCGCAGGGTTCATGTGCATCAAACGGCAGGTCTTCGAACGCATGGCCGCGGCCTACCCGGAGCTGACCTACGACTGCTCCTATACCAACGACGAACATCCGGGCAATATCGCCTTCTTCGACACCTACATCGACCCGGAGACCAAGGAATATCTGCCCGAGGACTACGCCTTCTGCCGGCGCTGGACCGCCATCGGCGGCGAAATCCACGCCGATGTCCACAGCGTGTTCACCCACGTCGGCGCCCACGACTACACCGGGAACTTCACGGCCTTTCTGACCCATCTCGGCCGGGGCGGCGACCCGGCCAAGTAACGGGAAAGAGGCCTCCGGCGGCCAGGGCGCTGCCCTGGACCTGCCGGGGGGAATCATTCCCCCCGGGCCCCCTGTTCCAGGGAAATATTGTCTACGCCTGTCCCCGGTTCGTCGCGCGGGGACCTTTATTGAAACCTTCGGTGCGAGGGGTCCGGGGGCATCATGCCCCCGGCCGCCGGAGGCCTCTTTCCTCCGTCCGACTGCCGGAGGCCTCTTATTTTTCTCTTCGCGAATGCGGCAAAATGAGGTTCATGACGACGCCGGCGACGCCGGCGAGGCCGATGCCTTCGAGGTGCACGCCGCCGAAGGAGAAGGTCATGCGGCCGATGCCGAACACCAGGATCAGGGCCACGATGACCATGTTGCGCGGTTCCATCAGGTCCGATCCTTCGAGGACCAGGGAATTTAGGCCCACCACCATGATGGTGCCGAACAGCAGCAGCATGATGCCGCCCATGACCGGGGTGGGGATGGTGGTGAGCAGGGCACCGAGCTTGCCGACGAAGGCCAGGCAGATGGCGGTGAGGGCGGCCCAGGTCATCAGCGCCGGGTTGTGGATGCGGGTCAGGGCCACGGCGCCGGTGACCTCGGCGTAGGTGGTCAGCGGCGGCCCGCCGAGACAGCCGGCCAGGGCCGTGGCGACGCCGTCGCCCAGAAGCGAGCGGTGGACGCCCGGTTTTTCCAGGTAGTTGTGGCCGGTGACTTGGCCGATGGCCAGGATGCCGCCGAAATGTTCGATGATGGGGGCGATGGCCACGGGCACGATGACGAGGATGGCGTCCAGGGAAAAGGTCGGGCTGGTGAATCGGGGTACGGCGAACCAGGGTGCGGCCGCGACCGGCCCGAAGTCCACGATACCGAGCGCCAGGCTGGCGAGGTAGCCGGCGGCGATGCCGGACAGGATCGGCACCAGCCGCACCATTCCCCGGCCCCGGATGGCCACCAGCACCGTGACGGCCAGGGAAAAAAGCGCCACGGACAGGGCCAGCCCTTCGGGATAGAGGGCCTTGGCGCCGTCGCCGGTTTTGCCCATGGCCATGGCCACGCCGACCGGGGCCAGGATCAGGCCGATGACCATGATGACCGGCCCGGTGACGACGGTGGGCAAGATCCGCGACAGGACGGCCACGCCGCGCAGCCGGATGGCGGCCGCCACCAGCCCGTAGACGATGCCGACGGCGGCCAGACCGCCCATGGTGGCCGGCACCCCGTAGGTTTTGACGCAAAACATGATGGGCGCGATGAAGGCGAAGGACGAGCCCAGAAAGATCGGAATGCGAAAGCCGGTCAGGACCTGGTAGAGCAGGGTGCCGCTGCCGGCGCAGAAAAGCGATACGTTGGGATCGAGGCCGGTCAAAAGCGGCACCAGCACCAGCGCCCCGAAGGCTACGAACAACATCTGCGCCCCCACGGGAAAATCCCGCAGTCGCAGCGTGTACTCCGAATTCGCTTCACGCATGAAGAAGAGCCTCCGGCGGCCGGGGAGGGGCATCGCCCCTCCCCGGACCTCACCTGACCAGGGGCGCTGCCCCTGGACCTCGCCGGGGGGAATCATTCCCCCCGGGCCCCCTGTTTCGGGGGATTATTGTCTACGCCTGTCCCCGGTTCGTCGCGCGGGGGCCCTCATTGAACCCTGCGGTGCGAGGGGTCCGGGGCATCATGCCCCCGGCCGCCGGAGGCCTCTTTGCCGTTTCTTATTTTGTCCCGAATATCTTATCGCCGGCGTCGCCGAGGCCGGGGAGGATATAGCCGTCTTCGTTCAAGCGTTCGTCGATGGCGGCGGTAAAGATGCCGACGTCGGGGTGTTCGCGTTCGAGGCGGGCGAGGCCTTCGGGGGCGCAGACCAAAAACAGGCCCTTGATGTGGCGGCAGCCGGCTTCCTTGAGCAGGTTGATGGTGGCGACCAGCGTGCCGCCGGTGGCCAGCATGGGATCGAGGATGAGGGCCTGGCGCCGGTGCAGGTTCTTGGCCAGTTTGACGTAGTAGCGCACCGGGGCCAGGGTATCCTCGTCGCGGTACATGCCGACCACGCTGACCTTGGCGCCGGGGATCATGTCGAGGACGCCGTTCATCATGCCGAGTCCGGCCCGGAGGATGGGGACCACGGTCACCATCTTGCCGGCGATCCGTTCCACGGAGACGGGACCGGCCCAGCCGCTGATGGTTCTGGTCTCGGTGGCGAGGTCCTTGGTGGCCTCGTAGGTGAGTAGCCGGGCGATTTCCCCGGTGAGATCCCGAAATTGCTTGGTGTCGAGTTTTTTTTCCCGCAGGATGCCGAGTTTGTGACGCACCAGGGGATGCTCGACGAGGGTGACCGGCATGACGGACTCCTGTCGTTAGGTCGTGGTGGGAAAAGCCGGCGGGTGGAGCCGGGCCGGGCCCGGTTGTGGCAGACTTGGGCGGGAGGGGTCAAGGGAAGGGGAGGCCCGGATCGGGCCTCCCCGGTAAATCGCGGTACGGAGCCGGCGGATCAGGCCGACTTGAGTTCATCGACCAGGCGGCGCAGGGTTCCGGCCTGTTCGGTCAGGTCCTTCACGGCCTGATCCGCCTGGTTCATGGCCTGGGCGGTATCGCCGGAGATGCGGTTGATGTTCTCGATGGCCCGGTTGATCTCCTCGCTGGCGGCCGACTGTTGTTCCGAGGCCGTGGCGATGGAGCGGACCTGATCGGCGGAAGTTTCCACGATGTTGACGATTTCGTCGAGGACCGCGCCGGAACGTCCGGCCAGTTCGGTGGCCTGGCTCACGGCCTTGACGGCGTTTTCCACACCGACGACGTTGGCGGTCGCGCCGGTCTGGAGGGCGCGCACCACCTGGCCGACCTCGTTGGTGGCGGTCATGGTTTTTTCGGCCAGCTTTCTGACCTCGTCGGCCACCACGGCGAAGCCGCGTCCGGCCTCGCCGGCCCGGGCGGCCTCGATGGCGGCGTTTAAGGCCAGCAGGTTGGTCTGGTCGGCGATGTCGGAGATGACGTCGATGATCTGGCCGATGCCTTGGGCCTGGCGGCCCAGGTCGTCCATGTTGACCTTGAGGGTTTCGGCCTGGGTCTGCATGGCACCGATGGCCGCGACCGTCTGTTTGACCACTTGCGCCCCTTCCTGGGCCTTGCTCTTGGCCTGGTCGGAGCCTTCGGCGGCATGGGAGGCGTTTTTGGCCACTTCGAGCACGGTGGCGTTCATTTCCTCCATGGCGGTGGCGGTTTCACCGGCGTGCTGGCGCTGGAGTTCGGCGCCCTCTCTGGATTGGGCCACCTGCGAGGAGAGCTGTTCCGATACGGTGCCCAGATCCTGGGCCACGCCCTCGATGCGGTCGGCGGCTTCGAGCTGGCCCTGACGCTGGGCCGTAGCGGCTTCGCCCCGGGCCTTTTCGGCCTCGGCCACGGCCTCTCGGGCCTTTTCGGCCTCGGCGGCGGCTTCACGGCTGTTGTCCTCGGCCAGCCCGATTTTTTCCTTGAGATTTTTGACCATGGTCCGCAGGGCATGGGCCAGAATGCCGGTTTCGTCCTTCTGGTCGATGTCCAGGGTCTGGGAGAAATCGCCTTCGGCCACCTTTTCGGCAAAGACAGCGGCCTTGCGGATGGGGTGGACGATGGAGGCCGAGACGATCCACAGGGCGACGATGGCGAGGACGGTCACGCCGAGGCCCACGCCCACCTGCCAGCCGCTGCTTTCCGTGGCGCGCTGGCCGAGTTCCTTTTCCAGGTCCCGGGCTTCGGCCATGACAATGGCGGTAGGCACCTGAATGAGCACGGACCAGGGTTTGCCGGTGCGGCCAAGCTGGATCGGGGCGAAGGCGCGCATCATGCCGGTCTTTTTATCGATATCGACAAAGGCGTCTCCGGACTGGACGTGCCGGATGATTTCCTCGGACTTGTCGCCGAAAAAGTTCTTTACAGGCTGGCCGACTTCCTTGGGGTCGTCGCTGCTGGCCGCCATCACCCCGAGGTTACTGATGATGCGTACGCTGCCCTGGCCGCCATAGAGGGATTTGTCCACGTCCTTGGCCAAGTCCTGCATGAAGCCCAGGCGCAGGTCCGTGCCGGCCAGACCCAGCCATTTGTTGCCATCCTTGATGGGGGCGTTGATGGTGGCCAGCCAGTCGTGCTTGCCCTGGATGATGTAGGGCAGCGGATCCATGACGATCTCCTTGCCCGTGGACCGGGAGCCCAGGTACCAGGCCCCCTTGCCGACGCCGTTGGTGTTCACTTCGGTATTATCGTAATCGACCAGGGCCTGTCTGGCGATTTTTCCGTGATCGTCGCGGTTCCAGTAGGGAATGAACCGGCCCGTGGCGTCATAGCCGTGCGTGGTGTCGCCGGCGAATTCGGCGTCCCTCCCGTCCAGGGCGTTGGGGTCCCAACAGGAATAGGCTCCGAGAAACCGCGGATTGTTCTCCAGTACGCCCAGCAGGATATCATTAAGGATATCCCGGACGGGGTTTTTGAACCCTTCCTTGGCCGAGAGTTCGGCCATGTGACGCCGGACCACCTCGAAGACCTTGGCCATGGTCCGGGCGGTGTCCAGATTGTCCTGCATGACGCTTTGAATGGTGGCGGCCTGGACTTGGGCGACCGTGCCGAGATTCTTTTGCGATTGTTCATCCAGAAGCTTGCCCACCCGTTGGGTGACGAACTCCTGGGTGTTTTTGGAGGAAACGAGGGCGTATGCGACAAGGATACTTGCGGTGACCAGCAGGCAGGCGCCGGCGGAAAGGGCGATTTTGAACTGAATGGATTTAAGGTGCATCATATTTCTCCTTATTATTTATAAATAATAGTATAATCGAACTATCAAAACCGGTTGGAACGCCTTTTCGGAGACTTCGTCAGCCGTCCTCCAGGATTGCAAGCGGAGATCACGCGACCTCTGGGGGCGTTTGCACCGTTTATTTTTTTTTCGTGACAATGTTATGAATTTTTTTGCTCCCTGTAAAAGGGAATATGAAAATGAGCTGCCAACATTTTTTCCCTGTGTCATGGATTCTCTCGCCTTTTCCCTGCATGGGACATTGCGGCAGCCGGGCCTCCCGCGATGCGGGCGGAAAAAAGGGGCAACGCAAGGGAGCGAGCCTCGCGTGCGGCCCGAACGTGGGGCACGGTTTCCCAAGGATGGCAGGCGGTCAGGCATTTTTTATCCTTTCCATCTTTTAATGTTTTGGACAAGTGCCGGAGGCTTCTTCTTTTTTTTCGGCCGGGAAGGCTGTCGCGGCAGGGCGGAGGCGACGCAACGAGGCACACGGGGGCAGGGGAATCAGGGACAACCTCCGCTTTTGTCGTCCGGATCGCTTGCACTCGAAAAGGGCACGTTATATTCCTGCAAAAACAATTCGTTCGAGGAGGGTTCTCATGAAAAAGGTTCTGGTTGTGGTCATGGCGCTGACATTGGCCCTGGCGGCCGGTCCGGCCTTCGCCAAAGGCAAGAAGGCCAAAAAGGCGGCTCCCAAGACGTGGCAGTGCGATGTCGGCGGTAACGTCGTCATGACGAGCAGTCTCGAGGAATGCATGAAGCAGGGCGGCACCGTGACCAATTACCCTGGTCCGGACAAGGCTGCGCCGGTCAAGGCCAAGAAGGCCAAAAAGGCCAAGAAGGCCGCCCCCAAGGCTGCGAAGGCCGCGCCGGCTAAGGCTGCTCCGGCTGCCCCGGCCGCTCCGGCCGCTCCGGCTGCCAAGTAGCAGCCATTTCGGTTGTGAGGGGAAAAAAACGCCGCCGGCCGTTTTCGGCCGGCGGCGTTTTTTATGGGCGGCCGTTACCGCAGCAGCTCGATGAGCAGCATGACGTTGAGCACGACGACCACGCTCGCCGCCACGGCCAGCACGACGGTGGTGCCCGGCCGGTTGACGTGGACGCCCATGACCGCCCGCCGCGAGGTCAGCAGAATTTGCAGCAAAATGGTAATGGGGAGCTGCACGGAAAGCGCTATCTGCGAATAGAGCAGGCCCTGGAGCGGATCGCCCACGAACAGGATGCAGGCGGCCGCGCCGATGAGGGTGATGGCCACGCCCATGCGGGAATGACTGTCGCCGATGTCGTAGGGCTCCCCGAAGATGCCGGCGAATATGCTCCCCCCGGCCATGCCCGCCGTGACGCTGGACGCCACCCCGGCCAGCAGCAGGCTCACGGCGAACACCAGTCCGGCCGCCGGCCCCAGCATCGGGGAAAGCAGGGCCTGGGCCTGTTCCAGGGCGTCCACCGCCACGCCTTGATGGAAAAAGGTCGCCGCCGCCAGCAGAATCATGGCGCTGTTGATGCAAAAGCCCACCAGCATGGAAAACAGCGTGTCCAGGTATTCGTACTTGAGCTGTCGGCGGATGATGTCCGGCGTATCCAGGTTCCACTGCCGGCTCTGGATGATTTCGGAGTGGAGAAACAGGTTGTGGGGCATGACCACCGCCCCGAGGACGCTCATGACCACGGGCAGCGAGCCCGTGGGCAGGGCCGGAGTCAGCCAGCCCGCGACCGCCGCCGGCCAGTCGAGATGGACCAGGGCCAGCTCGAACACGAACGACAGTCCGATCAGCGACACGAAGCCGATGATGATCCGTTCCACCCGGCGGTAGGAATGGGAAAAGAGCAGCCAGCCCACCACCAGCAAGGTACAGAGCGTGCCCGCGGCCAGCGGCAGGCCGAACAGCATCCGTAACGCGATGGCCCCGCCCAAAAGCTCGGCCAGGGCCGTGGATACGGAGGCGGCCACGGCCGTTCCCAGGGCCGCGATCGCCACCGGCCGCGGCAGATGCTTCATGGTCGCCTCGGACAGGCACAGCCCGGTGACGATGCCCAGATGGGCCGCGTTGTGCTGCAGGACGATCAGCATCACCGTGGACAGGGTCACCATCCACAACAGCGTGTAGCCGAAGTCCGCACCGGCAGCCAGGTTGGAAGCCCAGTTGCCCGGGTCGATAAACCCCACGGTCACGAGAAGTCCTGGCCCGATATATTTGAATATTTCCAGGGCCATCAGCCTGGGCCGGCGATGGTCCCGGAAGCGCAGCATGTCGTGGACCGCCGCAACGCCCTTGCGCAAGAATGCCATGCCAAGCCTCCAGATCGCGCGTCCCGAGTCCTGGCAGATTCCGGCCGTTCCGGCAAGAAATCGCCGCGTCCGGCCCTGCGTCCGACCCTTGACTGTATTAGTTGCTATATTTATTTTCCGCATGCCAACATTTTACGGGAGCGGGACAGCATGGATGCAACACGCGAATACGACATGGACAGTGCCGTCGGTTACCTGATCGGTCATGCCGCCATGCGGCTCAAGATAGGCCTGCGCCGCCTGTTCGTGGCCTCCGGACTCGACGTCACCCCCGAGCAATGGGTGGTGCTGTTTCGCTTGCGCGAACGGGAGGGGCTGACCCAAAGCGAACTGGGCGACCGCACCGTCAAGGACAAGACCACCGTGACCCGCATCCTGGACCGGCTGGAAAAAAAAGGGATGGCCGTCCGCCGCCGAGACGCGCGGGATCGCCGCAGCCAGCGCATCTACCTCACGGACAAGGGAATCACGGTTCTCGATGCCCTGATGCCGCTGGTCAAGCGCTACGGGGCCGAGGCTTTCGCCGATGTCGGGACGGAGGAGCGCAAGACCCTGTGCGGCCTGTTGGCTAGGATTGAAGTGCGGTTGGATGCCATGCTCGAACCCAAGAACATGGCATGAAGCTTTTGTTGCGCAAAAAGCACGCCGGGGAGAGGCCGGAGACGGCGAAGACCCCGCCGGCCTCCCGGCGGCGCTGGCTGGCCGTGGCGGCCGTAGTGCTGGCTCTTGGCGGTTTCGGTTACTCCCTGCATGTGCGGGGCATGGTCTCGACCGATGATGCCTTTATCGACGGCCGGGTCCACCCGATCCCCCCCGGGGTGGCCGGCTACGTCAACGCGGTGCCGGTGGATGACAACCAGCGCGTCAGGCCCGGCGAGGTGCTGGTGGTGCTCGATCCCACGGACTATAAAGTGGCCCTGGCCCAGGCCAGGGCCGACTGACCGCGGCCGAGAGCCCGCTGGCCGCCACCGGCCAGGACCAGGCCGTTATCCAGGGCAAGCAGGCCGCCGCCCCGCGGACCAGGGTGGATTTGGCCAAGGAACGGGTCCGGCAGGCCGAGCTGAACCTGTCCTCCCCCAGGATCGTCTCGCCGGTGACCGGGCGCGTCACGAAAAAGCAGATCGAGGCCGGCCGGATGGTCGCGGCCGGGCAAGCCCTGATGACGGTCACGGCCAACTGCAAGGAAACCCAGCTCAAGGACGTGCGGCCCGGCCAGTGACCCTTGCGGTGGACACCTATCCCGGCCGCGAGCTGACCGGCACGGTGGACGCCATCATGGCCGGGACGGGCTCGGTCTTTTCCCTGTTCCCCACGGAAAACGCCTCGGGCACCTACGTGAAGGTCGTGCAGCGCATTCCGGTCAAGATCGTCTTCGACAAGGGAAACGGCGTCCTGCCGCCTCTGCGTCTGGGCATGAGCGGGTCATCCACACCCGGTAGACGGCCAGGGCATACCAGGCTCCCAATCGCTGGTTGGTGACGGTGGCCGTCATGCGCCTCCATGCCGTGCGGCCTGGCCACGAGCCTTGGCATGCTAATTTTCTTCCGCGTCATCCAGGGCATCGGCGGCGGCGCGGCCATCTTCAACCTGCTGCGCAACCTCGGCGGCTCCTTCGGCGTGGCGTTCGTGACCACCCTGCAGGCCCGGCGGGCCCAGTTCCATCAGGCCCGGCTCATCGAGAACCTGACGCCCTACAACCTCACCTACCAGGCGGCCGTCACCCGCCTCCAGGACTATCTCGCGCCCAAGTTCCTCGGGGTCTACGACACGTCCAAGGTGATCGGCGCCACCCTGTACAAGCTCCTGCTCCAACAGGCCAACGCCATGGCCTTCTACGACGTGTTCCACGCCCAGGCCCTGATGTTTTTCGGCTTGGTCGGCCTGATGTGGAGCATCAAGAAGCCGCCGGTGGGCGGAAAGATCCCCGTGACGGCCGCTTCCGGGAAAACGCCTTCGCGCTAGCCCTCGGCAACGGTTGACCGCCTTGCCCGGAATGATCATGATAGAACGATGCTCCCCCCCCGCCTGTTTGCGGTTCCGGTGAACCGCGTCCGGCCGGGGAGGGCGGAAATATCATGTCCTGCCGTTTTTTCGCAATTCGGGATTCCAAAAGGCGACGCCCTTTGGCCGCCGGAGGCATGCTTCCCGCTGCCTCCCCTGAGGTCGACCTATGAAAATCCATCGCGCCGCCCGCATGGAGCGCTGCATCGGCTGCCATTCCTGCTCGCTCGCCTGCGCCCGGCTGGTCTACAAGACGTTTTCCTGGAACATGGCCGGCATCCGCATCCGCTCGACGGGCGGTGTGTCCAGCGGTTTCCAGGCCATCCTCTGCCTGGCCTGCGATCCCGCCCCCTGCGCCGCCGCCTGCCCGACCGGGGCGCTCAAACAGCGCAAATCCGGCGGCGGGGTGGTGCTCAAGAAAAATCTCTGCATCCGCTGCGGCAAATGCGCCCCGGCCTGCCCGGTGGAGGCCATTTACCTGGACGTCGCCGGCAATCCCGCCGTCTGCCTGCACTGCGGCCAGTGCATTCCCTTCTGCCCCCACGACTGCCTGGAGCTGGTGGACGCCGACACGCCCGCCGCCCCCTGCCTGGAGAGCTGCCATGTCGACGGATAACGATTTTTTCCGCGTGCTGGTCTACGACCTTGCCGAGGAGCGGGGCGACATCGTCAGCCTGCCCGGCCGGGGCGGGATGATCGGCGGCTCCGGACTGGCGGCGCTGCTTTACGCCAAATACGGCCTTCTCCAGGCCGATGCCCTGGACCCGGGCCAGCCGATCATTTTCGCCATCGGCCCGGCCACCGGCTATTTTCCGCTCATGAGCAAGACCGTGGCCGGCTTCAAATCGCCCTACAACGGTTATTACGCCGAGTCCCACGCCGGCGGTCGGTCGGCCCTGGCCCTGCGTTTCGCCGGCCTGGACGCCTTGGTCGTCACCGGCCGGGCCAGGCGGCCGTCGGTGCTGGTGGTCGGGTCCCGGCGTCTGGAACTCCTCGACGTGCATTATCTCTGGGGGGCGGACGTCTTTACGACGGGGAAGCTTTTGCGCAAGATCGCGGCCGGCTCCTCGGGCCACCGCAGCATCATGCGCATCGGCCCGGCCGGGGAAAACGGCATCGCCTACGCCTGCGTCAACGTGGACACCTACCGCCATTTCGGTCGGCTCGGCCTGGGGACGGTCATGGGGGCCAAGTTTTTAAAGGCCGTGGTCGTCCAGGGCGACGGCGATCTGCCCCTGCCGGCGGAGAAGGGCTATGCCAAGCTTTTTGGGGAGATCCACGAGAAGGTCACGTCCTCGGGCATGATGGAGAAATACCACAACCTCGGCACCCCGGCCAACGTCCTGCCCTTAAACGCGCTCAAGTCCCTGCCCTGGCGCAACCTCGCCGCCACCACCGATCCCGAGGCGGACAAGATTTCGGGCGAGGCCTTTGCCGACGGCGTGCTCATGCACAACGCCGCCTGCTCCGGCTGTCCCGTGGGCTGCATCCACGTGGGCATGGTCCGCGAGATGTTTAGCGCCTCCCACCGATTCGCCATCCATCAGGTGGCCTACGATCACGAGCCCAATTTCGCCGCCGGCCCCATGCTCGGCGTGACCGATCCGGCCGAGGTGCTGGCCATAAACGACGTGGCCGACCGGCAGGGGCTCGACATCATCTCGGCCGGCGTGGCCCTGGCCTGGGCCGTGGAGGCTTCCGCCAAGGGGATGCTTTCGGAAAAGGACACCGAGGTGCGCTTGGCCTTCGGTGACGCGGCGGCCTTCAAGCGGGCGCTCTGGCTGCTCGGGCACAAGGCCAACGATTTCTACGCCCTGCTCGGCCGGGGGACCCTGGCCGCCGCCCGGCATTACGGCGGCGAGGACTTCGCCTGCGTGCTGGGCCAGGAAATGGCCGGCTACGCCACGGGCGAGACCTATTTCGCCTCCCAGACCGTGGCTTTTCGCCATTCGCACCTGGATACCGGCGCCTATTCCTACGACCAGAAGCACAAGGAAAAGGACGTGGCCAAGGTCGTCAAATTCCTGGTTGACGACGAGCGGGAACGAGTGCTTTTGACGTGTCTGGTGGGCTGTCTTTTCGCCCGGGAGGTGTACAAGCCCGACGTGATCGCCGCCGTCCTTTCGTGCCTCGGCTACGGCGAACTGGCCGCCGACCTGGACGGTGCCGCGGAAAAGGTCCAGCGGGCCCGCTGGCGGCTCAAATTGGCGACCGGCTATGATCCGACGAAAACGCGCATCCCCAGGCGGTTTTCCGAAATCACCACCTGGAAGGGCCCGGTGGACGCGGCCTACATGGAGGCGCTGCGCCAGGGCTACGCCGCGGCCGTGCTGGAATTGGTGAAGGAAGAATAGGGAAGCGAAAGAGCACGATGCCTCCGGCGGCCGGGGCCGGACGCCCGGCGGGCAGGCATGATGCCCCCGGACCCCTCGCACCGGGACAGGGGGTCCGGGGGGAATGATTCCCCCCGGCGGGTCCAGGGCAGCGCCCTGGTCTTACGGAAAAGGAGTACAGGATGGCCATGCTGACGGAACTGCCTGCCTATGCGGCCCTGGCCGAGCATTACCAGGAAGTCAAGGACCTGCACATGCGCGACCTGTTCGCCGCCGACCCCGGCCGGTTTTGCCGGTTTTCGCTGCGGTTGGACGATATCCTGTTCGATTATTCGAAGAACAGGATCACGGACACGACCCTGGCCCTGCTGTGCGGCCTGGCCCGGCAGGCCGGGGTCGAAACCAAGCGTGACGCCATGTTCGCCGGGGAAAAGATCAATGTCACCGAGAACCGGGCCGTGCTGCACGTGGCGCTGCGCAACCGGGAGGATCGGCCCATTTTCGTGGACGGCGAGGACGTCATGCCCGGGGTCGACCGGGTGCTCGGCCAGATACGGGGTTTTTGCGGCCGGGTTCACAGCGGCCAGTGGGCCGGCTACACCGGCAAGAAGATCACCGACGTGGTCAATATCGGCATCGGCGGTTCGGACCTCGGCCCGCAGATGGTGACGTTGGCCCTGGCCCATTACGCCGTCCCCGGCCTCACGACCCATTTCGTCTCCAACGTGGACGGCACCCACTTGGCCGAGACGCTCAAGCGCGTCTCCCCGGAGACGACCCTTTTTATCATCGCCTCCAAGACGTTTACCACCCAGGAAACCATGGCCAACGCCCATTCGGCCAGGGACTGGTTCTTGGCCGCCGCCCGGGACGAGCAGGCCATCGCCAAGCATTTCGTGGCCCTGTCCACCAATACCGAGGCGGTGGCCAAATTCGGCATCAATCCGGCCAACATGTTCACGTTCTGGGATTGGGTGGGCGGCCGCTATTCCCTGTGGTCGGCCATCGGCCTGTCCATCGCCCTGTCGGTGGGCTTCGACCGTTTCGAGGAACTGTTGTCCGGGGCGTTCGTGGCGGACGAGCATTTCCGCACCGCGCCGCTGGAGCACAACATTCCGGTGATCATGGCGCTGCTCGGCATCTGGTACGGCAACTATTTCGGCGCCGAGACCCACGCCATCCTGCCCTATGACCAGTATTTGTCGCGGTTCGCCGCCTATTTCCAGCAGGGCGACATGGAGAGCAACGGCAAGTCCGTGACCACGGACGGCCGTTATGTGGATTACGCCACGGGTCCCATCGTCTGGGGCGAGCCGGGCACCAATGGGCAGCACGCCTTTTACCAGCTCATCCACCAGGGGACCAAGCTCGTGCCCTGCGATTTTCTGGCGCCGGCCCAGTCGCAAAATCCGTTGGGCGCGCATCACCCGATGCTGCTTTCGAATTTTTTCGCCCAGACCGAGGCCCTCATGCGCGGTAAGACCGTGGCCGAGGCCCGCGCGGAGCTGACCGGCAAGGGGCTGGCCAAGGATCGGCTGGAACTGCTTGCCCGGGCCAAGGCCTTTTCCGGCAACCGGCCGACCAATTCCTTTCTTTTCAAGAAACTGACGCCGCGCACCCTCGGCACGCTGATTGCCCTCTACGAGCATAAGATTTTTACCCAGGGCGTCATCTGGGGCATCAATTCCTTCGATCAGATGGGCGTGGAGCTGGGCAAGGTGCTGGCCGGCACGATTTTGCGGGAACTCGGCGACGAGGAGACCGTTGCGGCCCATGACAGCTCGACCAATGGTTTGATAAATTATTATAAGGAATTGAGAAGATAGGTCCGGAAGCGGTTTTCGCCGTGCGCGGCGCGGGCCTTGGCTGCGAACCGGAAGTGCCCCCGCAGATGGAAACCGGATGGAGTCCTTGCCGCCACGGCCCAATTTCCGGCTGCAACGGTTCTTTCGGGGAAGAGGGGTCTCACAAGCTGAAATGCTCATGAGGTTTCCAAAGGGTGAAACCCTTTGGCCGCCGGAGGCGTTCCCTACGGTCAGGCCGTCTCCCGTGCCTACGCCAGGGACAGGAGCAGTGCAGCCACCTTGCGGGGATCGGCCTTTTCGGGGTCGTCCGCGTCCGCCAGCCGGGCGTCCACCACCTCCAGCCCCAGCCGGCGGATGCCGTCGATATCCAGCGGATTGGCATAGCGGCCATGGCGGGTGTCCACCAGCACGAAGCGCAACAGCCGCTCCTGCGGGCAGTCCTCGCCGCAGCCGGCCCGGAGCGTGGCCAGGAGCATGGCCGCCTGGTCGGCGGCGGTCAGCCCGAGCTGTTCCGGATCATGGCCGAGATTGGGAATGTAGACCTTGGGGCAGGGCGTGGCCGCCACGGCCGCCCCGACGCCCTGGGGGAGCAGATTGGCCAGAAGACTCGAAAAGAAGCTGCCGTAGGGATAGCAGATCACGTCGGCGCTTTCGATGAGGCTGACGGTCTTTTCCCGGATGCGGACGTGCGTCGGCGTGGGATCGTCGAGCCGGGGCGCCAGCCACAGACGGCGGATGGGGGAGGAAAGCGGCGCCACTTCCTTGCCGGTCAGGAGGTGCTGTCCGACCACCACCCGGCCGTCATCCAGTTCGCCGGCCAGGTGCAGGTCGGCGTTGACGATGGGCCGCACCACGCCTCGGGCTTCCACAAGCTTCATGAACAGGTAGATGACCGGATCGAGCCGGCGGTTGTAGTTCAAGTAGCCGCCGGTCAGAATGCAGTTGCCGATGCTGGCGCCGCGCAGATCGCAGGAGGCCGGCCGGCGGTCCTCAAAAAAACGCAGGTGGGTCCGGATGATCTTGCGCAGCGGGTCGGGCACGCGCCGCACCAGCGGATCGACGCCACGCGTCATCCGGGCCAGTTGCCCGGCCAGTTCGGCCGCGGTTGCCTCCTTGGGGAGGCGGTGGGCGAACAGGGCGAAGACGGCCGGACTTCCGGTGACGGAGCGGTCGGCCAGGGCCATGATGCGGTTGCGGATATCGCCTACGGCCGGCATGGCAAAGGCTTGGCGCAGCATGGCCGAGGAGCCGCCGGAGTCGAACGGGGTGATGCAGTGGATGGAATTGTGCGTGTACTCCACCAGGATCTCGGCCAGTTCCCGCAGGGCCGAGCCGCCGCTGAAAAAAAGCAGTCGCGGGCCGAGTTCCGGGGCGCGGCGGAAAAGGGCCACCCGCTCGGGATCGGGCAGTTTGGCGGAGCGGGCGATGACGACGCGGGGCGAAGGCTGGGGCATGGGCGGGCCTTTTCGGTCGATGCGCCGGTCGGGGCCGGCCGGGTCAAGCGTTTGTGCCCCGGGCGGCGGCCTCCCGGGGAAGCGCGCCGGGGAGCACGGCGTAACCGAAGCGAGAATGCCAGAAACCGGCGGCGGAAAGCAACGGCGCAAATCCTCTTTTGAGACGGCGGCACAATGGCCTGACAGCCGGTCAAGGGTCTCCCGTTGCATTGAACCGGCTCATAGCATGACGGGATGCCAAAGGGCTGCGCCCTTTGGCCGCCGGAGGCATCCTCTCCTGACCAATGGTGCAGTTGGTCTCCTTTTGCAGCTGTTGGGCGAGGGGCGCTGGGAACATTTCCGGCGGCCACAGGGGCGCACCCGTTTTTCCCCCATAAAAAAGTTGTCGCCGGTAACCGCTCGCCCTGGCGCGAACCTTCCCGGAAGGAGCGACCGCCGGTTACGGTTGGCATTGCTTGCTTAAGGCCGTGCCCTTGACGACAAAGACCACGGTTTCGGCGATATTGGCGGCATGGGCGCCCATGCGCTCGAAGCTCCGGGCGGCCAGAATGGCGCCGACCGTGGCCTCGGGCGAGGCCAGGCACCGGGTCAGCTCGTCGGTAATATGGCGCATGGCCGCTTCGGCCAGTTCCTGGGCCATTTCATCCAGCCGGCACACGGCCATGGCCTGGGGCACGTCGTCGGCGTCAAAGGCGGCCACGCTGGCGGTGCACATCCGGAGCACATGTTCGGCCAGGGTTCGCAGGGCCGCATTGGAGGGACCGGGAAGACCGGCGCCGGCCAGGACGCCCTCGGCGATGGTGACGGCCTCGTCGCCCAGACGTTCCAGGTTGATGACCGCCCGGGAATAGCCGACGATACGGCGCAGATCCAGGGCGACCGGCTGTTCCAAGGCCAGCAGTCTGAGGCAGGCCTCGTCGATGTCGCAGGCTTGGTCGTTCACCGTTCGTTCGCCGTCCGTCACCGCCCCGGCCGTTTTTCTGTCCTGATCGAAATAGGCGGCTGCCGCGTTTTGGCTGGCCTGCCGCACCAGGGCGGCCAGATGCGAGACGCGCCCCTTGAGGGCGTCCAGTTCCGCGTGGAAGTGCGATCGCGTTTCCATGTTCTCTCCCGACGCCTGGCGGCGTCCGTCAACGGCTTCCGGACCGGGGCTGCCGGATGGTCCTTGGGATGTTTTCCGGGAGCGCGTCGCGCTGACGGTCCCGCGCCCATGCGCCGCGGTTTAGCCGAAGCGGCCGGTCACATAGTCCTCGGTCTGCTGCTGGCCCGGCCTGGTGAAGATGGTTTCCGTGGGCCCCACCTCGACCAGCTTGCCCATGTAGAAAAAGGCGGTCAGATCCGAAACGCGGGCTGCCTGCTGCATGCTGTGGGTGACGATGACGATGGTGTAGTCGCGCTTGAGGGTGGCGATGAGTTCTTCGATTTTTTGCGTGGCGATGGGATCGAGGGCCGAGGCCGGTTCGTCCATGAGCAGCACTTCCGGGGACAGGGCCACGGCCCGGGCGATGCACAGCCGTTGCTGCTGGCCGCCGGACAGGCCCAGGGCCGAATCGTGCAGGCGGTCCCGGACTTCCTCGAACAGGCCGGCCGCGATGAGGCTTTTTTCCACCTGGGTCGAAATGAAATCCTTGTCGATCACCCCGGCCACGCGCAGGCCATAGGCCACGTTTTCGAACACGCTTTTGGGGAAGGGGTTGGGCTTTTGGAAGACCATGCCCACCTTGCGCCGCAGTTCCACCACGTCGAGGGAGGGCGTGTTGATCTTCTGCCCGTCGAGCAGGACGTCGCCGGCGGACCGGGCGGACGGGATGAGGTCGTTCATGCGGTTGAGGCAGCGCAGGAAGGTGGACTTGCCGCATCCCGAGGGACCGATCAGGGCCGTGACCCGGTTTTGGGGGATTTCGAGATCAATGCCGTGCAAGGCCTTGAAGGCGCCGTAAAAGAAGTCGAGATGGACCGCGGCCATTTTGGGAATGTTTTGCATATGCCTCATTGTCCCTTGGCTTGTGACGGGATCAGGGGGGGGCTGTTCGCGCCGGAGGGCACCATGGCAGGCGGCCATGACGATTGGGCCGAGGAAATGTGGCAAAGCGGTGACAGGAGCGAAAACCCCGGGAGGCGGCGGGGCCGGACGATCTGCTTGACCGGGCGATGGGGCTTGTTTAGAGGTATGGGCTTCGCGCCCGTAGCTCAGTCGGATAGAGCATCTGCCTTCTAAGCAGACGGCCGCAGGTTCGAATCCTGCCGGGCGCACCAAGAAAATCAATGGGTTGTTGTATGTTTCGGCACGGATCGAAACGAGCTGGCTTACAGATTGACTTACAACCCCACTTTAAAAACACCCGCCCCCTGACCGCGAAAACCCCTTCCCCACCGCCGGTCGCTCATCGTCATCCCTCCGGCCACACCACAGCCGCCTCGGCCGCTGCCACGCCGGCCGCGAGTGGATCATGACAAGAGCAGAATTTTTATGTATGGCATCGCCATGAATAAAGCGTTAAACGGTTGGAAATTTATTTTTGCTATTTTAATTGTCTGTCACCATTCGCTTTATGTTTTAAACGACGTCCATTTTTGTAGGTGCTATCTCGCAGTCGAATTCTTTTTTATTGTTTCGGGATTCTTTATTGCGAAAAGTTGGAATGAAAAGAGAAAAGAATCTCCTTTTTTATGGTGGAAACGCAAAAGTTTGCGGATTTATCCGGTGTTTATATATTCAATAATGTTGCTTGTTTTAATAGGGCTTTTAGCGGCAAAAAATTCAAAAGTTTTTATTGTATCAAATAAAGATTTAATTTATGAATTATTATTTTTAAATAACGCTGGGATTACTAAATACGCAATAAATATACCAGATTGGTATGTCTCATGTATGTTAATTTCCGGATTTTTCTATATGGCATTTATGACGATGAACGAAAATCTTTTAAAGTTTCTTATCATACCTACGGCTATAATTTTTGGAATAAGTTTTCTTGTTAATAATTTTCAAACACTGAATGTTCACTCTAAAATTATTTTTTCAATCATCGACATTGGGGTGATTCGCGCGTTCGTTGATATGGGCGTTGGCATTGAATTGTATTATTATGTCTCGAGTATGCATAAAGGCAATAATAAAATCTACAATTCGCTATTAGAGGTGCTATTATGCTTGGCTATTTATTTATTTTTAATAAATAGTAACTCTTCACGGTACGATATTTTGATAATTCCAATATTTTCGTTATTGATTGTAGCTTGTTTTTTAAATAGAGGAATAATCGCAGCGCTATTAGAATCGAATGTAGTACAGTTTCTTGGCAAGTTCTCACTGCCACTTTATCTGACGCATTTTGTTGTGATCAGATATATCCAATATACAGGAACGCCGGTGACTATTTTTGAATTTGTCTTCGCATCAATAGTTTTTGCAATGGTCTCGTATTATATCATCCGTTTTGTTACGAGCGAAAAGGACACCTCAATATTCAGGCGCCCGTTGAAATTGGGCGTCACGAAGTAATTCCGCTCAATGGCGACGCCATGAACAAAACGCGAATTGAAATTTTTAGCCCAGTAATTTATCAAATCGGCGTTTTCAAACGGATGATTGTAGTGATAAGGCTAGGCAATTCTATCGTGCGGCAGATAGGACAGGCTAGGCGGATCACCTTCGCCCCGAGCGGCACGACGCCGATCTGCCAGCCCAGAGACCGGGCGAGGCGAAAGCACCGCCCAGGCACCGCGTCCCTCATGGAGGCGGCGAGCAGTCGCCACTGCATGCCGCCCGGCGAACATGCCAACACCTTCCAGGCGAGCACCGCCGTCGCCATGAATAGCCGATGATGCTCCAGGCCGATTGCGCTGCCGTCCAGACCAGGATGCGCCACCGGGCTGGCGACATGGCCCGCGTCAGGACGCGCCAAGCGCCCCCGGCGGTTGCCCAGCCCAGGGCGCACCAGCTAAAACACGTGGTTGCGATAACAATAAAAGGCCCCTGAGAGCGACTGGCCGACAATGCGGCTTCCATGGCTCCCGAACTGCGATTTTGCGGCAGCATAAAAACGCCCCGGCAGCTATATGGCTGCCGGGGCGTTTTTGCGTCGTCGGCCACACTCCGGCCGTCGCCTCACCGCGACCTGCCCTTCAGGCGCCACCGTGTCGGCGTTGCTGGCGTTCTTGGCGTCCGCGGACCGCTTCACCAAGTGCGCCACGGGAGATGCCTCCGGCGACGCATGGCAGAGAGCGGTCGCGATACGGGCGCCCGCTCCAGAGACCGTCAGGATCGGGCGATGCCCCGAAGTGCGGCACGTCCGCCAAGGCCGGCTTCTTCTTCCGCCGTGTGGTGGCCGCCGCGGCAAGCGTTTGGGCCGGCCCCAGACCGACAGCTGCGGGAGCGCCGGTCCAGCGTCGCACGGTCCCCCGAATACTCCTGCGGCAGGCCTCGACCTTATAAGGCATGCCAGTCCCGCCCCGGGTGGCGGAGCATGCTTGGCGGAGGCTGTTGCAAGGAGACCTTTTCCGGTTTGGGCGGGTGCATGACCGCCTTCTTCTCCGGTCTCGGCCCGGAATTGCCTGGATTCAAGAGAGAAGAAGCCGCCCCGTGGGCGGTTACTTTTTCCCCATCCCCCCGTTTTGTGACGCGAGCAGGGCGTGCCCCCTTGTCAGGGTCGTCTGCGGCGCGTCATTTCGCGCGTCCCGTATCCTCTCCCTTCTGGGGCGCGCGGTCTCCAGGCCCCGTGCTTTTTCGGTAGACACGGCCCATTCCGGCGGTTGGCCACGTTTTTTTTCTCCTTCTTTATGGGCGCATCACCTGGGTTGGCGGGCGCTTTTTTCGTGTCTCGGCGCAGCCGCTTCTGAACGCGCACAGCCATCGGCCTCGCGTTGGGCGCGGCAGAGGGCATGGCCAGCCATAATTTCTTAATAATGTTCCCATGTTAAGCTACTTTACTCCGATATAAGCAAAAAATATCACAGCACACGCTAAACTGAAATAAAAAATGCTTATCAACTCATCCCCAATTTTAAATTTTACACTTTGACTGGGATAAAGCATGAATTGCATGACAGAAAGATAATAAAAAAATGAAAAAAATCTTGTCATCTGACAATTCGGTATGCCGTAATTTTATACACATGATTACATATTCTCTATATTGTTTAAGTCGGTTGGGGGATGGGATGCGTATTACAGCAGGTAGTGTGGTTCCAGCACGTTCGTTGCCAACAAGGCGTGAAGGGAAGCTGCAGCGATTGGCACAAATCCCGCCGCTAAAGTCTGAAAAATATATCCAGCAGGAAAAAATGGTAAGCGTCATTGAAGTTTTTCAGAAGCCTTGGGGAATGAACAGTACTGAGAGGCACCAGAAAGCGTCTGGTGCCCTGCCGCGCTGTCTTGCCAAGCTTGCTTCCAAGAAGCTGCAAGATCTGCAGCGTATCATCCATGCCATCTCTCGTCCTGCGCAGAGGACATCTCTCGAGGGCGGAGTTGCGAAGAAGGGGATTGCAGATTCGCGGGACCGCAAAATCTGCAGGGTGTGCCGCTTCCGGAAGGTGGCGGGCCCGAAGCGGACCGCCACCGCGTCGGAGCTGAACAAGGAAACCCTCGGCCCGTGCATGGGATTGAACTTCGAACCGCAGGCGGAGGAAGAAGAATGAGTCCCTGACATGGCTACGGGAGGGCTGTCGTAGTGGGAGCATCCAGTCCCCTTGTTATGGAATGAAGTGAGTGGTTCGAAACGATAGAATACAGCAACGTTCATTCTGCCAGGAATGGATCATATGCAAAATGACGCCATAACCAAAATCAGATTTCTCCCGCGTGATCTCCTTCGGCACTCCGGGGTGGGGGCTCTGGTTGCTCACAACCAGATGCTTGACTGGGGCAGTGAGGCCCTGTCCCGGGTTCCCGCGGTTGGCGTACGCCGTCGCCTGCGCCGCTGGACAGGTCTCTCTCAATGTGCGCGGGTCAATCAGATCGCAACATGGTGGCGCGACTGTACCGATTGCGTCAGATTGGAAACACGTGACGCCTGCTGCATGTGGACCAAGCGAAACGCAACAGTTCCTTTCACGAAAAGGATATGGTCCGATACTGGTACGAAATTCGTGGAACCTTGGACAAGGAGAACGCCTATGAGTGTGGCCTTTTTATTCCCAGGTCATGGCTCGCAACGTCCAAGGATGCTGCGTATCCTTCCCGATTCCTCGGAAGTTGCTGTCACCGTGCAAGAGGGACGACCTGTCGTCGCCGATGCGGTCATGGCCACTAATACGGAAGGGACACTGGCTTCAACTGTTGCAACGCAGATTGTCCTGTACACGGCTGGCGTAGCCGTGGCGCGAAGCCTGGTTGCCTCGGGGGGGATGCCTGAGGTGTCGATGGGCGCTTATGCGGTTGCGGCGGCCTGCAGCGTCATCGCTTTTGCGGCTGGCTTGCGGCTGGTTCGTCGGCCCGCGCCGTTACGGGGAACCCTGTTTCTTCGTGGCTACGGGCTGTCGGCCATTGTCGGGCGCAACGCGAAACAGGTGTCGCAGTTGGTGGATCAGGCGACCGCGCCGGTGCATCAGGTATTTCTCGGGAACGCTAACGCGCTGGCGCGGCGCGTTGTTGCCGGGGCGTTCGAGTGGTTGGACACGGGTGTTGCCTTGGGCCCAGGCGGGTGGATGCAAAAAGGCCGAACGGTGAGCCGTATGGGGTCCCGTGCACTGTCCGTTGCGGAACACGCTGCCCGGAGATTGCTCGAAGCGATCAAGGACGTTGCGTACAAGCAGCATTGTTTGGGTTGCATTTTGCATTAATCGCTTTTGCGATTATAATTTGGGGGTAGGTTATGTCAATATTTGAGTCGCTCAGTGGTGTTTTTAGTTGTATGCTGATGATCTTTATCGGGTATTATCTTACCCAGCGAAAGTGGTTCGATCAACCAACCGCAAAACTATTCTCAAAAATGGCAATGAGTCTCACAATCCCGCTCTATATGATTGTGAGCATGATGAAGTCATACAAAAAAGAAGATTTGATGCAGCTTGGCGTGGTTGTCGTCGTACCATTCGTGACAATGTTGTTGACATATTTTGTTGGTGTCGGTGCCTCGTATATATTTAAAATTCCAGAGCATCGGCATGGCACGTTTCGGTCGATGTTTTTCGTCGCCAATACGGCTTTTATCGGATTCCCGGTAAACGTGGCCCTCTTCGGTGAAAAGGCCTTGCCCTACGCTGTGATGTATTACCTGGTACAGTCACTGCTTTTTTGGACAATCGGTGCCTATGGCATGAGTCTTGACGGACCGAAAATGGTGGCTCTTGGGCTTTCCGATGACAAGAACGGTTCGAGCACCATGCCAAAAATTTTCAGCAAGCAGACGCTCAAGAACATTCTCACGCCTCCGCTCATTGGCGCGATTATCGCCATCGTGTTTATCATGACCGGCGTCAAATTGCCGACCTTCCTGACGCATACGTTCAAGTCCATTGGTGGCATGACAACGCCATTGGCCATGCTTTTTATCGGTATATCGATTTATTTGGTCAATGTGAGGTCGATCCGTATCACCTATGATGTTGTGTTATTGATTCTGGCCCGCTTTATCGTAGCGCCGGCTATCATTATTGCCGTCGTCCATTTCATTGAAGTCCCCGATTTGATGCGGAAGGTGTTTATTATCGAAGCGTCCATGCCTGTGATGACGCAATGCTCTATTGCAGCTAGGGCATATAAGGCAGATTATGGATATGTCGCTGTTGTAACAGCAATTACAACAATGATGGCAGTTATTACCATCCCGACATTCTTTCTCCTTATTCACTTCGGCATTCTGTAAATTGGGGCAACCATTTTTCCGGTCCGCACGTTGTTCGTGCGGACCGGAAAAATGATGTTGCACTGCGTAAAATTGTATTGATGTAAGCTGAATATAATATTTTATTTTTCTATACAAAGGAGTTGCCTATACGGTGAAAAAAAACGGCACCTGAGACCGTTAAACGGACACAATTTATTGTGTGAAACCGAGGCTGGATTACCAGTCAGGGACGTACGAGCCATGAAACGAATACCTACACGCTGGATTATTTTGTTCCTCTTATGTTTACTTTATTTTATAACATACATTGATAGGGTCAACCTTGGAACGGCTGCCCCGATGATTCGTGATGAATTCAAGATGTCGAACACGACACTTGGCATCATCTTTTCTGCTTTTGCGTATCCTTATGCCATTTTTCAAATATTCGGCGGTCGCTTGGCCGACAGATTCGGGGCGCATAAGGTTCTGTTTGCCTGTTGCCTCATCACCTCGGCGGCGACAATCCTTATGGGATTTGCCACCGGTGTGGTCAGCCTGTTCCTCTATCGCCTGATGCTCGGTGTCGGCGAAGGCGCAACTTTTCCGTCGGCGACCCGGGCCATGCAGGATTGGATCCCCGCCGGGCGTCGGGGCTTTGCGCAGGGCATAACGCACTCCTTTTCCCGACTCGGCAATTCCATCACACCGCCCCTTGTTGCCTACATCATGATATTCGATGGCTGGCGGACCGCTTTTTACGCCATGGGCGCCATCAGCTTCGTATGGGTTATCCTCTGGTTGGTCTACTTTCGCGACAATCCGCGCGATCACAAGAGGGTCACGCCCGAAGAATTGGCCTTGCTGCCGAACTATGCGGATACTGTCAAACAGGCCCAACGCAAGGTCCCCTGGTCTCGCCTGATCCGGCGCATGCTGCCGGTGACCATGACGTATTTTTGCTACGGCTGGTCGCTGTGGCTTTTCCTCAACTGGCTGCCCTCATTCTTTTTGTCGGGCTATGGCGTTGATATCAAGAAATCGGCGATCTTTTCGGCCGGCGTCTTCCTTTCCGGCGTGGTTGGCGACGCCTTGGGCGGCGCCTTGAGCGATTCCATCCAGCACAGGACGCACAACGTCAAGCTGGCCCGTCTGTCCGTGGCGGTCATCGCCTTTCTGGGCGCGGCGTTGTTCCTGGTCCTGGCGATCCAGGCCCGCGACGTGGCGCTGCTTGCCGTGTTGCTGTCGGCCGGCTTCTTTTTCTTGGAGCTCAATATCGGCCCCTTGTGGTCGGTTCCGATGGATATCGCCCCGCAATATGCCGGGGCGGCGGCTGGAATGATGAACACCGGTATGGCCATAGCGGGCATCATTTCACCAATGGTTTTTGGCAAACTGATCGATCTGTTCGGTGACTGGTTTTGGCCCTTTATGATATCGATCGGTCTGCTCGTCCTAGGCGCCTTGTTGTGCTTCACCATGCATCCGGAACGCCGCTTCCTGGATGCTCCGGAAGACAAGACGAAAGCCTCTGTGAAGGAAGAATCTTGCGTCCGGGTCTGATCTCTGTCTCTGCCGGTCTGGTCGCCCTGGAATCCCGGGGCGGCCTGGCCGGATCGCTGGCCGTCGGGCCGTCCCGGCGTGATTTTCCCTGCGCACTGTTCGGCCGTGGCCGTGGGCAGGCGACATGCCGGCCAACGATCGGGAGCCGTTTTCGATGGGAGAAGCCAGCCGTTCTGGCTGCCCGGAGCGTCTTCTCCCCCCCGTTCGGAAGAACCGGTTCCGGGACCCTGAAAACGAGCGTACGCACGCGAAGATCGCTGCGTCAGTGCGCCACAGGGAATGCCTCCGGCGGTCGAAGGGCTGGCAGCCCACGAGGTGACCGCTGCACAATTTTTGGGAGACCTTGCTTTGCCTGAAGCCCGCACCGGCACCCACCGCACATCTTCTCGGGCCTCCACAGGGCGTGCGCTCTTTGGCCGCCCAAGACCCCGCCTGCGACGCCTTGGGCAGTGGTCGCCAACTGGGCATCCCACACGATCAAGACGGACCCCTGCAGTGGTCCCTCGCGACGGCTGCACAACTGCCTGTGACAGCCGGTCAATGCGCTCCCGGTGCCGTGCAACGGGCATAGCATGACGGGATTCCAAAGGGCTGCGCCCGTTGGCCGCCGGAGGCATCCTCTCCTGACCCACTTGGCAGTGGTCGGCCTCCCCTCACGAAGCGGCGTCGCGCACGGGACCACGGTCAGGGGCAATCGTGGCAGGCGCGGTGGCTGCGGGCAAAAGCCCTGGTCCCTGTGGAACCTCGCCGTGGGAGGCCAAGGTCAGATGAATAAAAGCCAGTGCTGCGGGGTGCAAGAGGTTGGAGCGGAAAGCCAGGGCGATCTGGGACGGCGGCATGCCGGCGACATCGCGTATGGTAACGTTCGGCATGCCGTAATGGATCACTGAGGCTGGGGCGAGGGCCAGGCCGACACCAGCCGATACCAGCGACACCAGGGTGTACATATCGTTGGCTTCGTTGATGATAGCCGGAGTGGCACCGGCGTCGCTTAACAGTTTCAGCAGGAAATCGTGGAATCCCGGGGCATTTTTGCGTGCATAGACGAGAAAATCGACGCCATCCAGATCCTTGAGGCTGAGATCGTGGCGACGGCCCAGCGGATGGGATTTCGGGAGGAAGAGTTTGAACGGTTCCTGGTGGACGACAATGGTCTTGAGGTCGTTGCTTTCGGTGGCCGGCACGCGGAAAAAACCGATGTCGATGGTGCGGTTCTTCAACATGGTGACTTGTTCGGCGGTCAGGGCATGCCGCAATTCCAGTGTGACGTTGGGATATGTTTTGCGGAATTCCATCACCAGTTGCGGCACAATGTGCGCGGCGGCCGTGGAGATAAAACCAATGCGCAGACGGCCGATTTTCCCTTGGGCGGCCTCGCTGGCGCGCGTCATGGCCCTTTCCATTTGGGCCAAGACTTCGCGTACTTCTTCATAGTAAACCCGACCGGCAATGGTAAGGGATGTTTTTTGGCGACTGCGATCGAACAGCGTGAGGCCTAATTCCTTTTCGAGCGAGCGTATCTGCAAACTCAAGGCCGGTTGGCTCAGGTGAACTCGTTCTGCAGCCTTGCTGAAATGCAGCAACTCGGCGACGGCGACAAAACTTCGAAGTTGCACGAATTCCATTGGGGCCCTCCTAAAGTACTCTATGACAACACAGCAAATGGGCGGTAACTCTTGCGATTATTTTAGACTATGCCTGACCACCTATCTTCATAATGTATTTAATCATCCGGCAATGTCAGCGTATCCCACTGGGTTGTCGCATTAATTTGTTTGGCCAGTGCGACCAGATCATGGCAGGCCTGATTGCGGTTATCCTGACGAATGCCAACGGCGATTTCAATGGGCGGCAGGGAGGCAATGCGGCGAAACACGATGCCGGGCAAGTGGTAATTGTACGTGGAAATGGGGGCCAGGGCCACCCCGAAACCGGCAGCGACCAAGGACACCAAGGTATACATTTCGCCCGCTTCCTGGGCAACGATCGGATTGAAACCGGCATCGTCCATGATGCGCATGATGAAATCGTGATAGCCCGGGGCATGTTGCCGCGAATAGACCACGAACGGCGAGGTGCTGAGATCTTCCAGCTTGAGGTCTTTTTGGCCGGCCAACGGGTGCTGCTGCGGCAGTAGGACGACCAGCGGTTCATGATGCACGCTTTCCATGGTGATGGACTTGGGCGGAACGAGCGGCAAGCGAAAAAATCCCACATCGATTTGCGCCTCATCCAGCATGCGGACCTGATCGACGGTCAACAGATTTTTCAGGGAGAGTTCTATTTCCGGATGCGCCTCACGATAGCGGGAGATGAGGGGGGACAGGAAGTGCGCCGTCGCAGCGGTTGAAATAAACCCGATACGCAGCATGCCGATGCGTCCCTTGGCCGCCCGGCGAGCACGTTCGGCCGCGTATTGTAAGTGATTGACCAAGGTACGGGCATCACAGCGAAAGATCGCCCCCACGTAGGTAAGCGAAGTGGCCTGTCGGTTTCGCTCAAAGAGCTGTACCCCAAGCTCGTCCTCCAGGGCCTGGATCTGCATGGTGAGGGCTGGTTGGCTCAAGCCCAAATACTGGGCTGCGCGGTGGAAACTCAAATGATCCGCTACGGCGAGAAAGCTGCGAAGAGCACGTAATTCCATACGAAATACTCCGGAATAGGCTGCGAATGGTTACCCAAAAAGGCGCTAAGGGGTTCCGTGCCGGCACACACGCACGGGGGGCAAGCCCTGTTTGCGATTTTCAAACGTCCAATGGGGTGTCGTCCCTGGCAGGCACCGGCGCGCCGGACCGGCTTGCCACCGTAAGGACCTGTGCGAGGCGCTCCACGCCAGGCCCGATCGACCGGAGCGTGGCGTTGGGACCTCCTTGGTTGGACATGTCACCGGCCTGGATTGCCGTACGGGCCGTGATCAGGAATTTTCCGGAAGTGTTGCGTCTCGTCGTCTCGCCTCTCCTGCGTGGCCGTGACCTGGGTGCGCGGCAACCGCACCAGAGAAATCCCCTGTTGTGTTTCCATGTGCCCGAGCGGTCGGTTCCCGTGAATCGTTTCTTTTCTACACGGGCTGCGGCCTCTGCGCCAGGGGCTTTTGGGGGACTTTGTTCTCTCCTCGTGTCCGGTGCGCAAGGTGCGTCCGGCACGCAACTTCTCGGAAAAATTAATGAATATATCATATTTGTAATATTTGTCTTATGCTTATTTAGCAGATTTATCACGAATGAAATATTTTAAATTTCCACTCCCATGGACGAGAGTTCAGTGTATAAAAAATAGTGCATATTTATTTGGTTTGGTGCACATTCCGGAGACACCTGGGGTCTGTTCAGAGAGGAACGGTGGTTCGCTTTTGCTTTTGGCGATGTTTTGCACAACTTCACATTTTCCCATTTATCTGTGCTATTACAGTCACAAGAATGTCAGATTATAGTAGCAGGACATAGCAACAGTGCAATAAGTTGTATTTTTTTTTAGCTAAAAAACTGTTTTATCAAGTGCAGCACAAGTAATTATGAAATTATAATGACAAATTTGTTACCTTTGAGGCATGTATTGCTATGCGTTGTAGAGAATTAAATAGTGAATTTGAAATATAACTTGTAATAACATGTATAATTCGTTTAAGTTAATTTGAAAACATGGATAAATTGTAAATTAGCAGATAACTGATATACTTATATATGGGAAGCCTCTATAAAAGGAATTATTATTGATATAATCAATAATATGTATTATAAAAGTTGTGTCTTTCTGCGAGCTATTCAGAATTTTGAACAGTAGAGGAGGTATGCTTGATGCATCTTACGTTGCGCACAAAATTTTTTGCCCCCATTTTGGGCATCGTTATTGTGGGTATGGGGCTTCTTGTGTGGATCAATGATGCAACGGTAAAATCGTCCTTTATCCAGGTCGAGGGCGCCAGCATGCGTCTGTTATGTCAGGCCATGGCGCATGATACCGGGAGCAATATCGAAATGAACCTCAAGGCGCTCCGCGCCTTCGCCCAAAATGGGACACTTATCGCGGCGGCAACCGGCAGAGAGAGCCCCGAGGCCCATGAGCAGCTTGCTTTCGCCGTCACCGCCTTGACTGGCGTTGATTTTGCCAATGTCTACGACGCGGCAGGCCTCAAGATGGCTTCGTCCAGCCAATCCACCGGAGGCAAGAAGAACAGTGTGTCCGACCGGGATTTTTTTGCTGCCGTAATCAAGGAAGGCAAAAAGGACGTGATCTCCAAGCCCTTGATCAGTCGCACCACCGGCAAGGCGGCCATAGCCCTGGCCCAGCCGCTCCGGGGGGCGGACGGCAGGCTGGTGGGGCTCATCAATGCCGGCATGGATCTGGACTCCCTGACCAAAGAGTTGGCCTCGGTGAAAATTGGCAAGACGGGATACGCCTATATTATGGATGCGGAGGGCATGGTCCTGGCCCATCCGGACAAAAGTCAGCTCATGAAGACGGACCTGTCCAAGCTTGAATCAGGAAAACGCATTCTGGCCGTCACCGACAGCGCTATCATTACCTACCGCGATGCAGTCGGCGATCACTTGGCCGCTGTGACGCGCGACAAGACCACGGGTTGGTTTTTCGTGGTCGAAGCGCCCGTCGCGGAATTCAATGTGTTCGCCAGTATTGCCACCCGTCAAAATGCGTTCATCAGCCTTGGCGTCACGCTGGCCATCCTGATTATGGTGCTGCTGCTCTTACGCCAGACCGTCCTCAAAGGCCTGCGGGCCTGCCTGGACTTCTCCAAGGCCGTCTCCACCGGCACGCTGGATCAGCGGTTGGACATGCACAGCCATGACGAACTGCAGGTTCTGGGCGACGCACTCAACAATATGGCCGAAAATATCGCCACCGCCCTTTCGGAAGCACGCTTGAAGGGGGATGAGGCCGCGGCCCATGCCGCGAAGGCAACCGAAGCCTTGGAAGCCGCCCGGCTTGCCCAGGCCGAGGCCGATGCGGCCAAAACGGAGGGTTTGAAGCTGGCGGCAGATCGGTTGCAGGGCGTGGTTGAGTCTCTGGGCGAGGCGTCGGGGCAGCTGACAAAGGAAGTCGGCAGCATCGGGGCAGCTGTGGAAACTCAGGAGCGACGCACTTCGGAGACGGCCACGGCCATGGAACAAATGAATGCCACGGTGCTGGAGGTGGCGAAAAATGCTTCGGCTGCCTCGCAAAAAGCCAATGAGGCCCGGGCCAAGGCCGGAAGCGGCCAGGAGGTCGTGGCCAAATCGCTGGAGGCCATAGGGAAGGTTGATGCCTCGTCCAAGGAGGTCAAGGTCGGCATGGACGCCCTGGGGGAAAAAGCCACCTCCATCGGGACCATTATCGACGTTATTTCGGATATTGCCGATCAGACGAACCTCCTGGCCCTCAATGCGGCCATCGAGGCAGCCCGGGCCGGCGAGGCCGGCCGAGGGTTCGCCGTGGTGGCCGATGAGGTTCGAAAATTGGCCGAGAAGACCATGACGGCCACCAAGGAAGTGGGCCAGGCTATCGCGGCTATCCAGAAGGATGTCCAGGGAAACATCACCCTGGTGGACGAGTCGACCCAGGCCGTCGATCGGGCTGCGACATTGGCCGGCGCCTCGACGACTTCCCTTGGCGAAATCATGGAGCTGGTGGATAACACTACCCTGCAGGTTCAAAGCATCGCTACCGCTGCCGAGGAACAATCCGCAGCCAGCGAGCAGATCAATCGGGCTGAGAAAGAAGTGAGCCAACTTTCGTCCGACATTGTACATGGCATACACGAATCCACGACCATTATTCAGAATCTGTCCATACAGATCAGCACGCTTGAAGATGTCGTCGCGACATTTCGCAGTGACGGTGAAAAGACGCTTCCGGCAGGGCAACAACCAGGCCATGTTGTAGCCATACCTGGTCGGAACGCATCCTGATGTTCAAAACTTCCCGGCGGGGCACCTGTTGCCGGTGCCCCGCCGGGAAGGTCTCTCCATGGCGCTTCTCGGTTCCCGGGATCGAGACCGCGGCACAATTCCCTGGAGGTCTTTTTTGCCTCAGGCTGGAGCGGTCGAGGGTTTCCTGGACTGTTGCAGCACGAAAAGGAGGCCGCCTTGGCGACCTCCGGTTGCTGCCTTTCCCTCCCTGACAGCCGGTCCAATGCGCTACCGTTAACCGGCTTATAGCATGACGGGATTCCAAAGGGTGGAACCCTTTGGCCGCCGGAGGCATCCTCTCGGCCGCAATGGTGCAGGGGGCTCTTTTATAGCCCCTTATCAGGACGAACTTCGCTTATGGAAATGAGCTTGACGTCGTGGATTCCCTTTCCAAGGACGGAGGCCGTACCTTGCAAACATTCTTTCAGAGAGACGCCGTAGCCATTCGCAAGGTGAATTTCCGCATCGATGCGAATCTGAAAATGACGTTCGGCCCTGAGCACCGTGTCCAGCCAGGCTGTCAGCAATGGGGAGGTCAGGCGGCCTTGGGGACGAATAAGAAAGTCAAGATCAGATCTTTCGTGGGTGTATGCATAGCCAGTGGCCAGCTCCAGTCCGGCAGATCCCCAAACCCCCAAGTCCGCATCCCGCAGCCCGCTGGCACACAATGCCGCCAAAGCGCAGAGCGCGGGCGTGCGAACAAAACGCTCGGGCTGTTCGGACGCTTCATTTAAAACAGTGATTGGATCACGGGAGCGTGCAACGTATTGGGGAGAAACAAAGCCTGGGAGCCGCAGGCGTCCCATGGGGCCCGATGTCCATGATGTAAAGCCTACGGCAACTTCGCCGGGGCGCGGGGCGTAGTCTTCGCGGCGCACAATTCCAGGAACAGCCAGGTCAGGCCCGACCCCCGTTTTGTTTGCGCCTGGTATGGCTGTGGGAAACTCTTCCGGTAAAAGCAAGGCGCCACAACTTGCCCTATCAAATCCTTTTGCCACGGCCTCAGTAAACAGTTTTGTTCGCCCGTCAAAATTGATATCCAACAATGTATGGCGATCATAGCTTTGCATAGGTTGCTCCGTCCCCGAATGTCGGCTTCAAAGGAGTGACAACGAAAGGTGCGACCGCCGCACGATGCGTCGAAGGCAGCGCCTCCGGCGGCCAAAGGGCGCGCGCCCTTTGGAAACCCGAGAGCATGGAGATCCTTGTCGCTCCGGAAGTGGAGCATCGGTCTGCCGCCAGGGAATTGTGCAGCGATCTCGAGTCGGCAATGCCCCGTTTCCTGGAAGTGCGTTCGCGCATGGTCGCCACCCGTCTGCTTGGATGCGAAAGAGAGCGTAGCTCTTGCATTGAAGAATACGTTATTGGCATTTCCCCGTGCACTGATCCCGGAACAGGGCTTAGCTTTTTTTTACCCACGCGGGGTCTGTCTTTCCGGTTTTTTGGAATGCGATCTGCGCTTCGACCAAGGAATCAAAAAGGCGTGTTTTTTCAGGTCCAATGATAGTCGCTGCCGCTTTGAAGGGTTGCCCCGTGGGCACAATGCTCGGAACCAGCTCAAGTGCCGTGGCTCCACTGCCGCACTGGATATCGGGACGCACTTTGACAACGCGACTTTTGATTCGCAATATGCTGCGAGCGGTTTTCTCGACAATCGTGGGATCAGAATGCGGCGTTGCAACTACATGGATCTCATACTCGGGATGCGTTCGCTGCCGGCGGTAGGTCAGGATGGCACCGTTAGGGTTGCACACATGCCCCCCCGCACCGACAAGAAAGCTGTCGGCCAAAGGCAATCCCCCGAGTACGAGCTCACGATAGTCTCCTCCAAGAGGGGACGGGGCAAGCGTTACGTCCTCGCGCAAGGGACAGCCGTCCAAGGTTATCCAACCGAACTCCTGGCACCCATACAAATCGTGAACGTGCCAGTTGCATTTTTCAGCCAACGGCAAAAGCTCAAGATCCAGCGGCGTTCCCGAACAAAGGACAATGCAGTCGCGCGGCAAGGCTGCCTTGAGTCCAAGATTGGTGGCGTCTTCGAGCGCTACGCGCAAAAAACCGGATTCGCCTATGATGAGTTCCGGTTGCTCGCGGCAGAGGGCCACAATGAGGGCATCCCGACTTGAGCGGTGCAGAAAGGACCAGGTCAGCCCGTATTCGTGCAGGCCTTGCGCCGAATACACGTTGACCAGCGGAGCATACGTCACCAACGCGCGTGCATTTTTTTTGACATTTGCCAGTGAGAGCGCGCGGAGCGTTGCATTGATTCTGTCTGGAAGTTCCTCAAACGTTACTCCAACAATATTTTGAAAAGCTGAAGATCCTGTAGTAAATGTGACGTACGCGAGATTGTATGGGCAGTGCACTTCTTCTATGACGTGTGCGGCAGTCGGTCCATTGATCCCTTTGTCCGCAAGGGTGCGTCGGTGCATTTCGGAAATCGTTGGAGCGCTTCCAAATTTATCGACAATTATTTCCAAACGCTCTAGCTGTTGTTTGCACATACCATGATCCTTGCTCTTTGTATTTTTACAAGAGGAGACCGCTGCACAATTGCGTCATGAGGGGATGCCTCCGGCGGCCAAAGGGCTCCGCCCTTGGAAAAGCACGGTGCTTTTGGACGGTTGGCGTTCCAGGCTTGGGGTATCGGCCATGCCTCCATGGAATTGTGCAGCGGTCTCCCTAGACAAAACAAGACGTGGGCCTGGATGGCAGTCGTTACCATAGAAGAAGTGACAGCGGTGAAAATAGAATCTTGGTAAATGGCGGCAACATGCTCACAATCATGCAAAAAACTCTGGAGTTTGTCATATCCCTTTTGAGACTGCTGCCCAATTACCTGACAGCCGGTCAATGCACTGCTGTTGCATTGCAATGGGCTACTCTCATGACGGGATTCCAAAGGGCGCAGTCCTTTGGCCGCCGGAGGCATCCTCTCATGACCACTTGTGCAGTGATCTCCTTTTGGGAAACAGCTAGGCATTCGGTTGTTGCAAGAACTGTTTTTTTGCTGGTCGGATAAAAAAGGAAGCCGCTGCACCATTCCCTGGAGGTCCTTTTTTGCCTCAAGCCTGCAATGGCCTTATCCTCAAATCCGCTCGGGATTTCCAACGGGCGCGGGCCCTTTGACCATCCAAGGCGCCGCCTTCGGCTCATTGGGCCGTGGTCTCATGAGGTGTAGCGGGCGCAGTCCCCAGTACCTCAAGAAAATTTCTGCCAGGGAAACATGTTGGAGGAGCAACCTCGTCGATACGTGGCTGCTCCTCCGGGGCAAACGGTGCGCGTTACACCGCAGCCCATTGTTCGATCATCATATCCCGCACGGCTATGGACATTTTTCGATACTTCTTGGCCCCTTCTGTTTCAAGACGACATTCAAGCGTGCGCGGCATATTGCGAGATTCCGCGCAGGCTTTGATAAGCACATCCCGAACTGCTTTCAATGTCGTCTCGTCAGGCTTGTCAGGATGATCAATTTTCAACAGTTTGTAGAGTCCGCCGAGTTTCGAAAACGACTTGATATCATAGGCCATGGGCACGATTTCTTCACCAAGCTTGTCGAGCTCGGCAACGCTTCGTTTCGTGATGCGGGCCGCAGCATCCTTGTACATGGCATGAATAAGCACTTCCGGATCGTCGAAGGCGATCATGTGGTTGGCCTGGGCGCAAAGGGTCAAAAAGGAGCCGGAAACTGCACGCCCGACAATCAGGGCAATAATGGGATGTCCCGCCATGCGCGCTTCGGCGAAAGCGGCGATAATGCCGGCAGCGGCAATATGAATGCCGACGAGCTCTTCACGCCGCCCGTAAGCCTGGCAGACAGAGTCAACCACCGAGATGATGGGGCGCTTGACGGCCTTGTTGGCATCTTGGGCCATAATTTCCCGCAGCGCGCGCGTGCCGTAGAAACCTTCTTCAAGGCCGACTTCTGCGTTGCGGGCGCGGGGAAAACGGGCGTTCGGATCAGGCGCAAGGGCGATGAAAATGGCCGGTTCGTTGCCCAGTTTGGCTTCAGCCGCAAGCAGGGATCCGGGACCATTCGGCAGTTTGCCGTTGCTTCCAGTCAGCGCTTCAAACCACGCGCGACCACGAATTGCAGTAGGATTGTTAGCCATTACGCAATCTCCTTCCAAACCGTACGAATGTCTTCAGCGGTCCATTGCTTGCTGGTGTCCATAGCCGCCAACCTGCGGATAAAAAGCTCGTACTGGTCGGTCCGCAAAACCGGGGGAAGCCCTTTGCGGAACGTTTCCTTGACGGCTTCGGTGATGGCATCGGCGTCGTCTTCGACCAGAACGTCGACGGCGCCGGTGGCATAGCGCTGGGCGCCGCCGCACATTCCCCAAACGAACACCTTGTCGCTGGCCACGATTTCTTCCAGGCCCGCTTCCTGCTCGATGACTTCAGGGCCGTTCATGCTCAGACGCGCTTGGCGCGTCATGATGACGTAGCTGGAAAGGCCGGCCGCCAGCGACATGCCGCCGAAACAGCCCGTATTGCCGGCAATCACCACCACCACGGGGGTATACTGGCGCAGCGCCACAAGCTCCGCGTAAATTTCGGCGATAACCAGCTCGCCGATGTTGGCCTCCTGCAGGCGGACGCCGCCGCTTTCCAAGGAGAGCACCGCGCGGGTGGGAATCCCCTTTTCATTGTCCTTGCGGGCCAGGGCAAACGCCATGGCCATCTTCATGCCGCAGATTTCGCCGATGCTGCCGCCCTGAAACTTGCCTTCCATGGCGATGACAACGGCCGGCTGCCCGTCAATGGTGCCCTTGGCCACCACGCAGCCATCGTCAGACTGGGGAACGATGCCCTGCATGGGCAACCACACGGATTCCATGCGGTCGAAGGGTCCCACCAGTTCATGAAACGTCCCGGGGTCAAGGAGTTGTGTCGCACGTTCGCGGGCCTTCAGTTCAATGTAGCTGCGGCGCGATTCCCTGCTGTTGGATTCATTCATGTTCAAGCTCATGATCTGCTTTCCTCCACAGTCTGCTGCAAACGCATGGCTACTGTACCGGGGGTCGCGCCAGCGTCATGAATGACAATGTCCGCTGCGTCCGTGTAGGTGCTGAAAAACCAGTCAAGCACAGCTTTCCAGGTTTGTTCAAAACCGGCAACGCTGGTTTGAATCAGCACATGGGACTGCGCATCCTTTGATGGTTGCAGCAAGACTTCCAAGTCTCCCGAAGCCACGACACCAAGACAAATTCGCTTGGGCACCGTGGTCGAAGCCGGATAATCAAAATGCATTGTTTCCATAGCAATCCTCGAAAGGCTAAAGGTTGAGTCCTGTGGCCAATGAATCTAAGAAGAGTGTCGCGGCTAACAGGTCACCACTTCCACCAGGCGATACGCCTAGGCTGAGAAGCTCCTTATCCAGGTCAAGCAGCGTGGCGGCTCCCCTTGGCGTGCCGGTCCCGCCCATGAACAGCACCGCGAGTGCCCCTTGCTTAACGGTGGCAAGGGCCCTGGCACCGCCCCGGTGTAAAACGCAGGTATCGTCCAGCTCCGCCATAATGGCGACAAGCGCGTCCAGCCGGGCCTTATCTTCCGGCACGCCGCGGCGTCTTGCCGTCCACAGTGCGGGCAGCCCGATGCGGATGACATGGGGGAAACCGGTCTGCGCTTCTCCGCGTGCTCCATCCACGCCATACTGCTTGACCGCTTTGCTTCCGTTCGTAGGGAGCCTTGGGGCATGACGATCAGGGTAGCGAGCGATTTCGCCAGCCACCGTCGCCGCTTCAAAGGGGTTTTGCGTCTTGTGGCAGATCGAGGCGCCTGCCGTCAGCAATCCCAACGCCCAAATGGCGCCCTTGTGCGTATTGCAGCCATCCGTGGCCGCAAACATGGAAACCTCCCCTTCGCGACCGATCGCCCCGAGCTCTTCCCGCAATGCGGCGTAGGGCGGGGGCTGCCGGGCAACCCGAGCCATTGATCGAAAGCAGGGCCAGAGCGACACCGCGGAACGGTGCATCAAATCCCGCGTAAGATCCGTATGGGCGCCAGAACCGCGCTGATCGACCAAACCGGGTTTGGGGGTCAAATCCACCTCGTCGAGCAATGCCTGCACGGCCATATCTGCCAGGATTTCCGGCGTTACCGGGATTGAGAAACCACGTTGTCCCTTGCCTGGCGCCGGAATGTCGCAGGGCGCCGGAGGGAACTCGCGTTCTTCCCAAAGGCGAGCGGTTTCGATGGCGGCCTCCATGGCGACTTACCAGTTCCTGAAGCGGACCGGGGGCTGGTAAAGACCGCCAGACCAATCCACAAGGTCTTTCATGTTCTTGGCCGCAAGCAGGGAACGCTTGGCTTCGGACCGGGCAACGCCCAGGTCTTCCGGGTACGCGACAACGCCGTTCCGGCGCAGCTCGGCGGTCTTCTTGGGGTCGGCGCGCAGGCCCAGGCTGGTGGCGCCGGCTATGGCCGCAATGGCCGCCTTGCGTTCTTCCGTGGACTGCGCCTTGAACATGTAGGCGATGCCCTGTTCCGTAACGATGTGGGTGACGTCCTCGGCATAGACCATGATCGGCGCGCACGGCAGGTTGGCTTCCTTCCCCACTTCAATGGCATCGAGGTTTTCCACAAAGGTGGGCACGCCGCTTGCCTTGAAGGTCTCCACCATCTGCACGCAAAGCTTGTGGCCGTGGGCGGTGGGAGAATCGCTCTCCATCGTCGAAAGCCAGGCAGGCGAGCTGTGACGCCGGCCGCGCGCGTCGCCGCCGAGGTTGGGCGCGCCGCCGAATCCGGCGATACGGCCATGGGTTACCGTGGACGTGTTGCCCACAGGGTCGATTTGGAGTGTGGAGCCGGCAAAGAGGTCGCTGGCGTAGTGGCCCGCCAGTTGGCAGAAAACGCGGTTGGAGCGCAGGCTGCCGTCAGGGCCGGTAAAGAAGATGTCGGGGCGGGCCTTGATGTAGTCCTGCATGCCGTCTTCATTGCCGAAGCTGTACACGCTTTCCACCCAGCCGCTTTCAATGGCGGGAATCAGCGTGGGCTGCGGATTGAGTATCCAGTTGCGGCAGATTTTGCCTTTGAGGCCCAGCTTGGCGGCATACGTGGGGAGAAGCAGCTCGACGGCGGCGGTGTTGAAGCCGACGCCGTGGTTAAGCGCGGTCACGTTATGGCGTTCGTAAATGCCGCGGATGGACATCATGGCCATCAGAATCTGCAGCTCAGTGATGTCCTTGGGGTCACGGGTCTGGATGGGCTCCATCGCGAAGGGGCGGTCGGCCTGAACGATGACGTCCACCCAGCCGGCGGGCACATCGATACGCGGCAGCTTGTCCATGATCTCGTTGACCTGGACGATAACGATACCGTTGCTGAAGGCCGTTGCCTCTATGATCGACGGGGTGTCTTCCGTGTTGGCGCCGGTGTACAGGTTGCCTTCGGCGTCGGCGGCGTCCGCGCAGACCAGGGCGACGTTGGGGATCAGGTCAACAAACAGACGGGCCGAAAGTTCAACATAGGTATTGAGCGATCGTACCTTGAGTGTGCCGTTGGCAAGCAGTTCGGCAACACGCCGGCTTTGGGGACCGGCAAAGCTGAAGTCGATGGTGGAGGCAATGCCATCTTCAAAGATGGACATATGATCGGGGCGCTCGATGGCGTGCATGACGATGTGCAGGTCATGCAGCTTTTTGGGATCCGTCTGGGCCAGAGAGCGGGACAGAAAATCCGCCTGCTTCTGAACGCCCTCCATGATGACGGTGTCCCCGGGTTCGATCAGCGCATGCAACGTGTCAATGATCTTCCCCGTGGGAAGATGCTTTCCCTTCATCCAGGGAGCAAGGGAAGACAATTTTTTATGCTTGCTATCTCTCTTGGTTGTCCAGGACCGAATCGCATGTGTCTGTTCTGATGGCGTTACCATACCTGACTCCCATATGATGTTAACTGTTTAAAACTGTTAATCGTGCATGCCATCTAGGAAATCTCCTATGGTTAGGAAATAAGATGGATGATAGAAGTTGTAAAATTAAAAGTTTTATCACTCCTGATAAATTGTTTTTATACATTACGATTAAAACAACGATCACCAGTTGCGGAAACGCGCTGGGGGTGAATACAAACCACCAGACAAATCAACGATATCTTTCATACTTTTTGCAGAAAGAAGCGAGCGTTTTGCTTCATTCCTATTGATGCCCAAGTCTTCAGGATAGGCGACAAGGCCTTTCCGGCGCAGCTCGGCACTCTTTTTGGGGGAGGAGCGCAATCCCAGCGCGGTTGCGCCGGCGACGGCGGCAATGGCGGCGCGCCGCTCGTCAAGGGATTGGGCGAGATAAAGGTAGGCAATGCCCTGTTCGGTAACGATATGGGTGACATCATCCCCATAGATCATGACGGGCGTGCAGGGGAGATTGGCGTCTTTCCCCACCTCGATGGCGTCAAGGTTTTCAACGAAAGTGGGCACGCCGCCAGCCTTGAAGGTCTCCGCGAGCTGCACGACAAGCTTGTGGCCATGGGCGGTTGGCGCATCCGTCGTGATCATGGAAAGCCACGCGGGCGAACTGTGGCGGCGTCCTCTGGCGTCGCTGCCAAGGTTTGGAGCGCCGCCGAAACCGGTAATCCGCCCCTTGGTGACGGTGGAGGTGTTGCCATCAGGGTCGATTTGCAAGGTGGATCCGGCAAACAGATCCACCGCGTAATGCCCGGCAAGTTGGCAAAATTCGCGGTTGGAGCGCAAGCTGCCGTCAGGACCGGTAAAAAAAATGTCCGGCCTGGCCTTGATATAGTCCTGCATGCCATCTTCGTTCCCGAAGCTGTGCACGCTTTCCACCCAGCCGCTTTCAATGGCGGGGATAAGCGTGGGCTGCGGATTCAAGGTCCAATTGCGGCATATCTTGCCTTTCAGCCCCAGTTGCTCGCCATAGGTCGGAAGCAAAAGCTCAATGGCGGCAGTGTTGAATCCCACTCCGTGGTTGAGTGAGGTGACGCCGTGGCGTTCATAGATGCCACGAATGACCATCATGCCCATCAAAATTTGGAGTTCGCGGATGTCCTTCGGGTCACGGGTCTGAATCGGCTCAATGGCGTACGGCTGATCGGTCGGCACGATGATATCAACCCAGCCGCCTGGAATATCAACGCGAGGCAGCTTATCAACAATTTTATTGACCTGCGCTATGACAAGGCCATTGCTGAAGGCGGCTGCTTCTGTAATTGCCGGGGTATCTTCCGTGTTTGCCCCGGTAAAAAGGTTGCCCTGACCATCGGCTGCATCAGCGCAAATAAAGGCTATGTTGGGAATAAGATCGACAAACAGGCGGCTTGAGAGTTCAACGTACGTATTTAGGGAGCGGATCGTCAGCTCGCCAGTTTCAACCATGGCAGCCACCTGTTGGCTCATCGGTCCAGCATAGCCGAAATCCAGGGTACTGGCGATATGACGCTTGAAAATAGCAATGTGGTCCGGTCTGGCCACCGCATGAATGACAATGTGTAAATCGTGAAGAATTTTTGCATCGGTTTTGGCTAAGGATTCAGACAAAAAGTTGGCCTGTTTCTGGCCGCTTTCGATGACAACTGTTTCGTTCGGTTCGATAATGTTATGGAGGACGTCAATAATACTTGATTCGTGAATGAGTTTATCATGCATCAAGTGGGATATTTTCGAAAGCTTGGCCTTTTTGGCGTCACGTCTTGTAGACCAACTGCGTCCACTCTCGGTGCATTGAGGAGATGGAATCATGGCCATGCTGCACGCTCCTTTCAAATGTTGGAACTGTCGCTCGGTCAGCGTCGAACAATTTTGCGCGACCATGCAAAAAAGTATCAACCGATATTTTGGGGTACACGCTCAAATAAAGAGAGTGAAATTAAAAAAATATCGACGCGTGATAGGATTTTATTATCATTGTGGCAAAAATGGGCGACGCATAAATATTATAAAACTGTGTATTTGGTCCGAAAATCGGTGCGACAAAGGCCAGGTATGCATGCTTTTGGACAAAGGTTGGACTGGAATGTTCCTTGATGCCATGGCCTTCAATCAAAAAAAAGCCATCCTTAACGCTGGTTGCTAAGGGAAACGGGTCCTTAAAATTGGGCAAATCGCCTGGCCGGGGAAAAAATGCCAAACCCGAGCGGCTACCAGACGTTCAGGCTGCTGCCGCAGACCAGCGAAAAGAAGAATGCGAGGAACTGCGCACATGATCCGGAGAATGTTCAGTCGATGCACAGCGCTGGCATATGGGGATGTCTGCCCGGGCCTTTTGGGTCTCCGTGCACTTGCGGCGATGGCTTCCGACGACACAGCGGGCGCCCGGGTGTTGCAGGTGCGCGGCGCCTCCGTCGCGGGCGCGTGGGTTGCAACCGATGACGGCAGCGGAGACCGTGGCCCGATTCCCTGGAGGTTTTTTTTGCCGCAAACCCGCAATGGCCACCGCCTCGAATCCTGGCGGGATTCCAAAGGGCGCGAGCCCGTTGGCCGCCGGAGGCGTCTTCTGCGACGCCGCGTGCCGTGGTCGCCTATGGGACTGTTGCACAATTCCATGCCGGCATGCTGGTGCCCCAATCCTAGGACAGCACCTGTCTCAAATCATATCGGGTTTCCAAAGGGCGGAGCCCTTTGGCCGCCGGAGGCATTTCCCCTGGCGCAATTGCGCAGCGGTCTCGATAGGAGAGGAACTGGTGCCTTTGGACACGAAACAGGGCCTGTGCCTTAGGCACAAGCCCTTGTCTTCGTGTGGCGGATGACGCCGCCGCGTCTGGCGGCTCCGGTTCCGCCCGGAGAGGCTCCCCAGAGCCGTCGGCCGATCAGCCTCTCGGTTCGGAAGCGTTGCCGGGAAGGGCTTGGGCCGTATCGCCTTCTGCCTTCAACGTATTAATCAATTGGAGAAGCTCATTGGCCTGATGCGCGAGTTCACCGACAGCCTGGGAGGATTGTTGCATCGCCGTCGACATCTCGGAAGCGATCGTGTTGATGCCTTCGATGCTATGATTGATTTCTTCACTGGCCGCCGATTGTTGTTCCGAAGCCGTAGCGATAGAGCGAACCTGGTCCGTGGTCTGGTTGACGAGGGCGACGATGTCGGTGAGCGCCTCGCCGGATTTGCTGGCCAATCCGGTGGCGGCGCCGATTTTCGTGACAGCCGATTCCACATTACTGATATTTTTCTGCGTACCGTCCTGAATGTTCCGGATGGCTTCCCCGACTTCCTTGGTCGCCGTCTGCGTCTTTTCGGCCAGCTTGCGGACCTCGTCGGCGACAACGGCAAAACCACGACCGGCATCCCCGGCACGGGCGGCCTCAATCGCGGCATTCAGGGCCAGCAGATTGGTCTGGTCGGCGATATCCGAAATGACGCTGAGAATGCGGCCAATGCCTTCGGCCTGTGCCCCGAGCGCGGTCATATCCGTTTTCAGGCTCAGGGCCGCCGTCTGCACTTCACCGACCCTGGTGATGACTGCGGAGACGACCTGCGAGCCATCTTCCGCCTTGCCTTTTGCCTCGGTTGCGATTTCGGCGGCCCGGGATGCATTTTTCGCCACCTCTAAGACCGTCGCATTCATTTCTTCCATGGCCGTGGCCGTCTCGCTGATGCTGTGGGATTGCTCGCCGGCCCCCCGGGAGGATTGTTCGACCTGGGCCGAGAGTTCTTCCGAGGCGGACGTCACCGCTTCCGCGATGCCCTCCAGCTGGTGAGCCGCCTGCAGCATGCCTTCGGATCTGGCCTGCTCGGCCGCCTGTTTGGCCTGTTTCGCCTCTTCGGCTGCCCGATGGGCGTTGGTGGCCTCTTTATCCGCCTGTGCGGTCGCAACTTGCGCTTCAGCGATTTTTGCCTTGAGCGAGGCAATCATTTTTCGCAAGGATTCGGCCAGAACACCCACTTCATCCTTGCGGTGGACGTCAAGAGTCTTGTTCAGGTCGCCGTGGGCTATGGCCGTAGCGAACTCGACGCTCTTGCCCAAGGGATTAAAGAGCAGCAGTGACGAGAGCATATGGACGATCACCGCGGAGAAGACCAATGCAATCGTCGCGATGATGGCCGTCAGCTTCAGATTGTTTCTGGAGTCACTTTTAATGGAGGTCAGTTTATCATAGACCCAGACTTTCCAGTCCAGCCCCTTGATGGTATAGAGATAGCCGACATAGGATTCCCCCGCGAGTGAAAAATTTATTTTCCCATCCGCTTTATTGGTATCCCCAGCCATGAGTCCCGGGATGATGCTTTTGATATTTTCCCCGATATATTTTTTATCTTGATGCGCGAGGATGTAGCCATCGCCGCGCGTCAGGATAATATTCTTGTAATTCATTATCGTATTGGTAAAGCTTGTAATATCCGTCAATCCAAGATTGGCGCAGATGGTGCCCACGATGGTTCCATCCTGGAAAATCGGAACTCCCACCGCCATCACAATTGCGCCGATAGAAGATGTGTAGGGTGTCGTAATGATCCGCTTTTCTCCATTGAACAAGCGTTTGTACCATTCGCGGCCCAAAGTTTTCGCATTGAAATTCGGAATGATGCCCTTGCTTGCCCAGCTATAGGTTCGGCCATCCTTTAGACAAAAATAGGCTTCCCCTGTTTGCGTTTGTTCGATAATTTTATGCATTATATCAAGTCTGTAAGCGAGTAGAGTCTCTTCTGTTAAGCCTGGAGCACCTTGCATCATCTTCGAGGCGAGTTCGAGTACGTTGAAATAGACGTTCGCTTTTTCAGAAACAGCTTTGCCGACAGCTATGGCGATGGTCTCAAGTCTCTCGCTGTTCACTTTTTCAGAGGAACGGCTAAAACTATAGTATGAAAAGTACGCCAATGCCAATATTGTTATAAAGAATAAAGCGACAACACTGAAAACGATTTTGTTTTTCGCACTAGACAACATAGCGAATATTTCCCTCCCCTGCTCTCTTTCGAACGCTGCTCCAGGTGCTCCGTACCGGCGCTCCCCGGTGATTTTTCCCTGCGACGCAGACGGCGTTTTTTCGGAGAATTGCTCGCCGCGTGGCGAGAAGCCCGCCGTGTCGGGTGCCTCTCTTCCGTCTCGTTCCCACCGTAGCCGTTTCGGCCGCGGCGCCGCCATGCGAGGGATTTCCTTGGAAAAAGGAATCCCTTGCGATTCCGGAGAGATTCGGAAAAGAGGAAGCGCCCTGTGTGCCGCCCTAGCGCCGCCGTTGTCGCGGCAGGGCGAGGCGGGCCCTTCCCCGGAGGCGGCGGTCGGCATTGCGCGGCACTCTCTGCTCCAGTGTCTATAGTGTACGGAGTAAGGCTGTATAGTGAAGCAAGAAATATACCTAAATATGTATACACTCCCTGAGAAAAGTCAGATTTATTCTTTTATACGTAGGTTTTCAGAAGGCGTTTCTCCGCAGCGATCTTGTCCTTCAACCTGCAGGGCGCCATACTACAAAAATGCCGCTCCGGTGCTTCTCAGGGAAGCTGCCGGAGTTCTTTGCGTTATGGTTTGCCGTGCGTCGGAGGCTGGGGGTGTTCCAGATTTGAAACTGTGGGGCGATTCTGCAACAGGATGACGTAAATCATAACACATTGTCATTTTTGATAAAAAATGATCCATCCCAAATATGCGACGAAAGCTCCCGGTTGCCCCCCTTCGGGGGAGTGGTGGGGCGTTGCGGCAGGAACCGTGCCGGACTCCACTCCGGTCACGCGATGGTGGCCGCATGGGCTGGGCAGGAAACGAAAAGCCGAGGGCGGTTCCCCTTTTGGGGGAGGGGCAGAGCACTCCCCCGCACCGTGCGTTTCGCACCGGAGGCAGCGGGGTCCGGGGAAAGACGGTCTGGAGACAACGGTACCCTGACCAGGCCAGGGATTTTGCGAGAGACAGAATTTTCGTTTCCTGAAAGCCTGGCAGACTCAAGGAAGTTTCCCCCCTGGGCACCGGAGCTTCCCCTCTGGTCCCTTGGGCGGCCTTCTCCTCGTGGCTCCGCTCTGCTGCAGCTTTGCGCGCGGGGTGCCCCTTGGCGTCGTTTCCATTTTGCTATAATTATTTAATATTATTTAGTATTTTAAAATGCTTCCAGGTGTGCCCACTCCCTGGTCCGGCGAACGGGACGGCGGATGGGTTCGCGACAGAGGGAAAAGCCTTTTTGGGATTCTATGGCACCCTATGGCGCCTTTTCTGGCCGTTGGCACGAGATATGCCAAGCCGTACGGACGCCCAGCCAGGAAAACCAAGGGAATTTTTTGATTGGCTGGAGTCTGGTTGATGGCTTGTCCGTACGCATGGATATATTTCAGTGCTCTTGTGCAAATATATTTGATAAAGCACTATGCAACGAAAAAATGAAATACTTCTCTGGACGGTCATCTCGCTTATTATAAGCTATTTGCCGTGGTATAATTTTTCAGCTGTTCTCAGCTTCATCTCGAAAGAGTATGCGCTGACATCGATCGATACGGGAATGATTATTTCCTGCTTTCAGGCGGGTTATGTCCTTACCGTCCTTTTGACGGGATGGCTGGCAGACAAATTCGGGGCAAGGCGGGTGATGCTTTCTGCAACACTTTTGACGGCAATTTCGTCCACAAGCTTTGCCTTTGTTGTTTTTGACAAGTGGACGGTCATGCTCATGCGGCTTTTGACCGGGTGTGCGTGCGGCGGCATCTACGCCCCGGGCATGTCCTTACTTTCCGAATGGTTCCCACCCAGGGAGCGCGGGGCGGCTTTGGGCGCCTACACGGCGGCATCGTCCGTCGCCTCGGCCGGCGGGTATTTCCTGGCGGCCCCGGTCGCGGCCGCAGCCGGTTGGCGGCTGGGCATGCTGGTGACCTCCGTCCCGGTCTTTGCCGCGTTTTTTGTGCTGCTTGCGTTTGTTCGGGAGGCCCCGAAGGCCCCCGGAGCGGCGGTCCAGTGCAACGGGCCGCAACTGGCCCCGGGCGGCGGCTACGGAGGGCTGGCCCTGATTACCGCCAGCTATATGGGGCACATGTGGGAACTCTACGCCTTCTGGGCCTGGATCGGGCCGTTTCTGGTCGCCTGCGCGGTCGCCGGGGAGATGGCCACGGCCAAGGCCGTCAGCCTCGGGGGGCTTCTCGCCGCGGTGATCACGCTGTGTGGTGCCCCGGCGGTCTGGATCATGGGGCGGCTTGCCGATCGCTACGGCCGGACAAAAATGATTTGTTTGTGCGCGCTGGCCAGTCTCCTGCCTGAATGCGCGTTCGGCTATCTGTACGGATTGCCCCTGGGCTGCATCGTGCTTGTCGGCGTGTGGATAGGCTTCTGGGCGGTCGCCGATTCCGCCATCTACAAGGCGTCGCTGACGGAACTGTGCATCTCCCGTATCCGCACCACCCTGCTCGGCCTGCAATCCGCCCTGGGCTATTCCATGACCATTTTCGCGCCGGTTCTCTTTGGCTGGGTGCTGCAGCGCTCCAACAGCTCGACCAACCCTACCGAGGCGACCCGGTGGGGACCGGCTTTCCTGCTCCTCGGTCTGGGGGCGCTGCTGGCGCCTCTGGCCGCCCTGGCGCTGCGCCGCCATCCGCAGGCGGTCTTGCTGTGCGGCGGGAAGAAGTAGGTCGGGAGAGCACATGGCATTTCGGATTGGCGTGCAACATACGCCCGGACTGGCCTCCCTGGGCAACCGGGTCCGCGACGCGCTGCCGGCGCTTTGGCCCGGCCGGGTCCGCTTTGTGCCCTTGGCGCAACGGCCGGTGCCGCAGGCTGCCTATGATACGGCGCAACGGCATGTTGACGTCCGTTTCTTGCTGGACGCAACCCGTATGCCGCTGCCGCCGGGGTGCGACGCCCTGTTGTGGCTTGTCGGGGAAAATATCGGCGACTGCTGGCGCCCGTGGGTGTTGGGCGCCGCCGTACCGGGACGGGCCGTGGTGTCGACGTTTCGACTGTCAGACCCCCTGGATGTCCTGAAAAATACGGCGCATGAAGTCGGCCATCTGCTTGGATTGCCCCACTGCGAGGGGCTGTGTTGCATGCGGCCGGTCCGCCACGAGTCCCAACTTGTGGCCTTGCCGTTGGCGTTGTGCCGGACGTGCCAGAACCGTCTTTCGGCAATGCGGGGGGAAACGCTCCCGGGCGGAGGTGCCGCGTGAGATCCGGGCGTGGCCTATCGCCGGAGTTTCCGAAAGATCGTGGACCGGCTTGTCTGAAAAAAACGGGCGACCTTGCAGACGGACCCGTATTTTTTCAGCGCCCGTTCAAGGATTTCCCGTTCGATCTCGGCCACGATGTCCGGCAACGGCTTGGACTGTTCCAGGTCCGGCATCGTGTAGTGGAGTTCGGGCGGACAGGCCTCTCCCATGTGCGGCGGCAGGTCGGCGCAACTGATGGTGGGGCGCTCACTGGTCACGACGAGGCTCTGGATGAAATTTTGCATTTCGCGGACGTTGCCCGGCCAGCGATAGCTTTCCAGGGCCACCAGTGCGGATTCCGAGATTTCCATGGAGCGCCGATACTTGCCGGTGTAGCGGGCCAGAAAGTGCTGGGCCAGGGGAGCGATGTCCTCGCGACGTTCACGCAGCGGCGGGATGCGAAAGACCGCCACCTTCAAGCGGTAGAACAGATCGCTCCGGAATTTGCCGCTTTCCACGTCTTCAGCCAGATCATGGTTGGTGGCGGCGATGATGCGGACGTCCACGGCGCGCGGTTGGGTCGTTCCCACCCGGGTGACTTCGCCATCCTGGAGGACGCGCAACAGCCTGGTCTGCATGGCCAGCGGCAGGTCGCCGATTTCATCGAGGAAGATGGTGCCCTTGTCCGCCATCTCGAAGTACCCGGCCTTGCCCTTGGTGCTGGCGCCGGAAAACGCGCCGGGGGCATAGCCGAACAACTCCGATTCGATGAGGTTGGGGGCGATGCTGCCGCAGTCGATTTTCAGGAAAATGCCTTTGCTGCGCCCGCTGTGCTCGTGGGCCAGCCGGGCCAGCACGTCCTTGCCCACGCCCGTTTCGCCAAGAAGCAGGATGGTCGCATCGGTCTTGGCCACGCGGCTCAGCCTGGACATGAGGGCGACCATGACTTCGCTTTGAAAAATGGCCGGCGGCGCGGTGGCATTGGCCTTGATGATGCCTTCCAGCCGCTGGCTGAACTCTTCGATCAGGAGCTTTTGTTTGGCGATTTGTTCCCGAAACTGCGAAATCATGGTGATGTCACGCGCAAACGTGACGACCAGGCGGACGTCGCCGGCAGCGTCAAGAACAGGGTAGCCATGCAGGATGACCTGCTTGTCGCCGTGGATGGTCTGGACGGAAACGGCCGGGTGTTTGGAAGAGACAATTTCGGGATTGAGGATGCGATCGAAAATGCCTTCCTCGACCAGCGTGTTGACGTTGCGCCCTTTGAGGACTTCCTGACTCAACCCGGTCAACTGTTCGTACATGGTGTTGACCAGCAGCGTGGTTCCTTCACAATCCGTAATGTAGATTCCGTCGTTGAGGATATTGAGTATATCTTTGAAGTATTGGAGGATAACTTCCATTGTGCTTTCGCAGACCTCATGAGGAAAGCAGGAGAACCCGGCTTTTGCGCTTGGTTGCCATCCCGCGAAGCGTCCCTCTTTACGACCGTCTGCTCCCTCCATTCTCGGATACACTACTGGGGAGGGCAAGTCAGCCCCCCCCGAAACGGACAGGCCGTGGCCGGCGCCGGTCGGCGTCCGGGTCAGCCGCGACGCGAGGCGACCAGTTTCTGGAGGGCGGTGAAGCGTTCGCCGGGCAGGATGACTTCACCCATGGGCGCGTCACGATGCAGGAATTGATACTTCTGGGTCCCCAGCCGATGATAGGGCAGCAACTGGTAGTCTACCCGGGGGTAGGGCTCAAGGAGGTCGAGGATGCCGGTTATGGCCTCTTCGGAATCGTTGAACCCCGGGATGACCGGCGTCCGGACGAGAACGGGCAGGTCCGGGTGGTATTGCATGACATTGTGGAAATTCTCGAGGATCCGGCTGTTGGAGACCCCGGTGCCTTCCTTGTGCCGCTCCGGGTCCGGATGCTTGATGTCAAACAGCAGCGAGTCGAGGACACCGCAGGCGGTGTCCAGGATTTCCCACGGCGTGAAGCCGCAGGTTTCCGCCGCAGTGCTGATGTGCCGGCGTTTGGCCTCGCGCAGCAGGGCCAAGGCGCCTTGCGCCTGAAAAAGCGGTTCGCCGCCGGAAATGGTCATGCCCCCTTCCGAGCGGGCATAGAACTGGCCGTCCTGCTCCACGACCCGCAAAATGGCATCGACCGTGCGGACGTCGCCATAGGAAATAAGCGCCTTGGAGGGACAGGTCTTGGTGCAGGGCTGGTCGCAGTCGCGGCAGTGGGCGCGATGGATGGTGAGGGCTTCTCCCGCCGGCCGGGCGATGGAACCGTACGGACAGGCTTCGATGCAGCGCGTGCAGGTTTCGCCGAGGCAGCGACCGGCGTTGAAGGCGATCTGCCGGAAAGCTTCCTGGGATTCCGGGTTGCTGCACCAACGGCAACGCAGCGGGCATCCCTTGAGGAAGACCACCGTGCGGATGCCCGGGCCGTCGTGGACGGAATATTTTTGGATATTGAAGACGGTGCATGTGCAGTTTTTGTCGTCCGTGGTGTTCATAAGGTGTCCGATCTGCCCCGTTCGGGGGCTGGTGACTGTGGGGTAGGGCGATTGGGGGGAATCCTGTCTTCCGGCGGCAGGATGCCGCCGGAAGACAGGCACGCAAGGCCGGTCAGTTGGTCGCCTTCGCTTCGAGGGCTTCCCCGGCGGGTGCTTCCTTGGCCACTTCCAGGAAGTCGCCCTGGCTTTGCGGCACGTATTTGCCGATCCACCAGGCGGAAATAGCGCTGACCACACCGGAGAACGCGACGTACAGGCACATGATCGTCGCGCTGGGGTCGTATTTCAAAAGGGCCGTGGCGATAATCGGCGTGATGCCGCTCGCGAAGATGCCGGACACCTGGTAGACGAAGGAGATGCCGGTATAGCGGATGTTGGTGTCGAACAGCTCGGCAAAAAGCGCGGCCTCCGGTCCGTACACCGCCGCATACAGGATGCCCAGGGGAATGATGAGGCCAAGCCAGATGAGCGCGATGTTGCCGCCGCTGTGCGCCATCATCCAAAACGAGGGCAAAGCGGCAAACCCGGTGACCAGGCTGCCGACGATGTAGACCTTGCTGCGGCCGATCTTATCGGAAAGATGGCCGAAAAACGGGATGGTGGCGACCATGATCAAGGCGGACAGCATGACGCCGGCCAGGGACTCGGTCCGGTTGACGTGCAACGTGGACGCCAGATAGCTGATGGAGAACACGCCGAAGATGTTAAAGGCCACGCCGTCGATGTAACGGGCGCCCATGCCGGCAAGGACGTTGCCCTTGTGGTTCTTCCACATCTCCACAAGGGGGATGCGCGGCGCCGGGGTGCTTTTCTTGGCTTTCTGGAATTCCGGCGTCTCCATCACGTGCAGCCGAATCCAGGTGCCGACAAACAGCAGCACGATGCTGAGGAAAAAGGCGACCCGCCAGCCCCAGGCCAGGAACTGGGCATCGGTCAGGGTGTAGGAGAGCAGGCCGACAACCCCGGAGGAGAGGCACAGCCCCAAGGACAGGCCGATCTGCGGCAGGCTGGCATAGAAACCGCGTTTGGACGGCTTGGCGAATTCAAAGGTCATCAGTACGGCGCCGCCCCATTCGCCGCCAAGGCCGATGCCCTGGAAGATGCGCAGCAGCAGCAGGGTGATAGGCGCCCAGATGCCGATTTGCTGGTAGGTCGGCACGGCGCCGATCAGCACCGTCGAGACCCCCATGATGCTGAGGGTCAGGATGAGCATGCTCTTGCGGCCGATCTTGTCGCCGAAGTGCCCGAAAATAATGCCGCCGATGGGGCGGGTGATAAATCCCACCGCAAAGGTGGCATAGGCCAGCAGCGTGCCCACGGTGGGGTCGGAAGAAGGAAAGAACTGTTTGTTGAGAACAATACCGGCAACGACGCCATAGAGAAAGAAATCATACCATTCGATTGTCGCGCCGACGAGACTGGCGACAACAACACGGGACATCATTTTTTTTTGATCGTTAGCCATGAGTGACCCCTTGATGCTCTGTACGGTGTCCGCACAGGCCGTCCGAGCCTCGTCAAAGGAGATCGGACGGTCAAAAACCAGAAAAAGCGTCTCCGGGTACGGCCGCATGGCGGCGCAGTACCCGGAGAAAACGCGCCCGGTTACATGTAATCATGCTCCGTTCTGGCAATGAGATCGTTTTGCAGATCCGGGGACAGGTCCACGAAATAGGCGCTGTACCCGGCGATCCGCACGATGAGGTTCCGGTATTTTTCGGGATCCTTCTGGGCGGCGATAAGGGTTTCCCTGTTGATGACGTTGAACTGCACGTGCCAGAGCTTGAGGTCGCACATGGTCCGGATAAACGAAACCAGCTTCCGGGTGCCGCTGTCGCCCTCCAGGCATTTCGGCGTGAACTTGATGTTCAGCAGGCGGGCCGCCCGGTCGCGGTAGCCGTAGTTCTTGGTGCTGAAGTTCGACAGCAGGATGGCGGTCGGACCGTTGACATCGGCGCCGTGGGAGGCCGACGAACCGTCGGACAGCGGGCTCCACGCCTTGCGGCCGTTCGGCGTGGCCCCGACCACCTTGCCGAAAGGCACATGGGAGGTGAAGGGCACGTAGCGCACATCGTTGTGCATGCCCAGTTCCTTCGAGTACTTGTTGCCATACTCCACGGACAGCAGGTCGATCTCGCGGCCGATGGCGTCGGCATAGGCGTCGTCGTTGCCGTAGCAGGGGGCGTTTTTGAGAATCTGACGGATGTCTTCCTTGCCCTCGAAGTTGCAATCCAGGGCGCTCAGAACTTGATCCATCGTCAGGGTCTTGTCCTCGAACACCACCTTCTTGATGGCGGCCAGCGAATCGATGACGGTGCCGAAACCGATGTATTCGAAGTAGCCCAGGTTGATGCCTTCGGGAATCTGCGGCGTGTGCAGATCAAGGCAGTATTTCATGCACAGGTCGTGCATGGCGGACCCCATGGGCTGGGCGAAGTGGCGGGCGCGCAGGTTGTTGATGAGGTACTGCTGGATGAAGGCCGTCTTGAGGAAAAGGATGTGCTGGGTCTTGTAGGCCTCCCACAAATCCTCCCAGGACTTGAAGGCGTGGGCGTCCCCGGTTTCCGCGCCGAGCTGGAGGTCGCCGTACTTGTGCATGTGCCCGTTGCACAGGGCCATCTCCAGGGCGGCCGCGAAGTTGATGTAGGCGCCGCCGCTGGTATACGTGTCGCGGTTGGGCATGCGGGCTTCCGAGCAGCCCGAGACGGCGTAGTCATAGGCTTCGGCGAAGGTCGCCCCCTTGGAAACGTACAGGGGCACCACTTCCTCGTCGTTGATGAGCTTGGGGAAACCGGAGCCGTCCTTGATGGTCTCGGCCACTTCCCACAGGAACCGTTCCGGCGAGCGGGAGTGGATGCGGGCGGCCAGATCCGGGTAGTGCAGCGGGAACTCCCGCTTGGAGCGCAAGAACAGGTAGCTCAGATCGTTGGTGGCGTCGCGACCGTCCGGGGTCTGGCCGCCGATGGTCACGGCTTCCCAGTGGGCGTAGCCTTCGTTGAAGGCCCCGCCGGTGGGCGAGATGTAGAGGTCGATGAACTGGGCCATGCCCACCCACATGCACTCGAGGAATTCGAGGGCCTGATTTTCGGTGAGGCGCCCCTCGGCCATGTCCTTGGCATAGTAAGGATAGAGATACTGGTCCATGCGGCCGTTGGAAACGATGGTCCCGGTCTTTTGCTCCAGACGGGAGAACATCTGGGTGAACCACTGGGACTGGACGGCCTCATGGAAGTTGCGGGCCGGCTGCTCGGGAACGCGTTCGCAGACGTCGGCCATGGTCTGGAGTTCCTTTTTGCGGACCGGATCTTTTTCCGCCGCGGCCTTTTCCCGGGCCAACGCCGCATGCCGCTTGGCCCAGGTGACGATGGCGTCGCTGACGATCACCACGGCTTCCAGGAACGGGCGCTTCTCGCAGTTGTCCACCGGGCTTAACGGATCAAGGGCGGCCAGCTTTTCCTGGGCTTCCTTTTTCAGTCCGCCAAACCCGCGTTTGAGGACCTTCGCATAGTCGTGCACCCACTGGATGGAGGAGCGGAAGGAGGAGGTCTCGTTGACGATGAACCGCGAGCGCAGGCCTTCGGGATCATCATACGTCAACTTGTGCACGTCGCCCGGCAGGGCGGCGTTGAGATCCTCATGGTAGGTTTTCCCCTTCCAATAGGGGGCAATATCCTCAATGGCGATCTTGGCGTCCTCGGGCGTGATGGAGAAGGGCGACACGGAACGGTTGGGCAGATCCCTGATGGAGACATCGAGGAAGTCGCCATCGAGTTCGGGATACAAAATGCCGTAGCGGCCCTGGCAGCCGGCCCGACCGGCCAGCAACTGGTTGTCGTCGATGTAGACCGTGATGTTTTCGGCGATATGCTTGAGCGCCTTGGCCCAACGCAACACCAGCGGTTGCCCTTCGGTGGCCCGCATGGACTCGGTGAAGTACTTGGCGCGTTCGATATCGATGCGCGGCCGCATGCCTTCGAAGGAATCCAAAATGGTAAACGCCCGACGGTGTGTCGCCCGGTAGGGATTCTCTTTGCCTTCAATGTTATTTTGAAGACGCTGTTCCTGTGGCGACATCGTTCCACAACACTCAATATTTAACATAGCCTGTCTCCTTGAGCGGATGCTCTGGCTTAAAAATGCCGAATATAATGAAGCAAATAATTTTTATTTTTCTCTTGTCATCTGCCTTATTCAAAGGTTTTTTGTGACGTCATAGAATGCATATTATGGCATTGAGCCGCCTTATCCCCCTAGAACCTTTTGTGTTAAATCATTATAAAAATAATTTGCAGAGACCATGCCAAAAATTAATGATGGCCGTATCTTGTGCAAACGGGCGCAAGCGGATGAATTTTTCGTCATAAAAAGGCCTGTACCGCACCATTTGGCCGGTCCGATTTGGCGCAAGATTGAGACATTTTTAAAAAATACTAATTATATTAATATATTGTGTAATAGGCGAAATGTGTCGCAGTTTTGCGTCGGCGTGTCAGGTCTGCACCGGACCCGCGTCCGCCCCTCCAGGGGGCTGCCGCCAGGAACCAAAATACTGGAGAAAAATACCCGACCGGCCGATCGGGCGAAGGAAGCCTCCCGGCGCCACGGGATGCGGTCGTCTGCAAAGGGAAGAGCCCTGGAAGCGGGCGGGGCCATGGTTGCGGCGGGAAGGGAAGACGAGTCCGGTGCCGGCATGTCTCTTGCTAAGCGGCGGTCCTGCCAGCCAAAGGAGTCTGTTCATGGATATCATCGATTTCAGATTCCGGCCGAATACACCGGAAATCATCAACGGGATTGCCAACAGCAACATGTTCAAGGCCACCTGCGCCGTCATCGGCTTTGACCAGCGCAAACCCCAGCCGCTGTCCGAAATCGTTGCCGGTCTCGATGCCCGCGGCGTGAGGCGTTGCGTCATTACCGGCCGCGACAGCGAGACGACGTACGGGTCCCCGGCGAATAATCCCGAGGTGCTCGCGTTCATCCGGGCCTATCCCGAACGCTTCATCGGTTTTTGGGGGGTGGACCCGCACAAGGGCATGCAGGCCGTGCGCGAATTGCGTCGGGCCGTTACCGAATACGGCATGCGCGGGGCGTCCATCGATCCGTATCTGGCGCATCTCCGGCCGGATGCCGCCCGCTACTATCCCTTCTATGCCGCCTGCTGCGACCTCAATATCCCCGTTGTCGTGACCACCGCGCCGCCCCCGCAGGTGCACGGGGCGCTGATCGACTACACGGACCCCCGCTTTGTCGACGTGGTGGCCCGGGATTTCCCGGATCTGACCATCGTGATGAGCCATGGCGCCTATCCCTTCGTCACCGAGGCCATCTACACGTGCCTGCGCAACGCCAACGTCTACATGGATTGCTCCGAGTACGAACGGGCGCCCATGTCCGACGTCTATGTCCAGGCCATGAACACCATGATTGCGGACAAGGTGGTCTTCGCCAGCGCCCATCCCTTCGTCGAGCAGGCGGATGCCCTGGCTGCCTATGCCGCGATGCCGCTTACCGACGAGGTCCGGCGCAAGGTCCTCTACGAGAATGCCTTGCGCGTGTTGGGCGAGTCGGCCGCGTAGGCCTTTTCCGGCCACAGACGGGGAAGCGGGGAAACGGCATGTCCGCAGGGGTGTTGCTGGCCATCGCAGGCTGGGGGTTGGGCGGCTTCGTCAACGGCTATATGGGCTTTGGGGCGGCGCTGATCGCCATGCCGCTTGTCGCGCTCGGCAACGATATGGCGCTGGCGCTGCCGGCCTGCAGCCTGCTGGTGCTGTCCCTCAATATCCAGATGACCTGGAAGTACCGCCGCTCCATCGACAGGAAGCCGGTATGGCTGATGCTCACCGGAGCCGTGCCCGGGGCGGGACTCGGCTTGGCCCTGCTGCGGTTCGCTTCGGAAGCCGGATTGAAACTGGGACTCGGCGTGTTGCTGCTGTGCTGCGCCGCCTGGGGGCTGTGCCCCAGCCGGGAGCGGCATGGCGGCCTCGCCGCCGGCTGGGGCGTCCTGGCCGGGCTGTTGTCCACGTGTTTCGGCACGGCTTTCGGCATTAATGGTCCGCCACCGGCCGCCTACATGGCGCTGCGCGGCGGCAGCCAGGCCGAGACCAAGGGGGCGCTGGGATTTTTCTTTGTCTGGAGTACGCTTTGTATCGTGGGGGCGCAGTTTTTGGCCGGCATGTTTTCCCTGCAGGCCATGGCCCTGGCCGGTATCGAGCTGCCCGTCATGCTGGTGTGCAGTCTGTGCGGCATGCGCCTGTCGGCACGTCTCGGGACGGCAACCTTCCATCGGATGATGGCGGGACTGCTGCTGGTCATGGGCTGCAAGCTGATCTGGACGGGGTTGGCCTAACCCGCGGCGATGCCGTTTTTTAAAGGAGATTTCGATGCGTCAACGTGCGCTTATTACCGGTGCCAGCCGGGGGATTGGTCTGGAGGTGGTGAAACGGCTCCTGGAGCGGGACGTCGAGGTGGTGGCCATAGCGCGGTCGTTTGACAAGCTCGATCCGGCCGTGGCCCGCCGGCTTTCCATCTTTCCCTTCGACCTGACGAATGTGGAAGTCATTCCGGACATGGTCAAGCATATCGGCCCGGTGGACATTCTCATCAACAATGCCGGCATGATGCTTTCGTTGCCGTTCGATGCCTATCCCGAAGAGCAAAAAAGACGCATGTTGCGTCTGAACCTGGAAACGCCCATTGCCCTTATGCGCGAATACGGCAAGCTCATGGCCGCGGCGGGGGCCGGCCGCATCGTCAATACGGCGTCCGTGGCCGCCCGTACCGGACACCCGGACATCTGGTACGGCGTCACCAAGGCCGGGTTGCTCAACGCCACCAAGAGCTTTGCCAAGCTGTTCGGTCCGCAGGGGGTGATCATCAACGCCGTCTGTCCCGGTCCGGTTGCCACGGACATGCTGGAGAGCATTCCCGAAGCCCGGAAGACGGCCATCCGGGAACACAGCATCGCCGGCCGTTTCGCCTATCCCGAGGAAATCGCCCAGACCATGGTCTGGCTGGCCACCGAGAGCCCGGCGTACATCAACGGGACCGGCATCGACATCGTCAACGGCATTTGACGCTCCCCGCATGCCAGGCGCCGACCTAGGCCGACGGCGCCTCGAAGCAGCGGCGTGAACGAAGGTCGAAAAGAAAATCGGGCCAGGCCGGGGCACGTTTTCTTCTGCCGTCCGGGCAGCCGGCCACAGGTGAGACTGCTGCACAAATTGCCAGGCAGCCGGTCAATGCTCGACCATGCGGGATTCCGAAGGGCTGCACCCGTTGCCTCGGGGTGCGTAACTGCGTAGGAAAGACGGTAAAGAAGGAATCCGCCCGCAGCCGCGGGCAGGGGCCTTGCCGTTGACCGCCGGCGTGTGTTTCTCGCGGTCCAAAAGGTACGTCCATGCGTCTTCTCACCGCCAGCCGATACGGCACCAGGATGGTTCTCGAAATCGCCTTGCACGGCAAAAACGGTCCGGTACAGATGCGCGAGATTGCCAAGCACCAGGACATTTCCCAGAAATATCTGGAAAAAATCATTCGGCAACTCAAGAAGGCCGGTATCATCGTCAGCGTGCGCGGCCCCAAAGGCGGCCATCTCCTGGCCAGACCGCCGGCAGAGGTGACCGTCGGCGAGGTCGTGCGCATCCTCGAAGGCGACACGTTTCTGGTGGATTGCCTCAAGTGCCCCGAGATCTGCGCCAACGTCCCCCATTGCCTCACGCGCATGATCTGGCAGGAAGGCAGCCAGGCCATGTTCCGCAAGTTCGACCAGATCACCTTTGCCGAGTTGATCCGCTACGCCGAGCAGGGCATCAAGTTCGGTGACGTTTGTCCGGCCTGCGGCAAACCGGAAGCGAACGGAGGCGGGCCGGACGCCTCCCGGGCCGGGCATCCCGTCGCCCCCTAGGCGGCAGGCGGGCGCGGCGGACCTCGTCGGAAACGGGCATGTTCAACCCCATCGATTTCATGCGGCGCAGTCTTGCCCCCAAAATCATCCTGGCCATGGCGCTCACCCTTTTGCTGTGTTGCGGCATTCTGTCCTACTTCACCATCCAGTATCAGAAAAGGCACGCCACCCAGGAGCTGACGTCCGGGGCCGACCGCTTGAGCACCACCATCATGCTCGGCGCGCATTACGCCATGCTCAACAATTCCCGCGCCGAAATCGCCCAGATCGTCCGCAACGTCTCCAAGCAAAAGGAAATCCTCGCCATCCGCATCTATAACAAGGAAGGCGTCATCAAGTTTTCCAGCCGTCCCGAAGAAGTGGAGCAAGCCGTCACCAGCAGCAACGAAGTGTGCAGCGTCTGCCACAAGCGTTCGCCGCCCCGCACCGCCCTGACGCCGGAGCAGCGTTCCCGCGTCACCACGGCCGACGGCAAGCGGGTCCTGGCCTACCTGTCCCCCATCCGCAACGAAGCGGCCTGTTCCTCCGACGCCTGCCACGTCCATCCGCCGGATCGAAGCGTGCTCGGCGTGTTGGACGTCGTTTTGGACCTCGAAGACACGGAGCGGGCCTTCCTGGATTACCAGCGCCATATCCTCGGCCTGGCGATCGCGGCCTTTTTGCTCACCTCCACGGGCTATTATTTTTTCCTGTCCCGGTTTTTGACCCAGCCGCTGCGGCGGCTGGCCAGCGGAGCCCGCTGCATCGGCAAGGGCATGCCCTTTCCGCCGCTGGCCATCCAGCAAAACGACGAAATCGGTGAACTGGCCATGGCCATCGATACCATGGCTCGGGATATCGCCGCGAAACAGGCCGAGATCCACCGGCAGCGCGACGAATACCAGCAGCTGTTCGCCCAGGTGCCCTGCAGTATCACCGTCCAGGACCGCTCCTATCGCCTGCTGCGCTACAACCGGGAATTCGAGGAAAAGTTCAAGCCGGTTCCGGGCGACTTCTGCTACCACGCCTACAAGGGGCGGTCCGAAAAATGCGAGCACTGCCCCGTGGAAAAGACCTTCGCCACGGGACTGCCCCAGATCAGCGAGGAAAGCGGCTACAACAAGGACGGCAGCCCGGCCCACTGGATCGTCCGTTCCTCGCCCGTCATCGGCCCGGACGGGGACATCGAGGCGGCCATGGAGATGAGCCTCGACATCACCGCCCGGAAGGTTCTGGAAGACAAGCTCAAGCGCGCCGAAAAAAAATACCATGCCATCTTCCGCAACATCCCCAACGCCGTCTTCGTCCTCGACAAGGACAGCCTCGACATCATCGACTGCAATCAAACCGTGGAGGCGCTCTACGGGTACGCCGGCCACCAACTGATCGGCACGTCCTTCCTCGACCTGTTCGACCCCTCGGAGCGCGACCAATACGCTTCCCAGCTCCGGGCCTTCACGGTCATCAACCAAGCCAGGAACCTGGCCCGGGACGGCGCGCCCTTCTACGTGGACATCCGGCTGGCCGTCTCCGAACACGACCCCGGGCGGGAGGTGCTGCTCGTGTCCGCAAGCGACATCACCAAGCGCCTGGAGACGGAACGCAAGCTCATCCAGGCCGGGAAAATGGCCACCCTTGGCGAAATGGCCACGGGCGTGGCCCATGAACTCAACCAGCCGCTCACCGTCATCAAGACGGCCAGCCGTTTTTTCGTCAAAAAAATCGACCGCGGCCAGTCCATCGCCGCCGACGTCCTGCGGACCATGGCCTGCGAGATCGATACCGCCGTGGACCGGGCCACCAAGATCATCAACCATCTGCGCGAATTCGGGCGCAAGTCCGACTTGTCGGTGGAGCGCGTGCAACCGAACGCCGTGCTGCGCAAGGCCTTCGACCTTTTTAGCAAGCAGCTCGTGCTGCGCCAGATCGAGGTCGTCTGGGACCTCGACCCGGACCTGCCGGAAATCATGGCCGAGCCCAACCGGCTGGAACAGGTGTGCATCAATTTGCTGCTCAATGCCCGGGACGCCATCGAGGAACAGGCCGAAAAGGACCCCGTCGCCCCCCGGCGCATCACCTTAACCACGCGCAGACACGAATCCATGGTCGCCATCGAGGTGGCCGACACCGGACCAGGCGTTCCCCCGCCGCTTCGGGGACGCATCTTCGAACCGTTCTACACCACCAAAAAAGTCGGCAAGGGCACGGGACTCGGGCTTTCCATCAGCTACGGGCTGATCAAGGATTTCGGCGGCACCATCCAGGTCGCAAACGCCCCCGGCGGCGGGGCGGCCTTCGTCATCTCCCTGCCCGCCGTCAAGGACCAGGATGTCTGAAACCGTCCTTTTCGCCGATGACGAAGCCGGCATCCGCACGGTGATGGCCATCGTGCTGGCGGACGCGGGGTTTGTCCCCCTCCTCGCCGCCGACGGCCGGGAAGCCCTGGAGCTTTTTTCGCGGCACCGCCCCGGAATCGTGATCACGGACATCCGGATGCCGGGCCTTGACGGCATCGGCCTGCTCAAGGCGGTCAAGGCCCTTGATCCGGATGCCGAAGTGATCGTGACCACCGGCCACGGGGATATGGAACTGGCCGTCGAGAGCCTGCGCCTCGGGGCCGCGGATTTCCTCACCAAGCCCATCGACGACGCCCTGCTGGGATTTTCCCTGGCCCGGGCCAGGGAACGGCGCGATCTCAAGCAGCGGTTGGCGGCCTACACCGACCATCTGGAGCGTCTCGTGGAGGAAAAGACCCGGCGGCTGGTTTTGGCCGAACGCATGGCCGCCGTGGGCCAGACCGTGGCCGAGATGTCCCATGCCGTCAAAAACATGGCCGGAGGCCTCGAAGCCTCCATGTACGTCATGGAAAAGGGGTTGGAAGCGAACAACCGCGAATATCTTCTCCAGGCCTGGGAAATGATCCGGCGCGACGTGACCCGGCTCAAGGACCTGGCCATGAACCTCCTGGACTACGCCAAGCCGGTGAGCCTGCACCCGCGCCGCGTCGATCCCAACGAACCGGCCAGGGAGGCCCTGCGCCTGGTCGGGGCGGCGGCCGCGGCCGCCGGAGTGACCCTGACGCCGGAACTCGATCCCGATATCGGCCGAGCCGTCCTCGATCCCGAGGCGGTCCACGCCTGCCTGCTCAATTTCCTTCAAAATGCCGTGGAAGCCTTCGCGGACGGCGACCGGTCGGACAGGCGGGTGGTGCTGGCCACCCGGGCGGCCGGGGACGCCGTGGTCTATGAGGTCCGCGACAACGGACCGGGCCTGGCCAAGGAGGTTCGGGACCAGCTTTTTTCCGGATTTTTTACCACCAAGGGCAACCGGGGAACCGGCGTCGGCCTCATGAGCGCCAGGAAACTGGCCGAGGAGATGGGCGGGGTCGTCGAGGCGGATTCGTCGCCGGGCGCGGGGGCCCGGTTCAGCCTGCGTTTGCCCCGTGATCCCCGTCCGGAGCGGCCGGCGGGCACGGAAGCGCCTCCTGCCTGACCCGGACTTCCGGCGGCAGCTCCCGGGGCAGGCACACCGTGAAGGTGGAGCCCTTGCCCTCCTCGGAGGAGACCTCGATGGTGCCGCCGTGCTGCTGGATCACCTGGTTGCTGACGAAAAGGCCGATGCCCGTGCCGCTCGACCCCTTGGAGGAAAAAAACAGGGTGAACAGGCGGTCCTGGGTTTCCCTGTCCATGCCGATGCCGGTATCCGCGACCACGAATTCCACGGTATTTTTCAGGGGGCGCACGGTAAAGTCGATGTGCCCCGGCCCCTGTCCCCGCGCGGCGGCGCAGGCGTCCACGGCGTTTTCGAGAATGTTGACCAGACCGGCGGTCACGGCCTCGGCGTCGGCCTCGAATTCCCCGGCGTCCGCCGGGATGTCCGTCACGAAGGCGATGCCCCTGGCCTCGGCCTTGGGCCTGGCGATGGCCGCCACCTCGGCGGCGAAGGCGGCCACGGACAGGCGCTTCCAGGCCAGTTCCCGTTTCTTGGCGTAATAGAGGATGTCGAGGACCATTTTCTTGATGCGGCCGACGAGATGTTGGACATCGGCGAAGCCTTCCTCGATCCAGTTCCGCTTGTCGTGGGCCAGACCGTAGCCGAGGCGGTATATGCCGCCGTCGAGGGCCGTCAGCAGCCCCTTGATGCCGTGGGCGGTGGAACCGAGCAACATGCCGAGCGAGCTTAAGCGGTCCTGGAGCCGGCGCAGCTCCGTGATATCGAGCGACATCTCCATGACCAGGGCCACCTCGCCGGCCTCGTTCACGATGGGGGCGGTGCGCACGAGCACGTTGCGCCGCTGCCCGTCGCAGGTCATGACCACGGTTTCCAGGTGGTGCGGCGCGCCGTCCTCGAAGGTCTTGCGGGCCGGACAGTCGCTGCAGGGGCTGTCCCGGCGCATGTAGGCGGCATGACACTTGGCGCCGGGGTCGGAAGAGAATCCCAGCTTGAAGAGACGGTTGGCTTCGGCAATGCGCAGGTCGCGGTCCACCACCGCAATGAAACAGGGCGCTTCGTCGAAAAGCTGGCGGAAACGGGCCTGGGTGGATTTGAGTTCGTCCCGGAGCCGCCGCACTTCGGTCACGTCCACCGCGACCTCCAGCACCAGCTCCACCTCGCCGTCGTTGTCGAGGATGGGGGCGGTGTGGACCAGGACGGGGATTTCCCGGCCGCGCTTGTCGAGCATCACGATATTTTCCCGATGGCCCCGGCCGGAGGCCAGGGCCGTGGCCGCCGGGGTCGGCCCGCTTCCGGCGTACAGATCCCGGCCGTCCAGGCCGATCTTGTTGCCGAAGCGCTCCCGGTGGAGCTGATTGGCGGCGATGATGCGCCCTTCGCGGTCGGTGATGGCGATAAAGCAGGGCATATCGCCGAAAATACCCCCTTCTTCGCCCAGGGTGGCGATCAGGGTGCGGATGCCGGCCGACAGCCCGTCGGCCACCTGCCGGACGGCCAGGGCCCGCTCGGCCTCCAACAGTTTGGCCGCCTGCTCATGCACCCGGCGTTCCAGGTCCGCGGTGTGCTCGCGCAGGCGACGACGCATGGCGATGCGCTCCCTGGCGCGCTTGAGGGCGATCTCCAGGGCGTCGTCATTGATGGGCTTGGTGATGAAGTCCGTGGCGTCGTTTTTCAGGCTCTCGACGGCCAGTTCCATGTCCCCGTGGCCGGTGATCATGATGACCTCGACCTCGGGGTCGGCGGCCTTGAGGCGTTTCAGGAGTTCGAGGCCGCTTAAGCCCGGCATCTTGATATCGGTCAGGACGATGGCGGGGGCCCGAGCGGCGAAGACGCGCAGGGCGTCTTCCCCGTTGACGGCGGTGGCCACGTCGTAGCCGTCCGCGGCCAGGGACAGGCCGAGGACCGTGCGTATGCCTTCCTCGTCGTCGACGAGCAGAATGGATTCCGCCATGCGTGCGCTCCGGGTCGGATGGATGCTTGCGCGGGGCTGCCGCCGCCGCGCGTTACGCGGCCCCGTTTTCCGCCTTGGGCACCCGATCGGCCAGGGTCTTGCCGATGATGTCCAGCAGTTTTTCGGGATCAAAGGGTTTTTGCAGGGAGGCCACGGCATTGCGTATGGCATGATGGATGCCCGCCAAGCCGCTGATGACCACCACGGGGATGTCCTCGTAGTCCTTGAGCTGGGTCATCTTGCGGTAGAACCGCGGTCCCCATTCCTGGGGCATTTCCAGGTCCAGGGTGACCATGTCCGGCTTTTCGCGTTCGAGCACCTTCAGGGCTTCCGGCCCGTCCGAGGCCGAACAGGTCAGGTAGCCGTTGGTCTCCAGAAGACCGACGATATATTTGACGATATAGGGATCGTCGTCAACGACCAGTATCTTGTGCGCCATGAGCGTCTTCCTCCTCCGTCGACCGGTCCCCGCCGTCGTTCCCGAGGGCTGCCCTGACGAGGGCGAGCATGGTCTCGGGACGGGGGGGCTTCTCCACATAGGCAAAAGGCCGTGGCAAGGCCGTGCCCGCCAATCCCAGCATGCCAAGCGCGTGCTCGAAGGTCGAGCCGGCCACCGCCGAAAGCATGATGACCGGAATATCCCGCAGCCCGGCGTCTGCGTGCAGCCGCCAATACAGGTCCACCCCGCCGGACCGGGGCATCATCACGTCGAGCACGATCAGATCCGGCCGGCATTCTCCGGCCAGGCGCAGGGCTTCGGTCCCGTCCCTGGCCAGTCGGGGGGCGTAGCCGTTGGTTTCGAAAAGCACTTTCAAAAACAGCCTGAAGCTCATTTCGTCGTCAACGACGAGAATCCTGTTGCGGGCCGCGCGCGCTTCACCCATCGGCGAATCCGCCTGTCTTGAGGGCCGTTGCCGCCACCGTCTAGGCCTCGATCTTGTCCAGATGGCTCACGCTGGCCACCGGACAGGCCGAACGCAACACGACCTGTTCCACGGTGGAACCGATCTCGGCCTCCTCCTCCGGCACCTCCTTGGCATGATGGGCCATGACAATGAGGTCGCCCTGCTTTTCCCGGGTGAACTTGAGCACCTCGACGTAGGGCGTTCCTTCCCAGATTTCCACCTCGTAGTTGTCGAAATCGCCCAACCGGGCAATGTATTTTTCCTCCATCTTCTGCTTGGCCTTCGCGATCAGCCGTTCGATTTCCACCTGGCCGGAATAGAGGCCGAGCAGTTGGGAACTCAGGTCCACGGCATGGAAGAGGTAGAGCTTGGCCCCGATTTCCTGGGCCGTATTGCGGGCAAAGGCAAAGGCCGCGTCCGCCGTCTTGGAAAAATCGGTGCAAAAGATGATGTTGGAAAAAAGGTTCCAGCAGGTGGTGCAGGGCCGGTTGATGATGAGCACCGGACAGCGGGCGGCCTTGGTCACGCGCTGCATGGTGTTGCCGATAAAGCTCCGGGACCGGGCCGATCCGACGTTTTCTTCACGGGTGTTGGCCCCCATGATGATGAGGTCGACATTTTCCTGGCGGGCGTAGCGCAGGATTTCCGTGGAAGGAATGCCGATCACCGCCTTGAGCACGATGTTGTCGCCGTTCCCGGCGAGCTGTTCGGCGTAGGTGTTCTTGAGTTCCTCCACGACCCAGGCGTGATAGTCGGTGGAGATGTTTTCCTTGTCCCCTGTCCGGACATCGTCCACATCCAGGCTGAAGGCGCGCGAGGGCAGGCCGAGAACGTGGAAAACGAACAGTCGGGCCCCATGCCTTTTGGCCAGGTCGAAAGCGACCTTGGCCGCGTTGTCGCAGGCCGGGGAAGCAGACGTGGCAAGCAGAATTCTCTTGAACATGCGCTACCTCCTTAGGGTGCAGTGTTGGGGCACTTGGTGAAAGCCGAGTTCCCAGGCCACTCCCTCGATCATTTCAAACAGACCGTACTCCGTCTCGCACTCCAGTACGGATACCGTGTCGCCGAGGACCTCATGCCTGAGTTTCCCCAGCCGCACGGGCATGTCCAGCAGGCTGTCGAAGCCGACGAACCGGATCTCCTGGCGTTCCCCGCCGCCCAGGCCATCGAAGACCGTCAGGATTTCGACCCGGGGCTTGCCGGGAAAGCCGATCAGCCGGACCACCTTCCGCAGCTCCAGGCATTGAAGCGAGGCAGTGACGCATCCCCCCGGCGGGCAGGCCCGGGCCTCGGCCAGGGCCCCTTCGAGGAATTCCCCCAGCCGGAGCAGCGCGGCGTAGCGGCCGAGCATGGCGAAAAACGACCGCAGGCTATAGGCCGGGTCCAGGCGTATCGTATGTCCCAGCAGGGGCAGCGGGTCAATGACCGTCGGGCCCTCGCCGACCCTGATGGTTCCGTCCGGAAAAAGCGACGCGTCGGGCATGGGGCCTATTCCTTGACCGGCCGGTGGCAGGCGCCGCAGGCCAGCGGTCCCTTGCCGGTTTTGCGGTGGCACCCCATGCACTGGCGGTGCCAGGCCCGGTTGAGGGGCGTGACGCCCTGGGCGGCCGTCACAGGATGGCAGTCGCTGCAGGGCGTGCCCTCGCTCGTCGCCTGCCTGTCCAGGACCCCGTTGGTGCCGCCGTGGTGGCAGACGGAACAATCGTCGATGCCGGCCTTTTGATTGTGGCTGTCGTGGGCGAAGGCGGCCGGGGCCCGCCGATGGACCGCGAACGCCGGGTCCTTGATTTCCCGCATGTCTTCCTGGGACGACGCGACAGTGGCAAGGCCCAGCGCCACGCTGAGCGCCAGAAGGAACAGGGAGAGCCATTTCCTCGTCATAGAACCGTCTCCTCGTCGCCGCCCGCTCAGACGGTCTCGGGTCTTTCCATGCATTCGAAGATGAGATCGCCCAGGAACTTGAGATGCATGCCCAGACCGTAGTGGTTGATGATGTCCTCGAGCCCGCCATGGCAGTTATGGCAGGGCGCGATGACCGTCGACACGCCGGTGGCCCGCAGCTGGTCCGCCTTGACGCGGTTTCCGGTCATCCGCACGTTTTTGAAGGGGGGACCGCAATTGATGACGCCGCCGCCGGCGGCGCAGCAGTAATTGTGCTCGCCGTGCGGCTCCATCTCGACCACCTCGCGGCAAAGGGCCTTGGTCACCTCGCGCAGTTTTTCCGTCAGGCCCCGGCCGCGCACGATGTTGCAGGGATCGTGGATGGTCACGGCCTCGTCGAACTTGTGGGCGATTTTGATCTTGCCCGATTGGAGGAGATCCCAGAAAAATTCCACCGAATGGACCATCGGGACCGGAGCGTCGCGCCAACCGAGCCAGCGGTTGCCCGTGTCGTAGACAGAACGGAAGGCGTGGCCGCATTCGCCCATGACGATGCGTTTCACCCGGAGCCTCTGGGCCGTTTCGAAGTGCATGCGCTTGAGCCGGCCCATGATCTCGTTGTCCCCGAGGAACATGGCCATGTCGCTGTTGTCCCAGCCGGGAGTGGCGCACATGGTCCAGTTGAGACCGGCCACGTGAAAGATGGCGGCGGCCTGGTAGATGAGCTGGGTGCGGAACTTGGGTTCCGGGGCGATGACCGAATAGAGGAAGTCCGCGCCCTCTTTCTCCAGGGGGATGCGCAGGTTCGGAAATTCGTCCCGGGCCTCGTCCTCCTGCCATTGCAGGCTGTCGATCCACTCGTCCTCCTTGACCCACATCTGGTTGAAGGTGCCGGAGTGGCTGTTGACCGTGTCCGTAATGTAGAGCGGCGTCACGCCGAGCTTGAAAAGGATGCGGCGCATGATCGAGATGATGTAGCCGGTATCCACGCCCGTGGGACAGTAATGGACGCAACGGCGGCAGAGGTTGCACTCGGTGTAGGCGATCTGGGCCATGCCGTAGAGTTCTTCCGGGCTGACCCGTCCGCCGGTCTGCATGAGCCTCCAGATGGTCCGGCTGGCCTTGCCCGCCGGGGAATACGACGGGTCCCCGTCGTGCGAGACGTAGTAATGGCAGGCCTTGGCGCACAGGCCGCACCGCAGGCAGGCCTGGTTGTAGAATTTGAGCTTGGCTCCGACCTCGCCCCGCAAAACGGCCTTGACGACCTTGGCGATCTTGTCCGGATCGAGCCGTTCCACGGCCCGGCGGAGGTTGGCGTCCTCAATGTGGCGATCGGCGACGGTGGTGACCGGACGTTGTGTTTTCCCTGCGGCCGGGACGGCGGGTTGCGAAGTATCCGTGACGGACATTGTGACTTCTCCCTTGGCTACCAATCTTTGGCGTGGCGTACCGCGCCGAATTCCGAACCGATGTAGGCCCTGGTCAGCGGCGCAAGCAAGGCGTGGCTTATGCGGGTAAAGGGAATGGAGACGAGAAAGAGCTCGCCGGTTGCGACATGGAGCACGGCCATGAGCGCATAGGGCCCGATGTGGTGGCGGGCCAGGATTCCCGTGGCGAAGGGGGCGGCGGCGATGGCCAGGATCAGCCAGTCCATGGGCGTGGTGACGAAGCGCACCTCGGCCAGACAAAGCCGGCGCGCGGCGAAAAACAGGCAGCAGGCCACCACCGCCAGGGACACGACATCGGCGGCGACTTCCGGCAGGCTCCAGACGTTCAGGCCGAAGGCGTAGCTCCACAGCACGGCGTGGGCGGAGGCGAACAGGGCGCCAAGGACCAGGCAGAGATGGAACAGGAAGGTGGCCGCGGTCATGGCCGGATTTTCCTGCCAGCCGAGCGTGCCGTACGGGATGAGCCAACGGGTGATGGAGCGCAGGGAATACCAGGCGCTCAGGTAGGCGACGGAGGAGGCGTCCCGGGCCTTGGCCAGCCGGCACAGGAAGACGAGCCGGCCGATCGATCCCAGAAGAAAAACTCCCCAGACCACCCAGGCCAGGGGGCCGGTCAAAAAGGCGTACGTAGCGTTCATGACGTCTCTCCCGTTGCCGCCGCCAGGGGCAGGACAAGGCGGACGAAAGCTCCCTGCTGCACGGCCCGGACGAGGAGTTTCGTGCTGTCCGGACTGAAAAGGGGGTCCCAGAGCTGGTCGAACTTTTCCTTAAGCGGGCGGCCGTCGCACAGGAGCATGGCCGCCCCGTCCTTTTCGACCCTGACCGCCACATGGCGTCCGTCGGGACTGCAGACGGGCTTGTTGGCCATGTCGTAGGCGCCGTCCCAAACGGTTCCGTCGACCATGATCCGGAAGGCGGCGTTGTTCGCGCTGCCCAGGGCGGCGGCGTGGCGGCCGTCCGGCGACAGGACGAGATCCGTCACGACCGGAAAGGTGGGTTTCCACGGTTGGCCGTTGCGGGCCACGGTGAAGTGGCCGTAGTCCGTGGCCACGATGGCCCAGAGGTTTTCGCCGTCGGGGCCGTAGGCGGGTTGCCAGCATTGGCTGAAGGCCGGCTTCCAGAGGATTTCGCCGTTGGCGGCCATGCCCCATTTGCCGCCGATGCGGACCGGGGCGGCGACGACTCCCGTGGCCGGGTTGAAAACCGGCTCCCAGACGCAGGAAAACGTCCGTTTCCAGGGAATTCCGTTGATGGCCACGGTGTACTCGGACGTGTTGAGGCGGACCTGGCAGGCCGCGTGGGCTCCGGTGGCGTCGAGGACCGGCGACCAGCAGTTCAGAAAATTGACCGGCCAGGCCGTGCCGTTGACGGCCAGGCTGTAGACGCCCTTGGCGAAGGTCTCCACGTCGGCCTGGCCCAGGGGCACGGTCTGGACCATGGCGGCGACGCTGCCGCCGTCCGCGCTGATGGCGTAGCCGGTGGCGTTATCGAAGAGCGTTTCCCAGGTCTCGCCGTTGCGGCTCATCCCGTACCGCATGTCCTGCTGGACGGCGGCGGCAATGGTGCTGCCGTCGGGGGAGAACAGGGTGTTCCAGATGAAATCGTAGGTTTCGGGCCAGGTCTCGCCGTCCACGGCCAGGGTCCAGAGGCCGTCGACCTGGACCAGGGCCGTCAGCCGGTTGTCCGGCGCGAACCGAGGACACCAGGCCTTCTCGAAAAGGGTTTCCCAGAGCGTGTCATTGGTCCGCAGTCCAAACCCGTCCTCGCCGAGTCTGACGATGGCGGCCATGGTTTCTCCATCCGGCGACGCCTGGATCTCCTCCTGCCACTGGTGGCCGGCCATGGGGCTTACGGACCGGAGCACCGTTTTCCGGCCAGGCTGCCAGTCCCACTGCGTTATTGACTGCATGGAAATCATCCCTCCGTTCAATATCCCGGAATCATATAACAATAGTTCACATTGTGGCGGGTTTGATGCATAGTGAAAACAGTCATACCCATTAAAAAGGTCCGTGAAAAGGTGTTTGTGAAGTTTATGACAATATTTTTATAACATACCACTGCGGTTTACATGCAGCATTTCCCGGCGCCCGCGTGTCTTGTGTCGCAGTGTATCCCCTGACGGGCGGCGAAAGCCCGGGTACTGGCGCCCGTGACAGTGGCGCGACGGAAGTCCCTCCCCGGGGAGGGGCGCCGGTGCGGCCCGTCCGGGCCTGCCCTTCCGGAGGTGCCTTGCCGGGCGGGCTAACCGATCCGGGAGAGCAGCCAGATATAGAGCGCCGTGCTCGCGAGCTGGCAGGCGGCGACGGGAAGGCCGTAGCGCATGAAGGCGACGAATCGTACGGGCTTGCCGTGGCTGGCGCAGATTCCGGCCGCGACGAGGGTGGCCGAGGATCCGATCAGGGTGGCGTTGCCGCCGAGGGTTCCGCCGAACATCATTCCCGCGAAGACGGGCAGCGCGGACGAAGGCCAGTCGGCGTAGCCGAAGCCCAGGGCCTGTTCCGGAACAAGTTGGGTCAGGACCAGATAACCCTTGGCCAAGAGGATGGCCGCGGCCACCACCGGGATGTTGGCGAGAAATCCCGAGGCCAGCCCGATGGCGGCCAGCAGCGCCAGGGCGGCGGCCAGCAGATTGTCCCCCATGCCGCGGTAGAGGGCCCGGGACAGACCGCTCATGACGCCGGTTTTGGTGATTTCCTCGACAAAGCACATCATGCAGAAGATGAAAACGAGGGTGCGCCAGTCGATGTCCCGAAAGACGTGTTCCAGGGGTTCGTATTTGGCCACATGCAGCGCGAGCAGCGCCAGGCTCGCCCCGATAATCGCCGCGCTAGGCGGGACGATCGGGACAGGCATGTATTCTCCGACCAGAAACAGCCCGACCATGACCGCCAAGGCGCAGACGGACAGCAGGCAGAAGAGGGGACGTTCGATGGCGGCGGGGTGCAGTCCGGGGGGCAGGGCGCGGTGCGCTCGCCAGGCCGGACCGAACAGCGCGGGCAGAAGCGGTATGACCACAAGAATGCTCAGCAGGCCGCCGGGGCTTATCCGTCTGAGATACGCCATGAAGGACAGCCCGGCAGCCTGTCCCACCAGGAAAGTCGCCGGATCGCCGACAAGGGTCAGCAGCCCGGCGGCATTGCTGATGATGGCCGTGAGGATGAGGGGGCCGGTGAAGGCGACACCCAAGGCCTCGCTGACCCGCACGACGATGGGCGCCAGGAGGATGACCGCGGTGGCATTGGGCAAAATGGCGCAGATGACGGCGGTCAGCGCGGTCAACAGCAAAAGGAACCGCTTGCCGCTGCCCCGGGTCAGGATGAGAAACCGCGTCCCCAGATTGTCGAAGACGCCGGTCGGCGCGAGGACCCGGGCCACCACCATCCCCCCGAACAGCAGCGACAGGGAACCGGACGAAGCCTTGATGGCGTTGAGAATGTCGCTTTGCGTCACGACGCCGGCCACGGTCAGGACCGATAAGCCGAGCATGGCGAGAAGCGTCATGTCGGCAAGATTGCAGGCGATACACACAATGACCAGGGCAAAGACGAGGGAGATGACCAAAACCTGTGTTTCGAGCATGGTGTCGCTTCCTCTGCGAGGGGGGAGGCCGCGGGATCAAAACCCGGGGGGGAGCATCAGGCCGCCGTCCGACCAGAGGCGGTTCGGTCCGCGGTCAAGGTGCAACGGGCTGCCTGACCCGAGATTGCGTTCGAACATCTCGCCGTAGTTCCCGACGGCCGCCACGGCCCGACCGGCAAACCCGGGGGGGACGCCGAGGATTTTGGCCAGGGCGTCGGATTTGATGCCGTACACTGCGGCGGCCTGGCTCGGGGGCGCGCCCGGGACAAAGGATGCCTGGGTCAGTCCCATCTCCTCCGCCAACAGGAGGCTGGCCCAGACGGCCTTCACCACCTGCAGCCAGGCGTTGTCGTCCCGCCGTACCACCGGCGACAACGGGTCCATCGCCCAGTCCTCCCGGAGGATGACCTGGGCATCCTTGCCGCCCGGGGCCCGCAGGCGCAGGGCCTCCAGCAGGACGGCGTCGCTGGCGTATCCCTGGCAGGCGCCTTCGGAATATCCCTGGCGGGCCAGATCGTCGCTGTCGAACTGCTTCCGCTCGATGTGCAGGCCGCGTCGCCGGGCCCAGAAATACAAGGAGTCGTCCTGGGTGGAGCCCTTGACGACGCAGATGCTCTTGTCGTTGAGGTCGCCGAACTGCCGGATGCCGCTCGACGCCCGCACCATCACGCCCTGCCGGCTGTACAGCAGCGGTCCCACGAAGACGATCCCCATGGCCGCCTCGCGTCCCAACGTCCAGGTGGTGTGGCGGGCCAGGATGTCGATTTCGCCGGTCATCAGGGCCGGGAACCGCGCCAGCGTGGGCAGGGGCTTGAAAGAGACCTTTTGCGGATCGCCAAGCACGGCGGCGGCGACGGCCCGGCAAAAATCCACGTCCAGACCGTTCCAGCGGCCTGCCGCATCGCGTTCGGCAAACCCCGGAAGACCGGTACTCACCCCGCAACGGAGCATCCTGGCGGATTTGACCGTGGCGAATGTCTCCCCGGCCACGGCCGATCCCGCTATGAGCAGCCATGTGACGAACACGAGCATGAAGTGTCGCATCGGGTGCCTCTGTTCCTGTCGGAACACCACGACGACGTTTCCCTGGACGGCGTGTTTTCCGCGGCCGGACGCCGCCGGCCCTTTGGGCCAATCCGGGCACTGTCGGGCGTTTGGCCCGAACCGGGAGAAAACCATGCTTCCTTATAGGGCGCGGCGGGTCAGGAGTCGAGGGGATTTGGTTCGATTGCCGCCCCGTGGGGCGGAGAGGAGGTCGCAGGCCTCTCCGGGGGCGCCTGGGCAGCGGTCTCCAATGGGGGCCGGGTGTCGTTTTGCCGTTTCGGCGGTCCCTGTCCCCGGGGGGCCCGCCCAGAGACCGCGGCACTTCCCTGGAGACTTTTCTTTGCCTCAAGCCGTAAATGGCACCCTCCTCGAATCCTGCCGGGATGCCAGGACGCGAGCCCGTTGGCCGCCCAAGGCGCCTCCTTCGGCTCCGTGTAGAGTGGTCTCGCCAGGGACCCCCGGGCCGCGCACCTTGATCGCTTTGATAATTGTTGCTAGATGAAGTCGTTTCGCTGGTGTCGGTCTGCACCCGCAAAGGTTCCGCGCCCGGGGTGCGGCTGGCGGTGGGCGCAGGATGGGCCCTGGTCGGGAATGCGGAGCGGGCGTCGGTCACGCGTCGGCATCCGGGCCGGACGCTTTCCCTGACAGTTGCTGCGGCACGGTCGGATGTCGCATCCGGCCGGCCGATGCGGCTTCTTTTTTTTGCAGTTGTTGTCGCCGTCGCCTGCAGTGTCCGGTGGAAGGGGTGGTTGTCGATCCCCTTGGATGCGAGAAGGCCCGGCTCAAGGATGATGGAGCTTTTCGTTAAAGGAGTACAGGGTGCGGCCAACATTTGTGCAGCTGATCGGAACCATTATTTTTGCCATTGCCATTTTCCACACCTTTTCGACGACGTTTTTTGAGCATCTCGCCAGCAAACGGCCGCGCCACGCCGGGGTGTGGCGTTTGCTCGGGGAAGTGGAAGTGGTTTTCGGCTTTTGGGCCTTTATCCTGATGCTCCTGGTCTTTCTCATTGAAGGGGAAGATGTCGCCGTCAACTATCTCGACTCCTGCAATTTTACGGAACCGCTGTTCGTATTCGTCATCATGGTCATGGCGGCGACACGTCCCATCCTGCAACTGGCCAAGCGGGCGACGGTGCTGCTTTCCCACCTGGTGCCCATGCCCGGCGACATGGGATTTTATTTTTCCGTTTTGTTTGTCGTGCCGTTGCTGGGATCGTTTATTACCGAACCGGCGACCATGACGCTTGGAGCGCTCATCTTGAGCGATCGCATCTTTTCCCGGAAAATACCACCGCTGATGCAGTATATGACCCTGGGCGTACTGCTCGTGAACGTGTCGATCGGCGGCACCCTGACCCCCTTTGCCGCGCCGCCGGTGGTCATGGTCGCGGGGAAATGGGGCTGGACGTTACCGTTTATGGCCGCGAATTTTGGCTGGAAGTCGGCTTTGGCCTGCGCGTTCAACGCGATTTGCGTGACGCTGCTTTTCCACAAGGAATTGCTCAAGCCCCGGGAGGTCGTGCAGCAATCGGACGAAAGGCGCGTTCCCTGGCCGCTGGTGGTGCTGCACGTGCTGTTTTTGGCCGGCGTTGTCGTCTTCGGGCACCATCCGGTGATTTTCATGGGCTTGTTCCTGTTCTTCCTGGGTATTGCCCAGGCCTACTCGCGGCATGAAAACCGGTTGCTGTTACGGGAAGGGCTGCTGGTCGCCTTCTTTTTAAGCGGCCTGGTCGTGCTGGGGGGCCGGCAGCAATGGTGGCTGCAGGAACTTCTCATGCAGATGACGAACAATGAGGTGTTTATCGGGGCGACGGTCCTGACGTCGTTCACGGACAACGCGGCCCTGACCTATCTCGGTTCGCTGGTGACCGGCCTGTCGGATTCGTTCAAATACGCCCTGCTGGCCGGTGCCGTCACCGGCGGCGGACTGACGATCATCGCCAACGCCCCCAACCCGGCGGGCATTTCCCTTTTGCGGGAATATTTCCCCAAGAAATCCGTCCGGCCCCTGCAACTTTTTCTGGCGGCCTTCCTGCCGACCGTCGTGGCGGCCCTGGCCTTCAATTTCCTGTAGCCTTCCGAGGGGGGCCGGAGGCTTTCCGGCCCCCCTCGCGGAATTTCTCCCCGAGACCACCCCCACTGGAGGCATAGCGACGCCCCCATCCTGGAACTGCATCCGTCTCAAATCATATCGGGTTTCCAAAGGGCAGCGCCCTTTGGCCGCCGGAGGCATCCCATCCCCCATGGCGCAACCGGGCAAGCGGACTTATCCCGCGAGCACTGCGGCATTGAGGCAGGAAGGCGGCGTCCGGCCGGTCAGCATGGCCACCAGATTCCGGGCGGCCAGCACAGCCATGCCCTCCCGGGCGGTTGTCGTGGCCGAGCCCGTGTGGGGCGTCAGCACGACGTTTGGCAGTTCGCGCAATCCTTCGGCCAGGCGCGGCTCGAATTCGTAGACGTCCAGGCCCGCGCCGGCCAGCCGTCCCTCGCGAAGGGCGGCCACCAGGGCCGATTCGTCCACGAGCGGCCCCCGGGCGGTATTGATGAGAATGGCGCCGGGCTTCATGGCCGCCAGGGCGGCCGCATCAAAGACGTGCTGCGTTTGGGGCGTCAGCGGCGCGTGGATGCTCACGATGTCGCTTTGGGCCAAAAAATCCGGCAGGGCCAACCGGGTGGCGCCAAGCTCCCGTTCCAGGGTGACGTTGGGTTTTCGGCCGCCGCAATAGACCACGGGCATGGAGAATCCCCTGGACATGAGGGCCATGGCCGTACCGATGCGGCCGGGGCCGAAAATGCCGAGGGTTTTGCCCGTGATTTCGGTCCCCAGAAACAGGAGCGGCCCCCAGCCGGGCCAGGTGCCGGAGCGGGTGGCCGCGTCGGTCGGGACCACGTGCCGGGCCACGGCGAAAAGCAGGGCCCAGGCCATTTCGGCCGTGGCGATGGTCAGCACGTCCGGGGTGTTGGACACCGGCACCCGGCGTTTGGTGGCTTCGGCCACGTCGATATTGTCGAAGCCGACGGCATAGTTGGCATAGCCGCGGAGCTGCGGCGCGGCATCGAAAAAGCCGGCATCGATGCGGTCGGTCAGCTGGCCGAGGACGCCGTCGGCATTCCGGATGCGGTCCAGCAGTTCGTCCCTGGTCAGCGGCCGGTCCTCGGGGTTGACCCAAACGTCGCAGGCATCGCGCAGTACGGCCAGGCCGACCTCGGGAATCCTTCGGGTAACCACCACGTTGTACCGTTCGGTCATGGGGTACGCCTCCCTTTTGCGGTCGATACGAAACGGCCGGGACGGCTCGAAACGTTCTCCGGCCGACGGTTCCGGGCGGGTATTTGCCGTCGTCGCCCGGGCGCGCGTCCTCGGCTGGCATCGCATGTTTGCCCGTGGGCTTCAAGCGGTGGGGCGCGCAATCGGGGGGCTGTGCCGATCACTTTGCAGAAATGTGGAAATTGGGCTTTACAAGCGCTGGGGAAGCATTAAATATGAAGTCAATGGCAGCCCACCACGGGCACGCCCCAGCAGGAGGTCAGGCCGCGACGCCGAATGCGTGTTCCCATACCAGGCGAAGCGAGTCGCCGCGACACGACGGCCATTAACGGCATCTGCCGGGCCGGACAGGCGAAAGGGCATTTCCGATCGCCGCGAAACGCGGGCGAGCCCGGCGAAAGCCGGAGTAAGCCGACGCGAAAGACACGGGTAAAAGGACTACAGGCCAAGCGGTAACATGGAACGGAATGACAGCCTTGGAGGTTCACGCCAACGGGCAAACGCATTCCATACCAGGCGAAGCGAGTCGCCGCGACACGAGGGCTCCCGGGGTGATACCCGGGGCCGAAAGGGCGAAAGGGCTTATCCGATTGCCGCACAACGCGGGCGAGCCCGGCCAAGGCCGGAGCAAGCCGACGCGAGATCGATGCCGGTAAGAACGCGTCCGAAGGAAACGCACCAACCAAGCCGCAACGCGAGAGGAATCCCGCCGATGGGCAAGTGTGTTTCATAATCGGCGAATTGAGTCGCCACCAGCCGGCGGTTCCGGGGTTCTCCCGGGGCCCGAGAGGCGAAAGGCCCCATCCTTTCGCGAGTGTTTCCGGCGCGGCCCGGCCGCAATGGTCGTACAGGCCGACGCTAGGCCACAGGTAGAAAAAATCAGGTGCGGGTAGTACCTGAAAGACAAATAACAACCGCCTCGCCCGACCCGACAAGGGTTGGGCGAGGTTTTTCGTCTCCGGAGGATTGACGCCGTATGAGCAGCCAGATCAAGACCGCTCTGCTGCTGGGGCTGCTGACCGCCCTGATCCTGATCGTCGGCCAGGCCCTGGGGGGCCGCGGCGGTCTGGTGATCGCCTTTTTCCTGGCCGTGATCATGAACTGCGGCAGCTATTGGTTTTCCGACAAGATCGTCCTTGCCATGTACGGGGCCCGGGAACTGTCCCCGTCCGACGCGCCGGCCCTGCACGCCATGGTGGAGGAATTGGCCCGCAACGCCGGGCTGCCCAAGCCCCGGGTCATGCTCATTCCCCAGGAAGCCCCCAACGCCTTCGCCACCGGCCGCAATCCCGAACACGGTGTGGTGGCCGTCACCGCAGGCCTCCTGCGCCTGCTGTCGCCGGAAGAACTGCGAGGCGTGCTGTCCCACGAGATGGGCCATATCCACAATCGCGACATCCTGGTCCAGTCCATTGCGGCGGTGCTTGGCGGCGTGGTGGTGATGCTCGCCAACATGGCCCAATGGGCGGCCATTTTCGGCGGATTTCGCCGCGATGACGACGACGGCGGACCAGGCCTTTTGGGCGGCCTGCTCATGGCCGTTCTGGCCCCCATCGCGGCCACGCTCATTCAGATGGCCATCTCCCGGTCCCGGGAATATCTGGCCGATGCCACCGGAGCCCGTCTGTCCGGCACGCCCCTGGCGCTGGCCGGCGCCCTGGCCAAGCTGGATGCCGCCGCCCGGCAGATTCCCATGCAGGCCAACCCGGCTACGGAAAACATGTTCATTGTCAATCCGTTCGCCGGGATGCCCATGGCGTCGCTTTTTTCCACCCATCCGCCCACCGAGGAGCGCATCCACCGGCTGCGTCAGATGGCCGGGAGGTAGAAATGGGTTTTCGCGACCCGGTCGGGGCGGTGCGGGCCAGCATGGCCGGGAAGGGCGCCCGACGCCTGCTGCTGGCGGTCTGGCTGGCCTCCATCGCCGTCGATGCGTACTGTTCGCTGCTGCCCGGTCTGCAGTTGCCCGGCGCGTTTTGGAATGTGGACAAGCTCTATCACGGCGCCACCTATGCCTGGCTCGGGGGCTTGGCCGTCTTGGCCGTGCCCGGGCGGGGCAGCGGGCGAATCGCCGCCGCGAGCATGATCGTCCTGGGCGGGCTGCTCGAATGGGGCCAATCCTTCGTCCCCGGCCGTACGGCGAGTTTCGGCGATGCCGCGGCCAACGCAGCGGGTGTTGTTTTAGGCCTCTGGCTGGCCGGGCTGCTGGGAAAAAAAGGAATGCCTCCGGCGGCCGGGGGGGAGCATCCCCCCCGGACTCCCTGAATGGGGGAGGAACCGCCTCAGCGGACGACGACGACGGTGCAGGGGGCGATCTGGACGAGTCTGGCCGAGACGCTCCCCACCAGCAGATGCTGCACCTCGTCCTTGCCGCGGCTGCCGACGATGATTTCATCCGCCGCTTCCTGCCGGGCGATACGGGCCACGGTTTCGGCCGGTCGGCCGGGTTCGGCCAGGGTGCGGAGGGTCAACCCGCGCTGCCGGGCCGCGTCTTCGGCTGCAGCCAGAATTTTCTTGGGTTCCTGCATGATGGCCGTAAACGTGGCGTCACAGGCGTTTGGGGCGCAGTCGAAGAAGGTCAGCGCCTCCACAGCGGTCACGGCCAGCACGTCGGCGCCGTCAGCGGCTTCGGAAAGGGCCCGGTCCAGGGCCCGCCAGGACGGCGGGGAACCGTCCAGGCAGACGATGCATTTTTTCATGCGACCTTCCCCTCGGCGTCAGCCGGTTCCGGTTATTCCACGTGAAGCACCACGGCAAAGGCGTTGAACATGGCCCAGATCTTCTGCCCGATGTCCAAATGGAGTTCGCGGACGCTTTTGGCCGTGATAAGGGCGCACAGCCGCGTGTCGTCGGACAGGACGACGATGACCTCGGCCGTGAGTTCGCCGGCGCGCACCAGCTCCACCTCGCCCAGAAACCGATTGGCGGCGGTGGCTTTGGGCATTTCGTCGCAGGTTTCCAGCACGACCCAGGGGGCCTTGATCTCGGCGGTGACGAAGCTGCCCTCGGTGACGCCCAGATTCTTGAGGCTTTCGTTGGTGATGACCGAGGAGACGGCATGGCCGCCCAGACTTTCCACCACCACCAGGGACTGGATGTCGCCCTTGAGGACCTGGGCAACCCGGCCGAAAAAGGCGTTTCGGGCGCTGGTGCGGCGGGTTTCCCGGGAAAGCACCTGACGCTCCACCTTGCGCCGCTGGTCCTCGGGCAGGTGCAGGAAGGCCGCCGTCAGATCGGCGGTGGAGTGGCCGAGGATGCGTTGGACCACGGGCAGGGGCACATCGTCGCGCAAAAGTTCCACGGCCCGGGAGCGGCGGATGGTGCTGGGGTTGACCAGCTCCTTGGTGAAGCCGCATTCCTCGGCGCGCTCGTAGAATTTGCGGCGCACATGGCCCTGGTCCAGGTGGAACAGGGAGCCGCGCATGGAGGTGTAGGCCGGTTCGGCGAAAACAGCGCCCAGGGCCTCGCCGAGTTCGGAGGGAATCTGCACCTCGCGGCCTTCGCCGCCGTCGTTCCCCCCCAGCATCACCGACAGGTTTTCCAGGTCGATGTCCTCCCGGTCATTGAGGGCGAGCACTTCGCCCAATCTGGCCCCGGTGTGGCGCAGCATGAGATAGATCAGACGCACCCGATTCCGGGAGACCGCCACATCCGGCCGGCTGGCCCGTTCGGTCCAGGCCGTGAAGGCATCGGCCAGCCGGGTCAATTCCAGGGTATCGAGGAATTTGACGTCGTCCGGTACGGAAAAAATCCGGGCCGCCCGGAAAACCGTACCGCCGCCCTCGGCCGTCCGCTTGGAATCATCCATGGTAACCCCCAGGCAAATAGTAAACGCTTTAGAATTCCCGGAGTATGCCGGAAAGTCAAGATCCTGGCGGATCTCGGGGACGGCGTCGGCCTAGCGGGCGGCAACCACCTCAACCTCCACCTGCACGTCCTTGGGGAGTCGGGCCACCTCGACGCAGGATCGGGCGGGGTAGGGTGGGGAGAAAAAGTTGGCATAGGCTGCGTTGATGGCGGGAAATTCACTGAGATCCTTGACGAAAACCGTTGTCTTGACCACGTTTTCGAGATCGAGGCCGGCGGCTTTGAGAATGGCTCGGACGTTGGCGAGACTTTGCTTGAGCTGGTCCGCGGCCGATCCGGCGACGACCGCCCCGGTGGCGGGATCAATGGGGGTCTGGCCGGAAACGAAAAGAAGATCGCCCGCCCATACGGCCGGGGAATAGGGGCCGATGGCTTGGGGGGCCGCATCGCTTTCGACGATCGATTTTTGCATACACACCTCCATGGCAACGTCACGACTGTGCGTTGCCGCGCGCAAAACGTCAATGCCGCACCCCGGTTGCTGCACAAAAATGGCAAAAAAAAACCGGGGCCCGAAGGCCCCGGTTGACGCATCGAAGGTGCCACAAAAACCGTTTAGAACTTGTAGGACAGGCCGACAGCGAGCTTCCACACGTTGTCGCCCATGTCGTCGGCGTGATGGTACTGACGATAGCCCCACACGCTTTCCTGGAAGTTGCCGTGAGCCCAACCGGCTTCCAAGATGGCGGCCAAGTTCTCGTAGATCATGTACTTGGTGTCAAAGCTCAGACCGTACAGGGACTCGTTTTCCGTCAGATCGCGGCCCATGTACACGTACGAATACGTGCTGCTACCCGTAGCAAACGTGCCGGAGCTGATGTTGGACAGGCGGAGCGCCCGAGCGGAGTTGTTACCACGAACGTACATGAAGGTCAGGCGATGGGTCAGCTTCTCGATGAACGACATGTTGTTCAGGGAGGCGCCGATACCATAGTTACCGACCGGGCTGACGTTCATGCTGCCGCCCTTACCGAACTCTTGGCTGCTGTCGAACAGGAAGCTGTTGCCCGGGCCCCACTTGGAGCGGACATACGGCATCCGTTCGGAACCGTTGCCGGTGGACTTGTCTTCACCGGTGGACCACCAAGCAAACACCTGCGGGGTGACCATGTCGAGGCCCGTGTATTCGACACCGGCATCGACGAACCAGCCCTGGCGCTTGGCAGACTTGGAGTCCGTCGTGGCGCCGGCGCCATAGATGACATCGGCGTAGAAGCGGATCGGATCAGCCGCGGTCACTTCAAAGGCGCCGCCAACCCAGTAGTACGCATTCTGGGAGTTATTCCAGTGACCCATCTGGTGTCTGCCATTGCTCAAGCCGGCATAGCCGCCCATGGCGGTGGCACCGGAAACCAGACCGTTGGCGAAGACGTTACCTTCAGAGGTAATGTCGGTGGTGTTCTTCAAGGAAGCGGAAGCGATGGCGCCATCGCGACCCACAACGGACAACATGCCCCACGGGGTGGCCTTGAAGCCATCGACCGTGACCGGCAAAGCCAGGAAGTAGGCGTCGACTTCGTCAGCTTTGTGCTCTCTGTTGACAGAGGTCACGGTGGTGTCGAAGGTCTGGTTGGAGTCGATCAGCCGGCCAAAACCGGTCAGCACCGACAGGGTGTCGGGGATGATCGGCGCGGTGATGGTCAGAGCGGCCATATTGTCGCTGAAGACCGGGCTGTTGTTGAACATGGCGCTCTGCGGCAGGGAGATGGGCTGCAGACCAGCGGTGATCTGCACGTCGCAGTCAGGCCACTTGAACTGCAAGTAGGCCAAGTAGACCTGGACGCCGCTGCTGACGTTGGAGCCGGAGGCAGCGCTGATACCAGCGGTCGGGTTGGCGGCCGTGTAGGTGCCATGGCCCCAGGTATCTTCCACCTTGATGCCGAAGCGGAACTTCACGGCCTCACTGGCCACAAAGTCCGTGCGCAGACGAAACCGTTCCCAAATCTCGAAGTTGTCTTCGGTGGCGGTTCCGAGTCTGTTCCAGCCGGTGAAATTCCGCCCGCTGAAATAGGAACCGTAGATATTCACGTCACCGGTCATTTTGACCTCGGTGGCGGCATGCGCGCTGGCGAAGGCGCCCATGACCATCAAGGCCATTAACGTAAGGCTGCAAATCCTTTTCATAAACCTTCCTCCTCGAATGTGGCTCGCACAAAGCGAAAACCTTCGACGCGTCGCCAACATCCGGTGGCTACTCCGGACATTGTGCTAGTTCATGCCTATAGGCTACGGGGGCGGGGGTGGCAAGAAGAAAAAAATAAATTTTTTGTAATAACCTGGTGGCACCGGACACGATGCATACGCCCGCGGCTGGAAGCTTGTCCAGCGGGAAGCCGACTGCCGCGGCAGCCTCCCGCCAGTCCTGCCTGTAGGTTTTGTAAGAATTCGATCCCAAACCGCTAAAGGATTTTCGGAGGGGGTCGAAAAGGGAGGTACGCACCTGCGTGTCCGGCGGGAAGCCGGGCAAAAACGCCGCCAGGGAGGGAGGCGCATGGCCCAGATACTCTTTTTTGACGCCCATCGCCGGGACAAGGAGCGGCAACGGGCGGGTCCGACCGGCCTGCCCCCGCGCCGCCCCTGCTGCAGCGATCGGGAACTGTGGACCAGGGATTATCGGGAACCGGACAACATTCTATACGCCGTCCTCAAGATAAAGGAGATTCTTGACTATCATCTGTACTATGACGACGTGTGGCCGTATCTGCTCCTGTCGTTCATGGAGGCCGTTCACAACCTCAATCCGGGAGAAAACGGCGACTTGCCGGGCACCGGGGCATCGCTCAAGGATTATGTGCTCTCGGCCGTATCCCAGGCGAACAAGCGTGATTTGTCCATGGTCCTGCTGCTCATCGAGCTGATGGAGAAATCGCCCAACTACCGGGGCACCTCATCCACCCCGTGACGGACGACCGCATCCGGCCAACAGGATAACCAGGGACGTCGAGGCGATGCGCATCGCTTCGGCGTCCCTGCCAACCGGGCGCCGCCTTCCCCCGCCGGAAGATGCGCATCGCCTGGTCCGGGGCGCGCATGCGCTCCGGCTTCTTCGTACGCCACACCGTCGCCTTGATCATGGCTGCCCCCCGAACGCCCGTGGGTCGCCGCCGGCATCGTTGTCGGGCAATTGCGGATGATCGCTCAGTATCATCTTGATATAAAAAAGAAAATTTTTCGAACTCCCGGCCGGTTACGATACCGTACTCGAAGGTGAAAATTTCGTAACCGGCCCCCCCCTTCCGCCTCGCCCCTTCCCCGCCGAGCCCGCCCCGCCTGGATTCCTTCCTTTGGCATGCCGCTTGCTATCTGCCCTTCGCACGTTGTCCGGCCCAGGTCGGAATGACGAAGAAAATGCCTGCAAATACAATGTGTTGTCAGAAAATCTGACAGGACTGCAAAAGTACGACGACCGGACCTCACCCCGTCCGGCCGGACCCAAAAGGGCGACCCAGGCCGCCCACACGAAGGAGAAGGGGACCTATGTTCCAGATCGAAGAAGGACTGGCCGGCGTATCCTCCCTGCCGCGCGTACGGGCCAAGGGCCGCTATCTGTTCACCGGCGACGAGAAGTTCTTCATCAAGGGCGTCACCTACGGGCCGTTCCCGGAAAATTCCCGGGGCGAGCCCCTGCCCGAGGACGAGAGGGTCGTCCGCGATTTCGAACTCATGCGCCGGGCCGGCGTCAATGCCATCCGCGTGTACTACGTGCCCCCGCGCCGGTTCCTCGATCTGGCCGCCCGGGCCGGTATCCGGGTCATGGTCGGCATCCCCTGGCCGGAACACCTCTGCTTCCTGGATCAGTGGGAAGTGCAGGAAGACATCAAGAAGACCGTGCGCGAGTCCGTCGCCTCCCTGGCCGGCCATCCGGCCATCCTGGCCTGGCTGATCGGCAACGAGATCCCTGCCCACATCGTGCGGTGGCACGGCGCGGCCAAGGTGGAAAAGTTTTTGGCCAAGCTCGCCGCCATCGTGCGCGAGGAAGATCCCGAGACCATGCTCACCTACGCCAACTACCCCTCCACCGAATACCTGCGCCTGCCGTTTCTGGATTTCCTCTCGGTCAACCTCTACCTGCACGACGAAAAGGCCTTCCGCTCCTATGTGAAGCGCCTGCAGAACGTGGCCGGCGAACTGCCGCTGGTGCTGTCCGAATTCGGCATGGACTCCATCCGCAACAGCGAGGAGCATGTGGCCGAAACGCTCGCCTGGCAGCTCCATGACGCCTTCGAGCTGGGCGTCTCCGGCACCATGGTTTTCGCCTGGACCGACGAGTGGTTCACCGGCGGCCATTTGATCGATGACTGGGCCTTCGGCCTGGTCACCGACGACCGCAAGGCCAAGCCCGCCTACCAGGCCGTGTCCGACGTCTACCGCCAGAAGCTGCCCATGCTGCCGCCGGTGGTGCCGTCCATCTCCGTGGTGGTGTGCGCCTACAACGCCGCGTCCACCATGGACGCCTGCCTGGCCTCCTTCGCCCAGGTCGAGTATCCCGATTTCGAGGTGATCGTGGTGGATGACGGCTCCACCGACGAAACCGGCGCCATCGCCGACCGCCACGCCGCCAAGACCCCCTATATCCACGTCATCCATCAGCCGAACCTGGGCCTGTCCGCCGCCCGCAACGTGGGCATGAACGCCTCCCGGGGCGAGATCGTGGCCTACACCGATTCGGACTGCGACGTGGACCCCCACTGGCTCCACTATATGGCCTGGGCCTTCATGGACAAGCGCTTCGTGGCCGTGGGCGGCCCCAACCTGGCTCCGCCCGAGGACAACCGGACGGCCGCCTGCGTGGCCGTCTCGCCCGGCGCCCCCACCCATGTCCTTTTGACCGACGAGATCGCCGAACACGTCCCCGGCTGCAACATGGCCTACCGCAAGGAGTATCTGGCCGGCATCGGCGGCTTCGACGCCACCTACCGGGCCGCCGGCGACGATGTGGACGTGTGCTGGCGCCTGCAGAACGAAGGCCAGCTGATCGGCTTTTCCGCGGCCATGACCGTGTGGCATCACCGCCGCAACACGATCTCGGCCTACTTGAAGCAGCAGAAGGGCTACGGCCGGGCCGAGGCGCTGCTTTTGCCCAAGCACAAGGACCGCTTCAACATGCTCGGCAATTCGCGCTGGGCCGGCCGCATCTACGGCGACATCTCCGGCGCGCTTTTGGCCGCCCGGCCCATCGTCTACCACGGCGCCTTCGGCCTCGGGCTCTTCCAGACCCTCTACGAGCCCAAGGGCAGTTTGGCCGCCTATCTGCCGCTGTCCATGGAATGGATGTTCGTGGCCGTGGCCGCCATGCTGGCCGCGCCGTTTTCCCTGATCGCCGGCGCCGCCGGTCTGGTCATGGCCGCCACCACCATGGCCTTCGTGGCCTACCGGGTGAGCAAGGCCCGGTTGCCCAAGTGCCATGACAACCTGGTCTCGCGCCTGATCATCGCCGGGCTGACCGTGGCCCAGCCGGTGCTGCGCGGCTGGACCCGCTACAAGACCGTTTTGAGCCTGCGCAAAAGCGCCTCCATGAGCGCCTGCCCGCTGCCCCTGGCCGAGGCCGCCGTCTGCGACGAGACGACCCTGCCCCGGATCGGGTTTTTCCGGCGACTGGCCGCCGCGGCCGGCATCCTGTCCCACCGCCTGGCCTTCCACCGCTTCTTCTGGAACAACAAGAGCCTGGAGCGTGAGGACCTGCTCGCTTCCATCATCGGCCTGCTCCACGCCCTGGGCGTGCGCCACACGCTGGATAGCGGTTTCGCCACCGCCGACGCCACCCCGCCCTGGGACATCTCCATCAAGGCCGGTCGCCTGACCACCGCCCGGCTGCGGGTGACCGTCGAGAATCACGGCGGCGAGAAGCGGTTCGTGCGTCTGGCCGGCTCGGTGCTGCCGTCCGGTCCGGCCCTGGTCCTCTTCCTCGGCCTGATCGGGACCGCCGCCGGCCTGGCCCTGCTCCATCCCGTGGCGGCCCTGGCCACGGCCGGCGCGGCCGCGCTGCTGGCCGGCGGAATGACGCTCGGGCTCTTCCGGGCCGCCTCGCTGGTGGCCACGCTCACCCAGTACGTCATGGTCACCCGCCCCGGCTGCTCCCTGAGCGAGCCCGTTCCGGCCGAGGCCGTGCGGGCCGTCCGGAAGCGGGAAGCCGCCCCGGCCGAGGCGACGCCCGCTTTTGCCGCCATGCCCGCGACCGCCGGAGCGGAGCACAAGGAAGACGTCCTGGCCGCCTGACAGGTTGCGCCATTTCGGAACCGCCACCCCGATCCTGCCGGTGTCGGGGTGGCGGTTTGTGCATAACAAGCGTATTCGGGCGACGCTTTCGCCGAGGAAACGGGCCAAACCGACACCATGAACATATTCAAGATTCTGCTGGGATATCTTCGCCCCTATCGGGGGCTCTTTCTTTTGGGGTTGGCCCTGGTCGGCCTGTCCAGCGCCATGGAGCTTTTAAAACCCTGGCCGCTCAAGCTCGCCGTGGACCAGATCATCGGCGGCAAGCCCCTTTCCGTGTTCGGCTGGACCCCGGATCTGGCCGTCATCTCCACGAGCGTCAAACTCGCCGCCGTGGTCGGCCTGCTGGTCGGCGTCCATTTCCTGGTCGGCTTCGTCCAGCTCATGAACAACTACCTGACCATCCGCATGGGACAGGACATGGTCCAGGATTTGCGGTGCGACCTCTTTGACCATCTCCAGCGCCAGTCGTTGCGTTTCCACCAGAACTGGCCCACGGGCGACCTCATCTACCGCATCATGGGCGACACCTACGCCGTCCAGGCCCTGCTCATGAACGGCGTGTTCACCACGCTGACCAGTGCGGCCCTGCTGGCCGGCATGCTGATGGTGTGTCTGCGCATGGACGTGGAGCTGACGCTGTGGTCGCTGTGCGTCATCCCGTTTCTCTTCCTGGCCATTTCCCGGGTCAGCCGCAAGATCGGCGAACTCACCACCGAGACCTATCTGAAGGAATCCCAGGTCTACACCATGGTGGAGCGCATTTTCTCCTCCATCACCCTGGTGCAGGCCTTCGGCCGCGAGGAGGAGGAACGCCGCAAGTTCGTGACCGAATCCAAGCATTCCTTCGACCGCAAGCTGTCGCTGTACGCCCTGCAGACCGTCTACGGCTGGCTGGTCTCCGGCATCACCGCCGCCGGGACGGCGCTGGTGCTCTACGTCGGCGTGCGCCACGTGCTGGATGGACAGCTCTCCACCGGCGAACTGCTCGTATTTATCGCCTACCTGGCCTCGCTGTATACGCCGCTCAACAGCTTAAGCGTCACCGTGGGCGGCATCCGGGGCTCCCTGGCCCAGGCCAAGCGCGTCATGGACGTGCTGGCGGTCGACGAGGCCGTGCCGGAAAAACCCGGGGCCCAGGAATTGGCCGTCAGCCGCGGCGAGGTGCGCTTTACCGGCGTGGATTTCGGCTACACCCCGGACAAGATGGTTTTAAACGACGTGACCTTCACCTGCCCGGGCGGGGCCACCGTGGCCGTGGTCGGCCAGACCGGGGCCGGCAAGACGTCCTTGATCAGCCTGCTGCTGCGTTTCTACGACCCCAATAACGGCACCATCGCCATCGACGGCCAGGACCTGCGCGACGTCACGCTCAAAAGCCTTCGGGCCAACATCGCCATCGTGCTCCAGGAAACCCAGCTGTTTCCCTTAAGCGTCCACGACAACATCGCCTACGGCCGCAAGCAGGCCAGCCGCGAGGAAGTGATCGCCGCCGCCAGGTTGGCCAATGCCCATGATTTCATCGTCGGCCTGCCCAAGGGCTACGACACCATCCTTGGCGAGAAGGGCGCCAACCTGTCCGGCGGCCAGCGCCAACGTCTGGCCATCGCCCGGGCGCTTTTGAAGAACGCGCCGCTTCTGATCCTCGACGAGCCCACCTCGGCCCTGGACGCCGAGACCGAGGCGCTCATTATGGAAGGCCTCGAACGGCTCATGACCAACCGCACCACCTTTGTCATCGCCCACCGCCTGTCCATGATGCGCCGGGCCGACATGATCCTGGTCATCAAGAACCAGCGGATTCACGAAATGGGCACGTTCGACGAACTGATGGCCAAAAACGGCGAGTTCGCCCGGCTCCACGCCATTCAAATGGGCACGGGCCACCCCGAGTCCGCCGAACCCGGGCCGCTGGTCTCCTGAGGGGCGGCGGGCCGGTATCGCCTGGCGCGGGAACCTCCCCTGGTGGGGTGTTTTCCGGCAGAAAACAGTGTGCTATGGCCGTGCGCGGCCCCTCTGGCCGTGGAGGTCCCCATGCGAAAAACGACGCGCTTTCGAGAACTTGTCAACGCTCCGGAAATCCTCATGCTGCCCGTGGCCCACGACGCCCTCGCCGCCCTGGCCATCGTCCAGGCCGGTTTTTCCGCCTTGTCCGTGGCCGGCTACGGTACGGCCGGCAGCGTCCTCGGCCTGCCGGACATCGGGGTCCTCAGCTCCACGGAAATGTTCGCCCAGTACGACCACATCGTGAACCGGGTGGACGTGCCGGTCATGGTCGACATCGACACCGGTTTCGGTGACGTCAACAACGTCATCCATGCCGTCCGGCAGGTGGAACGCCTGGGCGCGGCCGCGCTTTTTATCGAGGACCAGACCTTTCCCAAACGTTGCGGGCACATGGCCGGCAAATCCGTCGTCCCGGTCGAGGACTATCTGCCCAAGCTCAAGGCCGCGCTCTTCGCCCGGCAGGACCCGGACCTCGTCATCATGGCCCGCACCGACGCCGCCGCCGTCTACGGCATCGACGAGGCCATCCGCCGGGCCAATCTCTATGCCGCAGCCGGGGCGGACATGGTCTTTGTCGAGGCCGTGACCACTGTCGATGACATGCGCAAGGTCAACGCCGCCGTGTCGGTCCCGATCATGGCCAACATGATCGAAGGCGGACGCACGCCGTTTTTGCCGGCCGCCGAACTCCAGGAGCTGGGCTACGCCGCGGTCGCCTACCCGTGCGCCTCGGTCTTCACGGCCGTCCGGGCGCTCAAGAAGTGGGCCGCCCACTTGCGCTACCACGGCACCAGCGCCGGATTCGCCGGCCCCGACACCATGGTTGATTTCGAGGAATATTTTCGCTTTATCGGCGCGGCCGACATCCGGGAGCGGGAGAAACAGTTTTTTCCGCCGCAGACGGACGGCCCTAAGTGACGGTGCCTCCGGCGGCCGGGGGGGAGGCTCTCCCCCGGACTCCCTGCCAAGGGAGGCCGACGCGAGGAACCAAGCTCCGGAAAAATTCCCCATGCAAAAGCGCACCATCATCGTTTCCGGTCTGGCCGCGACCTACCCCCTGGGCGGCGTGGCCTGGGACTACATACAATACCTCCACGGCTTCTATCGCCTGGGCCACGATGTCTATTACCTGGAAGATACGGGCGGCTGGGCCTACGATCCCTTCAAGGTGACCTTCGTCGATGATTTGACGTATCATGTCGACTACCTGCGGAATTTTCTCAAGCGGCTGGACCCGGGCCTGGAGAAACGCTTCTGCATCATCGACCCCGATGGCCGCCATTGGGGCCTGTCGGCCGAGGACTTGGCCGGGGTGGTCAAGCGGGCCGACGTCTTCATCAACATCTCCACCACCTGCCAGTTGCGCGAGGAGTACGCCAAGATCCCGGTCAAGGTGCTCATCGATTCCGATCCGCTCTATACCCAGGAGCATTTTCCCGTCTACCTGGACGGCACCGTAGGGCAGGATGATCGGTGGCGCATTCAGGAAATGCTGCGGCACGACGTTTTTTTCTCCTTCGGTGAGAACATCCGGGAGGATTTCTGCACCGTGCCCAAGGGCGTGGTCGACTGGATTCCCACCCGCCAGCCGATCGTCCTTGACAGCTGGAGCGGCGCTCCGGCCAGGCCGCCGCACGACGTCTTTACCACGGTGCTTTCCTGGCAACCGGCGCAAAAGGGGCCGCTTGTGGCCGGCGTGCAGTACGGCGGCAAGAACATGGAATTCGAGAAGATGCTCGATCTGCCCAAAAAGACCACCGCCACGCTGGAATTGGCCTTGGGCGGCGGCCGTCCCCCGCGGGAACTGCTGCTCGAAAAGGGCTGGACGCTGGTCGACGGGTTCGCCATGTCCAAAACGCCCTGGGTCTACCGCGATTACATCTGGGACAGCCTGGCGGAATTCTCCACAGCCAAAAACGCCTATGTGGCCACCAAAAGCGGTTGGTTCTCCTGCCGTACGGCCTGCTACCTGGCCTCGGGCCGGCCGGCCGTGGTGCAGGACACGGGTTTTTCGCACTTCATGGACGTGGGGGAGGGCGTGCTCGCCTTCTCCGACGAGGAGGGGGCGCTTGCCGGCATCGAGGCCGTGCGCGCCGACTGGGACCGCCATTCCCGGGCCGCCCGGGCCTTCGCCGCCCGCTACTTCAATAGCGACGACGTGCTGACACGCCTGCTCGACGAGGCGCTGCGTTGATGGCGGCGCGGGACGCGCTGGCGCGGGGAGGCCTCCGGCGGCCAGGCGAGGCGCGGCCTCTCCTGGACCTCACCGCCGGGGGCATGATGCCCCCGGACCCCTCGCACCAGGACAGGGGGGCCGGGGACGTTGCCTGGACATATGGCCCCGGTGCGAGGGGGACGGGGGGGCATCGTGCCCCCCAGCAGGTCCAGGGCAGCGCCCTGGCCGCCGGAGGCCTTTTCCTTCTTCTTCTCGTCCTGCTTACCGGCCTGCCGGCCTGGGCCGAGGGCTTCGGCGTGGTCCGGGAGAACGGGGTGGCCTGGCTGACCATGCCGGGCGGGCCGCGGTTTTTTTCCATCGGCGCCGACACGGTCAACTGCGGGGCCGCGCGCTATCGGGAAACGGGCTATTTTTGCGAAAAGTACTATCCGGACGAGGCGGCCTGGGCGGCGGACGCCCAGAAGCGGCTGTACGCCTGGGGCTTCAACACCCGGGGCGGCTGGTCCGATCCCACCCGGGCCATGACCTTGCCGCTGGTCCCCGAGATCGACCTCGGCCGCAACAGCCGGCTGCACTGGTTCGATCCCTTCGCCCCGGACGCCCTGGCCCTCACCACGGCCAAGGCCCGGAAGCTGACGGCCCCGTATCGCGACGATCCCCAGGTCATCGGCTATTTCACCGACAACGAGGTGGGCTGGTGGAACGCGCCGCTGTTTCGCTGGTATCTGGCCAACGAGTGGGCCATCTACTCCAAGCAGGCGGTCTGGCGGATCATTTACGACTGGTATCAGGGCAGATGGGACCGGCTGCTGGTCGATTTCGTGCCCGGGCCGGGCATCGGGTCCTTCGAGGACCTGAAGCGCGGCGGCGCCAGCCTGAAATTGCGGCCGGGCGGGCAGGGCATCCGCTGCATCCAGCGGGTGACCGCCGCCTGCGCCAGGCGCTATTACGAGCTGATCCGCGCGGCCCTGCAGGCCGCCTCTCCCGGCAAGCTCGTCATGGGCGACCGGCTGCCCCTGTATTATAACCAGGACGCGGTGCTGGCCACCCGGGGGCTGGTGGACGTCCTTTCCACCAACTACAACGTGGACACCCCCGACGGCTGGGTGGCGCCGTACTATTTCGACGGGCTGGCCAAGCTGGCCACGGCGCCGGTGCTCATTTCGGAATTTTTCTTCGCCGCCGATGCAAACCGTTCCGGCAACGTCAATAACGGCCATTTGATGCACGTGGCCACCCAGGCCGAGCGGGCCAAGGGCGCGGCAGCGGCGGTGCGGCATTTCGCCGCCTTCCCCAATCTGGTCGGGCTCCACTGGTTCCAGTATTACGACGAGCCTTCGGGCGGCCGCAGCGACGGCGAGAATTTCAACATGGGGCTGGTGGATACGGCGAACCGGCCCTACCAGGGGTTGGTTACGGCCCTGGCGGCGGCCAACGCCGAGGCCCCGCGCATCCATGCCGCAAGCGCCCACCGGACCATACCGCCGCAGCCGGCGGTCCTGGCCATCCGGCCCGCGCCGGGGCCGCTGCGCACCGATGACACCTCCCTGGCCGATTGGCCGGACAAGGCCGGCACGCGGCTGCCCTGGTTTCGGGTGCCCGCGCCGTACGTACCTTTCGGCGACGTGCATCTGACCTGGCGGCCCGAGGGATTGGCCCTGTTCCATCTGGCCCAAAATTACGTCGATCTCGGCATGTTGGCCTATACGGGCGACTATCCGCTGTCCGAGACCTACCAGCTGCATCTGGAAGTGGACGCCGGGGAGGGGCTGCGGCATTTCGTGGTCTGCCTGGTACCCGGGCCGCATCCGGTCTATCCGAAACGCTTCGAGATCGAACCGAGGCTCTACGAAGTGGCGGCCGACGGTTCCTACCGCCGGATCGCGGACAAGGGACTGCTGCAGGGCATGGGCAAGCCCCTGCCGCATATCGCCGTGGAACTGTTTGTCCCGGCCCGGCTTTTGGGCGTGGCGCGGCTGACCCCGGGGATGCCGCTCAAGCTGCGCATCCGGGCCACCATGTTCTATCGGCAAATGGACATGGTTTTCGGCGCGGCCGACGCCAAGGACCCGGCGCATCCCGGGCTGCAACCGGCGGTCTGCGCCGGAGGTGGGGCGGGAAATGCCTCCGGCGGCCAGGGCACTGCCCTGGGCCGGCCGGGGGGATCATCCCCCCGGACCCCTGAAGAAGGGGGGATGTGGTTGCAATGAACTCCCTCTGGTGCGAGGGGTCCGGGGGCATCATGCCCCGGCCGCCGGAGGCATTCTTCATCCTCATCAGGAGTAGAGGAAAGGCATTATGAGCACGAACATTCTGGTGACGGGCGGGGCGGGCTACATCGGCTCGCATGCCTGCAAGGCGCTTAAGGCGGCGGGGTTCACGCCGATCACCCTGGACAACATGATCTACGGCCACGAGTGGGCGGTCAAATGGGGGCCGCTGGTCCGGGGCGACATCTTAAACCGGGCCGATCTGGACCCGGTGTTCGAGGAATACAAGCCGGCGGCGGTGCTGCATTTCGCGGCCTTCGCCTATGTGGGCGAGTCCGTGGCCGATCCGGAGAAGTATTACCGCAACAACGTGGCCGGCACCTTGTCGCTGCTGTCCGCCATGCGCCGTCATGACTGCACGCGCATCGTCTTTTCCAGCACCTGCGCCACCTACGGCGCGCCGGACCGGGTGCCCCTGACCGAGGATCATCCCACCCGGCCCATGAGCCCTTACGGCACGACCAAGCTCATGATCGAGCGGATGCTCAAGGATTTCGCGGCGGCCTACGGGTTTCGTTTCATGGCGCTTCGTTATTTCAACGCGGCCGGCGCGGACCCCGACGGCGAGATCGGCGAGGACCATATTCCGGAATGCCATCTCATTCCCCTGGTCATTGCGGCCGGTCTTGGCCGGATGCCGCACGTGACGATTTTCGGCACGGACTATCCCACGCCGGACGGCACGGCCGTGCGCGACTACATTCACGTGACGGATCTGGCCGAAGCGCATGTCCTGGCCGTCGGCAAGCTTTTGGCCGGCGGGGCGAGCGCCACCTACAATCTGGGCACGGGCACGGGCAATTCCGTGCGCGAAGTGATCCGGGCCGTGGAGAAGGTCTCGGGCAAGCCCGTTCCCGTCGTGGAAGGACCGCGTCGGGCCGGGGATTCGCCGGGACTCTACGCCGATTCCGGGGCCATCATCCGCGCCCTCGGCTGGAAGCCGCGCTTCATGGATATCAACGCCATCGTGGAGACGGCGTGGCACTGGCATTTGCGCCATCTTCCAGGAGAAATGGGTTGCAATACGCCCCGTCCCTGATAAGGAGAGCGTAAAGAAGCATTCAGGTTTCCGGAGGCGGCGTCATGGATCGCATCCCCTTTGGCATTGATTTCCATTCGATCCGCAACAGGAACGAAAGCCGGGTCATTGAGATTCTTGGCGGGGTCCTGGACGAGTTTCCGGGCTTCGTACCGACGCGCGGGGATGTGGAAGACATCTACGCCCTGGCGCTCAATATGCTGCCGGCCCGGTATGCCCAGGCGGTGAGCCTGGTCATGGAGGAGCCGGTCACGGACGAGATGATACGGCTCATGGTGCGGGAGGCCGTGCGCACGGTGCAGCATCGGCCCCATGCCTAGGGTCGGTTTTTTTCCCCGAAAGTGCCACCCTGAAACATTCACCGGAGAACGACGTATGCGAAAATCATTGCCGCTTTTGGCGCTTCTTCTGGCCTGTCTGGGGATTGTCCCGGCGGCTGCCCAGGCCGCCAGACATGGGGCCGGTTTTGGCTTCTACCGGGTGGACGCCTATCGCCTCGTTTTTTCCGACGAGCAGAACAAAAAGCTGGATGCCGTCCTTGCCCCGGCCGGGCAGGAGTTCGCTCCGCTCTATAAGGAAAGGATGGCCGAGCTGCAAAAGCTCCGGGATATGCTCAAGTCCGAGGATGCCAAGGATACGGACATCCGGGCCCAGGTGACCAAGATCTCCGACATCGACTACCAGATCGCCCTCAAGAAGGCGAATTGCATCCGGGCCATCCGCAAGATCGCCACGCCCGAGCAACTGACCAAGATCGACGCCCTGGAGGCCAAGCGGACCAAGCAGCGGCAGAAGCTCCACACCATCAAGGTCTCGCCGCCCGCCGCCGCCCAGCCCGAAGGCGCGACGAACTGACGCGAAGCGCTTTTCCGACTCAAAACGGGCCGGCGGAAGGAATCCCCTTCCGCCGGCCCGTTTTTTTCCCCATCGAGGGGCCCGGGGGCCTCATGCCCCCCGGCCGCCGGAGGCCTCATGCCCCTTACCCCTTGGCGTGCAGGGCGCTGGCGTCGGCCAGGAGGTCGTTGATGCGGGACACCATCTGGTGCGGGTCGGCCAGGTAGCCGTCCAGCAGCAGGGCCGAGTCGTAGAGCTGTTCCACGGACCGGACGAGGAAGGTATCGGCGGCGTCGCGGCGGTAGATTTCCAGCAGGTTGCGGATCAGCGCGTGGTCGCGGTTGATCTCCAGGGCCTTTTTCGGAATCGAGGTATCCTTGGTGACGAGCTGCATGATCCGCTGCATGCTCGAGGTCATGTGTTCGTCGGGGGAGACCAGGCAGGACGGGCTTTGGGTGAGCCGGGTGGAGAGGCGCACGTCGGTGATCCGGTCGCCCAGGACCTCCTTGATCTTCTTGAGGAAGCCATCCACGGAAGCGGCGTCGTCCTTGGAGAGTTCCGGCATTGCGGGCTTGGGAGCGGTCTCCTCGAAGAGGTCGAGTTCGTTCGCCTCCACATGCTCGGCCGACTTGATGGTCAGCTCCTTGTAGGTGCGGATCGATTCCATGATGAATTCGTCCACCGGATCGTAAAGATAGAGGACTTCCAGTCCCTTGGCCCGAAAGACTTCCAGGTGCGGGTTGAGGTCCAGGGCGGCGCGCGACGGTCCGGACAGGAAGTAGATGGTTTTCTGGCCATCCCGGACCCGGGTGACGTAATCGGCCAGGGAGGCCAGGTTGGCGCCCTCGGCGACGGCCGAGGAATCGAAGCGGATCAGGTCGGCAAAGCTCTCGCGGTTGGCGTAATCGCCGTAGCCGAGCTTCATACCCTGGCCGTGCTGCTTAAAAAATTCGTTGTACTTGGCCGGGTCTTCCTTGGCCAGGGCCTTGAGCTTGTCGAGGATCTGCTTGGTCAGGACGGACTCGATCTTGCGCAGGACCACGTTTTCCTGCAGCGTTTCGCGGGAGATGTTGAGCGGCAGGTCCTCGGTATCCACCACCCCGCGCACGAAGCCCAGGTATTCCGGGATGACTTCCTTGACGTCCTTGGAGATGAGCACGCGGCGGACGTAGAGGTCCAGGCCGTGGTGCAGGTTGTCGCGGAAGGTCATGGGACCCATGCCGTGCTTGGGGATGAAAAGCAGGGCCGTGAACTGGACCGGGGCATCCACGCTCACGTGGATGGTGACCAACGGTTCCTCGGGATCGAAGGTCAGGAATTGATAGAATTCCTTGTATTGCTCCGGAGTGACCGAGAATTTGGATTCGCGCCACAGGGCCGGGATGGTGTTGGACTTCTGGCCGTCGACCAGGATCGGGAAGGAAATGAAGCTCGAATGCTTGGTCAGGATGGCCTTGACCTTATCCGCCTTGGCGAATTCCTTGGCGTCCTCGCGCAGGAGAATTTCGATGGTGGTGCCGCGCGGCGCGGCGTCCGGGATCTCCTCCACGGAGAAGCTGCCGGAGCCGTCGGACTCCCAACGGGCCGCGGCCACGCCGGGCTTGAAGGAGCGGGAGGTGACGATCACCTTTTCGGCCACCATGAAGACCGAATAGAACCCGACGCCGAAGCGGCCGATGAGGTTGCCGGCCGCGTCGGGCTCGCCGCCGGCCTCCTTGTTGTCGGCCACCGAACGCATGAAGGCTTCGGTGCCGGATTTGGCGATGGTGCCCAGGTTGTCGACCATTTCGTCGCGGGTCATGCCGCAGCCGGTGTCGACGATGGCCAGACGCTTGCCGGTTTCGTCCGTGGAGATACGGATTTCCAGGGGAGCGTCCGGCTCGATCATTTCCGTGCCCCGGTTGGTCTCGAAGCGCAGCTTGTCCAGGGCGTCCGAGGCATTGGACACCAGCTCGCGCAAAAAGATCTCGCGGTTGGTGTAGATGGAGTGGGTGATGATATCCAGGAGCTTGCGAATTTCGGCGCGAAATTCATGCGTTTCGCCGGCAGGGGCGGCAGTCATGAGCGTCTCCTTTGTTGAGTGTGTCGTGCCGGCCAGGGGCCGAAAAAAAGTCCGCCCGCGTGGCGCGGGTCGAGACCGATCGGGGAGCGACTCCCCGTATGGCATACTTTCCAGAAGAAATAATCTGCCGGATCCGCCTGTCAAGACGACGGCCGCGTTCGGGGCGGGCAAACGGGAAAAAAACGATCTCCATTGACAGTCCGCCTTCTTGGGTTATGTTTCGTTGTGAGAAAGATCCTTGTCAGGAGGTGGATATATGGTCATTGATCTGAGTCCGTTTTACGGAGCGTCCAGTCCCTTTGACCGACTTTTCGAGACCTTGTGGCCGTCCATGGCCATAAGCCAGCGGAGCGTTTCCTATCCGCCGCTCAATATCGGCGAGGATGATGACAACCTGTATGTCCGTTGTGAGATTCCGGGCATGGACATTGCTGACCTGGAACTGACGTTGACGGACTCGAGCCTGGTCATCAAGGGCGAGCGCAAGTCCGTGCAGGGGAAGTATTATCGCCAGGAGCGCCCCACCGGCTTTTTCCAGCGGGTGGTGAACATCCAGGCCGCCATTGCCCGGGACAAGGTGTCCGCCACCATGCGGGACGGGGTGCTGGAAGTGGTCGTGCCCAAGTCCGATGAGAGCAAGCCCAAGAAGATCACCATCGAGGCGGTATAAGGAGGTTGGCCATGACTGAGAACGCTTCCCAGAACGAGGAACGCCGGTTGCCTCGGGTCAAGCCGGCCACGGATATCATCGAAAAGGAAGACGGATTTTATATCTATGTGGATATGCCGGGCGTGGAGAAGAAGGACCTGGTGATCGACCTCAACGAGGACGAACTCAAGGTGTCGGGCAAGGCCGATTACGAGATGCCCGAGGGACGCAAGCTGGCCCATGTGGAGTTCGGGGGCGGCGAGTACTTCCGCAGCTTTACCATCTCCCACATTGTGGACAAGGAGCGCATCAAGGCCACGCTGCAAAACGGGGTGCTGGAATTGCATCTGCCGCGTCTGGAAAAGGTGCAGCCCCGGAAGATCGAGATTCAGGCCGGCTAGGGCGACAGCCCGGAAGTGGCCGGCCTTGTGACGGGCGGCTTCGGCGGCCCAAGGCGCAAGGCCGGCCCGACAGGTGCGACGAAAGTCGGGGCGTGGGAGTCTCTTCCCGCGTCCCGATTTTTTTTATGCTGCGTCGGCGCCCGGCCGAACGGCCGGACGGGCCTGGCGAAGGGGACGGGAAGCGGATTTTTTAAAAGGCCCTGGGGGGCGATGGGGGGGACAGGCAACCCCCGGGACAGTACTGCCGGGACCAACGACTGTGCTGGCTTGGGAATTGACAAGGCAGGCAATCCACTGCATGGTGAGTCGCTTTTTGAATCTGACAAAGCTGATTGGGAGGAATCGCAATGGAAGATTATTTGAAAAGCGCGCTGGAGATTGTCAAGGCTCAGGCATCCGTCCGCAATATGACCGACGAGGAGATCACTTCCATGGTGCGTCGGTTGGCTGCCGGTATCCGTGACATCAGCCTTGGAGCGTGCCCTGACGAGGCGGAACAACCGCTGGATCTCGATCCGAAAAAGGCCGTGAAGGAAAAGACGGTGACCTGTCTGGAATGTGGTAAGGCATTCAAGGTTATCACGAAAAAGCATCTTGCTTCCCATGGTTTGACCCCGGAGGAGTACAAGGCCAAACATGGCTACAAGAAGTCCATGCCACTGGTGTGCAAGTCCCTGCAGCGCGAGCGCCGCAAGAAAATGAAGGAGATGCGCTTGTGGGAGAAGAAGGGAAAAATGGTGGCCTAAGCCAAGGACTTCGGCTATAGGGAGACCGCGTTCGGGAGAGGTCGCGCGAGATGCGCCCGCCCTGCGGGGAAGGGACTCGGTTTCCCGGGGCGTGGCAATCATATACGACAAGGAGATCGCACGCATATGGCAAAGACAGACATCATCGCCAAAATTCAGGCCAACGCCGGCATTGCCACCAAGGCCGAAGCGGGAAAAGTGCTTGATGCCGTTCTGGCGGCCATCCAGGATACGCTGGCCGCCGGAGACGCCTTGACGTTGACCGGTTTTGGTGCGTTCAAGGTGTCCGAACGGGCCGCTCGGACCGGCCGGGACCCCCGCACCGGCAAGGCCATCGACATCCCTGCTTCCAAGGCCGTGCGCTTCACGCCGGGCAAGAGCCTCAAAGAGGCCGTGAAGTAGTCACCGTCGGCTTTTTGATCCGATCCGATGCAAGAGCCGCAGTGACCTGCGGCTCTTTTTTTTATGATCCCCACCGGGCGGGCGGGAGCGCCTTCGGCGGCCGACGGGGAGGGAGCCCTTTGGCCTCCCGAGAGGATTTGAGCGGTTGCCGTTTGAGGCTTGCGGCAAGGAAAGGCCTGCCGGGAAGTGGGCAGCACGCTCAAAGGGTGCACCCCCTGGCCGCCCAAGGTTCCCCCTGCGGTCCAGCGGGCAACATTTGCAGAAAACTGCCGGTGCATGCCGCTTCGCGGTCACGGCAAACCGCGGGACGGAACCGGGTGGCGTGGTTTCGGAGCCGCCCCCTTCCCGGGGCGGATGGCGGCGCGGCCCGGGCCGCGCCGCCCCCGTGTGTCCCTGTCCGGGGAGGGCTTGACAAAGCCCGGGAAGGGAATAATTTTTAACGAACGTTCAGTAGTCTTGCGACGGAGTTTTCATGGCAGCCCTTGGTATTCGCGAAAAAATTTTGGATACGGCCTCCCGTCTGTTTGCGGCCAAGGGCTATGCCGCCGTGTCCATGCGGCGCGTAGCCACGGAAGCCGGCATGACCCCGGCGAATTTATATTATCATTTCAAGGATAAGGAAGACCTTGTCCGGTCGTCGCTGTCGTATGTGTTCCAGGGCAAGTCCCAGGCCTTTGAAGCCATCGTGCGGGAAGAGGCGGCAGATCCGGTGCACTGCCTGGAGCGCACGACGGCGTGGTTTGCCGAACTGCTTTTCGAGGATGCCATCTTTACCAAGCTCTTCGTGCGGGAACTGCTGGAAGGCGATAGCAATCGTTTGGAATTTTTAACAAAAAATGTTTTCCAAGGTCCGTTCAGCGCGCTGGTCGCCATGATTGAAGGCTCGTTCGAGGCCGTGGACCCTATCCTGGCCGCGCTTTTTCTGACGAGCACGGTCCTTGGCTATGTCCAGTTTTCCGGGGTCATCCCCCATCTGCGCGGGGCGCGGCCGGAATATATCGATCCGACAAAGATCACGCTGTATCTCATGAAGGAAATCCGCAAAAGCGCCAGGAAGCAGAACGCGAAGAAAGAATAACAGCAAAGTACTCATCGGTGTTTGTGATAAAGTGGATGGTTTGAGGTTGTGGTAAGCACCTTGCCCGGTTATGTATTTGAAGTCGTATCTTCCTTCCCTGTCAAGAGCCTGAGTCTTCCCTGCCGCTCCTGTTCCTTTACTATTGCCAAAAGTACGTTTTATCGTGCCAATAGAGAGAAAGTCCATTTATGATTTGCTGGAGGTTCATGATGCACTCAAAGCGCAATGTGTCGTATGCGGTGCAGCGTACGGTGCTGCCGCTGGCCCTGGTCGCCCTTTTCCTGCTCGCCGGGTGCGATCGCAAACCCAAGGCCGGGGCCCGTCCCGTTCCCGAAGTCTCCACGGTGACCATCGCGCCTCAAAACGTGGTGCTGTCCACGGAACTCTCCGGCCGGACCTCCTCTTTCCGGATCGCGGAAATTCGTCCCCGGATAAACGGACTGATCCAGCGGCGTCTGTTCACGGAAGGCTCCGACGTCAAGGCCGACCAGGTTCTTTACCAGATCGACCCCGCCCCGTTCCAGGCGGAATTGGATACCGCCGCGGCTGCCCTGGCCCAGGCCGTGGCCAAACTGCCGGCCACCCGCTCCCGGGCCGAGCGCTATCGCCAGTTGCTCACCGACAGTGCCTTAAGCCAACAGGACTACGATGACGCGGCCTCCTCCCTCAATGAACTCAAGGCGAATATCGTTTCCTTGCAGGCCCGCGTGGAAACGGCCCGCATCAACCTGGGCTACACCAAGGTGACCGCCCCCATCTCCGGACGCATCGGCAAGTCCAACGTGACCGACGGCGCCATCGTCACGGCCTATCAGGCCACGCCGTTGGCCACCATCCAGCAGCTCAACCCCATTTATGTCGATGTGCCGCAATCGACGTCCGAGCTTTTGGATCTGAAAGCCCGCTTCGCGGCGGGCGTCCTCAATCCCCACATGAAGGACCAGAACAAGGCCAATCTCATTTTGGAGAACGGCAAGGCCTATTCGCTGGAGGGGACGTTGCAGTTCAGCGACGTGACCGTGGACCCGACCACCGGCTCGGTGACCTTGCGGCTGGTCTTCCCCAACCCGGAAGGGGTGATCCTGCCGGGGATGTTCGTGAAAACGATTATCAAGGAAGGCGTCAACGATCAGGCCATCCTGGTGCCCCAGCAGGGCGTGGCTCGCGATTCCAAGGGCAACCCCTACGTCCTGCTCGTCAATGCCGAGAACAAGGTGGCGTTGCGGCATCTGAAGCTTGATCGGTCCATCGGCAACCAGTGGCTGGTGTCCGACGGCCTGGCTCCCGGGGATCGGGTGATCGTGACCGGTGCGCAGATGCTGCGGCCTGGCGCGGAGGTCAAGGTCGTTCCGGTCGCGCCGTCGCAGGCGGGGCAGCAACCGTCAGGGCAGAAGCAGACTCCGGTCGGGCAGAAGCAGACCGCCGATTCCGGCGAAAATCCTGAGGAGGGTGGTCGCTGATGCTGTCGAAGTTTTTCCTGGATCGACCGGTCTTCGCCTGGGTCATCGCCATCATTCTGCTGTCCCTGGGCGGGCTGGCCATCTACAGCATGCCCATTTCGCAGTATCCGCCCATCGCGCCGCCGTCGATCTCCATCACGGCCTATTACGCCGGCGCCTCGGCCGAGACGGTGGAAAACACCGTCACCCAGATCATCGAGCAGAAGATGACCGGCCTCGACGGCCTGCTCTATCTGTCCGGCACCAGTTCCTCCTCGGGCGAGGCCCGGATCGAGCTGACCTTCACCCCGGGGACCGATCCGGATATCGCCTGGTCCAAGGTCCAAAACAAACTGCAGCTGGCCACGGCCAGTCTGCCCGATACGGTGCAACGCGCCGGCATCAAGGTCAGCAAATCCACCCGGAACTACCTGATCGTCGTCGGCCTGATCTCCGAGGACGGCAGCATGCGCGGCGAGGACCTGCGCGATTATGCCCAGTCCACCCTGGAAAAGATCCTGTCCCGGGTGCCGGGCGTCGGCGAGGTGGAGAACTTCGGGACCCAGTACGCCATGCGCGTCTGGCTCGACCCGGACAAGCTCAACAGCTACAATCTGACCGTCGGCGACGTCATCACGGCGCTCAACGCCTACAACGTCGAGGTGTCCGCCGGCCAGTTGGGCGGCGCGCCGACCGTCGCCGGCCAGCATCTCAACGCCCCCATCGTCGTCCAGCATCTGCTCCAGACGCCGGACGAGTTCGCCGTCATCCCCATTCGCATCAATCCGGACGGCTCGGTGGTCCGCATCAAGGACATCGGCCGGACGGAACTGGGCTCCGAACGCTCCGATATCGTCGGCTTCAACAACGGCATGCCCTCGGCCGGCATGGCCATCCGACAGGCTTCCGGCGCCAACGCCCTGGCCACGGCCGACGCCGTGAAGCAGAAGATGGTGGAGATGAGCCAGTTTTTCCCGCCGGGCATGAAGGTGGTCTACCCCTATGACACCACGCCCTTTACCAAGGTGGCCATCGACGAGGTGGTCAAGACCCTGTTCGAGGCGGTCGGGTTGGTCTTTGTCATCATGTTCGTGTTCATGGGCAACATCCGGGCCACGCTGATCCCGACCATCGCCGTGCCGGTGGTGCTCATGGGCACCTTTGCCGTGCTGAATTTTTTCGGCTTCTCCATCAACATGCTGACCATGTTCGCCATGGTGCTGGCCATCGGCCTGCTGGTCGACGACGCCATCGTGGTGGTGGAAAACGTGGAGCGCGTCATGTCCGAGGAGGGGCTGCCTCCCCGGGAGGCCACGGCCAAGTCCATGGAGGAGATCACCAGCGCCCTGGTCGGCATCGGCCTGGTGCTGTCGGCGGTCTTCGGGCCCATGGCCTTTTTCCAGGGCTCCACCGGCGTGCTCTATCGCCAGTTCTCCATCACCATTATCGCCTCCATGCTGCTTTCGGTGGTCGTGGCCTTGGTGTTGACCCCGGTCCTGTGCGCGACGTTTTTAAAGCCCGTGCCCAAGGGCCATCAACCTTCGGAATCCGTGGTCTTTTTCCTGCGGCCTTTTTTCCGCGTCTTCAACAAGGTCTTTAATCGGGTCCGGTCCGTCTATATCGATGTGGTCGGCCATTCCTTCGCCAAGTGGACGCGCTACATCGCCGTCTACGTGCTGCTGGTGGTCGCGGTGGCCTTCCTCTTCAAGCGCATGCCCACCGCCTACATTCCGGACGAGGATCAGGGCATTCTGACCGTCCAGGCCGTGCTGCCCTCGGGCTCCACCACCCTGGAGCAGACGCAGCAGGTCATGGCCAAGGTCCGCAACTACTTCCTGGTCCAGGAAAAAGAGGCCGTCGAATCCTTCATGGACATCGACGGCGTCAGCTTCGGCGGTCAGGGGCAGAACATGGCTCTCGCCTTCGTCAAGCTCAAGGACTGGCACCTGCGCCAGCGGCCGGACCTCAAGCTCAAGGCCCTTACCGGCCGGGCCACGAAGTATTTGAGCCAGATCAAGGAGGCCATGGTCTTCGCCTTTCCGCCGCCGCCGGTGGTGGAACTGGGCATGGCCTCGGGCTTCGACTTCGAGCTCCAGGACCGGAGCGGGCTGGGCCACGATAAATTGATGGCCGCCCGCAATCAGTTGCTGTCTATGGCCAGGAAGGACCCGCGCCTGGTCCGGGTCCGGCCCAACGGCATGGAGGACGTGGCGGAATTCCATCTCGACGTGGATTGGAACAAGGCCGGTGCCCTCGGCGTGCCCATCAACTCCATCCATACCACCGTGTCCGCCGCCTTCGGCAGCTCCTACGTCAACAACTTCGTCCAGGGCGGCCGGGTCAAGCAGGTCTACGTCCAGGCGGACGCGCCGTTCCGCATGCAGCCCCAGGACCTCAAACGGCTCTACGTCCGCAACACGGCGGACAAGATGGTGCCGCTGTCCTCCTTCGCCACCGGCCGCTGGACCATGGGTTCGCCGCAGCTCGAGCGGTACAACGCCTTCCCGTCCATCAACATCTGGGGCGAGCCGGCGCCCGGCCACAGCACCGGCGAGGCCATGAGCGCCATGGAGGAAATGGCAGGCAAGCTGCCGCAGGGGATCGGCTTCGACTGGACGGGACTCTCGTACCAGGAACGCATGGCCACGGCCCAGGGGCCCGTCCTCTACGCCTTCTCGATTTTCGTGATTTTCCTGTGCGTGGCGGCTCTGTACGAAAGCTGGACCATCCCCATCGTCAACATGCTCATGCTGCCGCTGGGCGTTTTGGGCGCCGTGATGGCCACGACGTTGCGGGGCTTCCCCAACGACGTCTACTTCCAGATCGGCTTCCTGACCACGCTCGGGCTTTCCACCAAAAACGCCATCCTGATCATTCAGTTCATCAAGGAACGGATGGGGCACGGGGAAAGCCTGATCGACGCCACCCTGGGCGCCGTGAAAACCCGGTTCCGTCCCGTGATGATGACCTCCCTGGCCTTCTTTTTCGGCGTGTTGCCCCTGGCTCTGGCCCAGGGCGCCGGCGCCGGGGCCATGAACGCCATCGGCACGGCGGTTTGTGGCGGCATGCTCTCCGCCACGTTTATTGATCTTATCTTCATCCCTCTGTTCTTTGTTCTCGTTTCTCGCCGGTTCATGAGCAAGAACCCGGCGCGCACGCAGTAAGGCCGAAGGGGCCGCCCTGTGCCTGACAGGGCGGCCCCTTTGCGCCGTGCTTTTGCGTAGGGTTTGCCGGCGCACGCGCTGCACAATGCCATGACGGCAGAGCGATGCCCCATCCTGTAATCGCCTGAAATCATATTGGGATGCCAAAGGGCGGCGCCCTTTGGCCGCCGGAGGCATTCCCGCCGACGCAAGTGGGCAGCGGCCCCAGAGAGAACAAACACGGCATCCCCGCTGCCGCAGTGTGCGAGGACGCCCGCCCTACGCCCCCCTGGCGGGAGAAGCTTACGCGCCCGTGTCCTTCCAGACGACCGCGCGGTTTTTCCCGAGCCGCTTGGCCTCGTACATGGCTTTGTCCGCCAAGGTGAGGCTCCGGGCGAGATCGGATGCGTCGGGCCTGGAGAGGGCGATGCCGATGCTGCACCCGATACCGTAGCCCAACGTGTCCACCTTCCCGACGATGCGCTCCGCAAGGGCTGTCGCCGCCGAGGCCAGATGGTCCTTGCCGGCCGAGAGGCAGATGGCGAACTCGTCTCCGCCCAGGCGGCAGACCACATCGGTGTCACGCACGCTTTCGCGCAAAATGACGGCCACGCCGCGAAGGATAGCGTCGCCCTGGTCGTGTCCGTACACGTCGTTGACCTGCTTGAAGCCGTCGAGATCGAGGTACATGACGGCCAGTCCCCGCCCGGCATCGTTGCGGAGGCCTTCTTCGAGCGCGCGGGCAAGCTCCCAGAAGCGGGCCCGCCCGGGCAAGCCGGTGAGCTGGTCGGTCATGGCCTGTTCTTCCCGATTCTTGGCTGCCAGCAGGCCCGCGCGCACCGCTCCCATTTCGCGGATGATCGTCCCCTCCTCGAAGGTGGGGCGACCGGTTGACAGTGCGGCGGAAGCCGAGGCCAGCTCGCTGATGTCGCGGCCCAGCCGGCGCGATAGCAACTGCGAAGCGATGACGCCGATCAGGGCGCAGGCAAAGCCGACCGCTCCGAATTTGAATAACAACCGCCGCAACGGCCGGACAAAGGCGATCCGCGGCAGGCTGACCGTCACCCGCCAACCCCACTGTCCAACGTCGATCAGGGCCGTTTCAATCCGCTCGTCCCTCTTTTCTCCGGTGCTCCCCTGCGGGGCCGTGCCGCCCGTGTCCTTCGGATCGGCCGCATCCGAGTAGAGGGGGCCATAAACGGCGACGGGAGTATTGCCGGCCATCACGGCGGCGCTCCAGGTTTGGGGAAAATATTGTTGCCGCAGGATGGCCTCGATGTCCGCGACGGGCATGATCGCGCGCAGGCAATAGCGCGCCTGCTTGGCGACGAAGATCGGTACGCCCAGGGCCGTGACCATTTTGTGGGAGACCGTTCCATAGAAGGCTCCGGAAACCTGCGGGCGCTTTGCGGCGATGACCTGGGCGGCGGAGGCTGGATCCCTGGTGTCGGGAAGCCGTGTCCCATAGGGCTGCAAGGTATTGAAGATGATTTTCCCGTCAGGATCGATGAGGGCGATGGAGTAAAATTCGGGATTGCTGGCAATGAGCCGGGCAGAGTGGTTGTAGAGGGCTTCGATGTTATTGGTTTGGGCGGCATTTCCGTTGGCGATGGCGATGAGGATGGCCGCTCTGGACGCTATGAACCGTTCGATGTTCAGGGAAAGGGCCATGGCGGCCTGATCCAGCCGTATTTTTTCGTCATATTGCTGATTGTCTACCAAGACGGCCAAGGATGCGATGGAAAAAAGAATCATCGGCAGGGAAGAAATGGCGGAGAGAAGCATAAGCCAGGTGCGAAAGCTGACGTTGAAGGATTTGAGATCGTTCATGACAGTCACCTCGCCGGCATAGTGTCGCAACGCTGTCGTCCATCTTTTCTAGTACACCACCCCGAGGAAGCATACCCTCTTTCCTTGAGCGATCGCTCCGCCATGGCCTGTCGCCGCGATTTCGCCGGCAGTGGAATTTGAACACGCTGGAATTTTGGCTGTTAGGGGCAAGCCCGTTGGCCGCCGGCGGCGCCGAAGCACCGGCACCCCCCCTACGGCAGCGACGACAGGATGCCGACCACCGTTCCGGTCATCAGCGAAGCGAGCAGCCCGGCCAAAAGGGCCCGGCCGCCCAGGGACGTGATCTCGCCCCGCCGTTCGGGGCACAGCGTGCCCATGCCGGCAAGCAGGATGCCCACACTGCCGCAGTTGGCGAAGCTGCACATGGCATAGGTCAGAATCAGCCGGGAATGGGCCGACAGGGCCTCCGGCGGCAACTTGGCCATGTCGATGAAGGCGATGAATTCGTTGAGGACGACCTTGGTGCCGAGGAGCGTGCCGGCCGTGGTCGCCTCGGCCCAGGGGATGCCCACCAGCCAGGCTACCGGAGCCATGACCAGCCCGAGCATCCGCTCCAGGGTCACGGGCGCGCCGGCCACGGCCGGCAGGGCCGCGAGCGCGATGTCGGCCAGCTTGATGAGGGCGACGAACACGAGCAGCGTGGCCACGATGCTCCAGAACAGCTTCAACCCGTCGGCCGTGCCCGAAACCACCGCGTCCATGGCCCCGCCGGCCGGGGATCGCGGCAATGTGCGGCCCAGCGTCGGCTGGCCGGTCTCCGGGATCATGAGGGCGGCCACCAGCAGGGCGGCCGGGGCGTGGATGATCGAGGCGGCCAGGATATGCCCCACGGCGTCGGGGATGACGCTTTTGAGCACCGTGGCGTAGAGCATGAGCATGGTGCCGGCGATGCAGGACATGCCGGTGGCCATCATGGCGAACAGCTCGCTGCGGGTCATGCGGGCGATATACGGCCGGATGAGCAGGGGCGATTCGACCATGCCGAGAAAAATGCATCCCCCGGCCCCCACGCCGAGCACCCCGCCGATGCCCATGGTCTTTTCCAGCACTGCGGAAAAGCCGAGCACCACCTTGGGCAGGATTTTCCAGTAATAAAGCAGGGCGGTCAAGGCCGCGACGACGATGACCAGGGGCAGGGCCTGAAACCCCAGAATGAAGGCGGCGCCCTGGTCCGTGGTGGCAAAGGGCGCCGGGCCGCCGCCCACGTAGCCGAAAACGAAGGCCGTACCGGCCCGGGTCGCCTCGTCCATGGCCGTCACCAGGGCGTTTAAGGCCAAAAAGACCGTGCGCAGGAAGGGGGCCTTCAGGATGCAGGCGGCGATCAGCACCTGCAGGCCGAGTCCCCCGGCCACCATGCGCCAGGGAATGCGTCCCCGCTGCTCGCTGACGGCGGCGGACACGGCCAGCAGGACCACCAGGCCGAGCAGACTTTGCAGCATGGGGGCGGACTCCCTACAGCAGGTCCCAGAGCATGCGCGTGGCCATGGCCAGCAGGAAGAGGGCGAAAACGCGTTTGAGCACCACGACCGGCAGGGTATGGGCCAGCCGCGCGCCGAATTTGGCCGTGATCATGCTCATGGCCGCGATGCCGCACAGGGCCGGCAGGTAGATAAAGCCGATGCACAGCGGCGGCAGGCCTGTGGCCCCCAGGCCGTTGGCCAGGTAGCCGATGGCCCCGGCCAGGGCGATGGGCAGGCCGATGGCCGCCGCCGTACCCACGGCCACATGGATGGGAACGTTGCACCAGCTCAAAAAGGGCACGGTCATGATGCCGCCGCCGATGCCGACCAGATTGGAAACCGTCCCGATGATGCCGCCGGCGGTGGCCAGACCGACCGGGCCGGGCAGCTGCCGCGACGGCTTGGGTTTGATGTTGAGCAACATCTGGATGGAGACGTAATAGAGCAGAATGGCGAAGGCGCCCTTGAGGATTCGGGTGGAAAGCTGGGCGGCTATCCAGGAACCGGCGAAGGCCCCGATCAGAATGCCGGGGGTAAATCGCTTGAAGATGTCCCAGCGTACCGCGCCGTGCCGGGCATGAGCCCGGAAACTGGAAAACGAGGTGAAGACGATGGTGGCCAGGGACGTGCCGATAGCCAGATGCATCAGTGTGGCCTGCGGCAGCCCCTGCAGGGTGAAGATCCAGTACAGGGCCGGCACGATGACGATGCCGCCGCCCACCCCGAGCAGGCCGGCAATGATGCCGGCCACGATGCCAAAACCAAAATAGGCCAACCAATAGGAAATGGATGGCATTCCTGGCTCCTTTCGAGGGGCTTGTAGGGAAGTCCGGGGTTACGCGATGCCGTAGGCGCTGATGCGCTTCATGTATTCGTCCACTTCCTCACCCAGATAGGTGAACAGCTTGCCCAAGCCCTTGTCCGGATCGGACCCGATCTTGGCAAAAATGGCGCTGGCCTTGTCATAGGCTTGTTCGAAATGGTCATCGTCGAGGCCGGAAATCTCTTTGGCTTCTTCCCGGGTCAGATGGCCGGCATGCACGAAATAGGCGCAAACGACGGCCGTGACCTTTTGCACGTGTTCTTTATTGGACATGGTGCCTCCTTTGCAATGCTGGGATGGGCGCCTGCTTAGGCTACGGCAGACAGGGATGTCCCGGCAAGCCCTTCGTGCCGCAGCCCGTGAAAAAACGGCCGGGAATCGGTCTAGGGCTGCGGCAGATTGCCTTCGGCCGGCTTGATGTCGATCACCGGTGTGCCGTTGACCGCCTCCATGGCCGCCACGGTGATCACATTGCCGGTAATGGCCGTGATGCGCGCCCGATGCAGGCCGATGGGGTTGGGTCGATTGGGGGAACGGGTGGAAAAAACGCTGCGCATGGGCAGGGCCGGGTCGCCTCGGGGATGCACCCGGAGACAGACGCGGTCGCACAGATGCAGCCAGGTGAAAACGAAAATTTCCTGGCCCACGTTCAGGTCGGTCAGGCCTTCCGCATAGGCCGGATCGATGACCAAATCGGCCGGAAAGTTGCTGACCGTCTCGAAGCGGGGCGCTGTTGCCGGGTCGAGGATGGCCGAGCGGACCTCGCCAATGGGGCGTAACGTCAAATCCATGCGGAACCTCCCGTGCGGGTTAAAGGGTGTTTCGGGGGGCTCCGGTCAGCCGAAATGATCGAAGCCCTGGGCGGTCAGCGGCGCGCCGTTGAGGCGAAGCCCGGGGGTGGCCCGCACGCTGCCGAGACGCCGGGCCTCGGGTACGGTTCTGGCTACCGTCGGCCAGTCGTCCGGGCTGACCGCTCCGAGCAGGGCGTAGTCCTCGCCGCCGGCCACGAGTTCCAGGACCGGATCGCAATTGCGCTCGGCTGCCAGCCTGGCCGCCTCCGGATGGACGTTCTCCCGGTCGACGGCCAGTTCCGCGCCGGTCCCCGGGGCCAGAAGGCGCGGCAGATCCCGGGCCAGGCCGTCGGAAACGTCCAGGCAGGCGGTCACGCCGGGAATGGCGGCCAGCCTTGTCCCGGCCTCCAACCTGGGCCGGGGGTGCAGATGGGCGGCCACGGCGACCGGAAAGCGTGCGGCCGCAGCCTTCCCGTCCCGTTCCAGCGCGAAAAGACCGGCTCGGGCCAGTCCGAGCGGCCCGACGGCGAAAAGGACGTCGCCGGGATGGGCGGGCCCCCGGGTCAGAAATCGACCCGACTGCGCGGGCCGGCCCCACAGGGTGACGGCAAGCCCGACCTTGTCCCCCCGGCTCAAATCGCCGCCGACGAGCGGCAGGTCGCACGGCGCCGCGGCCTCGGCCAGGCCGGCCAGTACGCCATCCCAGAAGGACGCATCGACAGCCTCCGGGCAGACAAGCCCCAGGACGCAGCCGAGCGGCCGGCCGCCCATGGCCGCTACGTCGCTTATATTTACGGCCAACGCCTTGTAGCCGATGTCCGCCGGGGCAAAGTAGGCCCGGCGGAAATGCACGTCCTCCAGAAAGAGGTCCGTGGTCACGCAGACGCGCTCGGGCCAGGCCACCACGGCGGCGTCATCGCCGCGCCCGACGAGCACTCCGGCAGACTGGCGCGGGAAATGCCGGTCCACCAGGGTCAGGAAATCGTCTTCGGAGGTGATGTGCGTCATGATGGTGGCAAGTTGGGGGAAGCGGTGTGGGGATGCCTCCGGCGGCCAAAGGGCCTGGCCCTTTGGAATCCTGTGGGGGGAAATCTTTGGACAGCGGCAACATAGCCCGATTCCAGGGCTTTTGTCCATGCGGCGAAGGGAGGCCGGTGGCGTCACCTCGTGGGGGAGGGCGGGACGTCCACAAGGGCGGCGCCGGCCAGGATGCGGCCGCTTGCGTCCGAGACGGCGGCCACTTGGCCGGGCGTGGGCCGGGCCACGGGCGCAAAGAAGCGGATGTCGAGGCCGCCGTCCGCCGTCAGGCTGACCGTAGCCGGTCGGGGGCGCATGCGGTAGCAGGTCTGGACCAGGACCTTTTCCGGCCAGCGTTCCGGCGCGATCAGGAAATTGGCCGGGGCGGTGCGGCCGGTGGTGGCCAAAAGTTCCGGTTTGGTCCCGACCACCAGGGCATTGGCCGCCGCATCCTTGGCCAGGACGTAGAGCGGTTCGCTGTAGGCCACGCCGAGGCCCCGGCGCTGGCCCACGGTGTGGCGCCACAAGCCCTGGTGCCGGCCGACCTGTCGGCCGTCGGCCAGGACGATGGGACCCGGGCCGGACAGGGGCAGACCGCTTTCCGCAAGAAACGTCCGGTAATCGTCGTTTGGGACGAAGCAGATTTCCCTGGATTCCCGGGGCAGGGGCGGGGCCAGCCCCAGGCCGGCCAGGGCGGCGGCGTTGTCGACCTTATGGCGGTGGGCCATGGGAAATGTCGCCCGGGCCAGGGCGTCGGGGGGCACGAGGCTTAAGAAATAGCTTTGGTCGCGGCTGGCGTCGTCGCCCCGGTAAAGGACCGGACCGGCGGCGAGGTGTTCCAGGCGGGCGTAGTGGCCGGTGGCCAGGCGGTCGGCCCCGAGGGCCAGGGCCTTTTCCAGGAGCAGACCGAATTTCATTTGCCGGTTGCAGGCGGCACAGGGGTTGGGCGTGAGCCCGGCGGCATAGGCCCGGGCAAACGGGGCCATGACGCGTTCGTGGAAGGCTGCCGAGAGGTCCACGGCCGTAAACGGCACGCCCAGGAGCGTGCACTGCGCGGCAATGGCCTCGGCCAGGGCGCGCTGCCCGGCATCCGGCGGCAGGAAATGGGCGTGGATGGCCACAACGTCATGCCCGGCCTGATGCAACAGGGCCAGGGACAGCAGGCTGTCCGAACCGCCGGACACGGCGACCGCCATGCGCGTGCGGGTGAGAGGGCTGGTGGGGGAGAGGGGTATGGGGATGCCTCCGGCGGCCAAAGGGCTTTGCCCTTTGGCATCCTGTAATCACGACGAGTGGGTGTCGGGCCGGGTCTGTCTCGTCCAGGTTGTGTCTGTTCCTTTCAGGGGCCCGGGGGAAGGTTTCCCCCGGCAGGTCCAGGGCAGCGCCCTGGCCGCCGGAGGCCTCTTTTCTTTATATCCCCGTCGGTTCGGGCATATCCGGCAACACACGTCCCATCGCCTTGGCCGCGCGCAGGATGGTGACCTCGTCGAAGGCCCGACCGAAGAGCTGCATGCCGATGGGCATCCCCGAACCGCGTCCGACGCCGACCGGCATGGACAGGCCCGGCAGGCCGGCCAGATTGAGGGAGATGGTGAAAATGTCGCTTAAATACATCTGCAGCGGATCGCCCGCCATCTGGCCGATGGGATAGGCGACGAAGGGCGAGGTCGGGCCGCAGAGGATGTCGCACTGTTTGAAGGCGTCGAGAAAATCCTGGCGGATGAGCCGGCGGACCTGGGCCGCCTTGCGGTAGTAGGCGTCGTAGTAGCCGGCCGACAGTACGTAGGTGCCGATGACGATGCGGCGCTGGACTTCCGGGCCGAAGCCCTTGGTGCGCGACAGCGCGTAGAGGTCTTCCAGGGATTGGGCCGAGGGATCGCGGAAGCCGTAGCGCACGCCGTCGAAGCGCGACAGGTTGGACGAGGCCTCGGCCATGGCCACGATGTAGTAGGTGGCCACGGCATAGGGGGTATGGGGCAGCGAGACGGGCACGATGGTGGCGCCGAGCGAGCCGGCGGCGTCCAGGGCCTGGCGGCAGGCCAGCCGCACCTCGTCGTCCACGCCCTCGTCCCAGTATTCCTCGGGCGTGCCGATGGTCAGCCCGGAGAGGTCGGGCGCGCCGGCGATGGCGGCCTCGAAGTCCGGGACGTCGCGGGGGGCCGAAGTGGAATCCCTGGCGTCGTGGCCGGCGATGACGGTGAGCATGGCGGCGGCGTCGTCGGCGGTGCGGGCAAGCGGGCCGATCTGGTCGAGACTCGATCCGTAGGCCACCAGGCCGTAGCGCGAGACGCGGCCGTAGGTGGGCTTGAGGCCGACGGTGCCGCAGAAGGCGGCCGGCTGGCGGATGGAGCCGCCGGTATCGGTGCCGAGGGCGGCGAAACATTGCCGGGCGGACACGGCCGCGGCCGAGCCGCCGCTCGACCCGCCGGGGACCTTGGTCAGATCCCAGGGATTGGCCGTGACCTGGTAGGCGGAATTTTCCGTGGACGAGCCCATGGCGAATTCGTCCAGGTTGGTCTTGCCGAGGATGATCGCGCCGGCGGCCTTCAATTTTTCGACGCTGGTGGCGTCGTAGAAAGGCACGAAATTTTCGAGGATCTTCGAGGCGCAGGTGGTGGGAGCGTCTTTGACGCAGATGGCGTCCTTGACCAGGACGGGCACGCCCCACAGGCGTTTTTGCGGATCGGGGCCGGCGGCGTCCATGGCTTTGGCCTGGGCCAGGGCCCAGGCGTCGTCAAGGTGGAGGATGGCCCGGATTTTCGGCTCGGTGGCCGCGATGCGGTCCAGGCAGGCCCGGGTCGCCTCCTCGGCCTTGATTTCCTTTTGGGCCAGCTTGTCGCGGACCGCGGTCAGGCTCAGACTGGTGATTGCGGACATGACGGATCCTTTCGGGGAAACCGGGGGAAATGCTTTCCCCCGGCGGGGTGCGGCACGGAGCCCTGGAGGCTTCGGTATTACACGATCTTCGGTACGACGAAAAACTGGCCGTCGGTGGCGGGCGCGTTGCGCAACACGTCGTCCCGGCTACAGTTTTTGACCACGGCGTCGGGCCGGGTGACCGTGGCGTGCTCGACCGGGCTATAGAGCGGCTCCACTCCGGACGTCTCCACGCTGCCGAGCGTCTCCATGTAGGTCACAATGGCATCCATCTGGCCGGCGAAGGCCTCGAGCTTGTCGTCGTCGAGGCGCAGTTTGGCCAGTTTGGCAATGGTGGCGGCCTGTGCGGCAGTGATGGGCATGGTGCGATCCTCGTCCTTAAGAGGCCGGAAGGGTTTGCTGATGGGCCGGCACGGGCTGGCTCGGGAACGGCGCGGGCTGGACCGGCTGCGCGGGCTGGGTCGTGGCCGGCTGCTGCTGCGGTGCGGTCGGCTGTTGCTGGGCCGGTGCGGCGGGCTGCTGCCCCAGGGGGACCGACGGCTGGGACGGAGCATAGGACTGCTCGCTCTCCGGGGCCGGATTTTCCAGGGCCTTTTGCCGAATGGCGTTTAAGCGCTGGCGGAAGCCCTCCGGATCGAGCAGCACCGGTCCGGCCACCGAGGGCCGAAACAGGTACATGGACACATGGGCGATGCCGTCCGGCGTATAGGCGAGCGGCGCCATGCTGAACTCCATGCCCGTGGCGGCCTGGGCCAGGCGGGCGCTGACATCCTGGGGCGCGTCTCCCTGGGGCAGGGGCCCCAGGCGGGCGGCCAGACGGACGAAATCATAGCCGATGGCTTCCCACAGTTCGACCTGGGGGGTGCCTTCGGCCCGCATGGCGGTGAGCAGATCCTGGGTGGCCTTCCCCTGGTTTTCCGGCCACCAGGCTCCGGGGCAGACGGCCAGGCGATAATTCTGGATGTTGATTTGCGCCTTGGCCGCGGCGGCCTTGGAGAGCGATTCCGTCCAGAGTTGCGGCCCGAGGATGAGCAGGTCCTCGATCTTGTTGCGGAAGAAGTTCGGCAGCACCTTGTCGACCCGGTCCCAGTCGTCGGGCACGAACACGGCGCCGAAGCCGGGACGGCCGGTGCCGGTCTTGATCATTTCCTGCACCGTGGCGTCCCAGGTCGAGGCATCCTGGGGCGAATAGACGCCCGTGGCCGTGACCTGGCCGCCCAGCCGGGTCACGGCCTGGGTGAAGGTGTCGGCCATGGACTGGGCGTAGCGGTCGCCCGGGCGCAGGATGGCGTACTGGTTGATGCCGTAGTTGGTGAGCGACAGGCGCAGCAGGGCGTCGACTTCATCCTCGTGACTGGGGAAGAAGCGCCAGGCGTCCACCCCTTCCCGGGCCTCGCCCAGGCTGGGCATGAAGGCCAGGAAAACCCGGCTTTGCAGCAGGCCGGCCGATTGCAGGTCCTTGAAGGTCAGGGGATGCATCGGGCCGCCGACCAGGGTGGCCTGGGGCGGCAGGGCCCGCAGGGCATCCATCCAGCCCGGCTGGGTCACGTCGATGACCACCACGTCGATGGTGGTGCCGGAAGCGGCCAGGGCCGCCTTGGCCGCCATGGCCCCCCGCTGGACCTTGCCGCCGAATTCCCGGAACGGTCCGCCCAGGGGCAGGAGCAGGGCGACGGTGTTGTCCGCCGGTTTGGGCGGCGGCGGCGCCGGCGACACCTGGGGCTTGGGCGGCACCCGGACGGGCGGCGGCGGGGGCGTGGGTTGGGAAGAAGAAAACAGACCGCCGCAGCCGACCAGGGTGCAGCACAATACGATTCCCGCCATCAGGCGGCAGAGGATGCGAGTGGTGTTCGTCTTGGCGTCCATGGGCGAACCGGGGTTTGGCGGCCAGGCCGCGGTGCGGGTGCGGGCATGTAAAAAGCCTGATCCGTCCGAAGACGGATCAGGCCTAAAGTACGCGCAACGAAACGCGAAAGCAAGCCGCGTTCCGCCAGGATTATTTCACTTCGGTGTAATCGGCGTCCACCACATCCTCGTCGGCGCCGCCGGTCTTGCCGGTCTGCTCGCCGCCGGCGTGGGGCTCGGGGCCACCGCCGGGCTGGCCGGCGCCGGCCTCGGCCTTCTGCTGGTAGAGCTTCTCGGCCAGCTTGTGGGAGGCCTGGGACAGCTCGGCCGTGGCCTTCTTGATGGCCTCGGCGTCGTCGCCCTTGAGCACGTCCTTCAAATGGTTGGCCTTGGCCTCGATCTCGCCCCGGGTCACGGCGTCGACCTTGTCGCCCAGGTCGGTCAGGGACTTTTCGGTGGTGTAGACCAGGGTATCGGCCTGGTTGCGCACCTCGATCAGGGCCTGCTTCTTCTTGTCGTCCTCGGCGTGGGACTCGGCATCCTTGATGAGCTTCTGGATGTCGGCTTCCGACAGGCCCGAGGAGGCGGTGATGCGGATGGACTGCTCCTTGCCGGTGCCGGTGTCCTTGGCCGAAACATTGACGATGCCGTTGGCGTCGATGTCGAAGGTGACCTCGATCTGGGGCAGGCCGCGGGGCGCCGGCGGAATGCCGGTCAGCTCGAAGCGCCCGAGCGTCATGTTGTCGCCGGCCATGGGCCGCTCGCCCTGGAGCACGTGAATGGAGACCGAGGGCTGGTTGTCGGCCGCCGTGGTGAACACCTGGCTCTTGCGGGTCGGAATGGTGGTGTTGCGGTCGATCAGCTTGGTGAACACGCCGCCCAGGGTCTCGATGCCGAGAGAGAGCGGGGTCACGTCGAGCAGCAGCACGTCTTTGACGTCGCCGGCCAGGATGCCGCCCTGGATGGCGGCGCCCATGGCCACCACCTCGTCCGGGTTGACCGAGCGGTTGGGCTCCTTGCCGAAAAATTCCTGCACGGTCTTCTGCACCAGCGGCATACGGGTCATGCCGCCGACCAGCACCACCTCGTCGATGTCGGAAGTCTTGAGCCCGGCGTCGGCCAGGGCCTTGCGGCAGGGTTCCGTGGTCTGCTGGACCAGATCGTGGACCAGGGATTCGAGCTTGCCGCGGGTGAGCTTGACCAGCATGTGCTTGGGCCCGGAGGCGTCGGCGGTGATAAAGGGCAGGTTGACCTCGGTTTCCATGGACGAGGACAGTTCCTTTTTCGCCTTTTCGCCGGCTTCCTTGAGGCGCTGGAGGGCCATGCGGTCCTGGGACAGGTCGATACCGTTTTCCCGCTTGAACTCGTCGACCAGGTAATTGATGACGCGCTGGTCGAAGTCCTCGCCGCCGAGGAAGGTGTCGCCGTTGGTGGCCCGGACTTCGACGACGTTGTCGCCCACTTCCAGGATGGAAATATCGAAGGTGCCGCCGCCGAGGTCGAACACGGCGATCTTTTCGTTGGCCTTGCGGTCGAAACCGTAGGCCAGGGAAGCGGCCGTGGGCTCGTTGATGATGCGCTTGACCTCGAGGCCGGCGATGCGGCCGGCGTCCTTGGTGGCCTGGCGCTGGGCGTCGTTGAAGTAGGCCGGCACGGTAATGACGGCTTCGGTGACGGGCTCGCCCAGGTAGGCTTCGGCGTCGCTTTTGAGCTTGCCGAGGATGATGGCCGAGATTTCGGCCGGGCTGTATTTTTTGTCCTCGACCGCGACGTAGGCGTCGCCGCCGGGGCCCTCGACGATCTTATAGGGGCAGTGTCCCAGCCAGCGCGTGACTTCGGGCGCATCGAACTTGCGGCCCATCAGGCGCTTGATGGCGAAAATGGTGCGCTCGGGATTGGTGACGGCCTGGCGCTTGGCGATTTCGCCCACCAGCCGTTCCTTGGTGAAGGCGACGATGGACGGCGTGGTGCGGCCGCCTTCGGGGTTGGTTATGCACTTCGGGTCCTTGCCCTCCATGACGTAGACGCAGGAGTTGGTGGTCCCGAGATCGATACCGATGATTTTACCCATGATTGCCCTTCCTCCTTGATGGTTCCGTATGCGGGGCCGCCGGGGCACGGCGGATAATGTCCCAAGATAGGCTGTGATATAATGCCAGATTTATTCGAGTAAAGGGGCGCGTTCCAAAAAAGGCCCTAGGCGGGCTTATTGACCATGACCTTGGCCGGACGCAGCAGTCGGCCGCGCAGGGTGTAGCCCCGCTGCACCACCTTGCCCACCACGTCGGCCGGCAGGTCCGGCTGGGCGATCATGCCCAGGGCTTCGTGGGTTTCGGGGGAGAAGGCTTCCCCGACCTGGCCGAATTCGGCCACGCCATGGTGGGCCAGGATGTCCACGAAGGACTTGCGCGTCATGTCGACGCCCACCATGAAATCCTTGCAGGCCTCGATCTCCCGGCCGTGGGCCAGGGCCAGCTCCAGATGGTCGAGCACGGGCAACAGGTCCGCGATCAGGGATTCGGTGGCGTATTTCTGGAACTCCTCCTTTTCCTTGATCAGGCGCTTTTTCAGGTTTTCCGCCTCGGCCAGGCCGCGCAGACGGCGGTCGGATTCGGCGGCCAGTGCGGCCTTGAGGCGTTCGACTTCGGCCTCCAGGGAAGGTTCCTCCTGAGCCTCGTCGGACGTGGCATCCGGGGTCGGGGCGGCATCGGGGCGGGTATCGTCAGGGGCCATGTATCCTCCGGGGAAAAACGCCGGACGCGGAAAAAGGCCGGACCATGCCGGCACCGCATCCGGGACGTTATGGTTAAAAATGTCTGTCCAGAAGCCTGGTCAGCGCATTCGCTGTGAAATTCACTACCGGAATCAGCGTGGCGTAGTCCATCCGGACCGGGCCGATCAGGCCGATGGCCCCCAGGGGGCCGGAGCCGTACGGGGCGGTGATGACGCCGAGGTCGGTCAGGGAGGCCTGCGCGGATTCGTCGCCGATGGTGATGACCGTCTTCCAGTCCGATGCGGTCTTATCCAGCAGTTCGAGCAGGATGGTGCGTTCCTCCAGCACCCGCATCACGCCGCGCACATGCTCGCTGTCCGTGAATTCCGGCTGGGACAGGATGTTTAACGTCCCGTCCACGATGATTTCGTTTTCGGTGGCGGCGTCCCGCTCGAAGGCCGACCGGGCCAGCATCAGGGCCCGCTGGTAGAGGGCGTTCAGGGTGCGCTCGGCCTCCAACAGCTCGGCTTCGATCCGGGAGCGGACTTCGGCCACGGTATGGTTCGTGAACAGATCGTTCAAGTAATTGGCGTACCTGGTCAGATCGTCGGCGGTCACCTCCGCCGGCGTCTCGATGACCCGGTTGCGCACGAGGCCGCCCTGCAGGACCAGAATGACCATGACCAGGCCGGGGTTGAGCAGCGAAAAATCGATGCGCTTCCACCGGGTATCGGCATGGCGGGGCGCCACCACCATGGCCACCTGCAGGGACAGTCCCGACAGCAGACGCGACGTCTGGCGCAGGATGTTGCCCAGCTCCAGCCCGGCCGAGGAGAGAATGCTGGCGATGCGCCGCTTCTGGGCCGGGAGCAGGGGGCGTTCCTGCATGATTTCGTCGAGGTAGAACCGGAAGGCCTTGGCCGTCGGGACCCGGCCGGCCGAGGTGTGCGGTTGCTCCAGGTAGCCGTCGTCGGTCAGATCGGCCATGATGTTGCGGATGGAGGCCGGCGACAGGCCGAGCGGGCTCTGCTTGGACACGGCGCGCGACCCCACCGGCGAGGCCGTCACGATATACGCCTCGATAATGGTGGTCAGCACTTCCCGTTCACGATCTGGCAGCGGCATGGCGCGTCCTCGTCTGGCACTCGTCACAACAGAGTGCCAAACGGGTAACAACCGAAGGGGGGGGTGTCAAGGGATGCGACGAAAAATCGCTGCTATCATTTTGGAATTCAATAAGAAATACGAATGGATCTCTCCGGGCTGTCCCGGCCGTCCGGCCTGGCGCCCGGTCTAACCCCCCAGACTTATTGACAGGACAACATCATGATGGCACGGGATAATGAAGGCGGTTCCCTGTCCGGAACAAGAGGCCGCCGCGTCCCGATTGCGTGCCCAAGGAGGCTTCATGCGCACCACGACAAGCCTGGTTACGGAGAATGAATTCTTTTCCGCCGAGCGCAACGACAACATCCTGGTGGTGCGGGGCAAGCCGCATTTCACCAGAAACATCTCGGATCTTGCCAAAATCGATGCCTTTTTCGATCACATGGAACTCATCTCCCATACCGACAAGGTGAAGGTGGTGGTTTTCATCGGGGCCCGCGACCAGGGGGGCTCCAGGGAGACCATGGAGTTTTTCATCAGGCTCCTGCAGGCCAGGCGGGAGGAATTTCTCCTCCAGCGGATGTTCAACCTGGTCAACAACTATGTCGTGGCCATGGCCGGCCTCAACAAGGTGACCATCCACGCCGACTCGGGTCTGCTGTCCATGTTCTTTTTCTCCCTGAGCCTGTCCTGCGACTACCGCATCGTCGGAGAAGGCACGGTGGTCGAAAACGCCTTCGCGGACATCGGCGCCGTCCCCAAGGGCGGTTGCGGCTATTTTCTGTCCCGCCTGCTCGGGGTGGGGCGGGCGACCGAAATCCTGCAATGGCCCCGCTTCAACGCCGAAGAAGCACTGAATCTCGGGATGGTGGATAAAATCGTGCCGGCCGATAAGGTGGAGGAGGTGGCCCTCCAGACGGCCCGGATGTACCGCGAACCGCAGGTGGCCACGCTCCTTGGGGCGCGTCAGCTGCTCAAAAGCAACGTGGACGAGCTGCGTCGTTCCCTGGAGACGGAGGATATGGTCATCCTCAACCGGGTCAATTCGTCGGAATTCCGGGAGACCATGAAAACCTGCCTGGAGGCCCGCAAGGCCAAGGCGTGATCGCGGCTAGAAATACCGCATACTGACTTTTTTGAGTTCCTTGACGCTGGCCAGCATGGCGAAATCCGTGATCCCGGTGTCCCGGGAGAGGGCTTCCACCACCGCCCGGCAGGCCTCGTCCGACCGGCCGTGCACCATGGTGTAGAGGTTGTACGGCCAGTCCGGGCAGGTTTCCCGGTGATAACAGTGGCTCACTTCCGGGCGCGCCGCCATGATGGGGCCGAGACGGTCCACGTCAGGTTCGGGCACGCGCCAGGCCACCATGACATTGGCCCGGTAGCCGGCCTGCTGGTGCCGCAAGGTGGCCCCGAACCGCCGAATGGCTCCGTTTTCCGCCAGGCGGCCGAGCAGATCCAGCACATGGGCCTCGCTGGTGCCGACCGCCCGGGCAATGTCGGCAAAAGGCGTGGCCGAATCCGGAAGCGTAGCCTGCACCTGCCGCAAAATGGCCTTGTCCAGGTCCGTGAATGTGGTCGGTCCGTCCGTTTCCGTCATGATCCCTCCCGCGGATGATACCCGGAAAGCCTTTGTCTCTAGCGGCTTCGTGTGCTAGAGGCAACAAGGCTCGGGCCATCGCTTGGCGTTTTTTTTTGCGGTCGCGAGCCGGATCCATAGAATGGGCGGGGAGGAATGTCGCATGAAAATCGCGGTGATCGGCGGCGGCAGTTGGGGGACCACCCTGGCCGACCTGCTGGCGAAAAAAGGCCAGGAAGCCCGGCTCTGGGTGCGCGAACCGGCGGTCATGAACGAAATCAGGACCACGCGTGAAAATTCCTGGTACACGCCCGGCCGTCCCCTGTCCGAGCGGCTGGAGGTGACGACCGACGCGGCCAGTGTGGTCGAAGGCGTGAAGCATTTCGTCTTCACCGTGCCGAGTCAGTTCATCCGCCAGGCCTATCAGCGCTTCCAGAAGTATCTGCCCAGAGGCGCCGTCATCATCTGCGCCAGCAAGGGCATCGAACTCGATACCCTGATGACCATGTCGCAGGTCTGCGAGGATGCCCTCGGCAGCATCAAACCCAAGTTCGCCATGCTGTCCGGGCCGTCGTTCGCCTATGAAGTCATCCGGGAAATGCCCACGGCCGTGACGCTGGCCTGCAAGGACAAGAAAGCCGGCAAACAGGTCCAGGAAATACTGGCCACCCCGTATTTCCGCGTCTACACCGCGAGCGACGTCAGGGGCGTGGAACTCGGCGGGGCGATCAAAAACATCGTGGCCATCGCCGCCGGCGTGGCCGACGGACTGGGCTTCGGCGGCAACGCCCGGGCGGCGCTCATCACCCGGGGCCTCCACGAAATGAGCCGGCTCGGCAAGGCCATGGGCGGCGAACGGCAGACCTTCATGGGCCTTTCCGGCATGGGCGATCTGGTGCTGACCTGCACCGGCGATCTGTCCCGCAACCGGCAGGTCGGCCTGCGCCTGGCCCAGGGCCAGAAACTTCTCGACATCCTGGCCGAAATGAAAATGGTGGCCGAGGGGGTCAAAACCACCGAGGCCGTCAATACCCTGCGCCAGAAACTGGACGTGGAAATGCCCATTACCGAGCAGGTCTACGCCATCCTCTACCAGGGCAAGGACCCGTCCCAGGCCGTCCGTGACCTCATGAGCCGTTCTTTAAAAGACGAATAATTGCCTCCGGCGGCCAGGGCGCTGCCCTGGACCTGCCGGGGGAATCATTCCCCCGGACCCCTGGGTCAGGGGGCGACGCTCCGGCTGGCTTCCCGCGATAAAAATCCCCCCAGGGCTTGCCGTCCCGGGGGGATTTTTTGCGCATCCCTCGGGCGAGGGGTCCGGGGGCATCATGCCCCCGGCCGCCGGAGGCCTCTTTGTCTTAAGGTTTGTGCCTCCGGCGGCCAGGGCGCTGCCCTGGACCTGCCGGGGGAATCATTCCCCCGGCCCCCTGGGTCAGGGGGCGACGCTCCGGCTGGCTTCCCGCGATAAAAATCCCCCCAGGGCTTGCCGTCCTGGGGGGATTTTTTGCGCATCCCTCGGGCGAGGGGTCCGGGGGCATCATGCCCCCGGCCGCCGGAGGCCTCTTTGTCTTACGCAGCGTGCGCGCCTTCGCGCTGGGGACGACGGATGGGACGTCCGCCTTCGCGGTCAGGCCGCCGGTCGGAGGACAGGCCAAAGGTGGACGAGCGCCGGTCCTGGTCGCCTCCGGAGCGGGGGCCGCGCGACCGGTCGCCCTGGGGACGTCCCCGGAAGGGCGGACGGGACGGCGCGGCGGACGAGCGGCGGAATTCCGCGGGATCGGGTTCAAAGCCTTCCACTTCGCGCCGGGGCAGGGGCTTTTTCATATGGGCCTCGATGGCGCGCACCATGCCCATATCCTCGCCCGTGACGAACGTATGGGCCTGGCCTTCGTGTTCGGCCCGGCCGGTGCGGCCGATGCGGTGGGTGTAGGCTTCGGCGGTGTCCGGGATGTCGTAGTTGATGACGTGGGCCACCTGGGAAACGTCGATGCCCCGGGCGGCAATGTCCGTGGCCACCAAGATCTGGAAGGTGCCGCGCCGAAAGCCGTCCATGGCCAGCTGCCGCTGGCGCTGGGACAGGTTGCCCTGGAGGCAGGTGGCCTTGAGTCCGTCCCGGCAGAGCTGCTGGGCCAGATTTTTGGCCCGGTGCTTGGTGCGGGTGAACACGATGACCGAGGCGCCGGCCGCTTCTTTCAAAATGTGCAGCAGCAGGGGCGTCTTGCGCGAGGAGGACACGAGGTAGATGGCATGGGCGACGGTGGCCGGGGGCGCCTGGTGGCCGATGCGGACCATGACCGGATCGTGCAGGGTTTCATTGGCCAGGGCGGCGATGGCCTGGGGCATGGTGGCGGAAAAGAGCAACGTCTGGCGCGAGGCGGGCAGGGCGGACAGGATGCGCCGCAGGTCCGGCAGGAAGCCCATGTCGAACATGTGGTCGGCCTCGTCGAGGACCAGCGTTTCCAGCGCGTCGAAGCGGACGTTGCCCTGGCCCATGTGGTCGAGGAGGCGGCCCGGACAGGCCACGACCAGGTCCAGGCCCTGACGCAGGGCCCGGGTTTGGGGGAACATGCCCACGCCGCCGTAAATGACGGCCATATGCAGTCGGGAGCCGCGGCCGAGGTCCAGGGCGGCCTGATAGATCTGTTCGGCCAGTTCCCGGGTGGGGGCCAGGATCAGAACCCGCACGCCGCGGACGCGGGCCGGGGTGGCCATCAGTTTTTGCAGGATGGGCAGCAGGAAGGCGGCCGTCTTGCCGGTGCCGGTCTGGGCCAGTCCCATAAGGTCGCGGCCGTCGGCCACATGGGGAATTGCTTCGGTCTGGATGGGGGTGGGGGTTTCGTAACCAAGCCGTTTGATATTGGCGACAAGGGTGGAATTCAGGCAAAACGAATCAAAGCTCAAAAGGATGTCCTTTGGCAAAAAGTGAGCCGCGCACGAGAAAACGCGCGGTGGCGATCGGCGAATCGAGAAACGGAAGCTGCGGGCCGCGTCAGGATCGGAAGATCGGGGCCAGTGGCCATCGGCGGGGAGAGCGTCCCAAGGGGGAGGGCGACGAACCTGCAGCGTGGCCGCGTCGCGCATGACATCACTTCTTGCCGATAAGAGACCAAGGCCAAACATACGGCATTATCGCACGTTGTCAACCCTGGTGCCGCGCGATGTCCCGCCGCTGCTTCTTTTCCTTGACAGAAGGCTTCCGGTAGTCAAGCTTCATATGGAAAAGGACGGCTTATGCCCTTTCTCACGCTCTCGCACCTGCTGTTTCCGGCTCTTGTCCTGACGGCGCTGGTCTGCGCCGGTTGCGGCAACCGCTACGTCAACGCGGACATCACCGACCCGGCCCAGGCCAGGAAACAACTGGCCGATGACAAGGCGCTGTGCAAGGCCCTGGCCAACGACACCGTGCCCCCGACCTATGGCATGGAGCGCTACACCGATGATCCGACCATCGAGGGCCAGGCCGATCAGTACGTGGCCAACGTGGTGGAGGACGACGCCCATCAGGGCGTGTTCACCCGCTGCATGACCGACCGGGGATGGCAGCTGCGCTAGGGGATTAGTGTTCGGTCCCGTCCGCGGGCGGCTCGGGCTTTTCGCCGGCGGCGAGGCTTGCGGCGAAGCGGACGACCGACGGGTCTTGGCGCCAGGCGGCGAACATCCGTTGCCATTCGGCCAGGGGCAGGACTTCGAGGTCGAGCAGCTTTTCGTGTCCGCCGACCCAGGCGGCAAAAAGCTGCATGGTCAGGCCAAAGGCCTGGCTGTCGAAGGCCTGGACCACGGTGTCGGGCGGGAAGACGCCCTCCATGGTGCGGAAGACGTGTTCCCCGATGGCCCGCTTGGAGGTTTCGGCATCCACGGGCTTGCCGTCCAGCCCCCGGAGAAATCCGGCCAGGGCGGCGTCATCGGTTTCGACCGCGGCCAGGGCGTCCTCGGGAATATCCAGGAATACGGCCCCGTCCCGCTCGACCGCATAGGAAAACCGGGCCCAGTGTTCGGCCTGAAACACGCGGAAGATCGCTTCGACGGCCTGTTCGACGGCATCCATAGCATAAGCTCCTTTGCACGTCCCTCAACGCGCGCTTCGCACCATCTCCCCCGTGCGAAGGGTCCGGGGGCATCATGCCCCCGGCCGCCGGAGGCATCGTTCCTTTTCTTCCCCATCCTACGCCCGGGCGCACCGGACGAAATGGCCGGGCGCCAGGGCGACGAGGGGCGGCTCGGCGGCGGCGCATTCCGGTTGGGCCCTGGGGCAGCGCGGATGGAACACGCAGCCGGGGGGCGGCGCGGCCGGGTCCGGGGTCTCGCCGACCACGGGAGCCGGCGTCCGGTGCCCGGGATCGGGCCTGGGCACGGCCTCCAGGAGGGCTTTCGTATACGGGTGGAGCGGCCTGGCGTAAAGCTCGCGGGTCGGCGCCAGCTCCATGATCCGGCCAAGGTACATGACGGCCACCCGGTCGCTCAAGTGGCCGACCACGGCCAGATCGTGGGAAATGAAGAGATAGGACAGGCCGTGGCGTTTTTTGAGATCGCCGAGCAGGTTGATGACCTGCGCCTGGACCGAGACGTCCAGGGCCGAGACCGGCTCGTCGCACACGATAAGCGCCGGGGCCAGGGCCAGGGCCCTGGCCACGGCCACCCGTTGGCGCTGGCCGCCCGAGAACTGGTGGGGAAAGCGGCGGGCATGTTCGGGCAACAGCCCCACCTGGGCAAGCAGCGCGAGCACCCGTTCCCGGCGTTCCCGCCGCGACCCCACGCCCATGGCCCGAAGCCCCTCGGCCACGGTCCAGCCGATGGGCAGGCGCGGGTTGAGGGACGAAAAGGGATCCTGGAAGACCATCTGGACCAGACGCGGCAGGTTGCGGCGTTCGGCGGCGCCGGCGGTCCAGGGATCGCGGCCGTCCAGGCGGACGCTCCCGGTATCGGGGCGTTCCAGGGCGACGGCCAGCCGGGCCAGGGTGGACTTGCCGCAGCCCGATTCTCCGACCAGGCCCACGGTTTCGCCGTGGCCGACGGACAGGTCCACGCCGGCCAGGGCCCGGACCTGCCGGGCCCTGCCGGAGAAAAATCCGCCGCCGACGGTGTAGCTGCGGGTCACTCCGGTCAGCTCCAGGATGGGGGGACGATGCTCTTGGTCAGGCATAGAGCCAGCACCTCACCTGCCGGCCGTCGGGCCGGGCGGTAAGCGGGGGGATGTCCCGGCGGCACGGGGCAAAGGCCCGGGGGCAGCGGGGGTGGAAATGGCAGCCGTCGGGCCGGGCGAAAAGGCTCGGCACCATGCCCGGGATGGGGGTGAGCCCCCGTTTTGGGGCATCGAGGCGGGGCAGGGAGGCGAGCAGTCCCTGGGTGTAGGGGTGGAGCGGTTCGGCAAAAAGGGCCACCACCGGGGACTTTTCCACCAGCCGGCCGGAATACATGACCGCCACGGCGTCGGCGGTCTGGGCCACCACGCCCAGGTTGTGGGTGACCAGCACGATGGCCGTGCCCCGGGCCCGGGTCAGCTCCAGCATGAGATCGAGGATCTGGCGCTGTACGGTGACGTCGAGGGCCGTGGTGGGTTCGTCGGCGATGAGCAGTTCCGGCGAGAGGATAAGGGCCATGGCGATCATGACCCGCTGGCGCTGGCCGCCGGAAAGTTCGTGGGGATAGGCGGCCAGACGGCGCCCGGGATCGGGCAGCCCGACCTGGGCCAGCATGGCTTCGGCCGCGGAAAGCGCCTGCCGCCGGGACATGCCGCCGTGGACCCGGGCCGGTTCGGACACCTGGTCGCCGATGGTCAGCACGGGATTGAGGGCCGTCATGGGCTCCTGGAAGATCATGGAGACCCGGCGTCCCCGGATGGTCCGGCGTTCGCGTTCGGGCAGGGCGGGCAGGTCGCGGCCGTCGAAAAAGGCATGGCCCGAGGCCACCCGGCCGGGCGGAGTGACGAGTCCCAGGGCGGAGAGGGCCAGCACGGTCTTGCCGCAGCCCGATTCCCCGACCACGGCCAGGGTTTGGCCGCGTCCGACGGCCAGGCTCACGCCGTCCACGGCCACGGCCGGACCGTCGGCCGTGTCGAACACGGTGGTCAGGTCTTCGATGGAAAGCAGGGGGTCGTGCATGACTGGATCGTTCCGCCTGTCTGTCCCTACCGGCTTTGCCGTCGGCGGGCAAGGACCGGACGACGGCCGGGGGGCGGCCCTTGCCAGGCGCCATGGGGCGCGTTATAGCTCAAGGTGACAGTCTAGCTGTCTTGCCTAAGGAGGACCCCTTATGAACATACCTTACGGTTCGCTCCAAACCGCGCAAACTCGCGTCGAGGCGGTCAACGCCTTCATGCGTGGCGTCTATGGCTGGATGAGCCTGGGCCTTTTCATGACGGCCGCGGCGTCGTTGTTCACGGTCAGAACGCCCGCCGTGATGCAGGCCGTGTTCGGCAACCAGATTCTTCTGATCGGCCTGATTATCGTCGAGCTGGGGCTGGTCATCGGCCTTTCCGCCGCCATCAACCGCCTGTCCGCCGGGACGGCCACGCTGCTGTTCCTCGCCTACAGCGCGCTCAATGGCGTCACCTTGTCGGTGATCTTCGTGACCTACTCGCAGGCGGCCATCCTCAAGGCCTTTTTCGTGTCGGGCGGCATGTTCGGCGCGATGAGCGTGTATGGCCTTGTGACCAAAAAGGACCTGACCTCGTTCGGCAGCTTCTTTTTCATGGGGCTGATCGGCATCATCATCGCCTCGATCGTCAACATGTTCATCAAGAGTGCGGCCATGGACTTCGTCATCTCCTGCGTGGGGGTGCTGGTGTTTTTGGGCCTGACCGCCTACGACACCCAGAAGCTCAAGGTCATGGGGCAGATGGCTCCAGCCGATGACGCCACGGCCGTGCGCCGGGGAACCATCCTCGGGGCGCTCACCCTGTATCTGGATTTCATCAACCTGTTCCTCATGCTGCTGCGCCTGTTCGGTTCCAACCGGGACTAGACGGCGGCATGGACTGCGCCACGGCCGCTTTCCGGATGTTCCCGCCTGTCGGGAATCCGCCCGCGACCGTGGCGAACCCGGCCTGACGCGTGAAAAATGTCCGCCGCCGCAAGGGGAAGCGCCCCGGCCCTGCCGCCGTAGTGACCGCTCCGAGGCTGTCCGCGGCCGAGCTGGCGCGGAAGCTCGGCTGCGGGCTGCTTGTCCCCCCTTCCTGGCTGTTCGCCTGCTACCGACGCCTGGAGGCCCGGTGCTATGCCCGCGGCCTGTGCCATGCCTGTGATCCCGGCCGGCCGGCCGTGGCCGTGGGCGGTCTGACCGCTGACGGTCGGGGCCGCGTGCTCCTGACCTCCTGGCTGCTCGGCTGGGCCGAGGCTCGGGGCATTCGCACCGCCGTGACCGTTCCCCGGGGCGACGCCTCGCCGCCGGCACTGCCTTTCGTGGTCCCCCCCGACGGCGATCCCTGGGAATCGGGCATGGAGGCGGCGCTTCTGGCCCGCTATACCCAGGGCGGCCACATCCTGATGGATACCGACCCGGTGCGGGGCGTCCGGGACGCCGTCGGCCGCTACGATCCCGATTTGCTCGTGCTCCAGGACGCCGTGGCCGATCCGCGCGTCAGGCGGGATATGACCCTGGCCATTTTAACCCCGGACGATCTGGGCTCGGGCTGGAACCGGACCCTGCCCGCCGGCGGTTGGCGGACCGACGCCTCGGCGCTGGCCCGGGCCAGCGCCTTCTGCATTTTTGCCGGCCAGGAGCACCTGCCCGCGGCCATGGCCACGGCGAAACGGCGGCTCGGACATTTCGGGCGGCCCGTTTTCGGCCTGTCCTTCGCCATCTGGCGCTTTCGCGGACCGGCCGGCGAAGCCACGGCGGCCGAGCTGGGCGAATCCCCGTATGTCGTGGTGCTCGACGAGGCCGACCGGGAAGTGGTGCCGGACATGTTGCGCCAGCAGCTCGGCACCGCGCCGCGTCTGGCCTTCTTCGTCCACGAGCGGCATCGGTTCACGCGCCAGGACTTCGAACATCTCTACGCCGACGCCACCCGCTTGCGGGTCCCCAATATCCTGACCTCGCCACGTCTGGCCCTCAAACTGCGCTCCGGGGGCGATACCCTGGCCGGGCTTTCCGTGTGGACCTACGATCCGGAGGTGCTCTTCGGGCCGAGTCTGCTGACCGCCGTGCCGTTTCTTGCCTGGTGGGAGGCGGCCTTCGCCGCCGTGACCGAGGGGCGACAGGTTCCCTAGGAGGAGGCGCATGGGCTTCGCCGCACTCGCCTCGCGTTGCCGCACCCTGGCCTTGGTCTGTCTGGCCGTCTGCCTGCTTCCCGGCTGCGGCCGTTCGGACGCGCCTGAGGTGCGGCTGGGGTTCGTGGCCACCTTTTCCGGCGAGGGCTTCCGGGCCGGCCGTGATGCCCTGGATGCGGCCCGCTTCGCCGTGGAGACGGCAAGCCGGGAAGGCCGGCCGATCCTGGGCGACCGGGCCTGCCGCATCCGGCTTTACGTGCGCGACGACAAGGATTCGCCCGAGGGGGCGGCCCGGGCCGTCCGGGAGCTGGTGGCCCGGGAGCGGGTCACGGCGATCCTCGGCCCGTTTTCCAGCGAAGCGGCCGATGCCGCCGCCAAGGCGGCCGAAGCGGCCGGCGTGCCGCTGGTCGCCCCGGCCGCCACGGCCCAGGTGGTCACGGCCGGCCGGCCCCACATCTTTCGCATTGCCTTTACCGATGCCTTTCAGGGCATGGTGCTCGGCCGGGTGGCCCTGCGCGACCTCGGCGCCAAACGGGTGGCCGTCCTGGCCAACGAGGAAAACCTGGCCAGCCGGTCCCTGGCCGAGGCGTTTCTCCGGGCCTTTACCGCCTGCGGCGGTCAGGCCGCCCTGTTTCCCTACGCCGACCGGGAGCGCGATTTTCAGTCGGTTGTGCAGCAGGCCCTGGACTTCGGGCCGGACGTCCTTTTCCTGCCCAATCCGAGCAAGGAAGTGGTGCTCCAGGGGCTGGCCGCCCGCAAGCTCGGGTTTGCCGGGACGCTGCTCGGCGGCGACGCCTGGGACGGGCCGGAGATTTCCCGGCTGCCGGCCTTTAGCGGAGCGCTTTTCGTGGATCACTGGCGCGAGGACGGCCCCGGCGAACGTTCCCGGGCCTACGCCGCCGCCTTCCGTCAGGCGCGCCAACGGCCGGCCACGGAGCTGGGCGCCCTGACCCAGGACGCGGTGGATGTGGTGCTGGCCGCCGTGACCAGGGCCCAAAGCGTCGCCCCCGAGGCCGTGACCCGGGCCCTGCTGGCCATGCCGCCCTTTACGGGCGTCACCGGCCATTTCGATTTCGTGAACGACGGGAACCCGGTCAAATCCCTGTATCTGACCAAAGTGGCCGACGGGGGCACCCGTCTTGAAACCATGGTCGTGCCGCCGCCGGAGCCGTGCCCGCCCCGCTGAGGCCGGGCAGGGCCAGAACGCTTCCGGCGGTCGCCGGGGCAAAGAGCGCCTGCCAGGTCTTTTGGCCGACCAGGCCGTCGACGCGCAGGGACGTGCCGCCGCGCGCGCTGGTTCTGGCCTGGAACAGCCTGACCGCCCGGGCGGTTTTGGGCCCGAACTTTCCGTCCGGCCAGCCCGCCGCGTCGATCCCCAGCTCCCGCAACCGGCCCTGCAGGGCCAGCACCTCCGGTCCCGTGGCGCCGGTCCTGAGGATGCGGCCGTTCCAGGCGGGCGGGGCGATGGCCTCGCCGGGCGCCGCCGGACGACCGTCCGGACGGACCCGGCCGATGGCGATCAGCCGGGCCAGGATGGCCATGCCGCCCAATTGCCGGCTGACGGCCGTTTCCGACCAGGTGCCGTCGGCTATGTATTTGCCGGCGGTGGAGATGGTGGTGGCGCCCCACAGGTACGGGCTTTTTACCTGGGGATGGTAGCGCCGGTAGCCCCAGCCGTTATACCCTTCCAGCACGTAGGCGATGCCGGGGATGCTCCAGTCCGACCATTGGCTGAGGTGATGCAGGGTCAGGGCGTCGACGGCGCTTTCCTCCCAGGAAAAGGGCGGTTCCCCGACCGGCGGCCGTCCGGACGGGACATGGACGGTGCGAGCGGTGAGCGGGTCGCCGTTGTGCAGGTGGCAGGCGAAATTGCCGCTCGCCTCCAGGGTGTGGAGGATGCCGACGACATGGGCCGGGACGGCGGTTGCCGTCGCGACCGCCTGATAGCGGGCCCAATGGTCCGGTCGGGTGAGGCGGTCCGTCACGGCGGTGAGCGCCGCGGCGTTTTCGGGGCGGATGGCGGCGCGGGCGAAAAGATCCGCATACTCCTGCCGCAAGGTCTCGTTCAGTTCCGGTTTCGGCGTCATGGTGTCTCCTGGTTTGCCGGGGGTGTGGGGCATGGCAGCATGACACCGATGAGTCTATGGAAAGACCGCTTTGTCAACCTGTCGGACCGCGATTTTGCCGCGTCCCTTGCTCTCGCCTGATGGGGGGCGTATACGGAAAAACAGTTCCAATTATTTTTCAGGGGGTAAAGCGCATGAACGTGTTGGTCGTCTATTATTCCCTGTACGGACACGTGGCGGCCATGGCTCAGGCCGCCGTCGAGGGCGTGCATCAGGTCCCTGGCATGACCGGCGTGCTGCGCCGCGTTCCCGAGACCCTGTCTCCCGACATCATCGACAAGATGGGTGCCACCGAGGCCCAGAAATCCCTGTCCCTGGTCCCCGAATGTACGCTGGCGGAACTGGAAAAGGCCGATGCCATCCTTTTCGGCACGCCGACCCGTTTCGGCAACATGTGCGGCCAGATGCGCCAATTCCTGGACGCCACGGGCCAGATCTGGGCGCGCGGCGGACTGGTCGGCAAGCCAGGCGGCGTGTTCTGTTCCACGGCCACCCAGCACGGCGGCCAGGAGACCACGCTTATTTCCTTTATCCAGACCATGCTGCACCAGGGGATGGTGATCGTGGGCCTGCCGTACGCCTTTGCCGGTCAGACGCGCATGGACGAGATCACGGGCGGTTCGCCCTACGGAGCCACCACCCTGGCCGGTCCCGACGGTTCGCGCATGCCGAGCGAGAACGAGCTGGAGGCCGCCCGCTTCCAGGGCCGGCATCTGGCGGAGATCGCCAAGAAGCTGGCGAGCTAGGACTCGTGTTCGCACCTGTCCGGGGGGCTCCCTCCGAGGCTTTTCCGGCCTTGCGGCGGCGCCTCGGGGAGGGAGCGTCCATGCGTGCCTCGTTGCCGCGCGGTGTGGTGGTGGCCGGCACCCGTAGCGGCTGCGGCAAGACGTCCGTGGCCCTCGGCCTCATGCGGGCCCTTGCCCGTCATGGGCTCGCCGTCCAAGGCTTCAAGGTCGGCCCGGACTTCATCGATCCCGGCCTGCACGGTCTGGCCTGCGGCCGGCCCAGCCACAACCTGGACGCCTGGATGTGCGGCCCGGACGGCCTGCGGGAGGTCTTCGCCCGCTACGCCGCGTCGGCCGATGTGGCCGTGGTCGAGGGCGTGATGGGCCTTTTCGACGGCTTTTCCGCCACGGACCCGGCCGGCAGCACCGCCCAGGCCGCTAGCCTGCTGGGCCTTCCCGTGCTCCTTGTGGCGGACGCCGCTTCCATGGCCCGGTCCGTGGCCGCCATGGTCGGCGGCTACCTTGCCTTCGATCCCGACCTCACCTTCGCCGGCGTGCTGCTCAATAACGCCGGCAGCCCTTCCCATGCGGCCCTGCTGGCCGAGGCCATGGCCGACGCCCTGCCCGGCGTCCGGCTTTGCGGCGTGCTGCCGCGCCGCCAGGCCGTGGCCGTGCCCTCCCGGCATCTGGGGCTGGTCACGGCCGGCGATGTGACGGACGCGGCCGGCCGCCTGGACGCCCTGGCCGATTGGCTGGAAGCGGCCTGCGACGTGGAGGCGTTGGCGGGGAGCCTGCCGGCGGCTCAAGGTCCCCGGACCCTGCCGGGGAAAATCGTTCCCCCCGGGTCCCCCGGATGGGGGGGGAAGGAAAACGTCCGGATCGGTCTGGCCCGGGACCGGGCGTTCTGTTTTTACTATGAAGAGAATGTGCGGCGGCTGGCTGCGGCCGGGGCCGAGCTGGTCACCTTTTCGCCCCTGGCCGATGCCCGGTTGCCGGAAAATCTGGCCGGGCTCTACCTGGGCGGCGGGTATCCCGAGCTGTGGGCCGAAGTCCTGGCCGGCAATGCCGCCATGCGCCGGGAGGTGCGGGCCTTTTGCGCTGCCGGGCGGCCGGTCCTGGCCGAGTGCGGGGGGTTCATGTACCTGATGGAGTCCCTGACCGACCCGGCCGGCCGGGTTTTTCCCATGGTCGGCTTCTTTCCCTTCCGAGCCGCCATGGGGAAGCGCTTCGCGGCCCTGGGCTACCGGCAGGCGACCGTCCGGGCCGCCTGCCCCCTTGGCCCGGCCGGCACGATCCTTCGCGGCCATGAATTCCACTATTCGAGCCTGACCGGCGATGACGGCAGCGTTCCCGGCGTCTACGCCCTGTCCGGCCGACAGGGCGCGCTGGCCACCCGGGAAGGGTTCCTTCTGGGGCAAACCCTTGGCAGCTACGTGCATCTGCATTTCGGCAGCGATCCCGGGGCGGCCGGGCGGTTCGTGGCCGCCTGCGCGGAGGGGTGATGCAACCGACCGGACCGCTTCGCGAAGGTTTCACCACGGGCACGGCCGCGGCCGGCGCGGCCAAGGCCGCCGCCTGGCTGCTTCTGACCGGACAGGTGCCCGAAACGGTGGACACGCCGCTGCCCGGCGGCGGGCGTCTGACCCTGCCGGTGGCCGCGGCCGGGCTGGCGGCCGGGGAAGCCTTCGCGACGGTGGTCAAGGACGGCGGGGACGACCCCGACGCAACCCATGGGGCGCACCTCGTCTGCCGGGTGACCCGCTTTTCCGGCGGCGAACCCGGGAGCGTGGCGGTGGCGGGCGGACGCGGCGTCGGCCGGGTCACGCTGCCGGGCTTAAGCGTCCCGGTGGGCCAGCCTGCCATCAATCCGGCCCCCATGGGGCAGATCCGGGCCGCCGTCCGCGAGGCCGTTCGCGCGGCCGGACAGGACGCGGCGTTGGCCGTGGTGGTCGAGGTCCCGGACGGAGAGAGCCTTGCCCGGCAGACCATGAACCCGCGTCTCGGTATCGTGGGCGGCATTTCCATTCTGGGCGTTTCCGGCATCGTGCGGCCGTTTAGCCACGCCGCCTGGAAGGCCTCCATCGCCCTGGCCATGGACGTGGCCCGGTCCCTGGGCCACGATACCATCGGCCTGGCCACGGGCCGGCGGAGCGAAGCCCTCCTGGCCGGGCGCTTCCCGGAACTGCCGGAAACGGCCTTGATCGAAGTGGCGGATTATTTCGCCTTTTCCCTGGTCCAGGCGGCCGGACGGGGATTTGCCCGCCTGATCCAGGCGACCTTCGTCGGGAAGCTCGCCAAGATGGCCCAGGGCTTGGCCAATACCCATGCCCACCGGACGGCCACGGATTTTTCGGCCCTGGCCGAGCGCTGCCGCCAGGCCGGCTGGCCCGAATCCCTGGCCTGCGAGGCGTCCCGGGCCACGACCGCCCGCCATGTCTTCGCCCTGGCCCCGGATGCCCCGTCACGGGCCGCTCTGGCCGCCATTCTGGCCCGCGAGGCCCTGGCCGTCATGCGCCGCTTCGCCGGCCCCGCCCCCGAGCTTTCGCTCGTCGTCTTCGATTTCGACGGCAGTGCGCTGCTGGAGGTGTGATCCGGAGCAATGAAGAATGCCTCCGGCGGCCAACGGGCTTTGCCCTTTGGAATCCCGGGCGGGAGAGGCTGGCAGCCTGCGATGCTGTCCTTTCCGGCTAAGGGGCCCGGGGGGATTGTCCCCCCGGCCGCCGGAGGCATCCTTATTCTTCCAACACCAGCACGGTATTGTCGGTGAACCAGCCGTAGACGCTGCGCAGCACCCAGGGGATGGGGATGACGAACAGGATGCCCACGGTCCAAAGGGCGGCCCGCCACAGAAGACCCCAGCCCGTGCCGACGAATTCCAGGCCGTAGCCGTCGCCCTGGACGCTGCCGGCCAGCCAGCGCAGCAGGGCCGGAACCACCCAGGCCCAGCCGACGAGGGTGAAGATGGAGGCGTTTAAGATGACGAGCCAGCCGAGATAGCCGCCGTAGGAGGCGGTCAGCCGGGCTTGTCCGCCCGGGGTGAGGCGCAGGTTGTCGATGATCCAGCGGTAGATGGCCAGCTTGACGGCCGCGATCAGGGGCAGAAGCACCAGCGTGAGAAGAAGGATGAAGCCGGGGCCCTCGGGCCGGCCGAACAGGGAGTGGGCGCATTGCGGCAGGATGATCAAAGCGATCAGGGCGATGAACAGCGGCCAGACCTGTCCGCCCCGGCCCTCGAACCGGATGTGTCCGCCGTCGGTGCGTTCGATGCGTTCCATGCCCCAGCGGAGAAGGGAAGTGGCGCCCCAGGCGGCCGGGATGACGCACAGGAACAGAAGAATAGAGAGGATGGAATAGCCAAGCGATTCCAGAATACCGCCTCGAAAGGTCAGCGAGACGCGACGCGTTTCCATGTTTCCTCCCGATCCCTCTGTCCGGGGATCGTGTCGTGGACCCGGCGTGCGCTTCCTTGCGCCGTCAAGGGGCCGGGGGGGCGTATCCCCTGGCCGCCGGAGGCCTCGTCGCCGGTTCCTTTTTCTGTCCGCATGGCATGACCCAAGCGCGGCGAAAGGGCAACCGAAAGCTGTTTTTTGACCCCGGTCCCGGGCTTGGGTACAAGGACGCATGGCGCGCGATAAGGATGCCCTATGACGCCGGTGACGGTGATCGGACTCGGGGTGGGGTCGTCCGGGCTGGACGAAGGCGCGGCTGCCGTACTGGCTGGGGCCGGGCTGCTGGTCGGCGGCGCCCGCCAATTGGCCGCTTTTCCCGACCATCCGGCCGAGCGGCTGGTCATTGCCGCGCCGCTTGGCCGCACCCTGGACGCCCTGGCCGCGGCGGCCGCTGCGGGCCGGCGGGTGGTGGTCCTGGCCGACGGCGATCCGCTTTTTTTCGGCATCGGCCGGGCCCTGCTCGAACGCCTCGGCCCGGAGGCGCTGACCTTTTATCCGGCGGTCACGGCCGTGGCGGCGGCCGCCGCCAGGATGCGACGCTCCTGGCAGGATTGGCCGGTCGTCTCCCTGCACGGCAGGTCCGACGTCACGCCCCTGTTCGCCGCCCTGGGGCGGCACGGTCAGGCGGCCGTGCTGACCGACGCCGTGCGGACGCCGGCGGCTCTGGCCGCCGCGCTCTTGGACCGGGCCGGCGACCGTTTTGGCATGACGGTCCTGGAAGATTTGGGCCTGCCCGGCGAGCGGATGCGCCGTTTCGGTCCGCAGGAAGCGGTCGGACTTTCCTTTTCGCCCCTCAACGTGGTTTTTTTCGAAGCCGAGCGTCCGTCCGAAGTGCCGCTGGCCCTCGGCCTCCCCGACGACGCCCTGCTTAGGCCGGACGGCGTGTTCACCAAGCTGCCGGTCCGGGCCCTGGCCCTGGCCGCCCTGGCGCCGCGTCCGGGCGATGTCCTCTACGACGTGGGGGCCGGCGTCGGCACGGTGGCCGTCGAGGCCTCGCTGCTCAACTCCGGCGGGCCGGTGTTCGCCGTGGAGCGCGACGCGGTGCGCCATGCCCGGCTGGTGGACAACATCCGCCGTACCGGCGCCCTGACCGTGACGCCCGTCCTGGGCGAGGCGCCGGAGGTCCTGGCCGGCCTGCCCGATCCGGACCGGGTGTTCGTGGGCGGAGGCCTGTCCGGCCGGCCCGAGCTGCTCGACGGACTTGCCCGCCGGCTGCGTCCCGGCGGTCGGCTGGTGGTCGCCGCCGTGCTGCTCGGCTCCATCGAGCGGGCCAGGAGAACGCTCACCCGGCCGGGGCTGGCCCTCAGCCTCACGCAGATTCAGGCCAGCCAGGCGGTCCCCCTGGCCGGCGACCTCCATTTTCGCGCCGAAAATCCCGTGTGCCTGCTTTCCGCCACCAAGGAGGCGTTGTCATGACCGCATCCGCAAGCGACCCGTCCCTGCCGGGACGGGTGGTCTTTATCGGGGCCGGACCGGGTGATCCGGATCTTTTGACCGTCAAGGCGGCCCGGATCATCGGTCGGGCCGATCTGGTCCTTTACGCCGGTTCGCTGGTCTCGCCCGGCGTGACGGCCCTGGCCAAGGCCGAGGCGCGGGTGCTCGATTCCTCGGGGCTCACCCTGGACGCAACCCACGCCCTGCTCCTGGAGACGGTCACGGCCGGCGGGCTGGCCGCCCGGGTCCATACCGGCGATCCGGCCCTGTACGGGGCCGTGGCCGAACAGGCGCGGCTTCTGGCCGCGGCCGGCGTGGCCTTCGAGATCGTGCCCGGCGTCACCACCGCCTCGGCGGCGGCCGCCGCCTTCCAGGTGTCCTTTACCGTGCCCGAGGCCACGCAGAGCCTGATTTTGACCCGGCTGGCCGGGCGCACGCCCATGCCGTCCGGGGAGTCCCTGGCCGATCTGGCCCGGCATGGCGCGTCCATGGCCATTTATCTGTCGGCCGGCGATCCCGAGGGGGTGCGGCAGGCCCTGCTTGCCGGCGGCTATCCCGGCCATACGCCGGTGGCGGTGGCCCATCGGCTGGGCTGGCCGGGCGAGCAGCTTTTTTGGGCCTGCGTGGCCGATCTGCCCGAGCGGGTGCGTCAGGCCCGGGCCGACCGCCAGACGATTTTTCTTGTCCTGCCCGGCCTTGCGGAGACCGGCCGCTCCAAACTGTACGATCCGGCCTTTGCCCACGGCTTTCGGCCCGCCCCGTAGGGCGTTCTCCATTGGGGGAGTCCGGGGGGCATCATGCCTCCCGGCCGCCGGAGGCATCTTCCGCCGCGCTCTTTCTACCGAGGTCTGCCATGGAAACCCTTGCAATCCGCACCACCCAACGTGAGGAACTGGTCCGCCTGACCGGGACGCTGCAAGAGCTGGTCGCGTCACGCGGCTGGCGGGACGGGGCGCTGGTGGTCTTCTGCCCGCACACCACCGCCGGACTGACCGTCAACGAGGACGCCGATCCGGACGTGGCCCGGGACATGGTCCTGGCCCTGGCCCGCCTCGCGCCCCGGGACGCCGGTTACCGGCACGCCGAGGGCAACAGCGACGCCCATGTCAAGACGAGTCTGGTGGGACCGTCCCTGACGCTGCTCGTGGACGGCGGCCGCATCCAGCTCGGCACCTGGCAGGGAGTGTTTCTGTGCGAATTCGACGGTCCGCGCTCCCGCTCGATCTGGGTCCGCTGGCTCGGCTGCGCCTGAAATTGGAGTGAGGAAGCACGCCTTTGGCGGCCAACGGGCTGCCGCCCTTTGGAATTCCGTAACGAGGCCAGAAGGTGCGCGCCACGGCCTGGGGGGGCGGGAGAGAGAAGGCCGCCGAGGCTGCGGGCGCGGCAGTCAGTCGTCCTTGCGGGCGAAATCCCGTCCGCTGGCGCCGCAGACGGGACAGCGCCAGTCGGGCGGCAGTTTCTCGCCGGGCGTGCCGGGCGGGATGCCGCCCGGCACGTCGCCGCGGGCCGGATCGTACGTGTAGCCGCAGTGGAGACAGACGTAGCGGTCGGACATGGTTATTTCCTGATGGCGAGCTGGTAGTGGTAGGTCCGCACGGCCACCCGGCCGTCGGCCGTATGGGGATCGAGCAGGGCCAGCAACTGGTTCGGGGGCAGCCGGTCGAAGTTCTGGCCCAGCATGAAGCGCAACAGCAGGATGCGGTTCGCCTCGCTGTCCGGGAACCCCAGGTCGTAGGTGATGGTCGTCTTCTCGAAGGGCTGGCCTGCGTCCGTCAGGATGGTCTCCAGATCGGGCGCGAGGTAATGCGGCGGCGTCACGTGGAGGGCGGCATACACCTGGTCCGACCACTGCGAAAAGGCGTTGCCGTGATCGCCCATGGTGGTGAGGAAGATCCCGTCGTCGGCCAGGACGCGGCGTATCCGGGCCACGGTGTCGGCCAGGTCGATGACGTAATAAAGGACATGGTTGGCCAGCACCACGTCGAAGGGGCCGTCTTCCTCGGTGGGGAGTTCGGGCCAGGCCCGGATGGGGCGTTCGGTGAAGGCCTGGAGGCTTGCCACGGCCTGGCGCCGGTAGCCGGCGTCGGGTTCGACCAGGGAGAGGGTCAGCTTTTGGGGATCGAAGCCGGCCCGGTCAAGCACGGCGGTCAAAAAGCCGCCGTCGCCGCTGCCGAAATCCAGCAGCCGGATCGGCCGGCCGGAGCGGGCCAGGGGGACCAGGTGGGACAGGTAGCCGAGCCGGTCCTGCTCGGCCTCGGTGGAGTGCTCCTGAAAGAACGTATAGGCGTCATGGAGCGATTCGAAATTCTTGGTGGTCTGCGACACGATACGACTCCTTGCCGTCGCCCGGCCGGGCGGCGTTAAAACAGGGTCAGACCCATCTCCGAACTCCGGTCGACGCATTCCGCGGCATGGGACCGGACGAAGGTCTCCTCCCAGCGGAAGACGTGTTCCACCACGTTGCCGAGGATTCTGGGCAGCATGTCCGGAAACCGCTCGGCGGTTTTGAGGAATTTTTCCCTGGCCAGGACCAGGCAGCGCACGTTCGTGACGGCCCGCACGGAAAAAAGCGACTTGGCCGGGGCGAGCAGGCCCAGACCGCCGACAAAGGTCCCCTGCCCCCGGCGGTAGAGGTGCTTTTCGGTGTCGTCCCAGCGGCGCGAGACGTCCACTTCGCCGTCGAGCAGGAAGAAGGCGGCGTCCATTTTTTCGCCCTGGCCGAAGAGACTCTCTCCGGGGGAAAAGGACACCACCACCGCCAGATAGGCCAGCACCTTGATGCCCTCCAGCGACACGCCGCTTAAAAGCGGCAGGTCGCGCAGGATGTCCAGGGCGTGGGCGAAATCACAGGGCATGTCACACCCTTCCCGGGTTTCCGTGGACGAGATCATGGAGCACCCCCCGTTTTTCCATCAGTTCGGCGTAGGAGCCGGTCTCGACGATGCGTCCGGCCTTCATGACCGCCACCGTGTCGTAATTGACGATGGTATCCAGCCGGTGGACCACGGCGATGACCGTGGATTTGCCCTTCCATTTGGATTCGAGCAGATTCTGGATGCGGGTCTGGGAGGCGTTGTCCAGGGCCGAGGTCGCCTCGTCCAGGATGAGGATGGGCGGTTCCTTGAGGAAGGCCCGGGCCAGGGCCACTTTCTGCCGCTGGCCGCCTGACAGCCTGTCGCCCATGGAACCCACCTGGAAGTCCAGGCCGATTTCCAGGACGCGTTCCAGCATGTCCTCTTCGATCAGCAGGCTGACGATGGTTTTCTGGATCTGGTCCAGGATCTTGGGATTGGTGCTTTTCACCCGGCCGAACAGGATATTGTCCATCAGGGTCATGGAATAGAGATAGTCGTCGCGCCGGAAGAAGGTGACCGCCCCCGGGGCGTCGGTCGTGATGCGTTCGGCGAGCATGGCCCGGCCCTGGAGGAGCAGGCTTTCAAGGATGGGGGACAGGGTGACGATGGCGTGGCGGCCCGGAGTAAACCGCAGCGCCAGGCTTAAAAGCCGTCGCTCGTCTTCCGGCGAGAGCTTGTGCAGCCGGACCCGGCCGAGCCGGGCGGCCAGGTCCCGGTACTCCTCGAATTCCTCCGGCGCGACGGGGGTGCGCTCGAAAAAGATGGCCTCCGGCGAGGGCACGTTTTTCAGGATGTCCACCGTGCGGCTGGCCAGTTCGGCCCCGACCTGGAGCAGAAACATCTTGAGGCCGCAGTCGTGCAGGAAACCGATGAACCGGGGGTTGCCGGCCAGGTTTTCCGGGGCCAGATCCTCCCGTTCGGGGGTGCCGAACAGGAGGTTCTCGGCCACGGAACTGTAGTAGAGATAGCGGCTGGGGTCGAAGAATTCCACGGAATCGGCCAGGGCCTCGGCGTGGCCGGCGTGATAGGCCTCGCGGATGCGGATCACCTTCTTGACCAGATTCTCCTTGCGGCCCTTCTTGAAGACGGAATTGAGGGCGAAGCGCAGGATGTCGGCGAAAAGCCCGACCTGCTGCACCACGGCGATGATTTCGTCCAGGGAGGGGAGGCCGGCCTCGTTGGTGACGCCGTGGGCCTCGCGCCGGGCGTTGATGGAGTAGAGCAGGTTGTCCTTGATGGAACCCGCGAAGATGAAGGGATGCTGGGACACGATGCCGATGTTGTCGGCGATGTCCGACTTCGGCATGGCGTCGATGTCGAGACCGGACAAGGTGGCCGATCCGGCCGAGTATTTGAGGATCTGGCACAGGCACATGGCCAGGGTGGACTTGCCGGAACCGGAAAAGCCGACCAGGGCCACCAGTTGGCCGGGCGCGATGTCCAGGGACACGCCCTTTAGAAGCTGGATGCCGCCGGCCACTTCCATGACCAGATCCTTGGCCGCCACGGTGCCGTCGAGGACCAGGGGCGGCCGGGGAACGGGCGGCTCCACGGCGAATTCGGGATCGCCTTCGAAGTATTCCATGATGCGGCCGTAGCTGACCTTGGCGTCCTGGTAGACCTGGTAGAAGTCCATCAGCTCCTTCCAGGGATCGTAGAGCTTTTCGTTGGCCGAGAGGAAGGCCACCAGGGCGCCCAGGTCGAAACGGCCGTTTATGGCCAGATAGCCGCCGACCAGAAAGAGCACGAACGGCCCCAGGTTCTGGAAGAAGTTGTTGGAGACCTTGATGGCGTATTTGTAGAGGTTCCAGACCACCCGGACCCGGAAGAGCCGGTCGGCGATGGCGCCGAACCGGCGGTTTTCCAGGCGGAAGCTGGCGTTGCCGTGCACTTCGTGGATGCCGGAGATGGTTTCGCCGATCAGGGTGGACAGGTTGCGCCCCGTGTCCACCCGCTGCTTGTTGGCGGCGTTGGAGCGTTTCTGCAGGGCCGGAATGATCAGGACGGCCACCGGGTAGAGCGCCATGCTGAGCACGGCCATCAGCGGATTGAGGTAAAAGAGGTAGCCGGCGAAGGCGAAAAGGGTCAGCAGGTTGGTGACCGGCACGGCGATGGCCTGGCCGACGAATTCGCCGGTGTTGGCCACTTCGGAGACCAGCGACGACACCACCATGCCCGGCGAGGCCTTGCGGAAAAAGGCCATGGGCAGGGTCAGGATGTGGGCGTAGAGCTTCTTGCGCAGGTCGGTCAGCGACTCCTGGCCGATGTAGTTTTGCAGGGCGTTGATGGCGAGTTTTAAGCCCGAGGCGGTCACCACGCAGGCCAGATAATAGGCGCAGTAGGTGATAAGCAGGTCGAGACGTTTGTGGCCGATGGCCAGGTTGATGATTTTTTTCTGCATTTCCAGGGGCAGCACCCGGACGAAGACCGTGACGACGATGATGCCGAGCAGGATACCCTGGAGTTTCAAATTGCTCGTCCAGACCCAGGAGAACAGGGAGCGTTTGTAGAGGGCACCCGGAATGTCGGGCCGGAGCTTCATGGGTCTGTCCTTTTCATGGTGGGATGGGCAGTTGTGCCGCGAATCGTCCGGGAAGGCAATCGCGCCGGGGCGAAACCGGCCTTGGCCGCCGCCGGCGGATGGCCCGGGGTTGCCACGGACGGCCATCTGCCGTAACGGAACCAAAAGACCTGGGCGCGGCGTGAGGATCGCCGATCCGACGCAACCCTCTCCCTACCGGCAAACCGGGCTCCTCTCCGGGGCGTCGGCGTGTTAGTCGTTTCATGAGCAAACACGAATTCGACATCTGGATGTACCATGGCCGTCATGGCGCGCGACGGCTTTTTACCTACCGGCGCTGGATGCTTTTGGCGCCGGCGGTCCTGCTGGCGCTTTCCGTCGCCGGGGGGCTTTTCCTGTGGCGCTACTACGAAGGATACGAACCCATGGCCCGGCGGGCCGAGGCCGCCCGGGCGCGTCTGGCCGAGCAGAAGGCCCGGGGACTCGCCCTGAGGGAACGGGCGCGGCGCATTTCCCTGGAGGCCGCCCGCATCGGTTCCTTTGACGCCAAGCTCGGGATCATGCTCGATCCTCCCGGGGAAACGGCCGGAAGAGGTTCCCTGCCCGCGGCCATCGTCTTTCCGGAGACCACGGGGGGGCGCCTTTTCGATTTTCTGGAGTCCCTGGACGGGCGTATGGCCGTGGAGGAGGTCCGCCAGCAGGAGCTGGTCCGGTCCCTGCTCGAACGCAAGCTGGAATTTCTGGCCACGCCCTCCCTGTGGCCGTCCCGGGGGCCCATCACGTCGGGATTCGGCACCCGCAGCTCCCCTTTCGGCCGGGGGGGCGATTTTCATAACGGCGTGGATATCAAGGTGCCCACGGGCAGCCCGGTGTATGCGCCGGGAGCCGGCCGGGTGGTGGAGGCCGACTTCATGCACGGCTACGGCCTGCGCGTGGTCATCGACCATGATTTCGGCCTGGAGACGGTGTTTGCCCATCTGAAGAAGGCGGAGGTCAAGCCGGGCCAGATGGTCCGGCGCGGGGAGTGCATCGGCCTTTCCGGCAATTCGGGCCGCACCACCGGCAGCCATTTGCACTACGAAGTCCATGTCAACGGCGCGCCTGTCAATCCTCGCCAGTATCTCCTCGACTGATCCGGACAAGCCGTCTCCATTTGGCCTCCAGTTCGTCCCAGGCTGTATCCAGATCCCGGCTGGCAGCGACAGCCATGGGCGGAGCCGCAAAGAGCCCGTCCAGCTTGACCCGGGCGCCGCTGATCCGACCCGGGGACCGGCCGGCCGGGAGCGGCTGGTGGTGGCCCACGGCCAGGGCGCCGGCCAGGACGCAGCGCCCGCCTTCGAGATAGCCCCGGATGTCCCGGGCCAGATCGTCGAACTGGCTGGGGGAGAACCGGATGTCGAAGGGGGACGGGCCGTGGAGCGTCCGGCCGCGCAGCAGGTGGCAGCAGCCCGAGACCGAGGGGCAGGGGCGGCTGGCGGCGGTCAGCCCGAAATCCGGGCCCCGGGGGCAGTTGACCAGGGGACGCACGGTCGCGGCACCCTGGGGCGGGAGCAGGTGGATGTCGGCGGACAGGGGAACGCTGGTCGCGCCGGCCAGGATGCGCGCGCCGGCCACGTCCGCTTCGGGATCGGCGGCCAGGGCCCCGGCCAGGAGGGCCAGCCAGTTTTCCGGCAGGGTCACGTCGTCGTCCACGAAGGCGACCAGGTCGTCGGGGTCGGTGGCGGCGGTGGCGGCCAGCCAGTTGCGGGCGGCCGGGGCCCCGATGTTGACGGGCAGGGACAGACTTTCGAAACGCCCCGGAGCGAAACGGCCGGCGGCGGCCCGGCACACGGCCGCGGTGTCGTCCGTGGAGCCGTTGTCGAGGACGATGACCCGGGCCGGGCCGAGGCGGCCGGCCGCCAGGCTTTTGAGGGTCCGGGCGAGATTTTCCGCCCGGTTCCAGGAATAGATGCAGACGGAGAGCCGGCCGGGCAGGGCGGAAAGATCGGCCGGAGGCACCGGATGCAGCAGCTCGTAGAGGTGCAGGGTCAGGCCGGGGTGCCAGTTTTCCCGGCGCCACAGACGGGAAAGGACCGCCGTACCCTTCTCCCGGTCGCCGGTGGCCATCAGGGCTTGCCCCTGGGCCAGGGCCGCGAACCGGGGAAACAGCGCCTCATCCACGGCCCGGGCGGCTTCCAGGGCGGCCTCCGGTCCGGCAAAGGCGGCCGCCGTTTCGGCGGTCAGGCGCGCGGCCAGGGGGGCGGTGGCCGGATCGGCGGCCAGGGGGGCCACGGCCAGGGCGGCCAGCTCGGGCCGTCCCGCCGTCAGGGCGTATTCCAGGGCCTTGCCGCGCCAGAACAGGCCGTGGGCCTGATCGGCCATGCCCCGGATGAGAACGGCCAGGGCGGCCTCCAGGTCCGGTCCGTCGCGCAGCGCCGGCCACTCCCGGGCCTCGGTCGGCGGTCCCAGCCGGGGAGCCAGCCGTCGGGCGAGGCCCCGCAGCCGGGGACCGGCCGTATCCCGGCCGGCGGGCAGCAGCGCCCGGGCGCAGGCCGGGTCCAGCGGCGACCGCTCGAAACGCCAGGCGGCCAGGGCGGCCCGCAGTCCGGTCAGTTCCGGAAGCGTTCCGGTCAGGCCGTCCAGGGCGTCGGCCAGGTGGCGTCCCAGCCACGGACCTTCCAGACCGAAGGCCCACAGCGGAAGATGGGGGCGCAGACGTTGGGGAGCGGGGAAAAATATCGGTTCAGGACTGGCTGGCATAGCCGTTCCCGACGGTTCGGGGCACGCTTGGCGGCCGGTTGGGCAGTTTGACGAAATTCATGTTCCAAGGCATGTATCGCAATCCTTGGTTGCTGCAAACCTCCGGGCGCCATCGGGAAGGCCGGTGACGACAAAGGGGATCATCCATGGCTATGTCCGCCAACTGGGCCGAGAAGGCCTGTATCCTTGCGATTCTGCTTGCGCTTTTTTGTGCGGGCTGCGGGAAATACGATGCGCTTGAGCGCAACATGCAGTACGTCTCCATCGAGATGCTCCGCAAGGAATCCGTGGTGGCCTATGAGCGCCTGGGCACCGCCCATGCGGCTTGGCAGGCTTCGCCCCGGCCCGACACCCTGGAGAATTTCAAGAATTTTTATCTCCAGTATTCGATCATTTATAATGAGCTGATGGACCGGGCGACCAGCCGGCCCGGCCGCCATCTGCCCGCGTTCGCCTCGATCATGCCGCCGCCTCCTCCGGGCACGGATTTTGAGCCGTCGGCACCTGCTGTGCCGGCCACGACCGCGCCGGCGGTCGAAACAACGCCGGCGGGCCGGAATTTGGAGGAAACGGACGAGACGTCGGCGGCCACGCCGACGGGTGGACCCGTGACGGTTGCCGCATCGGCGGAGCCGGCCGGGGACTATGTGGTGCAGTCCGGCGACACGCCGCATCTGATCGCCAAACGGCTGCACGTCAGCGAGGCGCGTCTGCTCGAAGCCAACGGCATCACCGCGCCGGACAAGCTGGCTGTCGGGAAATCGCTCGCTGTTCCGAAAGAGTAGGGATCGGGCCTGAGGCGGACATCGCTCCCGGTCAGACGCCGAAGGCCTGCCGCATGGCCGCCCCGAGCGTCCGCAATCGATGGACATAGGTGTGTTCGGCCAGAATGCGCCGTCTGGCCGCCTGGGAGCGCTTCCGGCGTTCCTCGGGATGGGCCAGGAAGTGGCGCAGCCGGTCCGGAATCTCCTCCGGGGCGGCGTAGACGGCCGTTTCCCGGTCCGGCGCAAACAGGGCGGAGAGCTGGTCCCGGGCGTCGGTCAGTACGAAGCCGCCGCAGGCCGGCACGTCGAAGACCCGCTGATTGACCGCCCCCTTCATTTGCAGGCTCGTGCAGTTGAAACTCACCGCGCTTGCCGGGTAGAATTCCGGTAACTCCGTATAATACTCCAGTCCGTCCAGGCGACGCCACCGTGTCCCCGCTCCGGGCAGGGCCGTTTCCCAACCGGCGTCTCCCGCGATGACCGGCGAAAAGGGCACGAGCGCCCGGACGCAGGCCTGCCGGTAGCGGCGGGTGGCCTCCCAGGTCAGGGCCAGCTCGGCGTTGAGCCTGGCCGGATCGTCCGGCAGGGCGGCATAGGCCCGGGCCAGTTCCGGCCGGCTTTCCAGGAATTGGCGGGCGCTGCGCTCGGGTGCGGCGACAAAATCCCGGGCCGCTCCGGGCAACAACCGGCCAAGGGCCGAGCCGGCCGGCAGTCGGTTCCGGGCCTCGGTCGCCTGCCGTTCCATGGATTCCCCGACGAACGAGACGTCGCAGCGCCAGGGATGGCCGGCGGGAAGCGGTGCGGCCAGCCGGAACCGCTCGGGATCCGTGGCCAGGGGCAGCCAGCGGCGGTGGGCGAAGCCCATGGCGGCAAGCTCCGGCAGGGCGTCGGCATCGTAGGAAAAGACCATGGTCAGCGGCGTGGCCAGCCCGGCGTACTCGTGGAGGATAAGGCGCGGGCTGTCCACGAACCAGGAGGCCAGGGGCAGGCCGATGTCCGCGAGCAGTCCGGCCAGCCGCCCCTCGCGGTCCAGGCCCAGGTGGTTGACGGTCAGGGCGAAGTCCGGACGAAAATCGGCTACGGCGGCGAGGATCGCTTCGACCACGCCGGTTTCGCCCTGCTCCCCGGTGCCGGTATCCACCCGCCGGTACGGCACGCCCAGCCGGTCAAGGGCCGCCTCGATCTCCCGGTAGAGAAAATAGGGTCGCCACAAGAGCAGCACCCGGGACTCCGGGCCGGCGAAACGCGGGACGACGAGGCGTTCGCGAAGCGCGGCGTAGCGGCCGAGTCTGGCCGCCGCCACGCCGTACCAGGCCGGATCGAGGCGCTGGTAGAGCGGGTGGGCGATGACGGCCAGCCGGGCGAAGCCGGCGGCCCGGGCGGCGTCGGCCACGGCCGAGGCCGCCCGGTCAGGATCGGGATCGTCGTCGAAACGGACGGCGGCATCTCCGGCAAAGGCGGCCCGTACGCCGGTCACCGCGTCGATGGCCCGCTCGCGGTCGAGGACGAAGATCGGTCCGGAAAAGCGCTCCCTGACCGCGGCCAGTCCGGCGCCGAGGCCCGCGCCGACCAGGACCGGCAGTCCGCCGCCGGCCAGGGCCGTCAAGGCCCGTTCCCGTTCGGCCGCCGGTCCGCCCCGGCCGGCCAGATGCCAGACGCGGCCGCCGATCTCCAGGCGCACGTCCGTCAGTCCTTCCCCGGGTCCCACCGGGAAGGCGGCATAGGTCGGCGGGACGGGCAGGGCGGACATGGCGGCTACCGGAGCTGAAAGATATGGGTGACGGTCCGGCCGGGGATGCTGATGATGCCCTGGAGGACGCGATAGAGCATGTCGCCGAGCATTTTGCTGCGGTCGATGGCCAATTTGGGGTCGTCCAGGGGGCCGCTGATGGTGGCGGCGGCCTGGCTGCCGTCGTGCAGGGTGGCCATGACCGACAGGTCGATGGTTTCGTTGCGCAGGTCCACCTGACCCTTGCCGCGGACCTGCATCTTCGGGCTTTCGATGGTGAAGTCGTCGGTCCGGGCCACGCCTTCCCGGCCGAGCCAGGACGAGGAGAAGACGTCGAAGGGGACGGTTTCGGGGGGAGCCTTTTCGCTGGGTTTATGGCCGTCGTGGATGTTGAAGTCCCCCCGGGTGATCTGCAGGCGGGCGTTGCCGGTCAGGGTTTCGCGCAGTTCGGCTTCGCTGATGCCCCGGGCCCGGGAAGCCAGGATGAAGGTGGCGCTCCCGGAATTGAGGGTGTCGCCATCGGCCCAGTCCCGCATGAAACTCGCGCATTCGAATCCTTCGAGCTTGAGTTCGGCCATGGCCGCCAGGGCCGGCCCCCGGGCGTCGCCCCGGATTTCGGCAAAAAAGCGTCCGCCGTAGAATTGCGGGGATTCCTGGCGATAGCTGAAGACGCCTCCCCGGGCGCTGGCCGTGATGGTGGTGGCGCCGAAGGTCACGTTTCCCCGTTTGAGCCAGCCGGCAGTGAGCCGGGCATCCAGGGCCAGGTCGCGGAGCAGTCGCAAATCGAAGGGTTTTCGCCGTTCCTCCGGCGTGGTCTTGGCGGCCGGCGGGAAATAGGCGTCCCAGTCCAGCCGGTCCACGGACAGTTCCCATTTGCCGCGCTTGAAGTCGAATTTGGGGAAGTTCGCCCGGCCGCCAAGGGTGGTGTCATCCAGGGCGAGGGTCAGCCGGTTGATGTCGAGACCGGCCTCGCCGGCCGTGCCCGATAGGGACAAGGAACCCTTGGTCAACCGGTCGGCGGCCAGGCCCTTGGGCAGGTCCAGGCCCCAGCCGGTCAGCACTTGGCGGGGGGGGCGCGGGCCCGTTTCCAGCGAAAAGGTCGTGCGGCTGGCCTCGCCGGCCTTGCGTCCGATTTTGACCGTGGCCGGCAGGCCGCCGATATCGGCCCGGAGGTCGCCGGCCGCGAAGCTCCCGTCGGCCACATCCAGGGTCAGGGGACCGGCCAGGGACAGCTTGAGATCCCGGCCGGGGGCGATGCCGCCCGGCCACAGGGCCGAGGCTTCCAGTTTGGCCGGCCCGCCCTCCCGCAGCCGTCCGGTGGCATCCATGACCAGGGGGCCCGAGACCGCCAACCGGATGTCCCGCAGTCCGCCGCCGGCGGCATTCGTCACCGTGAGGCCGGCGTCCAGGGGGAGATCGTCCCCGCCGGCGGGGGTGTCCCGGCCGGTCAGGGTCAGGACGGCCTTGGGGCTGCCCAGGGACAGCCGGTCGGGCGCGCGGCCGTGTTCGAGCCGGGAGGCCTCGGCTTCCACCTTGACCTGGAGCGTCCGGGGTCGGACGTCCTTGGCCATGTTCGTTTCCAGGGTGGCCTTGGCCGTGATCGGGCCGGCGAGCTGCAGGTTTCCGGGCAGTTTGGCGGCATCGGCCCCGGCCAGCTGCACGGTGGCCCCGATGCGGCCCGAGGCGTCGCCATTGGCCTTGCCCGACAGCCGGCCGCCGAAAAGTTCGCCTCCGGTCAAGACGGTTTCGAAGCGTCCGTCGGCCAGGGTCAGGGTTCCGGCGGTGTTTTGGGCCTCGATGCCCCGGACGGTCAGCCGGTCCACCCGCACTTTCCCGTCGGCCCGCAGCCCGGTGCCGCCGCCGGTCGGGCCGGTGATGGCGGCGAGCTTGTCCACGTCCAGGGTGTCGGCGGCCAGGTCGAAGGAGAGGCGCAGCGGCGCGGCCTCGTCCCAGGACAGCTGGCCGTGGAAGAGGGTTCCCGCCAGGCTGGCGTTGAGATCGGTCAGGGCCAGATGCCGTATCGGGCGGCGGCTTCCGGTGGTTGCGGCGAATCCTCCCCGGCATTCCAAGGGCTCCGCCGACAGGCCGGCCAGTCCGAGGACCCGGCCGGCGGCTCCCGGGTCGGGGCTTTGCAGGACAAAGGTTCCCTTGGCTCCGTCCGCGCCCCAGCGTCCCTGAACCCGGGCCCGGCTCGGAAGCGGGGCTTGGTTCCCGCCGTCCGGCAGGGGATCGACGCCGGCCTGGATGTCCACGGCCAGCCCGTCCGGCAGGCTGTCCAACCGGGCGTCCAGGCTGGCCAGCCCCTCCGGCAGCACGGCGGAGACGGGATACAGCCGGGCGTGTCCGTTCCCGCTTTTGACGGTGGCGTGGAAATCCTTGACCGGCAGGCCGCTTACAACGCAGCGCCGCAGATCCAGCCGGGCGTCCACCCGCCACCGGGACAGCCAGTTTGCAGGGAGGCTCCAGACATCCTGGCCGGCGTTTGGGGGCAGGTCGTCACTGTCCAGGCCCTCGGCCGAAAGCGAAAGGTCGAGCACGGGCGTCTCGCCGAAAACCACGGTTCCCGTGGCCGAGGCGGTTCCCCGGGGCAGGCGCAGCTGGGCTTCCCGGAGCGTCAGGGCCGCGGTGTCGGCGCTGACCGCGACGGTCAGGACGGCCTGGCCGGCCTCGGCGGATTTTTCCGCAGTCAGGGATTCGTTCGGGGCCACCACCGGTTCGCGGCTGGTCGGTTCCCCGCCGGCCGGGGCGGTCAGGTTGGGCTGGTCCCCGTTCGGGGACAGCCCCAGGATGTCGCGCCAGCCGCCGGCCAGGTCGGCCGTCAGGGTCAGCGTGGCTTCGGCCCGGGGGGCGGTGGTCGCCTGGGTGACCCGGGCCGAGCCGGTCAGGCGCACGCCGGGGAGCTGGGCGTCCAGGTCCTTCAGGTCGAGCGTCCGCCTGTCCGGATCATAGGTCAGGGTGGTATGGGACAGGATGGAAACGGGACTGGCTCCGCCCGGGACGAGCGGGCTGGTGAAATGGGCGATGGTCGTCAGGCGGGCGCTCCGCGGGATGGGCAGGCCGGTGACCTGATCAAGGGAGGCGTTGCCCTGGGCGCGGCATTCCAGGCTGGCCCCGGGGACGGGGCCGCGGGCGCGGAAGGCCAGGGAAAAATTGAACGGCTGTCCCAGTCCCGTGAAGAGCTGGGTGTCGGTAAAGGTCCAGTCCCGGCCGGTGGTCTGATCCAGATAGCTGACGGAGGCGCCCGTGACCCGGATGTCCCTGGGTTGGGGGGCCACCTGCCAGCCGGCGGGAACCTGGGTGGTCTGCCCCGGCGGGCTGGTCAGGTCGTCCCAGTTGGAGCGGCCCGAGGCCTCGCGGCGCAGGTGCAGGGTCAACCCCTGTACGCGCACGGAGCCCGTGGAGACCACCCGGGCCAAAAGCGGCAGGATGCGGATGGTCACCTCGGTATGGGCGGCGCTGAGCATGGGGGACGGGCCGAATCCCGGGGCGTCGGCCATGGAGAGCGGGCCGATGGACAGGCCGAACCAGGGCACCACGATGAGGGAGACATCGCCCAAAATGGTGACCTTGCGGTGCAGGGCTTCGGACAGGGCGTCCTCGACCACGGCCCGCAGGCGCAGGGGACCGATGGCCTGCCGGACCAGCCAGGGCAGGACCAGAATCGCCGTGACGAGGAGGATGCTGCCTACCCCGGCCAGCAGAAGGAGGCGACGCTTGGCTTTGGAGGAGGCAACCGGGACAAGCATTGGTTCAGGCATGATCGGCGGCGAACCGGCAGCATCCAGGCCGGCCGGAAGTCTTTTTCGCGCTTGTTACAGGCTGACGCTGTAGCCCGTACGGCCGGGCAGGCCACGCTGCGACTCGACGATGCAGCGTCGTCCATCCTTGGTCAAAAGGAGAAAGGAGGCCTGGGCGTTGACGTCGTCCACTTCCACCTTCCAGCCCCGGGCGGTCATATCTTTTTTATAAAATGCCGCAATGGCGGCAGGAGCGGCGTTTGTTTCAAAGGTCACCACGTTGGCCTTGGGAAAATGAAAAACCTTTTTGAATGCCGCGCCGGGGAAAATGCCGGCATCGTTTCCCAGAATGGCCCGATAGTCGTCCTGGGCCGAGGCGCTGGCGCAGGCCAGACAGACCAGGCTGAGGGCGAAAAAAAGACGGCGGGCGACTCGAAATGTCACGCGACCCTCCCTTGGGCAAACGGCTCTCCTTGTGCAACGATTGCCGCCTGAAGTCAAAGGAACCTCTCGGGGTTGCCGTTTTCGGGAATCCATGTATGAACCCGAAAAACGGTTGTTCGGGAGCTGGCATGCGAAAAATGACACGAATGGGCTTGGCGCTGGCGGTCGTGCTGGCCGTCTGTGCCGGGTGCACCCGGGCCACGGGCGGCGGCGAGGCCCGTTACCTCGTTGTTTTCAACGCGGCTTGGGCGTCGTGCCATAGCCTGGGTCTCTACCAGGCCACCGTGGAATCCGTCACGATGCGGCCGGACGGCAACCGTCGGGTCGTTATCCACTATCTCTATGATAATGGCATGGTGCCGGACTCCGGCCGGGCGGCCATGCTGATTTCTCCGGATAACCGGCTGGCCAGCCAGTGCATCGTGGATCTGGCCATCGACACCTGCCTGTGCGGAGCGGAGAGGGACTGGCACGAGGGGTCGTAGCCGGAAACGGGCCTTTTCTCGGCCGCTGGCGCGCTGTTCGATCAAACCAAGGGCGAAGGCATGTCCAAAGTCTATCTTCTCGGGGCCGGGCCGGGCGACCCGGGGCTGCTCACGCTTCGGGCGCGGGATATCCTGTCCCGGGCCGACGTGGTGGTCTACGATCACCTGGCCAACAAGGCCTTTCTCGATTTTTGCCGCCCCGACGCGGAAATCCTTTATGTGGGCAAGATGGGCGGTGACCACACCCTGCCCCAGGACTCCATCAACGCGTTGCTGGTGGCCCGGGCCAAGGAAGGCAAGCTGGTGGCCCGGCTCAAGGGCGGCGATCCCTTCGTGTTCGGCCGCGGCGGCGAGGAAGCCGAGGAACTGGTGGCCGCCGGCTGTTCCTTCGAGGTGGTGCCGGGCGTGACGTCGGCCGTGGCCGCGCCGGCCTATGCCGGCATCCCCATCACCCATCGGGCGTTTGCCTCGTCGGTGTCGTTTATTACCGGGCACGAGGACCAGGCCAAGAGCGAAAGTTCGCTCAACTGGGAGGCGTTCGCCCGTTCCGGTTCCACCCTGGTCTTTTTCATGGGGGTGAAAAACCTGCCCCACATCAGCGAAAACCTGATCCGGGCGGGCATGGCCGGTGACACGCCGGCCGCCCTGGTGCGCTGGGGCACCACCTGCCTGCATCAGACGCTGGTGGCCACCCTGGCCACCATTCCCGAGGAGGCGGTGCGTCGCGGGTTTACGCCGCCGTCGCTTTTGGTGGTCGGCGGGGTGGTGAGCCTCCATGACCGTCTGGCCTGGTTCGAGAAGCGGCCGCTTCTGGGCAAGGGCGTGGTGGTGACCCGCAGCCGGGAACAGGCCAGCGAACTGGTCCGGCTGTTGGCCGAGGAGGGGGCCCGCTGCTTCGAGTTTCCGACCATCGCCATCGCCCCCCTGGACGATCCCGATCCGGTCCGGGTGGCCATCGCCCGGCTGTACGAGTACGACTGGGTGGTTTTTACCTCGGCCAACGGCGTGCGCAGCTTTTTTGCGGAAGTGGACACCATGGAGCTCGACGCCCGGGCGTTTGCCGGCATCAAGGTGGCGGCCATCGGTCCGGCCACGGCCGAGGCCCTGGTCGGACGCGGCATTCGGCCGGATTACGTGCCCGAGCGCTTCGTGGCCGAGGCGGTGGTGGCGGGGATGGTCGACCTGGGCGTGGCCGGGGCGCGTATTCTCATCCCGCGGGCGCGGGAGGCCCGGGAAGTGCTGCCGGAAAAATTGACCGAGGCCGGGGCCACGGTGACCGTGCTGCCGGTCTACGAGACCAAGCCGGCCGATCAGGACCCGGAGGAGATCATTGCGGCCATCAAGGCCGGTCAGGTCCACTACCTGACGTTTACCAGCTCTTCCACGGTGAAGAATTTTTTTGCGAAAATTGCGCCCGAGGCGCTCCGGGCCGCCGGTTCCGTCAAAATCGCCTGTATCGGGCCGGTCACGGCCGAAACCCTGGCCCGGTTCGGCTTCAGCCCTGATGTGACGGCGCCGGAGTTCACTATCCCGGCCCTGGCCAGGGCGATCATCGCCGACGCGGAGGCGCGGGCGTGACGCTTCCCCTGGCCGTGTGCATCTCCGGATCGGGGTCGAATCTGCAGGCCATCATCGACCGTATCGAGGCCGGGGTGCTGCCGGCCCGCATCGCCGTCGTCATTTCCAACCGGGCCGACGCCTACGGTCTGACGCGCGCTCGCGAGCGCGGCCTGCCGACGCTGGTCGTGTCCGCCGCCGACCATCCCGGGGGGCGGGCGGCCTATGATGCGGCGTTGCTGGCCGCGGTGGTCGCCTCCGGGGCCGAAGCCGTCATCCTGGCCGGTTTTATGCGCATGCTTGGCCCCACGTTTGTTTCCGCCTACCGCAACCGCATCCTGAACATTCATCCGGCCCTTCTGCCGAGTTTTCCGGGCCTGCACGGCCAGGCCGACGCCGCCGCGTACGGCGTGGCCATCTCCGGGGCCACCGTCCATTGCGTCAACGAGGTCATGGATAACGGTCCCATCGTCATCCAGGCGGCGGTGCCGGTCGTTCCCGACGATGACGAATCCAGCCTTGGCGTGCGTATCCTGGCACTGGAGCACCGCATCTACCCCCAGGCCATCGCCTGGCTGGCCGAGGGACGGCTCGCGGTCGAGGGCCGCAAAATCCGGTTGACTCCGGCGGACGTCCCGCCGGCCGACATGACCGGAGCCGGGCCCTGCCTGGTCAATCCGCCGTTGGAGGCGGGGTTCTAGGCCGGAGGAAACGGCGGCACGTGCAGCGTAATTTTGGCTCGTGCGGCAAAAAGGCTTGACGGTTCGTGGTGATGGGCATAAGAAAATTCCTCGCTTCGCTGATCCCCGGTAGCTCAATTGGCAGAGCGGGTGGCTGTTAACCACTAGGTTGGCGGTTCGAGTCCGTCCCGGGGAGCCAGATAATTCAGGGAGTTAGGTCAAAAGCCTAGCTCCCTTTTTCTTTTGGCGGGCATTTTTCTCCCCATGCTCTCCCCACTTTTTGACTCAAACGGGGGCAGATAGTCCTCCTCTTGGAGGACTATCTGCTTTACCGCAGACGTAGGGATACTTGCCCCCCTCCGCAGGGTGCAGGTCCCTTCTCATCATTTCTTTTCCCTTCCAGCGAAAAGGATGAACGAGCGATAGTTCCCAAATGCCCTTCATGAAGAAAGACCGTTTTCGTGTGGGCCTATGGCGGGAGCTGGCTCCCTGAAGGAGACTTTGAACGAACTATCCTATCCTTTGGATGCGGGCGGGGCGACCTAGAACGAAATGCTAGCTACCCACGGTCATAGTATCACGTGATTGCCACCGTGCAATCTCCTCAATCCGCGGCACTTCGAGGGCGAGGCGCTCCACAAACGGTTAAATTTTTGATAACGGAAGTTGGGTCTGTTGGTCCCACAGTCTCGGCACAATTCGATCGCCATTGAAAGGGAAATGCCAGCATAATTTTTGCGACGCTAACGCAAAATAGGCACTGGAAATGCAACCTTCACAAAATATCCAGCAACTCCTTCATTTTTTGGAATGTTCTCCTCAGGCCATTTCTTCGAGGTCTCTCAGCGTGCGACTGCGTCTTGGTGGTGAACATATTTCGGATTACCAGACGATAAAAATGCTGCGCCAGCTCTTTAGGCAGGGTCTTGTAGAATTCGACCATGGTCGATGGAAAACTGTGGGGCCACCCACGGAGAAGACAACTTCTTCTGTTACAAACGGATATCTTCTGCCACCCATCTCCCCGACGCCCCCCAAAAAAATGGGGATACAGCCTGCCTTCCAGTTAGCAAAAGATTCCCCTGAATCCAATATTGACGATGTTTATGAAGAGTCCGGCCGATGGGCGCCTTTCCGGAAATTGTTGCGCTACTACCGTCACTGCATCCGTAGTGAGGAAGGGGCAGATGCTTTAGCTTATCAGAATCAGTTGGGCGAGCGATTTTTGTACCTCCGAAGGAGCGGCTCCTGGCTGCCACGCCCCGGCTTGCCTTGGCGTATGAGTATTCCGCTGGGGCCTCACCTTGCTCCGTTCGTGGGGGCTTTGCCCGCGCCTCAAGCTGAAGAGACTCTTGTCCTAGGGTATCCCGTGTGGGCCTTTTTCAAGGCGAAGGCTGGAGAGCCGGATGTTTCGCTGGTACGCCCGATTTTTTATTTTCAGGTGGAGCACTCCCTGACGACTTCTGGCATCGTCCTGCGTTTGGATGCGACTCGTCCGGAGGTGAACTTGGGGTGGCTCGAATCCGCTTTCCGTTTGCATCCAGAAAGGCGCAATGCCTTCCTTTCCGCCTGCGGATTTATTGAGGGGCGTTCGGTCGAGGATGGGGCTCCCGAGCAGGATGGCAATGGGCAACATGCGAATTTGGAAACCCTGACACATGTTCTCGAAGCCGTCATGCGGCACAGCGTTTGTGAGCCTTTAGAACCGCATGCTGTCCCGGATACTCCGATACCGGAGCCTTTCGAGACGGGCATCTACAATCGTGCCGTTCTTATGACGGCTAGACGCGCGCGTTATACGCAGACGCTGCTTAAGGAATTGCGCGTCATAGAAGCAACATCGGATGAGGAGCTCGATCGTACGGCTTTAGCCCAAGTCTTTGCCATTGAGAAGAAGGAACAGCCAAAGAAAACGTCTGTGGAGGAATGCATCCATGAGGAAATAGTTATCGAAACGAGGCAGCTCAATGCAGAGCAGCGGCGTGCGGTCACTTCATTGCTCACGCAGCCTGTGAGTGTGATCACCGGACCTCCCGGGACGGGAAAGAGTCAAGTCGTCGCCTGCGTGGCGGAGAATGCGCGGTTGAGGGGTCAGTCCGTGCTGTTCGCCGGCCGGAACCACAAGGCAATTGATGCGGTTATGGGACGCCTTATGGATATTGAAGGGCGCCCGCTCATGATAAGGGCCAATTCTAAGGACGATCCCAATCTGAAAGTTACTTTTGACGATGCAATCGAACAACTTTTGGCGGAACATGGGGATCCTTCTGCGGCGGAACGCTTGGCGATACTGCGTCAGGAAATCGATGAACTGCTTGTGACGCGGGGCAAACAAGCCCGATATGCGAGGCAGATTGCCAAGGTGGGGGGGGAACTGGGATTGCTCGAAGAGCGGCTGGCGATCCTTGCCCACGATCTTCCTCCCGCGGTGGCCGCCGTGTTGGAGGCCGATCCATGTTTGCTTCCGACCAAGACGATTCGGAATATCGATCACATCATCCATTCCCTGCGGTTAAATACACAGCGGCCTCGTGTGCAATGGCTCCTTGCGTGGTGGCGAGTCTTCGCATTGCTGCCATGGTATCCATCTGCCCGAAAACGCGTGGCGGCTTTCCCAGGATTGCCGAATTTTCCCCTGCTACCGAGCCCTGCGTCTTTGTTGCAACTGGCTGATGCGTTGCCTCTCTTTGAAAAAGCGGTTGATTACAGCGTGATACGTTTAAAATGCTTCCCCAAGGAAAAAGCTGCTCGAGCGCTTCCTTCTTTGGAAAGCGTCACGCAGTCCATTGCCGCTCTTTCAAAACGTCTTGCTGAAATTGCGCCACAAGCCGTGGCCTTGGACAATCGACGACGGCAAGGGCTACCCGAGGATTGCGATCGCGAAGAGTTGGACGCAATGCGTGCAGCCATGCGTTCGCAACGCACGGATCTTGAGCAGGGGCAAGTCGAGGCTACGGTCTTGCGTTTGCTGCGCGAGCGCGCCCCATACGTGCTTGGAGGGTTCCCCTGTTGGGCAGTGACCAATCTTTCCATCGGTTCCCGCCTGCCGCTCATTCCGGCGCTATTCGATTTGGCCATTATCGATGAAGCCAGTCAGTCGGATATCCCTTCGGCCATCCCAGTCCTTTTTCGGGCCAAGCGGGTGGGGGTTGTCGGCGATCCCGCGCAGCTTTCCCCTATCACGAAACTCAGCACGGCAAGGGATACGCTGCTTCGACGCGAGGTGGGGCTCAATTCGATGAGAGACGTTCGGTTCGCCTACTCCGAAAATTCATTTTACAATATAGTTGCAGGTACAAATGGCGTCAAGCCTATATTCTTAAGCGATACATACCGAAGTGCAGACGCCATCGCTGCATATTCCAGTGAGGTTTTTTACGGTGGGAACTTGCGCGTAGCCACGAACAAGAGTTCTTTGAATGCGCCAAAGGGTATCGAGCCAGGTATTCATTGGACCGAGGTGCAGGGCTCAATCGAAAGCGGTGGAGGAAGCGGCTGCTACTGCACTGCCGAGATTGAAACTGTTGTGTGCCTTTTGAGGGGCATGATTTTGGATAATGGTTTCAAGGGCAGCGTCGGAGTGGTTACGCCGTTTTCGCAGCAGAAGCGTCGCCTCGAAGATACACTGTTTGGAGCGGACACGGAATTCTATCATGCGCTCGAAGCAGTCGATTGCCATGTGGATACGGCGCATGGATTTCAGGGGGATGAGCGTGACGTCATCATCTTCAGTTTATGCGGCGGCCCCGACATGCCTCGGGGTTCGATGCATTTTTTGAGGGAGTCAGGCAATCTTTTCAACGTCGCCGCTAGCCGCGCCAGGGCGGTGCTCCATGTGGTCGGTAATCGTCCGTGGGCGAAAGGTTGCGGCATCCTTCATGTGGAGCGCTTAGCGACTTCGAACCTCCGCTCGTCCGGCACGGTGCGACGAGGCCCCTGGTATCCGCACGAATCCCCTTGGGAGAAAATTTTGAACGACGCGCTAGTGGTAGAGGGCCTTGATCCCCGCCCCCAATTTCCCGTCTCCGGCCGCCGTCTGGATTTGGCTTTGGTTCCCGAAGGTGCAGGCGTGCCCATTGATGTAGAGGTGGATGGGGATTGCCATCGCAATCCAGATGGTTCCCGCAAGATCGACGACGTTTGGCGAGATATTCAGCTACAAGGAATGGGCTGGAAGGTGCTTCGTTTTTGGACCTATCAACTTCGAGAAAACCTGCAGGGGTGTGTGAACACGGTGCTTGCAGAATGGAGGCGATATGAGTGAGCAGGCAGAGCAAGAGCTGACGAATGCGGTCCATTCCCCTGATTTGCCGGTGGATAGGCACAGCATATTCCTTGATAAGGCGTTCCCTCCAACGTGGCTACTGGGCGTTGCCCTGGCCATTGTTATCGTTCTTTCTCTTATTTCAGGTTGGAAAATATTCAATCTCGAGTATGAGCGGGAGGGCATAGAAGAAGCAAGAGCGCTTTTGGGCAAGGATCGGCAAACGTTTGCGAAGCTTACTCAAGAATTGCCAGAATTGCAGCAGAAGCATCAGAACTTAACGGCTGCGATTGCTGCTTTGCAGGGGCAATTGGTGGCGTTGAAAAGCGAGGCGGAGACCATTCAGGCAAAGGCCGTGGACGGCAGAAAGTCGTTTGAAGTTGCCCTTGCAGAACGTGACAAGGCTGAGGCGGCTGCTCAGGCTGCACGTGATGAAAATGGCCGGCTCAATGCTTCCATCACAACAGCGACGTCGAAACTCGACGATCTGCAACGGCAGGTGTCGACGCTTTCGGCCCAAGAACAAGACCTACGCCAAAGCACTGCCGCCCTGCAGAAACAATCGGCAACTTTGAAGGCGGACGTCCAGGGGCTCACACGGCGGCGCGACGATCAGATGAAAATGCTCCAACAGATGACTGCCGAGCGGGCGAATTTGGATTCGTTGTCGGAACGGATCGGGGCGATCGCAAGCAAGTTTGAATCATCCGGTGAAAAGGCTGGACAGATGGTGCAGTCGTTGAACCAGAAGGACGTTGCATTCGGGAAGGCTGTGGCGGATATCACTTCGCAGGCATCAGCACTCTCCCGCCAAACCCAGGCCCTGTCCGCGCAGTCTGGAGCGTTGCATACGGCAACGCAGGGGTTGGAGGCGATCAATCGGGATGCGCGCCAGGCTACGGACGCGCTCGTTCAAAATGGGGGGGCTTCTGCCGATGCCGCAGCCAAATTGCAGAACGCCGCAACCTCCATTGGCACCCAAGCGCATTCCCTGGCTCAGGCGGCACAAGGTCCTGTAGATGCGCTCAGTTCGATCACCGGGAAGCTAAACAATTCCTTTCAGGCTCTTGAGAAAGATGTTCAAGGGCTGCACGACCAGACGGCAGCCCTGCAAGGTCGCATTGGGGACATAGGGCGGGCGGCAAAGATATTGGATAGCCAAACCGCTACAGTGCATGAGGCAACGTCGCAAGAGATCGATGCTATACATAACTTGGCAACGCAGGCTCAACAGCATTTGGGAACGGAGGGCCAAGGGATGATCAAGATGTTGTCGGATATGCAGAATCGACTGGAAACTCTTGATCGGCATCTTCAGTCCTTGGATCAGGCCGTCCAAGCGGCGACGGACGCACACGTTACAAAACATTAGTCAATTTTTATCAATAAATATAATGGAGAACATGAGATGGGCGGTGTGATTATCCCCTTCGTGCCCGCTGGGGTATGGCTTGCGGCGACGAGTATGCTCATTGCTGTGTTGCTCTTAGTTTTTGGTTTTTATTTATATCATAAAAACAGGATCAGGGCACTTGGAATTGACTCCGGTGACCTGGCTGCGCTGGCTTCGGAAAAACAGTTGCGGCAGGCGGATGTTGAGAGCCTTCGGCACTGGATGACAGCGCAGCAAGATGAGCTGGAGCGTCTTAGGGCCGAGCGCGAGGAGCAGGAGCGGGTGCGCGCCGAGTTGGCGCACTTGGAGCAGGCCTGTGCGGCCAAGGATCAGGAAAACGAAAGCCTGCGCAAGGAGACCGGAGAGCTAGAAAGCCAACGGTATTTCCTGCAGAAGGATCAGGAGCGGTTGTCGCGGGAAGTGGGCGACCTTGAGGCCAAACGCCAGGAAGCGGATGCCCTGAAGCAGCAACTCGACGAATTGCGCAGGCAGGCAGACAACGCGCAGGAAATATTGCGGCAGGCAGCCGAGCAAGAAATACGTCTCAGCGTGCTTGCGACCGAGAAGATCATGTTAGAACAACATGTGCAGGAGCTTAAAGCGCTTAGCGACAAAGAGCGCCCAGCGGCCGAAGAGGTCCGGAAGTTGGAATCTGCCTTGGACGACATGCGCCACGAGCAGGTGGATCTTCGTGCCACGCTCGATGCGCTCCGGAGCGAGCTGCATGCCCGGGAACAGAACATTGCGCAGCTAAAAAAGCAGGAAGTCGACGGGCAGGAAGCACTGGTGATGCTCCAGCATCAGGTGCAAGGGGCCCGGCAGGAGACGGAGCAGGCCCGCGACACCTTGACGCAAGCCAAGGAAGCGCTGGCGAAAACGCAGTCGGCAATACGGGAACGGCAAGCGGACGTGGTGGCCTTGGAGGCCCGCAAGGCGGCCTTGGATCGCAAGGTCGAAGAGCTCGAAGGAAGCGCGAACGGCAATCCGGCGGCCCAGGATCTTTGGGCGCCCTACCGGGATCTTTTGAGGGCGCCTGAGGGGTTTAAGAACAGTTTCCCTGGCGGTGAAGACAAAATGCCGGATGAAAAGACGGCCTTACGGCATTTCAGGGAGGTCCTTACGGACAAGGGCCTTTTGTTTCCGCAGCGCGTCATCGATGCCTTTCACACCTCGCTCAAATGCCATGACATCAATCCGCTTACGGTGTTGGCCGGTGTCTCCGGCACGGGCAAGACCTTGCTGCCGATTGCTTATGCGCGGGTGATGGGCATGCATTCGCTCGTGATTTCCGTCCAACCCCGTTGGGATTCGCCTCAGGATATGTTCGGCTTCTATAACTATATGGAGAAACAGTATAAGGCGACCGATCTCTCCAGAGCCTTGCTCTGCATGGATCCGTATAATTATCCACGAAGAAAATATCCCATGCTTGGGGATCCGTGGGCGCAAAACAGGATGCTGCTCGTCCTGCTGGATGAGATGAATTTGGCGCGGACCGAGTACTATTTCAGCGAGTTCCTGTCGAAATTGGAATTGCGCCGTCTGGTCAAGGATGCGGACAAGCCGGCGGACCGCAAAGATGCGGAAATCGAGCTGGACGTCGGACCGGGCAAGGGCGTTCGTTTCCCTCTCTGGGTGGGGCCAAATGTGCTCTTTGTGGGCACGATGAATGAAGACGAGACCACACAGACGCTTTCGGACAAGGTGCTCGACAGATCCAATGTGCTGCGTTTCGGCAAACCTTCCGATACGAAAGCGCATCAGGACGGATGCGACACGCTGAATATTCCTCTTTCGGAAAAGTTTCTTTCCTGGGAACGCTGGAAATCATGGATCCGCCATTTTGAGACTGGAGCTCCCTGGAGCGCCGCAGTCCAAAAGACTATTACCTTGTTGAATGCAGCGATGGATGATGTCGGTCGTCCTTTTGGCTATCGCATGCGGGATGCCTTCTTGGAGTATGTCGCCAATTATCCTTTGGTAAACGAAGCGGACCGCTTTAATCTGGCCGTAGCTGATCAGATCGAACAGAAGGTGCTGCCCAAGCTGCGCGGGATAGACTGCACCACGGAACGGGCAGCGTCGTGTCTGCAGGATTTGGAGAGGATTATTGCCCCGCTCGGAGACAGCGAATTGGCGAAGGCATTTAAGTCCGCACGCGATGAAAGTATGAGCATCGGCATGTTCCAATGGCGGGGTGTGGTTAGAGCTCCCCAGACAGTAGCGAAGATATGAATGGCGAAATTGCGGCGCAGCTGCATTTTTGGCCCTGGTCTGTCGGCGTCCCAGCGGAAACCAAGGATCTCACGGGAGGGGCGGTGGAATTCCCCTTCCGGGGCAGCCCGGTGATTTCCGTATCGACGGCAGTGACGTTGTTTCTGTCCCAGCGCTATGAACCATTCGTTCCCTTCGGCCCCTGCTTCAGGACTCCCGGTGATACGTATCAACTGTATGAAATGCCACACGGCGTCATGGCTGCGCGTCGGCAGCAGCACCAGGCAGGAGGAATTGTCTTCGCGCTTCAGGGAGAACACAGGGAGGTGTCGTTCATGGCGCAGGGGGCGCGGCCCCAGTACGATACGCGGGCAGATGGGAAAATTGAGGATTCTCCACTTTACCGTACCATTCTCGCTTGGTCGCGGTTCTTCGATGACTGCCGGGAGAAAACGCACGGCACCAACCGGGAGGGACAGCTCGCTTGGGCGAATGTCCGCAAGCTTATCCAAAACGTCGCTAAAGAGGGCAAGGAACCGCGTATGGCCCTTATCGTCGATATCGCCCGTAAGATGCAGCGCAGCATCGGCTTCACCGTGGCCGCGGCCCGCAAGATCCTCCTTCGGGAACGTCGGTTGCTGCCGGTCGGGAGAATCGAAGAAACCGATACGGCCTGCCTAAAATGGTATGTCCGCCAGCCTGGGGAAACCATGGCCCAGAAGGCGGCCAGCAACCGCCAGTGTCTTCTCGGCGTGGCTCGCCGGGAGAGTTTCAACACCCTCGAGAACCAGGTGCTCAAGGATTTTCTGCTGCGTTGCCGTAAGGAGGCCGAGCGCTATCTGGCCGTTGAAGTCGGGCCTGACCGCGCCATGCAGGACTCGACCAAGGCCAAGGATACGAAAGTGTATGCGCAGCATTGTGCCCAGCTCAGTAAGGCGCCGCAATTCAGCGACGTCACGTTGCCACACTATGGCGTGCATCCCAATTATGTGCTCCAGAACGATCTGCGCTATCGGGATGTCTGGAAAAACTACCTTCGCCTTCTGCGTCAGGAGGACGAACAGGACCGGATGTGGGATTGGCAGTCGCGCACATGGGCGGACGTGGCCCGTTTGCTGGTGAACGCGGCGCTTTTTCAGATGGGTGACGAGAAAAAGGAATACCAGCCGGGAAAGCTTTTCCTGCGGCAGCTGCTGACCTCGGCGGTGCACGTTTCCTTGGAACAGCAGCTTGGCAGTCGCATCGAGCCAGGGTCGGAGCCGGGGCCTTTCGAGGTGCGTTTCGAGCGGGGCAGTCGCGTGCGGCGTTACGTCCTGGAAGTGGTGCATTCCCAGGAGGCCGGAGAGCATCCGGTCGCCGCAGGCTTGGGGCGTCTGGGGGGGCATCTCTATCTGGTGTTGACGCCGCTCGGGGGCGGGCGGCGGACGGTCATCGTCATGTGGGCGGTGCATACCGCCGGTGTCGCGCTCGAAGCCCTGCCGCCCGGTCGTACGATTTGGGAAACGATGATGTCTTCCGCTTTCCAAGCGTTGCGACGGCATAGCGGCTTTCTTGAGGAGCGGAATCCAAATTTCCCGAGCTTGCAGGCCTTCATCGTCGCGAGTGACCTTATGTCCAGGGACGCGGAACTGCATGGAGGAGGAAGGGACGAGGTGCCGCTTCTGCAGGTAGGGGCTGACAACCACTGTTGGGATGATGCGTTGTCAGGTATCAGCGGTATGTTGGCGCAACTTTTCGAGGCTGCGTTATGAAAACGAGAACGGGCGTGGCGGCCTTCGGGCTTGGCGATACCGTTTCAAGCCAGGCCGGTCCTTGCCAGGGGTCAGGCTTTTTTTTGGCAGATGTCGTGTTGCCGCAAGACCCCCTCGGCGCGCTTCGCGCGGGCAAGGAGGCCGAAGCGGAGCGCGTGCATTCCGGGCTCAGTTGGCCCAAGGAAGCGCAAATCGAGTTGGGTAAGCTCTTGCGCCGGGTGCCTGTGCCCTGTGCCTGGAATCTGTTTGTGGAGGCGGGGGATACCACGGCCCGCTGGAATGCGCCGAGGGGCTCCTTCTCGTTGGCGACCATTCTTGCCGAGCATGTCTGCACGCTGCTTCGCGATGCCGGCGGGGGAGCGGCCGATGCCGACGAGTTGGTCGTCACCATTCCCGATCATCTTGCCGAATATGGGCAGACCGCGCTTTTGCAGGAACTCCGCCACCGCCTGCCCAGGAGCGAGATTCGACTGCTTTGGCGGCCGGTCGCCGCTGCCCTGACTTGGCTGGAGGCAGTCCGGGACAACCTTGGGACTGTTGATGCCGGGGATTGGCTGGCCGTTACATACCTGGGCGCAGACGGCATCGAATGCACAGGTTTGAGGCTGCAGCAGGATTCCGCCACCGGCTACGTTATGCCCGTGCGAAAACGCCCTACGGACGCACCCGGCTTTTCCGGTGCGGATTGGGCCGTCGATGTCATGGCAAACCGCTTGCAGTTGGGGCAGGACGATCCGGGGGCCTTTTGGCAGGTCTTTACGGATTTTCCCGAAGTCTGGCAGGCCTTGGCCGGCAGGCCCTGGGATAGGCCGCAGTTCTCGCAGGTCTGGAGCAAGGCCGGCTCCTGGTGTGCGTGGGAGCCTTCGTCGGAGTTGCGGCGGGATTTGCTCGGTGTTCCCGTTGGGGGAGGAAGGGCCCTCTGGGAAATTCTTGGCCCGTCCTGTTCCGTCGTCCACGAGGTCCGGAGCGGGCTGGGGCAGACGTGGGGCACGTATCTCCGGGATGCCGTTTTGCGGCTTGTCCGGCGCATGGAGGGCGGACGGCTGCGGGGGGCCGTTGTCTGCGGCCCCTTGGCTCCCCGAGATCCGACCTCGTGGCTTGACGGCTTCGGTATGCCAGCGTCTTGCACTCCTCAACCGAATGCCCTGTGGCTGGCGACAGGGCAGGACGATCCGGTTGCCGCGGGGGGGCGTCTCTACGGAGAACGCTTGGAGCAGAAGTTGCCTACCTATCTGGATACGTTGCCGCAACTCACGACAGTTGTTGTCGATAATTATGAATATGAGGATGTTCTTCTCGTCGAGGCGCAAACGTGCAAGGGCGGGGAACCCTATAACCATTCCGTGGACGGGAAGTTCCAGCTGCAAAAGGATTGCGATTGGGTGGAATTCTACTTGAAGCCTGAGGGACAAGCGTCGTCTTCCAGGCAGGATGGCCGGCGCAAGCGCGCCCCTTACCGCAAGGGGAAAATGCGGTTCCCCGCCGCCCCGGATCAAGACACGGTGATCGATTTAATGGTAGTGATGCGTCCTGCCAGCGGTCTGGCTCAGGTGGAGCTTGTTCCCCGACAGAAGGATTTTCTTCGTGGGCGGCAGGTTTTTTTCGATTATTCCCACATGGAGGACGTGGACGCGCTTCCGCCGCTCAAGCGTGGCTGGCCGGAGGTCGTTAAAATGGAAGTGACGGATGACCCGGCAGTCCTGACACAACAGGGAGACATCCAGCGCTTCCTGCACGCTGCGGTAACTGATCACAATTACGTAAAAATTTTGGAAAATGCCAAGAAAGCATGGTCCGCACCGAAAATCGTGCGGCGTGATGGCGCGAGCGTCCGGTTGATGAAAATCGATCAGGATGGCCGGGCCGGTAGCCCCGAAGGCCAAGCGGTCGTGGCCAAGCTGCAAGACAAGCTCGAGGAAGATTTTAGCCAAAGTCAGTTAGCCCAATATAGGGATAAAATTATTACGATGGGCACTTGGCTCTGGGGAGGAACGCCCTCAGTCATTTTCAAGTTCCTTGAGAATTACTTTGGGAAGCACTTTACGCGGTGGGATTGCCAATGGAATTATTTTGCCGAGGCTGCGAGCCGATGTTTTTCGGAGGATCGACAATATAAGATTCTGTTCTGTTCAATATATGATAGGGTTATTAAAGATACAGCGGAATCAACATTTCCGATCAATGCGGCAAGATCAATTTACAGAGTATTAAATTATAGAGAAAATTCCCAGGAAGCATTGACTCAAGAGCAAGCGGACGCCTTTCTTGAGCAAGCATTAAAAAAAATTGATTCTGAAATTCGTTCGATAAATTTGAAGAGGACATTTTTCCAGGGAGTATTACTTTTTTTGGCTTTGCTGCGATATAGAAAGATAAACCAAAAATTCATGAGCCCTGATGAACCGCGCTATGCGGGCGTATTCGATCATCTCAAAAATTCTCTCGGGTTGGCTGAGGAACGCGCTAGGTCGCAGCCTGGAAGGGGTGCAGACAGGATAGCTTACTGGCTTAGGGAGATCATGCAATACGTCCATTTTGAAGGGACGCCGGGGATCATACAAGCTCTTATGGAGCAAGCAGAGGACGGAGAGGACGCGTGCGGGACATCGGCCGACGAAAGAACGTGAGGGGAACGGTTCCATTCCGTGGTGCATGGCAAGCCTGCAGTCATTTTTTCGGCGGCGTGCCGGTCGGTTCCAGGCGTATGCGCAGGCGGGAGACGCGTGTCGCCGCTTCTTCCTCGCTGATGCGTCCGGCGAGACATTCCAATAAATCCTCTTGCCGTGGCTGGCCGAAAACCAGGCGGTAGCGCGCTAATCCCTGCTGCAGTCGATGATAGCGTCCCGCGTTCCGGCTGAAGGGCGCGGCGAGAATGCGCCGCTCGACCATGGCACCGTTTTCGGTTTCGTAAATCCAGTAGGGGACGAGGTCGCTGTCGTCGGCGCTCCGGTTGGCCCGCGCCACCTCGAAAAGGATGCGCCATGGATCGTCGCCCGGATGCCATCTGCCGGCCAGCGCTTTGAGGCCAAAGGTGGCGGCGATGTTCCTGCGAACGGCGAGGCCCTTGTAGCGTTGCACCCGGCCTTCGCGTTGCTCCAAATCCACGGGATTCGCCGGCAGGTTCCAGTGGGTCAGCGAATGACACCAGACGTGAAAGTCCAGCCCTTCCTGTCCAACTGAAGTCGAGGCCAGCACGAAAGGCCAAAAAGGTGAATTGAAGGCTGTGCGTACGACCTCCTTGCGGCTGACGTTGTTTTCCGCGTCACGCAAGTCGCCGAAGCGCAAGGCATAATGGCATCGGATGGGGATATCTTCGGTTTTAGTCCCTCGCGTCCTGACATGGATGTCGTCAGGCCGAAGCGTGCTCGTCCGGATGGAAAGGGCCGTTTGGATTTCTTCGGCGATGCGTTGCACCCGTGTCTCGGCGGATGCATCGAACAGGCCACAGGTTTCCCGAAGCACGTGGACCTGTTCGTCCAGCAGGGCCTGGAGGTTGCCTTGGGCGCTCGAGGTAAGGACCCGTCGCCAATAGGCGGTCCTGGTCGAGCGCCCTTCCAAAAACGCCCGGGCCTGCGGCGTATTGAACAACGTGAGCAGGCCTTCGGCCACATGGGCTGCGGCGGTGCGGAGCGTGTTCTGTGCGGCTGCCATGTCCGGAGCGATGCGGCGGAGGGCGCGCAAGGCGCAGACTCCCGGTCCGGCCAGGGCGAGAGTCGCCAGGACCTCGCAAAGGTCGTCGGGAGGACGGCCGGTACACTGCTCCGCATTGTCCCAGGTGCGCAGCCAGCTTTGCCGGAAACGCTCGAAGACGACGCCCTCGTCGTCTTTTTTGCCCCAAGGCCATTTCCTGGCGCACCATTCCCGTCCCGTTGGATCAAGGGCGCGTTCCAGAAGGATGATGGCCCGCCAGTACCAGTCCTTGTCGACGGCGGTGCCCGGAGCTTGTGGACCCAGCAGCGGCCGGAGCCGTTCCCGGAGGCGTTGGGCGGCCGCCGCGCGGACGTCGGCCCAGGTTGGGCATGTTCCGGCGGTGCAGGCGACCTCCAGCGGATCGACGAGCGTCGCCAGGGCTGCGGACGGGAAAAACAGGGCCAGGACCATGTGGCTCGAATGATTGCGCGAGGCCAACGCCGGCTGACTGGGATCGCCGCTCAGACGCAGAATGGACCGGAACGCATCGGGAAATTCGGCATACGTGCACTCTTGGTTCGACTGCGCGACGATATGTTGCTCGACGGCGTAGGAGACCAGCGCGGAGATGGCGTCCGGCACCACACGCCAGCTGGAGAAGATCAGGACTTTTGTGGCGTTGGAAACATGGGCGAACGGCCCCTCCGGCCGCCAGTAGGGGAGCGAAGGTGGGAGCCAGAGCAGTCGCCACAGCCCCGAATCCAGGGTTTCCTGCAGCAACAGGCGGAGCCGGGCGTTGCTCGGCTCCAGCGGAGCATACTTTTCGAGCCACGACTTTCGCAGCAGCCCCCGCGGATGGCGACGCAGGAGTTCACGGAGCTCCGCCGCTGGGGCGCCTCCCTCCGAGAGGCACGACTGCACCTTTCCCTTCAGGTTGTATCCCTTCATAAAGTTGAGAAGGTACGGACTGGATTCCCAGAATTCGAGCATGTCCCGATCCCCCACCGTGCGGCTGACGGCGTCGATCAGGCGCAGGTCGATGAGCTCCTTCGGCGCCAGAGGCAGGGGTGGCGTTCGGGCACAGACCATGGCGTCGCCCCGGGCCGTGGCTCCGACGCGTTCGGTACGGCACATCACGCGGCGTAGGCAGGCCTCGATCCTGGACCTGACCGTGAACAGCGAGGCGGTGTCCTCACCGTCGAGACCCAGCAACCCGTGACGAAACGCCTTGAGATCGGCGGTCAACGTCGCCAGGGCCTGGCAATCGTCCAGCAGAAAGGCGACGGTTTGGAGGAAGTCCTCGTAATGGTTTTCCGTGTCGCCATTGGGGGTGTACAGCTTGTATGGCGTGGCCGAGAGCAGGAGGACGCGAGGGTCGCTCGAGCAATGAAATAGGGCCTGGGCGAGTTCGGCCGCGTCCTTTTCCTTTGCGTCGGACATGGTGGACGGCTCGCGGAGCAGATCCTTGAAACGCTGGAATTCGTCAAGGATGACCAGATCCGGCTCCAGGACGTCCAGGCAGCAGTAAGCGAGTCGCTGGCGAAGCTTGCCGATGATCGTCCAGCCCTGTTCCTGTTGCTTCGCGTCGAGACTTCGTCTGCCGTCGTGGCGCAGGGTGCAGGCTGCACGCAATTGCGCGTAGTCCGCATCCGCCGCAAGGAGCGCCTGTCGGAATTTGGCAGTGATGGCGGCGTCCACCGTCATCATCAGTGGCTGTTTGATTGTTTCAAACCAAGTCGGTCCGGCAAAACCCTGGAGCAGGCGGGCGAGCCCTTTGGCGGAAATATCCGCGAGGGGCAGCAGGAGGTGATACAGGAGCCGTCGTTCCTCCTTGGTCCCGGTTCGTTGCCCTAGGGAAAAGGTCGTGCCCGGCGTAAAGCTGATGAAGTTGAGAGGATGTTCATCAAGGCGTGCGACATGCAGCGGCAGCAGCGTCAGGCGGCTCGCTTCGACGAACGCCGGCTGGCCGCTGGTGTTGAGCCGCTCCACGTTTTGTCGGGCGATGTCGGCATTGGAGCAGACGTAGACGATATCGATGCGCGGCGTACCCTTGGCCTGCAAGTGTCGGACGGTGCGGGCGATAATGCCGCGGGCTACCATGGTCTTGCCCAGTCCCGCTTCGTCGGCCACGAGAAACCGCCGGGTCGGTTCCGGGTCCAGATACAGGCGCCGAAACACGTATTCCACCGTGCGGCGTTGGAAATCCTTGAGACCGGCCAGGGGATCACCGTTCGCCATGTTGTGTTGCCTCCTTGGCCAGGGCAGTCTCGAAGACGCGCCAAATCGCCGAAAATTCCGGAGGCACGACCGGTTCCCCACGGTCGTCGGTCGCCCCCTGCAGGCGTCGTAGCAGGGTTGCCACTTCGTTCAGGCGTTCTGGTGTACGAGCCCAGGTCCGTGCGAGCAACTCGAACAGCGGGACATCCTCGGCGCCGTCTCCCCGTCCGTCATCCGCACGCAGCTTGCCGGCAGCCGTTCGTCCGGCGGGGAGGTCCGGCAATTGGGCATCGCCGGTCAGCAGCAGAAGCAGATAGCGCACGAAGGCCTCTCGGTTGTGTAGAACTAGGCCGAGGACGGCAAGATCGCGGTCTTTCGGTCCGCCCCGAAGGTGGAGATTGCGTGCGAAGGAGCGCTGCTCCCCGTCGAGTTGGAGGTGGAAGGCCACAAGCGAGGTGACTTCTGCTGCGGCGAATACCCCAAGGGGCACGGGCTGGTCAGGGTCGAGGACCGGAAGAGGCTTGGTGCGCTCCGGGACGACGGTGAAAGGTCGTGCATCAAGACGCACGTCGCCGAGTTCGAACACCGTGCGGGAGTGGAGGGTCAGTCTCCAGGCAGCTTCCTCCCTCTCACAGTGCAGCTCCATGTCAAGTGCTATGAGACCTTTTTGAACCTCATCCAGACGTAAGGCCTCCGGCGTCGGTGTTTCACTATTCGTTGTATCCTGCGGCATATAGGGGACGAGCATCTCACCCAGTCCCTTGTCATCGGAAAGCCAAAGTTCCGGCCGACCGACTCTGCTGCAACGCCCCACGAGTTCGGCCAGAATTTCGACGTTGATCCCGGCCAAAAGCGCCGCGTTCGTGGCGTTGGCCGAGCCGAGGATAAGGTGGGTGTCCCAGCTGCATTTCAGCACCAAGGCCTTAGCATGCAAACCGCGCAGCCGGTTGCCGGGATTTTCGTCTTCGCCTTCCGCCTGCGGGTTCAGGGTCCGCAACGCCTCAAAATCGTTTAGGGCATCGGGCAGCTTGTCCATTTCTTCTGCACGCGAAATCAGGAAGATGGGCCGCTCCGTAGAGCCGCGGAGCATTTCAAGAGTCCTCGCACCGAGAAACGGTGAAACGACGCCCAGTTCGTTCGAGTGCACCGGTTGCCAGGGTGCAGGCCGCCTACCGAGCCCTAATACGTGAAATTGAATATCCGTGAAATTGCCCGGGAGTTCCCAACGGCAGTGCCATGCCTCATCGCGGAGCATCTTCAGATTGGAGGCTCGTTGTTCCGTTAACGGACGGCGGGTACATCGGGGCAGTGCGGCGAGGAAGTCCGCAAGGGGCTTGTTTGGCCCAAATCTGGTGCGTTCTGGTCGGCCTTCCAGCTGCAGGCAGAGGTCCCAGGAGCTGTCTGCAGTGAGGTTTCGTGAAGGGATGAGTAAGCGCAACAGCGGCGGTTCGCCATCATTAGTTGTGAACCGCAGCAACCAGAGCTTGGCGTGGAAGGCGCCGCCGTGTGGGGTGGTTGCTTCGTGGATCATGACATCGAGTAGGCCGGAAAGCGGGTGCACGTGCTCCGGGGGAAACAGCTGACCGCGTTGGGAGAATACGGTGAGACGATCCGCGACGCGGTGCAGCGCTTCTACGAGCAGCACGGGATCGGCAAGTTGTGCTCGGTCGTCGCCAAGACCGTGCCATGCCAGGCGCAGAGGTACGGATAACAGGGTGATCGGGTCCAGGGAAAAGGTGGTCACGACGCCGACGTCGAAATGCATCGCGGGCGGTGGGGTGAGGGCGTCGCTCAGCAGTTTGCGGGAATTCGGCGAGATCATTCGGCGAATGCCTCACGCAAGTCATTCAGGAAGCGCTGCGCGGTGGGCCAGCGGAAGACGAGACGTCCCGTGCCGGCGTTGCCGTTCCACTGTTCCAATGCCCTCACATTGGCAAGGCGGGATTGGTGTCCTTTGAGCTGACATTCTCGATGGCGAATAAGTGTGCGGGCCTGGGGCGTATCGGCTACGGTAGTCCGTTCGCGAAGGACAATGTCCCTCCACTGTTCAACGAACTGTCGCGTCCCCATGCGGATGGTGTGTCCATAGCCTCTGACTTCAGGCCAGAAGGATTCCGGTGACCAAGTGACAATGTCCTCGAACTCCGGATCCTCCGCCCAGACCTTGAGGGCGTTGCGATACGTTTCCGCGAGCACTTCCGGTGGTGACTGGGTGAGCTGGCTTGTCGAGGCCCTTTGCTCGTGGAGTTCCGCCAGCAGCAGGTTGTAGAGCAACGTTGCGCCGTGGTGAAGGAAGGAGAAGATCCGAGCTTGGCGCAGAATATTTTGGTGTTTCTGCGGAAAGGAGGCGAAGTTCGGATGCTGCCAGGGGGCCTCGCAGTTCGTTTTTCCTTTGCTCGTGATGGTATGCAGCGCCAGCCATGCAAGCAGGGAATCGGGTTTATGTTGCTGGATGCACTCGATGATCAGGTCCGCTTCGTCCTTGGTTAAGGCGAAGCTTACGCCTACGGGAAAACCGTTTGGTCGTAGCGCCAAAAGCTGTGGATGCCATGTGCCGAGGTTGTCCTCTTCCGTCCATTCGGCGCCATCACGTCGGCGTTGGGACGCGCGGCGGGAATATATCTGGTCGACGCTCGCATGGTATTCTTGTTGCGAGCCTTGGAATCGACGTAGGCCCCATACCCCTAGCCCGGACCAGTATATGGCGCTGGGCATCCGTTTGAGCGTCGCTCCGGCGTTGCGGCCGATAACTCCCATTTTTTCTGTCCGCAAAAGTTCGTTTCTGAGTGCGACTTCCATCTCGCGTAATTCGCTGGGGAAAACGCGCGCTGGACGTTGCCGTTCCTCCAAGGCGACGTAGCTCCAGGAGATGAAAAACATATAGCGCAGGCGTGTCTGGATGGTGGAGGTGCCAGGGAAGAGCCGATCGGCTATGGCGTCTCGAATGCCGCCAATGCCAAGTTCGTCGAGGGACTCCCTTTCCGTAAAGCACGCCAGCAGTTCCAAGGCGCGTTCGTGGGCTGCGCCATCATGATCGAGCCACGTGACGGATGAAGTCATGATGCTAATAGGATACTCTAATATTTTGATTCTTCAATATGCGTTTATAGCCTGAATGCTCTTACGATAATGAAGGCCTGTTGCGCAATCGTGCCGGTGCCATAGTTCATTTTTTCAGAATGCGTGGTGATTTTAGTAAATATTTACAATAGATAAGTTCATAATTGACCAAAGGAGAGTCTTGCGGAGGGCGGGGTCAGTCCATGTCAAGGAATGTCCCGGCCGGCGGTGCTGTCCCGGTGTCCCAATCCTTAGGATTGGGACGCCGGGACACCCCGGCCGGGGATTTTGCGGGAGGATTCGGTAGGCGCTGCTGGCCACTCGCGGGACGCGATGATGCGCTGCACAGCGGACTTGGACAGGCCCGTTTGGTCTGCAATCGTTCGAACGGAAAGCCCCTGTTCTTTAAGGGCGAAAACGCTGTCTCTGTCAGCGTTAATATCTTGTGTCGTCCAACGAAAAGTCCCGCCTTCTGCCACAAGGGTGGCCATGAAGGGCTCCAGGGCATCACCTGCAACACCACGAGATTTTTCGATATGGACTTCAAAGGTTGCCCCGTCTTGGGCGGTGTGTTCCTTGGGGGGACGGAGTGCGATGACCGTGTCCATCACGTCCTCGCGGGAGGAGGTGCCGCGCTGGCCGCCGCTTTTGTTGGCATGGTGAATGACAATCACTGCGATGCCTCGGCGGCGAAGGCTCAAGAGCCAATCTTGGATCGGCAACCAGCTTTCGGATTCGTTTTCCTTGCCGACGCGGCACAGCGTAGCCAGATTGTCCAGGATGACGAGTTCCACGCCATCAAGCAAGGGCTCCAGGCTGGCTTGACCTTCTGGTGTGCCAAGATTGGGGATGAAATCTGGCTGGCAGTCCGGTGTGACGACTCTGAGCGTCTCCGGCAAGATGTCACCAAATCCTTGAAGGATGCCTTGAAGTCGTTCCTGCATCATCCATCCCTGCATTTCTCCGTCGACAAAAAGCACCTTTCGAGGTTGCGCAACCTTCCAGCGTAGCGCCGGCATCCCCAGCGCCACCCCACAAGCAATACTCAGAGCCAGGAATGTTTTACCGAGTCCCCGGGGCGCATAGATCAGGGCCAGGCCCTGCGTTGGGAGAATGGGATCAAGGAGATATTCCCGTTTGCCAAATGTGTAGGAAAGAAATGCAGAAGCAGAGAGCGCAACAAGAGGATGCCTGGCCGTCGTTGGCGGTCCTCCGGCTGCCTCCAGAAATATCGGCTCGGCGGCCGCTTCCAGACAGGCTTGGACGGCTTCCAAGCCTTCGCTTGTTGCAAGGTCATTAAAATCGCTTTTGCCTGCCGGTGTTTTGAACAGGGGAAGGGCCAACCGGCTATGGGTGGCACGGGCAGCAATCATCGCGTGATCAACTCCCGGATTTTTTCCTCGTCTGGCAAAGGTTTCATGATCGTTGTCCGCACACAGGACGATACGGCTGTCTGGAAAATGAGATCGAGCGATAGCGGCCACAGGGCAAAGGTTGGAGCAACAAAAGGCGATCAGAACGGCATGCCCGCTTGCAGCATGGATACTGGCGCCAGTCGCGTAACCCTCTGCGATATAGAGGATAGTGTCATCACCCGGGATTAAAAAAGAGCCTCCACGCACCGTGCCCCCGCTGAGGAACCGTTTCTCCCCATCCGGTGTGATGAATTGGAGCGACTGCACCTTGTTCGCGGCGTCACCGAGGGGAAGCACAAGTCTTCCGTCCTTGAGGTAGCGGATTCCGCCAACGACCGAGATCCCCTTTTTCACGAAGTAGGGATGATCAGGTGGCGGAAGCTGGCTGGTCGCCAGGATGCGCTGTGCTCGTATTACGGCCGAAGCTGCAATATCATTTTCTCTTTTTTGCCGGCCATCCTGTATTGATTGAACACGGGATCGCTCTTCAGGAGAAAACGATCGTCCCGTTGCCTCGCTCCAGGAGGCATCTTCACCGGTCCGATAGTTCCAATAATGGCCGGAGATGGGGGGATCGGGATAGAGCACATACGCACCGTCTTTCCCTCGCTCCTTGCCGACAGTACCGCAGCGGTGGATACATCCATCGGTGACAATAGTTTCCGGACAGAGCCCCGCGTTGGTGAGGACGGCAGAGAATGTATCGATGTACATCACTATCCCCGCTGATGCACACCAGCATGCCCGATCTGGTCAGGCATGGACTTTGTCTTGAGTCCGACCTGTTCTCGAAGGGTGGTTCGCCACCAAGCCAGAAAGGGATCTCGCCGGATCAGTACTTTGCGTCCCGAATAGAGAAAGCAATCGGTGGGAATTTCGTGTCGGCTCCGGGCGTTTTGAACCGAGGCCCAAACGATTGCTTCTCCGGTCAGCACGTCCAAGGATTTGCCGGCGAAGATTGGCGGAAGGGACGCCTGCATTGCGGCGATAACAGTGTCAATGGGAGTTTGCATGGTGACCTCCAGTGGAGTGTTGACCCCACTAAAGCCCACGCAATCGAGGAACGCCCGTCAGTTAAAAAAGATTCTTAACTTTTTTGGTTGAGCAAGGGGCTAATGGCAAGACCTCATGCGCCTCAACACAGGTTTGCGTCGCTCGGAGATAACGGCGCAATGTGTTTTCGTCACAGACAGCGAAGGGGAACTCTTGAATGCAGGACTCAAGCTGTTTAACAGCATCTATAAAGCTTGTACCTTGGCTAGTGACGTCATAGAGCATAAGTCCAATAGCGCGATTTTTGTGGTTATCTTTCTGCCTATAGCCATTAGGTACGTAGAGATTCCGTAGGGCTGAAAGAGGAATTATGCGCTGCTGTGTGCTACCTGAAAAAAGTTTTTGTTGTGCGATCATGTCGTGAAAATTGTCTTCGAGCACAGTTCTGTGTGTTGCTAGATCAAGGTTTGGATTTAAACGAAAAAATAAGCCTTCTTCAGAAATAATAAAGGCAATACACTCTTTTTCGTTATGGTGCCCATCCCTTCCTGTTTCATCGAGAAAGAGACCGTCAGGTGGGTAGGGCTCGAACGGGCAGGGTTTGCTGGACATAAGTGCAGCAGCCAAGATTTCAAAGGAGTCTTGGCCTTGGGCTGGATCAAAATGTTCGTGCTTATAGACTTTTTGAAAATGCTCTGGTGATGGTTTTCCCGTCTCTAGAGCGCTTATGTACTCACTTTGGTAAGTCTTATTTCGGCGATCATATTCCCATTTCCAAAAAAAATATGCTCGGGTGCGCGAATCATGACCGTCCCACCAAATATTTTTCATGTTATAGTATTCTCAAGATAAAATGGTTAATGGTGTATCCATAAGCATTATGCGTCTGTGTGCGGCAAGAATTCTAGGAATGATCGCCTGCTGCAATCCACCGTCGAGCGATGGAGATTTTTCCGTGGGAGGTACTTCCCACTTTCAGATCCGCCCCTCATCGCCTGCCGAGGAGGGAACCGGGATCGGGGTGACGTTCTCCCATCCCGTGAACTCGTGCTCGGCGATCCACAGGTCATGGGCCTTTTGCAGGTTCAACCACAGGTCTGGCGTGGTGCCGAAGGCCCGAGACAATCGCAGGGCCATATCCGGGGAAACACCGGCCCGCTCGTTAAGAATCTTGGACAGGGTCTTCCGGGATATCCCCAGGACCGCCGCCAGTTGCGTCACCGTCAGGTGCAGCGGTTCCATGTGCATACGGCGGATGATTCCGCCCGGGTGCGTGGGCTTTCTGGTCATCTTGCGCCGGGGGGCATCAATGGTAGTCAAGATAGTCGACATCGTGGGCGTCTCCTTGCTCCATGCGGAAGATTACACGCCAATTCCCGGAGACCTTCAGGGACCAGAACTTGGCGCGATCCCCTTTGAGCGGATGCAGACCCGATCCCGGAAAGGCCATGTCGCTGGGTGCCGTGGCCTGATCCAGGCGGTCCAAAATATCCGTCAGCTTCTGGGCGTGCTTGGCCTGAATGCCCTTGATCGTTCCGTCAAAGAAGAGGTCCTCCAGACCCTTGTGCTTGAAGCTCTTGATCATAGCTGTAACCACATAGGTAACGGCTGTCAAAAGGACACGGGAAAAAAAGGGCAGTTCTGGCCGGCCGCCTACTTCTCTCCGAGGCGCACCACCTTCCCGCCGGCCTTAGCTTTCTCGATGCCCGCTTCCAAGGTTTTCACGGCCCGGCGCAGCTTGTCCGGAGACAGGTGGCTGTATCGCTCGGTCATGGCCAGGGTGCTGTGTCCCATAAGCTCCTTGACCGTATAGAGGTCCACGCCCTGCTCGACCAGCCAGGACGCGAACGTGTGCCGCAGGGTATGGAAGACCACCTTCTGGCGGCGATCGGTGACGCCATTATTCAGGCCAAGCCCATCGGCCACAAGTTGGAAGGTGTTCGACATCTCCATGATGCGCTCCCCGGTGCGACTCGGGAACACAAAGCCGCTCGGGGGCATTCCCGCCTGCCGAGCCGAAAGCATGTCCTTCACGGCATCGGTCATAATGGCCGCCCGGCACTTGCCGCTTTTGGTGTCTCGCAGGGACAGGACGCCGCGTCCCAGGTCCACGTCCTGCCAAGTCAGGGAGAAGATTTCCCCGGCTCGAAGGCCACAATGCAAGGAGAGAAGCGCCATGCTGTGGACGTCCGGGGAGCGCTCCGCCAGGGCTGTAAGAAGGCGGTCGGCTTCTTCGTGGGTCAGAAAGCGCAGGCGGCGATTGTCGGCCGTGGGCTTCTTGACGAAGGACACAGGATTATCCCCATGGAATAGCCCGTTGCGCTTGGCGAAGTTGAACACCTGCCGCACCACGGCAAGGCAATAATGCGTCGTCTTGGGAGACTTGCTCGCTTCCAGCATGACCTTTTTGAGCCGCTCCAGGTCAAAGGGCGCGATCTCCACCAGGGGCTTGCCTCCGAGGACGCCCCCGATCCAATTTCGATAAAAACCGTCTTCCTTGTCGCAAGACACCTTGGACTTGTTGAGGCGAGCGGCGGGTATGTAGCTATCATGGAAAATCTGTCCGAAGGTGACAAGATCGCGGGCACGGGCCTCCTCTTCCTGGCGCTCCTGCTCACGCTGGGCCTCGGCCTGCTTACGCTTCTCGGCAAGGGAGGTGGCCCCTTCGCCCGTCCTGGCGGCTTCCTGAAGCTTGGCCAACGTCTGCGCCGCCTTCGCCGCCGTCCAACCTTGGGACGCCCATCCAAGGGCCTCTTCGTGGCGATTGCCCTCTACCCGGTAGCGGATGACGAAGTACTGATCGGGCTTTACGCCATGCTTCCGGGTCGGGTGTTCCCGATACCGGACGCCTTCATGCTTCGTCTGATTCCAGGTGTAGCCCATCGCTGCCTCCCGGGAATTTGTCCCCCACCTGTCCCCCAAAAATAGAAGAAATGGGGTGAAATCGAGTGAAAGCCAATGAGCGACAAATAGGGTTTAACCATTGTCAAGTCAAGACTTTTATGTGATTGAGTGAACCCTGATGAAACCAGCATCTAAGAACTGTTAACCACTAGGTTGGCGGTTCGAGTCCGTCCCGGGGAGCCAGAATATCCAGGGCGTCGGTCAAAGAGACCGGCGCCCTTTTTCTTTGTCGGCGTTCCTGGTCCGCCCCGCAGGGGCGGCGGGCGAAATCCCGTGGAGATTGCAGCGTTCCGGGCCATCGTCCCGGCAGGGAACCGCCTTGCTCCAGCCTGCCCGCGCACGTCTGTCCCCTCCCGGCGGAGGGAAGCCTCCGTGTGCTGCTCCCCGGCTGCGCCGTGGGTGCAGCGAAAAGCGGAGGGTGAGGCCAAAAAAAATGTGGAAGCGATATCCGGGACGCTGTAGGCTGGAACCTAGTACGTGACACGAAACCGTGTCCAGTCAGCCCGGCACGCCAGAACCGGGTGGTGGCACCATCAGCCGTTTTGCGAGAGTACCCACAATCCAAAGGAGGATGGAGGGATGGCTGAAAAAACTGAACGCGATGCCCTGGAGACGCTTGACGAAACTCCGTTGAAAACCATCACGAAGGACTCGCTGTTGAAATTGCACCGGGTGACACGGCAACCGCCGACCGAGGCCGAGGCCAAGATCGTACGCGGCGGGAAGGGAAGCCCGGCAACTTCCGGGAAGCACTGATATCCTCTGGCCTGCACATGGCCGCGGCGTCCGCCGTCCGCAGGGAACGTTTTGCCAGTCCCGGCGCTTTGCCGTGCCGGGACACTGCAAAAGAGCGGACGCCTGCCGGCCTACCCCATCCGCAAGCATGCCTGTCGCGGGAGAGCTTGGCCCGGTACAAATCCTTGCCCCGATTTCCGGTCTGTCTTCGCCGGAGTAAAAAAAACTGTACGGTTCAGGGCCGCCACAGACGCTAAAAATATACGCTAACCTTCTGATAAGTATTGATAGAAAATGTATCTCGACACTTGGCACGACTCCTGCTTTATGGAAAATATCCTTCCTCAAACCGCAACTTTTCGAAAAAGGCTTTTTGGGTGGCTCCCAGAAGGCCTTTTTCATTTTGGCCACGTCGACGTCGATGTTCGGCCTTGAGAGCAAGCCCTGCCGCCTCTCCCTGACCAATCCGCCTCCAGTCCTGGCCCGCCGGGAGGGGGCCAAGCCCCCCTTTGGTCAAAGCCGTCTCCTGCCCCGGGTAAAAAATCTTGCACCGGCTGCCCGCCGCCTTGAGCCTTCCATGGCGGGATGCCAGAGGCAAGCCGTGTCCCCTTCGAGACCGCTGCGCGATGCGTCGCAGGAGGTGCCTCCGGCGGCCAAAGGGCGCGCGCCTTTGGCGTCCCGAGAGGATTTGAGGCGGGTGCCATTTCCGGCGTGAGGCAAAGAAAGGCCTCCAGGGAAGGGTGCGGCGGTCTCGCCGTGTGGTGCGTGTCTCGATTTTTACAGGCTGCGTGCATAGGGGCCTTCAAAGGGGGAACCCCTTTGGCCGGCGGAGGCCTTTGGGGCGACGCACGGTGCGGCAGGCCCGAAAGAACCCAGCGCACGTGGGCGATGTCGGTGCTTGAGCGGCGCGGCGCCGGGCGGCTTGGAAAAGTCCGGGCAGGCGCCCCGCCGCCTGCCCGGAGGGGCGCGTTCAATATTTGTAGCTGAAGCCGACGGTGATCTTCCAGGCATCGTTGTTGCGCATGCGGTCCCCGGCGTTGGGGGCCCAGATGCTGCGTTTGTACTGGCCGTGAGCCCAGCCGGTTTCCAGCAGCACGGCCAGATTCTCGTAGAGCTGGTAGGTGGTGTCCACGTTGACGCCCATTGCGTATTCGTCCACCGACAGATCCCGGCCCATGACGACGTAGTTGAGATCGTGCAGGCCGAGTCCGCCCGAGGCGACGGCGAGGTTGGCCCGGCGGAGGGCCCGGTTGGAGTTGTTGCCGCGCATGTAGATGAAGCTCGCCCGATGACTGAGTTTTTCCAGGAAGGAGACGTTGGCCAGGGCCACGCCCAGCCCCCAGTTGCCGATGGGGTTGGCGCTGATGTTGCTATTGAGCGTCATCTCCTGGGCGCTGTCGAACAGGAAGTTGCCGCCTGGGCCCCAGCAGGTGACGATGGAGGGCATGCGCTCGGAGCCGTTGCGGCTGGAACCATCCTCGCCGGTGGACCACCAGGCGAACGCCTGGGGCGTCAGGAGCGCCCAGCCGGCGTATTCGGCGGCGAAGTCGACGAACCAGCCATGGCGGCGGCTGGACGACCGGTCGGCCATGGCCCCTTCGCCGTAGAGGACGTCGGCGTAGAATTTGACGGGATCGAGAGCGGTCAGTTCAAATACGCCCCCGGCCCACCAGTAGGGCACCTGGCCGTGGGACCAGACCTTGGCGTCACGGTAATTTTCATGGGACGCCGCCTGGGGCGAGAGCATGTTCGAGTCGAGGACGCCTTCGTTGCCGTAGGTGTAGACCCGTTGGAAATCCAGGTCCCGGCCGACCACGGACAGGGCAGCCCAGGGCGTGATCTTGGTGCCGTTTAAGACGACGGGCAGGCTGAGAAAGGAGAGGTCCATCGTATCGGCCACCTGGGTGGTGGTCGTGTCGAAGGTCTGGTTGTCGTCCACCATGCGGGAAAAGCCGGCCGTCAGGGTGAGTTTTTCCGGTATGATGGGCGCGGTGACGATGGCGGCTGCGGCCATGGTGCCCCCCCAGACCACGGAGTCGCAGAAGATGGCGTTGGCCGGCAGCGAGAATTCCTGCATGCCGGCGGTGATCTCCACGTCCGTATCGGGCCATTTGAACTGCAGATAGGCCTGATAGACCTGCAGGGCGTCCGCGCTGGGGTTGGCCGCGGTGTAGGTCCCATGGCCCCAGACCGTCTGGACCCGCACGCCCAGGCGGAATTTCAGGTTCTCGTTGGCGATGAAACTGGTCCGCAGGCGGTAGCGTTCGTAGATCTCGAAGCGGTCCTCCGTTTGGGAACCATAGGCGTTCCAGCCGGTGAAGTTATGGTTGGCGAAATACACGCCGTAAATGAGCGTGTCGCCCACCATCCGCACTTCGGCGGCCCGGGCCCTGGTCAGGGAACCGAGCACCAGCAAGGCGGCGAGCGCCAGGGGTGTCAACCGTTTCATGTCTCCCTCCTCGAAATTGCGCGTTGTTGTGTCGGTCCGCGGCAGCGGTTTTCCCCCTCAATGCTTCACGATGCGCACCGGCAGCGGCGAGGCGGCCGCCAGCCGCGTCAGCTCCTCAAGCTGTTCGGGGGTATGCGGGGCGAGTGCGGAAAGCCGGTAGGCCTGGCCGAGCTGGCGGTATTTGAGCTGGCCGTAGCGGTGGTAGGGCAGCAGATCCACGCCGGCCAGGGCGTGGTGTCCGGCACTGGCGCGGGCCACGAAATCCAGGGCCCCCTCGATGGTTTCCCGGTCGTCGTTGCGGCCCGGGATCAGCGGCATCCGCACCACCACCGGCGTGTCGCCCGCCAGCAGCCGGGAGAGGTTGGCCAGGATCAGCTCGTTGGAGCGGCCCGTCAGTTCCCGGTGGCGCTCGGGATCGATGTGCTTGATGTCGTAGAGGAGAAGCTTCAGCTGGGGCAGCAGTGCCTCGAAGGTTTCCCAGGGCACGTGGCCGCAGGTCTCCATGGCCGTGTGCACGCCGCATTCCCGGCAACGTTCCAGGATGGCGCGGGCGAAGGTCCCCTGCATGCCCGCCTCGCCGCCGCTTAAGGTCACGCCGCCGCCGGAGCTGGCGTAAAAGGACTGGTCCTCCATGACGGCCGTGACCACCGCGTCGACGGTCATGGCGCGGCCGGCCACGGACAGGGCGCCGACCAGGCACTGCTCCACGCAACGGCCGCAACCCAGGCACTGCCGCTGCCGGTTGACGGTATGGACATGGTCCGGGCCCAGCACATGCAGGCCGGCCGGGCACACGGGCAGGCATCGGCCGCAGGAGACGCATTTGTCCTGCATGAACAGGATCTCGTAATTCGGGGAAATACCCTCGGGATTGGAACACCATTGGCAATGGAGCGGGCAGGTTTTGAGGAAAACCAGCGTGCGTATCCCGGGTCCGTCATGCAGGGAAAATTTTTGGATATTAAAGACAACGCCTGTTGCCGGTTCATTTTGCATCGCAGCATCTCCCTTCCGCCGTTTTTTGCGCGAAAAAGGGCCCCGTTACCGCGCCAAGGCACACGCAACGGGGCCCATGCCAAGAGAGGTCTTGTGTAGACGCAACCAGACAGGGTCCGCTGTCTAATTGAAGTGATCGAGCATGGTCCGGCTGATGATCTCGTCCTGGACCTCCTTGCACAGCTCCACGAAAAAGGCGCTGTATCCGGCGACGCGGATCATGAGGTCATGGTACTTGGCGGGATCCTTCTGGGCGGCGATCAGCGTGGCGTTGTCCACGTAGCTGAACTGCATCTGGCCGTTGCCCAGGATGCTGGCCGTGCGCAACAGGTTGATGAGGCCTTCCTCGCCCTCGGGCGTGTCCAGAAGCCCCCGCATGAACTTGAAGTTGTGCACCTGGCCGATCTCCATGGCTTCCACGTTGACCTTGCTCACGGACTTGACGATGGCCGTCGGGCCGTGGGTATCGGTCTGCTGGGAGGGGCTGATGCCGTCGGACAGCGGCGTGCCGGACAGGCGGCCGCTCGGCAGGGCGCCGACGATCATGCCCTGGGGCGTGTTGTTGGAGATGGACAGGGTGCCGTGGCTGAACCGGCTTTCCACGGTGTGCAGCTTCTTGTGCTCACGCTCGGTGAAGTCCACGATATCCTTGGCGAACAGATCGACGGCATCGTCGTCGTTGCCGTACTTGGGGGCCTCCATGCACAGCTTGCGCAGCGTTTCGTGCCCCACGAAGTTGTCGTTTAAGGCCTGGGCCATCTCCGCAAGGGTGCAGACCTTGTCCTCGTAGACGAGCTTTTTCACGGCCACCATGGAGTTGGCGTAGTCGGCCAGGCCCGTCCAGATGAGGCCGGGGCCGTTGGTGACCAGGGCGCCGCCGTCCATGACGTTCTTGCCTTTTTCCAGGCAGCCCTCGACCAGGGAGGAGACCAGGGGTTTCGGCACGTAGTCGCGGTGGATGCACCAACTGATGTTGGTGGCCTCCAGGGCGAGCCGGGTGATGTGGACGATCTGCTGTTTGACGGCGGCCTCGAACTTCTCGAAGGTGTCGTACTGGGACAAATCGCCCTGCTGCAGACCCTGGATGGTGCCGTCGTAGCGGAACAGCCCGTTGTTGAACACGAACTCGAAGGCGATGGGCCAGTTGGTATAGCCGACCGAGGTCCACTGGTAGATGCGGCCGGACTTCTGCGGTTCCACGCAGCCCATCAGGCAGTAGTCCCGGGCGTCTTCCAGGCAGAAGCCCTTGGACAGCATCTGCTTGATGTGCACGTCGTCGAAGTGGCAGGCCGGGAAGCCGATGCCGGCCTTGACCACGTCCACGATCTTTTTCAGGTACTTGTGGGGCGAGGTGTTGTGGATGCGGCAGGCCAGGGCCGGTTGGTAGATGCCGAGGTTCTTGGAGGCATCCATGACCAGGTAGGTCAGCTCGTTGCAGGCATCGCCGCCGTTCCGTTTCTGCCCGCCCACCACCATGTTGATGAAGGGCTGGTAGCCGGCGAAGTACATGGCGGATTCCTTGCTGCACAGCCACATGACCTCGGACATCTTGATGAGCCAGCAGCAGAGCAGCTCATAGGCCTCGTCCTTGGAGATGACGCCGTTTTCGATGTCGTGCCGGTAGAAGGGGTAGAGGTACTGATCGACGCGTCCGAGCGAGATGCCGGTCTGGTTTTCCTCCAGGGTGAACAGGGATTCGGCGAACCAGACGGATTGCAGGGCTTCCTGGAAGCTTTCGGGCACGTTGCCGGGCACGGCGCGGCAGACGTCGGCGATCTTCTGCAGTTCGGCCTTGCGCTTGGGGTCCTTTTCCTGTTCGGCCAGGCTGCTGGCGTAGTCGGCGTAGCGCCGGCCGTAGAGGACGGCCCCCTCGCAGGTCAGGATCATGGCCTCGTAGAAAGCGATCTTGTCGAGGTCCTGGGGGTTGTCCATGGACAGTTCGGCCAGATGGGCCTCGGCCTCGGCCTTGATGCCGTTGAAGCCCTTCTTGACCAGGACGACGTCATAGCCCGGGCAGGTGTCGCCGCCGCCGCTCTGGCTTTTGATGGACACGTCGCAGATGAAGCTCTCGCTGCTCCAGCCCCACAGGCCGGCGTCGCGCAGTCGGGTTTCGGTGATTTCGTCCACCGACCGGCCTTCCCAGTAGGGGAAGACTTCCTCGCGCAGGACCTTTTTGGTCTCCTCGTCGATCAGGTAGGGGTCCTGGGCCCGGGTGGACATGGTGTCGAGCTCGTTTTTCACCCAGCGCCAGGCGATGTCGGGCGAAACTTCGCCGCCGCGCCGCCGGCCGGCCGGATGACTGACGATGAGTTCGTCCGCAAAGATGGCCAGGGGCGCGACCGCACAGGCCTTCTTGAAGGCCAATGCCCGCAGCTTGATAAACGGCATGCCGGGGTTGGCCTTGTAGACCTCGGTGAACACCTTGGCCCGAACGGCGGAGACGCTGGGCTTGGACCGGAGATAGTCTTCCTTGAGCCGGTGCAGGCGGGCGTTCAGTCCGGGGGCGGCAAGCGTCCCGGTCGGCAGGTCGGGCGAAGCGTGACTTTGATCCAGCATTTTCGTGCTCCTTGTTGGCAAAAGTTTTTCGGGGAAAAAGCGCGGGATGTCCTATGGTCTTGCCTGCGGCGCCCAATGGTGCGGCAGGTATTTCATGCGGCTGCGGCCGACGCCGGTAATGCTGTAAAAGACCTGGAGCTCCTTATCCTCACTGAATTCCAGGCCGACTTCGTCGATGAGTCCGGAGAATTTCATGGACATCAAGTGCTCGTTGATGACTTTTGCGTTGAACTGGCCTTCGTTGCCGTATTCGGGCCGCAGACCGTCCAACACGTGCTGCAGGGCGACCTGGTCCTTGTCGAGCATGTAGTTCAGGATGCGAAAACGCATGGGAAGCTTTGCCATGGTGTTACCCTCGCAGGTTTAAGAGTTCCTTGGGGTTGGCCACCACTAAAATGCCGCCGAGCGTGATCAAGACGGAGCCGGTGACCAGGGTCGTCGTGATGGCCGTGTCCGTGAAGAAGAAGGACAGGATGACGCCCCAGATGACGTAGGTCATGTTGAGCGCCATGCTGCGGCCGACGCCGCACATGTTGAAGGACTTGTAATAGAAGAGGTACGAGAAGCCGCCCACCAAGCCGGCCAGGGCGATGATGCCGAGGACCGAGGGGGAGCGGATGGCCTGGCCGAGCAGGGGCAGGCCCGACACGAAGGGCAGGACCAGCACCAGGGTGGTGACCCAGGAGGTGGTTTCCCGCAGGTTGATGGCCACGGTGGAATCGACCATGTCCATGCCGAAGGTGGCGATGACGCCTTCGATGCCCCAGCCCAGGGCCGCCACCAGGGCCAGGCCGATACCCAGGTAGAAGTGGGGGTTGGCTCCGGATTCCGGCGGCGTGTAGCCGAGGACGATGGAGCCGACCACGCACAGCATGATGCCGATCCAGGCCTGCCTGGAGATCTTTTCCTTGAGGAAGAGCTGGGCCATGACGGCGCCGAATACGGGGAACAGGGCCGAGATGCCCATGGCGTAGGCCGGACCGGCCATGTCGATGCCGAGCAGATAGCCGCTCATGGCCACCGGCCCGCCGAAGATGGCGGCCAGACAGACGATCCAGCCCGGCCGGGTCCGCAGGGACCGGAAGATTTCCTTGGAGCGTCCGGTCTTCCAATTGTAGACGAACACGCCGATGGACGCGAAAAAGTCGTGCAGGACCACGCCGACCAGGGGGGCCGTGAAGATGGTTTTGCCGAGCGTCATCGGTCCCTTGCCCAGGGCCACGCCCATAAGCACGCCGGCCAGCCCCCACAGGAAGCCGGATTGGGCGCCGACGAACAGGCCTTTCTGGGCGAAGGAGAGCTCCCGTTTCTCCTTGAGGGCCCGGGCATTCATTGCAAGCGTTGCATCCGTCACAGTACACCTCCGAGTTATGTTCCAGTCCTGGCTCCAAATGCGGCATGACCGCTTCTTGTGCTTGACAGATAGGCACCTCGTTTCCCTCCAACAATCGGGGGCAAGCGGAAAATGGATCAGGAAAAACGAGAAGAACGTGCAGTGGGCGGGGGGGGCCGTCCGACGGGCAAACGGGCCGATCGGCCCGGGATTCGGGACGATGGTGCTTTGATTTTTAGAAAAACGTTATTAAATTTGTAGGGTTGTCTGGCGCTCGCGGTCACGGCCCGGGAAACCGGCCGGTTCTCCCCCGGGATTTTCCTCAGGCCGGGCTCATGGAATCCCCTGGCGCGGGGTCACGGCGCTTCAGGGAATGGTGCGGCCGGACTCCGTCCGCCCCGTTGCCGCGCCGGGCAAAAAACGGCCGGCGGCGACACTGCGTCGCCGCCGGCCGGGTCCGGAATGGCAAAGGGGCTTATGAAACTTCAGACGCCGCTGCCGCGGCATTCCAGCCAGGAGAGGGAGATGTCCTTGGCCGCCGCATCCCCGGGACGTTGCCACCGGCGCGGGAGATAGAGCATCCGGCTGCGACCGATGTCCGTGATGCCGTAGGTGACCAGCAGTTCGCCGTCCCCGGTCATCTCCATGTCCAGCTCGTCGATCAGCCCCGTAAACTTGAGGGAGAGCAGGTGGTCGAGCAGGATCTTTTTGCGAAACTGCCCCTCCCCACGGTATTCGTCGGCCAGATCGCGCAGAAGGTCCGTCAGCGTGGTCCGTTCACGGCCGGCCATGTAGTGGAGTATCCTGAAGCGCAACGGAAGCGTGGTCATGTTGTCAGCCTCGGAGATTGATCAGGTCCTTGGGATTGGCCACGACCAGGATGGCGCCGATGGTGATGAGCACGGCGCCCGCCACCAGGGCCGTGGTGATGGCGGCGTCGGAGAGCAGGAAGGTGAAGACCACGCCCCAAAGGACATAGGTGATGTTGAGCGCCATGGTCCTGCCCACGCCGCACATGCTGTAGGCCTTGTACCAATAGAGATAGGAGAAGCCGCCGGCCATGCCGGCCAGGGCGATGACGCCGATGACCGCCGGCGAGCGGATGGCCTCGAACAGCAGGGGGATGCCCGAGACGAAAGGCAGAACCAGCACGAAGGTCGTCAGGCAGGAGGTGGTCTGCCGGATGAGGATGGCCACGTTGGAATCGACCATGTCCATGCCGAAGGTGGCGATGACGCCCTCGATGCCCCAGCCGAAGGCCGCCAGCAGGGCCAGGCCGATGCCCAGGTAGAAGTGCGGCTTGGTCCCGGCTTCCGGCGGGATGTAGCTGATGACGGCCGCGCCGACCACGCACAGCATGATGCCGATCCAGGCCTGCCGGGTGATTTTTTCCTTGAGGAAGATCTGGGCCATGATGGCGCCGACCACGGGGTAGAGGGCCGAGATGCCCATGGCGTAGGTGGCGCCGGCGAATTCGATGCCGAGCAGATAGCCGCTCATGGCCAGCGGCCCGCCGAACAGGGCCGCCACGCAGACGATCAGGCCCATCTTGGTCCGCAGCGACCGCAGGATCTCCTTGAAGCGCCCGGTGCCGCAGTTGTAGCAGAACACCGATACGGCCGCGAAGAAGTCGTGCAGCACGACGCCCACCAGCGGGGCCGCGAAAATGGTTTTGCCGAGGGTCATGGGCCCCTTGGTCAGGCCGATCCCGAGCAGCACTCCGGCCAGGCCCCACAGCAGGCCGGACACCATGGCCACGAACAGCCCTTTCTGGGCAAACGAGAGTTCCTGTTTTTCCTTGGCCGCCCGAATAGTCGTCGTCACCACCGCGTTGCCCATCATTCACCTCCGATCGGATTTCTTGTCCGGCAGGCCGGCAACCACGCAAGACCCGCGCTGTCACGGAGTAAGCAGCCCGGTTCCCGTCCGCAATCGGGGGCAGGCGCAAAAGGGCTCAGGGATCGCCCCCTTCCTTGTCGCCGGACGGGCCGTTTTGTCCCTCGGCTTGGCGAGGCGGACCGGGGGGCGGTCGAAACCGGGCAGCCCTGTGTGCCGGAGCCACCCGCCAGGCGGCAAGGGAGACCAGCGCGGGCCTCTGCCTGGCAGTCCCGGGCCTGCGGGGCGGAGCGGCATCGCCTGGGCGGGCCAGCGGCCGGCCCCTGGCCCGCCCAGGGAAAACGAGACATCCCCTCGGGGAATCCCTGAAAAACCGTTTTACGCTTGGCAAGCATTTTGTTTTCGAGCAAGGAAGGGCCAGACGACAAACGCACCGGCCGTTTCTTTCGGCGTTACGGCCGCAACGCTTCGCCTTGCGCCATGAAAACCTTCTTTCGTATTGAAATAACGAATCCTTTATTTTGGCGGGTGCTGACCGGCCTGTTCGTTTTTTCCTACTCGGCGCTGCTGATCGTCTTTTTGGAGGCGGGCCACTTTTTGACCCAGGCGGAAGTGAACTGGCTCAAAATGCGTCACGGCAGCATCACCGTCACCGGGGACCCCCAAAATTTCCCGCTCCTTTTCCTGAATGACAAAACGACCCCTGAAGGCCTGACCGTCGACTTCCTGGCGGCCCTCGGGAAACAGCTCGATTGTCGGTTCGTGTTCAAACCCTCCCCGAACGCCGCGGCGGCCCTGGCGGCGGTTCGGGCCGGCGAGGTGGATGTGCTCAGCGGCGTCACCGCGGAGACGCTGCCCCGAGACGCCTTGCTGCTGTCGAGTCCGTATGCCGAACTGTACACGGTTCGGGTCAGCCGCCAGGACGCTCCGTCGCCGCTCCCCGAGCCGGCCGGTCCGCCCGCCGCCCTGCTGGGCGGCCATGCCGGGGCGCATTTTTTCAAGGCGCCCCGGGACGATCTCCCGGATCGGGGTCAGTGGCGGAGTCTCCCTGAAACCCTGCGTTCCATTGCGGACGGGACGACCGAGAGCGTCACCGCCTTTACCGTGGCCGCCCGCTATTATGCGGCCAGCCTCAAGCTGGACGGGCTGCGCTTTGCCGGCGACGGCCGGCCGGCCAGCCCCGTCCGTTTCGCCGTGAGCCGGTCCAACCCGTTTCTGGCCAGCATCATCGACAAGGGCATCGGGCTGGTGTCCCCGGACGCGGGGAAGGCGATTTTTCGCAACTGGCTGGGAGTCAGCGAGCGGCTGCTGTATTTTCAAAGCCGGCTGTCGACGCAGCTGCTGCTGCTTTTCGGCGGGTCCCTGCTGGCGTTGGTGCTGCTTTTCGTCTGGAACTATCTGCTCAAGCGGGACGTCATCCGCAAGACCCGTCAGTTGCGCCAGGAACTGGACGAGCGCAAGAAGATCGAACTGCGGTTATTGCGCAGCAAGGAACATCTGCACTCCATTTTCTACGCCACCCAGAACCTGTATTATATTTTCGACGCCTCCGGCGCTTGCCTGCAAACCATCACCTCCCGGGAAGATTTGCTGCTCCACGCCCATGACCGGCAGCCGACCGGCCGGCATATTGCCGAGCTGTTCGCGCCGCCTCTGGCCGGGGAGATCCTGGACCGGATGCACGAGGCCCTGGCGCGCGGAGAATCCAGTCCCCTGGTGTATGAAATTGTCCGCCCGGGGAAGACGGTCTGGTTCGAGGGACAGGCGGTCCCCTTGTCCGGCGGCGAGAAGGGCAACGGCCGCCAGGTCACCTGGATCGCCCGGGACATCACCAGCCAGCACCGGCATAAGGAGGACGTGCGCGTCCTGTCCAACCAGCTCGCCCTGACCGAGGAACGGCAACGCCGGGCCATCGCCGTGGAACTGCACGACAGTCTCGGCCAGATCCTGGCCACCATGAAGCTCAAGCTCGGCCTGTTGCGCAAGCGCCTGGCCAATGGCGAATCCGGGCTGTTCGATGCCATCGCGGGGCAGCTCGACGCCTCCATCGAGCTGACCCGCACGTTGGTGTGGGAACTCAGCCCGCCGACGCTGTACACGCTCGGGCTGGTGCCGGCCGCGGAATGGCTGGGCGAAAAATTGACGGAGAGTCATGATGTGAATTTCCACATCATCAACGAAATGACCGTCTCCATCTGGGACCATGACCTGACCATCCTGCTGTTTCGGATCATCCGGGAGCTGATGACCAATGTCATCAAGCATTCCCAGGCCGACGTGGCCCAGATAAAATTCAGCAACGACACGCACGACATCCTGGTGTCCGTTATCGACAACGGGCCGATGCACAGCGGCCAGACCACCATGAAGAGCGATTTCAAGCGGGGGTTCGGCCTCCTGACCATCCAGGAGTCCATTCGGTATATGGGGGGGGACATCGCCATCACCGTCATCGCCGGGGAAACGACGATCGTCCGCTTCCGCATTCCCTTTGCCGGGCAACGGAGTCTGCAGGGCCGCCATTTTCAGGAGGACGTATGCGTATTCGAGTTGTCGTAGCCGACGATCACAAGGTGTTTTTGGAAGGGCTGTGCTCGTTGCTCGGCGAGGAAAAGGGCCTCGAGGTGGTGGCGACGGCCCGCGACGGCGTCGAACTGCTGGAGGCCGTGCGGCTCTACCAGCCGGACATCGTCATTTCGGATATCAGCATGCCGCGGCTCAACGGTATCGAGGCGACCAAACGCCTTGCCGAGGAATTTCCCAACTGCCGGGTCATCATCTTGTCCATGCACAAGGATGGCCAGATGGTGCGGCAGATGCTCCAGAATCACGCCTACGGATTTTTGCTCAAGGAGTGCTGCTTCGACGAACTGACAAAGGCCTTGCATGAGGTGATGGACGGGAAGGTCTATCTGAGCGACGGCCTGCAAAGTTGTGTTTTGCAGGACTACATCAAGCAGCTTCACGACCCCAGCCTGGAAGCGGCCCAGGGACTTTCCAGCCGGGAACGCGAAGTGCTGCACCTTATCGCCGAGGGCAACAGCACCAAGGACATCGCCAACAAGCTCTATATCAGCGTCAAGACGGTGGAGACCTATCGCCGCCAGATCATGGTGAAAACGAAGATCCACAGCGTGGCCGGCCTGACGAAGTTCGCCATCCGCGAAGGGTTCAGCAGTTTGTAAGGAGTGGATGGGATGGCGTGGGGAGGCAGAGAGGGAAAAATGCCTTCGGCGGCCAAAGGGCTCCGCCCTTTGGAAACCCGATATGATTTCAGAGAGTTGCAGTTTCAGGGTTGGGGCATCGGTATGCCGTCGTGGCATGGTGCAGCAGTCTCAAACAAGGGCGTACCGGGCGGCCCGCCTGGGAAAAGCGGGAAAAACAAAAAGCCGCCCGGGTCCGGACGGCTTCTTGAAGAAAACGAAAAATTTGGCGGAGAGGGAGGGATTTGAACCCTCGAACAAGGTTTTAGCCCCGTTACCCGCTTAGCAGGCGAGCGCCTTCGGCCAGCTCGGCCACCTCTCCGCAAAGGGTTTTCCTAAACAATCGCATCCCTTCCGGTCAAGAAAAATTACACAATCAGCCCGCCCCCCGGTCTCTTGCCCTTTACAGAGCCCAGGCCCCGCGGATATGCTCATCTTTCGGTGTCATCGAGCCCCCCAAAAGGAGTCCAGGGCATGAAAAAGTTCGCGCGTATGGAGCGCCTGCCGCCATACGTCTTCGCCACCGTCAATGAACTCAAAATGCAGATGCGGCGACGAAACGAGGACGTCATTGACCTGGGCATGGGCAATCCGGATGTGCCCACGCCCCCCCACATTGTTGAAAAACTCATCGAGGCCGCCCAAAAGCCGGTCAACCACCGCTATAGCGCTTCGCGCGGCATCAAGGGCCTGCGGAACGCCATATCCGGCTGGTACAAGCGCCGCTTCGACGTGGATATCGATCCCGAAAGCGAGGCCGTGGTGACCTTGGGCGTCAAGGAGGGCCTGGCCCACTTGGCCCTGGTCATGCTTTCCCCGGGCGACGTCGTCTTCGCCACCGACCCCTCCTATCCGATCCATCCGTATTCCTGCATCATCGCCGGGGCCGACGTGCGACGCATCCCCATCAGCTGCGACCGCGATTTCATCGACGACCTGCTGCTGGCGAGCCGCCAGACCTGGCCGCAGCCCAAGCTGTTGATCATCTCCTTCCCGCAGAATCCCACCACCCTGACCGTGGATGTGGATTTCTTCCAGCGCATCGTGGATTTCGCCAAGGAACACGACATGATGGTGATCCACGACTTCGCCTACGCCGACTTCGGCTTCGACGGCTATCAGCCGCCGAGCTTCCTGCAGGCCAAGGGGGCCAAGGATGTCGGCGTGGAGTTCTTCTCCATGAGCAAAAGCTATTCCATGGCCGGCTGGCGCGTGGGATACTGCTGCGGCAACCCGGAGATGGTCCATGCCCTGACCCGCATCAAGAGCTATCTGGATTACGGCATGTTCCAGCCCATCCAGATCGCCGCCTCCGTGGCCTTAAACGGCCCCCAGGAATGCGTGGGCGAGATTCGGGACATCTACCAGGACCGCCGCGACGCCCTGATCGAGGGCTTGGCCCGGGCCGGCTGGACCGTCCCGTCGCCCAAGGGCACCATGTTCGTGTGGGCCAAGATCCCCGAGGAATTCGCCCACCTGAAGTCCGTCGAATTCTCCAAGATGCTGTTGCGTGAGGCGAGCGTGGCCGTTTCCCCGGGGCTTGGTTTCGGGCACTTCAGCGACGATCACGTCCGGTTTTCCCTGGTGGAAAACCGGCACCGCATCAATCAGGCGACGCGTAACATTAAAAGGGTGCTCTCAGGGTCGTGATTATGGATGACCGCCCCGTCCGCATCGGCTTGGCCGGACTCGGTACTGTCGGGTCCGGCCTCTTGACCGTACTTTCGCGCAATGCCGACTGGATACGCCGCCGCCTCGGCCGGACCATCCAGGTCACCACGGTGGTGGATCGACACCCGGAGCGGGCGCGCGGCGTGCCCTTGGACCCGCAGACGATCCTCGCCACCGACCTCGACGCCCTGGTGACCAATCCGGACATCGACATCGTGGTCGAGCTGATGGGCGGTATCGACGCGGCCTTTTCGCTCATCCACAAGGCGCTTTCGGCCGGCAAGCACGTGGTCACGGCCAACAAGGCCCTTTTGGCCGAACGCGGGCCGGAACTGTTCGCCCTGGCCGCCCGAAAGGGACTCGGCCTCTATTACGAGGCGAGCTGCGTCGGGGCCGTGCCCATCGTCGAGACGCTCAAGCAATCCCTGGCCGGCAACCGCATCATCGGCATCACCGGCATCCTCAACGGCACGGCCAACTATATTCTGACCCAGATGTGCGACAAGGGTCTGCCCTTTGCCGAGGCCCTCAAGCAGGCCCAGGACAAGGGCTATGCCGAGGCCGATCCCACCCTGGATATCCAGGGCATCGACGCGGCCCACAAGCTGACCCTGCTTATCCGGCTGGCCTACGGCCAGAATCTGCCCCTGCACCGGATTCCCGTGGAGGGCATCACCGGGATTACCCCCGACGATATCCGGTTCGCCGCCGAATTCGGCTACACCATCAAACTCATCGGCCAGGTCCGGGAGATCAAGGGGCAACTCGCCGCCGGCGTCTTCCCGATGCTCGTGAACAAACATGTCCTGTTGGCCAGCGTCCAGGGCTCGTTTAACGCCGTGCGCGTCGAAGGGGATGCCTCCGGGCCCATCCTGCTCCACGGCAAGGGGGCGGGCGCCCTGCCGACGGGAAGCGCCGTCCTGGGCGACATCCTCGCCCTGGCCCGGGCCGGCATGATCCCCAACAACACCGGATTCCTGGAGGAGCCCCTGCCCGAAGCCCGGATGCTGCCGCCGGACGAGGCCGTCTGCCCGCACTACATCCATTTCACGGTCAGGGACCAGCCCGGGGTCATGGCCGCCATTGCCACGTCCATGGGCGAGCATGGCGTAAGCATCCGTCAGGCCGTGCAAAAGGGGGACCCCTCCCAGGGCCATGTCCCCATCGTGTTTCTCACCCATGCGGCCCCTACCCAGGCCGTCAAGGCGGTGCTGGCCGACACGGCTTCCCTGCCGTTCATCAAGCCCGCCACCGTCCATCTCCGGGTCCTCTAACAGGGCGCTGCCCTGGACCCGCTGGGGGGAATCATTCCCCCCAGGCCCCCTGATCCGTGGACCATCTTTCCCCCGCCTAGCCCAGCCTTTTTATCCCCCCGGTGCGAGGGAGTCCGGGGGGCATCATGCCCCCCGGCCGCCGGAGGCCTCTTTGCCGTTTCCCCGCCTACCGCGCAGCGTCGCATCGGCCGCAGGCCGCACAGCCGGCGGGCGGGCATTTGGCGGTGCCCAGGCCCTGCCGGTAGCGCTGCCATTCGCGCCACAGGACCTGCCGGGAGACGCCGACGTCGATCATTTCCCAGGGCAGGGTTTCGTCGGCCGGGCGCTCGCGGTCCAGGTACCAGCCGATGTCGCCGTCCCAGGCGGCCAGGGCCCGGCGCAGGCCGTCGCCCCGGGCGGCGCTGACGATCATGGGGAAGAGGCGTTCGTCGCCCCGGGCGAGGAGCCCCTGCAAGCGGGCCATGGAAGCCGGCTCCACCTCCACCCGGAATCCCTTCAGCGGTTTGACCGCCTCGCGGATCAGTCCGTAGGCCGTTTCGATGGCCGCTTCGGAAGCCATGGGCGCCCACTGCATGGGGGTGAAGGGTTTGGGCACGAGGGGATTGACCGAGAGGGTGGCGTGGGCCACGCCGCGCTTGCCGACGCCGATGCCGCCGGCCGCCGCCACAGCGGCCAGAAGCGGCCGCAGGGCGGCGTAATCCTCGGGTGTCTCGCCGGGCCAACCGACGATCAGGTAGAATTTCAGATGGTTGACGCCGTATTTTCCGGCCAGGGCCACGGCGCGCAAAAGGTCGTCCACGGCCAAGTGCTTGTTGGCCGCCAGCCTGAGGCGTTCGCTCGGGGCTTCCAGGGCCAGGGTCAGGGTGCGCAGGCCGGCTTCGCGCAGCAAGGTCATGAGTGCGGGCGAGAGCCCGTCCGCCCGGATCGAGGCCAGGGAGAACTTGGTCTTGCGCGTGCGCAACCAGGCGAGGAAGGGGAGCAGGTCGGGCCAGTCGGTGAGCGCCGTACCGACCAGGCCGACCTTGCGGGGGGAGACATCCTCGATCAGGCGTTCGAGGTCCGCCAGTCGGGCCTGCCTGGGCGGCCGGTAGATGTAGCCGGCGGCGCAGAAGCGGCAGCCGTAGGGGCAGCCGCGGTTGATTTCGACCAGAAACATGTCGCGGAAGGCGGCATGGCCGGAGACGAAGCAGGAATGGGCCGGATCGGCCAGGAGGGTCGGGGCGGTCGGATCGGTCGCCCGCAGGCGTTTGACCGGCAGGGCCGTGCGGCCGGGGAGGAGTACGCCCGGGTTTCCGGCCACGGCGGCCAGGCAGGCGGCCTTGTCCGCGCCGGCCAGGGCGGCCTGTCGGAGGCCGGCCATGACCTCGGCCAACCCGGCCTCGGCCTCGCCGACAAAGAGCATGTCCAGGGCCGGCAGGATGGGTGTGGGGTTTAAAAAGGCCAGCGGCCCGCCGGCGAGCAGGATGGGGAAGCCGGAGCGGTCGGCCGCGGCCGGGGGGATGCCGGCGGCGTCCAGGGCGGCCACCGCCGTGAGATAGTCTTCCTCATAGGCCAGGGAGAAGGCGATGACCGGGAAATCGGCCAGGGGACGGCCGGAGTCCTCGGCCAACGGCGGTTGGCCGGGCCGGCAGAACACCCGTTCCACGGCCAGGGTCGCGTCTTTTTGGAGGAGATTCCACACGGCCTGCCAGCCCAGGGCCGACAGGGCGAGTCCGGTATCGCCCGGCACGACCAGGGCCACGGCGAGCCGGCCGCCCCAGTCCCGGACGAGCGGTCGTTCCAATCCGAAGTAAATGTCTTCCCGTCGCCGCTCGCTCAATACCCCTCCCTCCCCCGTTCCCCGGCGAGGGGGGCCGGGGGGAGTGGAATGCTTCCCCCCGGCGGGGAGGTCCGCCAGGAGGGATCGCGTCCCTCCCGGCTCCTAGTCGGCCTGCATCCGGATGAACGAGGGGATTTCGAATTCCTCTTCGTCGAAGATGAATTCCTCCTCGCCCACGGGCTGGGGCTTGATGGGGGACGACTGGGACAGGGCCGCCTCGGGACCGCCCTTCTTGCCGCCTTTGCGCAGGTAGGCCGGGATATTGTAGTCGTTGCCCTGGTTGTTTAAGACCCGCACGCTGCGCGGGCTCTGGGCGCCGCCGCCGGGGCCGCCGGGAGGCGGGGTGGTCGGCTTGGGCCGGGCCAGGCTGGTAAGGACGTCCACGGGCTTGGCTTCCTCGCGCTTGGCCTGGGGCGCGCCGTCCCGGGCCATGGACGACTCGATGCCGGTGGCGATGACGGTGATGCGCATCTCGTCGGTGGCGTCGGGATCGAAGACGGTGCCGAAGAAGACCTTGGCGTCTTCGTGCACGGCCTCGGTGATGGTCGAGGCGGCTTCGTCCACTTCCTCGATGGTGAGATCGGGGCCGCAGGTGATGTTCATCAGCACGCCCTTGGCGCCGTCGATGGTGACGTCTTCCAAAAGCGGGCTGGTGATGGCCTTAAGGGCCGCCTCGCGGGCGCGGGATTCGCCCCGGGCCGTGCCGAAGCCCATCATGGCCAGCCCCATTTCGCTCATGACGGCCTTGACGTCGGCGAAGTCGAGGTTGATGAGCCCCGGCACCATGATGAGGTCGGAGATGCCCTTGACGGCGAAATAGAGGATTTCGTCGGCCTTTTTGAGCATTTCCAGGAAGGTGGCCTTCTTGGAGGCCAGCGACAGCAGCCGGTCGTTCGGGATGGTGATGATGGAATCCACCGTATCCCGCAGGGCGGTCACGCCTTTTTCCGCCGAGAGCAGGCGTTTTTTCCCTTCGAAATAGAAGGGCTTGGTGACCACGGCCACGGTCAGGGCGCCGACTTCCTTGGCCACCTGGGCGATGACCGGGGCGGCGCCGGTGCCGGTGCCGCCGCCCATGCCGGCGGTGACGAACACCATGTCGCAATCGCCGATGGCTTCGCGGATGGCGTCGATGCTCTCCAGGGCGGCGTCGCGTCCCACGTCGGGATTGGCGCCGGCGCCGAGGCCCTTGGTGAGTTTTTCGCCAAGCTGGATGCGGTACTCGGCCTGGGATTTCTGCAAGGCCTGGATGTCGGTGTTGGCCGTGATGAAGGTCACGCCGGACATGGCCGAGCAGATCATGTTCTCCACGGCATTGCCGCCGCCGCCACCGATACCCACAACCTTGATGCGGGCGTTGGATCCGGTTTCAACTTCTTGATATTCCATAGTATTGCTCCCCCTAACGGTCTCCCTGGTTATCCCCCGAAAAAAGAAGCCTCCCGTGGACTATTTCACGTCCACGAACCATTTCCGCATCCTCCCCAGAATGCGGTTGAAGACATTTTCGTCGCGGATGCGGAAGCGCTGTTCCACGCCCTCCTTTTCCGCGCCGAACATCAAAAGTCCCACCGCCGTGGCGTACATGGGACTGTTGACCACGTCTTTCAAGCCCCCGACCTTGTCCGGGTAGCCGATGCGCGTGGGCAGGTTGAAAATTTGTTCGCCGAGCTCCTGGATGCCTTCGATCAGGGCCGTGCCGCCGGTCAGGACCACGCCGGCGCCGATCTGGTTTTTCATGCCCGAGCGGATGAGTTCCTGGTCCACCAGGGCCAGCATCTCCTCCACGCGCGGCTCGCAGATCTCGGCCAGCACCTGGCGGGAAAGGCGGCGGGGCTCCCGGCCGCCCACGCTCATCACCTCGATGACCTCGTCTTTCGGCACCATTTCGGCCAGGGCGCAGCCGTACTTGATCTTGATCTTTTCGGCCGAGGCCATGGGCGTGCGCAGGCCGAAGGCGATGTCGTTGGTCAAGTTGGTGCCGCCCAGGGCCAGCACGGCGGTGTGCTTGATGGAATCGTTGGCGAAGATGGCCAGATCGGTGGTGCCGCCGCCGAGATCGACCAGGGCCACGCCGATCTCGCGTTCCTCGGCGGTCAGGACCGCCTTGGACGAGGCCAGGGATTCGAGCACGATGTCCGAGACGTCGAGCCCGGCCCGGTGGCAGGAGCGGATGATGTTCTGGGCGCTGGTGACGGCGCCGGTCACGATGTGGACCCGCACTTCCAGGCGCACGCCGGCCATGCCCAGCGGATCGGCGATGCCGCGCTGGTCGTCGACGATAAATTCCTGGGGCAGGATATGGATAACCTCCCGGTCGAGCGGAATGGCCACGGCCTTGGCCGCGTCGATCACCCGCTCGATGTCCCGGGGGCCGACCTCGCCGCCCTTGACGGCGATGACCCCATGGCTGTTGAAGCCCTTGATGTGGCTCCCGGCGATGCCGGCGTAGACCGAGCGGATTTCGCACCCGGCCATGAGCTCGGCCTCTTCCAGGGCCTTTTTGATGGACTGCACGGTCTGCTCGATGTTGACGACCACACCTTTACGCAGTCCGGTGGAAGGGCTGGTGCCGATGCCCACGACATCCACGCCCTCGGGTGAAAGTTCGCCCACGACCACGCAGATTTTGGTGGTGCCTATATCGAGCCCGACAATAAGTTCCGACCTGGCCATAAACCGCTCCCTGAAAATAACCTCTCGCATGGTCTTGCGACCGTCTCCGCGCCATCTCCGTCCCGCCCGGCAAACTACTGAAATTCTCTCTGGAAAGGAACCTATTCGCCTGACTGGAAACGCATTTGTTCCTTCCGCCGGTTCGGGAATCCGCTGCCGTTAGCCTTGCGGTGCCTCCCCCGAAGCGCCGCGTTTCTCGACCCAGACCTTATCCCCCTCGGCGGTGATGAGCGCAATCTTATTGAGCTCGCCACGTCGGCGCAGATCCGACCACACCAAATTCATCCGGGAGAGGTTTCGTTCCCATTCCCGGGACCCCAGACACAGCAAAATTCCGGAATCCATCAGTTGAATTTCAAGCCCGCGCGCCCAGCTAAGGCGCAGCCAGGCGATTTGTCCCAGCTCGAACGGCACGCGGTGCTCGACGATGGCTTGCCGCAGATCGGCCAGCAGGGAAAGATGCTTCTCCATGCCGGCTTCGACTTCGATCTGGGGCAGGGACACGAACTGGCCCGGTTCCACCTTGTCGATGATGCGCCCGCCTTCGTCGGCGTAATAGAGCGTTCCCTGATACTGCACAAGATAGGAGGGAGTCTTTTCCTTTATTTCCACCGAGATGGACCCGGGCAGCATCCGCCTGATCACCACCGAATCGACCCAGGGCTCCCGGGTGATGGCCGCCCGCATCCGGTCCATGGACAGGGCCAGGACGTTGGCGCCCGGGGTGAGCCCGGCCGCTTCCTTGATATGGTCCTCGGACAGGCGGGAGCAGCCGGTGACGGTGACGTTTTGCAGGGCGAAATAGTTGATGGTGGTGAGCCACCGATAGCCGGCCAAAAGCCCCACGCTGACGGTCAACACCAGGGCCGAGCAGAAGGCCAGGGACACGGCCCGGGTGAAAAACCGCCCCAGACCGCCGAGGCTGACCCCCGGCAGGGAAAGGCCCGGACCGCTGCGATAGGTGCTGCGGTTGCGGTTGCTCCGGGATTTGACGACGCGGCTTTTCACCGTCACCTTGGGCATGACCACGCCGTAGCCGTTGCGGCGTCGTTTGCTCCCGGAGAGCCCCAGGCCGGACAGCGTTCCCGCCCTGACGTTCATGGCGCGACCCTCACTTCCAGTTCGAGTTCGTGACCACTTGTACGCCTGACTGCTTCCCGCGCCTCCTCGATCAGGGCAAAGGCCTCAGCGGCCGTGCCGCCTCCCTGATTGACCAGAAAATTGGCATGGACCTGGGAAAATGCCATGCCGCCCCGCCGCTTCCCTCGAAATCCGGCCGCGTCCAGCAGCCGGCCGGCCGAGGTCCCTTCCGGATTCTTGAAGATGCAGCCGGCCGAAGCCGCCGTGATGGGCTGGCTGGCCCGTTTCCGGCGCACGTGTTCGATCATGCCCCGCCGGATGTCGATGGGCTCGTCGATATCGCTGTCGAACTCGGCCGCCAGCACCAGGAAAAGTTGCGGGTCGCCGGCCAGGGCGAAGCGCCGGTAGCCGGCGGCAAACCCGTCGCGCCCGATCCAGCGCACGCCGTTTTCGGGCGTCCACACCAGCAGGCGGGCCAGCGGCGCGCAGGCCTCGCCGCCGTAGGCGCCGGCATTGCCGGCTATGGCACCGCCCACGGTGCCGGGGATGCCGAACAGATTCGCCAGGCCGGCGAGTCCCTGGGTGGCCATCCAGGCGGTAAAGCGGTGGAGCTTGACCCCGGCCCCGACCCGAAGTCGGACCATGCCGCCGAAGCGTTGGCGCAGGGTCTCCGGCTGGCCCGTGATGCGCGGCGCCACCAGCACCAGGGGCAGTTCGCCGTCCCGGGCCAGGATGTTGCTGCCGCCGCCGACAACGAAGGGCGTGCCGCCGAGGCGGGCCAGGGTCGCGGCCAGTCCTTCGGCGTCCTCGGGGGCGTGCAGCACGACCTCGGCCAGGGCGTGCCCGCCCAGGCGCAAGGTGGTCCGCTCGGCTAAGCGCGGCCCGGGCCGCACCTCAAGCGCCATGGCCGGCCTCCAGATAATTGACGCCCACCTGCCAGATGCTGCCGGCTCCCAGGGTCAAAAGCACGTCCCCCGGGCGCAGGATGCCGGGCAGGGCCGCCTGCATGGCGGCGAAATTCGGGAAATAGGTCACCTGGGTCCGGCTCACCTGCCGGATGCCCTGGGCCAGGCTTTCGCTGCTCACCCCGGGGATGGGGGCCTCGCTGGCCGGATAGATCTCGGTCAAAAGCAGGGCGTCGGCCGTATCGAAGCAGGTGCAGAACTGCCCGAACAAAAGTTTGGTGCGCGAGAAGCGGTGGGGCTGGAAGGCCACCACCAGCCGCCGGTCGGGATAGACGGTTCGGGCCGTGGCCAGGGTGGCCCGGATTTCGGCCGGATGGTGGCCGTAGTCGTCCACCACCACCACGCCGTCCCGCTCGCCCTTGATTTCGAAGCGCCGGCCCACGCCGCCGAACCGGGCCAGGGCCCCGGCGATGGTGGGCAGCGCGATGCCGGCCTCCAGGGACACGCCGATGGCCCCCAGGGCGTTTTGCACGTTGTGGCGCCCCGGATGGGCCAGCTTCAGTTCGCCGAGCGAGGTCCCGTCCAGGAAGACCTCGAACACGCTCTGGGCGCCGCAGGAGACGATCCGGCCGTGCAGCCGGGCCTTGTCGGAAAGGCCGTAGGTCAGGGTGGGCCGGTTCACCCGGGGCAGGATGCGGGCCACGCCCGGATCGTCCAGGCAGACCACGGCCGTGCCGTAGAACGGCAGGCCGTTTAAAAAGGCGACGAAGGCGTCGTCGATGGCGGCCAGGTCCGGGTAGTGGTCCAGGTGGTCGGCGTCCACGTTGGTGACCACGGCGGCGATGGGCGACAGGCACAGAAACGAGCCGTCGGATTCGTCGGCCTCGGCGATCAGGTATTCCCCGGCGCCGAGCCGGGCGCCGGCCCCGTAGGCGTTTAAGCGTCCGCCGATGATGACCGTCGGGTCGTAGCCGGCCTCGGTGAAAATGGTGGCCAAAAGCGAGGTGGTGGTGGTCTTGCCGTGGGTGCCGGCCACGGCGATGCCGGTGCGCAGACGCATCAGCTCGGCCAGCATCTCGGCTCTGGGGATGACCGGAATGCCCCGTTCCCGGGCGGCCAGCACCTCGGGGTTGTCGGCGGCCACGGCCGTGGATTTGACCACCACGTCGGCCGCGCCCACGTTTTCCCGGCCATGGCCGATGGAAATGGTGGCCCCGAGGCCGCCCAGGCGCCGGACGACCTGGCTCATGGCCAGATCCGAGCCCGACACCTCGTAGCCGAGGTTCAAAAGCACTTCGGCGATGCCGCTCATGCCCGAACCGCCGATGCCGATCATGTGGATCTTTTTGACTTTGGTCTGCATGGCCCGGGGGATGCGAGGCGGGCTGGACAGGGGTTCGATCATCTCTCGCCTCCCTTTTCGAGAGCCAGGTCGAGCAGGGCGGCGGCAATGGCGTGCGCGGCCCGGGGCATGGCCTGGGCGCTCGCCGCCGCGCCCATGGCGGCCAGGCGTTCGGGGTCGGACAGCAGGTTGTCGATTTCGCCCGCCAGATCATGGCCCGGCAGGGCCTCCTGGGCGATGACCACGGCCGCGCCGGATTCGCCCAGAAAGGCGGCGTTGACCGCCTGATGGTCGTGGGTGGCGAAGGGGAAGGGGATCAGGATGGCGGGCTTCCCGGCCGCCGTCACCTCGGCCAGGGTCGTGGCGCCGGCCCGGGCCAGGACCAGATCGGACCAGGCATAGGCGTCGGCCATATCCTCGATGAAATTTTCGATCACCAGTTCCGGCTCTTCGCCCAACCGGGACCGGTCGTGCAGCAGCCCGGCCGCCAGCCGGCCCACGCGCTCGAAATCGGCCCGCCCGACCTGGAGACGGACCTTGACGCCGGCATCCAGCAGCCGGGGCAGGGCGGCCAGGGCGGCATCGTTTATGGCCCGGGCGCCCTGGCTGCCGCCGAGAATCAGCAAGTGGCGCCGGCCGACGGCGTGAGGCCCCGTGGCGGCGACGATTTCGTGCCGGATCGGATTCCCGAGCCGGATGGTCCGATCCAGGGGAAAGGCATGGTCCCGGTCTGGATAGGTGATGAAGATCCGGTCCACGAAACGGCCGAGCAGCCGGTTGGTCACGCCCGGGACGCTGTTTTGCTCGTGGATGGCGGTGGGAATGCCCAAAAGCCGGGCCGTGGCCACGGGGATGAAGCCGGCATAGCCGCCGAAGCCGGCCACCACCTGGGGTTTGGCCCGCCGGAGCAGCCGGGCGGCCAGGCCAAAGGCCCTGGCCATCCAGAAGGGGGCGGCCAGGGCGCGGATCCCCCGGCCGAAAACACCCTTGGCCGGCAGTCCCACGAAGGGCAGTCCCGCCTTGGTGGCCAGCTCGCGCTCGGGGCCGCCGCCGCCGACGAAGAGCACCTCGGCCGTCGGCTCAAGCCGCTTTACCGCCTCGGCCACGGCCAGAGCCGGAAAAATGTGGCCGCCCGTGCCGCCGGTGGTGAGAACGAGTCGGATCATGACCGCGAGCTCCTGGAAAGATTGAGCAGCACGCCGACGCACAGGAAACAGGCCAGGAGGTTGCTGCCGCCGTAGCTCAAAAAGGGCATGGCCACGCCCTTGGGCGGCACGCAGCCGAGCACCACGGCCAGGTTGAGCAGAAAACCGAGTCCCAGGACCAGGGCCATGCCGTAGGCCGTGAACCGGTCGCGCAGGTCGTCCTGGGCCAGGGCCACCCGGAAGGCGCGCCACAGCAGGATGCCGATGCAGAGAAACACCAGGGACATGCCGATGAATCCCAGTTCCTCGCCGACCACGGCCATGATGAAGTCGTTGTGGGCCTCGGGCAGGTAGAAGAGCTTCTGTTTGCCGGCCCCGAAGCCGACGCCGGTGATGCCGCCCGAACCGAAGGCGTAGAAGGACTGCACGAGCTGGTAACCGACGTTTTGCGGGTCCTTGAACGGGTCGAGAAAGGCGAACCAGCGTTTGAAGCGGTAGGGCGAGGAGGCGATCAAAAGGCCCATGGCCCCGAGACCGAACATCAGGGACACGGCCAGGTAGGTGAGCCGCGTGCCGCCGACCAGACTCATGAAGAAAAAGAGCATGCCGAGAAAGACCGCGCCGCCGAAATCGGGCTGCAACAGGAGAATCAGGCCGAGGAAGCCGGTCACCAGGACCGGCGGGATAAATCCCACGGAAAAGGACCGGACCATTTTCTGCTTCTGGCTGAAGAAGTAGGCCAGGTAGAAGACCAGCACCACCTTGGCCAGCTCCATGGGTTGGAGCGTCACCGGGCCGAAATGCATCCACCGCCGGGCGCCGCCGGCCTTGACCGAAAAGGGCGGCACCAGGGTCAGGACCAGAAGGCCGATGATGCCGAACAGCCACAGATAGACCTGGCCGTGGAGCAGCCGGCGCGGCATCCAGGCGAAGATGCCCATGATGGCGAGACTGACCAGGGCGAAGAGGGCTTGGCGCTGGAAGAAATAGTAGCGGTTGCCGACCATCCGTTCGGCCATGACGCCGCTGGCGGAAAAAACCATGACCAGCCCCAAGCCGGCCAGGAGCATGGCCGAACCCAGGAGCCACAGATCGAACGAGCCCTGCGGCTGCTGCGTCTCTCTTCCGACCGAGATGGCCCTGCTCATGCCTTGTCCCCCTCCGTTTCCCGGGCGGCGACGGGGAGATCGGCGAAAATTTGCTGGAAATCAAGACCCCGCGCCTTGTAGCTCGGATAGAGGTCGAAGCTGGCCGTGGCCGGGGACAGGAGGATGATGTCCCCCGGTTTGGCGGCGGCGAAAAGCCGGATGGCGGCTGCCCGCAGGGTGGGTTCGTAAAAAAACGGCACCTTTCCGGCCAGGGCCTGCTCGAAGACGTCGCGGTTGGCGCCGAACAGCCCGACTTCCGCCACCTTTTCCCGGAACAGCGGCATCAGGGCCGCCAGATCGCCGCCCTTGAACACCCCGCCGGCGAGTAACCGCACCGGGCGTTCGCAACTGCGGATGGCCGCCTCCATGGCCGTCACGGTGGTGGCCTTGGAATCGTCGATGAAAAGCACGCCGCCCTTTTCGCCGATGACCTGGAAGCGGTGGGGGGCCGGGACAAAGCTGGCGAAGCCGGCCTTGGCCGCGGCATCGGTCACTCCGAACGGCTGGCAGGCCAGGTAGGCCGCTTCCATGTTGGCCTGATTGTGCGCCCCGGTCAGGCGCGGACAGGTGAAACGGCCGGTGGCGGCGAACCAGGTGACGGCGGCCCGGGTGAAGCGCCGGCCGGCCAGGGTTTCGCGCATGGCCATCGGCAGGATGGCCGTATCCTCGGGACGCTGGGCGGCGAAAATGTTGAGCTTGGCCGCAAGGTATTCTTCCAGGTCGGCGTGCCAGTCCAGGTGGTTGGGCGAAAAATTGCACAAAAGGGCCACCCGGGGCCGAAACGATTTGACGAGCTGGAGCTGGAAGCTCGACGTCTCGAGCACCACCACGTCGGCCGGCTCCTCGGCCAGCACGTAGTGCGACAGCGGGGTGCCGATGTTGCCGCCGGTAAAGACCCGCCGGCCGGTGCCCTCCAGCAGGTGGCTTATCAGCATCACCGTGGTGGTCTTGCCGTTGGTGCCGGTGACGGCCACGATGGGCGCGTCCACGAACCAGGAGGCCAGTTCCAGTTCGGAAACGACCTGGGCTCCGGGGCAGCCTTGCAGGTAGGGAGCCAGCCCGACGGCCCGCACGCCCGGCGACGGGATCACCAGATTGGCGCCGTCGAAGTCGGCCGGTGCGTGTGCGCCTTGGCGGAGTTCGTAGCCGACGTCGGCCGCTTCCTGGCGTACGGCCTCGGTGACGGCCTCGGGCCTTTTTTCCAGCAGACGCACCGTGGCGCCGAGCGTCGCCAGCAGTCTGGCCGCGGCCCGGCCCGAGGTGCCGGCCCCCACCACCACCGCCAGATGGTCGCGCAGTTGATCGGTATGGAGCATTTCGCGCATGGGAGCCTACCGCAGTTTGAGGGTGGCCAATCCCACCAGGGCCAACAGAATGGAAAGAATCCAGAACCGGATGATGATCTTCGATTCCGGCACGCCCATCAGTTCGAAATGGTGGTGCAGCGGGGCCATGCGGAAAATCCGCTTGCCGCCGGTCATCTTGAAATAGCCGACCTGCAGGATGACCGAGACCGTCTCGGCCACGTACAGGCCGCCGACCACGATCAACAGCAGTTCCTGCTTGCACAAAACGGCGATGAATCCGAGCGCCCCGCCGAGCGAGAGCGAACCGACGTCGCCCATGAAGATCTGGGCCGGATAGGCGTTGAACCATAGAAATCCGAGTCCGGCCCCGGCCATGGCCCCGCAAAAGACCGTGACCTCGCCCACGCCGGAGACCGGCGCCACCTGCAGGTAGCGGGCCATCTGGGCATGGCCGGCCACGTAGACGAAAAGCGAGAACATGGCGGCGTTGACGATCATGGGGCCGATGGCCAGCCCGTCCAGGCCGTCGGTCAGATTGACGGCGTTCGACGCCGCGATCATGACCAGCATGGCGAAGGGGAAGTAGAGCCAGCCGATGTCGGGATGCACGTGCTTCAAAAAGGGCACGGCCAGGCGGGTGGAGTATTCGGGGTCGGACAGCAGCACGGCGGCGGCCACGCCGGAGATGATGATCTGCCCCAGGAGCTTGCCTTTGGGCGAAAGTCCCTTGTTGCGTTTCTTGACCACCTTGGCGTGATCGTCCACGTAGCCCAGGGCGCCGAAGCCCAGATAGACGAAAATGGTCATCCACACGTAGCCGTTGGCCAGATCGCCCCACAAAAGCACGCTGCCGACCAGACACAGGGCGATGAGCAGGCCGCCCATGGTGGGGGTGCCGGCCTTGCACTTGTGGGCCTGGACATCCTCGTTGATGTACTGGCCGCACTTGATGCGGGTGAGCCAGGCGATGGTGCGCGGTCCCAGAAGGATGGAGAGGACCAAGGCCGTCAAAAAGGCGGCGATGGACCGGAACGTGATGTAGCGGAAGACGTTTAAGGCGCCGAAATGCGCCGCAAACGGCACCAGCAGATAATAGATCATGCTTCCGCGTCCTTCTGGATGCTCTGGGTGAAGGCCGTCACATAGTCCTCCATGCGCATGGCCCGCGACCCTTTAAACAGCAAGACGCCGCCCGGCAGGTCGATGCCGGCCAGGGTGCGGACGAACGCCTCGGGGGTGTCGGCCGCGGCGAAGACGCCGGTAAAGCCGCTGCGCGTGAGTCCCTCGCCCACGGCCGCGGCGTGCTCGCCGTGGAAAAAGACGGCTCGGGCCCCGCACGCTCCGGCCTGCTCGCCCAATCGGGCGTGTTCGGTTTCGGCCTCCCGGCCCATCTCGCGCATTTCGCCGAGGACCAGCACCAGCGGCTGGCCATGGGCCGCCTCGGTGGCCGCTTCGATGGCCCGGCGCATGGACAGGGGATTGGCGTTGTAGGTGTCGTCGATCACGGTGTAGCAGCCGTGGCGGCGGCAGAAAAACCGCTGTTCGGGGATGACGGCCGTGGCCAGTCCGGCGCTGATGGCCTCGGCGTCGGCACCGAGCAGGTGGGCGCAGGCGGCGGCGGCCAGGATGTTTTCCGCGAAATGGATGCCCGTCAGCGTCGTTTCGACCTCCAGGTCGAGATCGCGCAACTTGAGGAAGAACCGGCCGCGTCCTTCGGGCAGCGCGCCCAGGTATTTGGCCCGGTAGTGGGCCGGATGGCCCCGGGTGGAAAGGCCGATGACTTCCGGGCACACGGCCCGGGCGGCGTCCCACAGCTCGGGATAGTCCATGGAGGCCAGGGCGATGCCGCCCGGGCGCAGATGCCTAAACAGCTCCGTCTTGGCGGCGGCCACGCCGGCCACGTCGCCGAGGGCTTCGAGATGGGCCGGCCCCACGTTGTGGATGACGGCCACGTCCGGTTCGGCGATGGCGGCCAGGACTTCCATTTCGCCCGGGGCGGAAATGCCGATTTCCATCACCCAGAAGGCGTCCTTTTCCCCGGCTTCGAGCATGGACAGGGGCAGGCCGATATGATTGTTGAAATTCTTGTAGTTTTTGGCTGTCGGGCCGACCTTGCTCAAAATGGCGGCGATGAGTTCCTTGACGGTGGTCTTGCCGGCCGAGCCGGTCACGGCCACGAGCTTGGGCCGGACCCGTTCGCGCCAGGCCTGGGCCAGTTTGCCCAGGGCGACCACGGTATCGCGCACCAACAGCACGGGCGTCCCTTCCGGCAGTCCGGCCAGGGGGCGGTCGGCCAGCACGGCGGCGGCGCCTTTGGTCACGGCTTCGGCGGCGAAATGATGGCCGTCCAGGCGCTCGCCCGGCACGCACACGAACAGGCAGCCCGGCACGATGGCCCGGCTGTCGATGCGGACGGTCTCGATGAGCGGGTTGCCCCGTTCCCCTACGTCGCCCACGGCCCCGGTGGCCGTCAGGATGTCCGACAGGCTCATGCGCATCCGGTGAGCTCCCTGACCACGGCGGCGTCGGAAAACGGGTGCTTCACGTCGCCGATCTGCTGGGTGGTTTCATGTCCCTTGCCCGCGATCACCAACACGTCCTCCGGCCGCATTTCGGCCAGGGCCAAGCCGATGGCCCGGCGGCGGTCGGGTTCGATAATCACCTGCCGGGCCGTGTGCAAGCCCGGTTTGGCGTCCTCGATGATGGCCATGGGGTCTTCGTGGCGGGGGTTGTCGGAGGTGAGTACCGCCACGTCGGCGTAACGGGCCACGGCCGCGCCCATGCGGGGCCGCTTGGTGCGGTCCCGGTCGCCGCCGCAGCCGAAGACCACGAAGAGCCGGCCGGCCGTGAATTCCCGGGCCGCGCCGAGCACGTTGTCCAGGGCGTCCGGGGTATGGGCGTAATCCACCAGGACGGTTAAGCCCTCGGGATTGGGAATGCGTTCCAGTCGTCCCGGCGCGCCGTGGAAATCGGCCAGGGCGGCGGTGACCTTTGCCGGCAGGCCGAGCACCAGGGCCGTACCCAGGGCGGCCAGGATGTTTTCGGCGTTGTGCCGGCCGGGCATGGGCGAGGTCACGTCGTAGCGCGCGTCGCCGAGGACGGCTTCCAGCCGCACCCCGTCCCGTCCCTCGGTCAGGATGCGGCCGGCCAGCAGCCGGGGAAAGCCGGTCGGTGGGACGCCCAGGCCATAGCCCAGGGCGTCCGGAAATTCGCGCAGAAGGCGCAGGCCGAAGGGGTTGTCGTAGCCGATGACCATGCCGGCGGCGGATTTGGCGTAGCGCCGGAAAAGCTTGGCCTTGGCCGCGAAATAGGACTCCATGTCCTTGTGGTAGTCCAGATGGTCCTGGGTCAGGTTGGTGAACACGGCGGCGTCGAAGGCGAGGCCGGCCAGCCGGTCCTGGTCCAGGGCGTGGGACGAGGCCTCCATGACGGCAACCTCGCAGCCGGCGTCGGCCATGGCGGCGAGATCCTGGTGCATGGTCAGGCAATCGGGCGTGGTGAGGGTGGCGGGGCGGGACACGCCGGGCCAGCGGCAGCCGATGGTGCCGAGAATTCCCACCCGCTTGCCGGCGGCGGCGACCAGGCGTTCGATGAGGTAGCTCACCGTGGTCTTGCCGTTGGTGCCGGTGACGGCCACGAGCTTCAGGCGAGGCCGGTCGGTCGCGTAGCGGGCGGCGGCCAGGGCGCCGAGGGCTTCCTGCGGCTTGGCGGCGGGCACCAGTGTGGCCGCGGCTCCGGCGGGCAGCGTCGTTCCCGGGGCGGCCACTATCCAGGTCGCCCCCCTGGCCAGGGCGTCGGGGATAAACCGCGCCCCGTCCACGCTCGGGCCGGCGATGGCCACGAAGACCCCTCCCGGAACAACCTTGCCGGAATGGCCGGCTACGGGCGTCTTGTCCCGGCGGACCAGGTCGATCAGGGCCGACAGGCGGCCAGTGTCTTGTTGCGTCAGCGGCATCATCTTCACCATCAGGACGGTCTGGTCAGCCAGAGCACGAATTCGGTCTTGTTTTCGGCCGGCCAGGGCATGCCCGGAGCCGGTGTCTGTTTGGTCACAACCAAGCCCTGCCCCTCCAGCCGGGGAACGATTCCCTTGCTCATGAGGATTTCCACCGCCTTGCGCAGGGGCATGCCGGAGAAGTTCGGCACGGCCTGGGGGACGGAGGATCCGCCGGAAGAACCGGCGGCCGGCGGGACTTGCCCCTTGGTGGCGATATCCAGGATCGTCTTGTCCGCCGAGGAAGGGGTGACCGCCGTGGCCACGGGACCGCAGGCGGCCGGGGGCGGCGGCGTATTTTTCGCGACCATGGCCTCCTCGGGCATGCGCCCCAGATAGGACAGCATCCGGATCGTCATGTCCCGGACGGCCGGGGCGGCGACCACGCCCCCGTAATGGCAGGGCTCGGGTTCGTCAATCATGACCAGGAGGAGGAATTCGGGCGCGATGGCCGGGACGAAGGAGACGAAGGAGCCCAGGTAGCGGTTGCTGTAGCCGCCGTTCGGGGAGGCTTTCTGGGCCGTGCCGGTCTTGCCGCCCGTTTCCAGGCCGTGGATGATGGCTATGCGGCCGGTGCCGTGATCTTCCTGCACCACCTCGCGCATGAGGCGCTGCACGGTGCGGGCCACGTCGGCGTCGAAGACCCGGTAGGGCTGGCGTTCGGGGATGGTGTCCGTCGGATCGGCCACGAGCCTAAGCGGCTTGTAGACGCCGTCGTTGGCCAGGATGAGGAAGGCCTGGGCCAGTTGCACCGGGGTGACGGCGATGCCCTGACCGAAGGAGGACGTGGCCAAGTCCAGGACGGACCAGGCCTTGGCCGGGCGCATGATGCCCTTGGCCTCGCCGGGGATGGGCAAGCCGGTCGGGTGGCCGAAGCCGAGTTTTTCGAAATAGGCATGCAGGCGCGCGGCGCCGAGCTGCAGTCCGATCTTGGCCGCGCCGATGTTGCTGGAAAAGCGGACGATCTTGTTGACCGGCAACAGGCCGTAGGAGTGGGTGTCCTTGATGATCTTGCCGGCCAGGGCGAATTTGCCGTTTTCGCAATTGTAGACGGTATCCGGGCGGGTGGTGTGCTCCTGGAGCGCGGCGGCCACGAGCAGGGGCTTCATGGTGGAGCCGGGCTCGAAGGCGTCCAGGGCGGCGTGGTTGCGGGCCAGGCGGGGACTGATGCTGCGGCCGGCGTTGGGATCGAAAAAGGGATAGTTGGCCATGGCCAGGATTTCGCCGGTGGCCACGCGCACGATAATGGCCACCCCGTCCTTGGCATGGTTGGCGGTGACGGCCTTTTCCAGCTCCTCCTCGGCGAAGAACTGGATCTGGGAGTCGATGGTCAGCCGGATGTCGTGACCGTTGATGTCGTCCGCATTCTGGCCGTCCAGGTTGCAGAAGAAGCGGCGGCCCGAGGCGTCCCGTTGGACCGGGAACTTGGCCTGCCGTCCGGTCAGCACCGGATCGAAGGATTTTTCCAGGCCTTCCAGACCGACGTCGCCGACGCCGACGAAGCCCATGACCTGGCTGGCCAGATGCCCGTTGGGATAATAGCGGCCGAAGGCCTTGTTGCAGAAGATGCCCGGCAGGTTGGCCTCGCGGATGCGGGCGGCGGTACGGTCGCCCACCCGCCAGGACAGGTAGACCATGGGGGAGGAGCTGGTCAGCTTTTTCTTGATGCGCTGATCCTTCATGTGCAACAGCTTGGCCAGAAAACTCGCCGTGGCGTCGGGATCGGTCACGTCCTTGGGCCGGGCGTAGACGGCCTCGAATTCCACGCTTTTGGCCAGAAGCCGGCCGCCCTGGTCATAGATTTCGCCCCGGGCCCCCTTGCCCACTTCCGAGGTCATGTGCTGGCGGCTGGCGTCCTTGGCCAGCTGCGGTCCGGCCACGATCTGGAGATAGGCGGCCCTGCCCCACAGGGCGAGCCACAGGCAACAGAAGAAGACCCCCACGCTGGTGAGTTTGAGCCGGCTCCAGTCACGGACCGTTTTCTGTTGGCGTTCTCTGGCAATCCTGCGCATGACCGTTCTTGGTGCCCGTTACCGTTTCCGTTTGGCCCGGATCTGCCCGACCGGCGGGATCGAGGCCGTCGCCGCCACCTGGGACTTGGCTTCATCCGCCCCCACGGGCGCTTCCACCTGGCCGGCGGTGTTCACCCGGCGGATCTGGCCGGGCCGGGCCGGGCCGAGATTGTACTGCTTGGCCAATTCCCGCAGCCGGGCCGGGGTAATCAGCGTGTTGCGCTCCACGTCGAGCTTGGCCGTCAGGGCGTCCGCATCCTCTATCAGGCGTTGGGTGTGGTTGATCTCGTAGGCCATGTCCACCCGTTCGATATTGAGCCAGACCAGCCCCAGGCCGAAAACGAGCAGCAGCACGACGCTAAAGGCCATGGAGACGGCCCATTCCGTGGAAAGCGAGCTCATTTCCCTTCCTCCCCGGCCGTCCCGTCCGGTTCCCGGAGGCGTTCGGCCGCCCGCAGCTTGGCGCTGCGCGCCCTGGAGTTGGCCGCGATTTCGGCCTCGTCCGGGATCAGGGGCTTTTTGGTCAGGATGCGCAGCCGTTCCTTGTGCCCGCACACGCACACGACCTGTTCCCTGGGGCAGATGCAGCCGGTGGCCTCCAGCCGGAAGGCGCGTTTGACCAGCCGGTCCTCAAGGGAGTGGAAGGAGATGACGGCCACCCGTCCTCCGGGCGCCAGATAGTCGGGGATAGCCCTCAAGAATGCCTCCAACTCCTGCAACTCCTCGTTGACCGCCATGCGCAGAGCCTGGAACGTCCGGGTGGCCGGATGCTGCCTGGCCATGGCCCGCCACTTGGCGGGGTAGGCCGCCGCCACCACCTTGGCCAATTGCCCGGTGGTGGTGATGGCGGCCTCCTCCCTGGCGGCCACGATGGCCCGGGCGATGCGCCCGGCCTGGGGGTCTTCGCCGTAGTTCCTGATGATCTCACGCAACCGGGCGAAGGATGCCCGATTGACCAGGGCTTCGGCGCTCTCCCCGCCGTCCTCGACCCCCATGCGCATGTCCAGCGGTCCGTCCGACGCGAACCCGAACCCCCGTTCGGGCGCATCCAGTTGCAGCGAGGACATGCCTGCGTCCAAAAGAGCCGCGTCCACCGATTCCCATCCCGCCTCCCCAAGGACTTCCGGGAACCGGCTGTAGCGCGTCCGGACCAGACGTACCGCCTCGCCAAACCGCGTCAGACGCCGCGCCGCCTCGGTGAGGGCCTCCCTGTCCCTATCGAGGCCCAGCACCCTCGCCTGGCCACCGACCGCCTCGAGCATTCCCCCGGTGTGCCCCCCGAGGCCGGTAGTGGCGTCCAAAATACGCATCCCTGGCCTGAGACCAAGGATTTCCACGACTTCCCGCAACATGACGGGAATATGCTTCGGGACGGTGTCCACCGCACGATCCCTAGAGACGCAAGGTAAATCCGCTTTGGGCCAGGGCGGCCAAATCCTCGTCGAACCGCTGTTCCACCTGCCGCCGACGCTCCTCGAACCGCTCCTGGTTCCAGATCTCGAATCGCCGGCCCACGCCGGCCAGCACCAGTTCCCTGTCCAGGGCCGCATGGGTGCGCAGATGGGGCGGCACAAGGATGCGCCCCTGTTTGTCCACGGTCACTTCCATGGCCCCGGCGATGAAAAAGCGCTCGATGTCGCGCATCCGGGGATCGAGCGTGTTCCCGGCCTGGAAGCTCTGTTCCAGCTCTTCCCAGGCCGGCATGGGGTAGCCGCTTATGGCTCCGTCGAAATTATTGGTCAGCATGAGCCGTCCTTCCGGGGAATGGTGCAGGATCTCCTCCCGATATTCGGGAGGGAGCATCAACCGACCCTTGGGGTCCAGGCTGCGGAAGGAATGCCCTCTGAACACGACGCCTCACAGTGGTGGCTCACCACTTCTTACCACCATTTCCCACATCCTCTCCACCAAACGCTGTGGGGTGTCAAGCGAAAACCACTCGACGACGCTTTTGTCGCGAGTACTGGGGATGTTTTTTGCCGACAAGTGGAGAAAAAGAGACAAAAGACCGAGACTTATTGAAAGCGAGTGGGAGGCTGCGTCCCGGGTCCCCTGGCCGAAAAGGGCGAAAAAAACTCCCCCCACGCGTGGTTTTGCCGTCGGCCGGGCGCGGCGGCCGGGGGCAGCCTGCCTGCCGGCCGGGCGTCCGGCCCCGGCCGCCGCAGGCGTTCTGCGTCCCCTACTTGCCGTCGTCGCGGAGCAGGCCGCGTCCCCGCAGATCCTCTTCCACATAGCGGACGGCGGCTTCGAGGAGCGCGGCCCGGGGGTAGTGGTTGCGGGTGATCAGGGTGGCGGTGAGGATGGGCGATTTCTTGCCGAAGGGCATGGCCACGGCCAGATGGTCGGCATTGGGGTAGCCGAGCAGGGTGGACCCGGGGACGATGGCGTCCGAGGCCACCACCAGGCCGTCATTGAGGGGCTCGGTCTGGCTCAGGATGCGAAAGAAGGGCTTGAGCGCCGTCGAGATGTTTTGGGGCCGGGCAAAGGCGGCCAGGGAGTAGAACCGGACGTTTGGCGGCAGGGCGTGGCCGGCCAGCCACGCCAGACGACGGGTGCGGCGCAGGCTGTCCATGGCCTCGACGCCTTCGCCCTTGGGGCAGTTGGCCAGGGAGATTTTTTCGAGCATGGCGGCCAGGGACTCGGGGAAGACGTCGGCGATGGGCGAGCCGTTGACCGCGCCGGCCACGCTGACCACGGCCACCACCCGCTCGGTCAGCTCCGGGGACGCGACCAGGGCCTCCAGGGTGTCCACCGTGCCCTTGGAGTGGGTGACCAGGATGATTTTTTCCTGGCCCGGCAGGCGCCGGACGGCCGCGCCGACGATGGCCGCGTTGCGCTCGCAGCTCTGGCGGCCCCGGGTCTGGATGTAGCCGGTCTTGTAGCCCTGGACTTCCAGGTTGGCCAGACTGTCCTCGAACATGGTGGATTTGTCGGCCACGCATTCCGCGAGCAGTCCCGGCACCATCACCACGCGCAGGGAGGCGCCGGAGGGCGTCAGATCGACCGGCCGGCCGGTAGGGGCCGGCTCGCCGGCGAGGCGCCACAGGTCGTCCTGGCCGTCGTCGGGCCGGGCATCGGGCAGGACGGCCCCCCGGGCCGTTTTCACGGCCGTAAAGATTTCCCGGAACCGGCTGCGTCCGTCGGTCACTCCGGCCAGGGCGGCGGGAACGAGGATGGAGGGCGGCGTTTTTTCCGGCGTGAACTGCTTGGGCATGGACGAACAGGCGGCCAGGCCCAGGATGGCGACGCCGGCGCACAGATCGCGACCAAGGCCTCGCCAGCCGCGCGGGAGAACGGTCCGAAACGACATGGTGGGGAATCCTCCGGGGAAGGGGGGGGTGGCTAGCGCAACGAGTCTACATCCCTGGCCGCCGTCCGTCAAAAAGCGGGCCGTCCCGGGTCGCGCGCCCTTCCGCGACGGTCAGCCAGGTCCGGTAATCGCCGGTATAGGCGTAGGCGCCCGAGCGGGTGAACGTGCCGGTCACATCGGCATGGATTTCGCCGCCGAGGGCGGTCCAGCGCCGGCAGAAGGCATAGTCCTCGGGCAGGGACTCGCGGGTCCGGGAATCGATGACCGGATCGAAAAAGGCCCATTTCTTGTACGGGGCGTCGCCGCTGTCCACATAGGAGCGGCGGTAGCGCAAGGCCGGATAGGCTTCCGCCATCCGGCGCAGGGCCCGGCGGCTGAGCATCATGAAAGCGGCCGGTCCGTAGGCGACCGGCAGCAGGCCGCTTCCGTCCGGGACCGCGCCGGGCCGGGGCGCGAACGGGTAGGGCAGGGAGGCGGCCACGGCTGCTTCGTCGGGGATGTCCCGGGCCAGAGCGCGCAGCCGGTTCACGTCCAGGCGCGGCAAGGGCGGCAGGCCGCACACCACGTCCCGCCCCGAACGCAGGTAGCGCACGGCCGCGTCGGCCGGGAAGCCGAGGTCCGGATCGATCAAAAGCAGGTGGGAGAATTCCTGGCGCCGGAAAAAAGCGTTGGCGATCAGGTTCCGCGCCCGGGGCAGCAGGCTTTCCCCGGCCAGATGCTGGAGCTCCACCTCGATGCCGTCCTGTTCGCAGTGGCGGATCGTGGCCAAAAGGGAGGTCAGGTAGGGCACGGAGACGGTGCCGGCATAGCAGGGCGTGCCGATTAAAAGCATGCCGGCACCCGGGGCCATGGCCGCCGCCTAGGCCGCATGATCGGCCCCGTCCGTCCGGGCCATGGCGATGAAGAAGAACCGGGGGAAGCGGAAAATGACCTCGCCGTTTTTTTGCAGCGGATAGGCGGCCACGACGCGCGAAAGGACGGCTTCCTCGAAGGCCGGCTTGCGCGCGTCCGGCAGGGCGTCCAGATAGGGGCGCAGGCCGGTGCCGCGATACCACTCCAGGATGTCCTGATGGGAGCGCAGCCGATGAAAGTAGGTGGTCTGCCAGACGGTGAAATCCGCCGCGATCTCCGCCAGCAGATCGACGTAGCGGCCGGGCGGCAGGGTGTAAAAAACCCGGGGATGGGGAAAGGCCTCCCGCCAGGAATCGCTTGTGGCCAGCTCCTGGATGATTTTGTGGATGGGTTCGTCCTGGTTCATGGGGATCTGGACGGCCAGGATGCCGCCGGGATTGAGGAGTCCCAGCAGTTCCGGCAGCAGCTTCGGATGATTGGGCACCCATTGCAGGCAGGCATTGGAAAAAACGATGTCGAAATCCCGGCCGAGCTTCGGCAGCTCCTTGCCGGCGTCGCAGAGTTTGAAGGTGAGGTCGGGATGGTTCGTGCCGGCGGCCTTGATCATGGTCGGGGAGGCGTCGATGCCGAGGATGTCCGCCCCGGGAAAGACGTCGGCCAGGACCCGGGTGCTGTTCCCCGGCCCGCAGCCGACATCCAGGACTTTTTCGGGATGCGCTTCCCGTATCCGCTGGGCCAGATCCTGGGCCGGCTGGGTCCGCTCGTTTTGGAATTTCAGGTATTGCACCGCGTTCCACTGCACCATGGCGTCATGCCTCCGGGGGGACGTGCCCGGGCACCCGCGGGTGCCCTTTTCGTTGTCGCAGCCGACAGGCTCAGTCGGCCGGCCGTTTTTCCGGCGGCGCCATGAAGGCCGGCGACACGGGATTGGTGACGCACCGGGCCAGGATGGCGTCGATCTCCTTTTGGGTCGCCGCGTCGATGTGCCAGCCGCTGACCTGGGCGATGGGATCGAGCTGGTCGGGCCGGCGGGCGCCCCACAGGGCGATGGTCGGCCCCTGGTCGAGCAGCCAGCGCACGGCCAGGGCGGCCAGGGAGACGCCGAAGCGCTTCTGGGCCAGGGCTTGCAGTTCGGCCGCGGCCGCCAGGTATTGGGGGCGCCGGTCGGGCTGGAATTTGGGATCGACCCGGCGCAGGTCGTCGCCGGGAAAGACCCGGTCGGCCGTGACCTTGCCGGTCAAAAGGCCGCGGCAGAGCGCCCCGTAGCACAGCATGACCAGGCCCTTGGTCACGGCGTCGGGCAGGATGTCGGCCTCGATTTCCCGTTCGAACAGGTTGTAGGGCGGCTGCACGGTGTCCAGCCGGGCGGCCGAACGGAAGGTCTCCATCTGGGCCGGGGAATAGTTGCTGACGCCGATGGCCCGGATTTTTCCCTCCTGCCTGAGCGCCTCCAGGACGGCGGCCGTCTCCTCGATGGGCGTTTCCAGATCGGGCCAGTGCACCTGATAAATGTCGATGACGTCGGTGCGCAGCCGTTTGAGGGAATCCTCCACCTCCCGACGGATGCGCTCCGGCCGGGAATCGCGGTAGACCTTGCCGTCCTTCCAGGCCAGTCCCAGCTTGGTGGCGATGCGGACCTTGCGGCGCAGCCCGCCTTCGGAAAGGGCCTTGCCGACGATTTCCTCGGACCGTCCGAAGCCGTAGACCGGGGCGGTGTCGATCAGGCTGATGCCCCGCTCCACGGCGGAGCGGATGGTGGCGGTGGCCGCGGCTTCGTCGGTGCCGCCCCACATCCAGCCGCCGATGGCCCAGGTGCCGAGGGCGACGCGGCTGACGGTGAGATCGGCCGCCGGGATGGTGATTGCTTCCATGCGTTCCTCCAGTTCCGGGAACTACTTGTCCGGATAGCCGGCGCAGCCGGCGTCCACGGCCGCCAGCCGGCCGATGGCGGCCCAGTCGAGGGCCTCGCCGCCATGGGCCAGCAAGGTGAGAAACCTGTCGCGAAGAAGGCTGGCCACGGGCATGGGGACGCGCAGTTCCTCGGCGGCGGCCAGGGTCAGTCGGATATCCTTCTGGCCGAGCGGCGCGGCAAAACCGGCCGGCGTGAATTTTTCCTCGGCCAGCAGCGTGCCGTAGGTCTTGTAGACCGGGGCGCCAAACAGGGTCGAGGTCAGGATGTCCAGGTATTGCGTTCGGTCCACGCCGGCCTTGCCCACCAGGGCCATGGCCTCGCCCAGGGTTTCGATGACCGAGGCGATCAGAAAGTTGCCGCTTAATTTGACGAGGTTGGCCGCTTCGGGCGCGGCGGCGACGGTGAAGGTCCGCTGGCCGACCGCCTCGAAGACCGGCGCGGCCGTGGCCAGGGCATCGGCCGGGCCGGCGGCCACGACGAAAAGTTTGCCGGCGGCGGCCATGTCGGGGCGGCCGAAGACCGGGGCGGCCACGAAACGCTGCCCGGCCGCCTGGTGGTCGGCGGCGAGTTGTCGCGACAGGGCGGGACTGATGGTGCTGGAGGCGATGTGGAGCGCCCCCTTGCCCAGGGTGGCGAGCAGCCCGCCCCGGCCGTAGACCACTTCCCGGACGGCGTCGTCGTTGGAAAGCATGGTCAGGACGGCATCCCCGCCGCAGGCCTCGGCGATGGAGGCGGCCACCCGGGCGCCCTGGGCGGCCAGGGGTGCGGTTTTGGCCTCTGTCCGGTTATAGACCGTCACCGCATGGCCGGCCCGCATGATGTTGGCCGCCATGCCGCTGCCCATGTGTCCGAGACCGATACAGCCGACGCGCATAGGCGTTCCTCCTGTCATGGGTCGTCCCCGGCGACCGCCGGTTGCCCGAAGCCATACGCCAAAAAAAATCCCCGGGAAAGCGCTTCCCGACGAAAGCGCAAGGCCGCCCGCCCTGGCCTCGGTCGGGGCGCGGCCCTTTCCGGGCGGGATGGGAAAGGGCTCCGTTCCTTGGCCGCCCCCGGGCATCGCTTCCGCCGCCTGTTGCCAGGCGCGGGAGACGGTGCCATCGTTTGCCCGAGTCTTCCCAGGAGGTGTTGCCCATGCGCCAGGGCGCGTTGCGCGACTCGCTGCTTTTCCTGCTGGTGGCCGTCGTCCTTTCGGCCGCCGCTCCGGCCCGGTCCGCCGGCCTGGAACCGCCGGAAAAGACCGATTCGGTCCAAACCGTGGCCGTGGGCGACGTGGTCCTCGGCTACCGGATGCTTGGCGAGGGCAAGCCGCTGCTCCTGCTTACCGGCTACGGCTGCACCATGGACACCTGGGATCCGACGCTCGTTGCCGCCCTGGCGGCCGGGCATCGGGTGATTCTCATGGATAACCGGGGGATGGGGACGTCAACCGCCTCGGCGGCGCCCTTTTCCCTGCGTCTTTTCGCTGCTGACGCCGCCGGCCTGCTGACGGCCCTCCGCCTCGGCCGGGCCGATGTCCTGGGGTGGTCCATGGGGGCGATGACCGCCTTGGAGCTGGCTGTTGCCCATCCCGAACTGGTGGACAAGGTGGTGGCCTACGGGGCGGCCGCCGAGCCCGGGCCGGTGGTGACCGCCATCGAGGGCTTCAACCGGATGACGCCGGCCGCTTTCGCCGCCCAGCTTTTCCCCGGCGACTGGGCCGCGGCCCATCCCGACGCGGTGGCAAAGCTCCCCAGGCCGGCCCTGCCGCCGCGTCCCGACATCGTGCGGCGGCAGGCCGAGGCGTTGGCCCGTTGGCCCGGCTTCGGCGGCCGGCTGGCCGGCCTGGACAAGGCGGTGCTGTTGGTGGTGGGGCAGGAGGATACCGTCACGCCGCCGGACCAGAGTCTCACGTTGGCCGGCCTGATTCCGGGTGCCTGGCTGGTGCGCTTCCGGGACGCCGGCCATTGGCTGATGTTCCAGTCCCCCGAGGCCCTGGCCCGGGTGGTGGAGACCTTTTTGCAGGTGCGGCAGTGAGCGGGCGGGCGTCCGCCCCGCCGCTACGGCAGGCCCACGCCGGGCAGGACTTCGCCGCAGCGGGGGCAGCGGCCGCCTTCCGTGCGCACGGCATTGACGGCGAATCCCGTCCGTTCGATGAGGATTTCGCCGCAGCGGGGGCAGGCGGTGCCGTTGTGCTCGTTTCCCAGCACATTGCCCACATAGACGAAGGTGAGTCCGGCTTCCCGGCCGATGGCGTAGGCCCGCTCCAGGCTGGCCAGAGGGGTGGGCGGCCGGTCGCGCATGGTGTAGTCGGGGTGGAAGCGCGAGATGTGCCAGGGCGTTTGCGGCCCCAGCTCCCGGACCAGGAAGGTGGCCAATTCCCGCAGCTCGCCGGGATCGTCGTTGATGTCCGGGATGAGCAGGGTGGTCACTTCCAGCCACCAGCCGAGTTTGCGCATCCGCACCAGATTGGCCAGGACCGGCGGCAGCCTGGCTTTGCAGATCCGCGCATAGAAATCCGGGTTCATGGCCTTGAGGTCGATATTGGCCGCGTCGATGCGGGGGGCCAGGGCGCTTAGGCACTGCGGGCTCTGAAATCCGTTGGAAACGATGATGTTTTTAAGCCCCTTGGCGTGGGCCAGATCGGCCGTTTCGCACAGCAGCTCGAAAAAAACGGTGGGTTCGGAATAGGTGTAGGAGATGGAGGCCGCGCCGTTTAACAGGGCCGCCTGGACCAGTTCCTCCGGGTTGATTTTTTCCCCGGCCACGGGCTGCCCCAGACGCGGCGGCTGGGAGAGCGTGTAGTTCTGGCAGAAGGCGCACGCCAGATTGCAGCCCATGGTCCCGAACGACAACGTGACGCTGCCGGGCAGGAAATGGTGCAAGGGCTTTTTTTCCACGGGATCGAGGTTGACGGCGGCCACCCGGTCGTGGACCAGGGTATAGAGTTCGCCGTCCTCGCATTGGCGCACGCCGCATTTGCCGCGATCCCCGTTCCCCAGACGGCAGAAATGCGCGCACAGGCGGCATTGCACCATCCCGTCCGCCAGCCGTTTCCATAACTGGGCCGGATACATGCTTGCTCCCTGTTCTCAGGTCAAGGGGCGGTGCCGTCCTCGGCGGCAGGCGACGGCCCCGACTGTCCCCACGGGCTTGACGTCTGGCCCGGACGCACCGGCATCCGGCCGGTCTGGCCCATCTGGCCTTGCCCCGGTTGCACGCCCATCCCTTGGCCGGGCATGCCGGAGCCTGGCCGCTGTCCGGTCTGGCCCATGGACGGTCTGCCCTGGCCGCCGAAGGGGATGCCCACCTGGGGATAGATGTAAAACGGGCCCACGGGGGGCTGGTCCGTATCTTTTTCCGGCGGCGCGTGGACTTCCATGATAACGTCGCCCTGGGCGTTGCGGCCCATGCGCATGTTTTCGGTGTTGCCCATATGGATGTCCCGGCGGGGCGGATCATCGTTTTGGTCGTCGGCCGCCGGGGCGGTCGGGGCTGGCTGGGCGGCGATCCGGCCGGCCAGAGGGGCCAGGAGCAACAGCCAGGCGGCGGCCAGAACCAGGACGCGGCGGATCGTCCGTTCATTTCCTGTCCGCATGGCTTGCCTCCTTGAGTTTTGCAGGTAAAAAACCTACGAAGACGCGTTCGGGTTTCGCATCTCGCGTAAGGAGCTTCCCATGGCCGACAGAGCGGCAGCCTACAAGGCGGCCGGCGTGGATATCACCGCTGGCAACTCGCTGGTTTCGCGTATCAAGTCCCTCGTGGCCGAAACGAGCATCAAGGGCGTCCTGTCCGATATCGGTGGTTTCGGCGGGCTCTTTAAGCTCGAACCCGGCGTTTGCAAGGAGCCCGTGCTGGTCTCCTCCACCGACGGCGTGGGTACCAAGCTGAAGCTTGCCCACGACTTCGACCGACACGATACGATTGGTATCGATCTTGTGGCAATGTGTGTCAACGACATTCTGGTTCAGGGTGCCAAACCACTATTTTTCCTTGATTATTTTGCAACGGGCAAACTTTCGGTCGATCTGGCCGCCAGGGTGGTGGCCGGCATCGCCGATGGCTGCAAGCAGGCCGGCTGCGCCCTGCTCGGCGGCGAGACGGCCGAAATGCCCGGCTTCTATCCGGACGGCATGTACGATCTGGCCGGCTTTTCCGTGGGCCTGGTGGACAACGCCGCCATCATCGACGGGTCGAGCATCGGCGCCCATGACGTGATTATCGGCATCGAATCGTCCGGCCCCCATTCCAACGGCTATTCGTTGATCCGCAAGATCCTGGCATCCTCGGGCCTTAAGCCGGACGATCCCATGCCCCATGCCGGCCAGACCGTGGCCGAGGCCCTGCTCGCCCCCACCCGCATTTACGTCAGGACCGCGCTCAACCTGCTGCGCGACTTCGAGATCAAGGGCATGGTCCATATCACGGGCGGCGGTTTCTACGACAACGTCAACCGCATCCTGCCCCGGGGCGTGGCCGCCCGGTTCCGCTTCGGCTCCTGGCCGATCCAGCCGGTCTTCGAGTGGCTGAAGGCGCAGGGCAACCTGACGTGGCCGGAGATGCTGCAGATATTTAACTGCGGCATCGGCTTCATGCTGGTGGTCGCCCCGGAGATCGCCGACGATGTCCTCCAGCGCTTGAAGGCCCTGCACGAATGCGCCCGGGTCATCGGCCACATCGACATCCGCAAGCCGGACGACGAACAGGTGATCGTGGATTTCCCGGCCGACGTCCGGTAACGCGGAAGATGCCTCCGGCGGCCAGGGCGCCGCCCTGGACCTGCTGAGGAAGCATTCCCCCCGGGCCCCCTGTCCCGGTGCGAGGGGTCCGGGGGCATCATGCCCCCGGCCGCCGGAGGCATCTTTTCTACGTTTCCAGATAGGGATTGAAGTAGCCGAAGCGCAGCCAGGGGCAGTCCTTGCGCAGCCGCTTGCGGAAGTTACGGAGGCCCATGGAGGCCTGCCGGGCCGGATCGGCCAGGGCGCCGCTGGCCTTGACCAGGGCGAGGTAGCGTTCCGGGTCGAGGTTCAAGTTGCGCAGCTGGACGAAATCGACCTTGGTCTCCCGGATCAGGGCGCTTAGGGCGGCCAATTCCGCTTCGGTGTCGGAGACGCCCGGGAAAAAGAGGAAATTGAGCGAGACGAAAAGTCCCCCCGCCTTGGCCCGCAGGATGCTCTGCCGCACGTCGTTGAAACCGTAATTTTTAGGCCGGTAATAGGCCTCGTAGAGGACCGGATCGGCGCTGGACAGGCTGACCCGGATGGACGATCCGCCGGCCTTGGCAAAGGCTTCCACGCCGTCCGGCAGGCTGGCGTTGGTGTTGATGTTGACCGTGCCCCGGCCGCCTTCCTTGCGAAAGCGTTCCACCGCCTCGCCGATGAGCGCCGCCTCGGTCAGCGGTTCGCCCTCGCAGCCCTGGCCGAAGGAATGGATCGGCCGCCGCTCGTGGCGGGCGTGCTCGGTCATGATTTCCACGATCTCGGCCGCCGTCGGCCGGAAGGTGATCCGGTTCTGGGTGGAGGGGAATCCGGAATCCGGGTCCTGGTGCGACAGGCAGCCCACGCACCGGGCGTTGCAGACCTGGGAGGTGGGCAGCGGCGCCTCGAACCGTCCCAGGGCCAGATTGCGGGCCGCCGGACAACACGAGGTCAGGGCGCAGCCGGTAAGATGCGTGATGAGCCGGTTTTTCGGGAATTTTCGGCCCAGCTTTTCCGCTCCCCGGACAATGCGCTCGGGGTCGATGCCGGAAAAGACCTGCCGCCGGTCCTCGTCCACCTTGGCCGCGGCCACCACGAACCGCTCCCCGGAAAAGCCCACCGCCCCATAGGCGAACAGCGGCAATACCGGCGCGCCAGGCGTGGTGTCGTAGGCCGCCGTGGCCGACAGGGTGTGGCCCGGGCAGACGAAGGCCGCCACGGCGCGTTCCTCCAGGCGTTCCACCCGGCCGGTTGCGGGATCGAAGCCCAAGGCGTCGCGGCCCGGCAACAGGAAGAGTTCGCTTTCCGGCGGCAGGGGGATGATCTCGTCGGGCCTGGGCGGTTCGACGCGGTCCCCCCGGCGCACCAGCATTTCCAGCTCCGGATGGTCGTAGATGTTGCCGGCGTCGTCGGCATAGACGAGGCGCGGGCGCGGCTTGTATTCGGCCATGGATGTCTCCTTGGGCAGGCTGGCTGGAACCGGCGGTCTTTCCCCAACGACAAAAGGCGGAACCGCAAAGCGGTCCCGCCTCGATACCATCGGTGTGTTGCCGTTCGGCCTAACGCTTCGAGTACTGGAACCGGGCGCGGGCGCCGCGCTGGCCGTACTTCTTCCGTTCCTTCTCGCGGGAATCGCGGGTGAGCAGGCCGGCCTTCTTGAGCAGGCCGCGCAGTTCCGGGTCGAGGACGAGAAGGGCCCGGGAAATGCCGTGGCGCACGGCCTCGGCCTGACCGGTCAGGCCGCCGCCGGCCACGTTGACCTTCACGTCAACCCGGCCTTCGAGCTTGGTCAGGGCCAGGGCCTGCCGCACGATGGCGTGCAGGGTCGGGCGGGGGAAATATTCCTCGAAGGGCCGATCGTTGATCAGGATGCGGCCGTTGCCCTTGTACAGGCGAGTGCGGGCCACGGCGGATTTGCGCCGGCCGGTACCGTAGAAAAATTCATCGCTCATATGCGTTCTCCGCGTGCCACGTTAGAGGGCAAGGGTTTCGGGCTTCTGGGCCTCGTGGGGATGATTCTCGCCGGCGTAGACCTTGAGCTTTTTCAGCATGGCCCGGCCGAGGCGGTTTTTCGGCAGCATGCCGCGCACGGCCTTGCGGATGACCTCTTCAGGCTTCTTGGCCAGCATGTCGCGCAGGCAGGTTTCCTTGAGGCCGCCGATCCATCCCGAATGGCGATAGTATTTTTTCTGGTCCAGCTTGCGGCCGGTGGTGCGCACCTTGGCCGCATTGACCACGACGATGAAATCGCCGGTGTCCATGTGGGGCGCGTATTCGACCTTGTGCTTGCCGCGAAGGCGCACGGCCACGGCGGAGGCCAGGCGGCCGAGAATCTTGTCCGAGGCGTCCACCACGAACCAGTTATGGGTAATATCTTTGGGCGTCGGGCTAAACGTTTTCATGACGGCTCCTCTTCGTTGCTCGAAAGACGGTTTGTCTAAACGGCGGGCAGGCAAATGTCAACACCCTTTTGCGTAAAGCGGGCCGGTTGCGGTTTGCCCGCAGCCGGACTAGGTTTGCCTCCAATCGCGCCGGATCGGGAGGTGGCATGGTCAGCGTCCGCAAAAATTTTTTGCAACTGCTTTTCGCCGGATCGTTTATGAAGCGGTGGAACGACAAGCACCGCAGCATGGAACTCGTGGAAGTGGACAAACAGGCCCACAAGATGGTGGTGGCCTGGATGCTCGGCGAGCTCAACACCGAGGGCCTGTCCCCGGCCGACAAACTCGCCCGCGATATCGACATCGTGGAGGGCGGGCTGTTCGAGTATCTCTACCGGCTGGTTATTACAGATATCAAGCCGCCGGTCTTCTACAAAATCAAGGCCAACCCGGCCCATTACCGCCAGCTCACCGCCTGGGTCTTCGAGCAGCTCGAACCCCGGGTGCGCGAACTGGGCGAGGATCTGTGGGATCGGTTGCGGGCCTATTTCGCCGAGCCCGAAAGCGACGCCCCGGCCCGGCGCATCCTGGACGCGGCCCATCTTTACGCCAGCGGCTGGGAATATACGCTGATCAAGCGCGACAATCCCTGGGACAGCGAACTCCTCGAAATCGAATCCTCCTTCCGCGACGGCCTGGCCCGGTTTGCCGACCTGACCGGGGTGCCCGATCTGGCGGCGGGCCTTTTCGAGGGCAAAAAAACGCCGCTGGGGGATTTCGCCAGGCTCCTCGGCCAACTGCGCTTCCAGACCCGCTGGTCCCAGACGCCGCGCATCCCGGAAACCTCCGTCCTCGGCCACATGTTTCTGGTCGCGGCCTTCGCCTATTTCTTCAGCCTGGCCGTGGACGCCTGCCCGGCCCGGCGCTGCAACAATTTCTTCTCCGGGCTGGTCCACGACATGCCCGAACTTTTGACCCGGGACATCATCTCCCCGGTCAAGCAGTCCGTGGCGCCCCTGGCCGGCATGATCAAGGAATACGAAAACAGCGAGCTGGAACGCCGGGTGTTTTCGGTGCTTCGGGGCGGGGGGTACGCCGGACTGTCCGACCGGCTGGCCTATTTCCTGGGCATCGACGTCGGCTCGGAATTCTACGAAGCCGTCCGGGATGCGCAGGGCCGGGCGAAGCGCATCACGCCCGAGGAACTGGGCGGCCCCTGCAACCGGGACAGCTTCGATCCCAAGGACGGGCAGCTCCTCAAGGTCTGCGATTCCCTGGCCGCCTTCATCGAGGCCTATACGGCGCTGCGAAACGGCATCACCTCCGACCACCTGCAGCGGGCGGTCTGGCGCATCCGCACCCAGTACGCCGCCACCGTGCTCTTTGGCCGGGTGCATGTCGGGGCGCTCCTGGCCGATTTCGACTAATGCGTCTTCCGTCGGGCCGGGGCTTCCCAAGCCCCGGCAAACATGGTTATCTTTTCGATCCACACGGACCGGAGAACCATCATGCTGCGTAAACGTGCCTACGATGCCCTGCGCACCGACGTCCTGTGCGTCGACGCCGGCGACCTGCTGGAGGCGGTTGCCGACCGGCTCGAAAAACACCTGGAAAAAAGCCCCGATATGGACGCCGTGGTCGTGACCCGGCAGGGGCGCTACATGGGCATCGTCAGCCTGCGCACCCTGCTCGGGGACCTGAACGACTGCGCCCTCGACGCCAGTCTGCGGACCAGCCTCGGGCCGGGTGATTTCGAAACCGTCTACAAGGACGCCTGCCACCACTGCATGCACCGCAAGGTGGCCGATGCCGTGCGGCGCGATATCCCCGTGGTTTCACCGTCCGAACCGCTGCATCAGGTTCTCGACGCCATGATCAAGGCCGACAGCCGCTTCGCCGTGGTGCTGGAGGGCTCCCGTCTGCTCGGCCTGGTGCCGCTCGGCGAGATCTTTCACGAATTGCGCCACCAACAGGCCAGAAAGGAAGACGCCGCCGGCGGCTAGGAGAGGAAACGGCGAAGATGCCTCCGGCGTCCGGGGGGCATGATGCCCCCCGGACGCCCTCGCACCGAAGATCGATTTTTTTATAAAGGCCCTTCGCACGCGGGCGAAGTGAAAAATATGGCCCGGGGCCTGGGGGAAGCAGGGGGGCCAGGGCAACGACCGGGCGAGGCCGCGCCTCGCCCGGCCGCCGGAGGCCTCTTCTCCCCCTTCTACTTATACAGCGTCGCCAGCAGACCGAGCAGGCGTTTGGTCAGGTCGAGGGGATAGCGGCGGCTGTCGTCCATGAGTTTTTTGGCGGCGGCAAGCGGGTCCATGGCCTCGGCGTAGGGGCGTTTGGTGAGCATGGCGCAGTAGGAGTCCACCACGCCGGCCAGCAGGCCCAGGTCCGAGATGCCGCCCAGGGTGAGTTTCTGGGGATAGCCCGAGCCGTCCAGCCGCTCGTGATGTTCGGACACGCACCGTTCCATTTCGGGGAACTTGATGTCGAGCCGGGTCAGCATCTCGTAGCCCAACATGGTATGTCCTCGGATTTTTTGCATTTCCTCGGGGAGCAGTTGTTTGGGTTTGTCCCTGATGAAGGCCGGCACCTTGGTCATGCCGAGGTCGTGCAGAAAAAGGCCCAGCATGGTCCGGTTGAAGCTTTGCCGGGCGTTTTTGGCTTCGCGGAAATTTTCGGACTGGCCGGTCAGGAAGAGGGCCAGCCCGGTCAGGCCGCAGTTGACGGCATGGTTGGCCAGGGTGTGGTTGGTGTGGATGCGTTTGGCCACGGCCTTGGCCCGATGGAAGTCCTGCCAGACGTATTCGGTCAGGACCAGGATGTCTTCCTGCACTTTTTCGTAGACGAGGTGCACGGGCTGGTCGAAGAAGGCCTCCATGCGCCGGGTCAGGGCGATCTGGATGATATCGGCGATTTCGGATTCGGTGAGGTGCTTGTCGAGCAGTATCAGGTCGAGCTGGTAACTGATGTGCTTCACATAGATGGGGTGATCGTCGCGGGAAACGAAGATGGCGCCGGCGGTCACCAGTTCGGATAATTCTTGGACCTGCTCTTTGCTCAGGCGTTCGCCGACCTTGTAATAGGGGGCGATGCGGCCGACTTCTTCAAGGAATCGGTAGATGTTGAGGGGGGGGCGGAACTTGCTGAAGCTTTGCAGAATATCAGGACTGATCTGGTAATATTCTTCCTCGAGTCCCGCTGGAATATCGACTGCCGGCCTATCACGCATGCTGTCCTACCATGGGTCGTTTCGTCAGAAAAATAGGGCCCCCGCACATCGCCAGTCGAGGAAAGGGGCACAACTTGGGAAACCGGGCCACCGTAACGGTTTGCATGATATTCTGGCAAGGGCTGCGCGCCGCTGTAGTGCGGAGCGCTACGTCTGGCGACCGGGGACTTTCTGTGCCGTGCCAGTGCTTTTCAATGGTCCGGGCCGGCTCTTGGTTCGTGCTGCCGAACGCTAATAATATTAAATTATTACAGGGTTCCAAAGGGTGCAGCCCGTCGGCCGCCGCCGGCCGGGATCCCGTCGTCTTGGCCGACACGCCCGCCGTCTCCGTCAACCGGCCGCGGATTCCCGGGCGTAGCCGAGCAGATCGATATCCGCCGCCTTGATGCCGCATGCGCCCAGCATGCCGTGCATCTGGCCCCGGTGGTGGGTCTGGTGATTGAAAAAATGGGCCAGGCACAGGGAAAGCGCCTGGGTTTGGCGGGCGCCCTCGGTGGTGGTGTAGCGCAAGGGGCCGTCCAACCGGGCCGGATCGAGGGTAAGCAGGTAGGCCAGGCAGCGGTCTTCCTCCACCCGGCGGGCCATGGCCAGTTCCGGCAGCCCCGGGTAGGGCACGGCATCGACGGTCGTCACGGGCTGGCCCTGGCCGGTGAAACGGTTGAGCCACAAGCGGTCGGCCAGGACCAGATGGTTGGCGATGGCCAGGATGGAGCCGAAATTGACGGCACTCGGCGCGGTGAGTTGCTCCGGGGACAGCTTGTCCAGCTCGGTCTCCAGGCGGGCGCCCGCCCATTGGTTGTAGCGGGCCAGGGTGACGAACAGGGCGTGCATAGGGCGGCCTCCTTGGGTTTGGGGTGGGGGACGGTGGGTTTCAGATCTTGTCCGGTCGGTCGAGTTCCAGGCCGGTGATGCCGGAGACGGGCTGGCCGCGTCCGGCCTTGACCGTGTCCAGGGCCCGGGCCACGGCGGCCCGGTCGGTGGCCCGGCCCAGGGCGGCCGCTTCGGTCACGGTGCCGGCGGCGAACAGGGCGGCCATGGAGGCGTCGAAGGTGGTCATGCCATAGGGCGCGCCCTGCTCCATGATGTCCCGGAAGCCGAGGCCGGCGGTTTCGCCGGCGGCGATGCGGTCCCGCACGCGAAGGGTGGCGGCCAGGATTTCCACGGCGGCCGCCCGCCCGCCGCCCACGCGCGGCACGAGGCGCTGGGCGATGACGTAGCGCAGGCTGCCGGCCAGCCGGGAGCGGGCCAGTTCCTGGGCGTCCGGGCCAAAAAAGGCCAGCAGCCGTTCGATGGCCCCGGCGCAGTCGGCGGTATGGAGACTCGCCAGCACGAGATGGCCGGTTTCGGCGGCGGCCAGCGCCGTTTCCACGGTCTCCCGGTCGCGGGTTTCGCCCACCAGCAGCACCTGGGGCGCCTGGCGCAGGGCGGCGCGCAGTCCTTCGGCAAAATCCGGAAAATCCGTGCCCAGCTCGCGCTGGGTGACCAGCCCCCGGCCGGGCCGGTGGAGAAATTCCACCGGGTCCTCCAGGGTGATGGCGTGGACCGGGCGGGCTTCGACGATGGCGGCCAGCAGGGCGGCCAGGGTGGTGGATTTGCCCGAACCGGTGGCTCCGACCACCAGCACGAGTCCCTCGGTCTGCGCGGCCAGGCGGTCGACGACCGGCGGCAGCCCCAGGGAGGAAAGCTTCGGCGGCGCGTCGGGCAGCCGGCGCAGCACGATGCCGAGCCGGTCCATGGTCCGGAAGACGTTGGCCCGGAAACGGACGCCGTCCGGGTGGCGGTAGCTCAGGTCGCAGGCCCCGCGTTCGGCCAGGGCGGTGGTCAGCCGCCGGTCGGCGCCGAGGAGTTCCCCGGCCAGGGTCCGGGTCTCCTCCCCGGCCAGGGGATCGGGGGCCAGGGGCGTGAGACTGCCGTCCGTCGACGCCATAAGCGGCTGTCCCGGGACAAGCAGGAAATCCGACGCCCGGGGAGCCAGGGCCAGGGCGGTCCGGAGGCGGGCGTCGAGGCTGTGGCCGGTCTTGGCCTCAGGCATCCTTGCCCCCGGTGGCCGGGGCGTAGGCGGCGAAGCGGGATTTGGTCACGGCGTTGCGCCAGGCGTCGGCCGGGCTGATGCGGCCGGCGGCCGCCAGTTCGAGCAGCGCCTCGTCCTGGGTGCGCATGCCGTGGGCCTTGCCGGTCTCCATGATGGCCGGGATCTGGAACACCTTGTTTTCCCGGATGAGGTTGCGCACGGCGGTGGTGGCGATGAGGATTTCCAGGGCGGCCACCCGTCCCTTGGCGTCGGCCCGGCGCAAAAGCGTTTGCGAGATCACGGCGGCCAGGGATTCGGACAGGGCCGAGCGGATTTGGGCCTGCCGGTCGCCGGGGAAGACGTCGATGATGCGGTCGATGGTCTTGGCCGCCGAGGCGGTGTGCAGGGTGGACAGGACCAGGTGGCCGGTCTCGGCCGCCTCCAGGGCCAGTTCGATGGTGGTCAGATCGCGCATTTCCCCGACCAGGATGATGTCCGGGTCCTCGCGCAGGGCGCCGCGCAGGGCGGCGGCGAAGGAGCGGGTGTCCCGGCCCACCTCGCGCTGGTTGATCAGGCAGCCGGCCGGGGTGTGGACGTATTCGATGGGGTCTTCGATGGTGATGATGTGGTCGCGCCGGTTCTCGTTGGCATGGCGGGTCATGGCGGCGAGCGTGGTGGATTTGCCCGAACCGGTGGGGCCGGTGACCAGCACGAGCCCCTTGGGACGCATGGCCAGCTCGGCCAGAAGGTCGGGCAGCCCCAGGTCGGCCAGGCTGGGCACGGTTTCCGGAATGGCCCGAAAGACGGCGGCCACGCCGCGTTCCTGGAGAAAGAAGTTGACCCGGTAGCGGCCGAGGCCGGGGGCGGCGTAGGCGAAATCCAGGTCGCCGGTCTCCTCGAAGGCGGCCAGCAGCCGCTGGGGGGCGATTTCGTAGAGCAGGGCCCGCAGCTCCTCCTGGTCGAGCAGCCTGTACTTGATGCGTTCCAGGCGGCCGTCCAGACGCACCAGCGGCTGGGCGCCGCTGGAGAGGTGGAGATCCGAAGCGCCGGTTTCCTGGAGCATTTTAAGGAACGCGTCGATCTGGGCCATGCTTCCCCCGGGTGGGCGTCAAACGCTCGGCCCTGCCTACCACGAATGCCCGGTTTGGGGAATCGCCGCCACGGGGTGCGGCCGGGCACGCCTTTTGAATACTGCATGGGCAAGGCCGGGTTCCACGGACCGTCCCGGAATTGAAAAGGGAATCTTTTCAACGGACAACAGACGGCAATCGACGGGAAATCATTTCACGGAGTCAAACGGCGGGGCGCGATGGGTAAGAAAGTCAAACAGGACAAGGCGCCGTGCGGGCCGAAGCGGACCGAGTCTTTTTTTTGCCCTGGCGCGGCGGCAGATATCGTTAGGTATCGATAAGGAGTGATGTTCGATGCAGGCTAACACAACCGAGGTGAAGGAGACCTACACGGTGCAGGAAGTGGCCAGATTGCTCAAATGCAGCGATCAGACCGTGCGCAAGCTCATCCGGGGCTGTTCGCTCCACGGGGCCAAGGTCGGTCGGGGGTGGCGGATCGCCCACGACGAGGTGCTTCGGTGGACGCGCCTGCAGGGATGATGGCGGAATTTCCGGCAGCCGAAGGACAGAGGAACCGCTAGTGGCCAAGAACAGCAAATCCACGCCGAGCGAGCGGCTGTTGCAGCTGCTGCGACCCGCCGCCGAAGCGACGAGGCCGCCGGCCGAGCCGTCGGACCGGACCACGGCGAAAGCGCCCGTGCCTTCGGCCGCCTCGCGGTCGCATCGTGCCTTTTCCTTTGGCGGAAAGGTGCATATCGGCGTGGACATTTCCCCGACGCAGCTGGTGTGCGTCAAGACGCGCGGCCAGGAGAGCGACTACGAGGTGCTTGCCACCTCCGTCGTACCGCTGCCCGGGGGCGCCGAACCGGGCACGCCCGAATTCGTGAGCCTTTTGCACCGGACGCTGTCCCGGCTGTGCGCTCCGGGGGAGCGGCCGATGCTCTGGGCGGCTTCGCAGACCGCCAGGGTCAACATCCAGTATGTGACCATCCCCAAGGTATCCTCCCGGCAGGTGGACAACGCCGTGTTCTGGACCGCCAAAAAGGACATGGGCTTCGACGAGGGCGTGCAGGTCTTCGACTTCGAGCGCCGGGGCGAGGTGACCGAGAAGGGAGCGGCGCGGCTCGGGGCCATGGCCTATACCGCGACCCGGGAGAGCGCCCGGCGCATCAAGGAAGACTTCGCCAAGGCCGGTTTCCATTTGAGCGGCCTGACCATGGAGTCCTTCGCCCACCAGACGCTGTTTCGCCGTCGTTTGCTGCCGAGCCAGGTCGGGGCCACGGCCGTTTTGCACGTGGGCCGCAACTGGTCGCGTCTGGAGATCGGCAATCACGGCAATCTGCTGTACGTCCGGGTCATCAAGGCCTCCATGTCGGGCATGGAGCAGGCGATTCTCGAGGCCATGGAAGCCCGCGAGGCCGGCCGGATGCCGCCTGGGCCCGCTGCGGCTCCGGCGCCCGAACCGGCGGCCGAACCGGCGCTCGGACCGGACGAGAGCGTCGTGGATCTGGACGATCAGGGGGGAGGCGGCGAGGGCTTCGTGCTGGAACTCGACAGCCCGGTGGAGCCGGTCCGGCCGGCCGCGCCTGCACCCGAGGCGGCGCCTTCCCGGGGGGCCGCCGTGCGGCCGGAGGATGCGCGGGAGCTGTTGTGCACGCTTTTTTCCGGCTGCGATTCCCTCAGTGACGCCAATCCGGGCAAGGGCCTGGACGAGTCCGAGGTCATGGAGATGCTTTCGCCGACGGCCGCCCGGCTGGTGCGGCAGGTGGAGATGACCATCAAGCATTTCCGGGAATCCCTGGGCTTCGAGGACGTGACGCGGATCATGGTGTCGGGTCCCCTGGGCGCGAGCCGCCATTTTCTCGACTACATCGGGGAGCAGCTGGGCATCCCGTGCCTGCCCCTGGACCCCCTTGGCGCCTATCTGGCCAAGGGCGGCAAAGTGCCGGGCATTGCCGCCCCGTGCGTCGTCTATACCCAGGCCCTGGGCCTGGCCCTGGCCGACAACGCCGTCACGCCGAACCTTTTGTTCACCTACCGGGAAAAGGCCGAGGGCCGCGCGGCCAGGTTCATGGAGCAGGTGACCCTGGTGGGGCTGGCCCTGGTGCTGGTGGGGCTGGCCGTTTTCTCCTTCAGGGCCCGAATGTCCGAGAAGGGGCTGGCCTCCGAGCGGGAGCGGATCGTCCAAAAGCGCGACACGCTCGGGGGCAAGCCCGATCTGGCCGGCCTGACCGCCCGGGTGGCCGCCTTTCGGGCCCGCCGGGACGCGGACCGGCTTTTCGTCGAGCGCACCAGGATTCCGGCCCTTTGGGGCGCGGTATTGGATCTGGCGCCGGAGGGCGTGGCCCTGGGGACGCTCACGGCCGAATTCCCCGCCCCGCGCGCCGCGGCGAAAAATCAGGTCAGCCAGCCGGCAGCCAAGGAGAAACCCGAAGTCCCGGGGCGGGTGGTCCTGGCGGGCGTGGTGACCGGGGATCCGCTGTTGTTCGATTCCCGGCTGGCGAGCTTCGTGGTCGCCCTGGAACAGTCGCCGCTGGTGGGGAGCGTCTCGGTGAAAAACGGCGGGCAGGAGATTCTTGACGGCGGCGTCACCGGGATGCGGTTTACCCTGAGCCTCGTTTTGGCGGAGAAGGCCCAATGAAATTTTCTGGCATAACGGGCCGTTTGCCGGCGCGCACCCTGATAACGGTTCTGGTGGGCATTTTTTTCGCGGCGGCGTTTGTGATCGTGTTTTGGCTGCCGAATTACCAGGCCGCTTCCCTATTGCGGCGGGAAATCGCCGCGTTGCGGGCGGAGGTCGCCTTCCAGCAGCAGTTGGTCCCTTTGCAGGTCAAGCTGCGGCAGGCCGAAGCCTCCCTGCCGTCGGACCTGCCGACGGTGAAGGTGGAGCCCCTGCCCTTATCCGAGCTTGGCCGGTTGGCCGAGCGTATCGGCGATCTGGCCAAACCGGCGGGACTGCAGGTGGCCGCGGTTTCGCCCGAGGCCTCCTCGGCCGGCAAGCAGGGCCTGCTTTCCGTCCGCATGCGCCTGCTCGGCCCGATGGATGGCGTGCGGTCTTTTCTTGTGGCGCTTGGCGGGTTTGGTCCCTTGGTCGGGATACAGAGCGCTTCGACCAAGGTGGGGCAGGACGGGCGCGAGTTGACGCTGACCTGTTGGCTGGCCGTCCGCTGAAGCGGGCGGGCAAGGAGCGGGGATGACCAAGCGGGAGAAAATCACTCTGGCGGCGACGGGACTGCTGGCCGTCCTGGCGCTCGGCACCCTGCCCGGCGGCGAGAAACCGACCGACGGACCGGCTGACGGGGCGGGCGAGAAGGACGTCGCCGCCCAGGTCCGGACCCTGCAGACCCGGCTTGCCGAGGCCATGCCGAGCGCGTTCGATATGGCCGTCCTGGCCTCCGTTAAGGCGCCGTGGCGGGAATCGGCCGTGTACGACAAGTCCCTGGAGGGCAAGCAGACCGCCAAGACTTCGGATCTCCAATACACCGGCTATGTGGAATTGGGTTCCGGCCGGCTGGCGGTGGTCAACGGCTATGAATACCAGGTCGGCGACGATCTGGAAGGCGGCGGCTACAAGGTGACGGCGATTTCGCCTGAGGCGGTGACGCTTACGAGCCTGGACAACGGCACGCAACGGAATCTTCCGTATCAGGGCCAGGAAGCTTCGGCCCGTTAATCCATGGAGCGCCGGAAGGCGCGATCGGGGAAATGCATTATGAGAGGCTGGGCCACGACTGCCGGGAAAAAGGGACGCACGTTGTGCGTGGCGGTGCTGGTTGCCGCCATGCTGGCGCCGGCCTGTGCCAAGAAGCCGCAGAAGGACAAGTTTACCGAGCACTGGGAAGCCCGGGCCCAGAAGTCCGAAGGCTATTCGCCGCGGACCCACCCGCGCCGGATCGAGTTGGACAAGGCCGCCGTGACGTCGAAGAGCGCGGCCCGGGTCGCGGCCAAGCCGGAGAAAAAGCTCCCGACGAGCAAGGTGACCCTGCGGATGTACAATACGGACCTGGTGACGGTGGTCCGGGCCCTGGCCCGGGCGGCCGGCCAGAACGTGGTGCTCTCCTCGTCCATCCCCGGGTCGGGCGGCGGCACCGAGAAGCCGTTGCTGATCAACGTCAATGTGGACAACGCGCCGTGGGACGAGACCTTTAAAAGCATCCTTGCCTCCAACAATCTCGTCTATTCGATGGAAGGGGACATCATCCGGGTGATGACCCTCAAGGATATGGAAGAGCAAAGCAAGCTGAAGGAAGAAAAGAGAAAGCAAGAGGCTGAAAAGCAGCGGACCAAGAACACCGAACCGTTCGTCACCTATCGGGTGGAGATCAATTATTCGGACCTGACGTCGCTGCAGAATACGATAGCGTCGCTTTGCGGAAGTACGGCCGCAACCCCGTCGAAGCGGGAAGGCTCTGCCTCCGAGGCAGGGGCGACGTCGCGGGAAATCAATACATCGAGTAGCGCGACGGGGCAGGGCGTTTCGCCCTCCCAATTGGCCCAACAGCTCGGCAAACAGCCCGGCCAGTTGATCTGTACGACCGTGGCCGACGCTCACAGCAATTCCCTGATCATCCAGGGACCGCCGGAAGACGCCGAGAAGGTCGTGCAGCTGATCGAAAAGATCGACCAGCCGCGGCCCCAGGTGCGGCTCAAGGCCTACATCGTCCAGGCCACCCGCGAAGTCGCCAATCAGCTCGGCATCCAGTGGGGCGGCAAGTATTCGGGCAACAACTTCCAGCTGACCCCGGGCACCGTGGGCCAATCGGCTACCACTAATACGAGTACCAGTAGTAGTTCATCAAATTCAAAAACGATTTCAAATATCCCCATTTTTGGCGGCGCCCAGTCCGGCAAGGGCTGGGGCGTCAACAACCCGGCCAGCATCATTGCGGACCCGACGGGCCTGGCCGCCTCGGGTACGGCGCTCAACTTCCTGTTCGGCAAGATCGGGGAAAACGTGCTGGAGGCCCAGCTCACGGCCCTGGCCGCCGAAAGCAAGGTGAAAATCCTCTCCACCCCGACCATCACCACCATGGAGAACCTGCCGGCCTTCGTGGAAAACGGCCAGGACGTGCCCTACGTCTCCACCTCGCAAAACGGCACCAACGTCCAGTTCGCCCACGCCACCTTAAAGCTCGAAATGACCCCCCACGTGGTGGACGGGACCAACCTGCGCATGAAGATCCTGGTCAAGGACGACCAGGTGGACACGACCAACACCGTCCAGGGCAACCCCTACATCTACAAGCGGGAAACCCAGTCCAATCTGGTGGTGGAGGATGGCGACACCATCATCATCTCGGGGCTGACCCGGGATACGGTCAACGACACCCAAAACGGCATGCCCTATCTGAGCAACATTCCGCTTCTCGGCTGGGCGTTCAAGTCCAAGTCGACGGATGTGAAGCGCGAGGACATGCTCATCTTCATCATACCGACCATCCTCAAGGAAAAACCCATTGCCCCGGTTCCCCCGGTGGCCGGTCCGGCCGTCCCGCCCCAGGATATGGCCCTGTCCCCGACCGCCAGCCAGACCGACAGCCAGTAAAGGAGGCCGCCATGAGCTATTTTGACGCTTTGGGCTTTGCCCGCGAGCCTTTCCCCAACGCCCCGGACCCGGATCTGCTCTATCGGTCGCCCAATCATCTGGAGTGTCTGCGCCACATGGAGATCGCCGTCCGTCTGCGCCGGGGGCTCAACGTGGTTCTGGGCGAGGTCGGCACCGGCAAGTCCACCCTGTGCCGGGAACTGCGGCGCCTGCTGGCCGAGGACCGCAACCTGGAAACCCATCTGCTCGACGATCCGTATTTCGAGGATCCGGCGGATTTTTTGGCGGCCGTGGCCGGTCTTTTCGGCCTCGACGCGGAGGCCATGCGCGGCGACCAGGCCCGGCTGCGGGGGGCCATCAAGGCCTTTCTGGCCCGCCAGGCCGCCGACGAACGCCACATCGTGACCCTGCTCGTGGACGAGGGCCAGAAGATCACCGGCGCGTGTCTGGAACTGCTGCGGGAACTGCTCAATTTCGAGTCCACCAGTCACAAGCTCCTGCAAATCGTCATCTTCGCCCAGACCGAGTTCGAGGAGATGCTGGCCGCCCGGCCCAACCTGGAAGACCGGGTGAATTTTCATTACGTGCTGCGGCCGCTGACCCGCCGCCAGACCCGGCGCATGGTGGACGTGCGTCTCGCCCTGTGCGCCCGGGAAGGCATGGCGCCGCCGCGCCTGTTCACCCGGCTGGCCCTGCGCCGCATCTTCCGCCTGACCGGCGGCTATCCGCGCAAGATCGTGCGCCTGTGCCATGTGGCCATGCTGCTGGCCGTGGGCCATGACCGGCGGCGCATCGGCTGGGGCCTTGTCGGCCGGGCCGCCCGGGAAATGCAGGGGCGGGCCGCTGCCGGCTGGCCGCGTCGGCTGGCCCTGGGCGCGGCCCTCGGCGGACTGGCCGCCACCCTGCTCTTGTCCGGATTCGGCTTCGACGGCCTGCCGCGCCCGTTGCCGCCGCTGCCGCTGCTGGCCCAGGCGGCCGACGCTTCGGTTCCGACCGGGGTCACCATCCCCGTGGACGGCCGGAGCCTGCCCGCCGAACCGGAAAGCGAGGCCATGTCCGAGGCGTTGGACCAGACGGCCATGTCGGCCGCGCACCAACCGGCAGACCCGCCCCGGCCGGTTGCCGGCGTTCCCGAAGGCCTTTCTTCCCAGGCGGTGCGGACGAAACAGGCGGACGCACCCGCCCCGGCCGTCCACGAGGCCAACCCGACGGGCGGCGCCGCTACGGAAACGCCGTCGTCGTCGCTGCCGCAGACGGCCCTTCCCGTCGCGGCCACCGCGACCCCGGCCGGGGAGGAGCCGATCATCGTGGTGACGCCCGAGACCGTTGCGCCGCCCGCCGCCGGACGGGCGCCGGCCCTGCTTGGCGTAGCCGCCGCCCTCCCCGGCTGGACCGTCACCCGGCAGGCGAACAGGGTGTACGGTGCCTCCGACCGGCATATCTTCGGCCTTCTGGCCAAGGCCAATCCGGGCGTCGATTTCGACCGGATCCGCGCCGGGCAGCCGGTCAGTTTCCCGGCCATCGAGGCGTCGGCCCTGCCGGCCGGCACCTGCCTGGTCGCGGTGGGGCAGGCCGACAGCCTGGACAAGGCTTTTGCCATTTTGGAGAGCAATCGCGGCAGTGACGTGCCCCTGGCCCTGTACGTCACCTTCCAGCCCGGAACGGGCCTGCACTTCGACGTGGTGGAAAACATCCTGCATCCCGACGCCGCCACGGCCACGGCCGCCCTGGTCGCCTTGCCGCCGCGTCTTGCCGCGACGGCGAGGCTTGTGGAGCACTACCCGCAGGGAACGGTTTTCTTCACGGACATGGGCCTGCCCGGCGGGAGCCGTTCCGGGAACAAAACCGCCGCCGCGGCCTCCCGGCGGCAGGTGGCCGTGACGGAAACGCGCTAGCGGGAAGGGGCCGGGGAAACACAGCCATGCAACCCAGAAAACAACTGCGTCTTGGCGAGATGCTCGTCGCCGCCGACCTCATCACCGAGGATCAGCTGCGCCAGGCCCTGGCCGCAGGCAAGCGGGCGGGGCTCAAGCTCGGCCAGCAGCTCGTGCGCAACGGCGTGGTCAAGGAGGCCGACATCGTCGACCTCATCAGCCGCCAGATGAAGCTGGCCAAATACACCCCCGTCCGCTTTCCCGTGGACCCGGCCCTGGCCGAACTCATTCCGGCGGAGATGGCCCTGCGCGCCAAGCTGGTTCCCCTGTCCAAGGACGGCAGCCTGCTTCGGGTGGCCATGCCCGATCCGCTGGATGTGAGCGCCATCGAGGACGTCGAGATCTACAAGAACTGCGAGGTGGAGCCGGTCATCTGCACCGAGAAGGAACTCGGCTATCTGACCAGCGCCATCTACGGCATGGGCGTCGGCAGCGAGGGGGTGCTCGAAAGCATCGAATCCATGCGCGACGGGACCGAGGGTTCGCTCGCCCAGGAGTTCGAGGACGTCAAGGTCAGCTCCCTGGAGGACATGGCCGGCGAGGCGCCGGTGGTGCGTTTCGTCAATTCGCTGCTCTCGCAGGCCGTGCGCGAGGGGGCGAGCGACGTGCACATCAGCCCCGAGCGCGACCATGTGACCATCCGCATGCGCATCGACGGCAAGCTCAAGGCCGTGCCTTCGCCGCCCAAGCCCATGATCCTGCCCATCGTTTCGCGCATCAAGATTCTCGGCAACCTGGACATCGCCGTCAGCCGCATCCCCCAGGACGGCCGGTTCACCGTGGCCATCGACCACAAGGAGATCAACGTCCGCGTGTCCACCTTGCCGACCATCTACGGCGAGAATCTGGTGCTCAGGCTCCTCGACATGGGCGGCGGCGGCCTGCAGCTGGGCGATTTGGGCCTGTCTCCGGAAAATCTGGCCAAGATCCGGCTGGTGGTGGAAAAGCCCTACGGCCTGTTTCTGGCCACCGGCCCCACCGGCTCCGGCAAATCCACCACGCTTTTCGCCCTGCTGCGGGAAATCAGCCGGCCCGACATCAACGTCATCACGCTTGAGGACCCGGTGGAATACCGCATGGAGGGCGTCCGGCAGGTGCAGCTCAACCGCAAGGCCGGCATGACCTTCGCCAGCGCCCTGCGTTCGACCTTGCGCCAGGACCCGGATGTGGTGCTGGTGGGCGAAATCCGCGACGCCGAAACCGCCGCCATCGCCACCCAGGCGGCCTTGACCGGTCACAAGGTCCTGTCCACCGTCCACACCAACGACGCGGCCGGCGCGGTCATGCGGCTGATGGACATGGGCATCGAACCGTTTTTGGTGTCCTCGGTGCTGGTGGTGTCCATCGCCCAACGGCTGGTGCGCCGCGTCTGTCCCAATTGCGCCGAGCCCTATACGCCGCGGCCCGAGGTGCTGCGCTTCTGGAACATGCAGGACGTGTCCGGGGCCACCTTCATGCGCGGCCGGGGCTGTTATCTGTGCGGCGACACCGGCTTCCGGGGCCGGCTCGGGCTTTATGAGATTCTGGTCATGGACGAGGATATCCAAAACCTCATTGCCAAGCGGGCCTCGGCCCGGGAGATCACCCGTTTCGCCGCCGACACGGGGCGGCTGAAACTGCTGCAGGATGACGCACGACTGAAAATACTGGAAGGCAAGACCACGTTCGAGGAAGCCTCCTCGGCGGTCATGGTCTAGCCGGGGCCGGGGAAGAGGGTGCGGTGCCGCAATTTACCTATGAAGCCATAAACGAGTCCGGCAACACCATCCGGGGCGAACTGGAGGCTGCCGACGCCGAGGCCGCCAAGTCGCGTCTGGCCGGCATGGGCTATATTCCCGTGGCCGTGCGCCGGGGCGGACTGGGCCAGGAGGAAGGCCTCCTCGAACGGCTGGAAGTGGCCCTGACCGGGGTCAAGCCCCAGGAGCTCATCCTTTTCACCAAGCAGTTCAAGACCATGCTTGGGGCCGGCTTGTCCATGATCGAGATTTTGCGCGTGCTGGAACAGCAGACGGAAAACCCGCGTCTGCGCAAGATCTGCGGCCGCATGTCCGACGAGGTGAAAAAGGGCGTGTCCATTTCCGAGGCCCTGGCCGTGGACAAGGGCGTTTTTTCACCGCTTTACGTCAGCATGGTCCGGGCCGGCGAGGCGGCCGGGGCACTTCCCGCCGTGCTCGAACGGCTGATCTCCATCATCAGCCACGAGCATCAGGTCACCTCCGACATCAAATCGGCCCTGCAATACCCCATCACCGTGGTGATCGCCTTGTTCGGGGCGTTTTTTTTCCTTTTGGCCTATGTGGTGCCGGTTTTCGCCAAGATTTTCGCCTCGGCCAAAGTCGCGCTGCCGTTGCCCACCCGCGTGGCCCTGTTCCTGAACCACCTGCTGGTGAGTTACTGGCCGGCGCTGCTGGTCTGCGTCACGGGCGTGATCGCCGGGGTGTACTTCTATTGTCGCACCGAACAGGGGAGGGTGGTCCGGGACAGGTTTTTTCTGGCCATTCCGATTGTCGGCGTCCTGTTCCAGAAGGCGGCCATGTCCCGGTTCGCCTCCATCTTCGCCATCCTGCAGGCGAGCGGCGTGCCGGTCTTGACCACCATCGACATCCTGGTCGGCACCATCGGCAATGCGGCCATCGCCAAGGAATTCCGCCGGATTCAGGAGTTGATCCGTTCCGGCCAGGGCCTGGCCGGGCCGCTGGAGCGGGCCAGGTATTTTACGCCCATGGTGGTGACCATGGTGGCCGTGGGCGAGGAATCCGGCAATCTGGACGAGATGCTTCGGGCCATAAGCGAGCATTACGACGCCGAGGTGGCCTATGCCGTCAAAAGGCTGTCCGACGCCCTGGGGCCGGTGCTGATCGTCGGGCTGGCCGGCGTGGTAGGCTTTTTCGCCTTGTCCATTTTCCTGCCCATGTGGGATCTGACGCAAGTGGCCCTGCATCGGTAGGCAAACAGCCGGGATGGGCGTCGGATGCAGGGAATCAGGGCCTGGGGCCGTAGACAGAGGGGCGGTCTTTCCTGTAGGAGGGGCCAGAGACTTTTCCGGCCGGTGGTGATGTGCCGCAGTGCGCGGCGATATGCTCCGGAGAGCGGACTCCATCCAAAGAAACACAGTGTTTGGCGCAGCTTGATGCGCAATGTGCGGTGGTCATTGCGGCAGGCGCCGGGGCACTGCGGCTGGCAGCTTTTTCCAGTAAAACGCGATCGAGGAGGAACATGATGGTTGAACGGCAAAAAAGGGCGCGGGGGCAGGGCGGTTTCACCTTGATTGAAATCATTGCCGTGCTGGTCATTCTCGGCATTCTGGCCATTGTGGCCGTCCCCAAGTATTTTGATATGCAGGATCAGGCACGCAAAAAGGCCGCCGCCGGTCTGGTGGCTGCTGCCCAGTCGCAGCTGTCCATGGGGTACGCCAATTCCAAGCTCAACAGCAGCTGGACTTTTGTTCCTTCCGGTGAATGTCAAAATGTCGCTATCGGAACGGCCGGCGAAAATGCCAGCGTGAACTGCACTGGGGGAGCTACTGATGCAACGGTCAACATTACGGCTACCGTGAAGGATCAAAATGCCACCGGTACATGGAATAACCCGGAAATATCTGGATCTTAATTGACTGCAGCGTTATGCGAAGCGGGGGGCACTCCCCGCTTCGCATAACTTGAGGCTAGTCTGTGGATTCAGGGCGGGCTGACAGCGAAAGGCCGGAGGCCGTATCCGGTTTTACCCTGATCGAAATTATTGCCGTCTTGGTGATACTGGGGATTCTTTGTCTCTATGCTCTCGTTCGCTACAATTCCCTGGTGGACGCGTCGCGGCGCAAGGCCGCTTCCAGCCTGCTCGCTTCCGCCCAATCCCAGCTTTCTTTGGAATTTTCACGCCGGCTTCTCGATAACCTGGACATGAACGTGGCGCCGCAAAATGTGTGCGACAACGTGTCCGTGAGCACGGCCGGCGTTGCGACCACTCTGATCTGCTCGGGCGACCTTGCCGCCAATGTGGCCATTACGGCGACGGTTGACGGCGAATCCGTCAATACTGCCTGGAGAAGTCCCCTTGGCAATTGATCGGGCCGTTCGGTGCGGTCGGGCGAGCGCCCGTCTCCGACGGACCGGCAGTCGGGACTGAGGGTCTGCCTCCGCCGGGGCCCCCCGGGACGACCGGCCGCCCCGGAGCAAGAAGCAGCGACTGGTCAGGCAGACGCAAGCGATACAAGCGCATGAGAGAGAAAAAACTTTTTCCGCTCCCCTGGTACGCCTGGATGCTCATCCTTTTCGGGGGCTCTCTGGCCGTGCTGCTGTGCCTGTGGCCCGTCGTCGGCGTGGACTGCGATCTCTGGTATCACATGACGGGCGGGGCCTACATCGCCAAGCATTTCCGCTTGCCGGATGGACCGTTCTTTTCATTCGTGCACGATAATTTGCCATGGATAGTCTATTATTGGCTCTTTCAAGTACTCGTACATGGGATATACCAGCTGGGTGGCTATGTCGGTCTGATCGTGTTGCGGACGGGGCTGACTTTGGCCGCCATATGGTGTATCTATAGCTTTCTGCGCGCCGAAGTCCGTGATGACGACAATGGTGGCATCCTTCTCATCATGGCCATGACGTGCGCCTACGCCATGGCCATATTACCGCGAGAGCTCAACTTGCGGCCGCATTGTGTGACCTATCTTTGCATTGTTCTCATCCACCACATCGTCAACCACAAGCCACGCCTGGTATGGCTTGTGCCGGTAGTGGCTTTGCTGTGGGTCAATATCCACGGTATGCTTTATCCGATACTGCTCCTCTTGTGCGGTGCCTATCTGGCCGAACATTTTCTCATGGGGATGCTGCATCGTCCGGAGCAGGCCAATTTACGAGCCGCGCGATGGCCGCTTATTATATCGCTTTATACCGTATTGGCAACGCCAGCCGGGATTAACCTGCTTCCTTTGCCGTTTAATCCACCGCCGTATCTTTCAAAATTTGTCCAGGAGATGTTTCCGCAGTCGCCGGATCGGTTTTTTTCCTTTGGTTTTTACCGCAGCGGCCAGTGGATGGACACCGCCGTCAGCGTGCTTGTGGTCTGTTCGCTGGTCTCGGCCCTCGTGCAGGCGGTGCGCTGGCGACTGCGGTTAAGCCGCATCATCCTGCTGGCCGGCGGGCTGTATCTTTTGCCCCAATCCCGTCGATATTATTACGAATATCTGCTTTTGGTCCTGCCGCTTCTGGGGGATCTGGCGGCCATGCTGTCCGCCAGGCGGCATCGGGCTTGGCCGGTCTGGGCGGCGGGAGTCGCGGGGGCGATTTTTTTGGGGGGGACACTTTGGGCCATGGCCCAATCCTTGGGATTTCGTCCGCAATATCCGCTGGATAGAGCTCGGTTGCCGATTGGGGCGTGCGAATTCCTGGAGAAGGAGGGGGCGGGGGGACGCGTGCTCAATGTGCCGACGCCGGGGGGCTATCTGGAGTGGCGGCTCTATCCTAAGTATCTGATTTTTATCGATATGCAGACGATGCTCTTCCCGACGCTCGACTATTTTACGGCGCTGACGGCCTTTTCGGAGAAGGCGGTGCTGGGCCGGGCGTTGGACCAGTATGCTCCGGAATTTATCCTGGTATATGAGAGTGATGCGGCATTCAAGAAGACGATTGAGGCGTGGCCGCATTTTGTGCCGGTTTTTTTTGACGATGTTGTGGTTGTTTATGTCGATGATCGAAAATATCCCGATTTGGCTTCGCGCTTTCGTTTGAAAAGTTTGGATGGCGCGAACTGGCAGTCGGAAAATTACGAGACCATGGACGCCGACAAGCGGGAGCAGGCGTTTGCGGAATGTCGTCGTCTGCTGTCGGTGTATCCGCAGGGACTTATTGCCAACACGATTGCGGCCAAAATTGTGTTGTCCGAGGGGAAGACGCGGGAGGCCGAGGTTTTTGCCCGGACCGTTTTGGCGAATTTCCCGGACCGGTACATGGGGTATGCCTTGATGGGGCTGATTGCCTTCAAGGAGGAGCGGTACGCGCAGGCGTTGGCGTGGAACCGTCTGGCGTTGGAGCGGGCGATGCCTGCCGAGGCGGTGATGGTGCGGCGCAATCTGTACGCCACGTTTGTCCGGCTGCAGGATTTTTCCAAGGCGTATGCGATGCTTCTTGAGGTGGCCAATCCGATGGCTGTCGGCACCGGGGCGAAGGATTTGTATGATTTGGCCCTGGCGGCCGTTGCTTCGGGGCATGGCGTGGAGGGCCGGGCGCTGCTCGCTATGGCCAAGGTCAAGACGACGGCGGACGATACGAAGCTTTTGCAGGACATCGAGGATTTTCAGCACACCATGGCGGTGGGGCACTAGTGGAGGCCGCTGCACCGTTCCCTGGCGGCCTTTCCTTGCCGCAAGCCTCAACTGGCAACCGTCGCAACTTCTCTCGGGATTCCAAAGGGCGCGAGCCCTTTGGCCGCCGGAGGCGCTTCCCTTGATGCATTGTGCCGTGGTCTCTCGTGGGGTTGGCGGGAGGAGGTGGCGCTTTCCGTTTCGTTTGTTGTGCTGTATTTGGGGTGTTATGGGAAAGCGCGGACGGACAGGGACGGACGCGGCGGGGCGATTGGGCCGGCTTTTGCCGCTGGGGCGTCGTGTGCGGCGGTACGGGGCGTGGCCGTCGGGGTTTACGATCCTTGAGATCATTGCGGTTCTTGTTCTGCTTGGGATCTTGGCGGTTGTGGCGGTCAACCGGCTTTCGAGCGATGTTGCGGCCCGCGCCGAGGCGAACGCGTTGCAGGCGGCCTTGCGTTATGCCCAGTCCCGGGCCATGGCGGATGTGTACACCTGGGGGCTTTCCTTCACGTCGAGCGGGTATACGCTTGTGGAGAACAATCCCCATGTGACGGCTGTTTTGCCCGGCCAGGGCGGGGCCAGCCGGACCATGCCGAGCGGGGTGTCGCTGGGGTGGAGTCTTGCGGCCGGCAGCAGCATTTTTTTTGACTGGCGCGGGCAGCCGGTGACTTCGACCATTACGAACGCCGGCGACTCGGCACCGGCCGCGAGTGTCAACCAATCGATTACGGTCAAGCAATCCGGCCAGGATGCGGTTGTCGTGACCGTCACTCCCTATACGGGGTTTGTTCCATGATGTGCGAGAATCGATGGAATGGCTTTACGTTGTTGGAGCTTGTTTTGACGATCGTCATTTTTGCCCTTGTCGGCATCATGGCGGTTTCTTTTTTCAATAAGGGTGTTACGCGCTCGGATATTCCCATTTCACAGCTACAGGCGGACGCCAGCTTGCAGCTTGTTCTGGAGAACATGATTCAGGATGCGAATGCAAGCGGGCTTGGTGCGATTAATGCGAATGTAGGCACTGTTGGGAGTAGTAGTACGTTTTATGGAAACAATACGAGTCACTATATAAGTTACTATGTTGCTAATAAAATGTACGTTTGTCCGGATTCCACGAATACTTTTGTGAAATCCATAAATACGAATCAATTCCTTTTGGTAACCATCAAGCCGTCCGCTACGTCTGGTGTGAGTTTGTCGTATATTTTCGGTAGCACGAACAACACGGTGAATGCCTGTGGTGACTGATATGCCGGAAAGCACCAACCGCAGAGACAGCCCGCGCGCCCAGGGCTTCACGTTGCTTGAGGTCGTTGTCGTGTTGGTGCTGGTGGGGCTGTCGGCGCTTTTCGGGACGCAGATGCTGACGTCCGTGGCTCGGGGATATATTCTGGCCCGCAGTTCGGATGCCGTCGTGCAGAAGGCGCAGATTGCCTTGCAGCGTATGACCAACGAATTTTCGTATATTACTGCCGTAAGTAGCAGTGCATCAAGTAGCATCACGTATACTGCTAATTTTAATGATAGTGAATCGCATACCATCGCCTTGAGCGGCAACGCGATAACCTATACAGTTAGCGGTACACCCTACGTTTTGACGGATTCCGTTGCGACAAATGGACTCAATTTTACGTATTTTAATAATTATAACGCAACTGGTGAGAGCTCGTTCACGTCTGGTTCCACCAAGATTATCGGCATTTCGCTTACGATGCACGGTGCGGATTGGGACAGCGGCGTGACCAAAAATTTCACCACGCGGGTTACGGTAAGCAAATTCAGGCAGTAGTTCGTGGAGAAGATCATGCGGATGCTACGCGACAGTATCCTGTTGCCGGTGCGGCGGCTGGGCGACAGCCGAGGAGCGGCGCTGCTTTATGTAATCTTGTCGACAATTATTATAGCTGCAATTAGTGTCGGTGTTGCGTTGATAACTTCAAGTACATTACAGACAAATTTAGCGGATAATAGTCATCAAGAGGCATATTATGCTGCACAATCTGGATATAATTATTTAAATTCTCTATATTCTGCTGAATTTGAAAAAATATTAACAGAAACAAATTTTAACATAAATACAAAAATAAAATTTAAAGTTTACATAAAGGATATTTCTGGATCAAGCCCTAGATCATATAATGTTGCTATTTTAGGGATAGCAAATGCGGGTACACAATATGAAGCATATTATTTATTGGGTACACTGAATGGTACAACACCGGGCAGTGGAGTTCCGCCTATAACACCACCAAATCCACCATCTACTTCACCTCCACCGAAGGGAGGAGGGAAATCAAAAGTAATAATTGCAGGATATGAAGTTGGTGACTCATTAGGAGATTCTATTACAATTCAAGGTGGTTCTACCATTAAAGGAAATTTAACTTCTCTTTCTAACACTACGGCGCTTGTTCTACAGGGAGGTGTTAACTGGACAGGAACTAGCCAATGTTCCAACGACGGTATTACAATTTCTGGTGGATCTAGTGCTAATGGCAATCTCAATGCTCATGGGGATGTTTTGATTGATGGCGGTTCAGTAGTTACAGGAAATATATATGCGTCTGGAAATGTAACAATACAGGGAAACTCAACGGTTAAAGGCGATGTAAATTCTGGTGGCTCTGTTTATTTAGCGGGGACAATTAAAGGGAGTGTCTATTTATCGGGAAGTTATTCTCAGGAAGGTTGGTCTACGTTAACAGGTGACATTTACTCAAATCCAAAAGCACCTTCTGATTGTTCTTCTTTTACTCTTCCAGATCATGAAGTTTATTATTCAACAACAGATTTAAATGTATCTGGGAACTACACGTTTAAGGGATCTGGGATTGATGATAAAACAAATAAATTTAGGTCAATTACATTTAATGGGGGGAGTAAGCTGTGCTTCGATTTATCTACGCCAAATACATATATTAATATATTTGTAACAGGAAATGTGAATTTTGGCGGGGGAGTTAATGTTTATGTAAAAACTCAAAATGGTAATTGTTTTACTTCCGCAAATCAAGTAAGTGACATTGACTTTATTAATTCATCATATGCGAGCAAAATATATATGGATGTTAATGGAAATACGACATTTAATGGAGGAAGTAATTGGATCGGAACGATTTATGCTACTGGAAATATTCAACCGGGAGGAGGAACTTCTGTTATCGGTGGATTGTATAGTTCAGCTGGAGATATAAACCCTTACAATGCTTGGTATTATTTTTCATCTGTAGATTCGACATATTTTTTGAGCAGGTTACAATAGTAATTTTTGGGAAAGCCAATGAAGAAAGTCTGTTTTGTCTTTTTTGCTATTCTTTTTATTGATTCGGTAGCTTTTGCTGGTAAAATCTTGGATCAGTATAAGCAAGAGCAACGTGAGAATGATCCATTACAGTATAAAGGCTCAGCCAAAACTGACTACCATAGCAATAAATCATCCGAGAAACCCAATATATTGCATGGCGCTGGAATGCCCGGAAGTGCAACATCGGGTGGGAGTACGCCAACAGATTTGAATAATAATGGAAGTCAATACGGGAAAAGGAGGAACCTGAATTAAATATGATGGAATTCCATATCCTCATTGATTCAGGGAAACCTTTCCAACGCGTATTCTATTGAAGATGAGCGAAGCGCGGAGTGTGTCTTTATTAATCTATATGTATTTATCTTATAAAATATATATATTTATATAACATTGCTTAACTGCTCTTTCCGAGTATGGATGAAATCCTACTCGTGGCAGGGCAATATGATCCACCACTTGCCCGGGATGCTTTTTTTGGCGAGTGGCCGGTATGGATTGCTGCTGTCTCTCTTCAAGAAAAGGGAATATCCGCTCCATTGCCCCTCCCGCTGGCGCAATACTGCTCTGCATCATCGTCGCACTCGTCATCCTCTCCACACTGGCGGCAAGCCTCGCCCTCCTGACCTCCGCAACAGCCCTCACAACAGGTACCGACAACCGCCAGGCCCGCGCCCATTACCTCGCCCTGTCCGGCCTCAACGTCTGGGCCGACGGCCGCACCGGCTCCTTCGCCCTCGGCCCCGACGCCTTCGCCCTGGCCCAGACCGGCCCCGATGCGGCAGGCGTCTACACCGTCACCTGCCGCGCCACCGTCTGCCCCGGAACGCCCCTCGAAGCCAACGCCGTGGCCACGGCCAAACACGCCGCCCCCTCCCCCATCTCCTTCACCGCCAACCTCGACGACTTCACCACCCCAACCGTCGGCAAAACCGAAAACGTCGCCGGCGCCATAACCGTCTATGCCGCCAAGACCAATCCCTCCCCCGGCCATGCGGATTCCTCCGACTCCGGCTCCATAAGCCTCGGCGGCGGCAGGCAAAATACCACCGGCGCCATATGGTACCAGGGCTCCCGCGGCGCCTGCACCGGCCCGAATTGCCCCGACGGCATGTGCAACGCCGGCAAATGCTCCTTCGCCAAAGGACTGCGCGCCACCTTCGGCTTCGCCTTCTCCAAAATCGACCGCGACAGCCAGTCCACCGACTACGGCGACGGCTTCACCTTCACCGTCGCCAACGCAACGACCAATGATCCGACAACGGCCGCCGGCGGCGCGGCCAATGGCCGAATGGGCGAATACCTCGGCTACGCCGGACCCGGCCCGAGCGGCCTGGGCATAGACGCACCCAAATTGGCCGTCGAAGTGGACGTCTACCCCAACCTGGGCCAAAATCCGCCCACCATGTTCAATTCCCGGGCCGATGCCGGCAATGCCAACCATATCGCCGTCGTCTACTGGGGCGGTTCCGGCTGCTACGACGATAACGTCCACGGCGCCGGCTCCTCCCCGGCCAACCCCAAAGGCCCGACAACGGAAAACGTCGGCTACTACGAAAAACCCAAAACCGACGGAGAGCCCAATTGGTTGGAAGATGGCCAGGACCACACCATGCGATTGGAAATCCACCGCGACGACACCGCCGACGGCGGCGCCTATCTGGTCGCAGTCTGGATCGACGGCACCGGCGACGGCTTTGACGACGTCACCACCGACTACACCGCCCAATCCCCCCAAATCGCCTTCACCACAACCCTCGCCGCCGCCGACCACGACAAGCTCGCTACCGTCTACTTCGGCTGGACCGAAGCGACCGGCTCCTCCCCGCAAAACATCACCATACGCGACTTCAGCCTGGAATTCCGCCGCTGAACCGTCCCCTGCGGCCCTTGCCAAAACCGCCGCCGCCACGCACAATCCCCCCATGCCCCGCCGCTTCGCCGCCTGCCTGCTCCTGGCCGCACTGGCCGTCGCCACGTCCGCCAGGGGGCAGGTCATCTACCGCTACCGCGACCCCAACGGCGCCCTCGTCCTCAGCAACCGCCGCCTTTCCGAAAAGGCCCAGCCCTTCGACTACATGCGCCTGCCCGCCGGCACCGACCTCGCCAAGGTGCTGCCCTTCATCCGCTACTACTGCCGCCGCTACCGGCTGGACCCCAACCTCATACGCGCCATGGTCACCGTCGAATCCGACTTCGACCTCGCCGCCGTCTCCCCCAAAGGCGCCGAAGGCCTCATGCAGATCATGCCCGGCACCGGCCGCGATATGGGCCTCGTCGATCCCTTCGACGGCTCCCAAAACCTCGAAGCCGGCATCCGCTACTTCAAATCCCTCCTCGATACCTTCCATGACCTGCGCCTCGCCCTCGCCGCCTACAACGCCGGGCCCGCCCGCGTCGCCAAGGCCGGCGGCGTGCCCGACATACCCGAAACCCAAGCCTACGTGGACCGCGTCCTCGCCCTCTACGGACGGAAATAATCCCCCCCCGCCCTTGACCCGCCCGCCGTTTTCGGCCAGCACGGAAAGACGCCGGACGGCCCCTCGGACATACCCCGGCCTAACCGACGCCCAGACGCGTCAGCAACGGAGGTTCCACTATGCTCGTCGATTGGAAACAATTGCTGCAAGGTGCCATGAAGGCCATTGGCGACCTGGCCCGGGGCAATCCCAAAATCATGGATGCCGCCAAAGCCCTGGAGGCCGCCGGCTCCGCCCACGGCGTCCTCGATGCCAAAACCAGGGAACTCATCAGCCTGGCCGTCGCCGCGACCACCCGCTGCGAAACCTGCATAGCCGTCCACGCCAAGGCCGCCGTCGCCGCCGGTGCCAGCCGGGAGGAAATCCTCGACGCCATGGCCGTGGCCATCAACCTCAATACCGGCGCCGCACTGGTCTATGCCTCGCATATACTGGAGGCCTACGACACCCTGTCCGAATAGCCCGGTTTCCCCCCGGCCGGGCGACCGCCTCCCCCGTCATGGACAAACCTCCTGAAAAAGGAGTAAACCACGCCGGTTTGGAGCGCCCGGCCCGGTCCGGATTCCCCTGGAGGCGACGATGGCGGCGAGAGCGGCACTTGTGCTGATGGTTCTGGCCATGCTCTGTGGCGGCTGTACATCGCTGGCCACCCCCCGTCCCGGCCCGGCCACGGTGGCGGCCATGCCCCTCACCGAAGCCAACTTGGCCCAGGTCCGCGCGGCCGTCGCCCGCGCCAAGGCCGCCGCTCCCAAACCCGCCGATAAGGACGCCTACGTGCGCTTCGCCCGGCAGGTCTACGTGACCTCCTGGACCGGCTCCTGGTCGGCCGCCGCCACCACCGAAACCGCCATGGCCAAGGCCAAGGCCGGCGATGCCATCGCTCGCGAATACCTCACCGTCGTCGTCTACGATCTGCCCCTCCAGGCCGCCATGGAGGGCGTCAGCCTGTCCGCCGAGGACTGGCGCGATATCTACGTGGGCTCGGGCATCATGAACGATGCGGTCTTTGCCTGCTACGCCGCCCTGAGCCGGGGAGGCAAGGTCCTGCCTTGACCGCCGCACCCCGCCGCAATGAGCAGGCCGGGCCTGGCGGTGACCTGATGCAGCGAACGTTCCGGCGCACGGCCTGCGCCCTGGTCCTGACCGTCTGCCTGGCCGGCTGGGCAAGCGTGGCCCCGGCCGCCTCCCTGGTGGACGCCACCTTCGAACCGCTGGTCCGCCGACTGGCCGCCGACGGCTTCTCCGATACCAAACTGCGTCGGCTTTTTTCCCGGTCCGAGATGGCCTTTTCCCCAAAAGCCATGGCCGACAAGCTGACCGCCCTCTATATGGCCAAGTACGGCCTGCGGATCGTCGCCGACGTCCAGACGCGCCTCAAGGACCTGGGCTGGTTCCCCGGTCCGGTCGACGGCCGGCTCGACCGGATGACCAAATGGTCCATCAAGGCCTATCTGGCGGCGGTCGCCTTGCCCCCGCTCCCCGAGGCCAACCGGGCCCTGCTGGACGAGCTGGAGAAAAATCCCAAGCCCGCCCCGCCCGGCCTGACGTTCCCCACCTTTACGACCGCCGAGGTCCATGAGCGGATGCTTTCCCCGGAACGCCTGGCCGAGTCCAGGGAATTCATGGCGGCCAACCGCGAGGCCCTGGCCCGGGTGCGACAGCGTTACGGCGTGCCCGAGGAATATCTGGTGGCGCTTTTGGCCGTGGAGACGCGGGTGGGACGCTATCTCGGCGATCAGGTGGCCCTGGTCAACCTGGCCAGCCTGGCCGCCGCCGAGAATCCGGCCGTGCTGGCCCCGGCCTTCGATTACGAGAAACCCGCCCCGGACCGGATGGCCTGGCTCACCCGCAAGGCCGAGGAGAAGGGCGAATGGGCCTACGGCGAACTGAAGGCCCTGTTGCGCTACGCCGAGGCCCAGGGCATGGACCCCCTGTCCATCCCCGGTTCCATCTACGGGGCCATCGGCATCTGCCAGTTCATGCCGAGCAATGCCCTCAAGTACGCCGTGGACGGCGACGGCGACGGCAAGGCGGACTTGTTCAATGTCAACGATGCCTTGATGAGCCTCGGCAATATCCTCACGGTCATGGGCTGGAAGCCCACCATGACGGACGAGGCCAAGCGCCGGGTGTTTTATGCCTATAATCACAGTAAGATATACGTCAATACCATCATGGATGCGGCGGCCCGTTTGCGGGACGGCGCCGTATCTGATACGCTGACCAAGTAAGCGAGACGCCCCTGGCGTCGTCCCGGCGCAGGGCCCGGACGGTAGGCCGCAGAGGGGGACGCCAACAGCGGGGGTTCTCTTTGATGCGCGCCCCAATCCCTTGTGCGGCCGCGATGACGGCAGTGGGGCTTTTTTTGTCCGTGATCGTCGGACAGTCCCGCGCCACCACCATCCTTGTCTATCACAGCTTCGGCGTCCGTTCGAGCATGTCCATGAGCGTGGAGGCCTTCGAGGCCCAGCTCGATTTCCTGGACCACTCCGGCTACAAGGTCATCCCCATCGAGGAATTGACCCGCTGCCTGGACGAGCGGCAGAGTCCGCCGGACAAGTCCGTGGTCATCGCCATCGACGACGGCTGGTCCTCGGTCATGAAGGTGTTCCCGATCCTTGCCCGCCGCAATCTGCCCTTTACCCTGTTCTTGCCCATGGCCTTCGTCGCCAACCCCTCCAGCACCGCCACCCTGAGCCGGGACGACATCAACGCCCTGAAGGCCTATCCCAACGTCACCTTTGCCGACCATTCCTGGATGCATTCGCCGCGCGTGGCCGGAAACGAGGCCCTGGCCCAGGAGGACATCCGGAAAAGCCGGGAACGCTACCGGCAGGTTTTCGGCCGCGATACGGCGTACTTCGCCTATCCCTACGGCCGGGTCACCGAGACCTATTCCCGGCTGTTGCGCGAAGCCGGTTTCAAATACCTTTTCGTGACCGGCTCCAGCCCGGTTTCGGCTGCCACCGACAGGACGGCCATCCCCCGCATCGCCGCCAACCGGCTGTCCCTGACGGTGCTGGCCTCGGTGCTGCGCGATCATGAAGCCACGCTGGCCAAGGCCAAATCCCGGCCGGTGCCGCCCCAGGCCAGCCTGCTCCTTTCCGAGACCCGACCGGCGCCTTGCGTGCCGCGTCTGCTGGAATAGCCGCCCGCGCACTCCCGGGGAACGCCCCAAAGGCGCGGCACGAGGCCTCCGGCGACCGGGCGAGGCGCTGCCTCTCCCGGACCCTCACCGCCAGGGCGCCGCCCTGGACCTGCCGGGGGGAATCATTCCCCCCGGTCCCCCTGTTCCGGGACCCTATTTTTTCTTTGAAGTCCGCTCGTCGCACGGGGGCCTTTCTCGTAAATATCCGGTGCGAGGGGTCCGGGGGCATCATGCCCCCGGCCGCCGGAGGCCTCTTCGTCTTCTCCCTGCCGCGGCCGCCGTTCGTGACGGCCGGATCGCCTTGACCCATGGCGCAATCTCTGCCACAACGAGCGCCCTTTCTGAACGATGCCGCAGGTCCGCGGCTGTTCAAACCGGGCCCCCGGGCTCCGCGAGGTCGCAGCATGGGGCGCTGGCAAGGCCCGGGCGGCTACGCCCACGTATTGCGCGTGGGATTGCCGCTGCTGGCCGGCATGGCGGCGATCACGGTCATGGAACTGACCGACCGCCTCTTTCTCGGCTGGTATTCCCAGGACGCCCTGGCCGCCGTCATTCCCTCCGGCTGCACCTTTTACCTGCTGACGTGCTTTTTCCTCGGCACGGTGAGCTACGTCGGGGTGCTCATCGCCCAGAACGTCGGGGCCGGCCGGCCCGGCGCCATCGGCGCGGTCCTGTGGCAGGGCATCGCCTTCTCGCTGCTGTCCGTTTTTCCCTTGTGCGCCCTGGCCCTGGCGGCCGGCCCCATTTTCGCGCTCATGGACCATCCCCCCGAGGTCCAGCGCCTGGAAGCGGTCTATTTCCGGGTGCTCATGTTCGGGGCGGGATTTGCCGTGCTGGAGACCTGCCTGGCCGCCTTCTACAGCGGCCGCGGGCTGACCCGGACGGTGATGCTGGTCAATTGCGGCGGAATGCTGCTCAACGTGCCGCTCGACTATCTGCTCATTTTCGGGCGCTGGGGCCTGCCCCCCCTGGGCACGGCCGGTTCGGCCCTGGCCACGGCGGCCTCCTGGGCGGTCATGGCCGTTATTTTCGCCGGGCGCATCTTCACCCGGGAGAACCAGCGCCGCTTCGGGGTGTTCGGGGACTGGCGGCCGAACGGCCCGCTTTTTTTCAAGCTGGTGCGCCTGGGCGCGCCGGGCGGGGCCCAGATTTTCCTGGACGTGTTCGCGGCGGCCTTTTTCATCGCCCTGACCGGCCGCATCGGCAAGGCGGAGCTGACGGCCACCAGTCTGGTGTTCGCAGCCAATTCGCCGGCCTTCGTGCCGCTTTTGGGTCTGTCCTCGGGTCTGGCCGTGGTGGTCGGCCAGGCCATGGGGGCCGGCCGGCCGCAGGTGGCCCGGCGGGCCGCCGGCAGCGCCCTGCGCCTGATGGCCGTCTACATCGCCGTGACGGCCACCCTGTTCCTCACGCTTCCGGAGTGGATCGCCGGACTGTTCGGCCCCCGGGACGACAGTCCCGATTTCGCCGCGGCCGTGGCCCTGTGCCGGCCGCTTTTTGCCTGGATGGCACTCCTCGGCTGCATGGACATCGTGACCAAGACCGCCTTCGGCGTGTTGCGCGGGGCCGGCGACACCCGTTTCCTCATGCTGTCCGCCGGCGTGCTGTCGTTTTCCGTGCTGGTCGTGCCGGCTTCCGTGGCCTTGCTGTGGTACCATGCCGGACTGTTGGTCCTCTGGGAATTTTTCGTTTTATATACCGGCATGTTCGCCGGCGTGCTCTGGATGCGCTATCGCAGTGGCGTCTGGGAGCGGCTCCGGTTGGTCGAACCGGCGGCAGCTGTCGCCAGCCCGCCTGGAGGATACGATGCGTGATACCATGGTGCGGCGGATGTTTGATGCCATCGCCTTTTCCTACGACAGCCAGAACAGCATCCTGTCGCTCGGCGTGGACATCCTGTGGCGCAAGTCCCTGGCGGATATGCTCGAACCGGACCGGGGGCTGGTGCTGGACGCGGCCACCGGCACCGGCGAGGTGGCGCTGACCGTCCGCCGCCGTCGGCCGGGACTGACGGTCGTCGGGCTGGACTTTTCCCCGGCCATGCTGGACGTGGCCCGACGCAAGATCGAACGGCGCGGCGTGGTCGGCTACCGGCTGGGCGTGGCCGACTGCCGCAATCTCCCGGTCGTCTCCGACAGCGTCGCGGCCGTGACCATGGCCTTCGGCATCCGCAACATCGCCGAACGGCTGGACGTGCTGCGGGAATTTTACCGGGTGCTCGTCCCCGGCGGCCAGGTCCATGTCATGGAATTCGGCCTGCCCCGGCCGCGACTGCTGGCTGCGGCCTACCGGTTCTATTTCGCCCGCATCCTGCCGCCGCTGGGAAATTTCCTGTCGCGGACCGACTACGCCTACAGCTATCTGGTCACGTCCGTGGACGCCTTCCCGGACGACGCGACGTTTTGCGGCCAGATGGCCGAGGCCGGGTTTGCCGACTGCCGGGTCACGGATCTGACCTTCGGGGTAGCCCGGGTGTTTACCGGCCGAAAGGGCTTGAAAAAATGAGATTGTCCTTGACAGTTCACCGGCATCTTTGATGCAACCCTGAAAGCGTGATCCCGGTCGCGGCCGGGTGGAGGAGCCAAGGAATCATGCGGGTCAATTGGCCGGAACGATGGTATTGCCGCAGCACGGTGCGCAAGTTCGCCCAGTGGCGCGAGGTCAGGTTTTTTCAGGCCAGCCGGCCCATGCCGCCCGGGGCGCGGGTACTGGAAATCGGCTGCGGCGACGGCGGCGGGGCCGCGATTTTTTCCCGGAAGTTCGCTCCCGGGCTCTATAACGGGTTGGACCTGGACCCGGCCATGATCCGGGTGGCGGCCGGACGCCACTGGCACGGCGGGGGCGTCACCCCCCGGTTTCTGCTCGGCGACGCCGAACATTTGCCCTACCGCGACGCCACCTTCGACGCCGTGGTCAATTTCGGCATCATCCACCATCTGCCCGACTGGCGGCGCGGCGTGGCCGAGGTGGCCCGGGTGCTCCGGCCCGGCGGACTCTTTTATTTCGAGGAAATCTATCCGCCGCTCTATGCCAATCCGCTGTTTCGCGTCATGCTGGCCCATCCCCGCGAAAACCGTTTCCACGGCCCCGAGTTTCGCGCCGCCTTCCTGGAGGAAGGGTTGGACCTGATCCCGGGCTATCATGAGTCACGCCTTTATATCCTCGGCGTGGCCGTCAAAAACGAGCGCCCGTAAAGGGGCCTCCTGGAGCCGCCATGGACTATCTGACCGATCCGGTGCTTTTGTCCCGGCTGCAATTCGCCTTGACGACCGCCTTTCATATCATCTTCCCGCCGCTCACCATCGGGCTCGCCATCTTCCTGGTGGCCGTGGAGTGGATGTGGCTGCGGACGAAGGACGTCGCCTACTACCGGCAATTCCGGTTCTGGTCCGGCCTTTTTGCCATCAACTTCGCCGTGGGCGTGGTCTCGGGCATTCCCCTGGAGTTCCAGTTCGGCACCAACTGGGGGCCGTTCTCGGCCACGGTCGGCAACTTCTTCGGCCAGGTGCTCGGCTTCGAGGGCACCATGGCCTTCATGCTGGAGTCGGCCTTCCTTTATATCATGCTGTTCGGCTGGAAGCGGGTCGGCCCGAAAATGCACTTTTTCGCCACCATCATGGTGGCCTTCGCCGCCTCGCTGTCCGCCTTCTGGATCATGGTGGCCAATTCCTGGATGCAGACGCCGTCCGGCGGCCATCTGGCCGGCGGCATCTTCGTGGTGGACAACTATTGGGCCGCCATCTTTTCGCCGGATCTGCCGTTCGCCTTTCTGCACATGGTGCTGGCCTGCCTGGAACTCTCCGTGTTCGTGGTGGGCGCCGTGTCCGGCCTGTACATCTTTTTCGGCAAAAACGTGGCGTTCTTCCTCAAGTCGTTCAAGCTCGCCGTGGTGGCCGCCATCGTGGTCACGCCGCTGCAGGCCCTGATCGGTGACGTCAACGGCCAGGAGATCGGCCGGCTGCAGCCGGCCAAGGTGGCCGCCATCGAATCCCACTGGGTGACCAACAAGCCCGGTGAGCCCGCCGCCTGGAACATGCTGGCCTGGCCCGATCCCGAGGGCGAGCGCAACCTGTTCCAGATTCCGGTCCCCTACGGCCTGAGCCTGCTCATCACCCATTCGCTGACGGGGCAAGTCAAGGGTCTCAAGGATTTCCCCAAGGAAGACCGACCGCCTATCGTCCTGCCGTTTTACGCCTTCCGCCTCATGGTCGGCATCGGCTTCGCCATGGTGGCGGTCATGCTGTGGACGCTGTGGGACTGGAAGCGGGGACGCCTCGCGGAACAAACGGCCGGCGGACGCAAATGGCTCTATCCGGCCTGGGCGCTCATGGCCGGCGGGGCCTATCTGGCCGTGCTCACCGGCTGGATCACCCGGGAGGTGGGGCGCCAGCCCTGGCTGGCCTACGGCCTCATCCGCCTGCCGGACGGCGTTTCCCCGCTGCCGGCGGGCCATGTGGGCCTGTCCCTGATCGGCTTTGCCGTGGCCTATACCATCCTGTCCCTGGTCTTTATCGCCTTTGTGGCCAAATGGCTGCGCAAGGGACCGAACCTGGAAGCGCTGCCTCCGGCCGGCCACGCCCGCGGCTAGGAGAAGCGGAAGAGGCCTCCGGCCCCCTCGCACCGGGACAGGGGGACCGGGGAGAATGCTTCCCCCCGGCGGGTCCAGGGCGGAGCCCTGGTAGCGAACGACGAAAAAAAGGCGGCTCGTATGCACGGACAAATGGATATCGCCGGTGTCTGGTATTGGATCATGGGCTTGCTGTTGTGGCTCTACGTGCTGACCGACGGCTTCGACCTGGGGGTGGGCGTGCTCTGTCTGCTCACGCGGGATGAGGTCAAACGCGGGGCCATGGTGGAAACCATCGAAAGCGTCTGGCACGCCAACCAGACCTGGCTCGTCATGCTCGGCGGCGTGCTGTTCGGGGCCTTTCCCGTGGTCTACGGCACGATCCTGGTGCCCCTCTATCTGCCGGCCGGTCTGTTGCTCTTCGCCTTCATGGCCCGGGGCATCGGCCTGGAATGCCGGGCACAGGCCGCGAACAAACGCCCGTGGTCGTTGCTGTTCGGCTGGGGCAGCCTGGCCGTGATTCTGGCCCACGGTTTTTTGATCGGCAGCGTGTTGCAGGGGATGCCCTTTACCGGCCGGACGTATATGGGCGGCGCTTTTGACTGGTTCTCGCCCTTTACCCTGCTCGTGTGCCTGACGTTTGTCTGTCTGTACGTCACCCTGGCCGCTGGCTGGCTGGTGCTGAAAACGGGGGGGAACGTCGAGGCGGCGGCCCGGCGGTCCGGCCTGCGCTGGGGCCTGGCCACCCTGGCCAGTCTGGTGCTGACGATTGCCTACATCGTTTCTTCGGGCCATATCGGCTATCTGGTCGGCCGGCCCAGCGGCGGGGGGCTGGCCTTGGGCTTCGTCGCCTGGATCGTCGCGGCGGTGGTGGCGGCCATCCTCTTTTTCCGGGCCCTGGCCACGGGCGGACAGGGACGGCCGTTTTTCTGGTGCGCCGTCATGCTGGCCTGCGTCTTTCTGGGCTTCGGCACCAGCCTCTACCCCCTGGTCCTGCCGCCGAGCCTGACCGCCACCCAGGCCGCCTCGCCGCCGGAAATGCTGCGCATCATGCTGGCGGTGGTCGGCACGCTCTTGCCGGTGCTGCTGCTCTACAACGCCTATCAGTACAGGGTGTTTCGCGGCAAGGTGACGCCCGGCGGCGCGTCCGATCCTTCGTGATGGCCCCGTCAGCCATGTCCGGACGTGCGTCGCCGGCGGGATTGTCCCTGTATCTGGCCCTGTCCCGGACGCCTCATGCGGTCCTCGATCTGGCCGGCCCGTTTTGCGCCGCCCTGCTCTGTCAGGGCGGCCTGCCGCCGGCCTGGATCATCCTGGTGGGGGGGATCACGGTCTTTGCCGGCTATACCGCCGTCTACGCCTTAAACGATATCGTGGATTACCGCACCGACCGCCGCCTTTTCGAGAGTCTCGGCCGGGACGCCCGGGGCGGGTACCTGGACGCCGCCGGCATCCGGCATCCCCTGGCCCAGGGCTATCTGACCCTGCCCCGGGCCGTGCTCTGGTTCGCCGCCTTCGCCGTCACGGCCCTGATCGGCTCCTTGCTGCTCAATCCCGTGTGCGCCGGGCTGCTGGTTTTCGGCTGTCTGCTGGAGGCCGGCTACTGTCTGCTGCTTTCGGTCAGCTATTTCCGGGCGATCGTAAACGGCGTGGTCAAGTCCCTGGGGCCCCTGGCCGCGGCCTTTGCCGTCAATCCATCCCCGTCGCCCTGGTTTCTGGCCGGGCTTTTCGCCTGGGTGTTCGCCTGGGAAATCGGCGGCCAGAACATCCCGGCCGACTGGCACGATGCGGCCCGGGACCGGCAGACCGGCGCCCGCACCGTGCCGGTGGTGCTGGGGCCGGCTCGGGCCAGCCGATGGGCCCTTCGGTCCCTGGCGGCGAGTCTCGTGTTGTCGGTGCCGCTTTTGGCCCTGTCGCCGCTGACGGTGGCTCCGGTCTTCTGGCTGGCCGCCCTGGCCGGCGGCGCTCTCCTTGTGCTGCCGCCGGCCGTGCGCCTGACCAGGGGACTGGCCGATGCCGACGCGGCCGCACTTTTCAACCGGGCCAGTTTTTATCCGGCCCTGGTGCTGGTCGCGCTGGTGGCCTTCCTGATCGTCCGGCATGCGGATTGAGTCTCCCGCCGGGTCCCTTCGTGCGGCAATCGTGATCGTGATTGACGCGCCCGTTGGTTTTGGCGAAAAGAGAGACCAGTACTAGTATTGTCGGATCACCCTATTGCGCCAGCCAGGAGGATGCATGGAGCCCGGGCCCAAGACGCTCCCCCCCGCCGCCTTGCGTGCGCTCTTGGAGGACGGCGAGGCATGGCTTGTCGATCGCGTGCTCGATGCCGCCAGAACGCACGGCTATGTCGCCTTCACTGCGGCGCTGATCGAGCCCTGGCGGCTTTCCATCGCCGGTCTGACCCGGGCCATCGGCCAGGCGCTGGCCGCCTCCGACGGCTTGCCCCACGACTATCCCGCCGACGCGTCTCCCTCCGACGATCCCATTTCCACCTTCGCCCTGGTCGAAGCCGACCGGCACCGGGCTCGGGGCGTAACCCTGCCCATGTTTTGGGGACTGCTCAAATACTACCGCCGGGCCTATCTGGACTTGCTGGCGGAGCGTCTGCCGGTGGCCGAGTCCTGGGCCCGGACCTTTGTGGTCGAATGTTTCGAGCGCATGGAGTTCTCCCTGGTTCTGGCCTGGACGGCGCAACCCGGACCGGAGACGACTGACGCCCTGGCCCGGGAGAACCGCTGGCTGGTCAACGAAAAGGACAAATATCTCACCGCCTTCGAGTCCATTCCCCATGCCATGTTCCTGGTGGACGCCTCGGGTCGGGTGGAAAACTGCAACGCATCCGCCCTGGCCCTGGCCGGGCACGACGTGCCGCCCGGCCGGCTGTATTACAGCCTGGAGAGCACCGGCCGGGAAGGGGCCTGCCGGGAGGTGCTGGGGCGTCCCCTCGGGGACGTGCTGCCCTGGCTCCCGCCGGCGGCAACCGCACCGACGGACAAGGCCGGGGCCTCCCCGGACGCCGTGGAGGCCGTCGTGGGGGAGCGTCGCTTTGCCGTGGACGTGTATCCCTTGCTGGACACCCTCGGGAATCTCTCGGGCCGGGTGGTGGTGTGCCGCGACGTCACGGACGCCTATCTGGACAAGGAAGCCCTGCGCCAGAGCGAGGAGCGCTACCGCACCCTGGTGGACCTCATGCAACAGGGGCTGGTCATTTTTTCGCCCGAGGGCTGCATCAATTTCGCCAACGGCACCCTGTGCGCCATGCTGGGCGTCTCCGTGGCCGAAGCGGTCGGGCTCGATGTGACGGAGTTCGTACGCCCCGAGGACCGGGCGCGGTTCACCGCCGCCTTGCGGGCCCGGCGGGAAGGCGTGGCCGATCCCTATGAGATGGCCCTGCGCCGTCGGGACGGCCGGTTGACCTTCGTCATGTCCTCGCCGACGCCGCTCGTCGGTGAGGACGGCGGGTATCAGGGCTCCCTGGAGGTGCTGACCGACGTGTCGCGCTTGAAGGAGCTGGAGATGCGGCTGGTCACCGCCAAACGGCTGGAAGCCATCGGCCAATTGGCCGGCGGCGTGGCCCACGAGATCAATACGCCCTTGCAGTACGTTTCCGGCAATCTGGAATTCGCCCTGTCCAACCTGCCGCGCCTCAGTACCCTGCTCGAAAAGTACGAGGCCGCCCTGGCCCTGGCCGACGGGGGAGCGGCGCTGGCCGCCGCCAAGGCGGATATCGCCGCCTACCGCCGGGAGCACGATATGGAGATGGTGCTGGCGGAATTGCCGCTGGCCCTGGCCGAAAGCCACGACGGCGCCGAGCGGGTGGCCGCCTTCGTCCGCTCCATCAAGCGGTTCGCCCAGTCGGAGACCGAGGGCCGCCGGGCCATCGACGTGGCCGAGGCCGTGACGGCCACGGTGGAGATGGCCAAAAGCGCCATGTTCGGCGCGACGGCCCTGACCGTGGATTTGGCCGAGGACCTGCCGCCCCTGCCCTGCGTGCCCGGGGATTTCAACCAACTGCTGCTGTGTCTGCTTCTCAACGCCGCCCAGGCCGTGGAAGAGGCGGCCGCGGGCGGGGCGGAAGGCGGGCAGGTGCATGTGCGCGTCCGGGCCGTCGGGCAGGCCCTGGAGGTGGCCATCAGCGACACGGGCCGGGGCATTCCTCCGGAAATTCAGGACAAGATCTTCAATCCCTTTTTTACCACCAAGGACGTGGGCCAGGGCACCGGACAGGGCCTGTCCATCGCCCTGTCCATCATCCAACGGCATCAGGGAACCATCCGCTTCGAGACCCAGCCGGGCCGGGGCACCACGTTTTACGTGAGCTTTCCCCTGGAGTGAGACTGCTGCGCAATTCCATGGCGGCCTGCCGGTGCCTCAAGCCTGGAACCGCAACCGTCTAAAATCCTATCGGGTTTCCAAAGGGCGGAGCCCTTCGGCCGCCGGAGGCATCCCCCATGACGCAAGTGCGCAACGGTCTCGGAGTAGGCGTCCGCCGGTCTATGCGTCGTCGTGGGGCGGGAAGGTCATGGCCGCGCCGTACCAGCCGATAAGCGACACCAGCGGGAAAAGCGCCAGCACCAGGAGGACGAAGCCGATGTTGTCGATGGGGTGGGCCAGCACGTCCGGCACCCTGAGCCTCCAGACCAACGCCCAGAGGACGGCCGCAAAAAGCACCGGCGTGGCCATGAGCTTGACCACGACGGGCAGGATGCGGGCCGAGGCGTAGTTGAGCCACCAGGTGAAAAGCCCGGTGACGATGGCCACCGGCGTGAAAAGCGCGGCGGCGGCCAGAAGCACCGTCATGGCCCCGTCGAAGCCCGACCAGGGGCACACCAGGGACAACACCAGGCAGATGGGGGCCAGCACGCAAAAGGCGATGGGAAAATGCACCGTCATGGGATGGGGGTGGCGCTTGAGCATGGGGAAGCGCTTCATGAGACGGCTGATCGACTCCGGGACGCGCTGGGAGACCGGCTCCGGGGTCACGGCCGGGGCGTCGAGCAGGCCCACCCGGGGAAAGCGTTCCAGCACGGTGGCGGGATGGGGCGCCGTGGACAGCTCCAGCCCCATGTCGCTGCCGGCATGGTGGCGGTTCATGTGTTTGCCGGCCTTCCACAGGCGGCTGCCCGATACGTCGTAGACCACGCCTTTGGCGGCCACATAGGTGGGCTTGCCGTCGGAACCGTCGAAACCGGCCAGTTCCTGGGGGGTGAAATGACGGTTGGGGGTATCGCTCATGAAGTCCTCCATTGGGGAGCAGACGTGTTGATGAGGTCGAATTTGCGCAGCTCGGAGAGCACGGTTTCACCGGAAAAGGGTTTGGCCAGAAAGGACAGGGCATGTCCCTGGAAAAAGGCCCGATACACGGTCCGGGTGTCGTTCGATGCCGAAATCATGATGACCTTGGCCGCCTGACTGTCCGGCACGCCCTGGGTCTGCTCCACATGGCGCATGCCCTCAAGGGCTTGGTGGCCGTCCATGCCGGGCATCATCACGTCCATGAAAATAATGTCGTAGGGCGCTTGCGCCGCCAGGGCCCGTTCAAAGGCGGTCAGCCCGGCCCGGCCGTTCTCCGCAATGTCGCAGGTGGCATACGGCGACAGGATTTCCGCCAGAAAAACCGTGTTGATCGGATCGTCGTCGACGATGAGGGCTCGCAGCATGGTTGGGCTCGGCATTAGGGGAGTCGCGATTGGTGTCGCTGGCGAACCTACCAGAACAGGCTTTCCCGTCAACATCTTCCGGGAAAAAAGAAAAAGTCGCCCGGCCTTAAGAGGTCTGGCCGAAGTTGCTTTCGGTCTTCCCGGCCAGGCCGCAATAGCCGGCGTCGTTGCCGACCTCCCGCCACATCATGCACATGGAACCCTGGCAGAATTTCATCTTGTCGTCGTGGGTCATGAGGAACGGACAGTATTTGAACTTGGCTTCCTTTTCGCTGACGTACATGGCGCCTCTCCTTCGGGGTGAGCCCCGGATGCGGTCGCAGTCGAGTTACGAAGCATCCTCCAATTCGAGGTAGGCGGCAAGAATGACCTTGGGGCCGAAATTGGGGAAATTGACCCGCACCTTGCCGTCGTCGAGGGTGGCGATGATCTTGCCCCGGCCGAAAATCTTGTGCCGGCAGTAGCCCATGGCCGACTGCGCGGCGGCCCTGGTCGAGGCGGTGGCCCGGGGCTGGGCCGCTTCCGCCGGGGCCGGCGGCGGGCAGGCGGCGGCGAAGGAACCCGAGGTCCGGCCGCCCAGGCGCTCCCGGCGTTCGGCCAGCACGCCGGGGGGCAGCTCGCGCAAAAAAATGCTCGGCAAGGCCGGCGCGCAACCGCCGGTCTGGCGCTGGTAGAGGGTCTCCGGCGCGAAAAGCCCCAGATAATCCCGGGCCCGGGTGCAGGCCACGTAGAGCAGCCGCCGTTCCTCTTCCAGATCCTCGGGCTTGGCCAGGGCGTGGCGCGAGGGGAACCGTTCGTCCACCAGGTCGATCAGCAGCACGGCCGACCATTCCAGCCCCTTGGCCGAATGGACCGTGGACAGGACGAGCTGGCCCTCCTTCGCCTGGCGCCGGTCGGCCTCGGGGTTCTCGATGACCAGATCGGCCAGGAACGTATCCATGTCGTGGTAGGTCACGGCGATCTGCTGGAGCTGTTCCAGGCCGGCCTGGCGTCGGGGGTAGTCCTCGGGATATTTCTCGGCCAGCAGCGGGGCGTAGGCCTCGATGACCCGGGTCAGCAGGTCGGACGGCACCGGCGGCAGGGCGCGCAGCGTGTCCAGAAAGTCGAGCAGGGACTGGAATGCCTTGGATCGGGCCGCCGCCTTGGCCAGCACGGCCCGGTCGCCGGACTGGATGGCCGTGAAGATTTTGGAGGCCGTCTTGGGCCCGATACCCGGCACGAAGGCCAGCACCCGGGTCCAGGCCGGGAAATCGGCCGTGTTGCGGGCGAGACGCAGGTAGGCCAGCACGTCCTTGACGTGGGCGGCCTCGGAGAATTTGAGCCCGCCGTACTTCTGGTAGGGGATGCCGGCTTTGCCGAGCTCCACTTCCAGGGCGTAGGACTGGTAGCCGGCCCGAAACAGCACGGCGATCTCGTGCAGGGGATAGCGGTCGGCCAGCTCGCGCACCCGGGCCGCCACCATGGCCGCCTGGGTCAGGTCGGAAAAAGGGCGTACCAGTTCGGGTTTGTCCCCGTCCGTGCGGCTGGTGAAGAGATTCTTTTCGTACTTGCGGCCGGCGTGCTGCAAAATGGCGTTGGTCAGCGTCAAAATGGGCTGGGTGGAACGGTAGTTCTCCTCCAGCTTGATGATGGTGGTCCCGGGAAAAAGATCGGGAAAATCCAGGATGTTGTCCACCGTGGCTCCCCGGAAGGCGTAGATGGACTGGGCATCGTCGCCCACGGCCATGACGTTGCCCGTCTCCGGGGCCAAAAGCCGCACCAGCCTGGCCTGGACCCGGTTGGTGTCCTGGTATTCGTCCACCATGATGTAGCGGTGGCGCGCCCGGAAGGCCTCGGCCAGATCCGGCGTCTCGCGGAGCATCCGCTCCAGGGTAAACAGCAGATCGTCGTAATCGAGCAGCCGGTGCTCGACCTTGAAGGCGTCGTAGGCCTCGGCCAGCCGGGTCAGGTCGTCGGCATAGGGCAGCAGGTGCATGGCCTCGCGGGCCAGGATGTCGGCAACGGCGGCTTCCTTGTTGCGGGCCTTGGATACGAACCCGAGGACCGTGCCCCGTTTGGGGAAGGATCGGTCGCCCTTGCCGACGCCGAGTCGTTCCCGGACCTGGCCGATCACGTCCTCGGCGTCGGCCTGGTCCAGCACGGTGAAGCCGTCGGGGAAACCGGCGGCGGCATGGTGTCGGCGCAGGGCCGCGTAGGCGAAGGCGTGGAAGGTGCCGCCGGCCACGCCGGATATGCCCTCGGCCCCGAGGGCCAGCAGCAGCCCGGCCCGGCCGAGCATTTCCTGGGAGGCCTTGCGGGTGAAGGTCAAAAGCAGGATGGCGGCCGGATCGACGCCCTGGGACACGAGATGGGCCAGTCGGTAGACGATGGTGCGGGTCTTGCCGCTGCCGGCGCCGGCGATGACCAGGACCGGACCTTCCGTGGTGGTGACGGCCTGCTGCTGGGCGGAATTGAGTTCGCGTTCGAAATTCATGCGCGTTCTTCCATGTCGGGAAGCTGGAAGAAACGGGCGATGGCCGCCCCGACCTCGCGCATCCGGGCCGGCCGGGCAGCCTCGGTGTCGCAGAAAAGCGCGCCATGCGGCGAGGCGCAGCCGGTGGCTCCGAAGCGGCCGAAGACCTCTTTCCGGTCGTAGCGGGCCGTCAGCGCCATACCGGCAGCCCCCACGCAGACGAGGTCCGGGGCACCGGCCGGCAGGGGACCGTCCGCGAAATCGTCGGCCGCAAGCACGGTCTCCATGACCGGCCGGCCTTCGAAGGAGAGGGCCAGCAGCGCCTCGCGGAGTTCCCCGGCCAGGTTGCTCGCCACATGTTCGTGAAAGACGCCCCGGGCGAAGCGCTCCTTGGCATTGATGCAGATGCGGCCGGAATCCAGGGCGAAGGCTGCGGTCTGATGGGGCAGGATGCGGACGCTGCCGTCTTCCCGCAGAGCGGTTCCGAGCAGTCCCTTGGCGGCCAGCCAGGCGTTGCAATCGACTTCGGTCAGCAGCTCGGCCACGCCGTGGTCGGCAACGGCGAGCAGACGCTTGGGCCCGGGCAGGGCGTCGTAGCGGTCGAGAGCCGCGCCGAGCGTCCGGTCCCAGTCGGTCAGGATGTTGATGACCGAGGCGTGGGCGGAATGCTCGGGCACGGTCACGGCATCATGAAACCAGCGGAAAATTGCGCCGGTTTCGGGCAGGGCCAGAAAGAGCATATCCCACGCGTCGCCGCCGGCTTCCCCGGCCAGGACGTGTCGGCGGGCGGCCAGCGAGGCGCCCAGTTCCCGGGCCAGCGCATCGATCGCCGGGGGTTGATCCGGCGCCTGGGCCCCAGAGGGCGCGGGCGGGTCGATGCAGATGGCCGTCAATCCGGCCTCTGCCAGGCGGTCGGGGAGGGTGGGGACGCGGATGGCCTTGGGGCCGAGGGGGACAGGCACATACAGCGCCGGCTCCATGACCGTGAAGCCGAAAATGCCGTGGCGACCAGGGCTGGCGGCAGTGAGCAGGGAGGCCCGGTTGACCGGGGCGACGGCCGGCAGTTCGGCGTCGATGGCGGTGGCGTTTACGGTGAGCAGGCGGGCCAGATTGGGCAGCCTGCCCGTCGCCGCCAGCGCGGTGGCCAGATTCAGGGAGAGACCGCCGAGGCCGAGGACGACAAGGTGCTTGCGATCATGTGGCATGGGCGGCTTGTAGCAGGATCGGCCCTGGAAGGCTACGGCGAGAAGAGACGGCGAAGATGCCTCCGGCGGCCGGGGGCATGATGCCCCCGGACCCCTCGCACCGGGGACAGGGGGCCCGGGGGGAATCATTCCCCCCGGCAGGTCCAGGGCGGCGCCCTGGTCGCCGGAGGCCTCTCCCGAATTGACGCCCGGGCCTCGGATGGGGCAAGAAAGACGTCGCGGTGCCCGAGTGGCGGAACTGGTAGACGCCAGGGACTTAAAATCCCTTGTTCCGTGAGGGACGTGCCGGTTCGATTCCGGCCTCGGGCACCATAATTATTGAATAAATATTGGATCACTCAGTTTGGATGGCATCGTGAGCCGTTCGCTGGAATTGTTTTGAGCCACTATTGTGCCACTTTCTCTTTTTTTCGATTTAGGTTTATTTGGGTAACTTTGACATTAATTGACGGCATGAGGCTCTTGGTATGGCTGTGATTTTGCATATTTCAGATATCCATGCAGGATCTACCGCGTTTGATTTGAACGTTTATCGGCGCGATGAAGTCCTTGCTGGTATATTAAAAGAAAAGAATGTCGATTGTTTAGTATGCTCAGGTGATCTTACTTTTAAAGGGCAAGAGGCTGGTTATTCAAATGCCATTAGTTTTTTTACTGCTATTACAAAAATACATTCTGTGAGGACTATTCTTGTACCTGGGAATCATGATATTTGCAAAAATGGTTCAAGTTTTTTTGCGAGTTTTGATATAGCCAAAAATAAGATAGATGAGCAAGTTGCTGGCAGGTTCACGAGTGAGTCATGTATCTTATTTAGCTCTTCAGAAATAGATTTCTTTTTGACAAATTCAGCTTATTCCGGAAATCACACTTACGGAGAAATAGATGTTGCGGGATTGAGTAAAGTGATCGCGGCGTCTAGTGTTGGTAAAACAAGAGTTTTGATTTCTCATCATCCATTCTTAGCAGGGAATAAAGACAAATGTTCATCTGTGAGAAATGCAAGAGAGGTCTTGCAGTTCCTTGCTGAAAACAAATTTACAGTGATCCTGCATGGACATCAGCATATGAATTCACGTTTTGTGTATAAATTTCGAGATGCAGAGATCAACGTAATTGGTATCCGATCATTGTCTCTGTCTCAACCGGATATTCCAACTGGGGCACAGTTGGTTTATATTGATCGGTCAGGTGTCCGGGTTGAGCAATTAGACCTGTCAAGAGACACGGGGATGTCATGGTGAATAAATTTATTGTTTTTGAAGGATTGGATGGCTCTGGAAGTTCGACGCAAGCTGCCTTACTATACAAGGCTTTTATAGCCCGCAACCAGTCTGCAATGCTCACAACAGAGCCAACAGACGGGCCTATTGGGCATTTAATAAAAAGTCTATTTAGGCGGCGCGTTGTTTTTGGGGGCCCAGAAAAAGAATTTGACAAAATGTTGTCGTTCCTTTTTGCAGCAGACAGGGTTGATCATTTGTTTAATGGAGTAGATGGAATTGAGCAGGCTTTGAAAGACAAAAATGTGATTTCGACAAGGTATTTTTATTCGTCTTTAGCCTATCACGCTGAGTCAAATGAAGAGATGGAATTTATATACTCCTTAAACAGCAGTTTCCGCAAACCTGATATCGTATTCTATTTAGACATACCGCCTGAGGTCAGTGTTAAAAGGATTGATTCGCGTCACACGAAAGACAGTTATGAAAATTATGAAAAACTTTGCCTAGTCTATTCCAACTACAAGACTGTCCTTTCAAAGTATGCAAGCGAAGCAATTGTTATAGACGGGGCACTGGATATCAATGAGATCCATGCTCAAGTATCGGAGGCCGTATTCCAATGAGTAGTCCGACTGACTATGCTCCGGTTTCATCTTTTAAAGAGGTGTATGATAACATTGTCGAATTGACTAAAACCCCTATTCGTAATCTGGTATATAAATTTGAAATTCAAGTAGACAAATTAAACACACCAGAGTTTGCTGCTGAATTTGACGAGGCCAAGCTTTGGCAAAGCGAAGCGTGCCCAAAGTGTTTGCATTTTAGTCATAAGGAATATTTTGGATCACGCGGCATTGAGCATGTTAAAGATGTGCTGTCCCGTAAGCCGAACAGCAAAAGAGCGTTGCTGTCTCTGATTTCTCAGAATGATATAAATGACACTGGAGACAAACCAATTCCATCATTTATGTTGGCGCAATATTCTGTAGAAGGTGACAGCCTATATGCCACTTTTTACTATAGAGCACTAGAAACGAGCAGCTTCCTGAAGATTAATCTTGAAGAATTTCGAATGCTGGCAGATGAGATTAAACCACAATGCGTAAAACAAGTACGTGGTACAATCATTTCGTTTTATGCATATCAAGAGCAGGGATTTACTAATTTAAAAAAGAACCGCCTTGATTATATTTCCACTCAAGATCTATTCCTTTTTCTTAAAAGTCCCGGTGCTGACCTATGCGGACTTTTGGAAGAGTTAAAAAGGCCGTCCTCTGTTATAGATTCGCGAGGTGTGCGGGAAATAGCCAACTGGCTTGAGACAAATGCGTCCAATCCAGGTTTGTTTAGTGAATCGATAGGGATTCCTTTATTTAAGATGAAGGTACTTGCACTTATAGAAAAAGTCGATTGCCTGTCAGCTCTATTGAGCAGGGGTGCCATCTCTGCACAGATAGATGTCGCCAGAGGTGATGTAAATAATGTTGTTGATGAACTCGTAACTTTAATAAAGGGTTAGATTTTGGACATTCATGAGCTTATGGAGATGCAGGTCGATTTTGATAGGCATCATAAAGGAAGAAATGAATTTTTTGAATTGATATCAAACTCTAATATAGAGGTGCTTGAGCATTTGGTTGTTTGCTTAGCTGGTGAAGTAGGTGAATTTGCGAACATAGTAAAGAAAATCTCTCGTGGAGATTTTACAGTTTCGGAATCTAAAGAACAAATTTCTAGTGAACTCGCGGATATCCTTATTTATTTGTTGAAAATTTTTGCGCAACTACAAATTGACCCTGAAAGATCTTTCCTTAAAAAATCTAAATTGAATGAAAAAAAGTTTTGTAAGTATAGAAAGTTGTAATAGGTATGAAAATATTTGTGAGTAATTCAGTTTCAGAGCTTTACTTCCAAATGCTCAATACAGCGCTGGGGGAGTATGACTCCAATCGCCTTCGAGAATCGAGGGTTGGCTTAGTCACTGACCTCGGCCAGGCTTACTTTGCAATTGATACTGATGGATTTCGGATGCCTCTTTTGTTAAAAAGGGGTTTTAATCCATTTTTTGCATTTACTGAATTTGCATGGTTTATAAGCGGCGACAATTCAGTCTTGCCACTTCAAAAAGTATTGCCGGATTATATAGAATATTCTGATGACAAAATTTCATTAAATGGTGCCTATGGATATCGTCTGCGTAATTTTTTTGGATACGATCAAATTACACGTGCTATTGATATTTTAAAATCCAATCCTGCTTCGCGTAGGGTTGTTTTGCAATTGTGGTCGCCTACTGATCTCGGGTTATCGTCAAATGATATCCCTTGTAATACTCAGGTCATGTTGAAAATTATTGACGGCGCTTTGAATATTACCGTGATCAATAGGTCGAATGACTTATTTAAAGGCGTTCCGTATAATATTTTTTTGTTCTATATGTTGCAGGTCTTTATATCACGACAAGTGGGGTGCGTTGTTGGCAAGCAAAGTCATTTTACTGACTCTCTGCATGTATATGATAAAGATATTTTTAAGGTTAAATCAGTAGTCGATTCAAACGTTAATGTTGATTTTTCAAAAATTTTTGCGGTTGTTGAAGGTTTTTCATGGAATGATTTTATTGAAAATCAACAGTTAATTAATTTTTTTTCTAATATGCCTTATGATTTTATTAATGATAAATTCTTCAATGATGAGTGCAATATATTCTACTTCAATAAAAATACGATATTTGATTTTGGCTCGTTTATGAAATTGTCAGCGAGTCCTTTATCTTTGGTTAGCTTGCTTTGGCATGATAGTTTTGGGAAAATTAAACCTTTAGATCTCCTTTTTAAGGGGGTTTTTATGAAGAAAAATAGATCTTACTTTGAAGACTTTAGGTACTCTGAGGCAGTAGGCTTGATAGAAGGAGCTTCGCATTTTGCTGTATCTGAATATAAAATAGTGGGACGAATTAATCAGATATTGTCTGATAATTATATCGCAGCAGTTTCAGATGAGGCCATTCTTCTAAAGTCTTTCTTTCTTTCATCAGTCTTGGCGACTGTTGATACTCAGGTTCTTGCTCCGGGGCAGCGTGAAAACATTGTTGCAAGCTTTAAGTCAGCATGTGAACAGTTGGGAGTTGATTACAATTACATCGTGCAATTAATTCCTTTAGTTGAATCTATTTGGGATCATTAAATCTTTTCCAGAATTGAGAGGCTTGAAGCGCAGCCCTCAAGCATCTGAAAAGGTGCCAGTTAGGCTGCGCAAAGTGAATAAGAGGGCCTGTATGTCGTGTGGCTAACGCCGTATTGACCACACAATAATAGTCGCCACTAAGCTAGATGATAGCACTGAAGTGATAATGACCCACCACACGACGTACTTGTCGACCATGTGGACCATTCGAGTTGCTTCATTATACGTATCTCGCGCTCGTTCAGCTGCCTCAACACAACTTTTGATAGACAGTTCAATACGCGTCGTAGATTGTGTTATGACTTCAACGGGATAGGCCCTTACTTCGTGTGCAGACTTCTGTACACTCATCGTCGCATCCTTGATTGTAAGATGCAAGTCTTTCAAAATTTTTATCAATTCTGCATTGCTTTTCATTACTGTCCGGTTAAGAAAATGCTTGACGCCAGAAGGACCCCATTGAGCTGGACTCCTGAGGCTCCTCCATCTCGGGGATTGTTTTTGTAAAATTGACACCAGTCGCCATGAGATCAAGTTCAAAAATCCTTGTACAACAGCGCATACGGGCCATGTCGTGCGCCAGCGCGCCTGTTTCAGAGAAGATAGCGGATCTTTGTCGTCGTTATAACTATGCGGAATCGCTCTTGTTGCTGTATGGTAGAGTTACGAGGCTCACCTACAAATCGACAAGAGGATTCCGCACGTGCAAAACGCTACCACCGTCTTCGCTCAATTTCTATCCCTGGTGCCAAAATCTGTATTTGCTAAGTTATCTCAGCAACATAAACCAAAACGCTCACCTCGGACATTTTCTCAGTGGAGCCATTTCGTCCACCTGCTGCACGCCCAGTTGGCCGGATGCAAAAGCCTGCGGGACGGGATCATGGGCATGAACGCCGCCGCCAACCGACTCTATCATCTTGGCGTGAAGCCTGTGCCCCGGTCCACCTTTGCCGACGCCAATAACGAGCGCCCTTACGCCTTTTTCGAAGCCCTGTTCGGCGAACTCTACACAAGGTGTCTTTCTCAAGCGCCAAAACACAAATTTTCTTTTGAAAACAAACTGCTCAGCCTTGACGCGTCGGTCATCGACCTGTGCCTGACCCTGTTCCCCTGGGCCAAGTTCCGAACAGCCAAGGGCGGCATCAAGATGCACTCGGTCATAGACCATGACGGCTATCTCCCGGCTATGGTCACCGTCACCGAAGCCAAATGCCATGAGGTTAACATCGCCAAGCTGCTCAAACTGCCCAAGGGGTCTATCGTGGTCTTTGACCGGGGCTATATCGACTACACATGGTTCCGGCAGCTCTGTAAATCCGACGTCTTCTTGGTCACTCGCCTCAAGAGCAACGCCCGTTTCCGGGTCATTGAGCGCAGCCCTGTGGACCGGGCAACGGGTGTCACCTCCGATCAGATCATCCAGGTCGCCGACGTCGAGAAGACCTTGACCCTGCGCCGAGTCGGCTACCGGGATCAGGAAACCGGGAAGTGCTTCGAGTTCCTTACCAACCACATGACGCTGCCGGCCCGCACCATCGCCGATATCTACAAGGAGCGTTGGCAGGTCGAAATCTTCTTTCGGTTCATCAAGCAGAACCTCAAGATCAAGTCGTTCCTTGGAAACTCGAAAAACGCCGTTCTTTCTCAGGTCTACGTGGCACTGATTGCGTACCTGCTTCTGGCCTACCAGAAGTTCATGTCAAAGATCGGCATCAGTCTGCACTATCTGGCCCGGCTGGTGCAACGAAATCTGTTTCACCAAGGTGAAATTCTCGACCTCGTCGACCCTGGACGGAAACGCTTAAAACTAAATAATTCTAGTAGGATATCTCTCTTGGCTTAGCCGGACAGAAATGATGCGTTAAGTAAAAATATTCTTGACGAAAAAGGTATTGACGATCTCTTGTACCGGGGGTCGTATGCCTTGAGGCCATATTTTTTATCAGTCCTGGCTACAGTAGAGGATTGGTCCCCTCTTTTCCGCAATGACGTTACGTTGAGAAGCTTTTTAATAGATGAATTTGTCTTGCGTGAAGCTAGGCTTATTTCTCGAACATTAGGCATTTCTGTGGATGTTTCAAAAGAAAAATTGTATACTATATTTGAAGAAGTTGCAGGAGGAATGGCTGACGATGAAACAGATTTTGTGGACATTTCTTTTTTGCAGTTAGTTGCAGAATATGTCTTTGCAGATGTCGTTGATAAAGATGCTTTAAAGAAAATTGTACATCGGTCTGGCAGCTTTGCACTTTTGGAAAAACATGATCGATCCGATCTTCGGGCTTTTCCCCATACCGAGATCTCGAATTTCTTTTTAGCTAGATTACTAATTCGGACAGTTTGTGAAAAAAGATTTCCACGTTTTTTAAGAAGAGGCATTTTCTCCAGAGATCTATTAGTAATTTTCCAAGAGCTGTTTGAAAGTATTCCGATTGATATGGCACAATTATTTAATTCAAGAATACGGGCTGCGCTTGATTCGGAAGAGTCTTTTGATCATTTTGCTGACAATGGGAATGCTTTATTAGTCGGTACGTTGACACGTGAGCTAACAGGACAAGATAGAAATATTATCGGTGCAACAATCTCTACAGCGATGATTCACGGGAGCCCTATTAAGTGCAAATTCGTTGATTGTAGTATCTCGAGATTGTATGTGGATGGCGCTGATTTAAAGGATATGATTTTTGAAAATTGTACGATAGGGACATTGTATATAGATAAAACAACAAAGTTTGGCGTTAGTTTCCCACAAGTCCATTCTGTCCAAATGATTGGTGGTGTGGGAGCTCGTTTATATTACAAGCCGAGTGAGATCAATGATTTTATCAAGTCTTTGCGCCACCGGGCTGGAAATGCTGATGATGCACAGCAAAAAAATGAAGATGCCGTTAATTTGTTGGAGCGAGTTTGTCGTGCGATGTTGAGACAATTTTTTATAAAAGTCGATCCAAATGATCAAACCGGAAGTCTTTTAACTCGTTCTTACTGGCAACCTATAAAATCTATACTTAGCGAAGAAGGGCGCATCAAGATAGATAGTCAACGGCAGTCTTCTGGAACCAATGCTGAATTTGTTCATATTATTGGCGCTATAGACTTTCTAACATCATCTGATGATGAAGTTGTTCAGCGTATTTGGCGTCGCGTAGCCGCGCTGCCTTAATTGTAGTGACGTACGAGTATTTGCTGTTATCATTTAAACCGTTGACGTTCCATGCTAACATACTGAAATAATTAACTCTTTACATTCTCTCACCCTTCCGAACGTCCGTTTCTCCTCCCTCCGCGAAAAAATCCCATCAACCCCCTTGACCTCCCCATGCCAAAAAAGTACTTCCCCCGAGCCAACGAAACGCCAACGGAGCCAACGCCCTTGGCACCCAACTTTTTCTTGGGAACGGAAATTTTGGGGTTGACTTCGGGACGAGTTCGGGGCATTTACCTTGTTCCCTGATGTCCGAAAGGACTTTATTTAGGATCGTAGCTCAGGGGGAGAGCGCTTGCTTGACACACCACAAGCGTGATTTAAACCCCTAAAATCCTTCCAAAAGCCCCTGTGAAAAAGTGATCTCGTTGGCGAAGTGCCAACGGGATCTTCTTCATTTATTCGGTCTGGAATTCGTACGTTGGCGCAGCTGTGGTCAGCCGTTGGCGCAGCTATGGCGGATTGTCAACTGAGACTGGAAATCTCTTTTCTTTTTTCGATTGTATGGATACGGTCCGTCAGTAAGTGGCTGCAGTCACCACTAGTCGCCATGGCTATGGGATTGGGATAAATCTTTTCGGTAGATTTGCTTAAAAGATATCCTCTTTTAGAAAAGTAGCGTTTCGGCAAGTCATAGGGCATTGCCTTTTGTCTGTTTTTAATAACCAGTTGTGTTGATTCTATTTTTTAAAAAATAGAATTATCCTATTGGAGATTGTTATGCGCGTTTTGTCAGTCAGCTTTGACATATCTACAGAAAATTCTGTTGCAGATGTCCTCGAGATTTGTTTGTTGTGGCGCAAGAAAAACACTTTTACTTCGATAGGTAAAGAGATTGATTCTATTCGAGACTATACAAAAGAAGAAGTAAGCCTTTCCTGTGATTCTGAGCAAATTGATATACATTTGATACATAAGGATGATTATGATTTTGGCTATTTTTCAAGTACAATGATTTCTGGGGAAGAAACCTGGACTTCTGTTTGTGTGGCAAGAAAGAATGTTGATAAATTTATACTTTCTTTTACTATGGATTATGAGCATTCCAGCATCCAGTTTGCGACTCCAGATGTTAAAAAACCGTATGTTTTTAAACTTTGGAAGGAAAAACTAAAGCCTGCTGCGGATGGTCTTTTTCTGATAGATGGGAATGCAACGTATTTGGTTGATGAAGGTTCTGGTCGGGATATTACCAATGAGATCATCGATCAAGGGCATAGTTTTTCTCTGCCTATAATTTATGTAAGCAAGAATCGAGAAAATAAATCTTTTGTGGATCCTGATAAACTCGCTGCATTGACTTATGGCATGGCCCATGTGGTGGTCGCTCCTCGAGTTGATTTTGTTAGAGACTGCTGTGCTAATACCGAGATTCCTCATGATGGTGCAATTGCATGTTTTGATCGATGTGCATCTGATCCCTGGGTTTTTTTGCCCAAGGACGCTGATCTTGAGATGATTTCGGTAAAGCGAATTTTTAATAGGGTCCGTTTTTTTTGGATAGCGAAGCAAATGCCAGTTTCATGTTCCGTTGAATTTTATAAAGATGTGATGTTTAGAGATAGCATTGATGCTATTTGCAATGAGAACCGTGCTGTAATAGCTCGAATTCGAGGAGAGTATGAGCGGCGGATTGGCGAAAAGAATGCATTGATACTGAAAAAAGAGTCTGAATACAAAGCTTCGATTGCTCACCAGCTAAAAAATGGAATAGATCCTGATGCCAGACCTTTGTTGTTTTATGGTGAAGAATCTGATTTTTTCGATTATGAAATTTTCGACACAGTCGTTGAGGCTCTTGCCAAATACCAAAATCAATTTAATCCTGGTTCTCGAGTTGTTTCTAGGGAAAGTTGTATCATACATGATATCATCGAAAACAACTCTGTTAAAGGCGTTCGAGAGACAAGACGTAATGAGCTGAAGGCTATTTTTAAGACCGAAGCTGGTTTGGATGCAAAAAAGACTTCCCGATTGAGAGATATTGGTTTTGAAGTTGATGTCGATGGCGAAGGGCATAAATATATTCAATTTATAGGGAACAATAGATTCCGTCGTGGTGTCTCTGGATCGCCTAGTGATAGTAAACATGGCGGGAAAAACTTGTCAGCAGACCTTTGTAAATTGTTTTTGTGACATGTTGTAATTTTCTGTTTAGAAGGTACGTTTTCGATATTCTCTATCTCTGCTGATTACGGCAAAGTATTAATCGCTGTATTTGGCATCAAATTTGGGCTTGTTTTAGTTTGTTAATGGAAAAATATTACGGTGAACCTCCGTCTCCAGAGGTCCACCTTCTCTACCTACATCGCTGCCGTCTCCTTCAGCTTCTGCCAAACACCGGTCCCAACGACGCTTCTGAATCCCCCGCTCGCCTTCGGCTTCTCCGCCAACTTCTTCTTGAAGTTATCCCGAAGCATTTCAATGTCATCGAGAATAATGTGAAAATGCGATGAGTTGGAACGCGCTTTGGATAGGGGAGGAGCTGTCATCGGCAGTGACAGGACTGTGCTGGCCAAAAACGAAGGAAAGCGCCCTTTTCGAGGCCCCCCTGGACCAGGATCGCAGAGTGCTGCCATCGCCAAGGTCATTTTCCACTCCAGATCGTCAATATCCTTCATGTGCGACGTGCCCGGTCAGGACTGAGGAAAAGCCCACCATCTCCGCCATTTTCGCCAGCGCAGAACCCTGCGGTTGGGATTCTCGTTGCCAACAGCCACCGATTTGTTAAAATCAGCACCATCGGCAGTCCGCATCCACCTCCCCCTGGACCTGGGCTGTCCACGGAAATCTGTTAAAAATTGTTTTGAGAGAAATAAAAATGATGAGGAATCCATGTTTAGGGCGTTATGTTATTTTTTTTGAATAAAAATAATCTGCAAGCTGGAGGCATTTGGTGTGAAAAATATCTCATTAACAAAAAGTGCAGGAGTGGCACTTGAGACTATGCGTGAAGTTGATCGTGAGAGGATTGAGCACGTTATTGATCGGATTGCCGAGAAAAACCCAAAAATTTTTTTCGAAAATAGTAAAAAGCTCTTGTCAAAGTTTAAAGACCTTTATGAATTTAAAGTGGATGATTTTCGTATTATATATAGGGTGAGCACGGTAGAAGGAGAGTCTCGTATTGAAATTATTGATATTGCGCGAAAAGAACGTATGGCATATTTGTCTTCGGGGAAAAAATGAAATCTTTTATAGATATAGATTTCGACTTGAATCAAGCTGAGCAACAATTCCAGCAATTTAAGAATTTGATTTGCGCTAGCCAGTCTTTGACTGAATCAAAAGATATTATGCCTTTTTTTAAAAGGAATCATCATTTGACCGCTATGCTTGGTTGGTTTATCGGTGATATCGTACGTCCAGATAAAATAGCTTTTGAATATGATTTATTTGGTGATTTTAGGTGTGATATTGTTGTTGGTGACTCTTCACAGTCGACATTTGTGTTTATTGAATTAGAAGACGCTTGTGATAACAGCATATTCGAGAAAAACGGTCAAAAGGCCACGCGAGATTGGGGAAAAAGATTTGAGCATGGATATAGTCAAATAATTGATTGGTTTTGGCAGCTGGATTGTATGAAGCATACCCCAAAATATAAAAATATGTTTAATAGCGACTCTATTGAGCGGTATGGTATGCTTATAATTGGACGGGAATCGTTTTTTTTAAACGATGAGTCAGAGCGTTTAAAGTGGAGAAAAAGACATGTTGTAGTTGATTCGACTAAAATTCCATGTTTTACTCTTGACGATGTCTGTGATATTATTGAGTTAAAAATTGGGACATACCAATCACCCTAAGTAGTCCGTTATAGGCTATCGTTTTAGATAGCTATTTAAATATGCGTAGGTTGTTTGGTGAACCCCCTTCTCAGGAGGTCCACCTTTCTCACCTACACCGCAGATGTCTCCTTCAGCTTGTTCCACCCGGCAGTCCCGACGACGCTTCGACCCGCCGCTCCCCCTCGGCTCCACCGCCAGCTTTTTCTTGAAGTTATCCCGAAGCATTTCACTATGATCGACAAGAATTTTGAAAATCCAATACATTGGCGTTGCCATGTCTCAGTCTTCATGGGTAAAAAGGCGAACCTCCTGGCTGGGGAAGTTCACCTTGCTTGAAATGGTTATGACGATTGTTGTGATTTTAGTTTTTGATATGCAGCAGTTCCGACAAGGCATAATGAATTTTTTGGTTTTTCCCGTTTTCGCAGCCGAAGTGGGAGTCGGATTCACAGGATCCTGAGAGTTCCCGGTCCAAAAAACGGCAGAATCAGTGTCATTGATGGAAATACAGGGGGTGGCGCTCCTTTCCCTTGCATACCTGGACCTGGGGCTTTGGAAATTCCCGCGTCATCTCCACCATTACCGCCAGCGCAGACTTCTGCGTTGTGGGTTTTCATCGCCACCACCCGCCGATTTGCTAAAATCTAAACCGGCTCATCCCTGGTTTCTGGCTGGCCCTGAACCAGGGAATTGTCCTTCGCAATCTGTTAAAAACAAGGTGAACCTCCGAATGTGGAAGTCCACCTTGCTCATCGCAAATTTAACTATGAAAACTAAAGACCTAAACTATTCCAGAAGTCATCATCGTCTTTTTTTATCTTGCGCTTGATAGATTCGTTGTCTTGCAAGAAGTGCGAAAATGAAGTGTATAAATCTTTGACTGGTAAATAATATTTCTTATAGGCTTCGGGAGAAATTACCCAGTTGCTGCCATTTGGACATCTAAAAGTCTTCTCAGTGAGTAAACAAGTTCTTTCTTGCATGAAAATTCCTTTTGATCCTTATTTGTTCATTGACAATCGACAGAAGAAGGCGAGCTCTCGCCTGGAGACTTGCCTTCTTCAACTGTGATTCTTGTGGCTTAAATAATTCCTGGACCATCGCCATCTTGTAAATCTCCTAAGAATAATACGACTCAATGAGTTTTAAGATATCATCCAATTCTTTGTAAGGCTTTGGCTTAGCGGTGGATGGGCAGTACCTCCTGTTCTGCCATCCTTTCGTCACCATCCAATGGTTTGTTTTCTTTAAATGAGTTACATAAGTACGACTACGATAAGCTCCGTTGCTGTCCTTAATCATGCGATACATCCTTTTCTTAAGATGTCGTAAAGGGTTCAATGAAAAGAGGGGTGGGATACCTCTGCAAAGATATCCCACCTCCAAACGCTAACTGGCCATTAACTCAGGCAACAACCGGACAGCACGCTCCTTCTCCCCAGACATGTAGTGGTAATACGTGTCTGCGGTGAGCTTGACTGTGCTGTGGCCCATCATCTTCGACACTGCTGCCAAGTCGGCACCTTTATTGAGTAACGTTGTAGCGTATAAATGACGCAAATCATACATTCTAGTTTGGTAGGTGATCCCCGCACGTTTACAAGCATTCTTGAAGGACTTTCGAATCGTCGTCAGCCCTCGGCCCATGTACTCGATGACGAAGCCGGACACGGATTCGTCCCGGGCTAGCTCCATCCTCTTCAGGAACTCTGGGTTAATCGGAACTGTCCGATAGGATTTAGTTTTGCTTGCATAAATCCTGACAGTACCTGCTTGGAAATCCACGTCATCCCACCGCAAGGACAGGAGTTCTGATTCACCAGGACGAGTACCCAGATTGAAGCAGACCTCCATGGCCCACTTAAGATGGGGCTCTGCATTCGCCATGATCTTCTTGGCGTCGTCCAGGGTCAGCTTCAAATCCCAGGGCTGGACCTTGGGCTTCTTCCAATTTTTAAGGGGATTGACGCGGGTGAAGCCGTTGTCGATGCCGAAATGGAAGATGAAACTCAAGTAATCGCAGTACTTGTTGACTGTGTACTGGGACCGTTCTTTCCCCGTGCTCTCACTGACACCTTTGAAGTGCAGGATAAACGGGATCATATCCCCTTGGTAGGTAAGGGAATCCACTGGCTTGTCTCCGATCACAGGTACAAACTGGTTCTCCAGCAGGCGCTCGATGTTCCGAATGTGCTTCTCCGTCCGACCGGATGCTCGCATATGATCCAGGTAACGGTGGCCAAGCTGCGACAGGGGCATCCCCGCCGACTGCTGGACCTGGATCTGGTTCGCTGGCGCATCCGATGTGCTCACTGTGTGCGCCACCTGGACAGATGCGGTCACAGTCTCCGGATCAGGAATCGGCTGCCCGTTTTCCAGAGCTTCCTGGATCGCCTGCTCAAGCGCTTCGGCTCTGGCTTTCCCAAGATCACCACGTCCAAAGGACTTGTCGTGTCGTTTGCAGTTCTCGTCATGGTAATAGACCATCCACCGCTCATCACGTTGATAAACGCCCATAAGCACCTCCACGTGCAAGTGAATTGAGAGATTCGAAAGGAACGAATTGATTTGAAAGAGAGCAAAGAAAGGAGCTTTATGCTCCTTTGCTGGAACTTAGATTGAATGCATCAAGATTTCTTCAACTTCTTCCTGCTGTACGCCGATGTACCTCCTTGTGATAGAAGGTGTGCTGTGATTAAGTCGTTTGGACAAAAGCTCCCAGCTTACACCGTAGGTTTTTCTTTGATGGTAGCACCACGTTTTCCTTAACGTATGTGCTCCCGCATTGATCTTAAGATTGATCTCATCACACCACCTTTGCACCATCATGGTGACGGCATATGTGGTTAGCGGATAGTTCCTGCCTTTACGGCTTTTGAAAAGGTAGTGGTCATCCTGTGGTTTTGCGTATCCCAAGTAGTTGTCTAAAGTTTTTCTTATCTCCTTGTTCATGATGAAGACGTTTTCTTTTCCTGTCTTCTTTTCCTTTAGGCAAACTCGTTCGTTGATGCCAACGTATCTGACATCTGCAACTTCGAGGGCTAGCAGGTCTTGTACACGGTGCCCAGTATTGATACCCATAGTAAAAAGTAGTAAATCCCTAGGCCGATTCACCAGGAGCTTCTTAATGCTCTTGATGTCTTTCATGTTGATGATGGGTTCGACTTTCATGAATAACTCCTTTTGTAAGAATGAATCCAGTTCCAGGAGATTGAAATCGTACATTCAAAAGCTAGGGCTTTGGCGGGGGCTTCCCCATGCTTGCTGTAACTCGTTGAAGTTCAACAGCTTCCCATAGAAAAGCACTCCAATGTACGATTCTACCTATTACCGTTCTTTCCAATAGTTATTCCATATCTGTATGAATTGATTCAAATGCCTGGAACAGGAGCCAATAATTATCTATCTGCGAATCTAGCTATTACGTTCGCAGGAGATAAAAAGCTTGTTCTTGAAACAATAAAATGCCACCTCCTTAAGGCGTGGCATTGGTTACACATTGCAGTTAGATCACCGTCAGGATGATCTTGCCATCATCAGTGGTGACGACGAACTCGTCGCCTTCCTTGAGCTCCAAGTCTCCAAGGTCCACCTTGTTGATGTTGAAACGTACCTCACCTTTCTTGTTGACGTAGGGACGACTGGAGCTTTTCAAGTACAATCCTTTGACGTCGTAGTAGGTCCTATCCTGGCTGATAAGCTTGAGAACGAAGTGCTTGAGCGTCGGCTTATTGCCGATACCCATTCTTTCCATGATAGTCTTCGCATCAAGACCTTCCTTGATAAGACCCCGAAGCACCGAAGCATTGTACTTGGACTCAGGCCGTTTGGTTGCTGTCGAAGTATCGTTTGAAGGTGACTCCAAAGCTTGATCTTTCTTGGATGACATGGTGACTCCTTTGTATTTAAAGTCAGGATACCAATACAATATCTATACTACTGAACAATAAGAACATACTGCATATCTGGAGCTGATCCTGACTATGAAATTTTCAATGAGCTCATGTCGAAAACGCACATTGGCGCGAGGATGGCTCCTACGGGATTTTCGGGCCCGAGGTAGGTCCACCTATAGGGAAGCCCCGGAAAACGCAGGAGACGGGAGATTTGAAGGGGTATCTCCAGGGATAGGGGGACATCCCATTTCCCCTGGACAGCTGGAACCTTTCCCAGTTCCAGGTCCTGGTCATTTTCCAAAGCAAATGTTCATCTCCAAACAAAAGCTGCAAGAAGACGGGGAAGCTAACCCTCCCCGTGTTCCTATGGGTTAAAGTGATCTTTTTACGACTACTATTAGAGCTTGCTTGAGTATTTCCCTTGTTATCTTCGATCCTATGATGATCATGATAACTCTCAAAACCATAGCTCCTCCCATTATGGCAGTATGTTGGAATTCTCCTTCATAAAGAACAAAGCCCTCGACTCGGAAAAGCCAAGGGCCTTGCTCAGACACCGTACAGTGATGATCAATATCTATCTGTAACTTTTAAAATAACATTGACTTTGACATGAAGAATGTTTCAAGAGTAAACAGATATACGAACAGAAACTATAAAAATTATTTTGTGTTAGAAATATTTATAAGATGTCAGTCCAGTGACATTTGCAAACATTGGCTGAATGCAAAACTAGTATTGGTAGCTGTTGATGTTCAGGAGTATTTCCATCTGTCATCAAAGTGCCTATTATTTCGCAAGACTCATTTTCATTCCAAAGGATGCAGGACTCCCGAAGTCAAATCTCAGGATCAATGATAAAACTAGACTAATCATCAATAGTTTCTTGCTCAGAAGAATAAAAACTAGTGCAAACAGAAGCTCTGGTGTAAATGTCATCAATGGTTCTGTTACAGGCAGAACAAAAGAAACTATCTGATCCTTTTTCAAAGTCTCCAGATGGCTCACAAAAATCACATTGAGTACACTTGATATTCCTTGATTCAGCTTGAAGTCTTTGTAATTCAGGAGAATTGGATTCAACATTATTGGTGACAACTACAGAAGATGGAGACAAAATACTTGCTTCAAAAGTTGGATCATGTGTTTGGATCGTATCTGAATCAATATTTAATGACTCGAAATTAGATTCGTTACTGACAGAATCAGGATCACCAGCATGACCTGTAATGTCAAATGGGCAGAACACTGCTGGATCAAGATTAAAGGTTTTCAGGAAGTCAAGGAAGACCATGTCGCTAGCTCCTTCGTATGTTTATGCGTCGAATTTTTCATCACACTGATCCAGGAACAGCCTGGACCTTCGACATACCAAATTACGAAATTTTTTTGACCCACCACCTCCCCTTTTATATATTATATATGATTCATTATTATAATAATATATAAATAAAATATTTTAGTAATTTAGTAAGTATAATAAGAGTCACAGGCACATGTTTATCTTTAACTAGAAAATGACAAGTAGACGGAAGTTGAAAAATTTCGTCAGAACTAAAAATAAAGGACTAGTTATTCACTGTGTTTACTAAACATTTTTTATTGATGCAGTACAGATTCGATTTAGTCATACTTGTTCCATTCAAAGTCCCCGGAATAGGAACCTGTTTTTGATATCCTCTTGAAGAGCCATCAGTGACAAGCCATCCTTTGGCTTTCCAGAGTCTGACAATTTCATTGATTTTAAGTCCATTCTTTCGGAGTATATCGTCTAAGCATTGTCTACTGAATCCGATGAATGTCCAGTTGTCATTGCCTTGGTTATCCCAGTAAGCATCGAACCTGTCGCCAGACCATGGGATATTTTGATGGACATAATCTGGAGAATATATTTTGCCTGGATTGCTCTTGATCCAATCATCGACATATTGAACAGCCTGAAGTCCAATGTCAGCTGATGATGCTTCATATCTAGACCTACCCCAAACAGATTCAAGCAATTTGAGGACTGGCTTATCTCTTCTCAGTCCAGGGATTGCAGCATGGATAATCGGGATTGCTGTTGCTATAGCTGCAAAGTATTCGCCAAGTCTCATTTCAATTGGAGTCATATCTTCAAATTGAGTCAACATCATGTTTGCTTCTGCATAAGCTTTCTTCCACAGAGACCATTGATCACGATGGTCCAGGATGAATTGAACCAAGCAAGGTCCAGCGTGTCCATAATGATCGGCGATGGTCCATTTGACTTTGTTCACAACAGCTTTACTTTCAGAGTCAGTCTTGAGGAAGGGGTTTCCCCAAAGATCTATAATCCTGCCACGTGACCCGCCATCACTGCTCAGGTCCAGGCTAGGGCTTTCTCCAGTAGAGAAGAGGATGGTTCTGAACGGCTGCACCCGATCAGACCCATGGATTGTCGCCCGTCCTTTGTCCAGGCCAGACGCGATCATGTAGATGGTGTCGGTGACAAGGTCACTCCCGAACTTACTCTTTTTGTTCTGCATTCTTGCCAGTTTAGTTTCGTCTAAGAAAAGCGGCAGACCATTGAGCAGGGCAGCAACTCTGCCAATGCGATTGTCCGTCCCATTCCAGGTGTTGAGGAAGGAACCGGCATTAAACGATGGATTCCCCCAAGCCGAAGCGGCAAGCATCAGGGCAGTTGTTTTCCCTGAAGAACTGGGAGCGCAAAGTTCCAAAGTGAAGTTATCCACCCCCAGGATCGGAAGAAGAGGTGCTGCCAGGGACGTGTACAAAGCAAATGCGACATCGGGATAATCCAGCAGTTCGTTGACGAGTGAAATCCAAGTAGGGAAATCACCTTTCCATGCAAAGCCGGCTGCGAATTGTTCATCACCCTGGTCAGCCCCTTTAAAACGAACGACGGAGGGTTGACCGGGAGATTGCTGCATTGAAGTATCAGTTAAGTACGAATGACCCCATAGAAAACCCGACATGTCATCTGTCCAGCCCAAACGGCTTTCGACCAAAGACTTTGGAATGTTATTGATATTTATCTGTTCATATTCCTGGAGATAACAAATGATATGGTCTGCATTGACACTTGTGACAGGTAAATTGTAATTTGAAAGCTTTACAATATTAGACTTTGTTGCAATGTCACAGCGCTCAACCTGTAAACTGTGCCATTTGCCTTCAATTTTCCATGTTAGCTTTACATAATAAATATTAGTATTCTTATTGCGTGATATTTCTTCAATAAAAATAGGATATGGTGATATTTTAAAACCACCAGAGTCACTTGTTTTTATGATGCTTCCATTCTTAGCAAGTTGGTATCTTTGTGGAAGCACAACTTCCTTTTGGACTGGAGCGTCAGTGACTCTCTGCCGAATGACAATTGGTTCTGTTTGCTCTGTAGAAGGAGATGTAGAATTTTGATTGCTTAATTTCTTTGTAGAGTTATTTGACATATTGTCGGCCCTTGATACTGGGCCACCAAAAGTATTCTTGATGGCCCATGCAAGTTAGAGTTTCAACTAAGTCTGGTATATTTATTGGCAGTGGTATAGTGCTACAATCAATTATCATCAGTTACAGCGCTTGAAAACTTTGTATAGCTTCTGATGTTTTCTTTGCCAATAAATTCCCGATACCTGTAGACTGTAGCTTTTGAATATCCTGTAAGCTTTACAATTTCAAATACCGTCACTGGAATATTATGTTTTTGAAGATAAGTAATAGCGTATTCAATTTGGTTTTTTGTAAATTGTTTACGAAGCGTTGCATTCCGTTGTACTCCTGTCAGTTGTCTTAATTTAGACTGGTCCATATGCCTCTCCTTTGTTTATTGATTGTGTGTTTGCTGGAACATCTTGTGATAAAAACCTGTCTTAAAATATTTTAAAAAAATCTTATGACCATTGCATATCTGTATTTTTTTGTTTCTCATGGAATGTTTCGTGAGAAAGAATCAGAAATGATATCATTGAGAAGAATTGACTGGCAATGACTAACGACAAGGCAAATACAGGTCAGGCTGATAAGTGTAAATTTACTGTTTCGGTTGCTCCTGGAGATTGGAAAGCTCCGTTTTATTTGTGAGAGTGTTTATTGTGTTTAGTTTGCAACCATATATTTTTATATAAGATATGGCTATTATTTCTTAGGATTCATCTATTTGACATTTGCTGCTGGGTGCCTAAGCTTTTCTGTGATATAAAAGCTATACCTACTCCATTTGAGTATCTCAATTAAAGAATGGACCATTACTCAGCAGGTCTGAAGCAGTTTAAAGCAGAACACGAGGGCCAGGGAGATTTTCCGATGGGCTGCGATCTATGGAAGGCGAACTGAGAGCGTGGGGCACATCCTGGACCGATTTTTTCAGCGGATGCATTTGAAATGTCCAAATGTCCAAAACCAGCCCAGGAGAGACTATCGCGATAGAAATTAGGCTGATAACACGATCCGCGGCTTGCGGAGGGAAACTTGCTGTCAGCAAAATTGGGGAGAAGGTTTGAACTAACAGACAAGGGAGAGGTGGCTGCCCCCTCCCTTGTCTTCTGCCCAGGATGGCTGGTGATGCCTATTACCGCCCCGATTCTCCTTTCAGCCAGACCACGGAGCTTGCATCCCCACTGAAATCCTTCCCGTCACTGTAGACGAGGATTTTGAGGAGGGGCTTGAGTCCGGCACCGGCCGCAGCCACATTCAAATTTCCGATCAATCTGGCGGTGTAATCAAGGTGCTCCCGCTCTCCGCGAATGAACCGGACTTCGTTGGCGATGCTGGAAAACCCGGCAGCAGCGAGGGCTTCCTGGCACAGGCTGAGTCCGGGGCCACGCGGATTAACCGGCTCGGCCCAAATCGCAACCGGATCGAATGGCTTGATCATAGCCAACATCTCTTCCAGGTCATCAGACCGGTCCGCCACGCCGGGGAGACAGGGACAGAGCATCCCAAAGATAGGCACTTTTGCTTCATGGGCGACCTGGAGAGCGTCCAAACGCTCCTTGATTGAGGATGCCTTGGGCTCCAACACCTCGGCCACCTTCGCCTTGGAAAGCGGGGCTGTGATGCTCATGCCCAAAACGACGCGATCCCGGAACTTGGCCAGCAGGTCCAACTCGTTTGCCACGGCGGCATTTTTCGTCAGGATACGCACCTGGGCCTTCGACTCGCGCAGGACCTTCTCCAGGCACTTCCGGCCAACTCCGTAGGTTTGCGCTTCCGGGCTCCAGGCATCGGTGAGCGTGCTTAGCATAACTGTGTCCGTCGGCTTCAGGGAGGCAAGCGCTCGGCCAAGCCGGTCAGGAGTCGTAGGGTCGACGACAGACTCACCGGCTGCGAAGGCCTTGAATGAAGAGCCACCATATTCATGGAAAAGGCGTGCCTTCATGCGCAGAGTCGCTGGGGTAGAGCAGTATAGGCAACCATGCCCACACATGAGGCCGACATTGAGTGCGTGGGTCGCCAAGGTTTTCTTCTCAAATTCTGGCGACCGAGTGATCGTGCATTTCCGTTCGATTATTTTGGCCATGAGGTATCCCCTCGGGGTGGTGTTTGATTGGTGACGCTAGGTGAAGTTCACAACCTGGCTTAGCTCAGGTCACATGGGAAGCCGATCTTGCGGATATTGCGCTGGATCAGCCTGTCCAGGCCCGTGCGGGAGCGGTCGTCGACGAACCATCGATGGAACTCGTACGTGATGGCCACGTTCCGCATGATCGAGGCGCGCAAGTGACTCGTGAACAGCGCCGGGTTGGCTTTCCCAAGGGCATCAAGCACGCTGGCAAAATGCCCGTTGATCGTGGTCAGGCTCCACTCCTGGAAGAAAACCTCAGCGAGGCCATGGGTAGCTACCACGTATTCGAAGAAGTGGTTCACCTCCTGGTGGCTGTAGATACTGAGGGGGCCGAACGAGTCAGCATATTGGAGGTTCATCCCAGCGCGGCGGCGTGCGATTTCTTGCTGGACAAATCCGATGAGCCGTTTGTCTCCGTAGGCATGCTGCAGAATAGCCGCCGGCGCGTCGACGAGGTTATCGTAGACAGACAGCCCATTCCCGGTGAATTCGAAGAGCGGGATATCCTTCCCCACCCTCGTCGACTGGAGGGGATTGATGGAGTCATAGGTGGTCACGGCCTGGGCTTCCCCTTCAAGATAGCGGTCAAAGAGTTTGTCCAGGATGGCCATCTCGAATCGGTCGTAGGGCAGGTACATGCCCAGGAAGTGCAGCGTGAAGTCCTGGTCGAACCGTCCTGCGTTTAGGTAGTCCAGGAGGCAGCGATAGGCCATGCCGATAAACGGGCTGAACCTGATCCCGGTGATGCCCCGCAGGGCGACCATGCCGCCGATGGCGCGGTGCCGGATAATCCGGTTGAGCTCGTGCTTCTCGTACAGGGTCTTCCAGATTTCATACTGGGCCGGCATCTTGAAGTGCCACACGAAGCTGAAGCGCTCCAGGGCGACTGGATCATTGAGCAGGATGTCACGGGCCGAGGACAGGGCGTAGTCGTTAAACTCCATGATCTTCTGCCGGGTGTTCATCTCCGAGAACACCTTGCTCCAGGGGATGTCGAGCGAGAAAACCTTGTCAAAGGCCCCAGAATTCAAACGGAGCATGGCATTGTAGCATTGGATAAATCTACGGACCGCAGTCGGGTGAACCGCGCCCTGGATGATTGAGTATCCGCCTGAATCAATGAAGATTTCTCCATCGACGGGCCGCACATAACGCGCCGTATAGTCCTTGATCGATTCGAGCGCTGCATTAAGGGTATGAGTGTTGAAGTTGTCTTGGCGCATGCCCTCGATAATCGAGTACAAGGCCATCTTGTTCTCGGCCATGATGGCGTGATCATAGTCGATGCGCCCCTCCTTCGGCTTGCTTGCAACATGTACGTATTTCATGGATTATTACTCCGTGAGGGGCCATGACACTCGCCACAGCCCCTGTAAGTGAGAGTCCTTCGCTTAGGCGGCTACCAAATCGAGCCACTCAAGAACGATGAGGTCCACGTCTATATCCAGCAAGTTAGTGACTTGGAGGATGTACCGACCATTCATCTGTCCGAGACGGAGGGTCTGTTTCTTGCCAAAGTAGCGAAAGGCAACTCGGGACATGAGCACCATGTTCGGGCAATGACTGGCGAGCCGATCCGCCATGCCGGGTGTGAAAGTGTAAGGCGCACCCTGCCCCTCAACTCCGATCTGCTCCAACTGGTTGCCGTATACGGCGAGTTGGACATCGTTGCTTTTTCGGCCGATGAATGCCTTGAGATCATTCGAGGCGTACCCTGACACTTCGGTACCGATCCAGGTGATGATCGGCAGCTGGAAGTTGGTGGGGTTGGGTGTTGCTATCGCTTGAAGGTGAGCGCCTGTGTGGTCGCCACGGACATAGTATTGTTCATCCTGCAGGCAGATTTGGACATCACCCGCTCCACGGATCGATGCCATTTGCTTGATAACGGCCTTATTTGGTGTAAAGGCCATGGTCAACGGAAGCTTGATCAGGGGATTGTAGTCTGCTTGGACCAACGCTCTCCCGCTAGCGACGGGAGTGAAGAGGATCGAGTGGTTAATCACGATATTCAGCGGATCAAACTTCATGACCGTTTTGGAGCCGTTGACGAGAGCGTGGTATTCGGCCTGGGTCAGAGTATATTCCAGCGCCTGCGGTGAGCTGGGGATGTTCGAAGTGGAACTCGCAGAAGTCATACGCGGGTCTCCTTGAAGGGGCGGGGGCCGAAGCCCCCACCCTTGTTACGGATTATTATTGTGGCAAGCCGGTGGCTGTGGAGTCAGTAACAGCCGCAGGCCGTTACGGCTGGGGCTGCATCGGCGTCTTAAAGACGGTCAACGGGCTGGCAACAGCGGCAGCCGACTTAAGCACGACGCCTTTCCAGTGCCAGGAGCCAGACTTTTGCTTTTTGAAGCCCTTCTGGCCCATCAGTGTGCTGAAAAGACGCGGCTTCGCCGGCTCAACCTGGGAAGTCTTCCCCCACTGCAGGTACTCGTCATAGAGCACCCCGAGGGGGGTCGCGGCTTTCGGATTGTTCGTGTCACAGCATTCGTCCAGGAAAGCCTGCACAGTGTCCATTTCATCGCGATAGGCCTTGCTGGCATCGACAACACACTGGGGTTTGACGAGCTTTCCGCGCGTGAAGTAATGCTGAAACCCCTGCACGCCCCAATTCAGAATGCCATCGATTTCGCCCTTAAGTCTTTCAGGCAATCCCATATCAGGAGCTTCCGAGAAGTCCGCCTCAAACGGGATAACGACCAAACGTCGGTAAATGCCGTTGTCTGCCCCCGTTACACGTGGCAGGGTATTGACCGAAAAAACAAATTTAGCCGTAAGGTGGAAATCAAAAAACTCCTTGCCGAGAAACCGGGCAGTCATAATATCACCGCCGGTCACGCGTTTGACCATGGACTCGTCAAGGGATTTCCCAGTGTTGATCTCAGCGCAGGGAGCGAAACGGACTCCCAGCAAGCGGGCAATGTCGTTTCGAATGGCACGGGACTCGGATTTTATGAAGGCTTGCGACGGCATGCCCTTGGCATAATCGCCCAGGAGGTGGAAGATCGTCTCGATCAGCGTGCTTTTCCCGTTCGCACCGGTTCCAAGCATGAGGAAGAATGCCTGCTCTTTCGTTAGCCCCGAGAAAGTGAGACCCACAACTTCCTGAATGAATTTGACGAGGTCCTTGCGGCCCAGGCAGACTTGGTTAATAAACTTTTCAAACTCAGGGGCCTTCGCCTTCGGGTTGAAAGCAGCCCTGGCGTAGCGGGTAATGAGGTCGGCGGCGGTATTTTCCCGCAACTCCCCAGTACGCAGGTCCAGGACGCCGTTGGCTACCCCAAGCAGATACGGATCAAGGTCCAACTCCGACTGGGAGATACGTACTCCCTCCATATCCTTGAGAAGGTCGAGTGCCGCGTAAATGCGGCTTTTCGCTGATGAGGATTTGGCCCATTGGAGCGCTTCCTCCAGCGAAACCACCTCGTTATTGACCGTGTGGAGGGCCGTTTTCGATTGTGCCTCAGCGTAGCGCTCATCGAGGAAGTGCTTGACGAAACGTCCAAGGAGCTTGCGCCCTCCACGAGCTTCACGGACCCACCGCTTGGCATCATCGCTCCAGATGATAAACTGGCCGATCTCCGACACGTACAGGAGCTTGCCATGAGATATGCGCTCCATCATTTGAGCGTTGCCGTGATCGGTGTGGGGGAAGACGAACTTGCGGCTCGTCTTCAGATCGGGAAGGGGCGGCCCCTCGTTAAACTTGTCAAAAACATTTGTCATTGCTAATACCTCCTGCTATAAGGAATGAATTGTGGCCGTGCGGCATTCCAGGTGAATTGGAACAGCGCGGGCCGCTAATAAATGCTTACAACCTACTGAAAATACTGAGCAATAATAAAAAAGGCTTTTGGTTGGGTAAAAGCCTTTTTCAGGGGTAAGGCCTGCCCGCCGGAGTCTTGGCAGCCTCAAATGATCGGCCAGGAAATTGGGGATCAAGAGATTCTAGTCACTGATAGAGCTAGTGGAGTTTTTTCGGATATGCCAAAAACATTTCCTTTCTATTGCCCTCAGTTTGATTTTACAAATTCCATCGTTTATGATGTTATCACAAAAACAGTAACCGAATTTTTGGAAGTGAATGACGACGCAACAGAATTGATCGATTCAAATACGCTCGCCGTGCAAAGCGATCAATATGTCGAAATATTAAAAAACTTTATTGGAGAAATAAAAAAAAGGCTACTTTCGGTTGAATGTAGTCAAGCTGCAAGTACCATTAGCGCTTATTTAACCTCAAAAGAACAAGATGATACTATCGAAAAATACTACGCAATTACAAAAGTTTTCGCGTCTATAAAGTCATCGGTACTTGAGGAGATAAGTCCAGATGACAAATTGATCCAAGCCCTAGCCGATGCAGTTTTGGGTGAAGACGAACAATGCTTAAGCAATGCCGTTTATCTCTTGAAATATTTTGGAACTAATACTGAATCCATCCAACAATACTTTGCGAACATCATCATAAATGACATGCCGTCGCTTTTAAAAATGTGTTTCCAGTCTATCGGCGTCAATGGGATGAGATATTTTGTATATTGCATCATCGAAGATCCTGGCACAGGATGTGACATCAAGACCTCGGCAAATTTGCGGATTTATTGCGAGTTGTTTTGCTTGTACATCAATCTTTTAAATGACACCCCTCGTTCTATCAGTCAAAAAACTATTTACCCTATAGTTTTCGCCTTAATGAAGGCTGCATATTACGATGGACAGATAACTAGAGAGCGAGAATTTTATTCGCACGAATCTCTTCAAACTATGGGATCTATCGGAATAAGTAACTCAATGAAGACAAGCGTTAATGCTTCCAAAAAAGAAGCATTATACGACGAAGCAGAAGAAGAAATACGGAAAAGATACGAAGGTGGATCTCTCTTGCTGCACAACAAAATGGCTGAAGAAATCATGAAATGTGATAGATTTAAAAACCTTGCAAAAGGCCGTTTATTGGATATCGCTAAAGGTGAAGCAGAAAAAGAGGATTGGTTCGCGGCAAGAAAAAGAAGGGCAATGATGGGTAACTAAAGACCTGCAATCTAACTAACGTCGCAATGCAACTATGATAAGTTCCTGCGGCTTAAGTTTTTCTATGGTTGCTTATAGATGTGGATGCGGCCTCCAAAGTTTATTCGACAATCTTCGAAGATTATTTTTTTGATGCATCTGAAATGTCCAAATGTCCAAAGCCAGCCAAGACAGTCGGCAATTGGACAGAGAGGTATGGCTTAACCCCAAGCCAAAACGGACATTCCGCCATACCTGCCCCCTCCTGGCAGAGGGCCAGCCGGGGGAGCTAAGGGCCCCAGGGCAAGGGGGAAACCCCAGGACGGGGGCCTAGGGCGCGAATCCAGGGGCCAAGTGAAGGTAGGCCCGGGGAAGGCGGATCAGGAGGCCCCATGGACCACTGGGGACGGGTAAATCCCCGATGCCGTGGTGCTCACTCCGTCAGATTCCGCGCCTTCACCCGCTCCAGGGCTCGATCAAGCAGCCATGGATGCGCGGCCCCAGGGGATGTATGTCGGGCTGTCACCATCGACGCCTTTTTTTCAGGCGATGCATCGGAAATGTCCAAAAGTCCAAAATTTTTAAATCGTAAATATTTCAATATTTTACTGTTAACACGCTGAATTTATAGCCCTTATCTCATGCTGCGGACATTTGGACATTTGGATGTATCCTCGAAAATCGGACGCGACGGCGAGGTGTGTCCATGGGTTCGGATGGCAGAGTGTAGCCATTACCTCCGTTGTTTTCACACTAAATTCCCACTTCACCCCCTATTCCCGAGATCAAGTGCTCGAAAACGCGACTTCGGTCTTTTCAGTTTCCCACATCGCGGTTGGAATGAGCTCAATATCCTGAATCCGTCACCACTTTTGTTCGAAATGAAACGTAGCAATTCCATCGTATTTTCCGATGAAATTGCCACACGACACCAGGAACCAATCTGGCGCATGGGCCAACCATCTGGAGCAAATAAAGTAAATAATGCTGAAGGATATTGGGAGAATCAATGCTGGCGGCGAGCCAGTGGCGCAGGTGATCCACAGGAAAACCCACAGATGACAAGTCGGCCAGGGTAATTTCCCGACCCGCCGTATCTCGCTCAGGCTGCACCCGCGCCTATCCTGGGTCAGGAATCAGGCAAGATGTCACCCGACATGTGGACCCGCGTGTAGCAAAACGAATGGCCGACCCCAGTGGTCAGCAGGTGGTGATTTGCGAGAGCTTCAACGTCATCATGACCCTGTTGATGGTTTCCATGGAGAAGTCATCTAATAATATCGCCCTTATTTCATGTAATCCGATTGGTGCGCTGTCGAGATGGTTTGTCCTGAGTGCCATGATGATCCTGTTGATTTCGTTCTTTGAAAAGTCATCAGAGAGGATAGCTCTGATGTCGGTAATTCTGAAAATTTGAGATTCGATCTCGAAATTATTCACAGTTCTTCTCCTGTAGGTTTATGCATTCAGGTAGAGGTTGTTAATTTACCGATCACTATTGACCATTAATCAACTGAAGTGCCATCTTTGGCATCGAGTTGGCCTGGGCCAGCATAGCCACAGCTGCTTGGGATAATATCTGTTCCCGAACAAATGTAGTCATCTCTTGGGCAACATCGGTGTCCGATATTTGAGATTCTGCTGCCTGAAGATTCTCTGCTTGAATCTGTAGATTGGAGATCGTATTCTCAAGGCGATTTTGTGTTGCTCCAAGATTGGCTCGAATTTTATCTTTTTCAATCATTGCGCTATCTATTTGAGCTAGGCTAGTTTGAGCTCTTGTTTGAGTAGAAATATTTACCATTGGGCTGTATACTCTTGCGAGTACATTATCGTCCCCTGTTGAATTCGAAGAATAGGTAACGATAAATCCACCAGAAGCCATACTCGAAATGCTTTCTCCGTTTTGATCGCCTACTTCTGAAATGTTTACAATTTTATTTGAATCAATTTTATTTCCATTGTTATCGTAGATCTGAGTATAGGTGGCACATAAGTCGCTGTCTCCCGGAGCCCTCCAACACACAGCGTAACCACCTTCTTTTAAACTTGTTACCTTTGGAATAGACTGCTGCGGATTTATCGGTATTGTTGTGTCATTGACAGTAAACTCTTTGCCTAATTTTGTTCCGTCACTGTTAAATATTTGAGCCTTCACATTGCTTGGTGCTACAGTACTGAACGGACCATCAACGTCACTCCAAACAGCAACGAATTTCCCGTCATCAAGAGCGGCTACATCCTGGAAGTTTTGCAAATTGGAAGATTGTGTATTTATTTGGAAGGAATTCCCAATTAAATTGCCCTGTTTGTCAAGTAATTGTCCAAATACTCCCCAATCGCTACCGTCCTGACCAAACCAAGTTTCTATAATACTTCCATTCGTAAGTTCTGCGGCATGCGGATAGCGAGGAAACATTGCAGGGTCATTGTTTATTGGAAATTCACTCACAGACACGGTTCCGTCTGCATTATATATTTTTCCGTTTACACTTTCTGTTGACCCTGCATTCACAGAATTCCATGAAATAAAATATCCTCCATTGTCTAGACCGATGACATTTGGAGTCGTTTGATTGTTAGCAGTTGTGTCATTGACTAGTGTTTCTCCTCCAATTCGTGCTCCAGTACTAGAAAATTGCTGCATATAAATTCCAAGACCTGATCCATCCTGATTTTGAGATTGCCATGCCACAACAAATCCACCACTTGATAGGGAAGTCACTGAAGAAGAACTTTGATCGTTTGTGGTGGTAGTGTTTATCTGGAAATCTTGAACAACTGTTTGCCCGTCGGCTGTAATTATTTTACCGAATACACCGCTCCCAGAACCATCTTGATTCTCCGATGTCCATGTTACTATAACATTACCATTGGTAAGCCCCGCTGAAGAGGATTCATTTTGGTCTCCACTATCATATGAATTAACTTTAATTTCAGTGTCAGACGGACCGTATAGATTTATCCCAGCAGCAGTTGCGTTGCCAATTGCTGTGTTGTTAGGGTCAAATAATGATTTAATGGTAGAACTGCCTATGCTAACATAGTAATAATCTTCGGCAGAGCTGTTGCCGGTGCCAAAGTGAATCTTTGCCTTCCCAATGGAATTTAAACCTGAACCATTATAGGTGCCAGAAAGGTTTCCGTTTAATAAATGGATGCCATTGAAATCGGTCGAATCAGAAATTCTTTGGATTTCTAATGCCATCGCTTGATATTCTGAATTAATGATAATCCTTTGATCAGAAGTATATGTTCCAGTCGCCGCTTGCTCTGCAAGTTCCTTCATTCGAATCAACTTCTCATCGACAACTTGTAACGCTCCATCTGCTGTCTGGATCATGGAAATGGCATCGTTTGCGTTTCTGATCCCCTGATTCATGGTGGCGATATCGGATCGCATCAACTCCCGGACAGCGAGCCCCGCCGCGTCGTCAGCTGAGGAATTGATTCGCAGACCCGACGACAGCCGCTGGGTCGAAGTGCTCATCGCTCCGTAATGGGTCGACAGATTTCTGGCGACGTTCTCGGCCATGAGGTTGTGGTTTATGGTCAACGCCATGGGGCGGCATCTCCTTCCTGGTCCGGTCCTGGATTTCCCATGAGAGCACCGGAATTGTTTTCCGGCGATCCGGCAGCCGCACCGCCAATGTCCATAGTTTAGGCGGAAAATTTAGGTAAATTTAAAGTTAACTTGCTATCTACTAGCAATATACATACCTAGCTTGCTTATACGGAGTGCGAACTAGCCCTAGACTGTCCAAAAAGGATGGTCCCATGGGTGAAATTCTTAAGGTTTTCGGGAAACGTCTCCGATCCCTACGGAGGGCCAAAGACCTGACCCAGGAGCAGGTTGCCGAACGTGCGGGGCTGTCGCTCCAGAGTGTCGGGGAAATCGAGAGGGGAAGGGGGAATCCAACCTTGGTGAATATTGAAAGACTGTCCGTCGCACTCGGGGAAGATTTGACAGCCCTCTTCGACCTGGGGGATGTCAAGCTGTCCAAGGAGCAGGCAGAGAAAGAGCTTTTGGAACTCTTGGGTGGTGCCAGTGAAGAGCAGGTGAGGGCAGTCCTTACCATGGCCAGGGTCCTGATCCAGAAATGACGGGAGATTACCCGCGCCAACGTTCAGTCATCCTCTGGCAGCATAATAGTTAGGACTGGAATGGCACCATCGTCGCCAGGGCCGATAACTGCGATGACTTCGACAGTTTCTTTCCTGCCTGGCTCCATCAGGAAATCGACTTTGAAGGTGACCCTGTCGGTGTTGGCGGCTCTCCTGGCTGCGAACAGGGCCAGGACCATGACATCATGGAGGCGACCCGCCACGGACTGACCCTCGCCTTCCAAACCTGCTGGTGGTTCGACGTATTCATTGAAGAGGGTGGCGGTGACGACGGTGTGAATTGAGAACCCGATACCCTTCGCCTGTTCGGTGACGTCGACCATGACGCCATCGGCAATCGCTTGCTCTCGGGTATAGGCATAAACAAGGTTCCAACTGTCATCCTTCGGCATTTTCAGAACCATCCTGCTTTCGACCAAGCAGCTTTTCGACCCGCTCACGGAAATTTCCTGTAAGCTCCAACCCAATTTCGGCGTAGCACCGGATAATCATTCCATCGATCTCAAGTGCAGAAGTGTCCATAATCCTGAAAAGCTGCTCAATCGGACGAAATGCGTTGATGATCTCATCTTTCAAAGTGAGATTATCGAGGTGTTGTGGTGGCATTTCGTATCCTTCTCCTGGTTCAAAGAATGAGTTTTGGGAAGAAGGATACCCTGGGCCGGGAGGGCGGTCACGGGAGCTTGAGGGATTTTGGGAATAGCTTTATGGAAATCGGACGTTGGGAGTATACTGGGATTTCCTGGGATTTCGGGGCTGGGGGAGCCCAATGGGGGAGGCCAGGGGAAAACGCCCAGGAGGAACCCTGTCCGAGCGAAGGAGAGGGGTATCCGGGGATTCCGGCCGGTGGGGGAAAGGACGGGCTCCGGGGATACCGTGTGACCATCACTCCATATTTATCAGGCTCAAGAAGAAACTACCATGAAGATCGAAACCGAAAGATTGATCCTGCGAGAACTAACACTGGACGATCTAGATTGTTTGCACGCAATATTTTCTGATCCAGAATCGATGCAGCATTATCCTGGTTCATTTAGCCTGGAAAAATCCAAAAAGTGGATAGAAAGGAACATCAAACGCTATGCGACCAACGGATTTGGTCTATGGGGTGTGATCCTAAAAGAAGAAAATAAGCTCATTGGTGATTGCGGCATTACGATGCAGAACATTAACGGCAAGATGGAGCCAGAAATTGGTTACCATATCAATAAAAATTACACGAACAACGGTTATGCCACGGAAGCAGCCATAGCCTGCCGAGATTATGCCTTTAATTTTTTAAAGCTCAACAGGCTCTACTCGTATATGAAATACACCAATGCCGCTTCGATGCGTGTGGCAGAGAAAAATGGCATGGAATTCGTGACCGAAGTTGAGGATCAAAAAAATATTAAGACCAGAATTTATTCAATTTCTCGTGCTTCCGTATCGTAGCCTGACAGGCGACCAAGTCACGATATCAAAAAATATCATTATTCTTTCAAAAACAATCCCCATCCATCCATTGACATAGAAAAATTTCAATATACCATCTCCTTTGTCAGAAAAACTAAACAAAAACTCAAGGAGACTCACCCATGCCTATCGCATCGAAATTTGACGCGATGAAACTTCGCACCATGATCACCGAAGGAAAAACTGCTCAGCAGATCATGGATGCCTTCGATATTCCCAAGACCACCCTGAAAAACCATCTCACGAAGCTGATGACGATGGACGAGAAGTTTTACAAGATCGAAGGGATGGATGCTCGTGTGGCATCTGGCAGTGTGAAGTTTTCTGGTACGGGTCTTCGCCTGTCCCCGACGCTCTTGGCCAACTACGGCTTCAAGCAGGGTGACGAGTTCAAGGTCTCCTGCTTGGAAGAGGGAAAAATCGTCCTGGAGAAGAAGTAGCTAGCTAACTGGAATTTTTGGAATAGTTGCAAAAAAGCCCATGTCGTCCTGTGAAGAGGGGTGATGTGGGCCTTTTAATTTCTCCAGAATGAGGATAGCTGTGAGTAATGAGTGATTACAAATATTTTCAAAGTCTATGTTGTTCGGAACTCCCTTTGAATAGAAAAGAAAAATTCTATACTGGGACAGTATTGCCATCTTTATTATTTCATGATGGGATTAAAAATTTAAAAAAATTCATATCTAGAATTGGTTGTTTTAATGGCACTGATTTAAAAGAATTAACAGCCGATGATGTTTTGTTTTATACGGAGTATAATTTCAAGCAGTCTTGTATTTTGGCTGAAGACGAAAATCGTTCTAATTTTCAGACTAACGATACGCCGGATATTGTCATTGAAATATTGAAGCCCGTAAAGTGCTTTATTGTTATAGAATCTAAGATGTTTATGAAAACATCACAAAGTTTATTTGATTTACAGATGAAGAGGCAGCGAAAATTTATTATTGATCTTCTCCCAAATGCCTTTGGAGTAGGCCGAGACAAATGCTATCATGTTGCATTGATTCCTCAAGGATTAGGTTACGAGAAGTCAAAAGACTATACTGTGATGTTTTGGGATGATTTGTTGGATGAAAATATGTATTCGCTCAAGATTAATTATTTTTATAAGTATTTAAAATTTGCCATAGAAAATTATGAGACTTTGGCTTTTAAAAATACAGCTTTTTTTAATTCAGTTCGAGGAGCTGTGAGTGGTAAGACTATACGAGAAGATATACTGGCAGGAAAGCAGTATTATATTGGACGTGAAGGAGGGGAAAAGGTAATAAATATTGATATTGATTCTGGGAAGTTTGAGTCAAGAACCTACTGGTGTAATGATGCAATACCCCATCGAGCAAAAAAAGGGAATTGGCTTCGAATCGATTTATTAAAACGAGTCGCTACTTCAAAAACATATTGACAACAGTAAGTCTCTCGAAAGATTTTCCCCAACGCCTGACAGGCTTCATAAAGATAAGGAGCCTGACGCTCATGGCCAAACTACGACTTCCCCTAGGGCGCTTTTGAGTTCAAGGTCTCCTGCTTGGAAGCGGGGAAAATCATTCTGGAAAAAATCTAGCTAACTGGATTGTTTGGGAATAGTTGCGAAAACGGCCCACGTCGTCCTGTGAAAAGGGGTGGCGTCGGTCTTTATTTGTTTTAGAAATTGGCTAGTTTTTAAGTGGACCAATCAGAGATAACATTGAAGCACATGAAGTTCCCATGAATTTGTCTTGAGGTTAGGTCCGGTATTAAATAAAGAAAATTGGGTATAAACCTCCTCTAAAGATGAGCCCATTTGGCGACGGAATAGGCGTCTTTAGGTGAAGGAGGAGCCTTATGCCAAGAATAATTGCACCGAAATAGTTATATCCTTTACCTGTATTTTTTACTAAAAATGCAAGCATCTCGGCCTTTTGAAGACTAGTGATACCTATGGGCCTGTAAACACCTATACTAAATTTATTTTTTTTATAATATGCCAGACTCCTAATTCTAGTTTGAGGCGGGCATGTATCGTGTATATAATTAAAACCCATATAAGTGGCAACGTGGCTCCAAAATCCATTATCAATCTTTGCAATGAATTTACTAACAATACTGTTTCTATTGCGAACAAATATAAGGTCACATGGTTCAATTTTCGAATAAAGCGTTGACCAGGCTCGTTCATAATCTTCAGTGCTGTAGTCAATAAATTTTGTTGGAATCATCTGTCCTGAGTGGAGTATCTCTGGTATGTTTTTGGCAGCAGCGAATAAACCAAGATTAAATAAATTAATATTATAAGAGTTGTTTTTAAAATAAGCAACAACTCCGTCGTAATCAAAATTTTTATCTGGAATCATGATATTAATTTTTTCAGTATGTTTTTTTAGCTTGTCAATACTAACAGTTCTTAACATGCCATTGCTATAGTATATAATAGTTTCGTTATCTATAAAAACTCCAATTTTATTAAAACCTGTCTCATCGGGTTTTGTTTTGTCTTTTTTGTCGTAAAAAAACATGAAACAACCAGGAATGGCAGAAGAAAAATCGATGTTCAATTGCTTAAGGGGGACTTTGGTGAGCGTTTCGGGTGACTGTGTCATATGTTTTATTTTTTACTACTTGGGGCTACGAGAGACACCAATTAAAAATCAGCAGTTGGCGTCGTGAGAGGAGTAAGAGCTTTTAACTCGAAGAACAAAAGAGTCGGCAGCTAATTCAAGAAAATTTGATAGCGCATGAGGTAAAAATATTTTTTTTGATTTCTTGTGTAAGCATCCGTGTAGATGGAGCTTTATTCTCCGGTAATAGTGAACCATGCTTGCCCCAAATAAATATAAGAACGTGACCAAGATAAATATTAACAATAATTTGGCAGTTAAGTTGTGGATAAAGTATGCTAGGAAAATATAAGCCCATGCGGTAAGGAGAAAGATTGGTGGTGCTACTGACGCCATATTCCCAAATATTGAAATCAATCCCCCAGAGCTAATACATGTATCACAAAAAAAGTTCTTGTCACAAGTTTTTTCCCGTAGAAGCAGCCACCTCCAGATTGAAAAATAAGCGGCCACAACCGATAAAAGTACAAATAGGCAAAGTGAAAAACCTATAAATGGAATTAGAACAATCAAGTCATTTGTTGTGCTATTGATGGATAAATTCGAATATGCAACAAATAAAAAGGCATTTGAAGCCGCACACCATGTTACCCGATGATTAATAAGATCATATTCTTTTTCAATCCTGAGGCGCGCGCCAGAGCAGTTGATCAGCATATAATCCTCTATGGTATATAAGGATAATAACTTAAAAATTTGCTAAGGCAAAAATATCCGAAAAGTTTGCTGATGTATACCGGTGTCATCCCGAAGCTCTTGGTGTTATTGACTATCATACTGAAATACTTAATTATTCTCATTCTCCCACTCCCGTCAACGTCCGTTTCTCTTCCCTCCGCGAAAAAATCCCATCAACCCTCTTGACCTCCCCGTCCCAGAATCGTACTTCCCCCGAGCCAACGAAACGCCAACGGAGCCAACGCCCTTGGCACCCAACTTTTTCTGGGGAACGGAAATTTTGGGGTTGACTTCGGGACGAGTTCGGGGCAGTTATCTTGTTCCCTGATGTCCGAAAGGACTTTATTTAGGATCGTAGCTCAGGGGGAGAGCGCTTGCTTGACACACCACAAGCGTGATTTAACCCCTTAAAATCCTTCCAAAAGCCCCTATCACAAAGTGATCCTGTTGGCGAAGTGCCAACGGGGTCTTCTTCTTTTTATTGATCTGGAATTCGGACTTTGGCGAGCCGTTGGCGCGACTGTGGCGGTGGTTGCCAACTGGGTCAGGCCTATCCTTCATTTTTCTTTGATTTTATTAGAATTTTTCTTGGAATTAGGCGGGGTTCTCCGTGTCCGGTAGCAAATACGCGGGGAATCGCGTTTTTGACGCCTCCTTTCTCGTTGACCTCAGCCGTGGAAAGTACCATCCTCCTGAATCGCATCGGTCCCCTTCTAACCCTTTAAAATATTGAAACATGAAGCAAGAAAAAATCACTCTCTCCCAGCTCGAGGGGTTCCTTTTCAAAGCGGCTGATATCCTCCGCGGCAAGATGGACCCCTCCGAATTCAAAGAGTTCATCTTTGGCCTACTGTTCATCAAGCGGCTCTCTGACGAGTTCGACGTCAAGCGTAACGAGCTGAAAAAAAAATATGCACACCTTAAGGAGAAGTATCCCGATAAATTCCGCGAGGTCATTGACAAGAAAGAATCCTATGGCGAGACATTTTTTGTCCCTCCTCGGGCGCGGTGGCACGAGACGTGGATCGACGAGGATGGTCAGGAAGTTCCTGCTCTGAAACATCTGAAGCATGACATCGGCAACATGCTGAATAAGGCCATCGCCGCCATTGAGGACGCGAACGATTCGCTTGCCGGCGTACTGAAAAACAATATTGACTTCAACGAGGTCAAAGGCAAGACCAAAATCCCGGATCAGAGGTGGAAGGACCTCTTGGACCATTTCAATGATCCCCGGTTTCTACTGGTCAATGACAACTTCGAGTTTCCCGACCTCCTTGGAGCTGCTTACGAATATCTCATCAAATATTTTGCAGACAGCGCCGGTAAAAAAGGTGGCGAGTTTTATACTCCCTCCGAGGTTGTTCGCCTGCTTGTCCAGCTTACAAAGCCCGAGGCAGGAAACAGCATCTACGACCCCACTGTCGGTTCCGGTGGCTTTCTGATCCAAGCCCGGCAATACGTAGAGGACCAAGGGGAGAACCCCAACGACCTCGCCCTGTATGGCCAAGAGTCAAACGGTACTGTCTGGGCCATTTCAAACATGAATATGATCCTCCACAATATTACCCGTTTTTCCATTGAGAACGGCGATACCCTTGAAGATCCACAGATTTTAGACAACGGTCAAATTCGAAAGTTCGACCGAGTTCTCGCCAATCCGCCTTTCTCCCAGAACTACAGCCGAGCAGGTATGCAGTTCACCAACCGCTTCTGGGAGTTTTGCCCGGAGGCGGGTAAGAAAGCGGACCTTATGTTTGTCCAGCATATGATCGCCAGCCTCAAAGGGCAGGGTCATATGGCCACCATCATGCCGCACGGCGTTCTGTTTCGTGGCGGCAAGGAAAAGCTGATCCGCGAGCGCTTCATTGAAAACGACATCATTGAAGCCATTATCAGTCTGCCCCCTGGATTGTTCTATGGGACCGGTATCCCCGCCTGTGTGCTGGTGGTGAACAAAAACAAGCCCGACGAGTATCGGGACAAAGTGCTCTTCATCAACGCGGACAGGGAATACGCCGAAGGCAAGAACCAGAACAAGCTACGGCCCGAAGATATCGAGAAGATTGATCATGTCTTCACCAAAAAGCTGGAGATTCCCAAGTACAGCCGGTTGGTGGACAAGCAGGAAATCGTGGACAAGCACGATTACAACCTGAATATCCGGCGCTATGTGGACAATACGCCTGAGCCCGAGCCTGAAGACGTGAGGGCGCATCTCCTGGGTGGCGTCCCTGTGGTCGAGATTGAAGCGAAGAAGGACACCTTTGCTCAGTTCAAGGTGGACCCCATGGCGTTGTTCGTGAGCAATCGTCCCGGATATGTGCGCTTTGCTGAAGCCATCAGCACCAAAGCGAACATCAAGGGCACCTTGGAGGCGGACGCCAATCTCCTCCAGACCATGGCCGAGCACGAAAAAGTCCTTGCGGACTGGTGGCGGGAAGCTCGGGATGTTTTCTCTGGGCTCAGCAATGGTGGCAAATTGCCAGAAGTGCGGATAAACCTGCTCCTTTCGCTCATCAACAAGCTGACCCCGTTGAGCACCCTGGACAATTTCCAGAGCGCCGGTGTGTTCGTGAACTGGTGGCAGAATATCCGCTTTGATCTCAAGACCATCATCTCCACCGGCTGGCATCACACGTTGATACCGGACGACTACCTCATCGCCGAGTTCTTCCAAAAAGAAGCGGATCAGCTTGAGGATTTGGAAGCCACAATCAGCGAAGCGCAAAGCGAGCTGGCCGAGGCAGTGGAAACCGCACAGGAAGATGCCAGCTACGAGCCGGACGAAGATGAAAAAGTCACCGCAGCCACAATTAAGCAATATCTCAAGAGTCTCATAGATGATTTGAAGGATTCCACGAGCGCCTCTGCCCGGCGCGAGGCGAAGCAGTACAAAAACCTGCGGGACACTATACTGACGATTGAGAAACGCATCAAAGGCCACAAGGATAAGTTTAAACTCAAGAAGAAGGAGCTGGAGCTCAAGCTAGAACTCAAACGGGTCGGTGCCGAGGAGGTCAAGGCCGAGTCCAAGGAGCTCCTTGCGCAGGACCAAGTACTGATCAAGGAGCTGGACCCCAAGAAAAAGGACGAGAAGAGAAAGATCAATGCGTTGAAAAAGGACATCGCCACCCTCCAAGACAGGATTGCCCACGTAGACAGTGTGTTCAAGGCCATAGGTGGAATGCTTTCGGACGAGGAGGCAAAACGCCTTATCCTCAAGAAACTGTATGACTTGGTCAATACTGAGCTGACCCGTTATCTGAACGCCGAAAAACGAAGCCTGATTCAGGTGTTCGAGAATCTGTGGGACAAGTATGCGGTGTCGAGCCGTGAGTTGGAGGCCGAGAGGGGGGAGACCCTGGCTGCTTTAGGTTCGTTTCTCAATAAACTTGGATATGCAGAGTAACCTATGGGCTCTTATCCTAAAGCTATCCAAATGAAGGACTGCCTCCTTCATCTTGGACGCGGGCAAGCCCCTGCATATTATGATGGGGAATCAAATGTTTATGCTATTAATCAGAAATGTGTACGGGATGGTGCTGTCCGCATAGAATACGCGCGACCACATGACCCACGAAAAAAACTAAAAGACTCCTCTGTTCTTCAAGATGGAGATGTGTGCATTAATAGCACAGGAACGGGGACAATTGGTCGCATAGGGCTATGGAATGAGCAGCGCCGCAATGGTGATAGTTTCTTTGCAGATTCACATGTTACCATAGCTCGTCCAGACAAAGAGATTGCAAACCCTAAATTTCTAGCCTCAATACTTCAGAGCGACGAGTATCAGGCAATAATTGAAACACATTGCTTTTCTGGAAGCACTAATCAAGTAGAGCTTAATAAGAAAGCTCTCGGCGACCTGAGCGTTTATCTATTAGACAAAAAGTCCCAAGACGTTGTTGCCAAAATCCTAAGCGCCGTCGACCAAGCCATTGAACAAACTGAAGCGATCATCACCAAGCAGCAGCGCATCAAAACCGGCTTGATGCAGGATTTGCTGACCAAGGGGATTGACGAACAAGGGAACATCCGCTCCGAAGAAACCCACGAGTTCAAGGATTCACCGCTTGGGCGGATTCCGGTGAAGTGGACTCCCCGCTTATTGCGTGATGTGGGCATATGGAAAAGTGGAGGTACACCATCAAAATCTGAACCAAAGTATTGGGATGGAAATATTCCATGGGTCTGCCCAAAGGATATGAAGTGTTTTGATCTTGGCAGGACAATAGACACGATTACGCCTCTTGGTGCCAGGACTGGCAGCAAAGTTGTTCCACGAGATACTGTGATGATTGTTGTCCGAGGAATGATATTAGCTCATACTTTTCCTGTATCAATTACAAGATCAGACATGGCCTTCAATCAAGATATCAAAGCAATTATTCCTTTCGAATTCATATCGGGTCGATTTTTAGCTTATTGGTTCTATTCAAACGGGTCTCAGTTGTTAAAAATAGTTACAACGGCAACACATGGGACAAAACGTTTTGACACAAATGATCTTCATGATGTTTCGATTGCAATCCCTGATGGTTATGAACAAGAAAAAATATGTGAAATAATAGACCAGTCGTCCTTGTTGATTAGCCAATGCGAAGAGCAATTGTTTAAGCTCCAATCTCTCAATACAGCCCTCATGCAAGACCTCCTCATGGGAGACGTTTCCGTGGCCAACCTTCTCGACGAACAATCGACAATCTGATAAGTGACTGCATATGGCCACCACAACGGAAACTCCCAAATATATCAGGCTGAACGAACGCAAGCACGTCGAGATTCCTCTTCTGGAGCAACTCGACTCGCAGGGCTGGACCGTCATCGACCTCACGGATGAAAAACAGACTCCGGCCCACACGCGACGGGAGTCTTTCACCGAGGTGGTCATGACTCCCGTGCTGCGGGAGCAGCTCAAGGCCATCAATCCCTGGCTGGAAGACGACCAAGTGGAAGAGGTGGTCAAGCGGATCACCGCCAGCTTCCCGGGAACCAGCCTGCTGGAGAACAATAAATACGTTCACTCCCTGCTGCTGGAGAACACCAGCGTCTCGGAAAACCGCGCCACCGGAGAAAAGAGCCCCACTGTTCGCTATGTCGACTTTGAGAATGTGGACAACAACAGTTTTGTTGCGGTTTGCCAATTCAAGGTGCGCATCCTCGGGACAGAGCACCACATTATCCCGGATATCGTCCTTTTCCTGAACGGGCTGCCCGTGGTGGTCATCGAGTGCAAATCGCCCAAGGTCCAGGAGCCCATCCCGGAAGCCTTGGATCAACTTCTTCGATACAGCGAGCAACGCGGGGCAAAGGGAGAAGGCAGCCAACCGCTGTTTTATTTTAACCTCTTTGTTCTCGCGACCTGCCGCAGCACTGCCAAGTTCGGGACCATTACCACCCATACGGAAAACCTCTTCTTCCGATGGGTCGATCCATATCCTCGCACTCTGGACGATCTGGAACACGGCAGCTCCAGCCCCAATGATCAGCAGCGTCTTGTAGCCGGGATGATGGACAAGAAGAACCTGCTGGACCTGCTCCGCACGTATTCTTTGTTCACCACCAATGATAACGGTGAGACCTTCAAGATTGTCGCCAGATATCAGCAGTTCAGGGCGGTAAAGAAAGCGGTTCGACAGCTCTTGGAAGGAAAATCGCCCAAATCCCGAAGCGGCATCATATGGCATACCCAAGGCTCGGGGAAATCCTTGACCATGATGTTCATGGTTCGGGAGATGTATACCCACCCCCAGCTTTCCAAATGGAAGGTGGTGTTCGTCACGGATAGAACGCAGTTGGAGCAGCAACTTTCCGAGACTGGGCGCGGTGTTGGTTTCACCGTCAAGCCCGCCAATAGCATTCGCAGGCTCAAGGAACTGCTCCCCACGGATTCCTCCGATTTGATCATGGCCATGATCCATAAATTTCGTGAGGCGGACTTGGCCGAGTCGTTTCCCGAGTTGAACGTCAGCCCACACATCCTGGTCATGACCGATGAGGCGCATCGATCACAGTACAAGTTGCTCCGGGCGAATCTTGATCGGGCCATCCCCAACGCTACTCACATTGGTTACACCGGAACTCCTATCGATCGGACAGAACGGGTTTTTGGCGACTACATAGACAAGTACACCATGCGTCAGTCCATCAAGGACGGGGTGACGCTTGAAATCGTGTACGAAGGTAGGACCCACGAGGCAGAGGTGACTAACCAGGCAGGGATGGACACCACCTTTGCCGACGTATTTAGCGACTACAATCTCCAGCAGCGCCTGGAAATTCTTGGATATGGATCACGCGAGGCCTATCTAGAAGCCAAGCCCACGATCAATGCCAAAGCCAAGGACATGGTGAGGCATTATCTAACCCATGTTTTCCCCAATGGATTCAAGGCTCAGGTTGTCGCCACATCCCGAGCAGCCGCTGTTCGCTACAAAACAGCATTAGAAACCGCCCTGGGCGAAGCTGTGGCGGAACTGGAAAAATCGAACCCACTGCAACTGGATATCGAGCAACTCAAGGTCCTAAAAGTTGGGGTGGTCATCTCAGGCGCTCGCAACGACCTTCCCAATATCAAAGAACACACGGATTCATCCAAGCATGAAGCCATCATCAAAAGCTTCAAGCTTCCCTTTGGCGGAGAAGACGCGGGTGTTAACGGTGATATGGGAATCGTCGTGGTCAACAACATGCTTTTGACCGGGTTCGACGCTCCTCTAGAACAGGTCATGTACTTGGACAAAGTTGTCGTGGCGCACAATCTGTTGCAAGCCATAGCCCGTGTAAACAGAGTCGGAGCTCCTGCAAAGGAAAAGGGGTTTGTGGTCGATTATGTCGGCATAGGGCACAATTTGAAAAAGGCCCTTGATATCTATGACGAGAAAGAGCAGCAGGAGGTTCTGGAGGCGCTTAGCTTCCCGGAAGAAGAGCTGCGGGAACTCGTGGAGAGCCACAGGGCCATCTTCGATTTCTTGGAAAAGCATGGACTCACGGATTTGACCGACCACGACGCCTTCTTTGATCTCTTCTATGACGAGGATATCCGGTTTGAATTCATGCTGGCTTATAAGAAGCTGACCAGAAGTCTCAACTTGGTGTTTCCCGCCAAGGAAGCCCTGGACTTCATGTCAGACTACCAGATGCTGACGGAAATCAACGTGCTCGCCGGTAGGCACTTTCGGGACCAGCGCATGAGCATGAAGGGAATCCCCGACAAGCTGCGTGTCATCACAGATGCCTACCTGAAGTCCCAAGGGATCGACCAGAAGGTCAAGCCCATTTCTATTCTGGACAAGGACTTCGAAGCGCAAGTCAGCACTCACAAGCGTTCAAAGACCAAGGCTGCCGAAGTGGAACATGCTATCCGCCATCATATCGAGGTGGATCTGGACGATGATCCGGAACTCCAGGCGTCTTTTGCCGAAGCGTTGGCGCTGATCTTCAAGGAATACAAAGAGAATTGGGAGCGCATCTACAAGGAGCTTGAGAAGCTCCGCCAACGCATCAAGGAAGCCGAAAAGGAGCCGACCTACGGACTGCATAAGAAAAAGCAGATGCCTTTTTTCCGAATGTTCAAACGGGAGTTGTTTGGAGCAGACGAGTTGACCGAAGATCAGGCGACAAAACTCGTAGGATTGACGAAGGATATCTACGACGTAGTGGAATGCGAACTGAAAATGACGGGTTTTTGGGAAAGCGCTCCGGCCCGAAACAAGCTCAAGGCTCAACTTCAAGAGGTTTTACTCTCTAAGGACTACATGGACCTGCCCAATATCATGAACAACTATTCACAGATCATTGCCAGGATTATGGAATTGGCAGATAAGAATAATGATCGCATTTTGTATGCAGCCTAGCCATGGATTTGAATTATTCCGTCATTTACTCGAAGCGAAAGAAACTTTCCATCACTGTTGAGCGAGATCGTTCTATAGTTGTTCGAGCCCCTGAAGGCACTTCACCAGAAAAAATCCAATCCGTTATTGAATCAAAAAAACAATGGCTTTTTGAGAAAACGCATCATCCTCAGAAATATGCCAGTCTGCCACATCCGCCAGGGAAAGAGTTGGTCAACGGAGAGTCTATCCTTTATCTGGGGCGCTACTATCGCATGGAACTGGTTGACTCCAGCGGCGATATCCGCTTTCACAACAGGTTTTTCATACCCAAAGCGATGGTCCCGTTCGGGCGAAGAGCGTTACGACATTGGTTTAAGAAACGTGCCGAAGAGAAAATCAATCCTAGGGTGCAACATTATTCAAAAAGTTTAGGTGCCGAATATAATTTGCTAAACATAACAAATAGCAAGTACCGTTGGGGCTCTTGTTCCACAAAGGACAATCTGAACCTGAATTGGCGGTTAATAAAAGCTCCCATGTTTGTGATCGATTATATCATTGTCCACGAACTCGCTCATTTGATTGAAGGAAACCATACTCCACGATTTTGGAATATTGTCCGTGCGCAAGTGGCTGATCTGGACAAAGCCAAAAAATGGCTGAGGGAAAACGGTCAATTACTCGAATCAGATATCTGACCATCCTCTCATTTCCCATGATCAATCCTTCTGGGCTTTCTGCAGGCAATCACGGCTCCATTATCGTTAATAAAAAGGTGAACCTCCGTCTCCAGAGGTCCACCTTCCCCACCTACTCCGCCGCTGTCTCCTTCAGCTTCTGCCACGCATCGGTCCCGACGACGCTTCTGAATCCCCCGCTCACCTTCGGCTCCTCTCGCTGCTTTCCTATAAAACGATCCCGAAGCATTTCAATATCATCGAGAAGAATGGCGAGTTCGATGAGTTGTAACACGCTTCGGAAGGAATAGTTCCTGCGAAGCTGGATATAGAATTCCTGGGTATGGGCAGGACAGAGGAATTTCCAAGGCTGATCACGCGATACTGAAAACTCCTTATTGCAGATCAGGCATTTCTTTTTGGTTGTGTCGTTCATATTTTTTACCTTTTGATGTTTATTTATCCATTTAATAATTCGTCCCAAAAATCATCATGCTCTTTCTTGAGCTGAGCTGCGATGATTGCAACTGCATCTCGTATGCTCGTAAAGTCATCTTTTCGTGGTACGTAATGTTCGTTATAGCAATCGTAGCACATTAGAAATCCATATTTTGTTGGCTTTTCATTGCATATTTTACATATATGATTGGCCATATTTTCTCCTGTCGTTGTTGATTTATTGTCTTGACAAATAATGAAGGCGAGAGACCTTGGTTACAGGAATCTCGCCCTTTCCCAGTCCGATTTTAAGCTCAGGTTATAGCTTTATTGCTTGATATCGCATCTTTTTCATAGATGCGCCTGGATTAACCAGACTTCTAATTTCTTCTTTAAATTTCATAATAGCTGCCTCTCGTTCATTGATTATTTCTCGGAGTGTTTTGATGTCGTCAAAAAAGACTGCGGTATCGATGATGTTGTAAACAGTTGGAAAAGTG